>WNFY01000020.1_pt1 | contig 93794 bp, 98 predicted proteins | sample 5400091 | NCBI WGS metagenome assembly WNFY01 (sample SAMN13153364, study PRJNA577476) | soil metagenome | isolation source: 60 cm soil or saprolite under grassland replicate 1 | place: USA:California | collected 2016-06-15
TTGAAGGTGAAGTTGATGCGGGTGTTCCGGACGTCGCCGTCGAAGATCCCCTGGTTGACTCCCGGCTGAGCACTCGTGCATCCCGGTGTCGGCAGGACCCGGCAAGCGGCAATCTCCGCGTTCTGCCCCTGTCCGAACGAGCTGAACAGCCCACGGTCGTTGAACAGCGTGGCGCTGACGAAGCCGCTGATCGTGAGCGTCTCGCCCTCCCCCAGCTTCACCACCTGCTGCGCGGATGCGGGGCGCGGATTGCCGAGCACGAGGACCGCGGCGATGACGCACGCAGAGAACGACAGCATCAGTTTGCTCATGACTTCCCCCTCCAGGGAAAAGGTGGGTCTATCCGCACGCTCAGTCTCGGCTAACCCTTCACCGCTCCCATTGTGAAGCCCTGAATGAAGCGGTCCATGAACGCGTTGTAGACGATGGCGAGCGGGATGCTCGTGAACAGGGCGGCCGCCATCAGCGCCCCCCAGTGATACACGTCGCCCCGCACCAGCGCGATCGGCACTCCCAGACTCACCGTCATCTTGTCTACCGAACTGATGAAAGTCAGCGCGTATACGAATTCCTGCAACACCAGCGTGAAGGTGAACACGATCACAGTCAAGATCCCCGGAACGATCAGCCGCGGCGCCACTTTCAGGATCACCGCCAGCCGGCTCAGGCCGTCGATCATCGCCTGCTCCTCGATCTCCCACGGGACCGAGCGCAAGAACCCCATCACCAGCCAGGTGCAGAATGGAATGGTCATCGTCGGATAGATGAGGATCAGCGCCCCCAACGAGTCCTGGAGGTGGAGCAGCGAAATGAGCCGCGAGAACGGTACGAACAACAGCGTGGGCGGGATGAGGTACGTGAAGAAGATCCCCATGCCCAGGCGCTCGCCCCAGCGGCCCACCAGCCGGGCCAGGCTGTACCCCGCGGGCACCGCCACGGCTACGGTGATCACAACCACCGCGACCACAACGACGAGCGTGTTCAGCACCCAGCGCGGGAAATCGGTCTGGCCCAACAACAGCTTCACGTGGTCGAGCGTGGGCGGGTCGTTGAAGATCCAGGGGATGTGGCTCAGATCGGTGGCCCCCACGTACAGGTCGCGGTTTTGCTTGAACGCCGTGATCAGCATCCAATAGAACGGAAACCCCGCGAACAACACGAAGCCAAGCGCCGCGGCGTACAGCGCCACCCGCTTCATCGCGCGCCCACTTCCGTGTGTCGCGCCAGCCGCAGCATCGCCACGGCCACCACGATCAGAAACGGCAGCAGGAACACGGCGATCGCGGCGCCCTGACCCAGGTCCGCGCCTAGAATGCCGCGCTGGAACGCGAGCGTGGGGAGCACGTGCGTGGTGTTGGCCGGCCCACCGCCCGTGAGGATGTAGACCACGCCGAGGTCGGTCGCGGTGTACACGACGCCGAACAGCACGGCGACCGCGACCACCGGCATGAGCAGCGGCAGCTCCACCTGGATCAGCCGCCGCCAGAACCCGGCGCCGTCGACGATCGCCGCCTCGACGATCTCCTGCGGGATCGACGACAGTCCCGCGAGCACGATCACGGTCGCGAACGGAAAAATCCGCCACGCCTGCACGATGATGATGGCGAGCAGGGCGAGCGTCGGGTCGCCCAGCCAATACAGCCAGCCGTGCATGAGGCCCGTCGCCTTGAGCGTCCAGTTGATCACGCTGAACGTGGAATCGAAGATCCACGTCCAGGCGATCGCGGCGAGCGACACCGGCACCGCCCATGGCAGGAGCAGCACGAAGCGCGCGAGCCGCTTGCCACGGAACGTGGCGCGCAGCACCTGTGCCGCGGCCGTCGCGAGCACGACGACCAGCACCTGCGACCCGACGGTGACGATCGCGCTGTTCTTGAGCGCGCGCAGGAAGATCGGGTCGCCGAGGATAGCGGCGTAGTTGCGGAGGCCGGCCCACCCGAAGTGGAGACTCCCCGCCGTCGCATCGCTGAAGCTGAGCAGAATCGCGAACGCGAACGGCACGCCGACCAGGAGGATCACGTAGCCGAGCGACGGGGCGAGCATCAGCGCGCCCAGCACGTCTTCCCGGTCGGCGACCGTGCGGCGCGGCGTCATGGCGCCCGCTTCAATCCGGTGTCGGCGTCGAAGTAGCGCAGCGCCCGTCGCGGTACGGCGAACTCGTGCGTTTCGCCCTCGGGGATGGAGACGGCGATGGTCGCCGGCAGCTTGGCGATCACCGTCACGTCGGACGGGGGAGCACCAGGCTCGACCACCGAGCCGTACACGTAGCGGTCGGACCCGAGATACTCGACGCGCCGCACGGCGAAACGAAACGTGCGCGTATCCTCGGCCGAACCAAACACGCTGTTGGGGAGGAAATGCTCGGGGCGAAAGCCCACGACCGTGCGCGGCGGCAGAGACGGGTCGCGCGCCTCGAGCAGGTTCATGGGTGGCTGCCCCACGAAGGTGGCCACGAACGTGTCGACCGGGTCTTCGTACACCTCCTGCGGGGTCCCGACCTGCCGCACTTTACCATGCTCCATCACCACGATGCGATCGCCCAGGCCCATCGCTTCCACCTGGTCGTGGGTGACGTAGACGGTGGTCGTCTGGATCCGGCGCTGGAACCGCTTCAGGTCGTCGCGGGCGGTGTTGCGCAGCTTGGCGTCGAGATTGGCGAGCGGCTCGTCGAGCAGGAACACCTTGGGGTCGCGCACCAGCGCGCGGCACAGGGCGACCCGCTGGCGCTCGCCTCCCGAGAGCTGGCGCGGGTAGCGATCGAGGTAGCGCGTGATGCTGAACAGCTCCGCCGCCCACCGTACCTTCTCGTCGATCTGTTTGCGAGGCACGCGCGCCGCCTCGAGCGGGAAGGCGATGTTCTGGAATACGGTGCGGTGGGGGTAGAGGGCGTAGCTCTGGAACACCATGGCGATGCCGCGCGCGCGGGGCGGCACGTCGCCGTCCACCCGCTGGTCGCCGATGGAGATCTCGCCCGACGTGGGCCGCTCGAGCCCCGCGATCATGCGCAGCAGCGTCGTCTTGCCCGAGCCGGACGAGCCGAGCAGCACCAGGAACTCCCCATCGCGGATCGAGAGGGTCACCCCGTCCACCGCGTGCAGGTCTCCGAAGTGCTTTCGCAGGTTTCGGATCTCGATGCCCGCCACCGTTCGGGCCGTTAACTCCCGGGTTTGCGCGCGTGCGCGGTCGTGTCCGGCGGCTTCGCCAGGTTCACCGGCGGGTTGTAGATGACGCGGTACGGGTTCTCGGGCACCTGCAGGTCCTTCACGACCGCCGGCGGCGGGCCGGCGGCGGGCCACGCCTGGCGGCGGGCTCCACCGCCGCAGGCGGCGAGCGCGATGGCGATGCCACTGAGGACGACGACCCGGGTGGGCGCGGCGACGTACATGAGTTCCCCCCGCTAACGGCTGGTGTTGGACCCCTGATCGGAACGGGCGTCATCGGACGGCGCGCCGCGCGCGAGCCATTCGCCGAACGCGGTCGCGTCCCGGGCCAGGCGCCACTCCTCGAAGATCGACAGCGCCATCGCGCGCACGCCCCCGTCGGCGGCGCCGGCAGCCAGGCACTGCTCGTACAGCCACTCCTCGAAGCGGTCCGGATCCGGGTCTGCGGCGACGGCCCGCTCGAGCAGCTCCCGCTTCATCGTCAAGCCGATCGCGTCCGGCGTGGTGTCGCGCTTGCGGCGCCGCCGCCTGCCCTCCGACGCGTCGAGCGCTGCGAGCAGCTCGGCGCAGATCTCGCCGGGGCGCGGCGCGGTCACGCCTCAACCTCCACCGTCCTCCACAACCTCCACAACCTCCACCAACCATGCATCGGCGGCTGCTCCACGATGCGGGACTCGAGCGGATACCCTGGTGTTTCCGGCCGCTGGTAGCCACGCTCGAGCGCCGCGATGTCGAGCGGGACCGTGGTCAGGTCGTCGACCAGAAGCGCCCATGGCGCGACCGGTCGCACCGTCGTCACGGCCTTGAGGTAGCCCTTGCACGTGTTGCAGACTTCGATCTTCCGCGTCTGCTCGCCGGCCTCGGGCGTCAGATAGCCGAGGCGGTCGTGATCCGTCTCATCACAGTACACGCAGCGCAGCAGCGGAATCGCCCATCCCGCGCCGCAGCGGCCGCAGCGCAGCTGACGCTTGCGCTCGAGCCCCGTGTACTCGGCGACCACCGGCCATGCGCCGCACACCGGGCAGTAGCCCTCCCACCACGTGGCGGGCACGTCGGGAGCGAGGGCGCGGGCGAAGGTCTGGAGCAAGGGCAGCACCGCCATCTGACCGGTCACGCGGAGCACCGCGGGGTCGGCGCCGCTCGAGCGGGCGAGCGCATCGATGCGCGCGTCGTCGTGGCACAGCGCTGCCTCGAGCAACGCGATCCCCTCGACCTTGCGCGCCTCTGCCGGGAGGGCGAGCGCCAGCAGGCGGCGCACCCAGCCTCGGGTCGCACGCGCGTCGAGGGTGATCCGGGTGTGCGCCAAGAGGGGCGCTTTGACGGGTCGCTCCGCGACGGGCCGCGGCACGGCGGCCTCCCAGACGGCGCCGGCTTCGCGCTCGGCGAGGGCGGCTTCCAGCAACTTGAGCCACGCGTCGGACTCGGGTGCAGCCCGGCGCACCGCCGCCACCCGCTCCTCGAGCTCTACGTTCCGCGCGCGCCGAATGCGGGGGTGGGGCCAGAGCATTTCACCTTCACGGTGCGGCAGGGCGTCCGATAGTACATCTTCGCGCCCGCGTGCAGTTCGGTGACCAGGTCGTGGTTGCCCGGATCGGCTCCGGGCCCGCCCCCCCGCACCCGCGAAGCCTCGGGGCTGGCGCACGCCGCCATGCAGGCGAAGGTGAGGGTCAGCGCCAGGCAGCGGCGATGTCTCGTGATCATGCTACATCCCCGCCGCGATGCGGTAGCGGTCGATTCCCTCGGAGGCGAGCATCGTGGCGAGGCGCAGCAGGAAGCCGCCCACCAGCACCAGCCTGGCGGCGTTCGCCACCGGCCGGCGCTGCGCGTGCAGGCGCAGCGGGGCGAGGATGCCCAATCCCACGACGCCGACCAGCAGCAGCAACCCCCAGAAGCTGACCCACACGCGGTTCACCGCGCCGAGCGACGTTATGAAGAGGATCAGGACGAGGAGCTCGACCATGAGCGCTCTGGCGTCGAACGTCGAGAGCCATTGGAGCGAGCGCTCCGTGGCCCCACGCGCCGGAGCGAGCAGGAGCAGCGTGGCCGCGCCGGTCGACGCCCCTGAGGCGACGAACAGGGCCCCCAGCCAGGGGCTGTCGGCCCAGATCGGTCGGTTCGTGACGGACAACAGGACGCCCGTGTAGCCCGCGACGAAGAATCCGGCCAGCCCGCCCAGCCCTGACACCAGCTTGGCCAGCCCGCCTCGCACGGCGCCGCCCACCGCGCGCAGCGCGGCGTTCTGCAGCCGTCCCTCTTCCGCCATGGCGCCCAGCGCCGAGAGGACGGACAAGAGGCCGAACAGGAGAATCGCCCAGGCGCCGAACGAGATGGGCGACCAGCCCTTGAACATGATCGCCGGGAAGTTCTCCGACTGGAACAGCATGTGCCAGAACCGCAGCGGCCGCCCCAGGTCGATGGTGAGCAACGCCCCGCTCACGATCGCGCCGACCGCCGCGACGCGATAACCCGTCCGGATCACCGGGCGGTCGTCGGGCCGGCCGAACCACTCCAGCAGGGCCGCGAGGAAATACGCGCCGCCGGCGAGCCCGCCCACGAAGAAGTAGGGAATGATGAACCAGGTCCAGTGGGGCGCACCCGAGAAGAACGTGTCGGACATCAGTTGGGCCCTCCCCCTCCCGCGCCCGCGCCGCCCATGTCATCCATGCGGCGCTTGCGCAGGCCCACCAACGCCAGCACGCCCAACACGGCGGCGCTCGCCACCGAGAGGCCCGCGCTCTTGCGGAGGTTCTGCGTCGGCAGCTCGGGATGGCGCGGCAGGCCGTACACCTCGGGCTTGTCCACGAGCAGATAGAACGAGTTGAGCCCGCCGAGCGGGCCGCCCGGGTCGGCGCCGTACAGCTCCGCGGCCACGCCCTGCGACTTGAGCTGTGCGACTCGCTTCTCGGCGCGCGTCCGCAGCTCGGAAATCGTCCCGAACTGGATCGAGTCGGTGGGGCAGGCCTTGGAGCACGCCGGCTCGAGCCCCACCTGCAGCCGGTCGTAGCACAGGGTGCACTTCTGGGCCGTGCCCGACACCGGGTTGATGTCGATCACGCCGAACGGGCACGCCGCGATGCAGGCGCGGCACCCGTTGCACACGTCGGATTGGATCACGACCGTGTCGAACTGGGTGCGGATGATCGCGCCGGTGGGACACACGTCGAGGCAGCCGGCCTGAACGCAGTGCTTGCACACGTCGCTCATCATCAGCCAGCGACCGTCGTAGGGACCCTTGAACTGCTCGATGAAGCGCACGTGCCGCCAGTGGATGCCGTCCAGCTTGCGGGTGTTGTCGTAGCTGTCGCCCGAGAGCTCGCGCACGCCGCCGTTCTCGGCCGGCAGCTGATTCCATTCCTTGCACGCGACCTCGCACGCCTTGCAGCCGATGCAAACCGTGGTGTCGGTGAAGAACCCCATGGCTTGGGCCATACTCACGCCTTCTCCACGTTGCAGAGGAACGCCTTGCCTTCGTGGATCGACACGTTCGGATCTCCCACCCAGGCGGTGAGATCGTTCACCACGTCCCCGGTGGTGAGTCCCATCCAGCCCCAGTGCCAGGGCATGCCGACGTGGTGAATATTCTTGCCGGCGATGTGCATCACGCCGATGCGGTCGGTGACCAGGGCCTTGGCGCGAATGTGGCCGCGGGGACTCGACACGACGACCCAGTCGAGGTTCTTGATCCCCTTCTCCTGCGCCAGTCCCTTCCCGAGCTCGATGAACAGCTCGGGCTGGAGTTCGGCGAGCCACGGCAGCCAGCGACTCATCGCGCCCGCCAGATAGTGCTCCGTCAGCCGGTAGGTACTGATCACGTACGGGAACTTCGGGTCGCCCACCACCGCGAGCTTGTTGTACGGCTTGCCCGGCGCCCAGACCTTGTGCACTGGGCTGGTCTGCTGCTTGTAGAGCGGGTTCTGGATGGGTGACTCGTGCGGCTCGTAATGGGTCGGAAGCGGCCCGTCCACGAGGCCGGCGGGCACGAACAGCCAACCCCTGCCGTCCGCGCGCATGATGAACGGCTGGGTACCGGACAATGCGTCGAGGGCGATGCCGTCCGGCTTGGGCTTAGCGTCGGGGGCCTTGGTCGCGCCGAAGTCGGGCACGTCGTAGCCCACCCACTTCCCTTTGGGCACCGCCTTGCCGGTCTTGGGGTCGGGCGGGTTCACGAAGGTTGGATCCCACCACACCCACCGCTTCCGCTCACTCCAGGGGTTGCCCTTCAGGTCGGCGGAGGCCCGGTTGTACATGACGCGCCGGTTGGCCGGCCAGGCCCACCCCCACTTGAGATGCGCGCCCGGCACGCCCGGCGGATCGGGCTCACGCCGCGCGGTGAGGTTCTGGTCCCAGGCCGGGTAGCAGCCACAGTAGATCCATGACGCGCACGTGGTGGAGCCGTCGTCCTTCAGCTCGGCGAAGCCCTTGAGATGCTGCTTCGGATCGGCGGTCTGATAGCCGTTGATCTCCCGCAGCACTTTGCGCGCGCTGATCTCGCCCGGATACAACGGCTCTTCGCCCGCGTCGGGATCGAAGTCCCAGGAGACCTTGTTCCATCCCTCGTCGCGCGGCAGCTTGGATCCGGCGTACGCCTTCTTGAGCCGCTTGGCGAGGTTGTGGTAGAACCAGCTGTCGGTGCGGCAGTCGCCCGGGGCCTTGGCGGCGAAGGAATGCCACTGCAGCATGCGCTGCGTGTTCGTGTAGCTGCCGTCGTATTCGGCGATCTGGGTCGAGGGGAAGAAAAAGACCTCGGTCTTGATATCCTCGATCTTCACTTCGCCGTTTTTCACCTCGGGGCCCAGATACCAGTGGGTCGCGGTCTCGGTGAGCCAGTTGTCCTTCACCACGAGCCAGTCGAGCTGTCGCAGGGCCTGCCGGGTCGCCCCACCGTTGAGCGAGGTAGCGGGGTTTTGCCCGACGCAGCACATCCCCTTGACCTTGCCGTCGGCCATGGCCGCGAAGCTGGCGATGTGGGAGTGATCGCCCAGGATCTTCGGGTGCCAGTCGTAGCCGAAGTCGTTTTCCGCGGTCGCGGCGCTGCCATACATCGACTTCAGATAGGAGACGAGGAACTTGGGCAGGTGACCGTAGTAGCTGGTGGGACTCGTCTCAGCCGCCATGTAGTCCCGCAGCGTCTCGTGCGGCCGCAGCGCCGATGGGGCGTTCATGTACCCGTGGATGCTGTGGTACAGGGTCGGCACGTCCGTGGATCCCTGGATCGCCGCATGGCCGCGCAGCGCCATGACGCCCGCGCCGGGCCGCCCGATGTTGCCCAGCAGGAGCTGCAGCAACGCGCAGCAGCCGATCATCTGGACGCCGTAGGTATGCTGCGTCCACGCGACCGCGTAGGCAAACGCGCTGGTGCGGTCGCGCCCCGAATTCTCGAGCAGCAGCTCCGCGACCTTGATGAACTTCTCCTTGGGCGAGCCGCACACCTGCTCCACCATCTCGGGTGTGTAGCGGCTGAAATGACGTTTGAGGATTTGGAACACGCAGTGCGGGTTCTGGAGCGTCGGGTCTCGTTCGGCGGGCCCCGGCTTGAGCGAGCGCACCAGGTCGTCGAACGGCGGGCCGGCCCGCTTCGCGATCAGATCCTTGGTGGCCGGGCCGGGGCCCTTCGGCCCCCGCTTGTACGCCCAGCTCGCGTTGTCGTATCGGCCCTCGAGCCCGTTGTACGGCCAGAACGCCGGCTCGGTGAACTTCACCATGCCCGAGAAGACGCCATCCAGATCCTCAGTGTCCTTGAAATCATCGAGGATGATCGTCGCGGCGTTGGTGTAGTTGCCGACGAACTCCTTGAAGAATGGGTCCGTGTTCCAACGCTTGCTGTTAATGACGTAATTGATCAGCCCGCCGAGGAAGGCGATGTCCGAGCCCGCGCGGATCGGGACGTGGAGGTCGGCCACGGCGCTGGTGCGGGTGAAGCGGGGATCGACGTGGACGAGCTTCGCCCCGTTCAGCTTGGCCTTCATGGGCCAGCGGAACGCCACGGGGTGGCACTCCGCCATGTTCGAGCCCATGATCACGAAGCAGTCGGTGTGCTCGAGATTGCGCGGATACAGGGTCGCCGCGCCGCGACCGAACCGTGTCCCCAGACCGGGGACGCTAGAGCTGTGTCATATCCTGGCCTGATTCTCGATCGCGACGACCCCGAGCCCGCGCCAGAACTTCTGACACACATGATTGAACTCGTTGTCGAGCGTGGCGCCACCGAGCGCGAAAATCGCGGGCGTCATGTTGACGAGCTTGCCGTTCGGCAGCTTCTCGATGAACGTCTCGTCGCGCGTCTTCTTCGTCAGCTCCGCCACGCGGTCCATCGCCCACTCGAGCTCGACGACCTCCCAGTCGCCGCCGCCGGGTTTGCGATGCAACACTTTCGTGGCGCGGTTCGGGTTCATGTGCAGCTGGTAGATCGCCGCGCCCTTGGGGCAGAGAGTGCCTTCGTTGTGCGGGCTGCGCGGATCACCTTCGATGTTGACGATCTTGCCGTCGACGGTGTGGATGAGGGTGGCGCACCCGACCGAACAGAACGGGCAGATGCTCGGCGTCGTCTTGGCGTCCTTGATCCGCAGTTCCTGCGCCCGTGCCATGGCCGGGGCCAGCGTCACGCCCAGCCCGACGAGCCCGCCGATGGCCGTGCCCGCTCCGGCGCTGGCGGTGAGGCGCAGAAAATCCCGGCGACCGACCAGCATATGCTCCTCCGCGCTCGAGATGAGGTGGGTGCGCGAAGCTGCGTCAGCGACTGCCCGATGATATAGGGACGGGGTTGGGAGCGCGCAACCCCCCGACCGGCGGTGTTTTTCCGCGGCCTGGCGGTCCGCGACGGCTCGCCGTAGCGTCCGCTCTCGGAGGAGGATCGAACGATGCTCGAGCTGCCGGAGCTGACGCCGCAACACTTCGAGATCCTGGTGGTGCGCGAGCTCCGCAAGGTCGGGCTCGACGTCGCCGAGCTCCGCATCCATCGACGCGTCACGCTGCCCGAGCCCGAGCGGGGCTATCTCCTCGAGCTGAGTGGTGTCCTCGGCGGAACCACGGGGCAGCACCGGACCCTCATCGCCTGCCGGCGCCAGCAGGCGCCCATCGGCCGAGCCCCCGTGGAGTCGCTGCGGGATCACGTCACGGAGGCGCGCGCTGCGGCGGGACTGCTGTTCGGCTGCGCCGAGTTCGAACCGGAGGCGTTGACCGCCGCGCTGGACGCCGACCTCGCGCTGCTCCGCGTCACCGACGGCCGCAGCGCGTTCGATACGAGCGGCTGGGGCTCACCGGGTCACTACCCCGCCTGGCTCCCCGCGTACTGCGCCCAGCTGGTGACGCGCGATCCGCTGGGCCAGCCGCGGTATCAGCTGCTCGAGCCCGGGCAGGGACATCGGATCCTGAACCATATGAAGGAAGGGCGCACCGGATGAGCGAGCAGACACCGCAGAAGAACGCGATGGATGTACTGCAGGCGTGGGTCGACGACTACAACGCGTGCGCCCGGCCAGAAATCCGGCTCGGCTCTGCCGGCGAAGCGGGGGGCGCTCAGCTGCGGCTGCGCTACAGCCCCGCCGCAGGCCAGGTCTCGATCCTGCACCTCGTCGCCGTCGAGCGCGCCGGGCGCGCGGCCATCCTGGTGCGCCGCTTCGACGGCCCGACGTCGGAGACGGCGGTCGAAGCGGGGCTGTGGGCTAGCCGAGAGCTCGGGCGGCGCTGATCTCCGTCTCGGTCTCCGTTCAGGACCTCGGCACCCTGGGCGGTGCCGTGAGCCAGGGGAAAGCGGTGAACCGCCGGGGTCAGGTCGTCGGCACGAGCCGCGACGCCCTGGGCCGCACCCGGGCGTTCCTGTGGGAGGAGACGCTGGGGATCGTCGACCTGAAGCCGCTCACCGGCGTGAATTCCTCGGCCAACGACATCAACGACAGCGGCGAAATCGCCGGCGGAGGCGACACCGGGTTCGGCGACTTTCACGCCTACCTGCTGTCCGCGGGCACGAGCTTCGATCTCGGCACGCTCGGGGGGAACGAGAGCGAGGCGCTCGCCGTCAACCGGCGCGGCCAGGTAGCGGGGCACAGCCGCGGCGCCGTCGCCCCGGCGAAGCACGCCTTCGCCATCGTCGAGCCTGGCACGATGATCGACCTCGGCACCCTCGGCGGGGCCACAAGCATCGCCCACGACCTGAACGAAAACGGCGCGGTGGTCGGCTTGGCCGAGACCAAGACGGGTGAGCCTCGCGCGTTCGTATGGACGGCGACCGACGGCATGCGCGATCTGGGGACGCTCGGCGCCGCGAGCATGGCGCTGGGCATCAACAATCGGACCGAAGTGGTAGGCGGCAGCGGCCACGCGTTCCTATGGACCGCCGGCGCCGGCATGATCGACGTGGGAACGCTCGGCGGACGGACCAGCTGCGCCAACGCCATCAACGACCTCGGCTGCATCGTGGGGGCGAGCCAGACGGGAGACAGCGATGCCCGCGGGCTCCCCGTCACCCACGCATTCCTGCGGACACCGGATGGCCGCATGCTGGACCTGGGCACGCTGGGGGGCGAGCACAGTGCCGCCGTCGCCGTCTCGGATAATGTAGGGCCGCAGCATGCTGCGCCCCTACTCTGGATCGCCGGGCACAGCCACGATACTTCCGGCCGCGTGCGAGCCGCGTTGTGGGCGGTGCGACTGGGCTGATTTTCACCGCCTTGACGGCGGGGCAGAAAGCGGATCGTTTAACCCGTCTCCAGCGACCCCGGGGGACTGAGCCATGACGTGGACCCAGGTGTACGATCCGCTGCACAATTGGGTCTTCTCCACTCTCGTCGCCGCGCTACCGATTCTGGTGCTGTTCGGCCTGCTGGCGGGGCTACGGGTAAAGCCCCACTGGTGTGCCATCGGCGGCGCCGGGACCGCGGTGCTCGTAGCGGTCCTGGTCTTCGGGATGCCGGCGTCGCTCGCCGGCATGAGCTTCCTGTACGGCGTCGGGTTCGGCGTGCTGAAGATCGCCTGGATCGTGCTCGCGGCCGTGTATCTGTACGACATCTCGGTATTCACCGGCCAGTTCGAAATAATGAAGGAATCGGTGGCGGGCATCACGGCTGACCGCCGACTGCAGCTGCTCCTGGTGGCGTTCTGCTTCGGAGCGTTCATCGAGGGGGCGGCGGGCTTCGGGGCGCCGGTCGCGATCGCAGGCGCCTTCATGATCGGTCTCGGCTTCAAGCCGTTTCACGCGGCCGCGCTCAACTTGATCGCCAACACGTCGCCGGTGGCGTGGGGAGCGATCGGCACGCCCGTGCACACCCTGGCGGCGGTCTCGGGCCTGCCGGAGTCGGATTTGAGCGCCATGATCGGCCGCATCCTGCCCATCACGGGGATCATCGTGCCCTTCTGGCTGGTGCGTGCCATGGTGGGGTGGGCCGAGACCCTCGAGGTGCTGCCCGCCATTCTCGTGGTGGGAGCTTCATTCAGCTTGACGCAGTACCTCTGGTCCAACCACGTGGACTCGAATCTGGTCGACATCGCCGGCGGGGTCGTGTCGCTCGCCGCGACGGTGATCTTCCTCCGGTTTTGGCGGCCGAGGCGCGTGTGGCGCTTCGCGGACGAGCAAGGGTCGGGGGCCGGTCCGGCCGCGCACAAGCATTCCCCCGGTCAGGTGGTCAAAGCGTGGATGCCGTTCGCCATCCTGTCGCTGACGGTGCTCGTGTGGGGCCTGCCGACGGTCAAGGGCGCGATCAACCGCGCGACCACGCCCGTGTGGGATGTCCCGTTGCTGCACAACGCGGTGACGCGCGCGGCGCCGGTCGTGACGAAGCTGACACCCGAGGCGGCACGGTTCGATTTCAACTGGCTCTCGGCGACGGGGACGGGGTGTTTCGTCGCGGCCATCCTGGCCGGCCTGGTGCTGGGCCTGGGGCCGGGGCAGCTGGCGAAGATCTTCTGGCACACGCTCAAGCGCATGAAGCTCGCGGTCATCGCGATCTCGTTCATGCTGGGCCTGGGGTTCACCACGCGCTATTCCGGGCTCGACGCGGTGCTTGGGCTCGCGTTCACGCGCAGCGGATGGTTCTATCCCTTCTTCGGCACGTTCCTGGGATGGCTGGGCGTGGCCCTGACGGGCAGCGACACCTCGTCCAACGCGTTGTTCGGCAGCCTGCAACGGATCACGTCGCAACAGCTCGGCCTCGATCCGATCCTGATGTGCGCGGCCAACTCGGCGGGAGGCGTGATGGGCAAGATGGTGGACGCTCAGTCCATCACCGTCGCGACGTCGGCTACGAATCAGGTGGGCAACGAAGGCACCATTTTCCGGCACGTGTTCTGGCATTCGATCGCGCTGGGTGCGATCGTCGGGCTGATCGTGCTGCTATATGCCTACGTCTTCCCGGGCGGGGTGCCGCACGGCCTGACGATCGTGAAATAATCGGGGCAACAAAGTAGGGGCGCAGCATGCTGCGCCCCTACGGTCTTCTTTCTTCGCCCTAATGTATTCAGCCCCTGGCGCCCGCCCGCACCGCCGCCGGCTGCCAGATGCTGATTTTCCGCGTCTCGGGCATCAGGAACAGGCTCAGCAGGAAGGCGACCGCCGGGACCGCGATCGGGTAGACGAGCGCGCGGCCCAGGCTCTGCGACATGGAGAGCCCCGCCGTCTGCGCGGTGACGTACGCCGCGGTCGTGATGACGGGCACCAGTCCGCCGCCCCAGCCGTTGCCGATGTGATACGGCACCGACACGGACGAGTAGCGGATGCGGGCAGGGAAGTACTCGGCGAGGAACGCCCCGATCGGACCGTACACCATCCCCACGTACGACACCATGATCGCGACGATCAGGATCGCCAGCGGGTAGTTGATGTTGGCGGGGTTCGCGGCCGTGCCGAGCGCGTTGTACAGCGGGTAATAGGTGACGGCCGCGAGGAAGAAGCCGGCAAGGATGATCGGCTTGCGGCCGATCCGGTCCGAGAGCCAGCCGAAAAAGATGAGCGACGGCGTGGCGATGAGCAGCGCGGCGCCGGTGATGATGGCCGGGGTGATGACGTCCGGCTTCTGCACCTGCTGGATGAAATAGAGCGCCCAGAACTGGCCGCTGTACCACACGACCCCCTCGCCGATCACGACGACGCTGGCGATGAGCACGTATCTGATGTTCTCGCTCCAGAAGGCCTCGCGCCACGGGTTCGCGGACGTCTGTCCCTTCGCCTTGATCGCCTGGAAGATCGGTGTCTCCTGCAGCTGGAGCCGGATGTAAATGGCAATCGCGACCATGAGCAGCGAGAGCAGGAATGGGATCCGCCATCCCCACGCGGTAAACGCCTCGGTCCCCACTATCTGGCGTGTCACGATGATGACGACCAACGACACCACGATCCCGAGCGTGGGCGACGTCTGGAGCCACCCGGTGTAGTAACCCCGTCTGTCGTCCGGTGCATGCTCGGCGACGTACGTGATGGCGCCGCCGTACTCGCCGCCCAGGCACAGCCCCTGAATCAAGCGCAGCAACAGCAGCAGCACCCCGGCGGCCGCACCGATCTGGGCGTAACTCGGGACGAAGCCGATGAGCGCGGTCGACAGCCCCATGCCGCTCAGCGTGATGAGGAACGTGTATTTGCGGCCCACGATGTCACCGACGCGGCCGAACACGAAGGCTCCGAACGGGCGGATCAGGAACCCGGCGGTGAACGTCCCGACCGTCTTGATGAGCGCGCTTCCGGAGGCACCTGCCGCGAAGAACTTCACCGACAGCAGCGCGGCCAAGCTGCCGAAGATGTAGAAGTCGTACCACTCGATCACGTTCCCGACTGCTGCGGCGATCACGACGCGCCGCAGATCTTTCACGGCGAGCGCAGGAGCGGTCATAACTCCCTCTGGTCGGTGGTGGAGGCTCCAGTGTCCCGCCGAAATGGCGCCCTGTCAAGATGGCGCCCGGTCTAGCGGCCGTGCGCGTATTTGAGGGCGGCCTCGGTGCGGTTCTTGACCCCGAGCTTCGAGAACAAGTGCTGCACGTGGAACTTCACCGTATTGTCCGAGAGGCCGAGCCGTTCGGCGATCTGCGGGTTGGTGAGCCCGCCGGCGACGAGCGTCCAGACTTCGCGCTCGCGCGGCGTCAAGTCGCCGGGTGCCCCGGCCGACCGCCCCTCGATCCAGCGGCGTGCGGCCTGGGGAAAGACGAGCTGCCCCGCGTGCACCTGGCGGATCGCCGTCAGCGTCTGTTGGGGCGATTCCGTCTTGAGGGCCAGGCCGTCCGCGCCGGCGTCGAGGGCCGAGCGGAGCGATTCGCCGTCGTTGTAGGCGGTCAGCACGAGCACCTTGGGAGGCGTGGGGCGGGCGCGCAGCGCGGCCAGCACCTCGGTGCCCTTGATCGTGGTGAGCTCGAGGTCGAGCACCACGACGTCCGGCTTGTGCTGCTGCACCAGCTTCACGACCTCGGTGCCGTCGGTGGTCCACCCGGCGACCGTGATGTCCGGCTCGCCGTCGAGCAACGCGCGCAGGCCCTCGAGCACGATGGCGTGATCGTCCGCGAGCAGCACGCGGATCATCGAGGGGGGCTCACTCCGCGGGCAGCGTGACGGTGAGCGAGGTGCCCCGGCCCGGCGCGCTCTCGAGCGCGAACGTGCCCCCCAGCATCTCGACGCGGTCCTGGATCCCCCGCAGCCCGAAGTGGCCGCCTTCCACGCCCACGCCTTCCTCGCTCGCGAGCACCCGCTCCGGGTTGAAGCCGCGGCCCCGGTCCGAGACGGTGAGGGTGAGCGAGCCGCCCTCCCGCTCGACGATCACGCGCTGCTCGGTCGCGCCGGAGTGACGGTGCCCGTTGGCGAGCGCCTCCTGCAGGATGCGATAGATCGCGATCTTGGTCGGGAGCGCGCAGTCGCCCAGGTCGTCGGGGAGGTCGAGCTCCACGCCCTGCTCGGTCAGCGTCTCGTGCTGCACCGCGAGGCCCTCGATGATCTCGCCGAGCGCGCGCCGCTCGAACCCGGGCGGCCGGAATGCCCCGATGAAATTGCGGATCTCGCCCAGCGCACGCTCGAGCAGGCGCACCGCCTGCCGCGACCGCTGCTGGGTCGGCGGGTCCGCGGCGAGCGCGCGCTCGAGCACCTGCAGCTGGGACAACGCGGCGAAGATGTCCTGTACCGGGCCGTCGTGCATGTCGAGCACGATGCGCTGCAGCTCCCGCTCGCTGGTCGCGAGCAAGCGCCGCGAAGCGGCCCGGGCCTCGGCGTCGCGATACGCCGTCACGTGCGGCGCGACGCCACGAGCTGCGGGAGCCGCTCCGCGGCGAATCCGAGCACGGCTCCGACCGCGAGCGCGATCGCCACGCGGACGCCTCCCTGCAGCGTGACAGCCCGGAGCCCCATCGCGACGCCGGCGCCGGCGAACGCGCCGGCCGTGTAGGACAGCAGGGGGAGGCGCGCCTGCAGCACCATCCCGAACGCCGCGCCGCCCAGCACCAGCGCTTGGACGAGGTCCTGACCACCCAGCGCCCGCGTGACCGCGTGCGCCACGAGCGCCCAGACGACGCCGGAGATCGTGCCCGCGAGCGTGCGCTGCAGCCCGGGAATGCCGCCGCCCGCCGCCAGCGAGCATCCCAGCGCGACGATCACGGGCCACAACGACAGGTTTACCCTCGCCATTTCGGAAATCGCGGTCCACACCGCCACCACAACCGCCAGGCTCACCCCTCGCATGGTCATCGGATTCATGGCTTGGCCTCCTCCGGTGTGACGACGCGGTAGGCCTCCATCGCAAAGTACTCGGGCAGGCCCAGCCGGTCGGCGCGCGCCGCGGTCTCCAGGTTGCGAGTTTCGACCCGCTGCCAGAACTCGCGGTCGTCGTGCCCGCCTGGGAACGGCGCGGTGTCCTTCTGCGACTGGTGCTTGAAGATCGCGAACACTTTGGCCCGAAGCTCGTCTTGGGAGAGCGGCACCAGGACGTTCGCTTCCGTGAGGGGCCACTCTTGCCACGCGCCGCGGTACAGCCACACCTCCGGGGGAGCCCCGTCGTACACGGCGAGCGCCTGCGTGACCGCCGCCTTGCACATGCGGTGGGTCCCGTGCGGATCAGACAGGTCACCCGCGACAAAGACGAGATCGGGTCGGACTTCCCCGAGCAGCGCCCGCACGATCGCGACGTCCTCGGGGCCGATCGGGCGCTTGCGCACTTCCCCGGTGCGGTAGAACGGCAGGTTGAGGAAGCGGGCCGCCGTGGGCGGCAGCCCCACCGACTCGAGCGCCGCGATCGCCTCCGACTCCCGGATCATGCGCTTCAGGTCCTGAACCACCGGCAGGTCCACGTCGCCCGGCATCTTGCGCTCGAAGCTCGCCTCCACGCTCTCGCGCACGCGCTGCACCGCCGCCCGGTCGAGTCCCAGCGTCTCCGCGGCGCGGCTCACGAAGTCGAGGTGGCGCCGGACGTCGTGATCGAATACGGCGATGTTGCCGCTGGTCATGTAGGCTACGACGATCGCGTTCTCGTTCTCCCACAGCTTGCGCAGCACGCCGCCCATCGAGATCACGTCGTCGTCGGGGTGCGGGGAAAAGACCAGCACCGGCTTGCGGGAGGGGAGCCGGCGGCGGCCGCGGATCTTGTCCCGCAGCCGGTTGAACACGAGCCCATTGATGGGACCCGGAGCCCCGTGCTTCGCCAACAGCGGGCTCAGGTGATGCTCGGCGTAATCGCGCGCCGTGAGCTTGAGCAGGGCCTTACCGGTCTGCTCCGCCAGCCAGACCGTCGCCCGCTCGGTCAGCGCCGGCGTCCAGTCGACGCTCGAGAGCACCCATGGCGTCTTGATGCGTGTCAGCTCGGCGGCGGCGGCCAGATCGAGATACGCCGTCGCGTTGCCGTGCCGCTGCAGGAACGTGGCCGCGACATCTGGTGAGACCTCTCCCTCCACCGCGCGCGCCACGATGTCGGCCTTGTGCTCCCCCGTGGCGATCAGCGCGATCTCGCGCGCATCGAGGATCGTGGCGACGCCCATCGTGATGGCCTCGCGCGGTACGTTGTCCTCGCCGAAGAAATCGGCGGCCGCATCCTTGCGGGTGACCGTGTCCAGAATCGCGAGACTGGTGCGGGAATCCTGGGAAGAACCCGGCTCGTTGAAGCCGATGTGCCCGCTCTTGCCGATCCCCAGCAGCTGCAGATCGATCCCCCCCGTCTCGGCGATGGCCCGCTCGTACGCGTCGCAGTGCTCGGCCAGCCGCTCGCGCGGGACGCCGCCATCGGGGATATGCACGTTCTCCGGCCGGATGTTGACCTGCGCGAACAGGTTCTCCCACATGTAGCGCCGATAGCTGTGCGGGCTGTCCGGCGGCATCGGGTAGTACTCGTCGAGGTTGAACGTGACGACGCGCGAGAAATCCACCTCGCCCGCGTGGTGACGGCGGATCAGCTCGCGGTAGATCCCCAGCGGCGTGCTGCCGGTGGCGAGCCCCAGCACGCACCGCCCCTTGGCCGCCGTCTCCCGCGCGATCACCTCGGCAACGCGGTCGGCGAGCAGCACGGCGAGATCGTCGTGGTCGGGAACCAGGACGGTGGGAATGCGCTCGCGGTCGCGCGGGCCTTCGATCAGGCGCGTCGGGGCGCGCCGCGCAGGACTGGGTGGACGGGGGGGCCGTGCGATCCGAGCGTCGTCGGGCGTCATCTGGTGTCGTCGCTCCTTGCGGGACAACGTAGCATAGAGAGGGAAGAATACGTCCGGTCGGGACCGCGGGCAAAGTCAGGCAGCGCGGTTACTTGACGGCCCGTGCGGTTTGTCGCATATGTAAGACGCGCCCCCACGATTCACGGATCGTTCTTGTGACAGGCGGCCGCGACTGCGGTGGGCCGCCAGGGACAGGGTGTGCGGGTGGGAGCCTCCGTGACGCAACGGGAGCCGTTCGTCGAAGGCAGACGCGAGATCCTGCGCCAGGCGAGCGTCGCGCTCGGGGGCCGCCCCGTTACCGTGTGGGAAGTCTCGGCCCGCGCCGAGCTGGAACCGCAGGCATCGAGCGAGTCCGCCCCGACGCACCATACCACCAAGCTGGACGTCGACGCCACCCTGCGGCGCTGGAACATCTCGATCGTGCAGGGCAGCCGCTGGGTGGGATGTCAGAGCGGCACGGAGGGGCTGTGGGTGGTCGCGCCGGTCCGGACCAAGCCCCCGGCGCCGCCCCCCGACGGGCGGGAGCGGCGCAGCCGCGAGCGCCTCACGCTGGAGCTCGCCGGCCTCTGCCTTGGCCTGCTCGACCGGCGGGAACCCGCGCCCGGGCACCAGCCGGCCCGACCCGACCCGCTCCACGACATCACCACCCTGCCGGGCATCATCGCGCACGAGCTGTCCAACCCGCTCACGGCGGCGCGCGCCGGGCTGCAGCTCGCCATGGAATCGGTGGGCCGCTGGACGGAGGTCGCGGCGGGCCGCCGCCTCGAGCTGCTCGACGAGCTGGGTCAGGTGATCGAGGACATCGACCGGTCGGTCAGCTTCCTGCGCGCGGTGAAGGACCGGGCGCGGGGCGCCCTGGCGCGCTCCGAGCGATTCGACGCCGTGCGTGTGGTGCGCTCGTGCTGCACCCTCGAGAGCCGCGTCTTGAAGGAGAAGAAGATCCCGCTCGAGTTTGACTCCACGCTCGAGACGTTGTACTTGAAGGGTGACCCCAACGCGCTGTACGACCTGCTCGTGAATCTGATCCGCAACGCCGCCGACGCGAGCGCCGCGCGGCCCGCGCCCATCCGGGTAGGTTTGATCCAGGCGGCCAACTCGCTGCGGCTCACGGTGGAGGACCGCGGCGTCGGCATCCGCCCCCAGGACCTGGAGCGCATTTTCGAGCCCGGCTACACCACCAAGGAATTCGGCGAAGGGAGCGGCATGGGGCTGGTCGTGGTGCAGAGCGTGATCCGCAATATGTTCGCCGGCAGTATCGCGGTCGACTCGAAGGTCGGGGTCGGAACGACGGTCACCGTCACCCTGCCGATTCCGCCGCAGCGGTCTGTCGATCCGCAGCCGGCGCGCGAGCGGGCGTAGCCCTGTGGGCCGCTCCTCGGTTGTGGCGGCGGTCGCGGCCTGGGCCGCCCTGTCCGCCCATCCCGCTCCCGCCGCAGCGCAAGACCTCGTCGTCGACACCACGGGGGCGGCCGCGTTGGTCGATCAGGCGCTGAGCCACTCCGCCGTGATGCAGAACCTCCAGTACCTCACGGACGTGATCGGCCCGCGCCTCACCGGATCGCCCGCCGCCCGTCGTGCCAACGAGTGGACGCTCGAGCGCTTCAAGGCGTACGGCCTGGATGGCCACCTCGAGCCATGGCAGTTCGGGGGGACATGGACCCGGGGAGCGTTCCGCGCGCGCCTGACCGCGCCCCGGCCCCACGAGGTCACGGCGGCCAGCTGGGCATGGGCGCCGGGCACGGGCGGCGCCACCGTCACGGGACCGGTCGTGCGCATCGACGCGAGCACGCCGGACAGCTTGGCGGCGCATCGCCGCCGGGTGAAGGGTGCCTGGGTCATGACCCGCGTGCCATCGCTCGTGTGGAACAACGACGGCCCGCCCATGACCGGTGCCGACTCGGCGCGCCAGCGCGAGTTCATCCGCACCGTGTTCACCCCGTTTCGTGACGCGGACTCCGCCACGCGCGCCCGCATGCAGCAGTTCGCGAACGACGTCCCTTATTTGCTGCACCGCGCCGGCGCCCTCGGCATCGTCGTGGACGCCGGGAAGGAGCATGCGCTGCTCAATATGAGCGGCTCTCCCAACCGGATCCTCCCCCTGCCGCAGGTCGTCGTCGCGCACGAAGACTTCGCGCTCTTCGACCGGCTGTTCGCGGCCGGGACGACGCCGCGCCTGGCCGTGAGCATCGCGAACACTCTGACGCGCGACTCGGTCACCCAGTGGAACACGGTCGCCGAGATCCGCGGGGGCGAATACCCGGGCGAGGTGGTGATCGTCGGCGCGCACCTCGACTCGTGGGATCTGGGCACGGGGGCGACCGACAACGGCACCGGCGCGATGTGCACGCTCGAGGCGGCCCGCGCGATCGCGCAGGCGGGCCTCAAGCCGAAGCGCACGATCCGCTTCGTGCTGTTCACCGGCGAGGAGCAGGGACTCATCGGGTCCCGTAAGTACGCGGAAGCCCACGCCGCCGAAATGGACTCGATCCAGGCCGTTATCGTGCTCGACAACGGCACGGGCGCGATCACCGGCCAGGCGCTTCAGGGCCGCGGCGACCTCGAGGCGCTGTGGCGCGCCGTCCTCGCCCCCGTTGCCGCACTCGGCGTCGACTCCGTCGTGAACCGCACGAAGGGCGGCACCGATCATCTCTCATTCCTGCCCTACGGCGTGCCCGGCTTCAACTTCAATCAGCTGGAGCGCGGTTACAACCACACGCACCATTCCCAGTCCGACACCTACGACATGGCGATCGCCGCTGACCTGATGCAGGCGTCGGCGGTCATGGCGGTCTCGGCGTTCGAGCTCGCGAATCTGCCGGGCATGATCCCGCGGGGCGAGCGTTCGACGCCAACGCTGGTGCAGGCGGTGAAAGTCAGCGACAGCTTGCTCGTCACAGGGAAAGGGCGGAACTAGAACCGGGAGGCGGGAGGCGGGAGGCGGGATGCGAGGACTCGCCGACCCATCCCGCATCTCGCATCCCGTATCACTCCTCGTCAGCAAGCAGCTTTTCGAGATCCAGCGGTTTGGTGTGCATCGCCAGCGTGCCGTCGGGCCCGCGAGGCCAGTCGGGCTCCGGACGGTCCCGGTACAGCTCGACACCGTTCCCGTCCGGATCGCGCAGATAAATCGCCTCGCTCACGCCGTGATCGGACGCCCCCTCGAGCGGGACGCGCGCCTCGAGCAGGCGTCGCAGGGCGGCCGCGAGCGTCTTGCGGTCCGGATAGAGAATCGCGAAGTGGTACAGCCCGGTCGTGCCCGGAGGCGGCGCTGGCGCGCCGCTCCCCGCCCAGGTGTTGAGCCCGATGTGATGGTGGTAGCCCCCGGCCGAGAGGAAGACGGCGTCCGAGCCGTATCGCGTGGTGACTTGGAACCCGAGCACGTCGCGGTAGAATCGCAGCGAGCGGTCCAGGTCGGCCACGGTCAGATGGACATGGCCGATGCGGGTCTCCGGATGGATCCTCATATTGCCCTCTGAACGCCGGCCGGTTCCCGCTGTATTTTTCCGGTATGAACGTCATCCCGAAAATTCCGCCGCCCTCGAACGAGCCCGTCCTGAGCTACGCTCCCTCCACGCTCGAGCGAGTCGAGCTCAAGCAAGCGCTCAAAGACCTCTCGACGCGGCAGGCCGACATCCCGCTCGTCATCGGAGGTAAGGATGTCCGAACCGGCACTACCGTCGACGTCGTCATGCCCCACTGCCATCGCCATGTTCTGGCGAAGGTGCAGCAGGCGGGGCCGGGGGAGGTGGAGGCGGCGATCGCCGCTGCCCGCGACGCCTGGCGCGACTGGTCCGCCTGGAGATTCGAGCAGCGGGCCGCCGTGTTCCTGAAGGCCGCCGACCTGCTCGCGACGCGCTACCGTCCGATCGTCAACGCCGCCACCATGCTGGGCCAGTCGAAGACGGCGCACCAGGCGGAGATCGACGCGGCGTGCGAGCTGATCGACTTCTTCCGCTTCAATGTGCACTTTGCCGAGCGTGTCTACGCGGAGCAACCCCTCTCCGCCCCCGGCACCTGGAACTACCTCGATCACCGTCCGCTCGAGGGGTTCATCTACGCCATCACTCCGTTCAATTTCACGTCGATCGGCGGCAACCTGCCGACCGCCCCCGCGATCATGGGTAACACCGTCGTATGGAAGCCCGCGGCCACGGCGGTGCTCTCGAACTACTTCATCCTCAGGCTGCTCGAGGAGGCTGGGCTTCCCCCCGGCGTGATCAACTTCATTCCCGGGCCGTCGGCGCGCGTGTCGGAGCGCGTGCTCGCCGATCGCGCCTTCGCCGGGATCCATTTCACGGGCTCCACCGAAGTGTTCCACGCGCTGTGGAAGCAGGCTGCGGCGAACCTTACGTCGTACGCGTCCTACCCGCGGCTGGTCGGTGAGACCGGCGGCAAGGACTTCATCCTGGCCCATGCGAGCGCGGACGTGGATGCGCTGGCGACCGGGATGGTGCGGGGGGCGTTCGAGTATCAGGGTCAAAAGTGCAGCGCCGCCTCGCGCGCCTACGTGCCCGCATCCCTCTGGCCCAGACTTCGGGATCGCATGCTCGAAATGCTCGCGGACGTGAAGGTGGGCGACCCGGCCGACTTCCGGAACTTCATGGGTGCGGTGATCGACCGGAAGGCGTTCGACAAGATCACGGCCTACGTCGATGCCGCCAAGCAGGCGCCCGGGGTCAAGCTGGTGTTCGGCGGCGGCGCCCGCGATGCCGACGGGTACTTCATCGACCCCACGCTGCTGCAGGTGGACGATCCGAGATACCGTACCATGTGCGAGGAGATCTTCGGGCCCGTCCTGTCGGTTCACGTGTACCCCGACGCGCGCTGGACGGAGACGCTGCGCACCGTGGACGAGACATCGCCATACGCGCTCACGGGAGCGGTGTTCGCCCAAGATCGGCAGGCCGTGGAGCAGGCCCAACAGGCCCTGCGCTATGCGGCCGGGAACTTCTACGTGAACGACAAGCCGACTGGCGCCGTGGTCGGGCAACAGCCCTTCGGCGGAGCGCGCGCCAGCGGTACCAACGACAAGGCCGGAAGCCTGCTCAACCTCGTCCGCTGGGTCAGCCCACGGACCGCGAAGGAGAACTTCCTGCCGCCCCGGAGCTTTACCTACCCCTACATGGCCGAGTCGTGATCGCCGAGGGGGCGGGCGCCCGCCCCCCCATCCTCGTCCTAGCGATGGGGGGCGCCTTCCTGTTGCTGGTGATTTCCCTCCTGATCGGCTCCCTCACCCGGCCGGAGCTCCCGCCTTATGGCCTCACGACGCCGCACCCGGCGCCCGCGGGCGACTCGCTGCTCGGACCAGCCACCTACACCCTCGATGCCGCTGCCACCGATCGCTGGCGCCGCTTCGACTTCGGGCGCAACGCCGCCGTGGAGTCAGGGCCCTGGGACATCGCCTTCCGGCGCTTCCACGTCATCTCCGCTCCAGGAGGGGGCATCGTCGACCTCGGCGTGGTGCCCTTCGATTCCGTGCGTGAACTGCCCGCGGCGGGCTACGTCGAGAACATCGCGGCGCCCGACACCACGAATCCCGGCGTGGGGAAGTGGTATACCTACAGTATGCTGACTCACCTCCTCATGTCGAAGCATCACGTGTACGGGGTGCGCACAGCGGGCGGGAGATATGCCAAGCTCGAGCTGCTCGCCTACTACTGCCGGGAGGTGGGCACCGCCTGCGTCACCTTCCGATACGCTTACCAGGGGGACGGGACCCGGCGCGTCGCCCCCCCTAGCGAAGAGCCCCCGGCCGTGCTCGGCCGGGGGCTCGCATCGTCGGTTGCTGGAGCAAGCTCACTTGGGCGGCAGGATCTTGAACATCCCCGTACCGCATACCGGGCAGACGCCCTTCAAGGCCGGCCTGCCGTTGGCCATCTTCACCTGCTGGGCGTTGGAGATCTTCCGCTTGGCCTTGCACTTCACACAGTACCCCTCATCCGCAGCCATCGGGGCCTTTCCGGCCTTCGCCATTGCGTTCCTCCGTTCGGGGGCAGGGGCAGGGGGGCGGGGTGCATGGGGTGGGGGTCAGGGGCGGCTCCCCCGGGGTCACCCCCCCGGGACGGTGACAACATAATACGCTGTGCTCAAATCGTGGGAGCGGAGGCCTGAGGGGGGGCGTCAGAGAAGCCGTTGCGCTTGTGAGTTCCGTCACAAAACGGCTTCGTGGCGGACCCGCCACAGCGGCACAGGACAACGACTTCCGCCGGTTTGCCGTCCTTGCGGGGGGGCACGGCCAGCTCCCGGCCGTCCGGCGTAACAATGCGCACCGGGCCCTGGACGACCAGGGGTCCATTCGACTTGGGGGTGATGGTGGGGATCTCGGCCATCCCCAAGTATACCCCTCCCCCGAGTGAACGAAATGCCGCCTTGCGGCGTATCAATCGGGGCGCCAAACTAACTGCCCAAACTGCACAATCCGCGGCCTGGGAAGGACCGTCGCGTCAGGGGGAGGGACCGCACGCCCGAACTCAGCCGGCGGCGCCCCCAGGCCGTTGTTCTTGCGTGGGAACGGGGCCACACGCCGCAGGGTATCTTCAAGCCGCCCTAGCATGGGAACCTCGAAGACCTTCCTCGTGGCGCTGCTCGCGGCGGGCTGCGTGTCGGAGCACGGACCGCTCACGAATCGCATGGCCCAGTCGGCCACGCCGTACCTCGCCCGGGCGGCGCATCAGCCGGTGAGCTGGCAACAGTGGGGGCGCGATGCGTTCGCGCTCGCGGCGCGGCTCAACCGGCCGATCCTCCTGTACGTCGGAGCCGACGACTGTCGCTGGTGCGGCGTGATGGACCTCGAGGTGTATGGCGACGCCGTACTCGGAGCCATGATCGATTCATTGGTCGTCCCCGTGCGAGTCGATCGCGACGAGCGGCCGGATGTGGCACAGCGCTACGCCAGGGCCGTGCAGCTCCTCGCCGGCCTGCGCGGCTATCCCCTCACGGTGTTCCTCACGCCCGATGGCTCGGCGTTCTTCGGCGGGACGTACTTCCCCCTGGACGACCCGGTGACGGGCCGCGGCCTGAAGCAGCTGCTCCCGGAGGTGGCGCGGAGCTACCGCGAGCAGCGCGCGTCGATCCTGCGGCGCGCGGCGCTGGTGCAGCGGCTGGCCGTGGGTCGCTCGGCGCCGGGTCGCGGGGCGCTCAAGGCGGCCGGTCTCGAGCGCGAGGTGGAAGCCGTGCGCGGCGCGGTCGCGACCGCCATCCGAGCGCACGCCAGCGTCGCGAGCTTCCGCTACGCCCAGGCCGCGGATCTGTTGCTCACCGTCTTCGGCCGCACGCGCGACTCGACGTACTTGAGGCCGGCGCTCGCCGTGCTCGACTACATGATCGACTCCGGTGATGCCGCGGCGGCCGTGGGTGCGCGCGACGACCCGCCCGATTTGGTGCGGGCGGGGCTGCTGCGCGATCTGGCGGCGGCGTGGTCGGCGGCGAGCGACCCGCGGTACCGCGACGCCGCGGGCATCCTTGCCCAACGGCTCGCGGGCGACGTTGGCCGCACCAGCGACCGCACGGTCTACGCCGATCGCGATGCCTACGTGATCGGCTCCATCCTCGACGCGGGCGCGACGCTCGAGGATGGAGCCGCGATCGAGCGCGGGCAGGCGGCGCTCGACAGCCTGCTGCGGCGTGTCTATGCGTCGCGGCGCGCGGTGCGACATATCGCCGGGCCCGGCTCTCCGGCGCGGGCCCTGCTCCAGGACCAGGTCCAAGTGGTGTGGGCGTGCCTCGCGGCCCATCGCGCCACCGGCGAGCCGCGCTACCTCGCGGTGGCGCAAGATCTGGCCGCGGTGCTGCAGCGCGATTTCGCGGACTCGGGTGCCGCCGGGTACTTCGACGCCGGGGCCACGGACGCAGCGGCCCCCGCTCTGGCGGAGCGCACCAAGCCCGTGCTCGACGACCTGATGCCGGGAGCGAACGCGTTCGCGGCGCGCGCGCTGCTGCGGCTGGCGCGCGTGACCGGCGACGCGCAATACCGACGGCGTGCCGAGGCGACGCTCGCGACGTTCGCCGGTGCGGTGGCGGGACAAGGGCTGCAGGCGTCCACCTATCTCGCGGCGGTGCAAGACTACCTGCGGGACCGCTGATCCAGTTCCCTTCCGCAACACTTCGGGACGTTTCCGCGCTGGCGCGCCACCCCGTGCCGGTGCTAGCGTGACGCCCTGATCTCCATGCAGGTCATATGGATGTAACGGGGGCCTCCGACGCGGAAGTAGTGGCTCGTGTGCTCGGCGGCGACAGCGAGGCGTTCGGCCTCGTCGTCCGTCGCTACGAGGCGGGGTTGCTGCGGTTCGCGGGCCGCATGCTCGGCAGCCGGGACGCCGCGGCGGATGCGGTGGCGGAGAGCTTCGTGCGAGCGTATCGCCACCTCGCGAGCTGCCGGGAGCCCGCGCGACTGCGCACCTGGTTGTATCGCATCGTGGCGAACCGGTGCAAGAGCCATCTGGCGCGGCGCCCGATCGCCGATGTCTCGCTGGACGAGGCGCCGCCCGTGGCGGATCCCGCGGACACCCAGGTCGACCTCGAGCGCGCCGAGCAGCTCGCCCTGGTGCAACGGGCCCTGGTTCGGCTGTCGCCCGAGAAGCGCGAGGCGTTCCTGTTGAAGCACGTGGAAGGGTTGAGCTACGAGGAGATGGCGTCGGTGACGGGGGAGCGGATTCCAACGCTCAAGATGCGCGTGCACCGCGCGCGGGAAGCGCTGCTGCGGGTGCTGGAGGGGCAGGAATGAACGCGATCGATCCCAGAGTCCATCAAGCGCTCGACGGCGAGCTGTCGCCGGAGGCGCTGTCGGCCGAGCTGCGTCGCGTGGTCGAGCGGCTCGTCACGGCCGTCGCCGCGCTCGCCGCACCGCTGCCGCTCTCGAGCCTCGAGCCGCGGGTGATGGCGCTGATCCGCCGCCCCGTCCCGTCGCGCGGGCGCCGCCTGCTGCGCTGGCTTGCCACGCCGCGCTCGATCACGTTCCGCATGCGTCCGGTGTGGAGTCTGGCCTTCGCGGCCGTGGTGGCATTGCTGACGCTGTTCCCCATCGGGCGCGAGGGCCCCGACATCGGCGAGCACGAGGGGATCGCGCAGTTCGTGGGCCGCTTCCCAGAGGCGCAGTCGGTGCACGTGGTTGGCTCGTTCAACGACTGGCGCCCCGGCTCGATCGCGCTGGAGGATGTGGACCAGGACGGGGTATGGCGCGCCACCGTCGTGCTCCCCGCCGGCGCATACGAGTACATGTTCGTCGTGGACGGCGAGCGCTGGGTGCCGGATCACCTCGCCGAGCGCCTGGTCGCGGACGATTTCGGGCGCGAGAACTCCATCGTCATTGTGCGGCCGGCCCGACGATGAGACTATGGCTCGGCCTGGCGCTCGTCGCGGGGCCGCTCGCCGCTCAATCGGCCCGGGCGCGGCTGGAAGGCCGGGTTCCGGGAGCAGCGCTTCCTGTGGTCGATTCCCTGGTGCAACGGGCGTCGGCGGAAGGGTTGCCCACCGAGCCGCTGGTACAGAAGGCCCTGGAGGGAGGGGCCAAGCAGATCACCGCTCCTCGCATCGTCGCGGCCGTGGAGGCCAGCCTGGGACAATTGCGCGACGCGCGCGACCTCCTCGTCCACGCCGGCGACGAGCCGCCGGTGACGCCGGGAGAGGTGACGACCGTGGCGTGGGCTCTGCGCCGCGGTCTGCCCGGCCCGGTGGTGCAACGGGTGGTCGCCGCTCTCCCGCGCCCGCCGCGGGCTTCGGCGATGCACGCCGTCGCCGATCTCGCCGCCCATCATTTCGACTCGGACTCGGCCGCCGATCTCATCATCGCGGCCATCGGACAGGGGCTGGTGCGCGAGCGGCTGCTCGACGTGTCCGCCGCGGCCGCGCACGAGCTACAGCGGGGGCACACGCACGCCGAAGCGCTGGCGCTGGTGCGCCAGGAGCTCCCCAACGTGCCGGCCTCCCCCAAACCGACGCGCAGCGCCGTGGCGCGGGCTCGCCGGCCGGCGGCACCTACGCCCCCCTAGGGCGCAGGCGCTGGTTTCGTTCCACAGTGGAACGAGCCCCGTTGCCGCGCCGCCGCGTGTTACGCCGCGTGACGCACCGCAGCCGTCGCGGGTCTCAACCGTGAAGCGAGCCAGGGTGGCTCGCCCCATACCTCCGGAGGTATCGCAACATGATTCGTCGCACGCTCCTCGCGCTGGCGCTCCTCGCGGCTCCCGCGATCGTGGTGGCGCAGCAGCCCTCCCCGATGCAGGGGCAGGCGCCGGCGGCCGACACGTCGAAGGCGAAGCCGGCCAAGAAGGGCACCAAGAAGTCCGCCAAGAAGCACGCCGCGAAGCCGGCAGCCAAGCCCGCGGCCAAGGACACCACCAAGACCAAGATGTAAGCAGTCGGCGCTACGAGGTGTAATCGGCGTTGATCCGGACGTATTCCGGCGTCAAGTCGCAGGTCCACACCACCGCCTCCGCGCGACCGAGTCCGAGGTCGACGCGGAGGCGGATCGTTTTCTGCTGGAAGATCGCGCGGGCGGCGGCCGCGTCGGCGAGCGCCACGGCTCCGCCGCTCGCGAGCGTGAGCCATTCGCCGTTGGCGGCCGCCTGGAGCGAGAGGCGCTCGGTGGCGAGCGTGACGCCGGCCGCCCCCGCGGCGGCGAGGATTCGTCCCCAGTTCGGGTCGGCACCGTAAATCGCGGTCTTCACCAGGACGGAGCGCGCAATGGCGCGCCCGACTTCCCGGGCGGCCGTCTCACTCACCGCGCCCACCACCTGGATCTCGACCAGCTTCGAGGCGCCTTCGCCGTCGGCCACGATGGCGAGCGCGAGCGTGCGGGCGACGTGCAGCACGGCGTCTTCGAACACCTTCCACACCGCGCCGTCACGCGCCGGGTCGACGCCGGAGGCGCCCCCGGCGAGCAGCAGCACCGTGTCGTTGGTGCTGGTGTCGCCGTCCACCGAGATGGCGTTGAAGCTGCGGTCGGCGACCCGACGCAACAGTGGTTGCAGCGCGGCCGGCTCGCCCGCCGCGTCCGTCGTCAGCACCGCGAGCAGCGTGGCCATGTCGGGATGGATCATCCCCGCCCCCTTGGCGATGCCGCCGACCGTGATCATGCCGGCGGGAGTCTCGAAGCGGACCGCACAATGCTTGGGCCGGGTGTCGGTGGTCATGATGGCGCGCGCCGCCTCGGTGCCGCCGTCGGCGGCGAGATGCGCGGCGGCCGCCTGCAGACCGCCCGTGATCTGCTCGAGCGGCAGCGGCACGCCGATCACGCCGGTGGAGAGCACGAGCGCGGTGCGGGCGGGCAGGCCCGCCGCCTGTTCGGCCGCTTGGGCCATGGCGCGCGCGGCCACCAGTCCCGGGCCGCCGGTGCACGCGTTCGCGACCCGCGCGTTCATGGCGACGGCCCTGATGCGACCCGGGCGCTCCGCTAAGAGGTCGGCGTCGTACGTCACCGGCGCGGCGCGCAGCGCGTTCTTGGTGAACACGCCCGCCGTGGCGCAGCTCGTGGCGCACACCAGCAGCGCGACATCGGGCGCACCGTCGGCTTTCAGTCCCGCGTGCGCCGCCGCGGCAGTAAAGCCGCGCGGCGACGTGACGGAGCCGCTCGGGATCTCGGTGAGAGCGGAGGACATCGGCGGGAAGATAGCCCGGGCCCGTCGCTTGTGTAACCGCCCGGGCCGTCATATCATAGCACAACCTTCCCGGGAGGCCCGTTCGATGTCGGAACCGTTCTTGAGCTCCGACGACTACGACGAACGCGCGCATCAACTGTACAACGACGGACAATACGACCACGCCATCGAGACCCTGCGAGAGGGGTTGGGGCTCTACCCCCACGCCGTCGAGCTGCACGTCGGTATGGGCTACGCCCGGCTCGCGCGGGAGGAGTATCTCTGGGCGCGCCGCGCGTTCGAGGAAGCGGTCGGCCTCGACCCCGAGCATGAAGACGCGTTGGCGGGGCTGGGTGAGGTGCTCCTCAAGTTCGGCGAGCGGAGCGGCGCCGTCGCCTGTTTCGAGCGCATTCTCGCGCTGGGCTTCCGCGACGACCACGACCTCATGCTACAGGTCGGTAGGGCGCTGTTTCGTGAAGCCGCCCTGGACCAGGCGCGGCGCTTCTTCGAGGTCGCGATCACGGGACATCCCGATTCGGCCGAGGCGGCGGCGTGCGTCGGGTACGCGGCCCACCGCCTCACGGACGAGGGAGGCGCGCTGTACTGGCTGCGCCGAGCCCTGGAGCTGGACGCGGGACACGCCGAAGCCCGCATCTATCTCGCCAACCTGCTGTACGACCGGGGAGAGTACGAGGCGGCGCTGTTTCACATCGAGCGCACCCAGCCGGGGGACCACTTCGACGGGCTCGCCATCTGGCGGCTGATCGAGCTGAAAAAGAGCGTGTACCGCCTTCCGGACGACGACCCGGAGCTCGTGCCCTGGCATCATCGCCTGGACGAGCTCGCGGGAGACGCCACTCCCGAGGACTTGCTGCTCGCCGAGATCGAGGCGATGGGGCCCGACGGCCAGCTGCGCGACCCGCGCCAGCTCGAGCTCTTCGGGACGCTGCTCACGGAGCTGCAGGGAATGAAGGTGCGGTCGGGGCCGGGCGACGTCCACCGCGTGAGCACGCTCGGCGGTGCGACCTACGTCGGCACGTGGGAGGAGATCGTGCGCCAGATGAAGGACGACGCCGCGGAGTGGGCGCGCGGCTCGCTGGAGCAGTACATGGCGGCGGCCGCGCACCGCGGACGCAAGGAGACCGGCGTCGCGATTCCGGCGACCGATCCGGAGAGCTTCATCCGGGGGAGCGCGGACGCGGGATTGTTGAGAATCCTGCACTGAGCTGCGGACGGCCAGGGTCTCCCTTCGCGACAAAAATACGCAGTCGCTCCGGGAGACCCTGGCCGTCCGCTCCTCAAGTGCTGCTGTGCTTCAGTTTCACGGCAATCGAGAGCGGGCCGTCCCCGAGTGCGATCAGCGTGACGGCACCTGCGAACAGCAAGCCCTCCACTTCGAACCCGGCGCCCTTGCGAAGCTGCACGGCGAGAATCGCGACCAGCATCTCGACCGCCATGCACGTTGCCCAGAAGCGCGTGTAGAACCCGACCACCACACAGACGGCTCCGATCGTCTCCACCGCGATGAGGATCACGGCGAAGATTGTCGCGAAGGGGAAACCGATCCCGTGCAACATCCCCGCGACGCCCCCGACGCCCATGTGGTGAAACTTGTACCAGCCGTGCTGGAGAAACACTAGACCCACCGCGAGGCGCATGAAGAAGGCCGCGTAGGGGGTGAGTGCGTTCATGGACCCTCCGGAAGGATGGCGTTGGTGACCGGCCCGCGCCGGCGCGAGTCGACGCGCACTTCGCGCGCGCCAAACCGCTTGATGATCACGTCGAGACCGCGCTGCGGCCGCGCGTCTCCGATGCCCGCCACGTCGGCGAAGCAGAGCCCCGCCTCCGGTATCGCGTGCAACGCGACGTGGCCGCCGTTGCACACCAGCGCGGCCGAGAGGCCGCGTGGCCCGAGCGTCACGAGCGGCGGGCTCGCGGGGTTCAGGCCCGCCGCGTTGGCGGCGGCGAGCAGCAGCCCGGCAACGCCTTGGGCGTCGGTGAGGCGGTTCGCCGGAACGCCGCCCAGGTCCGCGAAAACGTGATCGAACGTCACCCCTGGCAGATGTCCTGACGCGTGAGCAGCGGGGCGACGAAGGTGCCCCGGATCACTTCCACCCCGAGCGGGTCGTTGTACAGGTCGGTGCGCTGTGCCAGGAAGAAGTAGCGGCCGCTGATGATGGCTCCGCCACCCGCCGCTTGGGTGAACTGTGTGATCGAGAAGCTCCCGGCCACCGAGTCGGAGAGTGTGCCGTGTGAAAGCGCGAAGATCGTGTACAGCGGCGTCACGTAGTGGTCGCTCCGCCACAACGCCCACGGCCGCCGGGGATTACAGACGGGGCTGAGCGTCAACTGGGAGCCGCGGGCCTCGTCCAGGCCGAGTGAGTCGATCTCGAACGTGGTATCCCCCCTGATCAACGAATCTTTCAACGTCACGATGGTCGAGTCGTTCAGCGTGCTGTCGGGGGATAGCGCGGAGGTGAGCAGGCGGAAGTTGAGGCGTCCGTTGAGCCTTGCGTAGTTGACTCCCACCGCCGCTCCTCCTTCGTGGCGAATCGCGGTGCCGAGCACCGTCTGAAAGAAGTGCCCGGGCGAAGTCGTGTCGGCCAGGCCGAGGACGACGACGGCGCCCGTGTCCGAGACGGTGTCGGCGCCACCGCTGGTCACGTGGGCGACGTAGCGCACGGCACCGCCCGACGTCACCGCGGTCACGAGTCCCGTGGACGTGTTGATCGTCACCCGCGGGCTCGGCGACGGGTCGAACCAGACGGTGTCCGTCGCGCTCACGGCCTTCTTCTGGATGGCCACTGGGATGGTGAACGTGTCCTGCTGCATCAGCACCACCGTGTCCATGAGCAGCGTCAGGTCGAGCGGCCGCGACACGGCCACCAGGGCGATGCCCGCCGCCTGGCCGCCGGACGCGATGACCGTCGCGACGCCCTTGCCGACTCCGTGGATCACGCCCGTCGTGGCGTTGATCGTGGCCACCGAGGTCGGACCGATGCTCCAGCTGAGTGGACCGGGGTTGGCGCGTTCGCCATCGCTGTTGTAATAGGCAAAGTCGCGCGGTACGAGCGAGTCCCCCACGAACAGCGAGTCGAGGATCGGGCTCAGGATAAGCGTCGGCGGGATGGGACTCGACACGTCGAAGCACGCGGCGGCCGCAACGATGGTAAGAGCCAACAGATTTCGTTTCATGGTGCCTAAGTGTAAGAGGTCGGCCGGGAGTGGCCAGGTTGCCGGTAGCGTTATGGAACCCCGCTCTCGGGGGATTGCTCCCGCCGCACTAGAACATCGACATCGCGAGGAACGACCGGAGATTATCGTTCGTCACCCGCAGCCGTGCGCACAGCAGTCGGACCACCGACCACAGCACCTTGTACGCGATGTCGCGGTTGAAATCGAGCAGCAGCTCGAAGTCGGCGCGCGCGATGGTGATGAGCGTGCAGGTGGTGTTGGCGATGGCGTCGGTGGAGCGCTCGGAGCGGTCGAAGATGGCCATCTCGCCGAAGCAGGCCCCGGGCTTGAGGACGGCGAGGGCCTCCTCTCCCGAGCCGGGAATGGTCCGGGAGATGCGCACCTCCCCTTCGGAAATGATGAACAAGCGGTTCCCGGGCTCGCCTTCCTTGAAGACGTGTTGGCCGACCGCGAACTTCTGCTCGCGGCACACTTCCGCCACGCGGGCGAGCTCACCGTCGTCCAGGTCTTGGAAGATCGCCGCCTGCTTCAGCAGATTCAGGTTCACGCGGACGAAGCTATCGGGCGCCGGAGGGAGGGGCAAGTGAAACCGTGGGTCACGTGGGCGGATCTGCTGACCGCGCTGCGCCTGCCCCTCGCCGCCGCCTTCCCCTTCGTCCACCGGCCGGCCGCGCAGCTCGGGCTCGTGGCCGCGGCCGCGGCGTCCGACTTCTTCGACGGCATGCTGGCGCGCCGCCTCGGCGAGTCGCGCGCCGGCGCCGTGCTCGATCCCACCGCCGACAAGGTCTTCATGGCCGCGGCCTTCATCACCGTGGCGCGAGCCGACCTGCTGCATCCCCTGGAGATCGCGGGTGTGCTCGGCCGGGACATCGTGGCGGCGCTGGGGTACGTCGGGGCGTGGCTGCTGCGACACCCGATGACGCTGCCGGCGCGCGCCGGCGGCAAGGCGGTGACCGTGCTGCAGCTGTTGACGCTGGTGGCCTGCATCGTCCGCTCCCCTCACGTGCGCTCGATCGCGTGGGCGACGACGGCGGTGGGTCTGTATGCGATCTGGGACTACGGCCGGGCAGCCGCCCGGGGAACGCACAGCGCTGACAGGGGGACGTGATGCGGAGTGTGGGGCTGTGGTTGCTGTTCGCGGTGTTGGGCACCGCCGCGCTCGCGGCGCAGGAGTTCCATCCTCCACCGGTGCGCTCGGCCGGCGACGGCACCCGGTTAGGCCTGTTCGGGTTCGGCGTGCGCGCCGGGATCGATCTCTCCGGAAAAACGCAATTGGTGTTCGGCTTCACGCTCGACGCCGGCAATCTCCTCAGCAGTCGCTTCCGGCTCCGTCCGTCGGGCGAGGTCGGCGTGTTCAACGGCGTCAACAGCTACGTGGGAAGTCTGGAAGGGCTCTACCGGTTCACCGGCGAAGGACAGGCGGTCACGCCGTACGCGGGCGGCGGCCTCAGCCTGGTGGGGCACGATCGCTGCGGCGCCGATCCTGATTGTCCGGACGTGTGGCTCAACGTGGTCGTGGGCTTCGAGCTGCACTATCGCTCCACCTTCAACTGGCTGCTCGAGTACCACGGCATGGATGGGTTCCGTCACAACCGGTTCTACGCCGGCCTGACCACGCGGCGGGGGAACTGACGTGGCGACGAACCCCGTGGAGGTCACGCTGCGCTGGGGCGAGGCCCTGCAGTTCGCGGCGGCAGTGCCCGGTCGCCCCGCCGTCCCAGTCGACGGCGATGGCACCGTCGCCGTATCGCCGGTCGAGCTGCTGCTCATCGCCGCCGCCAGCTGCACCGCGTCGGACGTGGTGTTGATCCTCCAGAAACAGCGGGTGGCGCTGCGCGGGCTCGAGGTGCATGTGCGGGGGACACGCCGGGAGCAGCAGCCGCGTCGCTACACGGCGCTGCACTTCGTGTTCACCGTCTCGGGCGACGGCGCGGACGAAGCGAAGGCACGGCGCGCGGTCGATCTCTCGCTCGAGAAGTATTGCTCCGTGGTCGCCTCGCTCGCCCCCGACATCCACATCAGCTACGACGTCGCGCTGCGCTAGCCCCGTTCCGAATCGGCGTGGCCGATTTCTCGTCCGTCTGCGCGCGCACTGTCGGAACGGGGCTAGGGCGCTCGCCGGCGCAGCGGTCCTGACCGTCTGCGCCGCCCTGGCCGCGACGCCGGCGCGCGCGCAAGCGCTCACCGCGACCGAAGCCGGGGTCGGTGCGATGCTGGTGCTGGCCCACCGCTCCTTTTGGGGACCGGAGCTCGTCGTCGCGCGGCGGCCCGGCATGCAGGGACGCTTCGCGTTCACGCTGGCAGGCGGCGACTACGAGGGCGCGCTCGGCATTCGCGTCGCGGCCGACGCGCAACTGTTGCTGCGGCCGGGAGAGCGCGCGCGCCCCGGGCCCTACGCTGGGTTGGGACTGGCCTTCGTCGGGGCCGAGGGAACGCGCGGCGCCGGCTACCTCACGGCGCTCGTGGGAGTGGAGGCAGCGCCGGGGCGCCGCCAGGGATGGTACGCGGAGCTGGGCTTGGGCGGCGGGGTGCGGCTGTCGCTGGGCCGGCGCTTCCGGCGGTTTCCGCCGTGGTGGTGAGGCGCGACGTCAGACGCTCGCGCCCACCGTCGCGCTGCGCGCCACCACGGGGCGGCAGTAGCGCTCCCCCAGAACGCGCAGCTCGGTGAGCTGCGGCTCGTCCAACCCGTCGTAGCGGTCGGCGAGATAGAGCATGGTGTCGTCGAACCACTCTTTCTGGTGCTCAGCGCTGGCTTCCAGGACGCCGCATCGGAGGATGTGGGAGAACAACTCGTCGCGGGCCTGCTCGAAGGGGGTGGGGGTGGACATTCTGCGCGGTTCCGCACGTTTCTTGGCCATGCTGCTGGGTGCTCCTCTCTGGTTAGGACCGGGGACTGGGAGAGCGCCGATCAATTGGCGCCGCAATGTAATAGGGCGCGGGAGACGGCGCAAAGGGCGGACGTGCACGCGGTGCGCATGGTATTATCATGGACGGGATGGCCGTGCGGGGCGGGACGCGGGGACCCGACATGTCACGCAAGGGTGGGCACATGAGCAATGACTCCGAGGAAGTGTACGGACCGGACCGGGCCGAGCGCCTGCTCGCGATGTTGCGCGCCCTCGCCGAGCGCATTCAAGCACTCGACCGGTCCGGGCAGCTGCTGGAGCGTGTTCCGGAGCTGCAGAAGCTGTTGGGGAACACGCGCAGCGAGCTGTTTCACTATGAAGTGCGGTTGACCTACGATACGCCCGAAGTCGCCGAGAGCCGCCGCATCGTGGACGAGGCGGAGCGGCAGGCGCGCGAGGCGCGGGCGGGATTCGACGAGGACGAGGACGACGAACCGTGGAGGGTTCCGGGCGAATGAAGGGGTTCTACCTGTTGCTCGTGGGCGTGGCGGTGGTCGGTGGGGGAGTGCTGTGGTACGGGTCGCAGCGTACGCCGGCGCCGGCGCCGAGCGCGCCCGTTCCGGTCGCGGCGACGGACGGGTTCCGGGGATACACGATGGGGTCGGACTCGGCGCCGATCGAGATCACGGAGTATTCGGACTTCGAATGCCCCTTCTGCGCGTCGTTCGCGACGGTGCAGATGCCCGTGATCCGCGAGCAGCTGATCGCCACGGGCAAAGTGCGGTGGCGCTATCGCGATTTTCCCCTCCCCACGCACGCGTACTCCCGCTATGCCGCGCTCGCGGCCCAGTGCGCCGGGGAGCAGGGCAAGTTCTGGGACATGCACGACCAGCTGTTCACCAATCACCAGTGGGCCCAGACCGGGAAGAACCCGCGCGGCGTGTTCCGCGATTTCGCCCGGGGCATCGGCCTCGATCTCGACAAGTACGACGCCTGCATGGACAGCCAGCGCTATGCCGGCCGCATCCAGGCGAGCGTGCAGGAAGGTGAAGCGCGCGGCGTGAAGGGCACACCCAGCTTCTACGTGAACGGGCGCCCCTACCAGGGGCGCTCCGCATCGGACGACTTCAAGGCACTCGTCGACAGTCTGACCAAGAAGCACAAGTGATCCGCCGGCAGGCGATCGTGCTCCTCGCGCTCGTGGGGCTGCTCGTCGCGACGTATCTCTGGCTGTACAAGATCGGCGTGCTGGGCGAGCTCAGGTGCGGCACCGGCAGCTGTGAGTACGTCCAGACCAGCCGCTACGCGGAGCTGCTCGGGGTCCCGGTCGCGTTGTACGGAGTGGTCGGATACGCGACCCTTCTGGGCCTCGGGCTGGCGGGGCTGCAACCCGCCATGGCGTCGGACCGGCGGGTGAGCGTGCTGCTCGCGGCGCTCGCCACCGTGGGCTTCGGGTTTACCCTCTATCTCACCGCGATCGAGCTGTTCGTGCTGCACGCGATCTGCCGCTGGTGCGTCGCGTCGGCGGTGATCATGACCGCCACGTGGGTGCTGTCCCTCGCCGACCTGCGCCGTCAGGCGTCGCACGCGCCGTGACGTCGCCGGCGGAGGCACGGGCCGCCCGGCGCGGCGGCTATCTGTACACGCTGGCCCTCGCCGCGCTGGGCGTCGTATATGGCGACATCGGCACGAGCCCGCTGTACGCGATTCGCTACTCCTTCTACGGGCCCCACGGTATCGCGGTCACCCCGGGCAACGTGCTGGGGGTGCTGTCGCTGGTCTTCTGGGCACTCGTGATCGTGGTGACGATCAAGTACCACATCGTCATCATCCGGGCGGACAACAAGGGCGAAGGAGGCGTGCTCGCCCTGATGGCGCTCGTCAACGGCAGCCGTGTGGCCCGGGGTCTGTCGCCCCGCCGCCTCATGATCGTGCTGGGGATCTTCGGGTCGGCGCTCCTGTACGCGGACGGCGGCCTCACGCCGGCGATTTCGGTGCTCTCCGCCGTCGAGGGGCTCGAGATCGCGACGCCGGCGCTGGCCTCGTGGGTGATCCCCGTGACGCTCGTGATCCTGATCGGTTTGTTCCTGGTGCAGAGTCGCGGGACCGCCCGGATCGGGGCGGTGTTCGGTCCGGTCATGCTCGTCTGGTTCGCCACGATCGGCCTGCTCGGCTTGAGCGAGATCATCCGGCAGCCGGGCGTGCTGGCCGCGGTCTCGCCGTACCACGCGGCGCGCTTTTTCGCCGAAGATCCGCGTCGCGGATTCGTGGTGCTGGGCGCCGTGTTCCTGGTGGTGACCGGCGGCGAGGCGCTGTACGCCGATCTGGGACACTTCGGCCATCGCCCCATTCAGCTCGCGTGGTTCGGCGTGGCGCTCCCCAGCCTGCTGCTCAACTACTTCGGGCAGGGAGCGCTCCTGTTACACGATGCCGCGGCCGCGGAGAACCCCTTCTATCATCTCGCGCCCGCCTGGGCGCTGTACCCGCTGATCGCGCTGGCGACCGCGGCGACCATCATCGCGTCGCAGGCGGTGATCTCGGGGGCGTTTTCCCTCACCCGCCAGGCCGTGCAGCTCGGCTACAGCCCGCGGCTCCAGATCGAGCACACCTCGTCGCGCGAGATCGGCCAGATCTACGTTCCCCTGGTCAACTGGGGGCTCATGCTGCTCACCTGCGTCCTGGTGCTCGGGTTCCACGCGGCCGACACCCAGCAGCCCACGTCCAGCAACATCGCCGGCGCGTACGGGGTCGCGCTCTCGACCCTGATGCTCATCACGACGCTGATGTTCTACGTGATGAGCCGTGAGGTGTGGCGCTGGGGCTTCGCGCGCGCGGCGATCGTCTCCGGCTTGTTCCTGTGCGTGGACGTGCCGTTCTTCGCCGCGAACATGCTGAAGATCCGCTCCGGCGGCTGGGTCCCCTTGGTGACAGCCGCGGCCATCTTCCTGCTGATGACCACCTGGCAGCGGGGACGCGAGATCCTCGGGAAGCGCATGGAGGAGAAGACCGTCGCGCTCAAGATGCTGCTGGCGGATCTCGCCGCCGAGCCGCCGCTCCGCGTCCCGGGGACGGCGGTGTTTCTGTACGGCACGACCGACGGCACCCCGCCGGCGCTGGTGCACAACCTGACGCACAACAAAGTGCTGCACGAGCGGATCGTGTTCTTGACAATGGTGACGCGGGACGTGCCCCACGTCTCGACCGCGGAGCGCGTGACGGTGAAGGCCATCGGGAAGGGGTTCTACAGGGTCGTGGCGAGCTACGGGTTCATGGACGATCCGGACATCGAGGACGTCCTCGCGGCCTGCCAGGTCAAGACGCTCGACATTCCCATCGCGGGCACGACGTTCTTCCTCGGTCGCGAGACGCTCGTCGCCTCCGACCGGCCCGGGATGCCCCGGTGGCGCGAGCAGCTGTTCGCGTTCATGTCGCGCAACGCGCTGCGCGCCACCGCCTTCTTCAAGATCCCGGCGGACCAGGTGTTCGAAGTCGGAGCCCAAGTGGAACTCTAGGGGCTCGGGAATCGGGGTTAGGGGCTCGGGGTGCGCCCGCCAGCTCTGGCCCCGAGCCCCTAGCCCCGAGCCCCTATTCGACCTGTCCAAACTTCGCGATGTCCTCCGGCAGCGCTTCCTGCGTCTTCGTGGCGTCCTTGCCCTGCACCATCACGCGGATCTGCTCCACCACGTCCGGGTTCGCGAGCGTCGTCACGTCGCCCACGTCGCGGCGATTCGAGATCGCCGCCAGCACGCGACGCATGATCTTGCCGGAGCGGGTCTTGGGCATGTCCGGCACGATGTAGACGTGTTTGGGCCGCGCGATCTTGCCGATCACTTCTTCGTTCGCCTTGATCACGCGATCGACGATCTCCTGACTCGCCTTCACGCCCGGCTTGACCGCGATGTACACCTCGGGCACGCGTCCCTTGAGCTCGTCTTGAACGGGGACGACGGCGGCCTCGGCGACTTCCGGGACGGTGAGACAGGCGGACTCGATCTCCTTCGTGCCGAGGCGGTGACCGGCGACGTTGATGACGTCGTCGATCCGGCCGAGGATGCGGTAGTAGCCGTCCGCCGCCTGCACCGCGCCGTCGCCGCACAGGAACGGCCAGTCACGCCAGTCCTTGCTGCGGGGATTCTTGTTGTACTTGGCGAAATACGTCTTGACGTAGCGGTCGCGGTCGCCCCAGATGGTCTGCATGATGCCCGGCCAGGGATTGCGGATGCACATGTTCCCCGCCTTGCCGGACCCTTTGGCGATTTCCGCCCCGGTTTCGTCGTAAATCACGGGGTGGATGCCCGGCGCGGCGGGCCCGCAGCTGCCGGGCTTCATGGGATGAATTGCGGGCATGGTGGTCCCGAGAACGCCGCCCGTCTCCGTCATCCACCACGTATCGGTGATGACCGCCTCCCGCTTGCCCACTTCGTCGTAATACCAGCGCCACGCCTCCGGCTCGATCGGCTCGCCCACGGTCGTCATCGACTTGAAGCGGTACTTGTACTTGCGCGGCTCCTGGGGGCCGAGCTTGCGCAGCATCCGAATCGCCGTCGGCGCGGTATGGAAAATGGTCACACCCAGGCGCTCGGCGATGCGCCACGGGCGGCCGGCGTCGGGAAAGGTGGGCACGCCCTCGTACAGCACGCCCGTTGCCGCGTTCGCCAGCGGACCGTACACGATGTAAGAGTGCCCCGTGATCCAGCCGATGTCCGCCATGCACCAGTACACGTCGTCGGGATGAATGTCGAGAATCCACTTGGACGTGGCGGTCACGTACGCGAGGTAGCCCGCGATCCCGTGCTGGGCGCCCTTGGGCTTGCCGGTGGTGCCGCTGGAATACATCAGGAACAGGGGGGCTTCGGACGGCAGGCGAACCGGATCGACTTTTTTGCCCCGGTAATCCTTGAGCAGGTCGTTCACGAAGACATCGCGACCCGAGACCATCGGTGTCTTGGCGGAATACTTCCCCGGGTAGCGCTGCCACACCAGCACCCGGTCGACGTCCTGCCCCAGCTCGTGCGCCGTCTTCACGGCAATGTCGGCGTTCACCTTGTGGTCGATCAGGGCGCCGTTGCGCGAGTACGCATCCATCGTGATCAGCACGCGGCTGCCGGAGTCCTGAATGCGCGACCCGCACGCCTGGCCGCTGAACCCGCCGAACACCTGTGAGTGGATGACGCCCAGGCGTGCGCACGCCAGCATCGTGATCGGCAGCTCGGGCACCATCGGCATGTGCAGGGTGACGCGGTCGCCCGCTTTGAGTCCCAGACCCTGGAGCAGCGCGGCCACCTCGTTGACCCGGTCGTACAGCTCCCGGTAGGTGAGGACCACGTCCCGCTCCGTTTCCTGCTCGGGCACGAAAATGAATGCGGCCTTGCTCGCGTACTTCTCCAGGTGCCGGTCCACGCAATTGTAAGCCGCGTTGATCTTGCCGCCGACGAACCATTTCCAGAACGGCGCCTCGCTGGTGTCGAGCACCGTGCGATACGGCTCGAACCAGGTCAGCATGTCCGCGTAGACCTTGAAGCAGTCGGGGAACCGGTCGAGGCTGAACTGTTCGAAGATGCGGGGGTCCCGCATGTTCGCCTGTGCCTTGAACTGCTCGGAAGGTTGATAGTAGTCCTCCTCCTTCCAGTGCACCGCGATCTGTGCTTCGCTGACCTCGGTCAGCTCCTTCGTTTTAGACGTGCCTGCCATGGGATCGGCCTCCTCGAAATGCGGACGGCTGTACTGGTCGGCGCACTGGGCTGGCGATGTGCAGAGGCAAAGGTATGCCCCGCGGGTGGACGCCGGTCAAGCCGCCCCTTGCAAACTGCGCGGCGGCACTCGGTCTGCGGTAGCGGAAGGGGTGAGGCGTCTCACGCCGCCTTTGACAAGCGGTTGGCGGCCCGCAGGTTAGCTGTATTGGCACTGGAGTCGCGTACCCCATCGGTCAGCGATTCAACTGGAGCCGACTGTGGAGGACTTGATGCCGATGTCGACGCACCCGAGCGAGAAGGTCCTGGCGGCTCCCGAGGAGCTGGGGCTCGACTCGCGCACCGCCTTCCGGCGGTCGGCCACGGAGCTGCTGGAGCAGCTGGGGGAAGGGGCCGGGCGCCTGGTGATCGATCTCTCGGGCACGCGCCAGATCGACAGCGCGGGCCTGGGGGCGCTGATGCTCATTCAGCGTAAGGCGGCGGAGCGGCGCCTGACGGTGTGCCTGCGCGGCGCCAACGAGGAGCTGCGGTTCCTGCTCGTGTTGACCAAGCTCGACGATCTGTTCGAGCTGGAGAGCGGCGGGCGCTGACCCGGCCGTAGACGACCGGGGGGGGTCACATATATTGGCCCACCTATGGCTTCTCCCCCCCCTCCCCCCGGCGCGCCGCGCCGGGTGCTGTTCGTCGAGGATGAGTCGGCGCTGCGCCGTACCTACCAGCGGTTCTTCTCCACGCGCTATGACGTAGCCTTCGCCGCCAGCGGCAGCGAAGCCCGCCGCCAGCTCGAGGACTTCCGGCCGGAGGTGCTCGTGCTCGACCTGCGGCTCCCCGATACGGACGGCGTGACGCTGCTGCAGGAGATCCGCCAGTCCCGGCCCTCGCTCCCCGTGATCGTCACGACGGCCTACGTCAGCATGGAGCCGCTCATCCACGTGCTCGACCTCGGGCATTCGGGCTACCTGGTCAAGCCGTTCGACATGGAAGATCTCGCCGCGCGCATCGATGCTCTCGGCTGAGGGGCTGCGGCACGCCTACGGGCGCGCGGTCGCGCTCGACGGTGTGTCGTTCACGCTCGCGCCGGGACAGACGCTCGCAATCTTCGGGCCCAATGGCGCGGGCAAGACGACCCTCCTCAAGGTGCTGGCCGGGCTGATCCGGCCGCAGCAGGGTCGGGCCCGCGTCGCCGGCGGGCGGCGCGCCATCGGCTGGATCGGGCACGAGTCCCATCTGTACGGCCACTTGAGCGTGCGGGAGAATCTGCTGTTCTGGGCCGCTCTGTACGGCGTCCCCACGGCGGAGCGTGGCGTGCGCGCCACAGCGGTGCTCGAGCGGCTCGGGCTCTCGGATCGGGCCGGGCAGGCCGTGTGGTCGTTGTCCCGCGGCCTGACGCAGCGGGCGGCGCTGGCCAAGGCGCTGGTGCACGACCCCCGCGTGCTGCTGCTCGACGAGCCGTTCACGGGGCTCGATCTCGCGGCCGCGGCCGAGCTGCGGACGCTGTTGGGCGAGCTGCGCGGCGCGGGGCGCGTGCTCGTGCTCGCGACGCACAATGTCGACGAGGGTGTCGAGCTCGCCACGGACGTTGCGTTCCAGCGGCACGGGCGGTTCGTGCAGCTGGCGCCGCGCGGGGCGCGCGGCGCCACGGAGATCGCCGCGGCGTACCGTCGGGCCGTGACCGATGCGTGAGCTGCTGCGGCAGGCGTGGACGGTGGCGCGCAAGGACCTGGTGCTCGAGTTCCGGACGCGTACCGCCCTGCTCTCGGCCGTGGTGTTCACGGCGCTCGTCCTGACGGTATTCAATTTCGGGCGCGATCCGACGGCCGTCGCGACGATCGATCTCGCGCCCAGCATTCTTTGGGTCACCTTCACGTTCGCCGCCATGCTCGCGCTCAACCGGGCCTTTCAGCTCGAGCTCGAGAACGGGGCGCTCGAGGGGTTGCTCGTCTCCCCGCTGTCGCGGCACAGTCTCTACCTCGGCAAGCTGCTCGCCAATCTCGGCTTCGTCGGCGTGGTGGAGGCGGTCGGTCTGCCGCTATTCGTCCTGTTTTTCAACGTGCCGGTCGGCCCGGTCCTGCTGCCGCTGATCGGAGTGATCGCCCTCGCCACCGTCGGATTCGTCTCGGTGGGGACGTTGTTCAGCGCGATGGTGGTGCGGACGCGGTTCGCGGAGCTGATGCTGCCGGTGCTGCTGTTGCCGTTTCTGCTGTTGCCCCTGACCTACGCCGTGCAGGCGACGGCGCGGCTGCTGGCGGGCCGTCCCTTGAGCGAGGTATCGGGCTGGCTTAAGTTGCTCGCCGCCTACGACCTGGTGTTCGTCGCGGTCGCGCTGCTGCTGTTTCCCCACACGGTGGACGAATGAGTCTGGCACAGAAGGGTCGCCGCGTGGTCATGGTCGGCTTGTGGCTGCTGGGCGGCGTGTATGTGCGGGCCCTGGCGTTCACGCCGGTGGAGCGATTCCAGGGCCCCGCGCAAAAAATCTTCTACCTCCACGTGCCCGCCGCCGTCACCACGGAGCTGGCCGTGATCCTCGTGGGACTGGCGGGCGTGTTCTTTCTCTTCTTGAAGGACCCCCGGCTCGACCGGTTCGCGGAAGCCTCGGCGGAGGTCGGCACGGTGTTCGCCGCAATCGTGCTGACGACGGGGCCGATCTGGGGGAAGCCCATCTGGGGCACCTGGTGGACCTGGGATGCCCGGCTCACCAGTACCCTGTTCCTGTTCTTTCTGCTGATCGGCTATCAGGTGCTGCGGAGCGCGGTGACCGACGCGGGGCTGCGCGCGCGTTACGCCGCGGTGCTCGGGGTCTGTGCGGTCGTGCTGGTCGGATTCATTCACATGAGCGTGTATCTCTTTCCGACGCTCCACCCCCAGCCCATCGTGCTGCGACCCGCCAAGCCCGGCGTGCCTCCCGAGATGCTGGTGACGCTGCTCCTGTCGTTCGGCGTGTTCCTGGTCCTCTACGTGGGCTTCGTGATGCAGCGCTACGCGATCGCCCAGCAGCGCGACCGAGCGGCGTCTCATGTCTGAGGGCGTTCCGCAGAACGCCGGGTACCTCGTGGCGGCGTACATCGTGGTGCCGGTGATCCTGCTGGCGTACGCCGTCTCGCTGTATCGGCGCGCTACCAGGCCCTAAGCGTCACGCTTGTCGGCAAACAGCTCGGCTCGGGCGTCGGCCAGGCGCTCGAGTCCGTCCGGGACCTGCGTGGCCCACAGGTGCAGGGCTTCGTCCGCGGCTTTGACGTCCCCCGCCTGGAACAGCGCCCGGGCGTTGAGCCACAGCGCGTCGGCGCCACCGCCCGCCGCGTAGGCCCGGGCGAACCGGGCGGACGCGTCGGCGTGCCGGCCGGCTCGGGCGTACAGATCGCCGGCGGCGAGGGCGGCGTCGGGGCGCTCCTCGAGCGTGAGCACCTGCTCGTAGGCGACCAGGGCGTCGTGCTGGCGGAACACCATCTGGAACGCCTCTCCCAGGAGCATCCAGGCGTCGGGGTTTTCGGAAAACCGCTCGGCGGCGTCCTGCGCGGCGGCGACGGCGCCCCAGCGGTCCTCGATGGCGCGCCGCAGCCGCACCAGCGCCGGGTAGCACTCCCCGAACCCCGGGCTCACGGCGCAGCCCACCCGCAGCCACCAGTCGGCGCGCCTGGGCGCGTCCCGCTGGCTGGCGGCGGCTCGCCGCACGGTGAACCGCACGAGCGCGGAGCGCAGGGCCCGGAGCATTGCTTGATAATGGTTTTGGGTCCCGAGAGATTGCAACCACGCATGTCACCGCAGCCTCGCCGCCACGCCCGACCCCCCCTTGCGGGGCGGCGCATCGTCGTGACGCGTGCGCGCGAGCAGGCGGGCGAGCTCGCGCGGGCGCTCGAGGCGCTCGGCGCTGAAGTGCTCGCCGTGCCGACGATCCGGATCGTGCCGCTCGCCGACCTCACCGCGTTGCGCGCCGCCCTCACCGACCCGGCTGCCTATGACTGGATCGTTTTCACCAGCCAAAACACCGTCCACGTCGTGTGCGGTCGGCTGCCCGAGTGGGGGCTCGCCGCGCGCGACCTGGCGCGAATGGCCGTGGCCGCGATCGGGCCGGCGACGGCGCAGGCGTTGGAGCGATACGGCGTTACGCCCGACCTCGTGCCGCCCACGTACGTCGCGGAGGCGGTTGTAGCCGCCGTGGTGGCGCGCGGCCCGGTGCACGGCAAGCGCTTCCTGGTCCCGCGGGCGCGCGAGGCCCGGGACGCCCTGCCTGAGGGACTGCGCGCGCGCGGCGGGGTCGTCGACGTGATTCCGGTCTACGAGACCGTGCGGGCGGCGGGGGACGGGAGCGCCCTCGCGACACAGCTGCTCGGCGGCACTATCGACGTCGTGACGCTCACGTCGTCCTCCACCGTGCGGGGCTTCGTCGATCTGGTGGGACGGGCGGCCGCGACCTCGGGCCGGTTCCGCGCCGCGGTGATCGGTCCCGTCACGGCCGCGAGCGCGCGGGAGCTGGGTGTGCCCGTCGCCATCGAGGCGGAGGACTATACGGTCGGGGGCCTCGTGGCGGCGCTGGTCCGTTACTACGGGGAAGGGGGAGGGGGGACGGGGGACGAGTGACTGGCGTTCTGAAGCTCGGCACCCGCGGCAGCAGGCTGGCGCTGTTGCAGGCCGAGTGGGTGCAGACGGCCCTCGCAAGGCACGGCGTGCACGCCGAGCTCGTCGTCGTCAAGACACAGGGCGATGCGGAGGTCGACCGCCCGTTGCGAGAGTTGGAAGGCAAAGGCTTCTTCACGAAAGCAATCGAGGATGAGCTGCTCGCCGGGCGTATCGACGCCGCGGTGCATTCGCTCAAAGACCTGCCGACGCAGCTTCCCGACGGCCTGGTGCTCGCCGCCGTGCCGGCGCGGGCGGACCCGGCGGAGGCGCTCGTGACGCGCGATGCGGGCGTCGCTTCCATCGCCGCTCTCCCGGGCGGGGCGAAGATCGGGACGTCGAGCCTGCGACGCGTGGCTCAGGTGCGCTACCTGCGCCCGGACTTGGAGATCGTCGCGCTGCGCGGCAACGTGCCGACGCGCGTTCAGAAGGTGGCCGAGGGCCAGGACGGGCTGGCCGCGGCGCTGCTGGCGGCGGCGGGGCTCGAGCGGCTCGAGCTGGGCGGTCGGATCGCCGCGCGGCTCGATCCGCTGGTCGTCATGCCCGCGCCGGGGCAGGGCGCCCTGGGTCTCGAGGTGCGACGCGACGACCGTCGCACTCGTGCCGCGCTCGCGCCGCTCGCGGACCCGGACAGCGCGCGCCACGTCGCTGCCGAGCGCAGCCTGCTCGCGTCGCTGGAAGGTGGGTGCCAGGCGCCGGTGGCGGCGTATGTCGGGATTCGGGATTCGGGACTCGGGGCTCGGTTGTTCGGGAGGGTCACGGCCCTCGATGGCTCTGTGCAGATCACGGCATCTGCCGAGATGGACGCGAGGGAGCCTGCCGCTGTGGGCGTCGCCGTCGCGGACTTGCTGAAGGCTCAGGGCGCGTCGAGATTGCTCGCGCGATGAGCTCGTTCCCGATCCGCCGCATGCGCCGGCTGCGTCGTACCGCCGCGCTGCGCCGGCTGGTGCAGGAGACGCACCTCGTTCCCTCGCAACTCGTGTGGCCCCTGTTCGTGTGTCACGGCAGCGGCGTGCGGCGCGAAGTCGCCCTCCTCCCGGGCGTCTACCAGACCTCGGTGGACGAGCTGGTCAAGGACGCGGAGCGGGCGCACCGACTGGGCCTCGGTGGAATCATGCTCTTCGGCCTGCCCGCGGCCAAGGACGCGACCGGCTCCGAGGCATACGACGAGCAGGGCGTGGTGCAGCAGGGGGTGCGCGCCGTGAAGCGGGCCGTGCCGGAGCTGCTCGTGATCGGGGACGTGTGCCTGTGCGAGTACACCGACCACGGTCACTGCGGGGTGATCCAGGACGGCGACGTGGACAACGACGCGTCCGTGTACCTGCTCGGCAAGGTCGCGGTGACCCAGGCGCGCGCAGGCGTCGACATCGTCGCACCGAGCGACATGATGGACGGCCGGGTGGCGGGCATTCGGAAGGCGCTCGACGCCGCCGGGCAGTCGCGCGTCCCGATCATGTCGTACGCGGCGAAGACGGCCTCGGCGTTCTACGGACCGTTCCGCGAAGCCGCCGGGTCCACGCCGCAGTTCGGCGACCGCCAGACCTACCAGATGCAGGGCGGCAACGCCGACGAAGCGATGAAGGAGATCCGGCTCGACGTCGAAGAGGGAGCGGATATCGTCCTGGTGAAGCCCGCGCTCCCCTGCCTGGACCTGGTGCGACGGGCCAAGCAGGAGTTCGGCTCACCGCTCGCGGCGTATCAGGTGAGCGGCGAGTACGCGATGATCAAGGCTGCAGCGGCGCGCGGCATGCTGGACGAGACGCGCGCCATGTGGGAGACGTTGTACGCCATCCGGCGCGCGGGCGCCGACATCATCCTCAGCTACTTCGCGCCGACCGCCGCGGAATTATTGTAGGGCGCAGCATGCTGCGCCCCTGCGTCACTTACGCGGCAACAGGACCGCCTTCCACAGCGCGCCCGCCACGCCCGCCCCGATCAGCGGCCCGATCCAGTACACGGCGTGCGCGCTCCACTGCCACGCGACCAGCGCCGGGCCGATGGCACGGGCGGGATTCATGACGGCGCCGGTGAAGCCCCCGCCGACCAGGGCGTCGACGAAGATGGCGAGGCCGATCCCGAATCCGCCGATCTTCGGCGCCTCGGGCGACACCGCCGTGCCGAACACGGCGCTCACCAGGAAGAACGTGAGCATCGCTTCGATCCAGACGCCCTGCATGAACGTGACGTCGTTGCCGAGGCGCGGCGTACCCACGAGCGCGAGACCGACGGCCACCCGGGGCAGCACGATTTTCACCAGCGCCGCTCCCACGATCGCGCCGGCGACCTGCGCGCCGATGTACTGCCAGGCGAGGCGTCCGCCGATGCGGTTCGCGATCCACAGGCCGAACGTAACCGCGGGGTTCATGTGGCCGCCGGAGATGCTCAGCGTCATCGAGACGATGATCGCCATGGCCACGCCGTGCGCCAGCGCGACGCCGAGCGAGCCGATGCTGGCCGCGGTGGTGCCGGCGGCGACCAGCGCCACGACGCTGCCGGCGCCGAGAAACACGAACAGCAGAGTGCCGACGAACTCGGCCGCGAGCGGCCGCAGCTGCTTGGGCATGAGACGATCCTCGGGGTTGGAGGAGAATCCGAATTGCCGTAGGGGCGCAGCATGCTGCGCCCCTACGTCCGCCGCAGCACGAGCGAGGCGTTGATTCCGCCGAATCCGAACGAATTGGTCAGCACGATGTCGGGGGCCGCGGCGCGGCCCTCGCGCGGCAGGCAATCCAAGTCGCAGGCGGGGTCGGGGCGCTCGAGGTTGAGGGTGGGCGGGAGCCAGCGCCGGTCGACCGCCAGGGCGCAGATCGCCGCCTCGATGGCGCCGCTCGCGCCCAGCGCGTGGCCGTAGTACCCCTTGGTGCCGCTGACGCTGAGGCGGTAGGCATGCGCGCCGAACACCTGCTTGATGGCCGCGGTTTCGGTCGAGTCGTTGAGCGGAGTGGACGAGCCGTGCGCGTTGATGTACCCGACCTCCGTCGGCGCGACGTGCGCGTCCGCGAGCGCGAGCCGCATCGCCCGGGCCGCCTCGCGGCCGTCGGGGCGGGGTGCGGTCATGTGATACGCGTCGTTGGTGAACGCGTACCCGGCCAGCTCGGCGTAGATCCTGGCGCCGCGCGCCACGGCGCGCGCCCGCTCCTCCAGCACCAGGACCGCCGCGCCCTCCCCCATGACGAAGCCGTCCCGATCCTCGTCGAAGGGACGGGAGGCGTGTGCCGGGTCGTGGTTGCGGGTGCTCATCGCGCGGATCACGCTGAAGGCCGCGTACGTCATCGGCGCGAGCGGCGCCTCCGCCCCGCCGGCGAGCATGACGTCGGCACGGGCCTCGCGGATCGCGTGGAAGGCCTCTCCCACGGCAATGGTGCCCGACGCGCAGCTCATCGCGTTGGTCGAGTTCGGGCCGGTGAAGCCGAACTCGATGGCCATGTTGCAGCTCGCGGCTCCGGGGAACACGGCGAGCGCGAGCGCGGGATCCAGCCCGCGCGGGCCCTCGGCGCGGAACCGCTCGACCTGGGACTCCGCGAACGCCACGCCCCCGAGCGCCGAGCCCATCATCGCGCCCGCCCGGTCGGCGCGCTCGCGCGCGGGATCGAGCGCGGCGTCGGCCAGGGCAAACCGGGCGCTCGTCACGGCCAGCTGCGAAAACCGGTCGAGCCGCTTGGCGCGCTTGGCGTCGAGGTGGTCCTGCGGCCGGAAATCGGGGATCTCGGCGGCGATCTTCGAGCGGTAGGGCGTCGGATCGAAGCGGGTGATCTCGCGCACGGCGGACGTGCGCGCCGTGAGTCCCGCCCACAAACCCTCGGCTCCCGTGCCGATCGGGGTCACCGCGCCCACGCCCGTGATCACCACCCGCCGCGCCCCGTTCTTCACCGACGAGCCTCCTCCGCTTCCCGTTTGATCCCCGCGAGCGTGCGGGACGCGATCCCGTGGATGAATACCGGCCCGATCACGAGCCGCGCCGCCGCCGCGCCGACGAGCGGCCAGGCCGGACCGTCCCATCGGTGGACCACCGTCACCTCGGCGCCGTCCGCGCCGGACGCGATCCGCCACACCACTTCCATGCCGCTGGTGATACCCCGCACGTGCCGGTACCGAATTTCGCGTGCCGGCCGGTCCACGGTCATCTCCGACACCCACCACGTAGGGTAGCGCACCGGGCCGAACGGTCGCCACGCCGCCATTTCCACGGTGCCGCCGCCGTTGCGGCGCTCCACGAACCGTACCCGGCGATAGTGAGACAGGATCTGGGGCCAGCGCTCGACGTCGGCCGCAATCTCAAAGACGCGGTCCAGCGGCGCGTGGATCGTGGCTCGATCAACGGTGCGCATGGACATCGCCTGACGGCCTCGGCTCCCACGCGGCCACGACGCGGAATCCGGGACGGTACCTCGCCACCACCGGCGCGCCCGCCTCCTCCAGCATCGCGTTGAGCTCCCCCCGCGAGTAGCCCCTCCGGAGCGACAGGACCGCGTCGTGCCGGGTCACGCGGTCCATGCCCAAGCCGACGCACGCCGCCCACACGCCGGCCATCGCGACGCGCGAGCGGCGCAGGTCCGCGAGCACCACCAGGCGACGCGCCAGGAGGTCGCAGGCGCGGATGCAGCGCACCGCCGCCGCGCGCGGCAGGTGATGCAACACCTGGCTCACGGTCACAACGTCCACCGACTTCGGGGCGAGCGGCGGGGCGTTCGCGTCCGCGATCACCGCGGCCACGCCGCTGCTCCGCGCCAGGCGCGCCGCAGCCGGGATGACTTCCACACCGATGGGCGACAACATGATTCCGTACCGGGCCGCGGCGGCGACCGCAGCGCGGGGGATGTCCCCGGCCCCCGTCCCGATGTCGAGGAGCGTCCACGTTTCCCGTTTCCCGTTTCCCGTTTCCCGTTCGTTCCGTTCGAAGCACGGCTGCAGCTCGCGCACCACCGCCCGAGTCCCGCCGAACCATGCGTTCAGCCGCGCGATATCGCGCAGCTCCTTCCCCACCGCGACCGGATCGGCTCGCGGATCGTCCAGCAGCTCGCTCCCGATCATCGGCTGCCCCCTCCCCCTCCCCCACCGCCCCCCAGACCGGCGTAGCCGCCACGGTAATAGAGCAACGGGCCCCCGTCGGACACGGTCCCTCCCGTGACCAATCCGAAGAACACCGTGTGATCCCCCCCCGGTGCCTCCCCGTGCTTCTCGCATTCGATGCTCGCGAGTACGCCTTCCAGCACCGGCAACCCCAGTAAGGTTTCGCGATAGCCGAGGCCGTCGAAGCGGTTGGGATGCTCCTCCGCGAACCGGCGGGAGATCGCCTCTTGATCGGCGGCGAGCACGTTGAGCACGAAGCGGTCCGCGGCCTTGAGCGCGGGGTGCATGTCGTTGTCACGGGCCACGGACACGAGCACGAGCGGCGGATCGAGTGACACCGACGCCACGGAGCTCGCCGTCATCCCGATGGGCTTGCCGGCGCGGTCGCGCGTGGTCACGACCGTCACGCCGGTCGCGAAGCGGCCCAGCAGCTGGCGGAACTGCGAGGGGTCGACGCCGTGCATGGTCACCAGAGCAGTCGGGCGAGAACGCTCGGAGTAAAGACGCGTCGCGCCGGCAATACATTCCCGGTCGCGCTGACTAGAAGATCCGCGAGGTCGGGGCGACGCGCCAGGCGACCCACCACACGGTCGGTCAGCGCGGGAGAGCCGACGCCCAGGCCGATGAGGCGCTCGAGCAGCCATTTTCCCGCGAACTCGCGCCGCCGCGCGCTGGCGTAGGCTCGACTGACCCCGGGCGTAAGCCTGGGGATGAGGCATTCCGCGACCAGCTCGGCGCCGCGCAGCGCGGCGTGAATCCCTTGGCCGGTGAAGGGATCGAAGAAATCCGCTGCGTCTCCCACCAGCAGCGCGCCGGGCAGCGCCGCGACCCGCGCCCACTGGGCGAACGGTCCCGTGGTGAGCACCTCGCGGACCAGGCGGCGCGCGTCGAACCGCCCCGCGAGCCCCGGGAACCGGTTGAGCTCGGCCACGAATTCGCTGCGGTAGTCCCGACCGCTTCCCCGCACGACGGAGAGCGGCAGCACGAGGGCCACCGTGGTGATCCCGGCCCCCACGGGCCCGAGCCCCACGTAGCCGCGATCGCTCACGTGCAGCTCCCCGAGCTCGTCCACGCCCCCCACGTCAGCTACATGCGCGGTGAAAGCGAAGCGCCGTGGCGGCGAGGTGCGCACCAGTCCCAGCCGGCGAGCGACCACCGAGCGCAGCCCGTCGGCGCCGATCACGATGCGGGCGCGGCACGTCGCTCGTTGCCCGTTGCGCGAGCGCGCCACCACTCCCGCCACCGCGCCGCGATCCCACACCAGGTCTTCCACCGTCGTGCCCTCGCTCACCCGCGCGCCCGCGCGCGCGGCGGCGGCGACGAGGATCGCGTCGAACGACGTCCGGGGAATGGCGAAACTGTAGGGTCGGGATGCCCCGCGGAACCGGCCGACCATCGCGGCCCCACTGGGCGCGACCACCTTCATGCCGTACAGCCGGGCGTGCGTCGTGCGCTCGACCGCCGCGAGGATGCCTCCCCCCAGACGCTCGAGCACGTCCGTGGTCGCGGGGCTCAAGTACTCCGAGCACGGCTTGTCACGAGGGAAGCGGGCGCGGTCGAGCAGCAGCACCGAGGCACCGGCGCGGGCAAGCAGCAGCGCGGTCGTGGACCCCGCCGGTCCCGCGCCCACGACGACCGCGTCCCAGATCAGTGGGAACCCTGGAGCACGACCGCGACCGCGGCGCCGCACACGGTGGCCGCCAGGTTGACGCCGTCGTTGTCCAGCCATCCCCAACCGGCGGTGAGCCGGACGGGCTCGTGGCACACGGTATTGGCGCGCTCGAAGCGCGCGTCGCACGCGGGGCACTGGTACTTGCCCTGGAGCGTGGCGCCCAGCAGCGAGTCCGCCAGCATGCCCGTCACGCCGGCGCCCGTCAGGGCGGCTAACCCCGAGGCGGCGCCCCGGGGTGCCAACCGGTGCGCCAACCAGGCAATGGTGAGCGCCCCGGCCATGCCGCCCAGCGTTCCCAGGGCCGTGACTCCGCCGGACGTGCCGCGAGTCACGCGACGGCCCGAGGTGATGAGGCGGGGAGGAAAGGGGGAGAAGGCGCCGGTCTCGGTCGCCCACGTGTCGGCCGCGGCCGCGGCGAGGGCGCCGGATGCCGCGGTCCATGCGCCGAACAGCGCCGCGACCGCGGCCACGCCGCCATTCGCCAGCACCTGTCGTGCGCTGCGCCGCGGGCCCTGCCGCTCGGCAAGCTGGGTGAGGACGCTACCGGAGACAAAGAACGCGGCGAGCAACGCCAGCCCGCCCCAGCCGAGGCCCCACGTGGTGCCGGCCCCCACCGCGCAGGCCGCGATCAGCCCGTCGCGGGTGAGCCACCTCACTCGTCGAGCAGCTCGTCCAGTATGCGGCGGCGCAATTCGGGGGAGGCGCCGTGCGCCCGGCAACGCGCCCGCACGAATGTGAGAAACACCTGTTCGAAATCGAAGCTCTCCCCGCAGGGAGGGCACTCGGCAATATGCTGCCGGATCTCCTCTGCCACGGCCGGCGTGAGCTCCCGGTCGAGGTACTCGTAGAGGTGTTCCTTGCACTCCCGGCAATTCATGTCGCGTTCCCCTTAATGTACCCCATGCCGACGGCGTACTCGTACAGCTTCCGCTGCAGCAGCCGCCGGGCACGGAACAGGCGCGACTTCACCGTGCCGACCGGCACGTCCAGAACACGGGCGATCTCCTCGTACGACATGCCCTCCACGTCGCTCAACACCACCGTCTCACGGAATTGTTCCGGGAGCTGGTCGATGGCCCGAAGCACTTCGTCGTCCACGATGCGGTCGAAGAAGGTGCCCTGTGGGTCGTCGTCCTGGACCTCCTCGAACACGGAGAAGGGCTCGATCGCATCGATGTCCACCGTCTCGGGGTGCCGCGTGCGGCGGCGGTATTCATTAATGAAAGCGTGCCGCAGGATCGTGAGCAGCCAGCCCTTGGCGTTGGTGCCCCGCGCAAACTGGTGCCAGGCGCGGTACGCCTTGAGCATGGTCTCCTGGACCAGGTCGTCGGCTTCGGCCGGATTGCTGGTGAGCCGCAGCGCCACCCGGTACAGGCTGTCCAGGTGGATCAGCGCCTCGCGCTCGAAGCTCGCCCGCTTCTCGGCGTCGGCGGCGGGGCTGGAAGCGGGGGGTGGGGAGCTGGGGGGGACGGGGGGAGTCATGGTGTGCCGTAACCTCTCTCCACGCGCCCGGGTTCCGCAATGGGGTGGGGGCGTGCTAGGTTTCGCGCGCCGTGGTCCACAGCATCGTCCCGCTCGCCGTCCTGGAGGCGGTCAAGAACCTCGACACGCCGGTCGAGGACGGACTGTCGGAGTTCGCCGAGGAGCTGTTGTCCAAGCGGCTCGGGCTCTCGCACACCGTGGCGATGCAGCTGCGCGAGTACGAGGGGATGGTGCGGCGCGACGCCGCCGCCGATCAGGCGCACGTGGAGGCGCTGTTGCGACTGGTGGGGCGGCGCCCGGACGCCGACCTGGTGTTCGCCGACGCCGGCCGCCGCGCCGCCCGGCGCGGGGTGCGACGGCTGCTGGGGCTCACGCGCCTGGCCGCGCGCGCCGCGCCGCGCGTCTTCGGGTACAGGGCGGCGCGGCGGGCGGCGCGTGCTGTGTTCGGAGCCGAGTTGCGGCGAGAGCGACAGGTCCCGATCGCGCGCGTGCCCGACGCCATCGCCGTGCACGCCACCCCGGACGGCGCGGCGTGCGCCCTGTACGGCACCGGCTTCACGGAGCTGCTGCGGTTGCTCGTCGGGTTCGAGGGCGCCATGCTCCACGTCTCCTGCCGGGCGAGGGGTGGGAACGTGTGCGAGTGGCGCGCCGCCCCCCCCGATCCCCGCCACCACTAATGCCGCCCCCGCCCCCGCCCCCGCTGCTCGACGGCTTTGACTTCGCCGCGCTCGCGGACGCGCTCGCCGCGCTCGACGTCGACGGCTGGCTGGTGTACGACTTCCGCAAAGTGAACCCGATCGCCGAGCGGATCCTCGGGGCGACCGGCATGGGGACGCGGCGCCTGTTCGTGCTCCTGCCCCGCGCGGGACGCCCCGTCGCCGTGGCCCATCGCATCGAGCTCCAGCCGCTGGCCGATTTTCCGGGCGACGTGCGGCCATACGGCTCGTGGCGCGAGCTGCACGGCCACTTGGGCGCGCTGGTGCGCGGCCGCACCCTCGCCGTCGAGATCTCGCCGTTGGACCAGGTCCCGTACCTGGATCGGGTGCCGTACGGCGTGGTGCAGCTGCTCGAGTCCTTCGGGGCCCGCCTGGTCTCGTCCGCGCCGCTGGTGTCGCGCTTCGCGGCGCGCTGGTCGGCGGCCGAGCTCGCGGGTCACCGCGCCGCCGCGGAAGCGCTGGCGGGGATCGCGCGCGACGCGTTGTCGTGGACGGGGAGTGAAGCCGCACGCGGTGTGGAGGTGCGCGAGACGGGCGTGCAGGCGCGCGTGCGCGAGGCAATCGAGCGCGCCGGCCTGTGGACCAACGAGGGCCCGATCGTCGCGTTCGGGCCCACGAGCGCCATGCCGCACTACGAGCCGCACGCGGGCGCGGACCGGCGGCTCGCGCCGGGCGACGTGGTGCTGCTCGACCTGTGGGCGGGGCCGGGTCGCGGGTCGGTGTTCGCCGATCAGACGTGGATGGGGTTCGCGGGGCGGGCTCCCGACGCGGAGGTCCGTCGCGTGTGGCAGGCGGTCAAGGCCGCGCGCGAAGCCGCGGTGCGGTACCTGCGCGAGCACTGGCGCCCGGACGGCGTGGTGACCGGCGCGCAGGTGGACGACGCGGCGCGCGGCGTGATCCGCGACGCGGGGCTGGGCGACTACTTCGTACATCGCACCGGGCATTCGATCGACCGCGATCTGCACGGCTCGGGACCCCACATCGACAACTTCGAGACCGAGGACGCGCGCGCGCTGGTGCCGGGCGTCGGGTTCTCGGTGGAGCCGGGCGTCTACCTGCCGGAGCGCTTCGGCATGCGCAGCGAGATCAACGTCTACATCGATACGACCGGCCCCGAAGTGAATCCGCGCACGCCCCAGCACGAGCTGTTTCTGCTCTGAGGGTCGGGCGGCTCACCACGCCGCCAGGACCAGCCCCGCCCACACCGCCGCGCCCACCGCGACATGCGCCGCCTGCATGGCGCGCGGCAGCGCCAGCAGCACCATCGCGGCCGCGACCGTAATCTGCAGCGCGACGAGAGCCACCACCCACCACGCACCACGTCGTCTGCTCCGCACCGCCCACCACAGCGAATACCCGAATAATGCGAAGGCCAGCAGTCGGTGCGTCCAATGGACGTGCTGCAGGTAGTTCCCCGCCGGGATGAATTCTCCGTTGCACAACGGAAATCCGAGACACGCGCTGGCGGCGCCGAGGTTCGCGGTCAATGCGCCCACCAGCACGGTCACGAATCCGAGGACGAGGGCAGCTAGCCCCGCCCGTGAGGGCGGGGCACTCGGATGGGTATTCCCCGGGCTTGCGCCCGGGGTCAGTGTGGCCCGGTTTGCCACGACGATCAGCGTCGCGAGCAGCAGCATCGCCGTCCCGAGGTGTAGGATCACGGTCCACGGCGGCAATTGCAGCTTCACGGTGACCGCGCCGAGCAGGACCTGGACGATCAGGAGTCCGAGCGCGACGTACGCCCCCGGCCCAGGGCGGTGGAGGGCGGTGGAGGGCGGTGGAGGGCGGTGCCGCAGCCACCACGCGTACGCCGCGAGTGCCGCCACCAGGACGCTCACGGCAGCCGCGGCGAGGCGGTGCCCGTACTCGATCACGGTCGGCAGGTCGAGGGGCGGCAGCAGCCGGCCGTTGCAGAGCGGCCAGTGCTCGCCGCACCCGAGCCCCGAGCCGGTGATGCGGACGACGGCGCCGAGGATGATGAGGAGGTAGGTGCAAGTGGCCGCGAGCCAGGCGAGCCGCGCGAAGCGTCGCGTCATGGGTGCGGAAATGTATATTGGGCCCGCTCATGTCCACACCGTCATCGACGCCACCGCTGCCCCCTCCGACCGATCGCTGGGGCGACCGCCTGCCGCGCCGCCTCGGGCTGTGGAGTGCCGTCGCGGTGCTGGTGGGCTCGACCATCGGCGGCGGGATCTTTCGCACGCCGGCCGTCATCGCGGGCCGCGTGCCCGAGCCGGTGCTCATGCTGGTGGTGTGGGTCCTGGGCGGGCTGCTCGCGCTGTGCGGCGCCCTCACGTACGCGGAGCTGGCGGCGATGTTCCCGCGCTCGGGCGGCGTGTACGTGTACGTGCGCGAGGGCTTCGGCCGGCTGCCCGCGTTCCTGTTCGGGTGGTCCGAGCTGTTGCTCATCCGGGCGTCGGCGCTGGGCGCGATCGCGACGCCGTTCGCCGAGTACCTGCTCCGCTCGCTGGGCCTCGATCCGACGCGCCCGCCCTACGACGCAGCGGTGCACTGGGTGGCGGCGGTGGCGATCGTCCTCACCGCGACCCTCAACTACGTGGGCGTGCGCTGGAGCGCGCTGCTGCTGAACTTCACGACGGCCGCGAAATACGGCGCGCTGGCGCTGCTCGTGCTGCTCGCCTTCGTCGTGGGGCAGGGGAGCTTCGGGCACTTCGCCGAGGCGGGGGGCCCGGTGCAGGGCGGCCTGTTCGGCCTGGCGCTCGTGTCGGTGATGTGGGCCTACGACGGGTGGGGCGACCTCTCGTTCGTGGGGGGGGAGGTCAGGGATCCGGAGCGCAACCTGCCGCGCGCGCTGATCGTGGGGACGGGCGCGGTGGTGGCGATCTATCTGCTCGTGAACGCCGCCTACCTCTATCTGATTCCGATCGGGGCGATGGCGCGCTCACCGCTCGTGGCGGCGGACGCGGCGCAGGCCATCGTCGGCCGGTTGGGCGTGGGCCTGGTCGCCGTCGTCGTGATGGTGGCGACGTTCAGCACGCTGCTGGGCTCGATGCTCACGGCGCCGCGCATCTTTTTCGCGATGGCGGACGATGGGCTGTTCTTCCGGCGCGTGGCCCGCGTGCACCCCACCTTCCGAACGCCTTCGGTGGCGATCGTTTTGACAGGCGTGCTCGGGATCGTGTACGTCGCGTTCCAGACGTTCCAGCAGCTGGCCGACCAGTTCGTGGTCGCGATTTTCCCGTTCTACGCGCTCGCGGCGGCGGCGGTGTTCGTGCTGCGGCGGCGCCGCCCGCCGGCCGTGGTGCCGCGTGCGGTACAGGTGCTCGGCTATCCCGTGGTGCCGGCGCTGTTCGTGCTGGCGACGCTGTACATGCTGGGCAACTCGCTGTGGCAGGACCCGCTCCACACCGGACTCGCGTTCCTCATCATTCTCGCCGGCGTGCCCGTGTACCTGGTGTGGCTGCGCCCGTCACGCGGGGGCTCGGCGTGACTCGAATGTGACGTCGGGCCGAATTGACGTCCCTTTCGGCGGCAGGCATTTTTGTCGCGCCCTGGCACCTCCTTTTCAGCCCTTCGGAGACCCATCCCGATGAAACGTTTCGTGTGGTCGATCGGCGTTCTCGCCGCGGTGGTCGTATTGGCCCCGGTCCACGCCATGACGGCGCAAGGTGTCACGACGGCGGCGGTCGCCGGGGTCGTGACCGACTCCTCAGGCGCTCCGCTCGACGGCGCGCGTGTGATTGCCGTGCACGGGCCCTCGGGAACCGAGTACGCCGCCGTGACCCGGGCGGACGGCAGATTTACGATCCCCGGCATGCGCGTCGGCGGGCCGTACAACGTGAGCGTGACCGTGCTGGGCTACCGCCGTCAGGTGCAGGACCAGATCCAACTGACCCTGGGCGGGACCGCCGATCTGCGGTTTGTGCTGGCGCGGGCGAGCGTGGAGCTGGCGCCGGTGACCGTCACCGCCACGACCAACCATGTGTTCAGCGCCGAGCGGACCGGGGCGGCCACCACGATTGCCAGCACCCAAATCGCGCACCTGCCGACCATCAACCGGCGGGTCGAGGACTTGCTGCGGCTGACGCCGCAGTACAGCCCGATGTCGTTCGGTTTTTCGTTCGCCGGTCAGGACAATCGCCTGAACAACATGACGATCGACGGGTCGTACTTCAACAACTCGTTCGGACTGGCCGGGCAGCCGGGCGACCGCACCAGCGTGGCGCCCATTTCGCTGGACGCCGTGGAGCAGGTCCAAGTGAACGTAGCGCCCTACGACGTACGGCAGGGCAATTTCGTGGGCGCGGGCATCAACATGGTCACCAAGAGCGGCACGAACGAGTTCAGCGGCTCGATGTTCTACAATCGCCGCAGCGACAACTTCGTCGGCACACAGGCGGGCCCGAACACGTTCAACCCCGGCACCTTTCAGTACCATGACGTCGGCGTCGCCCTGGGCGGACCGATCGTTCGGAACCGGCTGTTCTTCTTCGGCAGCTTCGAAAACGACGGCCAAACCGCGCCCGGCACCACCTTCCGGGCCAACACGGGTGCTCCGACTGATACGGTCAAAGGCAACGTCACGCGCGTCCTCGCTTCGGATCTGGACTCACTCAGCCGCTACCTGAAGAACAACTTCAGCTACGTCACCGGCCCCTACCAGGGCTACGATTTCCACGTTCCGTCGACCCGGTTCCTCGCACGGCTCGACTTCAACCTCAACGACCGCAACAAGCTGAACGTGCGTTACAACCTGTTGAACTCGAGCTCAGACATCCTCCTGTCCAACTCCAACTCGCTGGGTTTCGGGAGCCGGCGGGGCACGCTGAATTCGCTGAACTTCGCGAACTCGAACTACGCCATCCTGGAGAACATCCGCTCCGTGGTGGGCGAATGGAACTCGTCGATCGGCAGCAACATGTCCAACAACCTGATCGCCGGCTACACGTCGAGCGATGAGAGCCGAAAGAACATCACCCCGCCGTGGTTCCCGGAGGTGGAGATCCTGAACGGGGGCACGAACTACACGACGTTTGGGTTCGAGCCGTTCACGCCGGACAACCAGCTGCGCTACCACAGCTATCAGCTGCAGGACAACTATACGATCTATCTGCCCCAACACGCGCTGACGGTTGGGGTGAGCGTCGAGAAGTATCACTCTGACAACGTGTTCTTCCCCGGCGCCCAGAGCATTTACGTGTACAACTCGCTGTCGGACTTTTACGCCGACGCCAACTGCTACATCGCGAATGCCAACAGCCCCGGAAGCTGCGCCAGCTCCGGCGTCACCCTGCGCCGGTTCCAGGTGGAATGGTCAAACATCCCCGGTCAGTCCCAACCGGTCCAGCCGCTGGACGTGTTGTACTCGGGAGTGTATGCGCAGGACGTGTGGCGACCGATCCGCGATCTCACCCTGACCGGCGGCCTGCGCATCGACGCGCCTAAATTCCAGAACACCGCGTACGACAATCCGGTGGCCGACACCATGACGTTCCGCGATGCGAGCGGCGCGTCGGTGCACTACAACAGCGGCGCGCTACCGGGGGTTAACCTCCTCTTCTCACCGCGTTTCGGCTTCAACTACGACGTGCACGGCGAACAGAACACCCAGATCCGGGGCGGCACCGGGATCTTCACGGGGCGTCCCGCGTACGTGTGGATCTCGAACCAGATCGGCAACACCGGGGTGCTCACGGGCTTCAGCCAGTTGGACAACACGACCGCGCGCCCATTCAACCCGAACCCCGACGCCTACAAGCCGCCTGCGGACTCAATCGGAAAGCCGGCGCCGAGCTTCCAGCTCGCGCTCACCGACCCGAACTTCAAGTTCCCGCGGCTGTGGCGCAGCAACTTCGCGGTGGACCAGCGGCTGCCCTGGGATCTGTCGGGCACCGCCGAGTTCCTGTATTCCAAGGACGTGAACGGCATCGCGTACATCAACGCCAACCTCCCTGCCCCCCAACTCCAGTTCAGCGGCCCCGATCGCCGGCCCCGCTGGCTCCCGACAGCGGGCGGGTTCAACTACAACCGGATCTACCAAGCGGTCAGTAACGCGGTCGTGCTCACCAACGAGGGCAAAGGGTACTCTTGGAACCTCGCGTTTTCCGTGGAGCGGGCGTTCCGCAGCGGCTGGTTCGCGAAGCTGGGATACAGCTACGGGGTGAGCCGGAACACGGTGGACGCGGGGTCCATCGCGTCGGGGTCGTGGGCCGGCAACGCGATCGCGCTCGACCCCAACAATCCGGTCGCTGCGTACTCCCAGTTCTCGCCGGGTCCACGAGTCTTCGGGGCGGTCACCTACACGCGTGAATTCTTCAGCGGCAGTCCGACGAGCGTGAGCGTGTACTTCGACGGGCACAGCGCCGGCAACGGCAGCTACGAGTATTCGGGCGACATGAATGGCGACGGGGCGTCTGGCAACGATCTCATCTACGTCCCGCGCAACACGAGCGAGATGAACTTCGTACCGGACACGGTCAGGTCGGGTTCAAATACGACGATCTACAGTCCTGCGCAACAGACGGCGGCGTGGGAGGCATTCATCAATCAGGATTCGTATCTCTCCTCGCGCCGTGGCACCTACGCGCAGCGCAACGCCGTGTTCCTGCCGATGGTATATCGGGCCGACATGAGTTTCTCTCAGGACGTCGGCCGGAGCATCGCGGGCCGTCCCAACCGGCTCCAGATCCGTCTCGACATCCTGAACGTCACTAACTTGCTCGACCACAACTGGGGTGGGTCTCAGGGCTTCGTTACTACGACGCCGCTGATCTCAAAAGGGGTCGACGCAATCGGGGCGCCGCGATACGTGTTGGCGACCCCGCTCCTGCAACAGCTTTCTCCGCAGTCGTTCCAGAAGAACGTGAGCACGTTCGACGTGTGGCGCATGCAGCTGGGCGTGCGCTACATGTTCAACTGGTGAGCCGCGGGAGAAGTCGGTAGCAGTCGGTAGAGGTCGGCTCCTCCGCCGTCCTCTACCGTCCGTTACGTCCTCGCTTTTCTCCACAGCCACACGCCCGCCGCCCCGAACAGCAGGTTCGGCACCCACGCGGCGAACGCCGGCGGCAGCGCCCCCCCCGCCCCCACCGCCTTCGACAGCTGAAACATCAGCAGGTCCACGAAGGTCGTGGCGAGGCACACGGCCACGCCCCACGCCGTCCCGCTGCGCGGCGTGGAGATCGCGAGCGGCGCCCCGAACAGCGCGATGATGATGCACGCGAACGGCACCGACAGCTTCAGCGCCCGCTCCACCCGCAGCTTCTTCGTGTCCGAGCCGGAGCGCGACAGCGCATCGACGTAGCGCCCCAGCTCGGCATAGCGCATCTCGTCGGGCGCCTTGGGCTCGGCCAAGAGGTCGGCGGGCGACTCGCGCAACGCGGTGGTGCGGAGGGTGTCGAACACGAACGTCGTTTCGCGCCCGGGGCCGAGCAGGTAACGCAGCGCACCCTTGTTGAGGGTCCAGCCGCGTTTCGCCCGCGCCGTGTCGTACGCCGCCCGCTGTGCCGCCACCACGATCGTCGGGTAGTCCTCACCCGTACCGCCCCGCTCCAGGATCACGTCGCGCATCTCCGCCCCGCCCCCGCCCCCGCCCCCGCCCCCGCCCGAGCGCAGCTCGAGCGAGCGGATGGAATACACCCAGCCCGAGTCCGCCCGGTACACGAACGGGTTGAACCGCGACGCGACCTGGCGCACCGCTTTTTCCCCCAGCAGCTCCGCCCGCCGCGCCGACGTCACCGGCGCGAGCTCGGTGAGCCCCAAATCGAGCACCACGGCGGCGAGCGATGCGGCGAGCAGCGGCCGCACCACCCGGTGAAACGAGATCCCCGACGCCTTGGCCGCCACGAGCTCCGAGTGCCGCCCCAGCGTACCCACGGTGAACACTACGGCGAACAGCACCGCCACGGGCAGCACGAGCGAGATCGTCTCCGGCAGAAAGAACACGTACGAGTAGGCGAGGCGCGTCTTGGGGATGCCGCGTCCCATATAGGTTGCGAGCTTGTCCGTCAGGTCGATCACCATCACCAGGAAGGGGAACCCCAGCGCCGCGAGCAGGAACACCTTGGTCCACTCGCGCAGCAGGTAGCGATCGAGCGTGCTCAACGGGGCGGACGCCACGGGACCCCCCCGCCGATCCACGCCGGCCACAGGTCGCTCCAGTCGCCGCCGTGGGGCGAGTTCCCCGGCTTGCGGATGCGCCACAGACCGAACAGGCCGGCGAGCGCGAAGATCACGTTCGGCGTCCACATCGCGAAGAACGGCGACACGATCAGCCGATCCCCCAGCTCCTCGCCCCCGATCAAGCCGATATAGTAGACCGTGAACACCGCGACGCTCACGCCGAGCACGAGCCCCACGCCGCCGCGCTGAAAGCGCAGCGCGATCGGCGCGCCCACCAGCGCGAACACGAGGCAGGCCACCGCGATCGCGTACTTCTTCTGGATCTCGACCTCGTACGCCGCGACCCGCTCACGCGCCGCGCGCAGCCGCTGCTGCTCGCTCACGCCCGCTCCCGGCGTGATCAGCGAGGCGACGACGTAGGGCGGCGTGATCGGCGCTGCCCCGCCGGCCGACGGAGGGAGCGGCCGCGGGGTGGCGTGCGGTGGAGGGGGCGCTTGCGGCGCCCCGCGCGGCGTCGGGCGCGGCGTCTGCGCCCCCGCCTCCGCCGGCAGGAGCCACGCCGCGAGCCGCTCCAGCGCCCGGCAGTACGGGCCCGGCCGCTTCGGGTCCCGCGCGGTGGCGGCAGACGTTCTCGGCGGCAGCGGCGCGAGCCCCGCCAGGCGGCGCAGGTCGTTTTCGATCACGAGGTGGGCGTCGGTCGTGGCGCTCTCGACGTCGCGCCGTGCGGCGTCCACCTGCTCCTGCATCTCGCAGGTCGACATCTCGCGGTCGCTCTTGTAGCTGTCGGTGGTGGTCGGCTGGAAGGTGTTGGCCACGCCCGCGACCCGCATGCGGTTCGTGTTGAAGAACGTGCGGTTGAACTGGGTCGGGTCGGTGCGACTCACCTCCTCGATGTCCCCGTCCTGGAGCGTGAGGTAGAGGTCGCGCCCGCCGCCGCTGTACGCCATCCGGCCCGAGTCCGCCGTGATGATGCGCCGACGCTCCGCGTCCGCCAGGTCGTAGATCGTGACGTCCTTCAGCTTGTTCGCGCTGCCGTCGATCCGCGCCGCGCGCAGGAAGAATTGCCCTGCCACCACCTCGTTGATCACCTGCTCCTTGAGCGCCAGCGACGGCTTCTTGCGCTGGATGTCCATCTGCAGCGTGCGCAGTTGGTGGTTGGTGCGGGGCAGCAGCTGATCGTTCCACAGGAACGACAGCAGCGCGATACCGGCCGCCCCCGCGAGCGCCGGCGCGATCACGCGCCCGACGCTCACGCCCCCGGCCTGCAGCGCCGTGATCTCGTTGTCGGCCGCGAGCCGGGTGAACACGTGCAGCACGGCGACCAGCACCGCCATCGGGAGAGTCACGGCCACGATGAACGGCACCGACAGGAGGAACACCTCGACGATCACGCTGGTGGGCAGGCCCTTGCCGAGCAGGCTCGAGAGCTGTTTCGCGATCTGCTGGATGAGCATCAGCGACGTGAGCGCCGCCAGGGCGAAGCCGAGCGGCGCGACGTGCTGGCGCAAGAGGTAGCGACTGATAGTGCGCACGATCGGTGGCGCCATTATATTCGGAAGTCCAAGCCTCTACAAGACATCACTACCCCCGTGACCATCCAAAAGAGCCGCTTGTGGGGCGCCGCCACGTGCCTCGCCCTCGTATCCGCTTGCTCGGCGCGCGGCGGGGAAAAGCCGCGAGAGTTCGGCGGCACGCGGGCCTTCGGCTATCTCGAGCAGCAGATGCAGTTCGGCCCGCGCATCCCCGGGACCGCGGGCCACGAGCGCACCGGGGACTGGATCCTGCAGCACCTCCGCGCCACGGCCGACAGCGTCGTCGTCCAGTCCATCACGCACGTCACGCGCCACGGCGTGACGCTGCACCTGCGCAACTTCTTCGCACGCTTCCGGCCCGCCGTCCCGGACCGCGTGCTGCTGCTCGCGCACTGGGACACGCGGCCGCACGCCGACCAGAGCCAGAATCTGGGCCAGCAGCGCCTGCCCGTGCCCGGGGCGAACGACGGCGCCTCGGGCGTGGCGGTCCTGCTGGGCGTGGCCGACGCGCTCAAGGCCAGGCCGCCCAAGCTCGGCGTAGACCTGCTGTTCGTGGACGGGGAGGACTACGGCGATTTCGCCCGCGACTCCGGCGATGTGCTGATCGGCTCGCGCTACTTCGCGAGCCACCGGCCGCCGGGCTATCAACCGCTCTTCGCCGTGCTGTTCGACATGGTCGCGGACAAGGATCAACAGTTCTACTACGAGGGCAACTCGCAGGCCTTCGCCCCCGAGGTGGTGGATCGCGTATGGCGCACCGCCGCGGACCTCGGCTACGGCCGGGTTTTCCTGCCCGGCGTCAAACCCACCCTCATCGACGACCACGTGGCCCTGCAGCACGCGGGCATCCATGCGATCGACGTGGTGGACTTCGATTATCCGTACTGGCACACGAGGGAAGACACGATCGACAAGGTGAGCGCGGCGTCGCTGCAAGTTGTGGGTGATGTGGCTGTAGCACTCGTGCGCTAGGAACGCGGAACGCGGAAGTCGGAACGCGGAGCAGAAGGGCCAGCGTCAATCACGGACCGTTCCTTCTCTGTTCCGCGTTCCGCGTTCCGACTTCCGCGTTTTTCTGGCGCACGGCGCATAAAACGGATACCGCCCGCCCGCGGGCGGTACGTTACCGTGCCCGCATGGACGACCGCCGCGCCGCCCTCCTCCTCGCCCTCCTCACCCTCACCGGCGCGGGCGTTCGTCTTGCGCTCGCGCCGTCCACCGCGGCAGCACCGGGCGACGTTCGCCTGGTCGGTCGCGACACACCGCCCCCCGGTCCGCGCGGCCTGAGCGCGACGGCGCGCACGGCCGCCCGGCTCGCTCGCCCGCTCCTCCCGGGCGAGCGGGTCGACCTCGACCGCGCCGACGTGACGGAGATCACGCGCCTGCCACGCATCGGTCCCGCCTTCGCCCAACGCATCGTCGCGTGGCGCGAGCAACACGGTCTGTTCGGCGGGCTTGCGCGGTTCGACAGCGTCCCCGGCGTGGGCCCGAAGCTGGTCGAGTCGCTCCGACCCTACGTGATGTTTTCGGGGGTGCTGCCATGAATTGCATCGTTCGGGGTTGACTTCCCTTCGTCGGCCCGTATGTTATGCTGTTCATTTTCAACGAGTTGCGTACGGCGACCGCAGCAGCCACCTCCGACAAACTGGGTGAAATCCTCCTGCGGGAGGGGCTGATCACCCAGGACCAACTCAAGAAGGCGCTCCTCGAGCAGAAGAACACGGGGATGCGTCTGGGCTACACGCTCGTGAAGCTGGGCTACGTCGAGGAGACGGAGATCTCCAAGATGCTGGCCCGGCAGTACCGCATGCCGGCCGTCGACCTCTCCCGCTTCGAAGTCGACCCCAAGATCCTGAAGCTGCTGCCGCCCGACGTGGCGACGAAGCACACCGTGCTGCCGCTCAAGCGCGAGGGCCGCACGCTCACGGTGGCGATCGCTGACCCGAACAACGTCACGGCGATCGAGGACATCAAGTTCATCACGCGCTGCGACGTGTTCCCGGTGATCGCGGGGGAGTACACGCTCCGCAACGCGATCGAGAAGTACTACCAGCAATCCGACGCGCAGCTGCAGTCGCTGCTCAAGGACATCGAGGCGGCCGACGATCTCGAGGTCATCGGCGAGGAAGTCGACGAGGACGTCAAGGCGCAGGACCTGGCGGACGACGCGCCGGTCGTGAAGCTGATCAACGGCCTGCTCACCGACGCGGTGAAGCGAGGGGCGTCGGACATTCACATCGAGCCGTTCGAGCACGAGATGCGGGTGCGCTACCGCGTGGACGGCTCACTGCACGAGGTAATGAAGCCGCCGATCAAGATGCGCGCGGCGCTGACGTCGCGCATCAAGATCATGGCGCAGCTGAACATCGCGGAGCGTCGGGTGCCGCAGGACGGCCGCATCAAACTGAAATTCGGCGCCAAAGTCATTGACTATCGTGTCTCGACGCTGCCGGTGTTGTTCGGCGAGAAGATCGTGCTGCGAATTCTCGACAAAGGGAATCTGACGCTCGACCTGACGAAGTTCGGGTTCGAGGCCAAGGCGGAGCAGGACCTGATGCGGGCGATCCTCAACCCGTACGGCATGGTGCTGGTGACCGGGCCGACGGGATCGGGCAAGACCACGACGCTCTATTCGGCGCTGTCGCGGATCAATCAGATCGACGTGAACATCATGACCGCCGAGGACCCCGTCGAGTACAACCTGATGGGCATCAATCAGGTGCTGGTCCGCAACGACGTGGGCATGACGTTCGCGGCCGCCCTCAAGGCGTTCTTGCGGCAGGACCCGAACATCATCATGGTCGGCGAGATCCGCGATCTCGAGACGGGGTCGATCGCGATCAAGGCGGCGTTGACGGGCCACCTCGTGCTCTCCACGTTGCATACCAACGATGCGCCGTCCACGGTGACGCGCATGGTGGACATGGGCATCGAGCCGTTCAACGTGGCGAGCGCCGTGAACCTGATCGTGGCGCAACGGCTGGTCCGGCGCATCTGCTCGGAGTGCAAGCAGGAGCACCAGTATTCCGGGGAGGAGCTCAAGGCGCTCGGCATCCCGCAGGCGGAGGCCCAGAAGCTGACGTTCTACAAGGGCAGCGGCTGCGACACCTGCGGCGGCTCGGGGTACAAGGGGCGCCAAGGGTTGTACGAGGTCATGGCGCTGTCGAGCATGCTGCGGCGCATGGTGCTGAAGGGCGGCTCGACGGAAGAGCTGCGGGAGCAGGCGGTCAAGGAAGGGATGTTGACCCTGCGCATGGACGGCATGCTGAAGGTCAAACGCGGCATCACCACCCTGGAGGAAGTCGTGAAGGAAACGGCGGCATGACGGCCAGCGCCTCGCAAGGTGTCAATCTCCGCTCGCTGCTCGAGGAGATGATCGAGAAGGACGCGTCCGACCTCCACATCGTGGCGGGCGAGCGTCCCAAGCTGCGCGTGGACGGCGACATCGTGAACTCGGGAGTGGAGGCGGTGCTCACGCCCAAGGACACGCTCTCGATCGCCTACTCGGTGCTCACCGAGAATCAAAAGAAGCGGTTCGAGACCGAGAACGAGCTCGACTTCTCCTTCGGCATCCAGAACCTGGCGCGGTTCCGCGGCAACTGCTTCAAGCAGCGCGGCTGCGTGTCGCTCGTGATCCGGCAGATTCCCTTCAACGTCAAGGCGTTCGAGGAGCTGGGGCTGCCGGGCGTGGTGGCGAAGCTGGCCGAGAGGCCGCGCGGGCTCGTGCTGGTGACCGGTCCCACGGGATCGGGCAAGAGCACGACGCTGGCGGCGATGATCGACAAGATCAACAAGGAGCTCAAGGGGCACATCATCACGGTGGAGGACCCGATCGAGTTCATCCACCGCCACCAGCAGTGCATCGTCAATCAGCGCGAGATCGGCACCGACACCAACAGCTTCGCGTCCGCGCTCAAGTATGCGCTGCGCCAGGACCCGGACGTGGTGCTGGTGGGCGAGATGCGCGATCTGGAGACGATCGGTGCGGCCCTCACCATCGCGGAGACGGGGCACCTGGCGTTCGCCACGCTGCACACCAACTCGGCGATGGAGAGTATCAACCGCATCATCGACGTGTTCCCGTCGCACCAGCAGGCGCAGGTGCGCGCCCAGCTCTCGTTCGTACTCGAGGGCATCGTCACCCAGACGCTGCTGCAGAAGGCCAAGGGCCGCGGCCGCGTGATGGCGTGCGAGATCCTGATCATGACGCCCGCGGTCCGGGCGCTGATCCGCGACGAAAAGATCGAGCAGATTCCGTCGATGATGCAGGCCGGCAAGAAGCACGGCATGCAGACGCTGAACGACGCGCTGTACCAGCTGTACGTGGGCCGCGAAGTCACCAAGGACGAGTGTCTGCGCGTGACGTCGACCCCGAACGAATTTCTCCGGATGATCGGTGAGGCCCCGATGGACGACAGAGAGCCCATGCCGTCTGGGGGCCAGCCCGCGGTCGGGGCGGGTAAGGTCGCGGCCCGCCGTTAGTGCCGTTCCAACCGTGCCGGTCGAGCGCCGTGGCTAGTGTCATCGGGTTGGAACGGCACTAGGCGCCCGAAGCGAAGGGGAGGGGGAGGGAGCCATGCCGGTTTTTCAATACACCGCCCGCACACTCAAGGGCGATCTCGTCAACGACAAGATCGACCTGCCGTCCCGTGACGACGTCATCGCCCACCTGCGCAAGAACCGCATGGTGGTCGTCCAGGTCCGCGCCGCGCCCAAGGAGTTCAAGCTCAACCTCAAGTTCGGCGGCGGCGTCAAGACCCGCGACGTCGTCGTGTTCACGCGCCAGTTCGCCACCATGATCAACGCCGGCCTGCCGCTGGTGCAGGCCCTCGACATCCTGGCGCAGCAGACCGAGAACAAGCTGCTCGCCGACACGACCCGGCAGGTCGTGTACGACGTCGAGAGCGGCCAGACCCTCGCCGACGCGCTCCGCAAGCACCCCAAGGCGTTCAGCGACCTGTACGTCAACATGGTGGCGGCGGGCGAGGCCGGCGGTATTCTCGACACCATTCTCGTGCGCCTCGCCGAATTCCTCGAGAAGAACGACGCGATCGTCCGCAAGGTGAAAGGCGCGATGATCTACCCCGGCGTGATTCTGTCGGTCGCGGTCATCGCCGTGTCGGTGCTGCTCATCTTCGTGATCCCGACGTTCCAGAACATGTTCGCGTCGGTGAACCTGCAGCTGCCGCTGCCGACCCGCATCGTCATCGGGTTGAGCAACCTCCTCAAGAACTACTGGTGGGCCATGATCGGGACCATCGGCGCGGCGGTGTTCCTCCTGAACCGCTATTACAAGACGGCACCGGGCCGCCTGCAGATCGATACCATGCTGCTCAAGATGCCGGTGCTCGGCGACGTACTCCGCAAGGCGGCCGTGTCCCGGTTCACCCGCACGCTCGGCACACTGATCTCCTCCGGCGTGTCGATCCTGGACGGTCTCGAGATCACGGCCCGCACCGCCGGCAACATGGTGATCCACAACGCCGTGATGGAATCGCGCGCCTCGATCGCGGGCGGTGAGACCATCGCCGCTCCGCTCGCCAAGTCGAAAGTGTTCCCGCCCATGGTGATCTCCATGATCTCCGTCGGCGAGCAGACCGGCGGCATGGACGAGATGCTGTCCAAGATCGCCGACTTCTACGACGACGAGGTCGACGCCGCCGTGAGCGCCCTGCTGTCGCTCATGGAGCCGATCATGATCGTGGTGCTGGGCGTGATCGTGGGCGGCATGGTGGTCGCGATGTACTTACCGATCTTCGATATGGTCAACGCGGTGCAATAGGAGGTTGGGGAGGTTGGGGAGGTTCCCCAAACCTCCTCTAACCTCCCCGACCTGCCGTTCTCACGGCCCCTCCAGCCACTGTCGCGGGAAGCGCGGCAGGAACTTGACGTGCCGGTTCACCACGGCCTGCACGCGCCGCCACCAGCACACGATCGGGTGTGGCGTTCGACCCACGCTCACCACGGCGAACGGAATCGAGTCCGCCACTACGGTGCGCAGGTCGGGCTGGCTCAGGGAGCACAGGTCCTCCGGCGTCTTCACGCCGAAGGTCGAGTCCGGGCCCGTCCAAACATGGTTGTGCCACACCGCCAGCGTCCCCGGGCTGCAGGGGAGCGGTTGCACCTGATCGGCCGTGGAGCTCACCAGATCGGGCATCACGAAATCCTGCACCAGCGCGCTGTCACCCACCGCCGTGCCCTGGAGGCACAGCACCACCTCGCGATCGAGCCCGGCCGCCAGGAGACTCACGCGCCGCAACAGCGACGGGGCGAGCCCGAGGCGCTTGAGCGGCTGGGACGCGAGGATCGCAGAATCCGCCGCGGTGAGCGGCGCCTGGGCGTGAGCCGGGACGGGACCGACCACGGCCACGAGCAGCGTCCCGGCAAGGACGCCACGGAACCGGGGTGACATGCCGTACGATACCACGCGTCGCTCGCACGCGTGTCTCGCACCGGTCGCTCTTGCACTTTGCCACACCACTTCCAATACTTAGCCGCTCGATGGCCTCGGCGCAGCACGGCCATGCCGCCGTAACAAATTGTGGAGACACTACTTATGAGGGTGATGTGAGCTGGTTCGGCGACGGCTCGCGCGGATCGGCGATCCCGACTCCCCAGGCACTGCTGCGGTCGGTCTATGTGGGGCGGCTGTGCGTCGCGGTCGCCATCTATCTAGCCGCGGCCCTCAAGTTCGCCGTCGCGGCGCCGCTCGACCTGCTCGTCACGTCGTTCGTCCTCGTGGCCACGGTCGTGGTCACCAGTGCGTCGTACTGGTACACCCATTTCCTGCGGCGCTCGCCGGGCCGCACGTTCCTGTACGGACAGGCGTTATTCGACGTCGGGCTGATCACGGCGGTCGTCCACATCACGGGCGGGCCGCAGAGCGACCTGACGCCGTTGTACGTCCCCCTGATCGCGGTGACCGCGGTGCTGATGCCCCCGGCGAGCACGGGGCTGATCACGGCGCTCGTGGGCATCGTTTATTTCGCGGATGTGTTTTTCGGCCACCGTACGCCCATGACCGGGCAGGTGGCGCTGCAGCTGCTGGTCTTCGTGGCGGTCGCGGCCGTGACGGCGTACTTCGCGAGCCGGGTGTCGGTGATGGGAGCGGAGCGTGAGGCGCTCGCAGGCGAGCTGCGGCAGGCCCGGCTCGAGGCGGCCGATGTGCTGCGCAGTGTTCCCACGGGTATCGTCACGGTGGACCAAGCCGGCCACCTGCTCTACTGTAACCCGGCGGCGGAGCAGATCTTCGGCTTCAAGGAGCGTCAGTGGCGCGGGCGGCCGATCATGCCCGAGTTCGCGAGGATCGCGCCGGAGTTCTGGGCGGCGATCACCGCGACGGCGCGACGCGGCGTGCGGGCCATGCGGGTCGAGGCGGTGGTGCGGCGTCCCGACCGCACCTTCCCGATCGGCGTGACGACGACGACGCTCGAGGTGGAGGGGGCCGAGCCCCGGGTCACGGCGATCTTCACCGACATCTCGGATTCGAAGCGGTTGGAAGAGCTGCACCTGCGCGCCGAGCGGCTGGAAGCGGTGGCCGAGCTGTCGGCCAGCCTGGCGCACGAGATCAAGAACCCGCTCGCGTCGATCCGCTCGTCGGTGGAGCAGCTGGGGCGCGCCAAGCGCGCCAACCCGGACGAGAAGTTCCTCACGTCCCTCGTGGTGCGCGAGAGCGACCGGCTGTCGCGCCTCTTGTCGGAGTTCCTCGACTTCTCGCGCGTGCGCGCCACGGAATGCCGCCCGCTCGACCTCCACACCGTGGCCGGGGCGGCGATTCGCCTGGTGCGCGAGCATCCCGACTGCCCCGCGGACGCGGTGATCGACCTGGCGGGCGGAGCGACCCCCCTGGAGGGGGACGAAGACCTGCTCCATCGCGTGGTGTCAAATCTGGTCTTGAACGCCGTGCAGGCGGGCGGCAAGGACGCCCGCGTGGTGGTGCGCACGGGGCGGCCGGGACCGCAGGAGGTCCCGGGCGGGGCGGGGATCGAGCATCCGGTGATGCTCACCGTCACCGACAACGGCCCCGGCATCCCAGAGAATCTTCGGGCCCGACTGTTCGAGCCGTTCGTCACCGGGCGAGTCGGCGGAACGGGGCTGGGGCTCGCCATCGTGCAGCGCGCCGTGGAGGCGCACCGCGGCCTGGTCCTGGTGGATTCCACCGCGGGACGGGGGACGACCTTCACCGTGTACCTGCCGGCAGCCCGACGGAGAGAGGAAGCCGCGTGATATGAGCGCACAACCGTCCATTCTCGTCGTCGACGACGAAATGGGGATCCTGGATGTGCTCCGGATCCTGTTGAAGGGGGAAGGTTTCGAGGTTACCACCGCGCAGGGCGGCAAGGCCGGCCTGGAGGCGCTCAAGGCGAGCGCCCCTGACATCGTGCTCACCGACATCAAGATGCCGGGCGTCTCGGGGACCGACCTGCTCGCCGCGGTGCGGGAGCAGGATCCCGAGACGCCGGTGATCCTCATGACCGCGCAGGCGTCGCTGCAGAGCGCGATCCAGGCGGTGAACCAGGGCGCCTTTTACTACATCCAGAAGCCGTTTTCCAACGACGACCTGGTGGCGATCTGCCGCCGCGCCGCCGAGCAGCGCATCCTCAAGGCCGAGAACAAACAGCTCAAGCAGGAGATCCGGCGGCGCGAGCGCTCCGGGCTCGTCAAGCCGCTCGGCAAGTCACGCCCGTTCATCGAGGTGCTGAAGCTGGCCGAGCAGGTGGCGCCCACCGAGAGCACGGTGCTGATCCAGGGGGAGTCGGGCACCGGCAAAGAGGTCATCGCGCGCTACATCCACGAGCTGTCGGCTCGCGCCGACGGCGGCTTCTTTTCGCTCAACTGCGGCGCGCTGCCGGAAAGCCTGCTCGAATCCGAGCTGTTCGGCCACGTGAAGGGATCCTTTACCGGCGCCGTGCGCGACAAGCAGGGGCTGTTCGCCGCGGCGCGGGGCGGCACCTTCTTCCTGGACGAGATCGGCGAGATGTCGCCGGCCACGCAGGTGAAGCTGCTGCGCGTGCTCCAGGAGCGCGAAGCCATCCCCGTGGGAGGGACGGAGGCGATTCCGGTGGACGTGCGGGTGGTGGCGGCCACGAACCGCGATCTCGAAGACGACATCAAGCGGGGGCGGTTCCGCACCGACCTGTACTACCGGCTCAACGTCATCGCCATGCACCTCCCCCCGCTGCGGGATCGGCGGGACGACATCCAGATCCTGTGTGACGAGTTCCTCGGCCGCATCGCGCAGGAGCGGGGCGAGAAGCCCAAGCCACTGTCACAGGAGGCGCAGGGCGTGCTGCTGGCATACGACTGGCCGGGTAACGTGCGCGAGCTCGAGAACGCGGTGGAACGGGCGGTCGTGCTCAGCAAGGGCGACACGATCGACCTCGCCGCGCTGCCGGAAAAGCTGACGGAGCGGCGCGCCGAGCCCCTGGTCGCGGAGCGACCGCATCTGAACCCCACGCTCGACGTGATCGAGCGCGCCTACATCACCTGGGTGCTCCAGAGCGAAGGCGGCAACAAGACACGCGCCGCCGAGGTGCTCGGCATCGATCCCTCCACCCTGTATCGCAAGCTGAGCCGGTACGAGGGTGGTGATGACACGGGCTGAGCCGGGGGACCTGGTCGGCGCCGCGACACTCGAGCGCATGGCCGCGGCTCCCCGCTACAACCGGTGGATGTACGAGCGCCTGCGCCCCTGGGTGGGGCGTCGGGTGCTCGAGATCGGGGCCGGGATCGGCAACATGTCGGCGTTCCTGATCGATCGCGACCGCGTCGTGCTCACCGATACGGAGCCGTACTACCTCGCTCGTTTGCGGGCGCGGTACGCGGACCAGCCGCACGTCACCGTCGCCGAGCTGCGGCTGCCCGCCACCGATGCCCGGCTCGCCGCGGAGCGGCTCGACACCGTCGTGTGCCTCAACGTGCTCGAGCACATCGAAGACGACCGCGCGTCGCTCGTCGCGATGCGCGACCTGCTGGTGCCCCGCGGCCGGCTGATCCTGCTCGTGCCGTCGCTGCGCGGGCTGTACGGCAGTCTCGACGAGGCCCTGGGACATTTCCGGCGCTACGTGCCCCGGGAGCTGGCGACGAAGCTCGCGCAAGCGGGATTTCGTGTGCGACACCTCGAGTACTTCAACCTCGCGGGCGTCCCCGGCTGGTGGCTCACGGGGCGCGTGCTGCGCCGCCGGTTGATTCCGCGCGGCGCGCTGCGCTGGTACGATGCGCTGGTACCGCTGTTCCGGCTGGAGCGGTTCCTGCCGTGGCGCATCGGACAGTCGCTCATCGCGATCGGCGAGGTGGCCGCCTGAACGACCCGCTGCTCTCGGTCATCGTGCCGGCGTACAACGAGGCGTCGACGATCGAAGCCGTGGTGCGCCAGCTCAGGCAGGTCCCGCTGCGGCTCGAGGTGATCGTCGTGGACGACGCGTCGACGGACGGCACCGGCACCCTCCTCGACCGGCTGGCCTGCGAGGACGGCCTCGTCCAGCGCGTGATCCGTCACCCCACCAATCGTGGCAAGGGCGCCGCGCTCAAGAGCGGCATCGCCGCCGCCACGGGTGATGTGATCGTCGCGCAGGACGCCGACCTCGAGTACGATCCGGCCGAGCTGCCCGCCCTGCTGCGCCCGATCCGCGACGGCAAGGCCGACGCCGTCTACGGCTCGCGCTTCCAGGGAGGCCCGCATCGCGTGTTGTTCTTTTGGCACGCCGTCGGCAACAACTTCCTCACGCTCGTCTCCAACATGTTCACCAACCTGAACCTCACGGACATGGAGACGTGCTACAAGCTGGTCCGGGCCGACCTGCTCAAGCGTCTGCCGCTCAGGTCGGAGCGCTTCGGAATCGAAGTAGAGCTCACGGCGCGGCTGGCCCAGGCGGGCGCCCGCATCTGGGAGCTCCCCATCACGTACAGCGGCCGGACCTATGCCGAGGGGAAGAAGATCACCTGGCGTGATGGTGTCGCGGCGTTGTTTCACGTCATCCGATACAACCTGTTCCCACCACGCGGCGCATGGCGCCGGGGGAATGCCCTCGGCTGAGCACCCACGCTCGACGCGGTCCACTGTGTAAGCTTCTCGGTGCAAAACTGAGCGGTTAAGTCTGCATTCCTCACGGGCTGGGTCGGGCGCGAGGTGGCCAAACGCAGTAAACTGAGTGTGGCACCACGGGATCGGCACGCGTATATTGCCTACTCGATGTCATCGCGTATGCGCTCTCCCACCCGTGCGCGGCTCCTCCGCGAGCTCGAGCAGCTCAGCCGGCACGTGCTCTTCGGCACGCTGTCGGAGACCTATCGTACCTGTGGCCAGCCGGGGTGCCGGTGCCATCACGACGGCCCCAAACACGGCCCCCACCTCCAGGTGAGCTATCGAGGCCCCGAAGGCAAGACGACCGGCTACCACGTCCCCGAAGCCCTCGCCCCGACGGTGCGAGCGGGCGTGGCGGCGTGGCAGCGGCTGCAGGCGGTCGCACGGGAGTCGGCCGAGCTGAATCGGGCGCAGCTGTGGACGGCCCATCGCAAGCGGAGCGCCGGTCGATGACCGAGAGGAGCCCGCATGGTGCACTACCGCCAGGTGCAGCGCTTGCTGTGGGAAGGGGTCCTGCCCGACGCCGACAAGCTCTGGTCGCCGCCGTTGCGGCGCATCGACGCGCTGCTCGAGGACGCGGCCGTGCTTGAGCCGGTCGCGCAAGCGCTCGCGCGCCGCTGGCCCGCGAGCCGCTCGCGAGGCCGCCGCGGCACTCCGGTCGACGTCGTCGTGCGGATGCTGGTGCTCAAGGATGTGTACCAGTGGAGCTACGACGAGCTGGAGCGCGAGGTCCGCGCGAATCTGGTGTACCGGGCCTTTACCCGTGTCGGCGGGGGACGGGTGCCGGATGCCAAGACGATCCTCAAGATTGCCCTGGCCCTCAGCCCGGACACGATCCACGCGCTGCACCGCCGCGTCGTCGCGCTCGCGCTCGCCCAGGGGGTGACGCGGGGGCGCCAGCTAGTCAACCACCGACGGGAACGCTGAGTGCACTCGGCCGGGAGGCCCCGAGGGAGCGGGGCAGCAAACCTATACCTCGTGCCGCACCGACTGAGACCGGCGGGCGCGACATGCTCGGCCGGTTCCGCTGAGCAGGGCGCAGGCGAGCGTGTGCAGCTGCGCCGCTGATGCTCGAGCGCGTGGAGTTCGTCCGCTTGAGCTCTTGCAGACGTTTCCCTGGGCGCTCCAATTGGAAGGCGCTAAACAAAGCCCGCGTCGCCGCGCTACTCGGGATCCATCCCTCCGGCCCGCATCGCGAGTTGAGCCCTCGCCACGAGGGCGAGAACCGAGCCTCACACTGGTTGTGCTGGCGCTCCGCGGCCTGTATCCGAGGCTGAACGATCAGCGACCCCTTGAGGCATTGTCGCTTACAACCCGATCGAGTTCGAATGCTTTGCGTAGGCGCTATCGAGAACTACCCCACGCATCCACTCGCCGGCCCGCGACTCAGTGTCGACAACCAAGTACCAGACCCGCAGGCGTATGACGTAAACGCCACGCGTCAGCGTCGACGTTTGCGGGTTCATTTCGCGATCGTAGGCGCGTGCGGCCTGCTCGCAGACATTCTCATCGGTCACGAGAGCGATGTCGCTCTGCGTGAGCAGGGGAATCTGCCAGATCTTCGTTCGGTAGGCCGAGTCTGATGGCGTGGTCGCCTGGCGCTGGGCCGTGTAGAGCAGACGTTCTCCCGTCTTATCAAGGGGCTTGCAATAGAGCCCTTGCGCGCGAGCGGCCGTGGTGCTGGCCGCGCTCGCGACGAGCAGAATCAGCGAAACTCTAGTTCTGAGAAGCATCAAGAAACTCTCCTCTCACTTGAGCCAATTCGGGCAAGACTTGTAGTCGATCGGCGTGTAGCTCGGTTGCTGGCCATGATCAAGCCGCAATATGTTGTCCAAGTCGATGATAAACTCATCCACCTGCGGCAGGCCAGCTCCGCTCAGCTGCTGATTGATGGAGCTAAGAAGGTCCCAATCTTGCCCGCTTCCGCCGGCGCCTACCTGGCCAAACGGAACGCTGTCAGCTGGCTGTACCGGTCTGGGCAGCCCCGTGGCCGGATCGATCTCCGTCTTGGGGCAGTAAGGCACGGCGTCGCCAGCCTTGGGCGAGTACGGGTGCGTATGGAAGATCCCGAGTAGACGATGCGTCACCGGATTCAAGGCAAAATCCGTGCTGCTTTGACACCGGTCGTCGTACAAGGTGTCGAAGCGGACGGTTTCAACCATACCTGTCTGAAGATTTCGGAGCAATAACCCAGCCCGCTCCACTCTGTTGCGAAGGTTGAGATCCGCCACATTGGAGGCCTGAAGCGCGTCCGACAACGCCTGCCGCATCTCCTGTAGGTCAGCAACGCTATCGCCGGTCGGACATGGGATGAGGCGAACATGCGCCGAGTCGGCCAGCGTGTACTCCCCGATGACTGCTGTCGCTTTCATCCACCCTGACTTCGAGATCGTCCGCGTGCAGGTCTTGTCCGTGTACCAGCACCCGGCGCTAATACCGCCCGTTCCGCTGTCCGGCCGCCACGTCCACCCGGACAGGGCCCACCCGCCCGGCGTAGGTGGTGTGAGGGTGGCTGTGAACGTCACGGAGTTCGGGCCCTGGATGCTCGCTGGTGCGGCCGTGACCTTGAGGATTGGCGGAGTCACCGTCACATGCGCCGAGTCGGCGAGGTCGTATTCCCCGATCGTGGCTGTCGCCTTCATCCACCCCGACCGTGAGACGAGCCGTCTGCAAGTCTTGTCAGTGTACCAGCATCCCTGGCTGATTCCACCGGTTACGCTGTCTGGCCGCCACGTCCAACTCGACAGGCTCCAGGTGATTCCAGACGGCGTGGCAGTAGCCGTAAACGTCACCGAGTCTGGGCCTTGGATGGTTGACGGCGAGGCTGTCGCCTTGAGTGTAGGTGGCGTTACCGTCAGCCCTACTGCCTGCTGCACTTTCACACCGTTAACGGTCGCGAAGACGGTAAGTGTGCCGGAGCGCGTGAACGGGCGGCGGCAGGTGAGAGTCCCCGCGCCCGATCCCACCCAGCTGTTCGAAGAGCAAGGTGACGACTGCGTCCCAAACGCTGGGGACCAAGTGGTCGAATCGATCTGCAAGGGGACGTTCCTACCGCCTACCTGGGCCGGCGATACCGTAGCAGTCACCGTGACCGTATCAGCATAATTGAGCGTCGTGGGGTTCGCGGTTACGGTGAAGTCCACGGTCGCCGCCGTGATCGTCACGACGTAGGACCCACCGCTGAAGGTGTAGCACGGTGGCCCCCCCTCGCCATCGCAGAATTGGGTTCCCGTGTACGGCCCGCGGTTCCACGCGATCGTGACGTCGCCCTGCACGAACGCGGTGGTCGTCCACGTGGCTTGCCCAAGCCCCGTTTGGCTCCCACTGCAGAAGCCGACGAGGCCTAGTGAAGATACGATTCTCACATACCCGGTACACGAGTTCTCACCCACTCCTGCCGCGTCCAACTTGCCCTTGTAGTCCCCTGCGCCGTTGTACATGTCCAGAAGTCCCGTCGCCTGGACCGTTACGAGCGTTTGGAGAGCGTACGATACGACGGTCGTCGGAGGAATGTCTTGGTTGCTGGCTACTGGCGTCAGCGTTAACGACGCCCCGGGGGGCGTGATCGTTTGAAGCGAGGGTCGCCAGGGAGAGTGCTGGTCAGGTCCTGTGGCTGCGTTGTCACTGTTGCATGCGAGCGCGGTGAGAGTGAGCGTTGCGTGGAGAAAGCTGAGCCGAAGGCGTGCGTGCATAATGGTGCTCCGCGTTGGAGTAGCTGGCCCGGGACCAGGTGACGGTCGTCACGCTCGCCCTTCTCCCTGTAACCGCGGCGCCCAACCTAATTGCGGACCCGCGCGAGTGCTATGACTTTTGGCGCGCTGGTGCGGGACCTTGTCAATCTCGAGTCCGCCGGTGATCTTTGGCGCCGCGCCCTCCCACATAACTCGTAGCCCGGCGGTCCCGTGCAATCCCTCAACGCGTTGCTCCAAGCCACTCTCTACTGGGTGTCGCCTGCCGCACGAGCGGTGCTCGACGCCCTTGCCGAGTGCGCCGGTGAGTTCGGGTCCGCTTCCTTTTTCGCTGCTCGTCTGAGCTTTCGGGATCGACACCAGCTCGCTCGGGTGCTTGCGCGGGAGGCGCTCCCGTCCTTGGAGGAACTGGCCGCGTGGGTTCGTACCCTAAGCTGGCTTCTGCAGTGGGAACGGAGTCGGACTGCGCTGTGCAGACTCGCGATCGATGCTGGCGTGGATCCCGCGGCGTGCTATCGAACCGTGAAGCGTCTCACTGGTGTCAACTGGAACGCGGTACGCGCTCGCGGATTGCCGTGGCTGCTCGGTCAACTCGTCGATCGCTGTCGAGCTCGGGACTGCACTGCGCCGACCCGAGTGGACCAGTCAGGGGAACTGATATCGGCTTAGAACCGAAGACGCGAAGCTGAGTGCGCGTGGGACGACAGTCGGTCGCACTCGTGTTCGCGACGGCCGTCGCGGTGTACCTGCCTACCGTGACGTACGGGTTCGTCGAAGACGACCGTGCCGTCGTGGCCGCCAACCCCCGCGCCCACTCCATCCCGCAAGCGGTGCGCGCGTTCGACCAGCCTTACTGGGGCGACGAGTTCTATCGGCCGCTCACCGTCTTGAGCTTCGCCGTCGACTGGACCGTGAGCGGTGGTCGCCCGGGCTGGCTCCACCTCATGAACGCGCTGTGGCACGGGGTGGCGTCCGTGCTGGTTGCTCTGCTCCTCGCCCGCGCCCTGTCGCCTGCGGCGGCTCTCGCGGGCGGCCTGCTGTTCGCCCTCCACCCGGTGCACACCGAGGCCGTGGCCGGTCTCGTCGGCCGGGCGGAGCTGCTCGCAGCCGTCGGCATGCTCGGGGCGGTACTGTGCGCGCGGCGCCGTCGCTGGGCGGCGGCGGTGGCGTGCGCGGCCGCGGCCATGCTGAGCAAGGAGCATGGTGTCATCACAGGTGTCTTGATAGTGCTCGATCGCTGGCTCCAGCGCCCCGAGGAGCCGCCCTACCCCCGCGAGTTCTATGTCGCCCTGGGAATCGTGACCGCCGTGTTCCTGGGCGCCTGGTACCTGATCGGCCGGCGCGCGACGGGCGACGTGGCGTCGGTGTTCATCGGTGCCGGGACGACCGAGCGACTCGAGCTCGCCCTGCCCGCCGTGGCCCGGGCCACGGGCCTGCTCGTCTGGCCGCTGAATCTCTCCGCCGACTACGGTCCGCGGGTGATTCCCGCATACCGGGCGTTCTCGCTCGCGGCGCTCGCCGGCGCCGTGATTGTCGTCGCGATACTCGCGGGCGGGTGGTGGGTCAGGCGAACGGTGCCGGCGTTGACGTTCGCGGCGTGGGCCGCCGCGGCCGCGTATCTCCCCACGTCGAATCTGTTGTTTCCCTCAGGGATCGTGCTCGCGGAACGTGCCCTGTACGTCCCGGTGTTGCTGGTCGCGGCCGCGGCGGGCTGCGCGGTGGACTGGGGGCGGAGCCGCTGGAGGCCGCAGCGCGTCGGCCTGGTGGCTGGGGCGGTCCTCTGTGTGTTCGCGGGCATCACGCTGGCGCGGCTGCCGGTGTGGCGTGACAATCGCACGTTTCTGCTCACGCTGCTCGCGGACCATCCGGAGTCGTACTGGGGGCACTGGTCGGCCGCGGCGGTGCTCGCGGGAGTGGGCGACACGGCGGCGGCCCGGCACGAATACGCGCGGGCCGACTCGCTGTTCGACGGCGACCCCCACCTCGACGCTTCTCGTGCACTGTTCCTGGTCGGGCTCTCGGATACCGCGGGCGCCCGGCCGCTGGTGGAGCGCGCGCGGCGGCGCCTCCCCTTCGAGCCGGTCGCGCTGCGCGCGCAGTTCGCGCTGGCGCTGCGTCGTGGTGAGCGAGCCCGCGCGGTGGCGCTCGCCGACACCGCACTGATCCGCGACTCCGCGGAAACCGATTGGTATCGGGCGCAGCTGAGCGAATGGTCGAAGCGCTGACGCCCGCGCACGCCGCTCGGCGCGTCGGGTGGGCGGCGGCGCTGGTCGCGCTCGCGGGCGGCGCGCTCACGCTGAACCACATGCTGGTCGGGATCTTCTACGACGACGGCCTGTATGCGGGCATCGCATACGCGCTCAGCCATGGGCTCGGGTACGTACACGCTCACCTGCCCGGACACCCGGCGGTGGTGCATTTCCCGCCGCTCTACCCGCTGCTGCTCGCGCCCCTTTTCGGCACGTTGTCGATACAGACGGCGGGATTCGTAGCCAAGCTGCTCAACATGCTCCTCGCGGCCCTTGCGGCGGGGCTCGTCGCCTGGCACGCCACACGAGCCGAGCTGCTCGGCCCGCGCGCTCCCCGCTGGCTGGCGGCGGTGATCGTCGCTGCCGCCGCCGTCGCGCTCCCGATGCTGACCAGTCTGTGCGTCCTCTTCTCCGAGCCGCTGTTCAGCGTGTTGCTCGCGCTCGCTGTGGTCCTGGCCGACCGCCCTCCCACGCGCTGGAGCCCCGGCACCGGGGCGCTGCTCGCCGGCACCGCCGCCGGCCTCGCGCTCCTCACGCGCTCGATCGGCGTCGCGGCCGGCGCCGGGATCACGCTGTATCTCCTGGTCATGTGCCGCGCGGACTGGCGCCGTGCAGCCTTGGCGGCCGCTCCAGTTACGGCGGCGGCGCTCGGGTGGGGGTGGTGGGTCCTGCGGCATCGGGGCGGGATCGATCCGGCGATGGGGACGAACTACGGCAGCTATTTCGAAACGCTGCACGGCGCGGGACTCGGGTTCATCTGGCATGGGCTGCACGACGTGCCGCGGCCGCTGGGCGATCTCACGTTGCGGTGGCTGCCGGGAGCGGCACTATACGGCGCCTTCGGGATAGCCGCGCTCGCCGTGCTCCTCTACGGCCTCGTTGTGATCCTGCGCCGCTCGAGCATCGGGTTCACGCTGCTCGGTTACCTCGCCATCTTGATCGCCTGGCCATTTCCCGCCGATCGATTCGTGTGGGTCGTCCTGCCGTGGTTGTGCCTCGCTTGGGCCGCGGGCGCGCTCCACCTCTGGCATGAACGCCGGCTGCGGCCGCTGCGGGCGCCGCTCGCTCTCGTGAGCGCGGCCATTGTCTTCGGGTACGCCCAACTCGAGCTGCGGGGGCTGGTGGCGGGCTCCTGGAAGGCGGTTCCGTCCTGGATCTCACTGAGCGCCGGCGAGATGTTGCCATGGCTCCGCACCTTGCCCCCCGACGCCGTGATTGCCGCCGATTTTGAGCCGCTCTTCTGGCTGCACACCGGCCGCACCAGCGTGCCGTTCTACATCTACGGCTATCGCGGCCGGACCGTAATCGGCCCGACCCCCGCGGAGCAGCGTGCCTACCTCGAACGGCAAGGCGCGACGTACGTCATGATCACCGGCTCGCATTCGCTCTCCGCCCCCGAGCTTCAAGCGCTGCTCGCGGCATATCCGGGTTGGCTGACGCCCGTCCAGCAGTGGGGAGGGGGTCGGGTGGTGTACCGGATCGACCGTGAGCACTAAGCAGCGGTTCGGCGCCGTGGCTGCCTGTGCCGTCGTGGTCTATCTCGGCGCCCTGTGGAACGGGTTCGCCGTGGACGATGTGCCGATCATCGTGCACAACCCGCTGGTCGCGAGCCCGTCGGGGATCTGGCGTGCCTTCGCCGCTCCCTACTGGCCACCGGATCTGGGTGGCCACATGTACCGCCCCCTGGTGATCGCGGGATTCGCCCTCGACTGGCTGCTCGGCTCCACCGCCTGGTTTCACGCCGTGAACCTCGCGTGGCACGCCGCCGCCTCGGTCGCCGTGGCAGCGCTCGCCCGGCGCTGGACGGATTGGACGGGCGCGCTCGTCGCCGGGCTGCTGTTCGCCGTGCATCCCGTCCATGTGGAGGCGGTCGCCAACGTCGTCGGGCGGGCGGAGCTGATGGCGGCGCTGTTCACGCTGGTTGCGGTGTACGCGGCCCTGGTGCACGACAGCGTCGCCTGGAGCGCCGCCGCGCTGGCGCTCGGCCTGCTCTCGAAGGAGAACGCGGCCGTCGCGCCGGCGCTGATCGTGTGGGGCTGGCTGCTGGGACTCGCCCGACCGGAGCGACGGCGCGTGGCGTGGTTCGTGGCGAGCTGGGTGATCGTCGGTGCAGCGTACGCCGTGGCCCGCGCCGCCGTGCGCCACCCGTTTGCGGAGTACGAAAGCATCGCGCCCATGTTCGTGGGCGAGCCCAGCCTCACCGTGCGGCTCACGGCCGTGAGCGCGTTCACGGATGTCCTGCGGCTCCTGATCTTCCCCTTCACCCTGCGGGTGGACTATTCCCCCGAGGAGCGGACTGTCGTCACCACGCCGCTCGACTGGCGGTTCGCGGTCGGTCTCGCGTGCGCAGTCGCGTGGGTCGGAGCGCTGGTCGTTGCCTGGAAGCGGGGGCGAAAGCTCGAGGCGTTCGGGCTCGGTTGGACCGCCCTCGCGCTGCTGCCGGTCGCGAACCTGCTCTATCCCGCCGGGTTCTACCTCGCCGAGCGAACGCTGTACCTCCCCTCGGCCGGGTTCGTACTGGCCGCCGCCGCGTGGCTCGCCCGGCTGCGCCGCGACCAGCTTCGCCCCGTGGCTGCGGCGCTCGTGCTGCTGGGTGGGGTCCGCAGCGCGTTACGGGTACCTGTGTGGCGCGACGACGCCCACGTCACGCACAGCATCCTGCTCGACTCCCCGCGGTCCTACGTCGGCCACAAGCGCATGATCGGCCTGTTCCTCGACCGCCGCCAGCCCGCCTTGGCGCTCGATGCCGCCCGCCTTGCCGCCCGCCTCGATCAGCGCGACGCGGGTGTCTACGTCACCGGATCTGTGGCGGCGTTTGCGGCGGGGGACGCGCGGGCGGCCGACACGCTGCTCGCCGGTTTGGAGCACCTGTGTCACGGCGGGTGTCTCGGGTACTATCGCAGCGAGGCCGCGGTGGCTCGGGCTCACGGCTACCCTGAGGCAGCGGACTCGCTGCTCGCCCGCATGGGCCGCTTGGCCCCCCCTTGATCGAGGCTGCCGGGACGAGCCTTGCGGTCGGCCCGGTCACTTGCAAAACGCCCGAGCGAAGGGGCGTCGGGGCGGGTGAGAAACGCGGGCGGCGACGCGCGTAAGTGTCCCCTGGATTTTGCACTTACACGAATATCACCGCGTCGGGCATGAGCCTTGCCTCGGGCATTCAAGGGACACTCCATCTTCAGGGCAGTTCTGAGAGATCATACTAGGGCTCGAAACGGGGGTACGCGTCACATGAATCGCAAGGGTTTTACGCTCATTGAGCTGCTGATCGTGGTGGTGATCATCGGTATCTTGGCCGCCATCGCGATCCCGAAGTTCGCCAATACGAAGGGAAAGGCGTACATCGCCTCGATGAAGTCGGACCTTCGTAACCTGGTGACGGCTGAGGAGGCGTACTTCGCCGACTCCGTCAAGTACAGCACCAACGTCACCAGCAAGGTCGGTGGCGTCGCCTGTACGCCCGTTGCGGGCCAGGTGAGCTGGTGCCCCACCACGGGTAACAACCTCGCCACCATCACTGCCGCCGGTGGCGGTTGGGATGCGTCGATGACGAACAACAACCTGACCGGTGCCGCTTCTGTGACGTGCGCGATCTTCGTCAACGAAGGCGCGGATCCGCTCAACATTGCGACTTCAGAGGGTGCGCCGGCCTGTAAGTAGACGGCGCTGTAGCGAGAGCACGAGCGGCGGGGGCTTCCCCGCCGCTTTTTGCTTGAAGGGCCTGCGCTCTAGCGCCTTGCAATAATCCAGAGCGACCGCGAAAACCTGCATTCTGAGATTGCTCCCCGCAGAGCCAAACAAGCTAAGCTTATGTGACATAATGACTTACTAAACAGTTGCCACCCGGCACGGCGCTTGCCTTTGAAGGGGCCGGTGGGGAAGGGTTTCCCCGTGTCATTCATCACACTAGGAGTGAGTCATGAATCGCAAGGGCTTTACGCTCATTGAGCTGCTGATCGTGGTGGTCATCATCGGCATCTTGGCCGCCATCGCGATCCCGAAGTTCGCCAATACGAAGGGGAAGGCCTACATCGCCTCGATGAAGTCCGACCTTCGTAACCTGGTGACGGCCGAGGAGGCGTACTTCGCCGACTCCGTCAAGTACAGCACCAACGTTACCAGCAAGGTCGGCGGCGTCGCCTGTACGCCCGTTGCGGGCCAGGTGAGCTGGTGCCCCACGACGGGTAACAACCTCGCCACCATCACTGCCGCCGGTGGCGGTTGGGATGCGTCGATGACGAACAACAACCTGACCGGTACCGCCAAGGTGACGTGCGCGATCTTCGTGAACGAAGCGGCCGATCCGCTCAACATTGCGACCTCAGAGGGTGCGCCGGCCTGTAAGTAGACGGCGTAGCCACTAGTCACACGACGGGCGGCGGGGGTTTCCCCGCCGCTTTGTCTTGTACCGCATCTTGCCGTAAACAGTGCGTAATGCAATGCTGTAGTGTGTTTCAGACATTGACGTCGTGCACGTCCTCACAAGAGGCGTACTTTTTGCCGCGCTTCGATGCGTAGCTCCGTTCCAGAGGGCAAACCGCCGGTGACGGCGGGACGCAAAGCCAAGGGATCTCGCGCGGTGTAGCTACCGCCTGGAGACAGCCCCGCTGCAGGGACGAGGACCCCCGGCGACCTGAGTCACCGGGAGTCCGCGGCCTCACCTCCTGCATGCACGGGCGCGAGGCCGTTCGCTTTCCCAGGACGGCCGAAAGGACTCGCATGGCAATGGCACCGCCGCGTGCGGCGGGTTTCTCCCTGCTCGAGCTGTCGATCGTCCTCGCCATCCTCGGCGTGGCGATGGCGATCACGTTCCCCACGATCTCCCGTATGACCACCCACGCCCGCGTCAATCAGGCGGCGATGGTCGTCGCGCAGGATCTATCGCTCGCCACGAGCGCGGCGGCGCGCGAGCGTAAGCCGATCCGCATCGCGCGCGGCGCGGATCGGACGTCGATCACCATGACCGAGCGCGCGAGCGGGAAGGTCCTGTCCACGCGCTGGCTGAGCAAGGCGGACGCCTACGCGCTGGACTCCATCGCCTTCTCCAGCTCGCCGGTGGACCTGTTCCCCTCAGGCATGACGTCGGGCGCGTTGAGCATCACGCTGTGGGCCGGCGGGTACTCCCGGCAGGTCACCATGTCGCGCGCGGGCTGGGTCCGAGTCCCGTGAAGCGGGCGGATGCTGGGTTCTCACTCATTGAGATCATGGTGGCGATCTCGCTGCTGGGGCTGGTGCTCATAGGCGCGGCACGGCTGAACTTCACGCTGGCGCAGCGCTTTTACACACTGTCGGGCGGTGGTGCCAGGGACGCCGTGCTGGCCCAGCAGGTCAACCAGTTCGCGGCGTTGCCGTTCGATTCGCTCAAGGCGAAGGCGGGAACGATCACGGTCAACAAGCCGCCGCTGCCCTACACGCGCAAGATCACGGTGGACAGCCTGTCGCCCAAGCTGCGGCGGGTGACGATCATCGTCACCCCGCTCAACCCGGTGTTCAAGCCGGATACGCTCGTCCTGCAGCGCACCAAGCCGGGCAACAACCCATTCAACAAGAAGCCCTAGGGTGACGGGTCGGCGCGGCTTCACCCTGGCCGAGCTGATCGTCGGCATGGTCGTCCTGGGCGTGATCGGGGCGGCGCTCACGCGCCTGTTCCTGTCGCAATCGCGCTTCTACGACCAGGAGGCGCAGCTGCGCCGTGCCCGCCTCGTCTCGCGCATGGCGATCAATACGGCGCTGTCCGACCTGCGCATGGTCGAAGCGACGGGGGGGCTGGTCTCGGCGACGCCCACCCAGGTGACCATGCGGGTGCCATACGCGATGGGGGTCGTGTGCGCCAACACGGGCGCGCAGACGACGCTGTCCCTCTGGCCGGTCGACTCGACGGTGTACGCCGCAGCGGGCTTCTCGGGGTATGGCTGGCGCGACTCGCTCGGCGACATCACGTACGTCGAGGCCGGTACCTCGGTCGCCAACGACAACGCCTCCCTCTGTGTCGCGGCGAACGTCGTGACGCTGCCGGGTGGGCGGGTGGTGGGTGTGCGGCCGCCCCTCCCCGCGACGCTGCCCACCGTCACCGCCGTCGGCACGACGGTGTTCCTGATCCAACGATTGACCTACGAGTTCAAGCCATCGGTCGCGCTCCCCGGTCGGATGGCGCTGTGGCGCACGACCGTGGTGACCGGGCAGGCGGACGAGCTGGTGGCCCCGTTCGATACCAGCGCGAAATTCCGCTTCTTCGTCGTCGGGAGCGACACAGCCCAGGCCGCCGTGCCGAGCCCGGTGAGCAACGTGCACGGCCTCGAGCTCGGTCTCACGAGCCAGAGCGACCGGGCTGCGGAAGGCGCCACCGCGCCCCGGCAGGCGCAGGTGGTGACGGCGGTGTTCTTCAACAACCAGCTCAAATGACCCATTGCACCCGGGGCCGGCGCGGTGTCGCACTGCCAATGGCACTGTTCGTGGTCGTCGTGCTGACGATCCTGCTCGCGGCGGGATTCGCCGCGCTGTCGAGCGAGCGGCGCGTGCACGCCAACGACGAAGCGGCGCTGGATGCCTTTACGCTCGCCGAGACGGGGCTCGAGCTGTTCATCGCGAAGCGCGACTCGTTCGGTTTCACGGCGGCGCCGCCGGCCTGGAGCGAGTCCACCCGGGTCTCCCTCGGGGGCGGCTACGCCGACGTGATCCTCAAGCGCATCCGCTACGATACGCTGGCGGGGCGCTACGGCTACGCGGTCCGCTCCCACGGCGTCAGCACCGTCGCAGCGCTGTCGGGCACACCGCAGGCCGAGCGCACGGTGGCGGAATACGCCGTGTGGCAGGCCGGCTCGATGAACGTGCTCGCCGGATGGTCCAGCCTGAGCGGGCTCCACAAGAACGGGTCTTCGGCCATGGGGAGCGGCGCGGACCAGTGCGGCAAGCAGCCGGCCGTCGCCGGCGTCGCCGTCCCCGGAAATCCCGGCTATACCCAGAACGGCGGCCAGCTCGCGCCCCAGGGGAACCCACCGGTCGACACCGTCGCCCCCACCCCGGCCCAGATGTCCGACTCGGTGAAGATCGACTGGGCCGGGCTGGCCGGTGGGACGGCCATCACCCCCGACATCACCATTCCGCCGGGAGCGTGGCCCTCGTTCACGAACCCCAACTACTGGCCCACGATCCTCGTGAAGGGAAACTTCGCGCTGCCCGGCGACGGCCAGGGAACGCTGATCGTAACGGGCAGCCTCACGATCAGCGGCAACATCACCTGGAACGGCGTGCTGCTCGTCGGCGATAATCTCACGTCCAACGGCAACAACGCGGTGAACGGCGCCACGGTGACCGGGTTGAACGTGAAGCTCGGCGCTACGTTGCCGCCGAACGACATCGGCAACGGGATCAAGTCGTTCAACTACAATTCCTGCAACGTCGCCAAAGCGATGGCCGGGATGGGTCAGCTGGTCGGCTATTCCAACGCGTGGGTCGATAACTGGCCGACCTACTAAGCCACAAGCGGTAAGCCGTAAGCTTGCGCCTTGCGCCTTGCGGCCTACGGCTTGCGGCTGAGTATTGCTCCCATGCCGTCCAAGCCCGCGCTCCGCACCGAGCTGCTGTTCTATCTCTCGTTCCTCGCCGCCGCCGCGCTCCTGGTGGGCGTGGCGACGATGCTGGTAGTGAACGTGCTCGCGCCCGAGCGCACCTTCGTCCTGCTGCTGCTCATGGTCGGGCTCGAGGTAGCGGTGTTCGTGGTGTTCGGCCGCCACCTGGTCGATCGACTGATCCTGTGGCCGCTGGACCACATCGTGGCCACGGCGGACGCGGTGGCGGACGGCGACCTGGCACGACGCGCTCCCGACGCCGAGACGAGCGATTTCTCCATGCTCGCCGAGCGTCTCAACCGCATGACCGACCATCTGCTCGACGCGCAGGGCCAGCTGGTGCGCTCGGAAAAGCTCGCAGGGATAGGTCGCCTCGCCGCAGGAATCGGCCACGAAGTGGGGAACCCGCTGGGCGCGCTGGGCACGTACGTCGAAGTTTTGCGGCGCCGGGGCGCGGACGCCGAGGTGGTCGACGGCGTGGCGCGCGAGCTCGAGCGCATCGACCGGATCGTGCGCGGCCTACTCGACTACGCGCGTCCCCACGAAGAGGCGTTGGCGCCGGTCGATCCAGCGGCCGTGGCGCGGGGTGCGTACGGGTTGCTCGAAGCGCAGGGGGCGCTGCGGCCCGCCCGCGCGGCGCTCGACCTCGAGCCCGGGATTCCCCACATTCTCGGCCGCGCCCACCTGCTCGAGCAGGCCATCGTCAACCTGGTCTTGAACGCCGTGGACGCCGCCCCCGGCGGCATCGTCATTCTGGGAGGCCGGCCGTGGGACTACCAGCCCCACCAGCCGAACCCGAAGCGCGCCACCGACCCGGCGCCCGCGCGCTTTCCCCGTGCGACCGAGCGCCGGCCAGTGCGCCCGGAGTTCTCGTCCGGGCTGCCGGGTGCGCTGGTATTCGTCGCGGACTCGGGGCCGGGCGTGCCGCCCGACGACCGCGACAAGGTGTTCGACCCGTTCTACACCACGAAGGCGCCCGGCCGCGGCACGGGGCTGGGCCTCGCGATCGTGGCTCGTGCCGTGGAAGACATGGGCGGCGTCGTGTGGGTCGACACGGCGCGGGAAGGTGGGGCCGCATTCAAGATGTTCTTCCCGCGCGCGGGCCTCACCCCCCGGCCCCCTCTCCACAATGTGGAGAGGGGGGGAGCAGGTTGAGATGAGCCGCGTGTTGGTGGTCGATGACGAGCCGGGCCTGCGCCAGTCGCTGGGCCTGCTGCTGGGGGACGCGGGCTACGACGTGGTCGCCGAGGGAAGCGCCGCCCGCGCGCTCGAGCGCGCCCGCACCGAGCCGTTCGATTTGATCCTGTGCGATGTGCGCATGGCCGACATGGACGGGCTCACCTTCTTGCGGTCCTACAAGAGCGGCGGCGGTCCCGCGCTCGTGATCATGATGAGCGCGTACGGCGGCGAGGAGGCGGCCCTTGCCGCCATGAAAGAGGGGGCGTACGACTACGTCGCGAAGCCGTTCCGGCCGGACGAGGTCGTCCTGACGCTGCGCAAGGCGGAAGAGCGTGAGCGGCTCGGTCACACCATCGCGACACTCAGGGCACAGCTCGACAGCAGTCCCGCTGCCCGTGCGATGATTGCCGAAAGCCCGGCGATGCGGCACGCGCTCGACATCGTGGCGCGCGTGGCCGCGCACCGCACCACGGTGCTCATCACGGGCGAGCGCGGTACCGGCAAGGAGGTCATCGCCCAGGCCATTCACCGGGCCGGTCCGCGGGCGACCGGCCCGTTCGTCGCGGTGAACTGCGCCGCCATACCGGAGACACTGCTCGAATCGGAGCTGTTCGGCTCCGTCAAAGGCGCCTTCACGGGCGCGTCCGGGGACCGTCCCGGTCTGTTCGAGCAGGCGGACGGCGGCACACTGCTGCTCGACGAGATCGGCGAGCTGCCGCTGGCGCTGCAGGCAAAGCTGTTGCGCGTCCTCCAGGAAAGTGAAGTCCGGCGCGTGGGCGACCAGAAGACCCGGCGGGTCGACGTGCGGCTCCTCGCCGCCACGGCCAAGGACCTCGCCGCCGAAGCCGGCGCCGGCCGGTTCCGGCACGATCTGTTCGATCGCTTGAACGTGGTGACGATCCACCTGCCCCGGCTCGCCGAGCGACGCGAGGATATCGCGCCCCTGGCCAGGCACTTCGCGGTCCAGGCGGCACGCCGGCTGGGTCACCCTGTGGCCTTGAGCGAGGCGACCGTCGCATGGCTGCGCGAGCAACCGTGGCCCGGGAACGTGCGGGCGCTGGAGCACGCCATCGAGCGGGCGGCCGTGCTGACCGATAAGGAGATCCTGGAGCCGGCGGACTTTCGACCTACCGCACTGACCCCGGACGCAAGTGCGGGGTCGCACGGAGGTACGCTGCGAGAGGCCGTCGAGGCCGCCGAGCGCGCGGCGATCACGGCCGCCCTGGCGGCAGCCGGGGGAAACCGGCGGGCCGCCGCGCAGCGGCTCGGCGTCAGCCTCCGGACGCTGTTCTACAAAATGGATCGGTACGGCGTCGATTAGTGCACCAATCTGCACCCGTGCAGTAATTTGCAGTGACAGCGGGTGCATCCGGCGCACATAACGTCAATTAGTACAATATGTTATAACATGGCACGAGACGTGATAGTGTGTTGGCTGCGGACGGAGGCACGTGCATGAAACGCTCGGGCTTTACGACAATCGAGATGGTCATCGTGGTGGTGCTGATCGGCATTATCGCGGCGATCGGCTTCCCGAAGATCCGGCAGTCGCTCGACAAAGCGAACGTGCGCTCGGCGCGTGCGGCGGTGGGCACGCTCGCGGCCACGGCGCGGGCGGCCGCGATTCAGCGGGGCTGTCCCGGCGTGATCCACTTCCTCGCCACCAACGCCACCGTGTGGGTGACGACGAACTGCCCGACGAAAGTCGACACCGTCTCGGGGATGCAGCAGCTGGGTACCCGCTTCAAGGTGACGATGGTGGCGACGCGCGACTCGGTGCGCTACGACCCGCGCGGGCTCAGTCTGGACAACCTGGCGAGCAACACGGTGATCACATTGACGGGCAGCGTGGGGTCGAATGTCGACTCGACCGTGATCAATCCCCTCGGCAAGGTGGTGCACTGATGAAACGCGAACAGGGGTTCACGCTGGTCGAGGTGATCATCGCGATCCTGGTGCTCACGGTCGGGCTGCTCGGGCTCGTCACGTCGGCGGCGCTGGTGACGCGAATGATCGGCCGGGGACAGCACTCGGCCGTAGCGGCGCAGTACGCGCAGCGGCGGCTCGAGATGCTGCGCGTCACCGGGTGCAAGTCGCAGGCGGGGGGCACCGAGGTGTTGATGCAGGGTGGCACGGCGGCCGATTCGCTCTCCTGGCACTTCACCCAGTGGAACCTGCCCAACCAGACGGCCAAGCACTGGCAAATCGTGATGCGGAGCAAGTACCAGACCGCGCTCGGCAAGTGGCGCACCGACAGCACGGAGACGGAGCTCTCATGCCTGTTCTAGCACGCCGAGGGTTCACCCTCATCGAACTGATGATCGCCCTGGTGTTGCTGGGCATCGTCTCGGCCGCCGTGTACAAGGTGCTGGTCAACAGTCAGCGGGTCTATCTGGCGCAAACCCAGACGATCGACCTGCAGCAGAACATCCGCGCGGCGGCGGCGATCCTGCCGGCCGAGTTCCGCGAGCTGGACGCGGCGGACGGCGACATCAAGGGGATGACCGCGACGTCGCTGCGCATCCGCGCCATGCGGGAGCTGGCGTTCGTATGCGCGGACCCGGTGTTGGGCGGGGGCATCGGTCAGATCATCCTGACGGTGCGGAAGACGCCGATTTACGGGACGCGGCAAACGTTCAGCAAGGGCGACTCGATCCTGGTGTACTGGGAAGGCAACCCGACCACCCGCACCGACGACAAATGGCTGGCGGCGCAGCTGCAAAAGGATGCCGATCCGGGTTTCTGCGCCGACTCGAACGTCGCGAACAATCCGGCGTTTCTATTGACCCTGCAGCCGCAATGGATCAACGACCC
>WNFY01000410.1_pt1 | contig 93269 bp, 97 predicted proteins | sample 5400091 | NCBI WGS metagenome assembly WNFY01 (sample SAMN13153364, study PRJNA577476) | soil metagenome | isolation source: 60 cm soil or saprolite under grassland replicate 1 | place: USA:California | collected 2016-06-15
CCAGCCGATTGCGATGACCTCGCCCTCACGGCTACCCTCGCCGACACCGCCATCCCATCGTCCCCGGTCGACACCGTCCGCGCCGCCTGACCGCCAACCCTCCCTCGGTCTCCGTCGCGCTCGAGCCGAGGGAGTTGCTGCGGGCCCTGGCGAAGCGGCGAGAATCGCTCGGCCTGAGCCAGACCGTGGTCGCCGCGCGGTTGGCGGATCAGGACCAAACAGCCGGGTGACCGGATTGGTGCTGATCCGCCAATCTGTGCGCGAAATAGATTGATCTCGTATTGTGGTCCGCCATGCGGTACGCACCAATCCCGCATGTCGCAAGGGGGCCCTCGAGGGATTCCGTGGAACCCGCCGCCAGGCCGTGCTTTCGGCTCGAACAAGAGAATGGCAAATGCTGCGAAACGCGCCGCTTCGTTCCAAGCTCATCGTCACGCTCGTCGGTCCACTCCTCGCCCTCATGGTCCTCGCCGCCGTCGTCATCCGCTCCAGCCTCGTCGAGAGCGACAAAGCGGCGCAGGTCAACCAGCGCGCCCGGTTCGCGGCCAAGCTCGCGCCGCTGATCCACGAGCTCCAGGCCGAACGCAGCCTCTCATCGAGTTACGTGGCCAGCGGTCGCAGGTCCTCGCCCGCGCGGCTCGACCGGGAGCGCCGCGTCGTCGACAAGGTCGCCGCGACCTACCGCGCCGCGGCCGGGCGCCTGAACCTCCGCGGTGACCCGGGACTCAGCCTTCGAGTGGGCTATGGCCTGCGGGAGCTCGAAAAGCTCCAGACGCAGCGCGCCGCCATCGACGCCGGTCCGATCCAGCGGGACGAGGCCGTCGAGCCCGAGATCGAAGAGGGCGAGATCGAGGGCGAGCTCAACGTCAACGAGAACCACGGCCCGATCCAAGACCCCCCGAGGCGATCGAGCAGTACACGGACACGATCAACGACCTGCTCGACATCAACACCGAGATCGCGCCGGGCGGCAACAACCAGCGCCTGATCGAGGCGGTTCGCGCCTCGGTGGCGCTGGCGCGCGCCAAGGAATTCGCCGACCACCAGCGCGGCCTGCTCGCCGAGGTCTTCTCGCGGCACGCCTTCGCCAAAGGGCAGTACGGCAAGCTGACCTCCCTGCGCGCGGTCGAGGTCATCTACGTGGCGCAGTTCGAGAGCGCCGCCACGCCCCAGCAGATCGACTTCTACCGCCGGGCGGTCGAGGATCCCCAGATCCGGCGCGTCGAGAACATGCGCGACGAGGCGGTCGAGACCGGTGGCCAGGGTCGCGTGCCCGGCGACGCGACCACGTGGTTCCAGGCGAGCAGCGTCGAGCTGGACCGGCTCCGCGGGGTCGAGCAGCGGCTCAGCGCCGACGTCGTGGCGACCAGCGTCTCGATCAAGGCCAATGCCGACCACCGCGCCCTGCTCTACACCCTGCTGCTGCTCGCCGCGCTGGCGCTGTCGGTCGGGCTGTCGCTCGGGATGGCTCGGTCGCTGATCCGGCGTCTCGGCCGCCTCAAGGACGTGGCCCACGAGGTCGCCGAGCGCAAGCTGCCCGGTGTGGTGAACCGCCTGCGCGAGGGCGAGAGCGTCGATCTGGCCGCCGAGTCGGCGACCCCGATCGACGCCTACGCCAGGGACGAGATCGGCCAGCTCGGCGAGGCCTTCAGCTTCGTCCACCAGGTCGCGGTGCAGCTCGCCGGCAGGGAGGCCGCCCTGCGCCGCAGCGTCGGCGATATGTTCCTGAACCTGGCGCGGCGCTCACAGAGCCTGGTCGAGCGCCAGCTCGAGCTGATCGGCGACCTCGGTGCCCGCAACCTCGGGGACGCCATGGTGGAGCTGTCGGAGCTCGACCATCTCGCCGGCCGCATGCGTCGCAATGCCGAGAACCTGATCGTGCTGTCGGGCTCGGAGCCGGCGCGGCGGTGGCGCGGCCCGGTCAACGTCGGCGACGTCGTCATGGCGGCCGTCGACGAGGTCAGGGAGCACGGGCGCGTCGCCGTCCTACCGGTCCAGCCGACGCTGGTGGCCGGCCACGCCGCCTCCGACGTGGTCCGCCTGATGGCCGAGCTGCTGGAGAACGCCCTGTCCTTCTCGGCGCCGGACACCAAGGCGCTGGTCGCGGGCCAGGTGCTGCCGACCACCTACCTGCTCGAGATCGAGGACCAGGGCATCGGCATGAGCGACGAGCAGCTCGCCGACGTCAACCACCGCCTGTTCGAGCCGCCGGACGTGGACCTGGCGCACGCCAAGATGCTCGGGTTCTTCGTGGTCGGCCAGCTCGCCGCGCGCCACGGCATCAAGGTGCAGCTCCGCCGCTCCCGTCACGGTGGCGTCGCCGCGCTGGTGCTGCTGCCCGCCAACCTGATCGTGCAGTCCGAGGCCCGGCCGCAGGGCGGGCCGCCGGTGGTGGCACCGGACAGCGCCAGGATGGCGCAGCCGAGCTGGGGCGAGCGGCGCTGAGGCTCAGGCGAGGTCCAGCACGGTGGTCTGGAGGCTGGCCCGGTCGACGACCAGCGCCTGGTGGTTGACCAGGGTCTGCCAGGCCGGCCGGTCGCCCCAGCAGCCCGACGAGCCGACCACCACCGAGCCGGAGCTGACCCTGTAGCCGAGGGTGTAGTACTCGGGGTCGCCCCGGCGCATGACCGCTTCGACGCTGTAGTCGCAGGCCGCGTAGAGGTGCTGCTCGGTCAGCAGGACGAAGTTCAGGGCGTTGTAGTGGAACTCGCCGCGGAGCCGCTCCAGCAGGGGCGGCAGCGCCCGCTCGACGTCGCCGCTCTCCTCCATGGCCGCCAGCAGGAGCCGGAAGTAGCGCTCGGAGTCGGTGGTGCCCCGCAGGCCGTGGCGGACCTCCGGGTCGAGCAGGTCCTCCAGCTCCGGGATCGGCCGGATCCAGCCGTTGTGCGCGAAGGCGAGCCGTCCCCCGGTGAAGGGATGGGTGTTCTCCAGGGTGATGCTCAGGCCGGGGCTCGCCCGGCGCAGGTGCAGCACCATCGCCCGGGTCTCGGTCGTCCTCGACAGCTTGTCGAGCAGGTCGCTGGCGTGCGCGGCCTCCACGTCCTTGGCGACGTCCAGCTCGCCGTCGTCCTCGTACCAGGCCATGCCCCAGCCGTCGCCGTGCTCCTCGGCGAGGGACACGAACGACTTCAGGTCGTCGCCGACCAGCTCCTGTGGAGTGATGGGGGCCATGGACGCATAGGCGAGCAGCCGGCACATGTGGTGGTTCCTCCAGATGGGACCGGTATGGGGGAAAATGCTGCCGAAGCCCACAAACGCTGCGAGTTCTCGATCAGCAAGTGAAACGTAGTGCCGCTCCCTCTCGTATGTCAAAAATGCGACGGCCCGGCCGAGCCTCCAGCGGGGCCCGACCGGCCGAACGCTCGCGGGCTGCCGGTGGCCGTCAGCCGAGCAGCCGCCGTGGCGGGACACCGCCGAGGCTGCGGCACTCCCGGGCCAGGTGCGCCTGGTCGGCGTAGCCGGCGTCGGCGGCCAGGCGGGCCAGTCCCACGTGGCCGAGCGGCGCCGCCGACCGGGCCATCGAGAGGAACCGCTGGAAGCGGAGCACCCGATCGAGCGTCTTCGGTCCGTAACCGAAGGCGTCGAGGCAGCGACGGTGGAGCTGGCGCTCGCTGGTGCCGAGCGTGGCGGCGAGCTTGGCGACGACCGGGGCTGGCGGCCCGGCGCGCAGCTCGGCCACCACCGCCTCGACGAACGGGTCGACCGGCGCCGCGCCGGGGAGGCGCTCGACCAGCTCGCCTTCGAGCAGCCGCACGGCGGCGCCCGGTCCGGCGGCGTCGCCTAGCCGCCCGGCCAGGCGCCCGGCGGCGCGGCCCCAGAGGAGGTCGAGGTCGACGCGGTCGTCGATCAGCTCCGACGCCGGCAGCCCGAGCATGGTCGGCGCCAGGCCTGGCCGGAAGCGGACGCCGACCACCAGGGAGCCGGGGCTCAACGGAGTCGAGCCCGGGCCGATCCGCTGCGTCCAGACGCAGGCCACGTGGCGATCGAGGGCGGCCACCGGGGCGTGCTCCCGATAGTCGCTCGTGGGAATCATGTTTGAACTATCGGCTATGTCTGACATGGACGTAGCCTTCGACGGATCGAACCAGCATCGCCATGGACAGGGTAGGGGGAGCCATGGACAGCGTAGGAACGCCTGGCGGCGGAGCATCGGGACGGGCGGGTCGCATCGGCCGCCTGCTGGCGCGTGCGGGCGCCTGGCGCCAGGGAGGTCGTCGTCGACTTCGACAGCGGGCGCTCGACCTGGAGGCGGCGACCGGGGACGTGGCCGCGGCGGCGGTGGAGCTGCGCTGGTCGGGCCGGCCTCCCAGCCTGCGGCACCGCTTCGAGAACGGCGTCCTCTGGATCGTCAGCCGCTGCCCGGAGCCGCGCCGCCGCACCGACCGCTGCCGGGTGCACGGGCGCATCAGCGTTCCCGACGGTGCCCGGGTGCGCGCCAACGTGGACGCCGGCACGATCACCGCCGAGGACCTGAACAGCCCCAGCTTCGAGGCCAGCTCGGGCGCCGGCAACCTGAGCGCCTCGTTCCTCCGCCCGCCATCCAGCGTCGAGATGACCACCAACACCGGCATCCTCGACCTCGCCGTCCCGCCGGCCAGCTACGCCGTCGACGCCGGCGCCGGGGTGGGCCTCTCCTCGATCGAGATCCCCGACGACCCCACCGCCCCGCGCCGTCTCCTCGCCCGAGCCGCCGTCGGCCAGGTCCACATCTCCACCCGCTGATTGGTCAGCGGAGTTGGACGGTGCGGATCTCCCAGGGGTGGAGGTCGAGGTGGAGGGTGCCGCCGGCGGCGGGGAGGGCGGGACCTGCACGGCCGAGGAGGTCGCAGGCGCGGGCACGGGTGAACCGGCCGCTGATGGTCGCGGTGCCGGGGTCGGGGTGCTCGCGGACGACGCGCAGCTCGAGCCACCCGCGGCGACGCCGCAGCGACGAGAGGACGGTCCCGCCGTCCCCGGCGATCTGCAGGCCGGCGACCGCCTCCAGCGGCCCTTCCGGACCGCGACCGTCCGCGGCGACCAGGTCGTGCCGGTAGCGCTCCGCCTGCGCGGCGACCCCGGCGGCCGCCCAGGTGCCCTGGTAGGGCAGGACCGCCATGGTGGCCTCGACGGGCCCGATCCGCTGCGCGCCCGGGATCCTGGTCTCCGGACCGGCCGGCTCGACCCTGTAGGGGTTGGTGTTGCGGCTGATGAGCCCCACCGAGCGGAGCAGGGTGATGGCCAGCTCGCCGCCACCGCCGACCAGCTCGTACTCGCTCACGTGATCGAGCAGCACGGCGGCGCCGCCGGCGGCCACGAAGCCGCGCGCCGGGAAGGTCGGCAGCGGCACCTCGCCGCGCCCGCCCTCGCCGACGAGACCTCGCTCCACCACCGCGAACTGGCCCTCGGCCGCCGACGCGGAGGCCGCGGTGGCAAGGGGCACGTGCAGGCGCACCCGGTGCTGCTCGCAGGGGTTGTCGAACGACACCCGCAGCCGCACGGACGCCTCGCCAGCGCGCAGCTCCACCGTGGTGGTCACCGCAACCTCCGCCAGCTCGGCCGAGCGCGCCGCGCCACCGGCCCCGTCCAGGCCGCGCGGCCAGCGGTAGGTGCGCAGGACCTCGATGGCGGCGCGGAGCGGGCCGGCGGCCGCCGCGCGCACCGTCACGGCCTCGGGCTCGGCGACCTCCAGGTCGGTGGTTGGCGGGGCGTAGGTGTAGCTGTCGCCGGCGTCGCCGCCGTCCACCAGCCGCGCGACGCCGTCGAGGGTCGCGCCGCCGCCGCTCACCCGCAGGCACCCGTCCGGCCGCACCTGGACCTCCACGAGACCGTTGGCGAGAAGCGAGCCGTCCAGCGTGACGGGTCCCACGGCGGGCGGCTCGCCGCGGGCGGGCCGGGGCCTGGCCGCGGTCCAGCCGAGCGGTGGCACCGGCACGCTGGCGAGCAGGCGGCGCCGCGGCGGCAGCTCGGTCTCCAGGCGCGTCGGCTCGGGAAGCGGCCGGAAGCCGTACCGCACCGGGACGTGGCGGCCGACCTCCTGGCTGGCGAGCAGGCGCCCGTCCGGCAGCTCCAGGGCGACCTCGCCCCAGTCGTCGGGCACTTCCAGGTCGAGCTCGACCAGGCCCTCGCGGGCCTCTGGCGAGGGGTTCAGGACCGCCACCGCGCCGGCCGGCACCCGCAGGGCGACCTCGGCGGCGGCCCGGTCGCGCAGCCCGGTGCCGATCTGCTCCGCCTCGGCCAGCCGCGCCGCGACCTGCTGGGCGACCGGGTCCGCGCCGCAGCCGGTGATCGAGTCGTGCCCGGAGCTGTCGATCACCTTGTTCCAGCCCAGCTCCAGGAAGCGCGCGGGCCAGGTGTGGCAGTGCAGCGCGTGGAGCGGCTCGGCGTAGCGCTCCAGGAGCCGCTCGGCGCGGCCGAGCGCCGCCTTCAGCTCGATCCTGGCCGAGAGCACGCCCATCAGCACGTTGGCGCGGGCGCTGGAGCGCAGCTCGCCGCGCCAGGTCGGCAGGCCGTCGAGCTGGCCGCCCACCTCGCCGATGTAGCTCGCCAGCGTGGCGGTCCGGATGCGGTAGCGGTCCTGGGCGGCGTTGATGGCGGTGAGCACGTCCATCAGGTCCGAGCGCGGCCGCGAGTGGTCCTCGCCGTACATCGCCAGCAGGCCCTCGCCCTCGGCGAGATAGGGCCGCATGCGCTCGTCGAGCTGCCGCACCCGCTCGCTCAGGCGCTCCGGCAGCTCCAGCAGCAGTGCGGCGTTCTGGTATCCCTGCGCCAGGTACTCCGCGCGGACGGTCGAGCCGTCCGGCGCCGACCACAGGAAGGCGTGGTGGGCGACGGCCGACGGCACGCCGCGCCACACGACCGCGTGCTCGAAGCCGGCGCGGCGCAGGATCTGCGGCATCTGGGCGGCGTGGCCGAACTCGTCCGGGAGATAGCCGACCCGCATGGCGCCGCCGAGGCGCGCCGCCGTCGCCAGACCGCGCTCCAGGTTGCGCACCAGCGTCTCGCCGGAGACCAGGAACTCGTCGGAGAGGATCTGCCAGGGGCCGATGGCGAGCTGGCCCGCCTCGACCAGGGCTCGGACGCGCCGCGCCGCCTCCGGACGGATCTCCAGGTAGTCCTCGATGGCGGCCATCTGCCCGTCCATGGTGAACCGGAAGTCGGGGTCGGCCTCGGCCCGTTCGAGCACCTGGTCGAGCAGGTCCACCAGGCGCATCCGGAAGCGCTGGAAGGGTTCGTACCACTCGCGGTCCCAGTGGGTGTGCGGGACGAGGTGGACGACGCGGGAGCCGCTCGGGCCGGTGGGATCGGTGGGAGCTCGCATCATCAGATCATAGGTACCCGCCGCCACCCAGGAGCGGGCAGCCCGCCGGGCCCTTGTATGTGCCAAGCTGCAAAGCGAGGAGGTCGCCGATGCGTGCTGGGGGTGGACCCACTGAGGGCTTCGGCGCGAGCATGCGCGCCCACCTGGAGCTGGTCGAGGAGCGCAACGCGGCCGTGCTGGACGAGGTCGCCGGCCGCGCGCTGAAGGTCATTCGCTCCGGTGGCGTGCTGCTGGCGGCCGGCACCGGCCACTCGCTGGCGATGGTGATGGAGACCTTCTACCGGGCCGGGGGGCTGGCCTGCGTCAAGCCCGTGTTCCATCCTGGCCTGCTGCCGCTCACCGGCGGGTTCGCCTCCAGCCTGCTGGAGCGCACCACCGGGCTCGCCGCCGTGCTGGCCGCCCAGGCCGACGCCCGTCCCGGCGAGCTTGCCTTCGTCTTCTCCAGCTCCGGCGCCAACCCGGTGCCGGTCGAGCTGGCGCGGTGCCTGCGCGAGGGTGGTGTCTCGGTGGTCGCGGTCACCTCGCTGCCGCATCTGCGCCAGGCGCCCGCCAGGGCCGGGGTCAAGCTGGACGAGGTCGCCGATCTGGTGATCGACACGCTGGTGCCGCCCGGCGACGCCGCCTATCACCGCGACGGCGCCTCGACCGCGCCGCTGTCGTCGCTGGCCTCCGTCTACCTGTGGAACCTGCTGCTCGCCCGCCTCGTCGACCGGGCCGCCACCGCCGGCGTCGACCTCCCCCTGTGGCGCAGCTCCAACACCCCCGGAGGCGACGCCCACAACAGCGCCCTCGCCGACCGCTACCGCATCCGCGTGCCGACGCTGTAGCGATGACTTTCGCCTCTCCCGGGGGTCTATGTCTCCGAGAGATGCACCACAGCCAATCCGGGGAGGACACCATGGGTCTTCCGCAGGTCGTTTCGCAGGATGCGTGGCTTGCAGCCCGCAAGGAGCTGCTCGCCGAGGAGAAGGCGCTGACCAGGGCGCGTGACGCGGTGAACAGCAAGCGGCGCGAGCTCCCGATGGTCGAGATCGAGAAGGACTACGTCTTCGAGGGCCCGGATGGCAAGGTCAGCCTGCCGGACCTGTTCGAGGGGCGCCGACAGCTCATCGTCTACCACCTCATGTGGAGGTGGGACCTGGACGCCGGCTGTCCGAGCTGCTCGTTCCTGGTCGACAGCATCGGGCACCTCTCGCACCTGCACAGGGCCGACACCACGCTGGCGGTCGTCTCGCGTGGCCCTTGGCCCAACCTCGAGCGGTTCAAGACCCGCATGGGATGGACCGTGCCCTTCTACTCGTCGTTCGGCAGCGACTTCAATTACGACTTCCACGTCACGCTCGACGAAGCCGTCGCCCCGGTCGAGTACAACTACCGCAGCAAGGAGGAGCTCGAGCAGGCGGGCCAGTCCTGGGCCACCCAGGGCGAGCAGCCTGGCACCAGTGTGTTCCTCCGCGAGGGCGGCAGGGTCTTCCACACCTACTCGTCGTACGCGCGCGGCGGGGACCTGCTGCTGGGCACGTTCAACTACCTCGACCTGACCCCCCTCGGCCGCCAGTACCACGTCGGCGAGGCCCTCCACCACGACAAGTACGGGGAGGCGCCCACGCCCCCCGCGGACGAGCGTCAGAGGTAGGTGCCGCCGAGCGAGCGGTCGTCTTCGCCCGGGCGGGGCGGGCCTCCCGGGGCCTGACCGGGCAGGCCGCGGCCGCGCATCTCGGCGAGCTGGTTGCGCGCGGCCATCTGCTGGGCGAACAGGGTGGCCTGGATACCGTGGAAGAGACCTTCGAGCCAGCCGACGAGCTGGGCCTGGGCCACCCGCAGCTCGGCCTCGCTCGGCGTCTCCTGGTCCAGTGGCAGGGTGATCCGGTCCAGCTCCGCGGCGAGGTCGGGCGAGAGGCTGCCGGCCAGCTCCTGGATGGAGATGTCGAGGATCTCACGCAGGCGGGTCCGCCCGGCCTCGTCGAGCGGCGCGTGCCGGACCTCCTCGAGGAGCTGGCGGACCATGGAGCCGATCCGCATGACCTTGGCCGGGCTGGAGACCGTCTCGGTCTCCTCCTGGATGGCCGGTGGCTGCTCTCCCGCGGGTCGGCGCGGGACCATGATGATCTCGGGAACCTGCTGGGACGCGTCTTCGGACATGGGCCCATCTTGCCACAGTGGGCGCCCTGCCCGTTCGCGACGCCGGGCGTCACGCCACGGCGGTCGTCGGCTGGTGGCGAACAGGGAAGTTGACCGAGTTGGCGATGTAGCACAGCTGGTGGGCGCGGCCGTGGAGCCCGGCGGCCTTGTCCGCCATCTCGGGACTGGCGACGGTCACGACCGGCCCCAGGACCACCTCGGTGAAGTGGCCTCCCCCGTCGCCGGTCTCCAGCATTGTCCCCTCGGCGGCGTCGGTGTAGGCGACCACGACCACGCCGGCGGAGGCGGCCAGGTGCAGGTACCACAGCATGTGGCACTGGGAGAGCGAGGCGACCAGCAGCTCCTCGGGATTCCAGCGGTCCGCCTCGCCGCGGAACGCCGGGTCGGAGGAGCCTGGGACCGGCGGCTTGCCCTGGCCGCGGACCTCGTTGGTGCGCCGGTAGGCGCGGTAGCCGCTGGTCCCCTGCCCCAGGTTGCCCGTCCAGTCGACCTCGACCTGGTAGCGGTGGGTTCGCTCCATGGCTGCCTCCGTGATCACGCGGTTTGGCGACGGGTCAAATAGTAGTCGGGGCAGGTCGGTGACCAGGCGACATTGGGCAAGGGATTGACGATCGGCATGAATTCTGCCTAACTTTCTGTGGCCCCGCGTGGCGCGTGAAGCCCCAGACCCCGCGCCACGCGGTCAGGCCCAACCCGTGCGGATGCGGGAGGACTGATGGCGGACCAGGTTCACCTCGACTCCACGCTCCTCCGCGCGTGGGCTCCAGTCCCCCCGGCAAGCCCGATGGACGCAACCCCCTGGTCGCTGCACCTGGCGGACAGCCGCGGCCGGGCGGGGCAGGCGGCCGCCCTTGGTCCGGAGGGCGGCCGCCTCGCCCCGTTACCGCCCGGGCGGCAAGGCCGGCCGGCCGGCATGGTCGGGAGCGGGCGGCGGGGCCGGTGACGCAGCGCACCACCACCGGCTACGAGCAGCACGATGCCTGGCGGGACGCCATCTGGCGGCACGTCCGCAATCCCGACCGGCCGGGCTCGGCGGCCTACTGGGCCCCCGGGCTGGAAACGGCTTCCCGGGAGGAGCTGCGCCGGATCCAGACCGAGAAGCTGGTCGCGGCGGTCCGCTTCGCCCACGCCCGGATCCCCTTCCACCGCCGGCGCTTCGAACAGATCGGGCTGGAGCCCGGCGACATCCGCTCGCTGGACGACCTGCGCCGCATCCCCATCACGACCAAGCAGGAGATGGCCGCCGACCTGGAGGCGGACCCCCCATGGGGGACCTACACCTCGGTGGACGACCGGCTGTGGCGCGAGCGCGGCTGGCAGACGTTCATGTCGTCGGGCACCACCGGCCTGCCGCGGGCGTTCCGCTACACCAGCTTCGACCGGACCATGTGGTCGTGGCTGGACGCGCGCGCCCTGTGGGCGATGGGCCTGCGGCCCGGCCTCGACAGCGCCATGCTGGCGTTCGGCTACGGACCGCACGTCTGGCTCTGGGGCGTCCACTACGCCCTGAACCTGATGGGCATCCCGATCCTGACCGCCGGCGGCCTGGACACGCGGGTGCGCGCCCGCCAGATCGGCGACCTGCGCCCAACCATCCTCGCCTGCACCCCCTCGTACGCCCTCTACCTGGCGGCGGTCATGCGCGAGCTCGGGCTCGATCCACGCGCCAGCTCGGTCCGGGTGCTCTTCTGCGCCGGCGAGCCCGGCATCAGCGTGCCGGCGACCAGGCAGCGCCTGGAGGAGGCCTGGGGGGCCGACCTGCACGAGTTCTACGGCTGCACCGAGGCGGCGCCGACCGCCGGCGCCCACACCTGCGAAGCGGTCGTGGCAGCCAAGGACGAGCAGCCGAGCATGCACGTGATGGACGACAGCCACCTGTGGGAGGTGGTCGACCCCGTCACCCTGGAGCCCGTGCCGGACGGGCAGCCGGGGCTGTCGGTGGTCACCAACCTCTGCTCCGAGGCCTCGCCGCAGCTCCGCTTCCTGGTCGGCGACATGACGCGGCTGACGCGCGAGCCGTGCGCCTGCGGGCGCACCTCGACCAGGGCCGTCGGCGGCTTCGTCGGCCGCGCCGACGACATGCTGAACGTGCGCGGCGTGACGCTGTTCCCCAGCGCCCTGGAGGACGCCATCCGGCGCGTGCCAGAGGTCGGTGAGGAGTTCGAGATCGTGCTCACCACCGTGCGGGAGATGGACGTGCTCACCCTGCGGGTCGAGTGCCGCCCCGGCGTCCTCTCCGGCGACCACGAGATCGTGGCCAAGCGGGTGGAGAGCGAGGTCGTCTCGCGCTGTGAGCTGCGTCCGGTCATCGAGGTGCTGGAGCAGGGCATCCTGGAGCGCACCCAGCAGAAGGCACGGCGCGTTCGTGACCTGCGGCAGTCGAGGCCGAGCCCACCGTGACCCCTGGCTCGGCAACGGCTGTCGCGGCGGCCGGGCCCAGCAGCGCCGCTGGCGCCCGGCCAGTCAGCTTCCGGCCGCAGGCGCTGCTGCTCACCGTGCTCGGCCGCCACCTGCTGGACCGTGAGGGCCTGGCGGTGGCCGCCGGCACCTTCATCGCGGTGCTCGAGCGGCTCGGCGTGTCGGAGCAGGCCGCCCGCTCGACGCTCACCCGCATGGTCCGCCGCGGCCTGCTCGACCGGCAGCAGCACGGCCGCCGCGCCTACTTCACCCTGACCCGCGACTCGCGCGCGCTGCTCCTGGAGGGGCGCGAGCGCATCTTCGCGCCGGCGCCGGTGCGCCAGCGCTGGGACGGCGAGTGGACGCTGCTGTCGTTCTCGATCCCGGAGTCGCGCCGTGACGAGCGGCACCGCCTGCGGGCGCGGCTGGCCTGGAACGGCTTCGGCCTGCTGCGCGACGGCCTCTGGCTGGCACCCGGCAGGGCCGAGGTCGGGCGGCTGATCGCCGACCTCGGCCTGGAGAAGCACGTGGACGTCTTCGCCGCCCGCGCGCTGGCGCCGACCGACGTGGCCGAGCTGGTCGAGCGGGCCTGGGACCTCGACGACCTGCGCGGCCGCTACGGCGCCTTCGCGGCCCGCTGGGCGGCCGGCCAGGCTCCCGCGCCCCCCGGCGACCTGGCCACGCAGATCTCGCTGATCACCGAGTGGCGCCACATCCTCCGCGAGGACCCGCTGCTGCCGGCCGACTACCTGCCGGCGGACTGGCCGGCGCTGGAGGCCGCGCGCCTGTTCCACCGCCTCCACGACCGCTACAGCCCCGGCGCCGCCAGGACCTTCGCGAGCCTGCTCGACGCGGTCCCGCCCGGTCAGTCGTGACCCTATGGCACCGGGGGTCTGCATCTTGCACAGCATTTGGCGCCACAATCGGAGAACTGTCCAGCCCTGCGGGGAATAGTTGGACAGGTAGCGCGCAGCGCCCGGACACTCTGGACGTACGCACTGATGCCCCCAACGGCGGGGGAGGGAGGTTTCGATGGGCGTCTTCGATCGGATGGCCGAGCACGGCCACGAGCAGGTGGTGTTCTGCTACGACCGCACCACCGGCATGAAAGCGATCATCGCGATCCACGACACCACCCTCGGCCCGGCCCGCGGCGGCACGCGCTTCAAGGCCTACCAGAGCGAGGACGAGGCGCTCGAGGACGTCTTGCGCCTGTCCAGCGGCATGACCTACAAGTTCGCCTACACGGACATGCCTCGCGGGGGCGGCAAGGCCGTGGTCCTGGACGACCCGTCGGTCCCCACCGACAAGCCGACCCTGTTGCGGGTCTTCGGGCGTTTCGTGCAGTTGCTTGCCGGGCGCTTCGGCACGGGTCCCGACCTCGGCACCTCCAGCCGCGACATGGTCCACCTCGCCGCCGAGACCGACTACGTCTGGGCCCTCGACGAGACCCACGGCGGCACCGGCGACTCGACCCCCCTGACCGCCGAGGGCGTGCTCGCCGGCATCCAGGTCGCGCTCGGCCATGTGACCGGCACGCCCGAGCTCGACGGCCGGCGCGTGGCGGTCCAGGGACTCGGCGGCGTCGGCGCCCACCTGGCCCAGCTCCTGGTGCGTGGCGGTGCCGTCGTGGTCGGCGCCGACGCCGACCCCGCCAGGGCCAAGGAGATCGCCGGCGAGCTGGGCATCACCGTGGAGGACCCGGAGCGGCTGTTCGACGTCGAATGCGACGTGTTCAGCCCCAACGCCGTCGGCGGGGTCCTCAACGAGCACACCATCCCGCGGCTGCACTGCCGGATCGTCGCGGGCGGCGCCAACAACCAGCTCGCCACGGCGCAGGACGGCCGCAGGCTGTTCGAGCGGGGGATCCTCTACGCGCCCGACTACGTGATCAACTCGGCGGCGCCGTACGCGGTGATCGGCGCCGGCGAGCTGGGCTTCTCGCCGGAGCGGCTGGCCGCCAGCGTCCACGGCGTGGCCGAGGCGCTCGAGGTCATCTTCCGGCGGGCGCAGGCGGAGAGCCGCCCGAGCGCGGAGATCGCCGACCGCATCGCCGAGGAGCGGATCGCCGCCGCCGCCGGGCTGCGGGCCATGTCCGAGGGCACCGGGGCCCGCCGCCGCGGCCAGTAGCGCCGCCGCCGCGGCCGTGAGCGGCGCCGCCGGGCGAGGCCGTTGGCGGCGCCGCCGGGCGAGCCGTGGAACACTCTGACCTGGTTTCCGTTCGAGGAGGCGTCAGGTTGGATGACCAGGAGATCGTGACCCGGATCAACCGGCTGGTGACCGAGGAGCACGAGCTGGAGAAGACCCACGTGGGCAAGGGCCTCTCACCGGCCGAGAGCGAGCGGCTGCGGTCCGTCGAGGTCCAGCTCGACCAGTGCTGGGACCTGCTCCGGCAGCGGCGGGCCCGCCGCGAGTTCGGCCAGGACCCGGACGAGGCGATCGTCCGCGACCCGGACACGGTCGAGCGCTACCAGCAGTAGGCGGCGCCCCGGCTCGCGAGTCTGGGGGAATCGGCGCGGATGGGCTGAGGTTGCCCACATGACAGGCAACTTCCGACCCGGCGGTCCTCCGTCCCGAGGTGATCGACCATGCCCCGCGCCAGAACCCTGCGGTTCCGCCGGTGGCGCGGCCCCGACGACCACGTCGGCCGGCTACGGCTACCCGTGAGGGAGCGCGAGCCGTGATCGATCAGGAGCATTCCGTCGGGGCCGCGCCGGCCCGCGCGCCGCTGCTGCGCAACGGGCGCCGGGCGCGCTGGCTCCACACCGTGATCTACCTGAGCACGCTCTTCCTGGCCTACAGCGGGATCGCGGTGCTGCTGGAGGGCCACCCCGCCCTGGCCAGACCGCTCGGGGGCCACGTACCCACGGCGACCTCGCACCGCCTGGTGGGCTACGGCCTGCTGATTGCCGCGGCCCTGATCGCGGTCGTCTGGTGGCGGGCGGGCGGCCGCTTCGTGGCCAACTCGGTCCGCTTCAGCCGGATCGACCTGCGCTGGCTCGCCGGGTACCCGCGAATGGCGCTGGCACCGGGGCGCTCCGAGCCGGCGCCCCACCGCGGCCACTTCGACCCCGGGCAGCGCGTGTTCAACGTGCTGCTGGTGCTCACCTTCCTGGTGCTGGGCGTGACCGGGATCGTGATGGGCATGCCCGAGCGGTTCCTGCCGTCGGTGTTCGGCTGGAGCCTGCGGATCCACGAGCTCGCGACCTGGGTCCTGATCGGCCTGGTCGCGGGCCACCTGCTACTCGCCTCGGGCCTGTTGCCCGGGTACCGCGGCGTGTGGCGGGCGATGCATCTCGGCGGCCGTGTGCCCGCCGCCACCGCGAGGCGCCTGTGGCCGCTCTGGTCGACGGCGCCGCAGCGGCAGCGGGCGACGGCCCGGAACGCTGGTGGCGCGCGCCAGCCCTCGACCGACCAGCTCGAGGAGCGGGGCGCGCGCCGCCAGCAATAGCGTTAGCCCCCCGGTGAATCAAGGCGCCCGTAGGCGCGCAGGCGCCGCAGCATCTCGATGGTGACGGCGCCGCGCCACTCCGGCTCGACCACCGGGGCCCACACGGGCCAGTTGAAGGTCCAGCCGCCGTCGCCCCGCTGCCCGGCCACCAGCGCATGGCCACTCGTGTCAATGGTGGTAGAACTAAACGCTCGGCAGCACGAACGGGAGGCCGCCGTCCGGGGCGGCGATGCCGGCGAGGTAGTCGCAGGCCCGGGCGACCATCGGGTCGTCGAAGGCGTCGACCTCGTCCAGCACCCGCAGGGCCGCCTCCACGGTCGCGGGCTGGCTCACCGGCCCGCGGAAGTCGGGCTCCAGCGCGTTGCCGAAGCCGCCGTCGGCGTTCTGGTAGGGACGCAGCGCGGCCACCACTGGCGCGGCGGCACCGCCACGGAACAGGTGCGCGAAGCGGAGGCGGTCGATGAGCCGCGCGTTCAGCCAGGTGAACCGCTCGGCCGCCTCCAGGGCGCTGGCATCGAGCATCTTGGACATGGTCGCAGCCTAGCCCGGCGCTCGCCGCCGGTCTTGAACGGATCGGACACGGACCGACAACGGCGACCGGGAGGTCGCCGTCGCCCAGGGAAGCCCGGAAGCTACATGGCTCGCGGGCCTCTGGCCGACCGCCGCGACATCCACATCGGAGCGACGAGGGCAACGAGCGCCACCGCGATCCCCACCTGGAGGATGTGGCGGACCCAGTCGAACCCACCCGTATTGCGTACCCCGATGGCCGCGGCGATGAAGTTGCCGATCAGCGCGCCGAGGATTCCGAGGACCACGGTGAGCCACAGCGGGATGCTCTGCTTGCCAGGCACGATCGCCTTGGCGATCAGCCCGATGACGAGCCCCGCGATGATGATCCAGATGATCTGGAACACGTTTCCCCTCCTCCTGCCAGGGCCTCCACCTGAAAGGGAAGCGTAACTGCCCCGTGACCGGCTTGCACCGGTCGGCGGCCGCGTTCCCTGGAGGTTCGGCGGATATTCACCGCCCAGGCTACGCTGCCCGCCTGCTACGCTATGTGGCCACCTCGCGCTGGGTGGTGAGGAGGAACAGGACCACTCGCTCGACATGGGGTCACCATGACGACGGATTCGCATTTCGCCTATTTCCTCGAGCGGATGGACGGCCTGGTGGCGGCCAAGGACGATCCGCACGTGATCGCCGACGAGACCGGCGATGCGCTCGCCGAGCTGCTGGAGTATCCGGGGTTCCTGGAAACCCGTTTCCGCCAGCCGGCGCCGGGGCACTACCGCCAGCACCTCGTGCACGTCCACCCGCGCGGCAGCTACTCGGTGGTCTCGCTGGTGTGGAGGCCGGGGCAGGCCACCCCGATCCACGACCACCGCTGCTGGTGCGTGGTCGGCGTGCTCCAGGGCCGGGAGCTGGAGACCCGCTACCACCTCTACCGTCGGGACGAATTGTCGTTCCTGGTGCCTGACGGCGAGTCGGTGTACGGGCCCGGCCAGGTCTGCCGCCTGGTCCCGCCGGACGAGGACATCCATCGCGTGTCGAACGCCGGCGCGCAAGGGGTGTCGATCTCGATCCACGTCTACGGCACCGACATCGGCGTCCAGCACACCAGCATCAACCACGTGTTCGAGCAGCCGGTCATGGAGGCGGCGCCGGCCGGAGCGCGGCGGGTGCCCTGGCGTGAGGTGGTGGGGCGGTAGCATGGCCGCCAGTGGAACCACATGTGTCCGGAGCTGCGCGGGCGCGGGACCCGTGGAGCGACCTGGCGGTTGACACCGTCGAGATCGGCGGGCGCGGCCGGCGGATCGTCCATCCGCGCGACAGCGAGGCGCTGCTCGACGAGGACGCGTTCGAGCGGGAGGAGTTCCTCCCGTACTGGGCCCAGCTCTGGCCGAGCGCGATCGTGCTCGCCCGCGCCACCGCCAGGCTCCACCCGGCCGGCCGGCGGGTGCTCGAGCTCGGCTGCGGCCTCGGGCTGCCCAGCATCGCCGCGGCGCTGGAAGGCGCCAGCGTGCTGGCGACCGACTGGTCGCCGGACGCCGTCGCCTTCGCCGCCGCCAACGCCAGCCACAACGGCGCCGCCCTGCGGACGGCGGTGTGCTCGTGGACCGACCCGCGTGCCCTGGTCGCCGAGGCGCCCTGGGACCTGGTGCTGGCCGCGGACGTGCTCTACGAGTCGCGCAACGTCGACCAGCTCCTGGAGCTGCTGCCGCGACTTGTGGACAGCTCGGGAACGGTGCTGATCGCCGACCCGGGCCGGCGGCCGGCCGAGCGGTTCCTGCGGGCGACCGCCACGCCCGCCTCGGGCTGGCTGCGCCGCTCCGCCGCGGACCGGTCGCTGCACCACGTCACCGTCCACCGCCTGCGCCGCGCCGGCGCCGGTTGAGCGGCAAGGAGGTCCAGGGCGGGGGGCCGGGGATTCCCGGCACCCTCCGGCGGCGGGGCTCAGCCCGGCTGAGCGTCGAACTCGAACGGGACGGCGCCGCGAGGCGCGACGGCGCTGCCGAACCAGTGCAGCAGCGGCGCGCCGTGCGGCAGGCTGGTGGCATCGTCCACGTCGCGGGTGACCACCACCTCGTAGATCGTGATCGGCCGCGGCTCGGCGGCGAAGCGGATCTCGGCGTTGCCGTTGGCGTCGGGCAGGGCGGCGCCGGCCAGCAGCCAGCCGCCGTAGTTCTGCAGGAACACCAGGTAGCGCTCGTGCCCGACGACCGGTGGCAGGCCGCGAAAGGTCAGGACCGAGAGCCGGCCGCGTGGGCGGAACCGCAGCGTGCCGCTGATGCCCTGGGCACGCCCCGCGGCGGTGGGCGGCAGTACCCTGGTGACCACGTCGGGCGCCGCGAGGACCTCGGCGGCGGCCTCCAGGTGCCGCCGCTGGTCGAAGGCGAAGCGCGCGCGCACGGACAGGAACGCCACCAGGGCGAGGATCAGGACCCCGGCGATGGCGATCACGGGCACGGAGCGGGTCGGGCGTGCGGGGCGGATCAAGGAACGTCTGCTCCTTCGTAGCGGAAAGCTGGTCGGTGCGGCGGGTTGGTCGGCGGCGGCGCCTGCTCGGCGGCGCGGCAGGCCAGGCCGAGGACCAGGAGCTGGCAGGCAAGCAGCCACTGGTTCTCGAAGGACTGCTTGTTGGCCAGGTCGAAGGCGGCGAACAGCAGGCCCGAGCCGAACACCAGGCTCGACACCGAGCCGTCCAGCAGCCGGTAGGCCAGCACGTAGCCGCCGGCGGTCAGGGCGAGCACCACCAGCGTCTGCAGGCCGCCTGGCGTGAATTTCCACACCGACAGCGAGTCCTGCCGTGCGGGAAGGTCGATGAAGAACCGCACCGTGCACCCGTAGAACCTGTTCGGGCTGGCCAGCAGCCATGGTAGGCAGATCGCCGCGCCAAGGCCCCCTGCCGCCAGCGCCCGCCGTGGCCCGAAGCCGCGCCACAGCGCCCACAGCGGCAGGACCAGCACCACGTGCTGCTTGGTCGCCAGCGCCAACGCCAGCGGCACCACCGCCACCCAGGCGCGGCCCACCAGCACCAGCGCGACCGCCGCGGCCAGGCAGCCGAGGATCATGCTCTCGTTCCACGACTGCTGCGCGACCCGCAGCATCCCGGGCAGGGCCAGGGCCATGACCACCAGCGGCACGCCCGGCGAAGTCTCCTGGCGGGCCTTGCGGTGGACCGCCCAGACGAGCGTGCCGGCGCCGCCGAGGAGCACGGCCAGCTCGGCGTAGCGGACGTCGCCGAGCAGCACCCGCCCGGGCACCGCCGCGAGGAAGGTGAAGGGCAGGTAGTTGAAGCAGTCATTGGTCTGGCCCGCGGGGACACCGGAGAACGACAGCTCGTACGGGTTGGCGCCGTGCAGCAGCGCCCGCGTCGACTGCTGGAGAATGATCCATACGTCGATCGCCGGGTGGCCGCTCGCCTGGACGATCAGGATCAGCGCGGCCGCCATCGAGCCGAACGCCAGCAGGCCGAGCCCCCAGCGCCTGCGCGCCACCAGCATGGCGGCGATCAGCAGCACGCCCGCCAGCATGCCGAGCGCGGTGGCGACGCGGAACAGCCGGCCCAGCTCCACGTTGCCGCTCGGCGGCCACCCCCACTGGGGGATCAGGGCGATCAGCAGCGCCGCCACGATCGAGGCCCTGGACGGGACCCGCGGGACCAGCCGCAGCGCGGTGAGCGTGCCGAGCACCAGGCAGCCGACGACGATGACCGAGATGTTGAAGTTCGTGTTGATGGTGGAGTAGCTGGTGGCCGCCGCGATCGAGGCCGCCACGACGAGCGCCGCGTCTCCGCTGTACCGTGAAGCCAGAGTGCGTGGAGTTCGGATCTGCACGTGGATGTGGACTTTCGGCGGGTGTCGGCTGCCGGCGTATGCTAACAGCTCCTCCAGCCGACCCGCGCCCGCCGGCCACCCGGGACCCGCCCAGCGCCGTCCCGCCTGACCAGGAGCCGAGCGTGTGAACAGCACGACCACCGGCGAGACCACACAGCTCCCAGTGCAGCCGTCGCCGCCAGCCGAACCGCCGGCGCGGCGCCGCGTGGCGACCTGGTGGCTGGCGACGTTGATCGCCGCGACCGTGGTGACCCTGTGGATCACCTGGCCGCTGCCGCTGCATATGACGCAGCTCTGGTCGGTGAAGCTGCCAGGCTCCCAGCAGCTGGGCGTCCCGCCGCCCGACGCCTTCGCCGGCACCGACGCCCTCCAGACCATGCACGTCAACCGCGTGGTCATCGACGACGTGCTGCACCTTCGCGAGCCCTTCCTCGACCAGGTGAGCGGCGCGGCCGGGCCGGAGCCGCTGCGCACCACCTCGCTGGACGTGCCGTGGACGCCGGTGGTGGCGCTGATCCTGCCGTTCGCCGGGCTGGTGGCCGCCTACAACGCGACCCTGCTGCTGTCCTGCGTCGTCTCCGTCCTGTGCGCCTTCGGCTTCCTGCGCAGGCACACCCGGTTCGGGCTGCTGGCGCTGGCGGGGGCGCTCCTCTACGCCTTCGTGCCTGGCCGCGTGTTCCAGCTGTCGCTGCACTTCAACGCGGTGATGTGGTGGGCCTTCCCGGCGGCCGCCTGGGCGCTGGAAGCGATGCTGGAGCGCCACCGCGAGGGTGGGCGCTGGCTGGTGCCGGGGGCGTGGCTGGCGGCGGTCACCCTGACGGTCGGGCTCTCCGGCGAGTACCACCACGTGCTCTACCTCACCGGCATGCTCGGCTTCCTGGTGGTCTGGTGGGTCGTGGCGGCGGCGCTGCGGCGCGGTCCCCTGCCGGTCGGGCCGGCGGTGCTGGCGATCGGCGCGGTCGCGGTCGCCGACGCCTACGTGATCGGCTCCTTCAGGTGGGTCTTCGGCGGTGGTGTGGCCGGCGAGAACGGCCAGTACGCCGAGGCGGTCCGCTACGCGCCCCATGGGCTGCTCTCCCTGATCCACAAGAACCCGGGTGAGCTGGGCGAGGGGCTGGTCTATCTGGGCCTGCCGGTGGTGCTGCTGGCGCTGGCGGGGCTGGTGGTGGCGCTGGCCCGGCACCGCGGCGGCGAGGCGGCCCACGCCATGCTGGTCGTCCCGGTGCTGTTCCTGACGTTCGGGCCCGCGGCCGACCGGGCGCTGGCTGGGGTGCTGCGCTCCATCGGCCTGCACACCGCCGCCGATCCCTACCGCCGGATCTTCGACCTGGTCCCCTTCCTCCAGCTCCAGCGCGTCTCGGCCAGGCTGCTGGTGCTGGCGGCGCTGCTGATGATCCTGCTGGCGGTGATCGCGGTCGACGCCGCCGCGCGCTGGGCCCTCGACCCCGGCCGTGCGGCCTCGGGGTCGAGGGCGCTGGCGGCGGTCGGGGCGATCGCCCTGGTGGCGGCGACCGTGTGGGCGCTGAACGACTACCGGATCTTCCGGACGGTGCTACGCCCGGCGTACACCCAGAACGAGGTGGTCACCGCCCTGAAGGCGGCGGGGGACCGTGCCGGACCGTTCGTCGGGCTGCCGATCTACGGGCAGACCTACCCGTGGAACGCGGCATCGACCTACCTGGCCTCGCAGACGGGACGGCGGGTCCTCAACGCCTACAACCAGTCGTCCACCTCGTGGTTGAACGCCCGGGCGGCTGCCCTGGCACCGCTCAACCAGGGCCAGGTGGACGCCGCCGCGCTCCAGGCGCTGCGCGAGACCGGCACGCACCAGGTCGTGGTGATCAACGAATCCCACGTCTACTGCTGCGGCAGGGACTGGCACGCCGTCGTCGACGACCTGGTCCGCTCCGGCCAGTTCCGCCTGGTGGTGGACGACACCCCCTTCGCCCTCCTGGAACTCAGGTCCTGAAGGCGCCTGCGGTGCCGAGCTCCCGCGGCGTCAGCGGCGCTGGCACTGGGCGCTGAGGTCGCCGAGCGAGGGCAGGACCGCGTCGAGCACGGTCGGGAACCAGGCGGTGAAGGCGCGGTCCGGGCCCATGCCGACCAGCTCGTCCAGCGGCACGCTGGCCCAGTCCTCGACCTCCAGCGGGTCCGGGTCCGGCGTCTGCAGGGCGTAGCCGACGAACAGGTGGTTCCACTCGCGCTCGACCAGGCCGGAGACCGGGTCGGTCACGTGGTAGACGGTGGTGCCGGCCTCGGTCAGCTCGACCGGGTCGATGCCCAGCTCCTCGTGGACCCGCCGCGCCGAGGCGTCGGCGGGGTGCTCGCCAGGGGCGGGGTGGCTGCAGCAGGTGTTGCTCCATAGCCCGCCGGAGTGGTACTTCGAGCTGGCCCGCCGCTGCAGGAGCAGCCGGCCCCGCGAATCGACCAGGAAGATCGAGACGGCGCGGTGGAGCTGGCCGGGCGGCTCATGCGCGGCCAGCTTGGGCATCTGGCCGAGGGCGCGGCCCTGCTCGTCGACGAGCTCGATGAGCGGCTCGCCCCGATCGTCGAAGCCGTCGCCGCGCGGAAGGGCTGCAGGACTCATAGGAGGTTCTTTGTAGCACACCGGGCCACCAGCGCTTGGCAGGCTCGGCCGGTGCATGCACCACCGTTGCTTTGGTGACGGCATTGCCCGGTTCGTAACATAGACTCCGCATACCGTTCTGAGCCGTCCACGCGAGCACTCCGCTCTCCGGGTCGTCCCCTCGGCGGCCTGCCGGTCCCGTACGGACGCACGGCAGGAGGAGGACCGGGATGGCCCGCGAATTCGGCTTCGGTATCGAGGAGGAGCATCAGATCCTGGACCCGGGCAGCGGCGAGCTGCGCTCCGAGATCGAGCGGCTGCTGCCAATCGTGCAGGCCGAGCTCGGCGATCGCGCGCAGCCGGAGCTCTACCAGGCGCAGATCGAGACGGCCACCGAGGTCTGCGAGTCCCTTGCCGACGCGCGCGCCGAGCTGATCCGGCTCCGGCGCGCCCTGCTGGACGCCGCTGCCCGCCTCGGTGTCGCCATCGCCACCGCCGGCACCCACCCCTTCTCGGACTGGCGCAACCAGCGGATCACCCGCAAGACCCGCTACCAGCGCCTGCTCGCCGACTACCAGCAGGTCGCGCGCGAGCAGGTGCTGTTCGGCTGCCACGTCCACGTGGGCATCCCCGACCTGGAGTCGACCGTGCAGACGATGAACCGGGTGCGCGCGTGGCTGCCGACGATCCTCGCGCTGACCGCCAACTCGCCCTTCTGGCTGGGCACCGACACCGGCTACGCGAGCTATCGGGCGCAGGTGTGGCGCCGCTGGCCGTCGGCGGGGATGCCGCCGGTGCTATCCGGCCGCGCCGAGTACGAGGCGCTGGTCTCCGACCTGGTCGGCAGCGGCAGCATCCGCGACGCCACCAAGGTCTACTGGGACGTGCGCCCGTCGACGCGCTACCCGACACTCGAGTTCCGCATCGCCGACGCCTGCACCAGCGTGGACGAGGCCCTGATGGTGGCCGGGCTGTGCAGGGCCCTTGCCCGCGCCTGCTGCGAGGCGGCCTGGCGGGACGAGCCGCCGGTGCTGCCGCCGGTGACGCTGCTGCGCGCGGCCAAGTGGCAGGCGGCCAGGTTCGGGCTGGAGGGCCAGCTGGTCGACCCTGGGACCGGCGAGGTCGTCCAGGTGCCGGAGATGGCGCGGCGGCTGCTGGCCTACCTGCGCCCGGTGCTGGAGGACGAGGGCGACTGGGAAGAGGTCTGCGAGCTGCTGGAGCGCGTGCTCACCGAGGGCAACGGGGCAATCCGCCAGCGCCGCGCGCTGGCCCGCGGCGGCGGCTTCCCGGCGGTCATGGAGGCGATCGCCACCACACCCCGCTGAGCCCTGCTCGTCCCGGATCAGCGCACGGTGAAGGTCCGCAGCATGCCGTGGAGCGCGTGCGGCTCGCCGTTCGTTCCCCGGACCAGGCAGATCGCCAGGTAGCTGCCTGGCTTCAGGTCGATGGGGACGATGGCCGTCCCGCCGGGGGAGATCGCGGCCACGCCGCCGGCGGCCTTCAGGGGAGGCGGCGGTTGCAGCAGCCTTACCCGCAGCGCGCGAACAGCGCTAGGTGACCCGTGCACGCGTCGGGTCGACGCGGTGGTGGAGGCCGTCGGCGACCACGCGCCGCAGGCGTTCCATGGCGTCCCAGACGTCGACGAACCGGGTGGTCAACGGCGCCGGGCCGAGCCGTATGCGGTCGGGCGGGCGGAAGTCGGGGATCACCCGCGCCTGCGAGATCAACGCCTGGCAGATGCGGTACGCGTCGGGGTGGGCCAGCGACACGTGCGCGCCGCGGACGGCGGCGTCACGGGGGCTGGCCAGCGCGAACCCGAGCGGCGCCAGCCAGGCGTCGTGCAGCTCGATCAGCAGCTCCGTCAGAGCGATCCCTTTCGCGCGCAGCCGCTGGATGCCGGCCTCGGCCAGCAGGGCGACGCCCTCCTCGACCAGCGCGATCCCCGGCACGAACGGCGTGCCGACCAGGAACCGCGACAGGTCCGGCGCCGGGTCGTAGCCCTGCGCCATGGCGAACTGGTCCCGCTGGCCGAACCACCCCCAGATCGGCTGCACCAGGCGCGCCTGGTGCTCCCGCCGCACGTACAGGAAGGCGGGTGCCCCCGGGCCGGCGTTCAGGTACTTGTAGGTGCACCCGACCGCCAGGTCCGCGCCGCTGGCGTCAAGCTCGACCGGCACCGCGCCGACAGAGTGACAGAGGTCCCACAGCGTCAGCGCGCCGGCCCGATGGGCGACCGCGTTGATCGCCGCCATGTCGGCGAGCGCCCCGGAACGGTAGTCGACCTGAGAGAGGCTGAGCAGGGCGGTGCGCCCGTCGAGCACGCGCTCGACCGCGGCGGCGGTGGGACCTTGGAGTTCGTCGAACTCCACCAGCTCGAGGTCGTGGCCCCGCGCCAGCGCGAGCCCCTCGAGCACGTAGCGGTCGGAGGGGAAGTTGTGGCGGTCGGAGACGATCACCCGGCGGTCGGGGCTGGCGTCCAGCGCCGCCACCGCCAGCTTGTAGAGGTTGACGCTGGTCGAGTCGGAGACCGCGACCTGGCCCGGCGCCGCGCCGACGAGGTGCTCGCCGATGCTGTCGCCTGCCCGCAGGGGCAGGTCCATCCAGCGCTCGTTCCAGGAGCGGACCAGGCGGCTGCCCCACTCCCGCTCGACCACCGTGCGCAGCCGCTCGATCGAGCGCCTCGGCAGCCGCCCGAGCGAGTTGCCGTCGAGGTAGACCAGGTCGGGGTCGTCGATGACGAACTGGTCCCGCAGGCCCGCCAGCGGGTCGTCCCGGTCGAGACGCTCCGCGGTGGCACGGTCGGTGGCGGCCATGGATCATCAATAGCACGATCCGTACCGTCGCGGTCTGGCCAATTGTCCGCGATGAGCGTTGCGCTGCTAGTCTTCCGCCTCGTGGAACCGGAGCTGCCTCTCGTGATCGGCGTCGATGCCGGGGGATCGCACACCAGGGTGCTGATCGCCAGCGTCGCCGGAGCGCGCGTCGCCGCCGCCGCCAGCGGCGGCGGGAACCCCACCTCGTGCGGCCTCGGCGCGACCGTCTCCAGCCTGCGCGCTGGCCTCGAATCTGCCCTATTTGGCCTGGATGCACAGCTGATCCGAGGTGCCGTGCTCGGCGTTGCCGGGGCCAGTCCGTGCATCGAGGAGCTGCGCGCGGCACTGCGGGACACCTGGCGCGCGCTGGGGCTGGGATGCCCCTTCGAGGTGGTCTCCGACCTGGAGGCGGCGTTCGCCGCCGGCACTCCCGCGGAGGACGGCATCGTTTTGGTGGCTGGAACCGGAGCGGCGGCCGCCCAGGTCCGCCGCGGACGGGTGGTCCGCCACGTCGACGGGCACGGGTGGCTGCTCGGCGACGACGGCTCCGGGTTCTGGCTGGGGCGCGAGTCGCTGCGGGCGTGCCTGGCCCACATGGACGGCCGCGGCCGCCCCACCGGGCTCACCGAGCCGGTGCTGCGGGCGCTCGGGGTGGCGGGCACGCCCGACGATCCCGCGGTGGCCAGGCGCGTCAAGGAGGTCGTCTACCAGCGGCCGCCGGTGGCGCTGGCCCAGCTGGCGCCGCTGGTCACCACCGCGGCGGCCGGTGGCGACGAGGTCGCCGTCGCGATCGTGGAGCGCGCGGCGGCGCTGCTGATCTCGGCCGCGGAGGCGCTGCTGCCGCCGGGGCCGCTGACGCAGGAGGGCGTGGTGCTCGCCGGCGGGGTCCTGCTGGCGCCGGGCCCGCTGTCGTCGGCGGTCCGCTCGGGGCTGCGCGAGCGCCTGGGTCGCCCGCCGACGCTGGCGACCGACGGCGCCGCCGGCGCGGCCGTGCTCGCGCTGCGCGCCCTGACCGGCCAGCCGATCCCGCCAGGGGTGCACGAGCGGGTGCGGAGCGCGACCGGCTTCGCCGCCGACCGGCTGGCCCTGGCGCCGCGGGCCCTCCAGGTGGTCCTGTGACCGGGCCGCCGCCCGGGCCGCGGCAGCCGCCGTGTGCGAGGCACTCGCACCGTGTGCTACCCCTTGAAGCATGATGCGACCACTTGCTGAGCAGACGATCGTCATCACCGGAGCGACCGACGGGCTCGGCAGGGCGCTCGCCGGCGAGCTCGCCGCCGCCGGGGCCGCGCTGGCGCTCCACGGCCGCGACGACCGCAAGGGCATGGCGACCATCCGCGACCTGCGCGAGCGCACCGGCAACGAGAAGCTCCAGTGGTTCCGCGCCGACCTGGCCGCACTGGACCAGGTGCGCGACCTCGCCGGCCGGCTCCAGTCCGGTCTCGACCGGGTCGACGTGCTGGTCAACAACGCCAGGCTGGCGACGCCACGGCGCGACGCCGGCTCCGCGACCTGTCCGACCAGCTCACGGGGCTTACGGCCAGCCGCGGACGCTGAATCCCCGGGGGTCCGGGGGGCTCAAGAGCGAGGCCCCGACCAGGGGACCACGCGGGCCGAGCAGCGCCGAGCGTTAGCGTCGGCCCCCCGGGTGAATCGGGGATTGCCTTGACCCTCCAGGCGATCGGCACTACCGTGGCGATGCTGTCGACCCCCGGCGGGAGAGACTCCGCGCCGCCAGCGTGGGGCGCCGAAGGGGCAACGCTCCCCGGAACCTCTCAGGCAACGATGACCGCCAGGGCGAGGCAACTCTGGAAAGCAGGCGGATTGCGCGTGGGTAGCCGCCTCACCGAAGGTGCAAATCAGCGTCGAACCTGGCGTTGGTGAAGCTCTCAGGTCCCGGCGACAGAGGGGGAGGCTGACCAAGCGCGTCTCGTCAGGCGCCGAGCCGAGGGAGCCTCCACCATGACCGATCGCTTGCCACTGGCCCAGCTCGAGCGGGCCGCACCATTCGCCGAGCGGCACATCGGGCCATCCGCCGACGAGCAGGCCAAGATGCTTGCCGTGGTCGGCTACGGCTCGCTGGAAGAGCTGGTTGCCGACGCCATCCCCGACACCATCAAGGCGTTCGACCCGCTGGACCTGCCCGCGGCCGCCACCGAGGCCGAGGTGCTGGCGGAGCTGCGCGGCCTTGCGGCCCGCAACCGCCTGCTGACCTCGATGATCGGGCTCGGCTACTCGGACACGATCACGCCGCCGGTGATCCGCCGCCAGGTGGTGGAGAACCCCGGCTGGTACACCTCGTACACGCCCTACCAGCCGGAGATCTCCCAGGGCAGGCTGGAGGCGCTGCTCAACTTCCAGACGATGGTCAGCGACCTGACCGGGCTCGACATCGCCAACGCCTCGCTGCTGGACGAGTCGACCGCCGCTGCCGAGGCGATGGCGCTGTGCCACCGCGCCGCCCACAAGGACGGCGCCTTCGTGATCGACGCCGACTGCCACCCGCAGACCATCGAGGTCGTCCGCGCCAGGGCCCAGCCGCTCGGGGTCGAGGTGCTGGTCGCCGACCTGTCCGAGGGCCTGCCGGACGCGCCGCTGTTCGGCGTGCTGGCGCAGTACCCGGGGTCGAGCGGGGCCATCCGCGATCTGACCGGCCTGGTCGAGGCCGCCCACGAGCGCGGCGCGCTGGTCGCGCTGGCCGCCGACCCGCTGGCGCTCACGCTGCTGAGGCCGCCAGGCGAGATGGGCGCCGACGTCGCCGTCGGGTCGAGCCAGCGGTTCGGCGTGCCGCTGTGGTTCGGCGGGCCGCACGCCGGCTTCATGGCCGTCCGCAAGGGGTTGGAGCGGCAGCTTCCGGGCCGGCTGGTGGGCGCCTCCATCGACGTGGACGGGCGCACCGCCTACCGGCTGGCGCTGCAGACCCGCGAGCAGCACATCCGCCGCGAGCGGGCGACCAGCAACATCTGCACCGCGCAGTCGCTGCCGGCGATCGTGGCCAGCATGTATGCCGTCTACCACGGCCCGGAGGGCCTGGTGGCGATCGCCCGGCGGGTGCACCGCCTGGCGGTGGTCCTGGCGGCGGGGCTCCGCGCCGGTGGGGTCCAGGTGGTCCACGAGCGCTTCTTCGACACCGTGCTCGCCCGCGTGCCGGGGCGCGCCGAAGCGGTGGTCGCCGCGGCCGCGCAGCTCGGCGTGAACCTGCGCGCGCTGGACGGCGACCACGTGGGCGTCTCGAGCGACGAGGTCACCACCCGCGAGCACCTGGAGCAGGTCTGGCGGGCCTTCGGCGTCGCAGCTGGCGCGGGCGAGGGCTCGGGTGGCTTCCCGGCGGTGACGGACGTGGACGCGCTGGACGCGGCAACGCCGGACGCGCTGCCGGCGGGGCTCGGACGGACCAGCGCGTTCCTGACGCACCCGGTGTTCCACCGCTACCGCTCCGAGACGGCCATGATGCGCTACCTGCGCAGGCTGTCGGACCGCGACATCGCGCTGGACCGCTCGATGATCCCGCTCGGCTCCTGCACCATGAAGCTCAACGCCGCCGCGGAGATGGAACCGGTGACCTGGCCGGGGTTCGCGTCGCTGCACCCCTTCGCCCCGCTCGACCAGGCCGCCGGCTACGCCGAGCTGATCGGCGAGCTGGAGCGGTGGCTGGTCGAGATCACCGGCTACGACCGGGTCTCGCTGCAGCCCAACGCGGGCTCGCAGGGCGAGCTGGCGGGGCTCCTGGCGATCCGCGGCTACCACGCGAGCCGGGGTGAGCACCGCGACGTCTGCCTGATCCCGTCGTCGGCGCACGGCACCAACGCCGCCAGCGCCTCCATGGCCGGCCTCGAGGTCGTGGTGGTCGCCTGCGACGACCACGGCAACGTCGACCTCGGCGACCTGCGCGCCAAGATCGCCGCCCACCGCGACCGGCTGGCCGTGCTGATGATCACCTACCCGTCCACCCACGGGGTGTTCGAGCCGGCGATCGTGGACCTGTGCGACGCCGTGCACGCGGCCGGCGGGCAGGTCTACGTCGATGGCGCCAACCTCAACGCGCTGGTCGGGCTGGCCAAGCCCGGCCGCTTCGGGGCGGACGTGTCACACCTCAACCTCCACAAGACCTTCTGCATCCCGCACGGCGGCGGCGGTCCCGGGGTCGGGCCGGTGGCGGTGCGCGCGCACCTGGCGCCGTTCCTTCCGAACCACCCGCTGCGCCCCGAGGCCGGGCCGGACACCGGGGTGGGGCCGATCGCGGCCGCGCCGTGGGGCTCCGCCGGGATCCTGCCGATCTCCTGGGCGTATGTGCGCCTGATGGGGCCCGACGGGCTGCGCCGCGCCAGCGAGGTGGCGATCCTCGGCGCCAACTACCTGGCGCGCAAGCTGGCGCCGCACTACCCGGTGCTCTACTCGGGCCGCAAGGGCCTGGTCGCGCATGAGTGCATCCTGGACCTGCGCCGGATCACCAAGGAGAGCGGCGTGACCGCCGAGGACGTGGCCAAGCGGCTGATCGACTACGGCTTCCACGCCCCGACCATGTCCTTCCCGGTGGCCGGCACCCTCATGGTCGAGCCGACGGAGTCCGAGAGCATGGCCGAGCTGGACCGCTTCTGCGAGGCCATGATCGCGATCCGCAACGAGATCGCGCGGGTGGCCGCCGGCGAGCTGGACCCCGAGGACAACCCGCTGCACAACGCCCCGCACACCGCCGACATGCTGGCGGGGGAGTGGTCGCACGCCTACAGCCGCCAGCAGGCCGCCTACCCGGTGGCCAGCCTCCGCCAGGACAAGTACTGGGTGCCGGTCCGACGCATCCAGGGCGCCTACGGCGACCGCAACCTCGTCTGCACCTGCCCGCCCATGAGCGCCTGGGACGGCTGAGCCAGCCGGTTTGGCGCCATCCTACTCAAACGCCCGCTTCTGCCGATCGCGAAGTACGTTACGATCCAGCCCGGTCGGGTTGTTCGACGAGGGGCGGGCGGCCCTGCCTGAGGGAGGAAACCGGGCATGGCAAATGGCTACGTGGGACGGCTGGGCGGCGCCGACGCGTTCGGGCTGGCGGTCGAGAGCTTCTACCGGCGCGTGCTCCGCGACCCGGAGCTGCGGCAGTATTTCGCCGGGATCGACCTGGAGCGGCTCCATCACCACCAGTACGCCTTCCTGGCGATGGCGGTCGGTGGGGTCAAGGGCTATCTCGGCCGCACCATGGCGGCGGCACACGCCGGGCTGGGCATCACCGACGAGGCCTTCGACCGGGTCCTCGACCATCTGGTCTCCACCCTGGCCGAGCTCGGCATGGACTCCAGGACCATCCTGGACATCGGCAGCCAGCTGCTGCCGCTGCGCTACGACATCTGCGAGCGGGCCGACGAGATCGACTTCGCCGGTCGCTCAAACCGCCTCGAATGATTCGACCACCAGGCTCGCGGTGATGGCCTTGTAGCGGTCGAACACCTCGCGGTAGCTCACCCCGAAGGGCCGCGTGGGGTGCTTGCGCACCCTGGACCGCACCGCGTCGCGCAGCACCATGGTGGTCGCGAAGATCACCCGCACGACCTCGGGGCCCCCTGGGCCCATGAAGTCGATCTCGCAGGCGTCGAAGCGCTCCCTGCGGAGGTGCATGCGCAGCGTCCGCTGGCGCTCGGCACGGGGGTCCGCGGCCGTGCGGCTGCGGGCGCCGGCGGCGGACCGCTCGGCGTGCAGCAGCAGCACCCGGTTCGGCGCGAACGAGTAGGGCGGGTATGCCTGCGAGCGGATCGCCCGGCGCCGCACGATCCGTCCCGACGGCAGTCCCGGGTCGCGCTGGCGGTTGCCGTCGCCGACCAGCAGCATGCCGAAGTCCTCCAGCCAGGCGTCGGTCACCTGGCGGAAGGCCGGCCCCAGCGGCACGCCGAGGGCGAGGTGGTCCATGACCTCCTCCTCGAGCAGCTTGGCGGTGAGGAAGCAGGCGTCGCGCAGCGGCTGGTAGACGTAGCGGACGAGCTGGTCCAGGCCGTCGGTGGCGGGGTCGAGCACCACGCCGAAGCCGCGGCACAGCTCCACGAAGCGGTCCATGGCGACCCGCCGGTCGCCGATCTCGACCTTGTCGCGGGATGCCCGCCCGAGCTCCTCACCCGCCAGACGCGCCACCAGCGGCAGGCCGTTGCCCGGGTCCGCGCTGTGCCGGCCGCCCTGCGTGCGGCCTCCCCACCATCGCAGTGCCATTCCCGACTCCTCATGTGACCACTGAGGAGCGCAGTTTAACCGGTTCGCGGGCACTCAACCGAATCGGGTGATCAGGTTGGCTGGGCGTTCACCGGCGAGCACGGCACGGACGCCCTCGGCGGCCATGCGCGCCATCGCCGTCCGGGTCTGCAGGGAGCCGCTGCCGACGTGGGGCAGCAACACGGTCCGCGGGGCCGCCAGGAGGCTCGGCGGCACGTGCGGCTCGTGGTCGTACACGTCGAGGCCGGCGGCGAAGATCGTCCTCGACTCCAACGCCTCCGCGAGCGCGTCGGCGTCGACCACCGGGCCGCGGGCGGTGTTGACCAGCACCGCGCTCGGTTTCATCAGTCCCAGCTCGCGGCGGCCGATCAGGTGGCGAGTGTGCTCGGAGAGCGGGATGTGCAGGCTGATCACGTCGGCGCTGGCCAGCAGCTCGTCAAGGGAGGCCACGTGCCCCGGCTGGCCCGTCGGGTGGCGGGTGTGGTGCAGCACCCGCATGCCGAAGCCGCCCGCGCGCCGGGCCACCGCCTGCCCGATGCGGCCGTAGCCAACCAGGCCCAGGATCGCGCCGTGGACGTCGTAGCCGAGGTACTGGTTGATGCTCCAGCCGGTCCAGCGGCCGGCGCGCAGGTCGCGCTCGGCCTCGCCGAACAGCCGGGAGGCCGCCAGGATCAGCCCGAAGGCCAGATCGGCGGTGGTCTCGTCGAGCACGCCGGGGGTGTTGCACACCGCCACGCCGGCGCGCTCGGCCGCGGCCACGTCGACGTTGTCGTAGCCGACCGCCACGTTGCCGACGGCCTTGAGGTTCCGTCCCGCGGCGATCACCTCGGCGTCGATCCTGTCCGTCAGCAGGCACACGATCCCCTCCACGCCGGCCACCGCCTCCACCAGCTCCTGGTGCGTGAGCGGGTGGTCGCCCTCGCGCTGGACCAGCTCGTGCCCCTCCAGGGGGTCCAGGCCACCGGGCGGAAGCTGGCGCGTGACGAGAACTCTGGCCATGGCTGCTGCGCTCCTCGGTCGACGGTAGGGCAAATGATTGCAGCCCATCGCGCGTCGGGTGGAGCTGTGGTGATATGTTGACTTCTGATGAAACCAAGTTCGATTCTGTCGTCACCTGCGCGAGACCGGGGCGTGGCCGACCTGCCCGACCAGCGGCAGGAGCGCATCCTCGGGGAGGTCGCGCGCAACGGCGGCGCGCGCGTGAGCGAGCTCACCGAGCTGCTCGGCGTCTCCGACATGACCGTGCGGCGGGACCTCGACACGCTCGCGCGGCGTGGCCTGGTGAGGAAGGTCCACGGCGGTGCCACGCTGCCGCGCCGCGGCAGCAGCGACGAGCCGGGGTTCGAGGCCAAGTCCGGCCAGGAGCGGCCAGCCAAGGACGCGATCGCCCGGCGCGCGGCCGAGTTCGTGGAGCCGGGCACCGCGGTCGCGGTGACCGCGGGCACGACCACCCACGCCCTCGCCCACTACCTGGCGCGAGTGCCCGAACTGACCGTGGTGACCAACTCGCTGCCGGTCGCGGAGGTGCTCGACGCCTCCGGCCGGCCGGACCAGACGGTCGTGCTCAGCGGCGGGATCCGCACGCCCTCTGACGCGCTGGTCGGGCCGGTGGCGGTGCGCGCGATCCGTTCGCTGCACGTCGACTGGGCGTTCATGGGGGTGCACGGCATCCACCCCGAGGCCGGCTTCACCTCGCCCAACCTGCTGGAGGCCGAGACCAACCGCGCCGTGCTCGCCTCGGCCCGCCGCCTGGTGGTGCTGGCCGACCACACGAAGTGGCAGGTGGTCGGGCTCAGCACCATCGCCGCCATCGAGCAGGCCTCGGTGGTGATCACCGACTCGCGGCTGCCGGAGGTGGCGCGCGAGGCGCTGGCCGCGCGCGTCGGCGAGCTGATCCTCGTCGACCCCGAGGAGGCCTGAGGATGCCTGTCGAGTCCGAGCAGGCACAGGCTCCCCGGCCGGCGACGGCGCGGCCCCTGGAGCCCGGGCCGCCGGTCGGCGGGTCGGTGGGCGCCGGGCGTCCGCCGGTCGGCGCCCCGCGGCCGCCGCACGACAGCCACGAGCTGCCGGACGGCCGCTACCTGATCGCCTACCGGAGCGCTCCCAATGCCTGAGCTGCGCTTCAGCAGGCTGCGCAACGAGTGGGTGGCGTTCGCGACCGAGCGCAACGACCGCACCTTCCTGCCGACCGACTCGTGCCCGCTGTGCCCCAGCGGCCCCGGCGGCGACAGCGAGGTCCCGCTCGACGACTTCGAGGTGGTGGTGTTCGAGAACCGTTTCCCGGCGCTCGGGCCCGACCGCCGGCCCGACGGCCGGCCGGTGCGCCCGGCGACCACCGGCTGCGAGGTGGTCGTCTACACCCCTGAGCACCAGGCGACCCTGGCCGATCTCGACCCGCGCAGGGCCCGGCTGCTGGTCGACGTGTGGGCCGAGCGCTACCTGGAGCTCGGCGGCCGGCAGGAGGTCGCCTACGTGTACGTCTTCGAGAACAAGGGCGAGGTCATGGGCGTGACCCTGCACCATCCGCACGGCCAGATCTACGCCCTGCCGTTCGTCCCGCCGGTGGCCGCCACCGAGCTGGTGCAGGCCGTGGCCCACCGGCGCGCGACCGGGCGCTGCCTGCACTGTGACCTGGTGGTCGAGGAGCGGTCCGGCCAGCGGCGGGTCTTCGACCACAAGGGCATGGTGGCGTTCGTGCCCGAGGCCGCCCGCTGGCCCTACGAGCTGCACCTCTACCCCGAGGGCCACGCCGGCTCCCTGGCCGAGCTCGACGCCGGGCAGCGGGACGCGCTGGCCGAGGGACTGCTGGAGGTCGTGCGCACCTACGACCGCCACTTCGGCTTCTCCACGCCCTATGTCATGGCCATCCACCAGGCGCCCACCGATGGCGCCGACTGGCCCGACGCCCACGTGCACATCGAGCTCTACCCGCCCCACCGCCGGCCCGACCGGCTCAAGTACGTGGCCGGGGTCGAGCTCGGCGCGGGCACGTTCGTGAACGACACCCTGCCCGAGGAGACCGCCTCCCAGCTCCGCGCCGCCTGCCGCCTGGCGTATGCTTCTCCCCTCTGGGAGGGGATTTCTTCGGGCCCCGTTGGGGCCCTTTCTTTTTGGGCGGACAGCGTGGGAAACGGGGAGGGCAAGTGGGAAACTGCATTGGCTTCGTGGACGCCGGGTACCTCAAAGCCGCGGGTAGGCGGACGCTCGGCGTCGGTACCAACAAGCTCTGGCCAGCGAGCGAGGCTGTCGTCTCGTGGTTTCAGGATCTCGCGTCGAGTTTCCCGGGAGAGCGGTTCCTGCGCGTCTACTGGTACGACGGCCAACATGATCCTCGGCACCGAGGCTATGCCGAACAGCGTGGCTTCTTCGACGCGATCTCCAGAACGCCAGGCTTGCAGTTCCGCGCGGGTCACTTGGTGGAGAGGACGCCCAAATGGCAGGCTCCGGTCCGCCGGGCGATCCGGGAGTCGGCGCTTGATTTCCGCCTCGAGCCCCGCGGTCAGGACAGGCGCGGTTCGCGGGTCGCGCTCTGGAGGGTGCGGGTGGCGAGGGCTTCGGCTTGGGCGATGGCGGCGAGGCCGATGAGCAGGTGGAGGACCTCGATGACCCAGTGGGCGGAGCCTTGGAGGAGGCTGTCCTGGGCGAACCCGAGCACGACCACCACCACGCCCCAGATGCCGGCGGTCGCGACCAGCCGACGGTCGACGCCCGCCCGTGCCGCCGCGAACACGAGGACCTCCAGCGACAGCACCAGGATGATCCCGGAGAACTGGTGCAGGGGGATCAGGCCGGTGGCGTTGTCGGTCCAGAAGAGCGCGCCAAGCACGATCTGAACGATCGCGGTGAGGCGCACGAGGCCCCTCGCGACGGTGACGGTCCTGCTCACGTTGGTCGACCTCCATCGGTTCGGTTGGTGATGAACGGGTTCGCGCCAGATCCTCCCTGATTCGGGCGGTCCGCGTCGTCGTCCGGAGGGCGGACGCGTGTCTCGGCCCGGAGGCGCAGGTCCGCCCGGCCGGCTACCACGCCCGACGTAGGCGGCCGCTCAGTCGAGCCACCCGGGGCGGACCAGGCCGGACTCGTAGGCGAACACCACGAGCTGGGCGCGGTCGCGGGCGTTCAGCTTGACCATTGCCCGGCTGACGTGGGTCTTGGCGGTCGCGGGGCTGACCACCAGGCGCTCGGCGATCTGCTCGTTCGACAGCCCGGCGGCGACCAGGCCCATGACCTCGCGCTCCCGGTCGGTCAGCGAGCCCAGCTCCATGGTCGGGAGGGGCTCCTTTGCGTGGGCGGCGAATTCGGCGATCAGCCGCCGGGTGACCCCGGGCGACAGCAGCGCGTCGCCCTGGGCGACCGCGCGGACGCCGTGGATCAGCTCGACCGGCTCGGTGTCCTTGACGAGGAAGCCGCTGGCGCCCACCCGCAGCGCCTCGAAGACGTACTCGTCCAGGTCGAAGGTGGTGAGGATCACGATCCGGACGGAGTTGAGCCGCTCGTCGCCGGCGATTATGCGGGTGGCCTCCAGGCCGTCCACGCCCGGCATGCGGATGTCCATGAGCACCACGTCAGGGACCAGGCTGCGGGCCAGCCGCACGGCCTCCTCGCCGTCGCTGGCCTCGCCGACCACCTCGATGCCCTCCTGGGCGGCCAGCAGCGAGCGGAACCCGGCACGGACCAGGACCTGGTCATCGGCCAGCAGCACCCGGATGGTCCGGTCACCGTCCTGCGCGCTCACGATTCTCCCTCCGGGTTGGCGCCGTTCAGCGGCAGCCGGGCCAGCACGCGGTAGCCGCCGCCGGGACGCGGCCCGGCGTCCAGCTCGCCGCCGAGCGCGCTGGCCCGCTCCCGCATGCCGGGGATGCCGTTGCCTCCGCCCATGGTGCTCGGCTGGCCCGTGCCTTTGCCATTGTCGTCGACCTGCACGGTCAGGTCCTGCTCACCGTACCCGATCCGGATGGTGGCGGTCGCCGCGCCGGCGTGCCTGGCGACGTTGGTGAGGGCCTCCTGGACGATCCGGAAGGCGGCCTGGTCGACCCCCGCGGGCAGGGTCCTGGGCGTGCCGGAGACCTCGGTGCGGACCTTCAGCCCGGCGGCCGAGGCGCGCGACACCAGCCCGTCCAGGCGCGCGACGCTGGGGGCCGGGGCGCGCGGCGGCGGCGCGTCGTCGGCCTGCCGCAGCACGCTCAGCACCGAGCGCAGCTCGCCGAGCGCCTCCTTGCTGGCCTGCTTGATCGCGGCCAGGGCCGTGCGCGCCTGCTCCGGCTGCTCGTCGATGAGGTGGAGCGCCACACCGGCCTGCACGTTGATGAGCGAGATGTTGTGCGCCAGCACGTCGTGCAGCTCGCGGGCGATGCGCAGGCGCTCCTCGCTGGCACGGCGGCGGGCCTCCTCGGCGTGCATGCGCTGGGCCTCCAGCGACCGCTCGCGACGGATCCTGGCGATCTCGGCCGCGCTCCCGAGCACCAGCAGCCAGGCGCCGATGCCGACCGCCCCGGGGATGCTTGGCGGCTTCGCCTCGGCGCCGACCAGGTAGGGCAGCCACATGAAGGCGGCGTAGCCGAGCACCAGGGTCCCCCAGGCCACCAGCCGGTAGCCGCGGATCATGACGTTGAACAGCGCGAAGATCAGCGGCAGCCAGATCGGGCCGTTCGGATAGTCGAGCACGACGAACGTCAGGGTGGCCGCCAGCGCCACGCCCAAGGTGGCCACCGGCCAGCGCCGCCGGCCGATCAGGGCCAGCGCGCCGATGGCCAGCAGGGTGCCGCCGAGCGGGTCGAGCTGCTGGTGGCCAACCTGGTGGCGGCCGGCCACGTTGGTGAGTCCAACCTGGAAGGCGCCGATCAGCACCGCAGGCAGAACGTCGATGCGCCAGTTCGGCCAGGCCGGCACACTGCGGTGCCAGCGGCCTGGCGGCCGTGCAAACGCGTCTTGGCTGGACATGAGGGCAGCGTAGGGCACAGGCGGCGGTATCGTCATCGCTCCGTCGAAGGCGATCGCCCTACTCCCGGGGGAGTAGCCGTCACCGGCCCGCCGCTGGGGTCACGGTGGAGGCGGGTTCCACACCTCGGTCTCGAAGGCGTGGGCGGCCTGGAGGATGGTCGGCTCGTCGCCATGGCGGCCGACCAGCATCATCCCCACCGGCAGCCCCGCCGACATGGCGCACGGCACGTTCATGGCCGGATGGCCGGTCACGTCGAACGGCGCGGTGTTGGGGATCATCTCCAGCGCCCGGGCGACCTGCTCCTCCAGGGGCGCGTCCGGTGCCGGGATCAGCGTGGCCTTGAGCGGCAGGGTCGGCATCACCAGCAGGTCGTGGTCGGCCAGCACCGAGTCGTAGGCGGCCGCGGCGACCCGCGACAGGTTCTGCGCCTTGGCGTAGTAGCGGCCGTGGTGCGCCTCGGCCATCCAGCGGCCGGCCAGCACGGTCAGCTTCACCGTCTCGGAGAGCCGCTCGCCGCGGTCGCGCCGCCCGGCGCCGAAGGCGTCGACCAGACTGGTCGCGTAGCGGCCCTTGGCCCCGTAGGCCATGCTCTCGCCGGCGACCATGATCGCGGTCGCGCCCTCCAGCGCCACCGCGTTCCAGACCGGCATCGCGTCGCGGTGCCAGGGGATCGAGACCTCCTCGACCTCCGCGCCGAGCTTGGCGAAGGCGCGCGCCGCCTCGCGCACGGCCCCGTCCACGTCGTCCTCCGAGAGGCCCTCGATGCCGAAGCCCTCGCGCACCACCGCCAGGCGCAGCCCGCCCACCCCGGCGCCGAGCGCGCCGAGGTAGTCGCCGCCGCCGAGGCCGGCGTGCTGGCGCGGGTCCAGGCCGTCCGGCCCCGCGATGATCTCCAGCAGCAGCGCCACGTCATGCGTGGTGCGGGCCATCGGCCCCAGATGGTCGAGGGACGCCTCGATCGGGAACGCCCCGGTGTAGGGCACCAGCCCCCAGGTCGGCTTGAGCCCGTAGATGCCGCTCCAGCAGCTCGGGATGCGGACCGAGCCGCCCTGGTCGCCGCCGATGGCCAGGTCCACCGCGCCGGAGGCCACCAGCGCCGCCGACCCGCTGGAGGACCCGCCGGTGCTGCGGGTCGGGTCGTAGGGGTTGCGGACTGGTCCGCTGTCGGCGGTGTGGCTGCCGCCGGAGAAGCACAGGCTCTCGCAGACCGCCTTGCCGAGGATGGTGCCGCCGGCGTCCAGCACCCGCTCGACCACGGTGGCGTCCTCGTCCGGCACGTAGCCGTCCAGCAGCGCGGTGCCGTTGTGCATCGGCACGCCCGCCACGGCCACGTTGTCCTTGATGGCGATGGTCCTGCCGGCCAGCGGCCCGGCCGCCGCTCCGGCGATGTGGACCCGCCACGCCCAGGCGCCGAACGGGTTCTCCTCCGGTCTCGGCGGCGAGCCGCCGTCGCGGGGGTGGCGCGGTGCCTGCAGCGGCTCCTCCAGCTCGTCGAGCCGGTCGTAGGGCCCGAGGAGGCCCTCGACCAGCGCCTGAACGACCGGCATGCGCTCGTCGGGAATGGTGAAGTGGAAGTCACGGGCGATCCTGCGGAGGTCATCGGCCTCCGGACGTCGAATGGCCATGGCGCTCCCCGCTTCCGGGCGACGGTCCTGGACGCCTGCGTACCCGGTCCGTCCCACGCTGTCAATCAGATGAGGCCGAGCGGGTTGGGGACCGGGAAGCCGCCGGCCCCGAGGATCTGGGCGCGGATCGGCAGCAGCAGCGACTCCAGCCGCGAGCACCGCTCGGCGCCGAGCGCGTCCCAGGTTGGCTTCATCAGCTCGTCGGTGCGCCACTCGACCTCGGCGCGGCCGGCCCGGCCGGCCTCGGTCAGCGCGCCCCGCTCGTCCAGCCAGCCGCGCGAGCACAGGCGCTCGACCGTCTCCGCCCACTCGTCCTGGCTCCATCTGCGGTTGGCCTGGAGCATCTCGGCGGGCGGGCCACCGGCGGCGCTGGCCGTCACCAGCGCCTCGCAGGGCGACAGGCCGCCGACCATCAGCGCCGCCACGTGCCCGTCGCCGCGTACCTCGCGCAGGATGGTGGCGGCGTGCCACAGCCGCAGGTGCGGCTCGTCCGGCCACGGTAGGGCCGCGTTCGCGGCGCCAAGGGCCCGCCCCGCCGTGCTGGTGGCCAGTGCCGCCGCTGCGGCCAGCTCGGCGGCCTCGGCGATCGCGTCGCTTTCGACGGCCGCGCCGAGCAGGCGCCGCAGCCCCTCGCCGGCGGCCGCCACCCGCGCCTCCGTCAGGGCATCGGGGCTGGCGTACGACCAGGCGTCCGGGATCGCGCGCCGGACCATGCTGGGGTGGAAGTGGTAGAAGAGCGCGGTGACCACCTCGGCGGGCACCGGGCCGAGCGGGGCGGCGCGGGTGCCGAAGTAGCTCATCCAGCCGCCCTTGAGCCCGAGCGCGTCGGTTCGCTGCCGCGTCTCCGGGATGAAGTAGACCAGCGCGTGGTACGGCTCGAGCGCCCGCCACATGCGCCGCGAGAGGTGGTCGACGGTGGCGGTGGTCTCCTGGTGCGCCGGCATCGGCATGCTGCCTCCTCAGGGGTTGGTGCGCGAGCGGTCCATGAGCGCGGCGAGCCACGGCTCCGGCTCCAGGATCGCGAGCCCGCCGCCGACCCGGTCGGTGACGTAGACCAGGCCGTCGCCGTCGACCAGCAGGTCGTTGGACTGGGCGGCGACCTGGCCCGGAGCCGGGCGCGGCACCCAGTAGGCCAGCTCGCGCGGTCGCGCCGGGTCCTCGAGGTCGTAGACCCGCAGCCCGGCGTTGAAGTAGGTCGCGAACACCAGCCGCTCGCTGGTGTAGGTCCCTGGCCGGTTCTCGTGCAGGTTGTGCGGGCCGAAGCGCAGCCCGGCCTGCCGGTAGGCCCGGTCGGGCGCCGGGCAGCGCGCGAGCACCTGGGGTCGCGCCGGGTCGGCGACGTCGACCACGCGGATCCGCCGCTCCGGCGCGTCAGGGCCGGCGTGGAGCTGCTCGTCGGTGGCCACGACCAGGCGCCGGCCCGGCAGCGGCAGGCAGGTGTGGGTGCCGCCGCCGTCCCAGCGCAGGTTGCTCACCAGCTTCGGCCGGGCCGGGTCGGAGACGTCCAGCACCACCAGGTTGGCGTCGTCGTAGCCGAGATAGGCGAGCTGGCCGTCCAGCAGCGCGTGGTGGGCCGCGATCCGCCGGCCCGCCGGCCAGGTCGGGCGCTCGCCGGCGCCGCGCCGCTGGCCCGGCCACCACCAGCGCCCGGCCTCCACCGGCCTGGCGGGGTCGTGCAGGTCGACGATCACCCAGATGCGGTCGTCGAAGCCCTCCGGGGTGGCCGACAGGTAGGCGTGGCGACCGCCGGTCCACACGATGCGGTGCACCCCGCGCCCGGTCGACTCCCAGAAGCCGGCCAGCGCCGGCGCGAACGGGTCGTCGAGCCGGTAGACCGCCAGCCCCGCGGAGCGGTCGCCCGGCGGCGGGTCCGAGCCGTAGGGGAAAACCTCGTGGTTGACCAGCAGCAGGCCGTCGGCGACCTGGACCTTGTGGGTGTGCGTGTTCGGCGGCGCCGGCCACTGGCGCATCAGCTTCGGGGCCGTCCGGTCGGTGACGTCGAGGATCGAGGTGCCCATGCCGCTGGTGCCGAAGTGGCCCACGAACAGCGCGTCGCCGTCGCGGAGCACCTGCATGCCGTCGCCGTGGCCGCCGAGGTCGTGGTGCCCGATCAGCCGCAGCCCCTCGGCGCTCGCCGTCTCGACCACCCATACTCCAATCGCCGATCTGCCCCACAATTGTGCCTATGGATACCACTGGTCTGGTCCTGGTGGGGCTCGCGATGCTGGTCGGCCTGCTGGGCGTGCTGGTCCCGGCGCTGCCCGGGCTGCTGCTGGTGTGGGCGGCCGTGCTGGTCTGGGCGCTGGTCGAGCGCACCGCCGCCGCCTGGATCGTGCTCGCGGCGGCGTCGCTGCTGGTGGCAACGAGCCAGGTGGTCAAGTACCTGATCCCGGGGCGGCGGATGCGCGCGGCGGGCGTGCCGTGGACCAGCCTGGCCGGCGGGGGAGTCCTCGGGATCGTCGGTTTCTTCGTGGTCCCGATCGTCGGCGGCTTCCTCGGGTTCGTGCTCGGCGTCTACCTGGCCGAGCGGGCGCGTCTCGGCGACCACCCCCAGGCGTGGTCCTCGACCGTCCACGCGCTGCGCGCCGTCGGCCTGTCCATCCTCATCGAGTTGGGCGCCGGCCTGCTGATCGCCGGCGCGTGGCTGACGACGGTCCTGGTGACCTGAGGCGGCGCCGACGGCCGGCCGGGCTCACACCGCCTTCGGGAAGGCCAGCTCGCCGGCGGTGATAGGGGCGTCCAGGCGGTTCTCGAAGGGGGCCAGCGGGCACGCCCAGCGGGAGTCGTAGGCGCACGAGGGGTTGTAGGCGTAGTTGAAGTCGAGGGTTATCCGGTCGCCCTCGACCTGGAGGGCACGGCCGAACGTGCCCTTGATGGTGTCGGTCAGGTAGCGCCCGGCGCCGTAGGTCCGGTCCCCGGCGGTGGCGTCCCGGAAGGGCAGGAACAGCCCGCCGCCGTAGCCGAGGGTCCACAGCAGGGTGAGGTCCCCGAACGGCGTCGGCAGCCGGCCGACGCGGCGGTAGCGGACGACCCCGTCCTCGCCGCCGGTGTCGATCAGCAGGTCCTCGCCCTGCTCGACCGGCTCCAGGCGGGTCTGGACCCGCGCCTGTGGCGAGTACGCGAACCAGGGCAGGGTCTGGAAGCTCGCCCGCTGCTCCGGCGTCAGCGGCGACTGCGGGTGCTCGCGGAACAGCCGGTCACGGCCGCGCCGGAACGCCTCCAGTCCGGCCTCGCCAGCGCGCGGCTCGGCCATGTACAGGCGCGCCACCTGCTCGCGCCAGCCCGCCAGCTCCAACCACCGGTCCATGCCCCGCCTCCCTCGGTGGACGCCTGTCGAGGTCCAGTGTCACCGCCCGGCGTCACAATTGCCGCGTGCAGATCAGGTTGGTGGTGGACAGCGAGGGCGGGGGCCTGCTCCAGGCCTTCACCGACGACGGCACGGCCGCCGGGCCGCTGGAGCGGGTGGACGTCGCTGCCGCCGCGGTGGTGGAGCGCGAGCGGGCCGAGCGGCCCCGCTGGCTGTGGGCGTCCACCGCCGAGACCTATCCGGCCCTCCTGCGAGCCGGCGCCCGCGTGGCGCGCTGCCACGACCTGGCGCTGACCGAGGGGATCCTGCTCGCCTACGCCGGCCGCTGGGGCGAGCCGAAATCGCTGCACGCCGCCTGGGCGCGGCTGCACGGGCTGCCGGTCCCCGACGACGACCTGCCGCAGGTCCCGCGGTACCAGCCGGCCCTGTTCGAGCCGGAGCGCTCCGGCCTGCCGGAGGGCGAGGGCCTGGTGGCGGTGCTCGGCGAGGTCTACGCCGACCAGCAGCGCCGCCTGGCCGTCACCGAGCACCCCGAGCGGCTGCGGCTGCTGGTCGCCGCCGAGTCGGCGGGCGCGCTGGCCGCCGTGGAGATGGCCGAGGCCGGCCTGCCCTGGCGGCTGGACGTCCACGACCAGCTCCTGACCGGCCTGCTGGGGCCGAGGCCCGCGCCGGGCACGCTGCCGCGGCGGCTCCGCGAGCTCGCCGTCCGGATCGGCGAGGCCTTCGGCGAGCCGGTCAACCCCGACTCGCCCGGCCAGGTCGTGCGAGCCTTCGCCGCCGCCGGGATCACCGTCCCGTCCACCCGCATGCAGGTGCTGCGCGAGGTCGACCACCCGGCCGTGCCGCTGCTGTTCGAGTACAAGGAGCTCTCGCGCCTGTTCAGCGCGTACGGCTGGTCATGGCTGGATTCATGGGTGCGGGCCGGGAGGATGCGGCCGGAGTACGTGCCCGGCGGGGTGGTCTCTGGCCGCTGGGCGACCCGCGGCGGTGGCGCGCTCCAGATCCCCAGGGCAGTCCGCCAGGCGGTGGTCGCCGAGCCGGACTGGACGCTGGTGGTGGCCGACGCCGGCCAGCTCGAGCCGAGGGTGCTGGCGGCGCTGTCGGGCGACCGTGGCCTGGAGCGCGCCGCCCGCGGCGGCGACCTCTACGGGGGCCTGGCCGCGGCGGCGTTCGGCGGCGACCGGCCACGCGCCAAGGTGGCGCTGCTCGCGGCGATCTACGGGCAGACCAGCGGCGAGGCCGGGCAGCTCCTCGGGGTGCTGCGGCGCCGCTTCCCCGAGGCGGTCGGCTACGTCGAGGCCGCCGCCCGCGCCGGCGAGGAGGGCCAGCTGGTCCGCTCGCGCCTCGGCCGCACCTGCCCGCCGCCGTCGACGGGCTGGCGGGAGCGTACCGCCGCGCTCGGCAGGGCCGCGGAGGACGACGAGGAGGTCCGCGCGGCGCGGCGGAGCGCCCGCGACCGGGGGCGGTTCACGCGCAACTTCGTCGTCCAGGCCAGCGCGGCCGACTGGGCGCTGGCGCTGCTGGCGGCCCTGCGCCTGCGCCTGGACAGCTCTCGCCCCGCAGCGCCCGAGCTGGTCTTCTTCCAGCACGACGAGGTCGTGGTGCACTGTCAGCCGGCGGACGCGGTCGAGGTCGTCGCCGCCGTCGCCGAGGCCGCCGACGAGGCCCGCCGCCTGGTGTTCGGCGGCACGCCGGTGCGGTTCCCGCTCGACAGCGCGGTGGTGTCCTGCTACGCGGACGCCAAGTGACGCTGCCACGGGCGCACGCGGGCGCCGTCCTTCCAGACCTCGCGGACCGCTCCCGGCAGGCTGGCGAAGTCGAAGGGGTCGCCGTCGACCAGCACCAGGTCGGCCCGCTTGCCCGGCTCGATGGTGCCGAGCTCGCCGTCCACGCCGAGCAGCTCCGCCGCTGAGGAGGTGGTCGCCGCCAGCACGTCCTCCGGCTTCATGCCGCCGTCGGCCATGAGGCCCAGCTCGCGCAGGTTCTCGCCGTGGGCGGTGACGCCGCTGTCGGTGCCCATGGCGACCTTCACGCCGGCGGCGACCGCCCGCCGGAACGAGTCCCGGTGCGTCTCCACCACCTCGCGGGCCTTGCGCACGGCCGCCTCGGTCATGGCGGCGCCCCGGTCGGCCGCCTCCAGGACGCCGAGCGGCGCGACCAGCGTCGGCACCAGCCAGGTGCCCGTCTCCAGCATCATCGAGATCGCCTCGTCGTCGAGGTAGATGCCGTGCTCGATCGAGCGGATGCCGGCCCGGATGGCGTTCTTGATGCCGTCGGTCGCCTGCGCGTGCGCCATGACCTCCAGGCCGCCCGCCCTGGCCTCGGCCACGCAGGCGCGCAGCTCCTCCAGGTTGAAATGGGCGTGCCTGGGGTTGTCGCGCGGCGAGAGCACCCCGCCGGAGGTGCAGACCTTGATCACGTCGGCGCCTGCGCGGCGGAGCTCGCGCACCTTGCGGCGCATCTCCTCGACCCCGTCGACGATGCCGCCGGGCAGCCCGGGATGGGGCGTGAACAGGTTCACCCGCTGCCCGCTCGGCATCCAGCCGTCGGTGTGCCCGCCGGTCTGGCCGAGCACCGCGACCGCGATCCGCAGGCGCGGCCCGGAGACCAGGCCGTCGTCGACTGCCTGCCTGACGCCGAGGTCGGCGCCGCCCGCGTCCCGCACGGTGGTGATGCCACGGTCGAGCGTGCGCTCGAGATTGCGGGCGGCGGCGAAGAACTGGTAGCTGAAGGGCTGTTGCAGGTCGACGAGCAGGTCGATGGTCGAGACGACCACGTGGACGTGGCAGTCGAACATGCCGGGGAGCACGGCGCAGCCGCTGGCGTCGACCGCCTCGTCCCCGTCGAGGCCGCTGCCGACCTCCAGGATGCGGCCGCCCTCGACGACCACGTCGGCCTCGGCGAGCGGCGCCCCGGTCCCGTCGAACACCCGCCCGCCCTTGAACAGGGTCCGGTTCATGGCCCGTATCTTACTGGTTTGCCCCCGTGGTCAAAATGCCGTGCGTGGGTGATTATGACCAGAACGTGGTGCACCTGGCGTCGTAGGGGCCGCCGGCGCCAGCCTGTGACGGAGGGCGCAATGGCGCGTATGGAGCACAACCTCGCCGCCCTCGGCGAGGACTCCTTCGAGCGGCACGGGGACTACGAGTCGCTGATGTTCGATGGGCGCGGGCGCCGCTCGGGCGAGCTGTTCGAGCGGGGACGGCGGCTCGCCGGCGGGCTGCGGAACCTGGGCGTCTCGCCGGGCGACCGCGTCGCCGTGATGCTCCCCAACTGCCCGGAGGTCGGGATCAGCTACGGCGCCCTGTGGCGGGCGGGCGCCGCGATCACCCCGGTGATCTTCCTGCTGCCTCCGCCGGAGCTGCGCTACGTGCTGGAGCACTCGAGGGCGCGGGCGATCATCACCGCGCCCGAGCTGCTCGGCGCCGTGCTGGCCGCGACCGAGGGGCTCGAGACGCTCCAGTGGGTGATCTCGACCGGGGCGGGGGAGGCCGGCAACGGCAAGGTCGTGCCGCTGGCCTCGCTGGAGGACGCCGAGCCCTCCGGCATCGTGCCGCGCGACGACCACGACCTGGCCGCCCTGCTGTACACGGGCGGGACGACCGGCCGCGCCAAGGGCGTCATGCTCTCGCACGAGAACCTCTGGCGCTGCGGCAAGTCCTCGCAGGAGTCGTCCCGGGTCCCCGACATCAGGCGGCACATCGTGCCGCTGCCGCTGTCGCACGCCTTCGGCCTGATCGTCACCATCGTCGGCCTGCACGCCGTGGAGCCCCAAAGCTCGGTGCTGCAGCGCTGGTTCGACCCGGCCGCCTTCCTGGAGCTGGTGCAGGAGCACCGGGTGCAGTCCGGGGTGGTGGTCCCATCGATGCTCCAGATGCTGCTGGCGCAGCCGCTCGAGGAGTACGACCTGTCGTCGCTGCGCTACCTGGTGTGCGGTGCCGCGCCGCTGCCGCTGGAGGCGGTGCGCGAGATCGAGCGGCGCGTGCCAGGGCTGGAGGTCCGCGAAGGCTACGGCTGCACCGAGTCGGGCGCGGTCATCTCCAGCACCCCGGCGGGGCGGCGCAGGCTCGGCTCGGTCGGGCTGCCGCTACCCGGCTACGAGGTCCGCATCCTCGACGAGATGGACCAGGAGGTCCCGCTCGGCGAGCGCGGCGAGATCTGCTGCCGCGCGCCCGGCGTGATGCTCGGCTACTGGGACGCGCCGGAGACGACCGCGGACACGCTGCGCGGCGGCTGGCTGCACACCGGTGACATCGGCTATCTCGACGAGGACGGCTACCTGTGGGTGGTCGACCGCAAGAAGGACCTGATCATCCGCGGGGGCTTCAACGTCTTCCCCAGGGACGTCGAGGAGACGCTGGTCGCGCACCCGGCCGTCGCGATGGCGGGGGTCGTCGGCCGGCCGGACTCGCTCCATGGCGAGGAGGTGGTCGCGTTCGTGGCGCTCCGGCCGGGGTCGAGCGCCGGCGCCGATGAGCTGGTCGAGTTCGCGCGCTCCCGCCTGTCCGCCTACAAGTACCCGCGCGAGGTCCACGTCCTCGACGACCTCCCCCTCACCCCCGTCGGCAAGGTGGACCGCAAAGCCCTCCGCCAGCGGTTGTAACCCCGCCACGCCGGTCGCCGCCGTGTCCGCCCGCCTGGCATCCCGCATCGCGCCGGACTAGAATTCTGGTCCATGAAGACTGCTCCGCTTGCCGACGTGAAGGCCCATCTCTCCGCCCTGGTGGACGAGGTGGCGCGCACCCACGAGCAGGTCACGATCACCCGCAACGGTGAGCCGGTCGCCGTCGTCCTCGCCGTCGAGGACTACGAGTCGCTGATCGAGACGCTCGCGCTGCTCGATGACCAAGCCGGCCTCCAGCGGCTCGCGGAGGCCGAGGACGCGGTCGCCCGCGGCGAGTACGCCACCAGGGACGAGCTGGCGGAGATCATGGAGGCTCGCCGCCGGCGCGGCAGCTCCTCGTGAGCGCGGGGGAGCCCTACGAGCTGATCGTGGCGCCCCCAGCCAAGCGAGCCTTGGCCGAGGCCCTTCCCCTGGCGGTGGCGTTTGCCGCATGGGAGTTCATCGACGGCCCACTGCGAGCCAATCCGCGTCGCGTCGGCCGTCCGCTGCGTGCTCCGTTCGTCGGACACTGGTCAGCGCGCCGCGGCACCTACCGGGTTCGATACCGAATCGATGAGGACAAGCACCTGGTCGTGGTCCTCGACATCGTCGGTCGGGCCGATGCGTATCGCTCCGGCCGGGCCTGAGCGCCGCAAGAGCGACGCAAGAGCAACGCGGCGGGTCAGGGTGCTCGCTGGGGCTCCGGGTTGCGGGCGGGGTCGTGGCGGTTGGGGCGCAGCCACAGAGAGGCCTGGCTCGGCTGCATGGTCTGGTCCACGACGGCGAGCAGCTCGGCGGTCAGGACCTGGAGGTCGCCCCGGCCACCACCAGGCTGGAGTCCTGGCCGAGGAGCTGGCCGAAGCCGAGGACCACGACGGCGTAGCCGCCGCCGAGCAGCACGGTCAGCACGATGTAGGCCAGCGTGCGGCTGACGATGCGGTCCAGGTCGAACAGCCGGTAGCGCAGGATCGCCGCGCCGATCGCCAGCGGCAGGACCGCCACGCAGATCCCCAGGGCGAACGCGAAGAGGAACCGGTTTCCGATCGCCAGGGCGGCGGGGACCGCCAGGGCGGCCAGTGCCACCGGGGCCGCCGCCAGCGAGACCCAGCGGAGCTGCTGGCGCTCGACGCCGCGGGCGCGGCGAAAGCGGACCAGCAGCGAGCAGGCGGCGACCAGGACGCCGAGGATGACGACGGCCAGGCTCACCTGGTTGAGGATCATCAGCAGGTCACCCAGGGGGCGGAGCCCGATCGGGTTGACCACGACCGAGCTGAACTGCGAATCCAGCGGTTCGGGTCCCAGGACCACCGCCAGCACGAACACGGCCATCCCGGCCGCCGTGGCCCAGGCGCTCCAGCGCCAGCGGGGCGACGGCGGCGACCCCGTGGGCGTGAGCAGCAGCACGAAGGCGATGCAGCCGAGCACGATGGCCAGCGTGGCGGAGTTGTACGAGGCGGCGTAACGGACCCCTGGCAGCGCTCCGGGCCGGACCAGGACCCCGTAGCGGGTGTAGCCGTCGACAGCGCCTGACAGCGACACCACCAACCCGAGCGCCAGCAGCAGCCACCCCACCGGGTGGCGCGACCGGCGGGTGGCCAGGACCGCTCCGACCGTCGCCGCGCTGGTGATCGCGAACACCGAGGGGACGCCGCTCTCGTTCAGGGAGACCAGATCGGGCCGGCCGGCCTGGCGGAGAATGAACGGGGTCTCGGACTCCATCACCGAGTCCGAGACCCCATGGGCAGAAGTGCCGTATCAGGGCCCACGACGCCCTCGGCACTCCTGTTGCCCACCCCCAGCATGGGCATCTTGCCCTCGGGCGCACCGGCCCAAACCTGGGTCACAGCGGCAGGCCGGCCTCCACGAGGGCCATGGAGCTGTCGATCACCGAGTAGAAGTCCGCGGACGGGTCCTCCGTCCAGGTGAGCATCGCGGCCATGCCCACACCCACCAGCGCTCCCGCAAAGACGCGTACGGCCTGATCGTCCGGGGAACGCCCGGTCCGCTCGGCCACCAGGTCGGCGATCATCCGCAGGTTGCGGGTGTACTCGTCCATCATCTGGATGCGCAGCTCGGGGACCGCCAGGATCAACTCGTGCCGCTGTCGCTCCTGCGCGACCTCTTCGGCGGTCATCTCCGCGAACACCTGCTTGAAGGCGGCGCGCAGCGCGGCGATCGTGCTGATCTCGGGCGGCTGTGCCCGGAAGGCCGTGATGATCCGCGGGTCGTAGTCGTCCTGGAGGATCACGGCTTCCTTGTTGGGGAAGTAGCGGAAGAAGGTGCTCGGCGAGACGTCCGCCGCCTCGGCGATCTGGTCGACGGTGGTCTCCGCGAAGCCCTGCTCCCGGAAGAGCCGCATGGCATGCTCGCGGATCGCCGCCCTGGTCCTGGCCTTCTTCCGCTCGCGCAGGCTGACCTGCGACATCTCACCCTCCCGCAACGACCTCAGGCTCTGATTCTGCCCGAGCTTCATCGGCACCCACAATCGGCTCGGGCCGGGACGGCAGGAACGCCAGGGTCAGCAGGACCCCGACGGTGGCCAGCCCGCCGCAGACCCACAGCATCATGTCCATCCCATGGATGAACGCCGACCTGACCAGGTCGAGCAGCGGCACGGAGCCGAGCGTATGCGCCACGGCGACCCCGGCGGAGACGCTCTCGCGCACCGCGTCGGCGGCCTGCGCCGGCAGCCCGGTCACGTCGAGCCGGCCCCGGTACGACGAGTTCACCACGGTGCCGAGCACCGCCACGCCGATGGCGCCGCCGACCTGGCGAACCGCCTGGATGAGCCCGGACCCGACGCCACTTCGCGCGGCGGACAGGGCGCCGATCGCGGCGTCCAGCGCGGTGGGCATCGCGAACCCCGTCCCGAGGCCGACCACGGCGATCCAGATCGCCGCGAACCCGTACCCGCTGTCGTCGCCGGTGGTCGCGCCCGACAGCAGCCCGAAGACCAGCAGGGCGAAGCCCAGGGCCACGACGACCTTGGCGCCGGCCCGGGGCACCAGGCGGCCGCCGACCCGAGCGCCGACCACCAGCCCGCCGATCAGCGGCAGCAGCCGCAGGCCGGTGCCCAGCGCGTCCGCGCCCTTGACCGCCTGGAAGTACTGCGGCATCGCGAACAGCAGGCCGAACAGCGCGAAGTTCATCACGGTCGCGAGGATGGTCCCCCAGGTGAAGCTGGCCGAGCGGAACAGGCCCAGGTCGACCAGCGGCTGCCCGGCCGGGCGCCGGGTGATCCAGCGCTGCCAGAGCACGAAGGCCCCGAGCACGACGACCCCGGCGGCCATGGCGCCGAGCGAGGTGGAGCTGCCCCAACCCTTCTCGCCCGCCTCGATGAACCCGTAGGTGATCCCGGCCAGGCCGAGGCTGGAGGTCAGCGCGCCGACGATGTCCAACCTGGCGGGGTGCGGGTCGCGCGACTCGGGGACCAGAAGGGACACGGCGATGAGCCCGAGCACGATCACGGGCACGTTGATGAGGAAGACCGAGCCCCACCAGAAGTTGTCGAGCAGCCAGCCGCCGACGATCGGCCCGATCGGGAAGCTGGCCGCGGAGGCGGTCACCCAGATGCCGAGCGCCCTGGGGCGCTCCTCTGGCGTGAACAGCACCGGCAGCACGGCCATGGACAGCGGCATCAGGAAGGCCGCGCTCAGGCCGAGCACCGAGCGGGCGGCGATCAGCATCCCGGCGGTGCTGGCATAGGCGCAGGCCAGCGACGCCAGGCCGAACACCACCAGCGCCCCGAGCAGCAGCTTCTTGCGGCCGAAGCGGTCGCCGAGCAGGCCGGCGGGCAGCAGCACCGCGGCCAGCACCAGCAGGTAGGCGTCGACGAACCACTGGAGCTGGCCGGTGGAGGCGTGGAGCTGGGTGCTCAACGTCGGCAGCGCGATGCTGAGCACGGTCCCGTCGAGACCGACGACCAGCAGCGCGAGGGCCAGCGCGCCCAACGCCCACCACCTGCGGGACCCGAGAACATTCATGAGAGCTACAGCCTTTCGAGAGTGATCGTCTTTCGAGAGTAACTCTGAAGTAGTAGTAACTCCCAAATAGAAGCGGCAGTCAAGTTCTTTTTCTCGGGCCTCGTGCGGTCGCGGCGCCCCGGACACCCGGCGCTACCCTGACTCGGAGAGCCAAAGGGGAGGAGAGGCATGCAGCAACGACTGCTCGGGACCGGGAAGCTGGCCGTTTCCGCGCTCGGCCTGGGGTGCATGGGCATGAGCCAGTCCTACGGCCCGGCTGATGAGCGGGAGTCGATCGCCACCATCCACCGTGCCCTTGACCTGGGCGTGAACTTCCTGGACACGGCCGACATCTACGGGCCGTTCACCAACGAGCGGCTGGTCGGCCGCGCCATCGCCGACCGCCGCGACCAGGTCGTGCTGGCGACCAAGTTCGGCAACCAGCGGCGCCCGGACGGGACCTGGATCGGGGTCAACGGCCGGCCGGAGTACGTCCGCGACGCCTGCGACGCCTCGCTCGAACGCCTCGGGGTCGACCACATCGACCTCTACTACCAGCACCGGGTGGACCGCACGGTGCCGGTCGAGGACACCTGGGGAGCCATGCGCGCGCTGGTCGACGCCGGCAAGGTGCGCCACCTCGGGATCTCGGAGGCGGCCCCGGCGACGATCCGCCGGGCCAACGCCGTCCACCCGATCACCGCCCTGCAGACCGAGTACTCGCTGTTCAGCAGGGAGCCGGAGGACCAGCTGCTCGCCACCGTGCGGGAGCTGGGGATCGGCTTCGTCGCCTACAGCCCGCTGGGCAGGGGCTTCCTGAGCGGCCAGATCACCAGCCCGGACGACTTCGGCCCGGGCGACTTCCGCCGCACCGCCCCGCGGTACCAGGGCCAGAACTTCGCGCGCAACCTCGCCGTCGTCCAGCGGATCAGGGAGCTGGCCGCCGACAAGGGCGTGACCTCGAGCCAGCTCGCGATCGCCTGGGTGCTCGCCCAGGGCGACGACAGCGTGCCCATCCCGGGCACCAAGCGGCGTCGCTACCTGGAGGAGAACCTCGGCGCGCTGGACGTGAAGCTCACCCCCGGCGAGCTCGCCAGCATCGACGCGGTGGCCCCGCGCGGCGTCGCCGCCGGCGACCGCTACGGCCCCGCCCAGATGGCAACCGTCAACGGGTAAGCGGCACCAGAAGCGAAGCCCTGGGCCCGGGGATGCCCCCGGGCCCAGGCAGCTTCACGCCCTTCCGGCGGCTTGGCGGCCGCGGCGGGAGACGGCGTCCACGGTGGCGGCCAGCAGCAGCACGCCGCCGGTGACCATGAACCTGGTCGACGACTGGACCCCGAGCAGGTCCATGCCGTTGGCGATCGAGCCGATCACCACCGCGCCGAGCAGCGCCGACCAGGCCGACCCGCGGCCGCCGAACAGGCTGGTCCCCCCGATCACCGCCGCCGCGATCGCGTTGAGCAGCGTGTCGCTGGCGCCGGAGGACTGGTTGACGGCGAACAGCCGCGCGGCGGCCAGGACCCCACCAGCCGCGGCCAGCGTCGAGGCGAGCATGAACACCAGCAGGCGGACGTTGTTCACGCCGATGCCGGCGCGGCGCGCGGCCTCGGCGCTGCCGCCGACCGCCAGGACGTGCCTGCCGAAGGTGGTCCGCCTGATCAGCAGGTCGACGGCGACCACCAGCCCGACGAAGATGATCAGCGCCAGCGGCAGCCCCCGGTCGGCGGTCAGCACCGCCGCCACCGCCCCCACCGCCACCGCCAGCACCACCACCCGGGTCACCAGCCGGCCGAGCGGCGGGACCGGCAGTCCGGCCTGGCTGCGCTGGCGGCGCTCCCAGAGCTTGCTGGCGGCGTAGACGACGATCACGGCCGCCGCCAGCAGCCAGGCGTCCAGCGGGATGTAGAAGGTGTTCTCCAGCCCGGTGATGGTGGTGTCGCTGAGGTTGACGGTGCCGGTGCTGCCCAGCACGAACAGCAGCGCGCCCTGCCAGGCCAGCAACCCGGCCAGGGTGACGACAAATGCCGGGATCCGGAAGCGGGTCGTCCAAAAGCCCTGGAACGCGCCGACGGCGGTGCCGCTGGCCAGCCCGGCGAGGATGGCCAGCCAGCCGGGGACGCCGTGCTGGACGTTGAGGACCGCCATGATGGCGGCGCACAGCCCCGACAGCGCCCCCACTGACAGGTCGATCTCGCCGAGCAGCAGCACCAGCACGACCCCGACCGCGATGGTGCCCGTGGGCGCGATCTGCAGGACCAGGTTGGTGAGGTTGCCGGCGCTGAGGAAACGGTCGTTGGCGATCCAGAAGATGAGCCAGATGATGGCGATACCCAGGACCACCGGCAGGCTGCCCAGTTCGCCCTGCGCCAGCCGCCGGCGGAAGCCGGCCCAGGCGCCGGCCAGGCCCGGCTGCTCGCCGATCAGGCGCGGATCAAGGTCGGAGATGGTCATCGTTCGCTCACCTCGGCTGCCCGCTGCTCTTCCGCGGCGGCCTTGGCGCCGGTGATGGCGGCCACGACCTCGTCGGAGTTCGTCTTCTTGGCGTCCAGCACGCCGACCTGGCGACCCAGCCGCAGCACCGTGATGTCATCTGCGACCTCGAACACGTCGGCCAGGTTGTGGCTGATCACCACCACCGCAAGGCCCTGCTGGCGGAGCGTCCGGATCAGGTCCAGCACCTGGGCGGTCTGGGCGACCCCCAGGGCCGCGGTCGGCTCGTCCAGCACCAGCAGCTTGGGCTCGCTGAGCATCGACCGCGCGATGGCGACGGACTGGCGCTGGCCGCCCGAGAGCGAGGCGACCTGGGTGCGGACGCTGGGAATGCGCACCGCCAGCCGCTTGAGGACTCCGCTGGCCTGCCGTTCCATCGCGGTCTCGTTGAGCAGCCGGCTACCACCGGTGCGCTCGTGACCGAGGTAGAGGTTGGCGACCACGTCGAGGTTGTCGCTCAGCGCCAGGTCCTGGTACACGGTCGCGATCCCCAGGGCGGTGGCCGCCTGGGGGGTGCTGACGTGCACGGGCCGGCCCTCGAACCGGTACTCGCCGGAGTCGGCCGTCTCGATGCCCGAGATGATCTTGACCAGGGTCGACTTCCCGGCCCCGTTGTCACCCACGAGCGCCATGACGCGTCCGGCGTTGGCTTCGAAGTCCACGTCCTCGAGCGCCTGCACGGCGCCGAATCGCTTGCTCACGTCGTGGAGTTCGAGCAGGGGCACGCTGTCGGGCACGTTGCCTCCTCGCAAACCAGAGCCCGACGGGGCGGCGGGCCATGAACGCCCGCCGCCCGTCAGGGCGCCGCCTAGGTCAGACCCACCTGCGCGCAGACTGCCGCCGTCGCGCCGGTGCAGATCTGGTTGGCCGTGAGGAAGCCGTCCGAGATCATCTGCCCGACCGTCGTCTTGGCTGTGGCCTTGGTCACCGCGACCGGTGTCAGGATGATCGAGGGCACATCCTTCTGTCCATTATTGGTTTTGGTCGTCGCCAGCGCCTGCGCGGCGCTGGTGTTGCCGGTGGCGATGTCGACCGCCCACTCGGCGGCCTTCTCGGCCTCGGGCTTGATCGCCTTGTAGACCGTCATGTACTGCTGACCGGTGAGCACGCGCTGCACGGCCGCCAGCTCCGCGTCCTGGCCGGTGACCGGCGGGAGCGGCGAGATGCCCTGTCCCTTGAGCGCGGCGATGGCGCCGCCGCCGGTGCCGTCGTTGGCCGCGTAGACCCCGACGAAGCCGGTCTTGCCGAGCGCGGTGATGGCCTGCTCCATCTCGGTCTGGGCCTTGTCAGGGCTCCAGTCCGGGGTGTCGTACTCCTTGGCGATCTTGAAGCCGCTGGTGTCGAGCACGCTGTGCGCGCCCTGCTTGAACAGCTTGGCGTTGTTGTCGGTCGGGGCGCCGTTGATCATCACGATCGAGCCGGACTTGCCGTCGGCCTTCAGCTTGTCGACCAGCGAGCTCGCCTGCAGCTTGCCGACCTGGACGTTGTCGAACGAGATGTAGTAGTCCACGGGCGCGTTCAGGATCAGCCGGTCGTAGCTGATCACCGGCACGCCCTTGGAGTTGGCCTTGGAGACGATCGACGCGGCGGACGCCGAGTCGACCGGGTCCAGCACCAGCACCTTGGCGCCGTTGGTCAGCGCCGCGTCGGCCTGGCTCTGCTGCGCGGCGGCGTCCTGGTTGGCGTTGGAGTAGATGATCTTGCAATCCGAGCACAGCGCCTTGACCTTGGCCTCGAACAACGGCCGGTCCTGCGCCTCGTAGCGGGTCGTCTTGGTCTCCGGCAGCAGCAGGGCGATCGTCTTGCCACCGCCGCTGCTCCCCGACGACGAATTGTTCCCGTTCGAGGTCGAGCACGCCGCCGCCACCAGGGCGATCGCGGCGACACCGGCGATCAGTCCCCCGAACGACGCAACGCGTTTGCGTAGCAACCTTCCCACCTCCTGTTCAATGGACGGGCCGCCTGACCAGGGCACCCCCCTTGGGTACCCTAACCCCCTCCCAATCGCTCAGCGTTTGGTCTCGTCACCTCCCTGGCATAGTATCCAGCGTCTCGGAACCGCCTATCGCGACGTTGATCCACGAGGAGATGAAGCGCTCCGAGTCTCCCAGCACCAGCGCCAGCGCGCCAAGCAGCTCAGCACGCTCGCCCAGCACTCCCGGGATGATCCGTGCGGTCTCGGCCGCCGAGCGGATGGCGCTGCGCCAGACCACCTCGCGTATCGGGTCCAGCAACAGGTCGCCGGCCAGGCTCAGCTCCCCTCCGACGACGATCAGCTCCGGGTTGATCAGGTTGCACAGGTTGGCGACCGCGATGCCGATGGAGCGGCCGGCGTCGGCCACGACCCGCTGGCAGCCCGGGTCGCCCTCCACCGCCAGCCGCACCACCTGGCGCAGCGTCAAGCCGTTGTCCCCCCTGGGCCGCAGCAGCTCGAGGATGGCCGGGCCGCCGGCCACCATCTCCAGGCAGCCGCGGTTGCCACAGGCGCAGACCGGCCCGCCGCTGACGATGGTGGTGTGCCCGATCTCGCCCGCCGTCCCCGAGGCGCCGGCGTAGGGCCGGCCGCCCAGCACCAGGCCGGCGCCGATGCCGGTGGCGGCCTTGATGTAGGTGAGCAGGCCGCTTCCCTGCCCCGCGCCCCACATCCACTCGGCGAGGCCGCCGAGGTTGGCGTCGTTGTCGACCGCGACGTCGAGGTTGAGCCGCCCGCGCAGCTCCTCGGCCGCACGGATGCCGATCCAGCCGGGCAGCAGCGCTGAGGCGCCGACCATCCCCGTCCGCCGGTCGATCGGCCCCGGCAGGCCCATCCCCACCCCGATGACCCGGTCCCGGAACACGTCCGCCTCGGCCAGGACCTGCTCGACGAGCCGCGCCGCGCTGTCGAGGCCCTTTTCGGCGTTGCGATCGACGTCCAGCTCGTCGGTGGCCTCGGCCAGGATGTGATGACCGAGGTCGGAGACGGCCACGCGGAGGTGGCGGTGGCCGAAGTCGACGCCGACGGCCGCGCCGGCCGAGCGGTCGAGCGCGATCAGCACCGGAGGCCGGCCGCCCTGCTCGCTGGGGGCCGAGCGGCCGCCGTCGACCTCGGTCACCAGGCCGACCGCCTGGAGGTCCGCGACCAGGCTGGAGATGGTCGATCGGGAAAGGCCCGTGCGGCGGGCGATCTCGGCCCTGCTGACCGGGCCGGCTGCACGCAGGACGCCGATCACGCGGCCACGATTCTGCGCGCGCAACGACTCCAGCGAGCCGACACCTGGTCTCGACATCCCCGCTCCCGTCATTGGGTTGCTGTGTCCCTTCACCAACCGCGGCGATCCGGGTCGAGTTTGTGCTCTTCGTGGTGGAACCTGGCGCGGCTTCGCGCCTCGCGATCGCGGAGCCCGGCCTCGCCAGGGAAGACTCTGGCCCGCGTGGCGCAGGTATGTCAATGATCCGTCAGATCCTCATCGACCGCGGCGGCCACTGCGTCTGGGCTCCGGTCAAACGTCGGGGGCCGGGACGGGCATGCCTGCTCTGCTGGTAGAGGCCCCTGCCAGCCGCGTGTCAGCGCCGTGCAAGCGCTCCGGCGCCCGCGACAGCGCGATGTCAGCTCCAGAGCAGCGGGGTCGTCCACGATGCCCACGTCCCCGATGCAAAGGAGCTGCAATGAGCGATGCCATCCAGGCCGAAGGTCTGGTCAAGCGCTTCGGCGAGACCACCGCGCTCGCCGGGGTCGACCTTGCGGCCCGCACCGGCACGGTGCTGGCCGTCCTCGGCCCCAACGGGGCCGGCAAGACCACCGCGGTGCGGATCCTGGCCACCCTGCTGCGGCCCGACCAGGGTCACGCCACGGTCGCCGGCTACGACGTGGTGACCCAGGCGCACCAGGTCCGCCAGCTGATCGCCTTGACCGGCCAGTACGCGGCGGTCGACGAGAGCCTGACCGGGGTCGAGAACCTGCTGCTGATCGGGCGCCTGCTCGGCCAGTCCAGGCAGGCGGCCCGCCGGCGCGCGGTCGAGCTGCTCGACGACTTCGCGCTCAGCGAAGCCGCAAGCCGGCCCGCCAAGACCTACTCGGGCGGCATGCGGCGTCGCCTCGACCTGGCGGCCAGCCTGGTCGGCCGTCCCCGGGTGGTCTACCTGGACGAGCCGACCACGGGCCTGGACCCCAGGGGCCGCGGCGACCTGTGGCGGGTGGTCCGGAACCTGGTGGACGACGGCGTCACCGTCCTGCTCACCACCCAGTACATGGAGGAGGCCGACCAGCTCGCCGACGAGATCGTCGTGATCGACCGCGGCCGGGTCGCCGCCACCGGGACGCCCGACCAGCTCAAGGCGAAGGTCGGCGGCCAGGTCCTGGTGGTCAGCCCGGTCAGCGACAGCGACCTCGACACGGTCGTCGGCGTGGTCGCGGAGCTGTCCGGCGACGAGCCCGACGTGGCGCAGGGCGCCGTGTCCGTCCCGGTCGGCGATGCCGGCCTGCCACCGGCCATCCTCCAGCGGCTCACCACCGCCGGCGTGCGGGTGGCCGAGCTGAGCCTGCGCAAGCCGAGCCTCGACGAGGTCTTCTTCACCCTCACCGGCCACCGCGCCAGCGCGGAGGACGCCGGCGACGACGAGACCGATCGGAGCGCAGCATGACCACACTCGCCCATCCGACCAGCGCGGGCCTGCCCGCCCCGACCAGCAGCGTCAGCCCGCCGGCCGCGATCAGGCACGCGCTCACGCTGGCCTGGCGCAGCCTGGTCCAGATCAAGCACAACCCCATGGAGCTGCTCGACCTGAGCCTCCAGCCGCTGATGTTCGTGCTGCTGTTCGCCTACGTGTTCGGGGGCGCCCTCTCTGGGTCGCCCAAGGCGTTCCTCCAGTTCGGACTGGCCGGGATCATCACCCAGAACGCGCTGTTCCTGAGCATGAACACCGCGGTGGCGTTGAACACCGACATCACCAAGGGCGTGTTCGACCGCTTCCGGAGCCTGCCGATCTCGCGGTCGGCGCCGCTGGCCGGGCGGATCGCGGCCGACGTGGTCCGCCAGGTCTGGTCGGTCGCCATCCTGCTCGGGGTCGGCATGATCCTCGGCTTCCGGGTCGAGACCAGCTTTGCCGGCGCGCTCGGTGCCTTCGGGCTGCTGGTGGTGTTCACCCTCGGCTTCGCGTGGCTGCCGGTGCTGATCGGCATGCTGGTGGACGAGCCGGAGAAGGTGCAGGTCTTCGGGTTCACGGTGATCTTCCCGCTGACCTTCGCCAGCAGTGCGTTCGTCCCGACGGCGACCATGCCCGGCTGGATGCAGGCGTGGGTGAAGGTCAACCCGGTCACGCTGCTGACCGACGCCCTCCGCGGCCTGATGGTGAGCGGGGACGTGCTCCGTCCCATGCTCGGGGCGCTGGCCTGGGCCGCCGCTATCGCGCTGGTGTTCGCCCCGCTGGCGCTGCGGGCGTTCCGGCGGCGGACATGACCTCGGAGGCCAGCGCCGCCTCCACCTGGTCGCGCGGCCGCGCGGTCCCGCGCTGGTGGGCAAGGGCATAGCCCTCGTCGCCGAGCGCGGCTCGCGCGGCCGCGCGCACGCGTGCCACGTCGGGGTCCGCCTCGTCGGGTAGGCCACGGAGCGTCGTCGCCTCGCCGAGCAGCGTGGCCGCGCGCTCAGGGTCCCCTTCGGCGACGGCCACCGCGGCCCGCAGCTCCACCACCCGCGCCATCACCGGACGGTCCTTGGTCCCCAGCGCGACGACCATGGCCCGCTCGTACCACCCGCGCGCGGCGCTCAGGTTGCCGGTGGCCAGCTCCAGGTGCCCCAGCGAGGCGAGTATCGAGGAGTGGATCTGGCCGAACGGGTGGATCCCGTCCCGGGATTCCCTGAGCCCGCTCTCGAGCACCGGGCGGGCCGCGTCCAGGTTCCCTTCCCACCGCTCGATCTGGCCGCGGAGCCAGCAGTTGTAGAGCCGCTCCTCGATCGCGCCGACCGCCTCGGCGATCCGCTCGGCGGCCTCCAGGTCCCGCCGGGCTCCTTCGACGTCCCCGGCCAGGGCGCGCGTATGCGCCGAGCGCACCATGATGTGCCCGACGTCTTCGCGGTCGCCGAGCCCGGCCAGGATCTCCTTGGCCTCCTGGAGCGCGGCGATGACGCTGCCGTGGTCGGCGCTGTAGGCGCTCAGCTCGACGCGCGCGAACAGCGTCTGGCCGATCCCCCAGCGCTCGCCCAGCTCATGGAACTGCTCCAGCCCGGCCTCGAACTCGGTCGCCGCCTGCCTCGCCTCGCCCTGGTTGATCAGCAACTGGCCGCCGATGACCCGCGCGAGCGCGCGCAGCCAGGGGTCCGGGTTGTCGCGCAGGCGATGCGCGTGCTCCATCGCCGTGACCTCGTCGTTGCGCAGGATCGCCGAGATGATGGGGAGCATGGCCGGTCCCGGGTGCAGCAGGGACGGATCGTGCGGCGGCACCTGCGACAGCACCCCGGCGGCATGCTCCAGGTACTCCAGCGAGCGGGTGAGGTCCTGGCCGCCGCTGAGCGCGGTGAGCGCGGCGGTGGAGTAGGCCTGCGCGCGCGCCGCCGGTGAGACCGGACCGGAGAGCGCCAGGGCCTGCCTCGCCCACTCCGCGCCTTCGGCGCGGGAGCTCCGCAGGAACCAGTACCAGCCGAGCGCGCCGATGAGCCGCATCGCCATCTCGGCGTCCTGGATGTCGATCGCCCAGCGCAGGGCGCCGTGGAGGTTCTCGCGCTCCGTGGTCAACCGCTCGATCCACTCGAGCTGCTCCGCTCGGCGCAGGTGCGGCTCCGCCTCCTCCGCCAGCTCCAGGAAGTAGGCGGCGTGGGCGTTGCGCAGCGCCTGGTCCTCGCCGGCCTTGACGCGTCGCTCCTCGCCGTAGGCCCGCATCGTCTCCAGCATCGAGTAGCGCATCTCACCGGAGTCGCCGTCGCTGGCCACCACGAGCGACTTCTCCACCAGCGCCGCCAGCAGGTAGAGGACGTCGTCGCTGGCCAGGCCGCCGAGGTCCGGCCCGGCGCAGACCCGCTCGGCCGCCTCCAGGGTCGCGCCGCCGGGGAACACCGCCAGGCGGCGCGCCAGCACCCGCTCGGGTTCGCCGAGCAGGCCCCAGCTCCAGTCCACGACGGCGCGGAGCGTCTGGTGGCGCGGCAGCGAGGTGCGGCTGCCGCCGGCGAGCAGGCGGAACCGGTCGTCGAGCCGGGCCGCGATCTGGTCGGGGGAGAGCGCGCGCAGCCGGGCGGCGGCCAGCTCGATCGCCAGCGGGATGCCGTCGAGCGCCCGGCAGATGTCCAGCACCGGGCCGACCGTGGCCTGGTCGACCGTGAAGCCCGGGCGGGCGGCCGCGCCGCGGTCGGCGAACAGGCGCACCGCCGGGAACCGCAGCGCCTCGCTGGCCGTGCCGTCCTGGACCGGCATGGCCAGCGGCCCGACCGGGTGCAGCACCTCACCGGTGATCCCCAGCGGCTCGCGGCTGGTCGCCAGCACCCGCAGCTCCGGGCAGTGGGCCAGCAGCGCGTCGATCAGCGCGGCGGCAGGCGCGACCAGGTGCTCGCAGTTGTCCATCACCAGCAGCAGGCGCTTGTCGCCGATCGCCTGCTCGATCCGCTCCCGCGGCGGCACCGGGCTGGGGCCGCGCCCCTGGCGCGCCAGCAGCCCCAGCTCGCGCGCGCCGAACAGCGACAGCACCGCCTGCGGAAGGTCGACGGGGTCGACCACCGGCCCGAGCTCGGCGAGCCAGACCCCGTCGGGCATGCGATCGAGCATGATGGCGGCCGCCTCGGTGGCCAGCCGGGTCTTGCCGGAGCCGCCCGGGCCGGTCAGCGTGACCAGCCGCGACCCGCCAAGGACCCCGGTGATTCGGGCGATGTCGTCGTCGCGCCCCACGAAACTGGTGATCTGCGCCCGCAGGTTCGTCCGTGGCTCCTCCGCCGCGGGCGGCTCGGGCAGGTGCCGGGCGGTTCCCGCGCCTGTGGCCGCAGCGGGCGGCGGCCCGGCCTCGCCGCGGAGCACGCGCAAGTGGATCGCCTGGAGCTCCTCGGAGGGGTCGATGCCGAGCTCGTCGGCCAGGCGCGAGCGCAGGCGTTCGTAGGCGCCGAGCGCGTCGGCCTGGCGGCCACCGCGCGCGAGGGCGCGGACGAGCAGGCCGGACAGCCGCTCCCGCAGCGGATTGGCGGTCACCAGCTCGTCCAGCTCGGCCACCAGCCGCTGCCCCGAGCCGGTCGCCAGCTCCGCCTCGATGCGGTCCTCGATCGCGCCGAGCCGCAGCTCCTCCAGCCGCGCGACCGCGGCCCCGGCGAAGCGGGCCGTGGCCACATCGGCGAGCGCCGGGCCGCGCCACAGCGCCAGCGCCTCGCGCAGGAGCTCCCGCGCCCGCTGCGGGTCGCCACGCAGCTCGTCCCTGCCAGCCAGCGCCAGGCGCTCGAACTGGACCGAGTCCACCGCCTCGGGGTCGATCGCCATCCGGTAGCCGATCGCGTGCGACTCGACCACGTCGGGGAGCAGGCGGCGCAGTCGCGAGACCAGCGACTGGAGCGCGCCGGTGGCGGCAGCCGGCGGGTCGGAATCCCAGACGGCGTCGATCAGCTGGCCGGCCAGCACCACCCGGTCGGGCTCCATCGCCAGGCGGATCAGCAGCGCGCGCAGCCTCGGCCCGACCACCTGCACGGGCTCGCCGAAACCGACCCGCACCTCGAGCGGGCCCAGGATGCCGATTCGCAGGTCCATGGCCACGTTCGCCATTCTGCCGCGTCTCGCCCTGCTCGTGGGCGCCTATCCTGGCGCTGCGCTGCGCGACCGATCCGCGCTGGAGGGCCGATGGCGAGGGTGGACTACGACCGGATGGCGGCGGACTACGACGCCGGCCGGAACCGGACGCTCGACCAGCGGCGGGCGTGGCGCGAGGCGCTCGGCCGCCACCTGCCGCCGCCCTGCGGCTGCCCGGGCGGCGTCCTGGACCTCGGCGCCGGGACCGGCCAGTGGGCGCGGGCGCTGACGACCTGGTACGGGGTGCCGGTGGTCGCGGTCGAGCCGTCCGCCGGCATGCGCGCCGCCATTGCCGCCGAGCGCCTCGGCCGGGTCGGCGTCGTCGGCGGCCGCGGTGAGGCGATCCCGCTGCGGCAGGGCGTCGTTCCGGCGGCATGGCTGTCGCTGATCCTCCACCACCTCGACGACCCCGAGGCCTGCGTCACGGAGCTGCACCGAGTGCTCTGCGACCACGGCCGCGTGCTGCTCCGCGGCGCCTTCCCCGACGCGGGCGCGCTCCTCGACCTCGGCTTCATGCTGGAGTTCTTCCCGGCCGCCGAGCGGGTGCTGGCGACCTTTCCGCGCCTGGTCGACACGGTGACGCTGTTCGAGCGCGCCGGGTTCACGCTGGTCGGCATGCGCGCGGTCGCCGATCTCGCCGCGGCCAGCCTGGCCGACGCGCTGGAGCGGGCGCGGCTGCGCGCCGACACGATCCTCCGCCACCTGCCGGACGGCGAGTTCCACGCCGGTCTGCGCCGCCTGGAGGCCGCCGTCGCCGCCGAGGACCCCGCGCACCCCGCCGGGCCGGTCTTCGGCCAGATCCCGCTGGTCGTCTTCGCCAGGTAGGCCGCTCGGCCGGGCGCGGCGGCGCGGCCCTTGCCCGAGGCCCGTCCGAGCCAGCATTGTGAAGGGCGATGGGGGGCCCGAGCGGAGTGCCGCCGTGCCCAAGGAGGCCACGTGTCGAATCTACGAGTGGAGGTCCAGCCGGAGGAGGTCGGGTTCGACGCCGGGCGGCTCGCCAGGATCGACCGCCACTTCGCCCGCTACGTCGACGACGGGCGCCTGCCCGGCTGGTTGGTGGTGGTGAGCCGGGACGGCAAGGTCGCGCACGTCGGCACCTACGGGTGGCGGGACATGGAGGCCGACCTGCCGGTCGAGCTCGACACCAGGTTCCGCGTCTACTCCATGACCAAGCCGGTCACCTCGGTCGCGGCCATGATGCTGTACGAGGAGGGGGCGTTCCAGCTCAAGGACCCGGTCTCCAAGTTCGTCCCGTCGTTCGCCGACGCCCGCGTCTACCGCGGCGGCACGGCGCTGGCCGCCACCCAGCAGACCGAGCCGGTCACCGAGCCCGTGCGCGTGTGGCACCTGCTGACGCACACGGCCGGGCTGACCTACGGATTCCACCACGCCCACCCGGTCGACGAGATGTACCGGGCGGCGGGGTTCGAATGGACCACGCCGGCGGGCATGGACCTGGCGGGCTGCTGCGACACCTGGGCGGGGATCCCGCTGCTGTTCCAGCCCGGCAGCGAGTGGAACTACTCGGTGGCCACCGACGTGCTCGGGCGGGTGGTCGAGGTCGCCTCCGGACAGTCCCTGGACCAGTTCTTCTCCGAGCGCATCCTCGGGCCGCTCGGCATGACCGACACCGCCTTCTGGGCCGGCGAGGACACCGCCAAGGACCTGGCCGCGCTGTACGTTCCCGAGCCCGGCTCGCGCCGCGCGCTCCGCTACGACGCGCTCGGACAGGTCGCGCTGCGGCCGCCGAAGGCGCTGCTCGGCGGGCAGGGGCTGATCTCGACCGCCGCCGACTACCACCGCTTCACGCAGCTGCTGCTCCGCGGCGGCGAGCTGGACGGCACCCGCCTGCTCGGCACCCGCACGCTGCGCTACATGACTCGCAACCACCTGCCCGGCAACGCGGACCTGGAGGCGTTCGGGCGGCCGCTGTTCGCGGAGACGACCTTCGACGGCGTCGGCTTCGGCCTGGGCTTCTCGGTCCTGCTCGACCCGGTCGCCAACAAGGTGCCGTCCAGTGTGGGCGAGTTCGCCTGGGGTGGCGCGGCCAGCACCGCTTTCTGGGTCGACCCGGCCGAGCGGATCACCGTGCTGTTCCTGACCCAGCTGCTGCCGTCGGCCACGCACCCGATCCGCCCCGAGCTGCGCCAGCTCGTCTACCAGGCACTGGTGGATGACTGACCGGGGTCGCGTCAGCCGGCTGACCTTCGTCCCCTTCCTGCACGACGGCAGGTGCGCGCTGATCCCGGTCGGAGATCGCCTGGCGCTGCCCTCGGGCGAGGTGCTGCCGGGCGAGGACCCGCTGCTGGACACGGGCCTGCGCGTCCCGCTGGTGACCGCCGGGTTCCGCCGCCAGAGCCTGCACGAGCTGGAGGCCGAGGGCGATCACCTCTACCTGTGGTGCGAGGGCGACGACGGCTACCGCGGTTCCCGTCCCCACGCGGAGGTGTCGCTGTGGAAGGGCGAGGCCGCGGAGGCCGCGCGGCGCCTGCGCGCCGCCGGGGACGAGCGTGCCGCAGAGGTGGTCAAGGCCGTCGACCGCGCGCGGCGCACCCTGGACGACGAGCGCTGGTACCGCGACGGCCTGCGCCTGATGGAGGCCTCGTACCTGCGCGAGCCCACCCCGCAGGGCGGCTCCGGGTTCGGCGGCACCGCGGCGCAGTGGCGGTCGAGCCGCTGCCAGATCTGCCAGGCGATCGACCGGGACGGCACGTTCCTGGACGCCGGCTGCGCCAACGGCCACCTGATGGAGTCGATCGCGGCTTGGTGCGCGGAGCGAGGGGTTTCACGTGAAACCATACGGCTTCGACCTTTCGGCGGCCCTGGTGGCCGAGGCCCGACGGCGCCTGCCCCAGTGGGCCGACCGGATCTGGGTCGGCAACGCGCTGGACTGGGTCGCGCCCGGCGGGCGCCTGCTGGTCAGCAACTACGTCCCCGCCGAGCAGCGGTCCCGCTATCCGGCGGCGGTGCTCGCCAGCCTGGGATTTCGCGTGGACGGGGTGACCACGCCAGGGGGCCGTGACGGGCGCCCGGTGCCGCCGACCGCGTGGGTCCTGCGGGCCGCGGAGGACTCTTGACCAGAGCGAGCGCGCGGTTACAGTGGCGTAGCGGTTCCGAGTGATCGCGAAAGGGGGGGCAGGGTGTTCATTCAGGTTATTCAGGGTCGAGTGACCAATCCGGGCGGTCTCCAGGAGGAGATGGACCGCTGGCTGGTCGAGCTCCAGCCCGGCGCGGACGGCTGGCTTGGCTCCACGTCGGGCACCACTGACGACGGCGATTTCATCACCGTGGTGCGCTTCGAGTCCGAGGAGGCGGCTCGCCGCAACAGCGACCGTCCAGAGCAGGGCGCCTGGTGGAGCAGGGCGTCCCAGCACCTGGCCGACGTGGCCTTCCACGATTCGGCGCGCGTGCACACCTACAAGAACGGCGGCTCGGACGACGCCGGCTTCGTCCAGGTGATCCAGGGGCATTCCGAGGACATGGACCGCCTGGCCGAGCTGGCCATCAGCGAGGAGAACATGCTCGCCGAGCAGGCGCCGCACATCCTCGGCATGACCGTGGCGGAGCACGGCGACCGCAAGGGCGACTTCACCCAGACGGTCTACTTCACCTCCGAGGAAGAGGCGCGCCGCTGGGAGCGTGAGAACCCGCCGGAGTCGAACCCGCGCTTCGTCGAGGCCTTCAGCCTCATGAGCGACCTGCGCTACTTCGACCTGCGCGACCCGCGGCTGGAAAGCGCCAAGTAGTCCCGGCCATCGCGGCCCCGGCCGGCGGCATCCTCCAAGCGGGGATGCCGCTCCGGCCTGCGCGGGATGCGGCGATTGCGGGGGGTCGCTGGCAATCTGGAGATCGAGAGCGCACCGGGGCCGGTGCCGTCGGCGCGGCCTACAAGCGCCGCTTCCGTCGCCGCGCACGAGATCGACCAGGGAGGTCGAAGTGGAGGTCAAGGAGCTCGGTCACATCGTCCTGTACGTCCGCGACATCGAGCGGTCGTCCAGGTTCTATCGGGACGTGCTCGGCTGGCGGCAGGTGCTGCCCGAGCCGGGGCAGCCCTTGCAGCTCCCCATGGCGATGTTCTCGGCACCGTCGGGACGCACCCACCACGAACTGCTGCTCATCGAGGTCGGGCTCGACGCCGCGGCGCAGCCGCACGGCAAGCGGGTCGGCCTCTACCACTTCGGGCTCAAGGTCGGCGATAGCGACGACGAGCTGCGCGAGGCGCTGGCGCGCCTCCAGGAGACGGGCACCACCCTGCTCGGCGCCAGCGACCACACCGTCACCCACAGCCTTTACATCGCCGACCCCGACGGCAACGAGATCGAGCTGTACGTCGACGTCCCCGACGTCGACTGGCGCAGCAACCCCACCCTGATCGCCGCCCCCATCAAGCCGCTGCGCCTGTAACCCCGACCGGGCTCGACTGGCTGTTCTCCTGAATTAGCTTGTCTGGCCAGGGTATTCTTCACCCATGGCGACGACACACAGGGATCGTGGAACGGGGGGAACCTCGCTGCGTGCACTCGTCGAGCAGTATCGCGACGAGATCAGGGCGGCTGCTGCTCGCCATCACGGCCGACGCGTCCGACTCTACGGGTCAGTCGCCCGCGGCCAGGAGCGCGATGGCAGCGACATCGATCTGCTCGTGGACTTCACCCCGGGAAGCTCGCTGTTCGACCTCATGCGCCTCAATCGAGAGCTTGAAGACCTCCTTGGCAATCCGGTCGACGTCATCTCCCGGGGTGGACTCAAGGCCCGGGACCAAGCCATCCTCGACGAAGCGATCGACCTGTGAGCCGTGGCGACGACCAGCGTATCGACGACATCGTCGAAGCGGCAGCCGAGATCAGCGCTGTCGTCGCCGCCGGCAGAGACGCCTGGGACGGCGACCGGGTACGGCAACTCGCGGTCGAGCGGCTGTTGGAGATCATCGGTGAATCGGCACGAGCGATGACTGCCGACACTCGAGCCCTGTATCCGGAGATTCCCTGGTCCGATGTGATCGGCCTACGGACGGTGCTTGCGCACCACTACCACCGCATCGACTCCGATCAGGTGTGGACGATCGCCGTCATCGACATTCCTGCGCTGCTCGACCAGCTCAAGAACCCGCGCCAAGACTGACCGCCTGGTGGGCGGCGAAATGGCGCGGGTGACCCGTCCCTGGCGGCGCGTCAGTCCTTGGCGCGCCTGGTGGAGTTGGTGAGGCGTGAGCGGAGCTGCTCGATGCGGCGCCGGTTCTCGGGCTTGTCGAGCGCCTGCCTGGCCTGATCGGTGAGCTGGCGGCCCTTCGGGCTGCGCGCGAACTCGATGAGTCGTTGCTTGATGGATGGCATCCGCTGTCCCCTCTGCCCTCGGCGAAACGTGCTCCTGTTGGCCGAAGGTCTCTCCCACCCTGGCGGGTGGTCGCACCGGGCGCGAGGCCGTGCTGACGGTGGACCGTTGTGCGGGATACTCCCCTTCGGCGCCGACGGTATCGGGCAATGGATCAAGGTCCGATAAAGCCGCCCCGATGGCTTGCAACGGCGGCGGCCCGTAGGGACCTGCAACTCCGCCGCGGGCGCATGACGACTGAGGCGTCACAGATCCGCCTGGTCCTCCGTCGTAGGTCTTGGAACCCACGACTGGAGAAGATCATGAACGACCATGCAACCCGGATCGAGGGGGCGACCAGACCTCGCCTGGAGCGGCGGGCGCGGGCCTCTGCTCCCGGCCGCGGGTACGTGATCAGCGTGACGCTGCTGGCCGGGGCGGCGATGCTGGCCGCCGGCATCTGGTCCCTTGCGGCGCCGCGCTCGTTCGCCGAGGCGGTGAAGTTCCCGTACGCGGAGCACTTCATCCACGACCTCGGCGCCTTCCAGGTCGGCATCGGCGTGACCCTACTGCTGGCCGTGATCTGGAGCGACGCGCTCGCCCTGGCGCTGGCCGGCTTCCTGGTCGGCAACACCGTCCACGCCGTCAACCACGTGGTGGACCTCGACCTCGGCGGCCGCGGCTCGGACCCGTGGCTGCTGGGCCTGGTCTCGGTGCTGATCGCGGCGGCCCTGGCGCTGCGGCTCAAGGAGATCGGCTACGTGGTCGGCGCGGTCGGCACGGCCGCCACCCCGAAGCTGGAGCCCTTCGTGCGCCAGAAGACCGCGCTGCTGGTGACCTACCGCCGTGACGGCACCCCGGTCGGTACGCCGCTCAGCGTGGCCGTCGACGGCGACCACGCCTTCTTCCGCAGCTACGAGCGCGCCTGGAAGACCAGGCGTCTCCGCAACCGCTCAGATGTCGAGCTGATGCCCTCGACCGCGCGCGGCAAGCCGACCGGCGCGGCGATCCACGGCCGCGCCAGGCGGCTGGAGGGCGCTGAGGCCAGGCAGGCGGCGCACGCCCTGGCCCGCAAGCACCCGCTGCTGCACGGTGTGCTGGTGCCGTTCATGCACCGGGTGGGGCGCGCCCGCAGCGGCAGGACAGTCCATTTCGAGCTGGTCCCGCTCGAGCGCTGACCCCGCCCTCCCGCTCGAGCGCTGACCCCGCCCTCCCGCTGGAGCGCCGCGCTCCCGCTGGAGCGCGGCGCTCAGCGCTCGAAGGTCGCCACGATCGTGCCGCGGCCCAGCGTGTGCCCGGAGAGGACGTAGCCGAGGAATGCGGGCGTGGAGTCCGCGGTCACCATCTCGAGGCTGTCGGTGTCCAGCGCGTGGACAACGAAGAAGTAGCGGTGCGGGCCGTGGCCCTCAGGGGGCGCCGCGCCGAGGTACTGCTTGATGCTGGCGTCGTTGCGGAGCGTCACCGTGCCCTCGGGCAGGCCGGCGCCGTCCGCCGAGCCGGCACTGGTCGCCAGTTCGGTGACGCTGGCGGGGATGCCGTAGACGGCCCAGTGCCAGAAGCCGGCGGCGGTGGGGGCGTCGGGGTCGTAGCAGGTGACCGCGAAGCCGCGGGTCCCCTCCGGGAACCCTGACCAGGCGAGCTGCGGCGAGGTATCGCTGCCTCCGGCTCCGAAGATCCCGCTGCGCTGCGCCTCGGGCAGCGTCTCGCCATCCTGGACGTCCGTGCTGGTGACCGTGAAGGACGGCACGGGGGCGAGGAAGTCGTACGGGTTCTGCGGCTTGTCGGCCATGGCTGAGCTCCCCTGCTCGATCGACGGCGTGTCCCTCACTCGAAGACGCGGCGGCATATTCCCACAGGCGCGCCTCGGCGCGGGCGTCGGCTCGTGCCCGGGTGGGAGCGCCAGGGTAAGGTCAGCGCATGGAGATCGAGCTGCTCGGGCCCCTGGTGGTGACCAGGGACGATCGGCCGTTGGGCTGGGCGGGGCCCAGCCCCGGCTGCTGCTCGCGCTGCTCGCCCTCGACACGGGCAGAGTGGTCGGGGTCGACCGCCTGGTCGACGGGATCTGGGGAGCGAACCTGCCGGCCGCGCCGCCATTGCCGCTGGGGACGCCGAGCGCGCCTCCGGGCTGCTCCAGGCGGCGCTGGACTTGTGGCGCGGGGACGCGCTGGCCGACTTTCCCGGCGTCCCCGCGGCGCGCGCCGCCGCCACCCGCCTCGAGGAGCTGCGCCTGGCGGCGCCGGAGGATCGCGTCGAGGTCGACCTAGGGCTCGGCCGGCAAGCCCAGGTGATCGGGGAGCTCCAGGCGCTGGTCGAGCGGGAGCCCCTACGCGAGCGCCTGCACGCCCAGCTCATGCGAGCCCTGTACGCGACCGGCCGGCAGGCCGACGCGCTCGGCGCCTACCAGCGCGCCCGCGCGGTCCTGGCCGAGCGCGCCGGCCTGGACCCCGGCCCCGAGCTGCGCCGCCTGGAAGCCCAGCTCCTCGCCCAGGACCCGGCGCTGGCGATCGCTCCGGAACTGTCGGCCGCCGCGCCTCGGGCCACCCGCCCCGGCGGCCCGGCGGTCAGGGGGCCGGACGCCGCCCCACCGGAGCCTGGCGCGGCGGCGGACGTGACCGCACGGGCGCCGGGCGCCACCGCGGCGGTGGTGCCGTCGAACCTGCCGGCGCCGCTGACCAGCTTCGTCGGGCGGGAGGAGGAGATCGCCCAGGTGCGGGAGCTGCTCGGGCGGGGGCGGCTGGTGACGCTGGTCGGGCCGGGCGGGGCCGGCAAGACCCGGCTGGCGCTCGAGGCGGTCACGCGGCTGCTGGCCGGCGGCGAGGTCGGGCGGGACGGCGCCTGGCTGGTGGAGTTGGCGTCGCTGCGGGACCCGGCGCGGTCAGTCCCCGGGTGGAGCTGGCCAGGCTGGAGGCGCCGGCCGCCGGCGGCGAGGGCGGCGGCGCGACCCGGTGGCCGCTGCGCGCGCTGGCCAACCGCCACCTGCTGGTGATCCTCGACAACTGCGAGCACCTGGTGGAGGCGGCCGCCAGCCTGGTCGAGACGATCCTCGGCGCCTGCCGGGAGTGCGCGTGCTGGCGACCAGCCGCGAGGCGCTGCGCGTGCCAGGCGAGCTGCGCCTGCCCATGCCGGCGCTGCCGATGCCGCCGGAGGACCTGGACGACCCGGAGGAGCTGCTCGCCTTCGACGCAGGCCGGCTGTTCGTGGAGCGCGCCCGCGCGGTGGTCCCGAGCCTGGAGCTGGCCGCGTCCCAGGCGCAGGCGATCGTCGAGATCTGCCGGGGGTCGACAGCAGCTGGGAGCTGCTGACCCCGCCTGAGCAGGTGGCACTGCGCCGCCTGGCGGTGTTCAGCGGCGGCTGCACCCTGGCGGCGGCCGAGCGCGTCTGCGCCGGCCCGGGCCTGGCCGCTCGGGAGGTGGCCGGCGCGGTCGCCGGCCTGGTCGAGAAGTCCCTGGTGGAGGTCGCTCCCGGAACCACGCTGCCGATGCCGTTCTGGCCCGGGATCGAGCGGGTGGAGCTGCCGCCGGTGCCGGCGCCGCCGCCCGGGGAGCCGCGCTACCGGTTGCTGGAAACGGTGCGCGCGTACGCCGGGGAGCGCCTGGCCGAGGCGGGCGAGGCCGACCAGGTCGCCCGCTCGCACGCCGCCTGGTGCGTCAGCGAGGTCGACCAGAGCCAGACCAAGCTGCGCGGCGCCGACCAGCTCGTCTGGTGGACGCGGGCGCACGCCGAGCACGCCAACCTGCGTGCCGGCCTGCGCTGGCTGCTCGACCGCGGCGACGCCGCCGGCGCGGTCCCCCTGGCCGGCGGGCTCGCATGGCACCAGGGCTTCTTCGGCCAGCGCGCCGAGGCGCTCAGCGACCTGCGCGCGGCGCTGGCGCTTCCCGGCGGGCCTCGCGACCGGGCGCGCGCCGAGGCCGTGGCCACCCTTGCCTGGCTCGGCACGTGGGCGGGCGACGGTGTGGAGGCCTTCGGGGCGCGGGTCGCCGAGGCGGAGGCGATCTTCCGCGAGGTGGGCGAGCAGACCCACGCCGACCTGATCGCCGCGCTCGGGCACAACCTCCGCGAGCGCATGCGGGAGCGGGAGCGCGGCGGGTTGCCGACGTCCGAGTCCTCGCCGTCGCCCGCGCGCTTCGACGCTCCCGCGCTCGAAGCGGTGCTCGCCGAGGACGGGTGGACCCACGCGATCGCCTGGTACGCCATGGTGTCGGTCATGACCGTGGCGCTGGAACGGGCCAACGACGGCGACCTGGCCGGCGCCCGCCGTGATGCCGAGGCGCTGCTGGAGCGGATGCGCCGCCATGGCGACCGCCTCGGCATGATCGACTGCCACGAGCTGCTCTCCGGCATCGCCCTGCTCGGGGGCGACCTCGGCCAGGCGGAGGCGCAGCTCCGCGAGTCGCTCCGGCTCGCCTGCGAGCTGCGCTACCCGGCCGAGATGGCGGTCCAGCTCAGCCGGCTCGGCGAGGTCGAGCTGGGCCACGGCGACCTGGCAGGCGCACGTGCCCACCTGGAGCAGGCGCTGGCCGCCTTCCGGCAGTTCGGCCTGCCCGACCGCTCGGCGACCAGGACTTCGAGGCGGCGATGGCCAGGGGCCGAGCGCTCGGTCCCGACCGGGTCGTGGCCGGCGCCGCCGGCCGGTCGCCTGAGGCCGACCGGCTCGGGGCGCCGGGAGACGCTCAGCCCACCCGGCGGTAGCTGCGCACCGCCCAGGCGAAGCTGACCACGGTGATCCCGGCGATCCACAGGAGCGCGTGCAGCGCCGGCGTGGCGACCGGTCCGCCGAGCAGCAGGCCCCTGGCGGCGTCGGCCACCACGGTCAGCGGGTTTGCCCTGACGACCGGCTGGAGCCAGCCGGGCATGCGGGTCGGCGACGCGAAGATCGAGCTGGCGAAGATCAGCGGCATCAGCGCGACGAACCAGAGCATCTGCACCGCCTCGGGGTCCCGGACCGACAGCGCGGTGCCCGCGCTGATGAAGGCGAAGGAGATCCCGAAGGCGATCACCAGCGCCAGCCCCGCCACGCCGCCCGCGAACCCGCCGCTGAACCGGAACCCGAGCCCGAGGCCGACCGCCACGATCAGCGCGACCGTCAGCAGCATGCGGGCGCTGTCGGAGAGGATCCGGGCGATGAGGTAGGCGGAGCGGGCGATCGGCAGCGACCGGAAGCGGTCCAGGATGCCGTTGCGGACGTCGGTCGCCAGCCCGGTCGCGGTGATCGCCGACGAGAACGCCACCTGCTGCACCAGGATGCCCGGGATCAGGTAGGACGAGTAGCGGCCGCCGCCGGGCAGCACGATCGAGCCGCCGAGCACGTAGTTGAACAGCAGCGTGAGCATGATCGGGCGCAGCGCGTCGGCCACCGGGGCGGCCGGGTCGAGGACGATGGCGCTCATGCCGCACGCTCCTCGTCAGGGGCCTGGGTCGCGTGGCCGACCAGGCGCAGGAACACGTCGTCCAGGCTGGGGCGCCGCAGCCCCAGGTCGTCGGCGACGATCCCGGCGGCGCCGAGGCGGCGCACCGCCTCGGCGAGCACGCCAGGACCGGCCGCCGGCACGGTGACCAGGCGCGCGCCCGCGTCCACCAGCGGCGTCCCGCCGGCCAGGCCGTCAAGCGCCCTGGCGGCGGCTTCCAGCTCTCGGGGGGCGCCACCAGCCGGCCGCACCTCGATCACCTGGCCGCCGGCGTGGGCCTTCAGCTCGTCGCTGGAGCCCTCGGCGATCACCCGGCCCTCGTCGAGCACGACGATCCGGCTGGCGAGCTGATCGGCCTCCTCCAGGTACTGGGTGGTGAGCAGGACGGTGGTGCCGTCGGCGACCAGCTCGCGGATCGTGCCCCACAGGCCGATGCGGCTGCGCGGGTCCAGCCCGGTGGTCGGCTCGTCCAGGAACAGCACCCTGGGCCGGCCGACCAGGCTGGCGGCCAGGTCGAGACGTCGCCGCATCCCGCCCGAATAGGTCCGCACCAGCCGGTCGGCGGCGTCGTCCAGGCCCACCAGCTCCAGCAGTTCGGCGGCCCGGTCGCGCCGCAGCGGGCGCGGCAGCTCCAGCAGGCTTCCGATCAGCTCGAGGTTCTCGCGGCCGGTCAACGGCTCGTCCACGGCGGCGTACTGGCCCGTCAGGCCGATCTGCGCGCGGGCCGCCATCGGCCGGCGCGACAGGTCGTAGCCGGCAACGATGGCGCGGCCCGCGTCGGGCCGGAGCAGGGTGGTCAGGATCCGGACGGTGGTCGTCTTGCCGGAGCCGTTGGGGCCGAGCAGCCCCAGGACGGTCCCGGCCGGCACGTCGAGGTCCACCCCGTCAAGGGCCCTGGTCGCGCCGAACTGCTTGACCAGGCCCTCGGCCTGGATCGCGGTGGTCATCACGCCTCCTGTCGGTCCGGCGCCACCGTGCGCCACCGCGCCGACAGGCTCCTGAACCCCGGCTGTCAGGTCTTGCAGCGCCCTGACAGCCAGGCGGCAGGCGTCACAGGGGGTAGGGCCCGAACCTGGCCCAGGCCACCAGCACGGCCAGGGCGACGCCATGAGCAGCGCCAGACCGACGGCGGCCAGCGGGACCAGCACGGTGGCGACACCGGTCACCGCCGGCAGGATCAATCCCAGGGCAGCCAGCACCTCGAGCGCCCCGACGGTCTTCACGCCGGTGTCGGAGTAGTCCTCGACCCAGCCCATGTTGGTGGCCAGCCGCTGGCGGGGCTGGCTGACCTTCATCGCCCCGGCCCCGAGGAAGGCCACGGCGAGCAGCACCTGCACCACCCAGACGACGACGTTCACGACGGTTCCCCTCTCGGGTCGGCGAGCGGCCCTCCGCCCGCGATCAGCATCAGAATACGGAGGCAATCCTCCAGATTTCCAACTGAGCGAGGCCCGCGGTTCCTGCCGATCTGCTATGCTCAGGCCTACCCCATTGCAGCGAGGGCGGTCAGCCCTCGCGGTCGTCGCAGGGTCTGTACTCCGTTCGTACGCACGCCGTTCTACCGGCATGGACTGTCCGCGCGCTGTATCCCACTGAGGCGTCCATCCGAGTCATGAACGGAGTCTCGTTGCACGTGCCCGCTGCCCCAACCCTTCCGAATCCTTCCCGCACGTCCGCCAGCAGCCCCTTCGAGGAGCTGGGCGTGCCCGCCGCCCTGACCAGGGTGCTCGCCGGCCGCGGCGTCGTCGCCCCCCTGCCCATCCAGGCCCGCACCATCCCCGACGCGCTCGATGGGCGCGACCTCCTCGGCCGGGCCGAGACCGGCTCGGGCAAGACCCTGGCGTTCGGCCTGCCACTGCTGGTCCGCGTCGCCGCGGCCCGATCGGTGGCGACCTCCAGCGCCGCGCGGTCGCGCCGGTCCCGGCCTTTGGCCCTGGTGCTGGTCCCCACCCGCGAGCTGGCTCGCCAGGTCCACGACGAGCTCGCCCCGCTGGCGCGAGCGCTCGGCCTGCGGATGCTCGCGGTCTACGGGGGCGCGTCGATGCGCACCCAGGTCCAGGCGCTCCGCGGCGGGGTCGAGGTGGTCGTGGCGACTCCCGGGCGGCTGACCGACCTGCTGGGCCAGGGTGCCTGCTCACTGGACGCGATCATGGTCACGGTGCTCGACGAGGCTGACCACATGGCCGACATGGGCTTCCTGCCGGCCGTGACCTGGCTGCTGGACCGGGTCCCGGCGGGCGGCCAGCGGCTGCTGTTCTCGGCCACCCTGGATAACGGCGTCGACGTCCTGGTGCGCCGCTACCTCACCGACCCCGTGCGCCACGCGATCGGCCCGCCGACCGGCGGCGTGGCACGGATGGACCACCGATTCGTCAACGTGACCGCCGTCGACAAGATCGCGGTCGCCGCCGAGCTCGCCGCCCACTCCGGCCGGGTGCTGCTCTTCGTGCGCACCAAGCGCGGCGCCGCACGGCTCGCGCGCCAGCTCAAGAGCGCGGCCGGGGTGCCGGTTGGCGCGCTGCACGGCGACATGGCTCAGCACGCCAGGGAGCGCGCCCTGGCGGCGTTCGTCAGCGGCCGGACGCCGGTGCTGGTGGCGACCGACGTTGCCGCCCGCGGCATCCACGTGGACGGGGTCGACCTGGTCGTGCACTTCGACCCGCCCACGGAGCCCAAGGCCTATCTGCATCGGTCCGGACGCACCGCGCGGGCGGGTGCCAGTGGCAGCGTCGTCACCCTGGTCCTACCGGACCAGGCCGAAGACATGACCAAACTGCTTCGCCGCGCCGGCGTGGCGGGGCCGGCAGTCAGCCGTGATGCTCCCGCCGGCGGCCGGCGGCCTCGCCACCGCCACCGCGGGCGCCGCTGACCCAGCGCGCTCAGACCCCGATCGACCAGGGGTCCAACAAACGCGCGGAGCAGATCTGGTAGCCGAGCGCGGTGTCACCCGCCCCGAGCCCCGCGTACCACATGCGCAGGGAGCCGTCATGGCATCGCACGGCGCACGGGGCCTGGACTCCGCGGGCCTCCGGGCCCTCCCCGGTGGCCTCGAGGGTGGTGCCGTGGCGGTCCCATTCCACGCCGTCGGTGGAGGTCGCCACGGCGACCTCGACGCGGTCCGCGGCTTCGCTGGTGTGGAACATGTAGAGGGTCCTTGCGATGACGATCACGCAGGGATGCGAGGTGGCCAGCTCGCCCTCCGTGGGCTCCAGGACCGTGCCGACGCGATCCCAGGAGGCGCCGGTGGGTGAGACCGCCGCGAGGATCACCGCTCGCCGGCTGTCGCTGGAACCGTCGTAGCCGGAGAAGTACAGCCACCAACCCGTCTCGCCGAGCACCAGGCATGGATGGCTGGCGCCGAGCGCATCCTGCGGGCCCCGCTGCATGATGGTTCCCTGTGGCGTCCATCCCCGGCCGTCCTCCGAGGTGGCCATGTGCAGCTGGGTCGCCTCGCCGTCGAAACCCGCGTAGGCCATCAGGTAGCCGCCCGGCGTGCGCACCACGCTGGGGGACTCGACGCCGTACAGGTCGCTGTCGCCGGTCGACCCGGCGTCGATCGCGACCCCTTGCCGCTCCCATTTCCGGCCAGGTCGCTGGACCGCCGTCAGGATCCGTCCGGTGGTCCCGTCGTGACCCGAGTACCACATGCGCCAGCCGCCGTCCTCCTCGAGGACCCAGGGGCGGGACATCCGCACAGCGTCCGGCTCACCGGGTCGCCCCGGCGTCAGAATCGTTCCCTCGCGCGCCCACCCCACCGGTCACACCTGCCCGCCCCGGCTGAAGCGTCGGTCGGGAATCTGGTCACGGTGGACGTAGCACCAGTCCTCCGGGTTGTACCGCGACAGTCGCGTCGTGCAGGCCGGCGCGGCGCAGACGCGGTTCTCGCCGAACGAGCGGATGAGCTGCTTGCCCCCAGACCAACCCAGGTTGCTGTGCTTCCTCGCCATGTGGCACCGCTCTCGCTCGGTCATGACGCCGCTGGAGCATCGCCACGACCGCGACGGCACGCCGGGCAGCACCCTCGTGCGTCAGCGCCCCATACCGCTCGCCGACATCGCGAGTCTACGCTTGGTGTGCGGCACGGGCACGCACCAGCAAGACGAGGAGCCAATGCGATGACGCTGTCGAATGAATTCACCTGGGACCAGGCGATGCAGCGGGCGCATCAGGCGGTCAGGGTCTCCGAGCAGCTCTATGACGAGATTGACGAGCTCGAGGGTCGCACCAACGTCGACATCGAGAAGCACCTTCGCAGGGCCGAGGTGAAGGCGAGCCAGGCTCAGGTCTGGGTCGCGATCGCCCAAGCACTCGGGACGCAGGGCGACCGGTACTGACCAGCCGCGGCGCGCCGCAACATGATCCTCGCCGGCGGCCGCATCCCGGCATTTCTTGTCCACAACCCGCACGACCCGGGCTTCCTTCGTTGATGAGAAGAAGCTAGCATTCCCGCCGACATCGCTTGTCGGCTGGGGGTGGGGCGTGAGGCGGACTCGGACCGGCGTCTTCGGGATCGTGCTGGCACTCGGGCTTGCGCTGGCGACCTTGCCAGGGGTGCCGGCGAACGCGGCGCCCACGGCGCCGGGCGGGCCAGGCGCGCTCTCGCACTTCGACCTCGCCCGCAAGGACTGCCTCGGCACGGCGCGCAACCGCACCTCGAAGGTCTGGTACACGGTCGCCGGGGGGGTCCTCTCCGACGTCTACTACCCGACCGTCGACAACACCAACGTCGAGACGCTCCAGTACATCGTCACCGACGGGTCGACCTTCACCGACCTGCAGACCCGTGACATGACCTACACGGTGCGGGCGCTCGATCCCGGCGGGATGGCCTGCCAGGTCACGGCCACCGCCAAGAACGGCCGGTACCGGATCGTCACCGACTACCTGACCGACCCGGACCGCGCCACCGTGCTGCTGCGCACCAGGTTCCAGCCGCTGGTCGGCACCCGCGACGACTACCGGATGTACGTGCGGCTGGACGCGACCGTGAACGGCAACGGCGGCGGCGGCAGCGACAACGCCGGCGCCGACACCGGCACCGTGGACCTCTCCACCGGCCATCCCGTGCCGGTCGCCATCGACACCAGCACCGCCACGATCGCCGCCAACCGCGACTACGCCACCCCGGTGTTCGCCGCGCTGCGGCCCTCGACCCCGTTCACCCAGGTGAGCAGCGGCTTCGCCGGCACCGACTCGGACGGCCTCGTGCAACTCGACAAGGACCGGGCGCTGGGCGACACCTTCACCGACGCGGCCAACGGCAACCTCGTCCAGACCGCCCGGTTGGACCTCGCCCGCGGGTCGGGGGTCACCCTCGCGCTCGGCTTCGGCGGGACCCAGGCGGACGCGGTCAAAACGGCGGGCGCGAGCCTGGGCAACCAGCTGGACGCCGTGCTGGCACGCTACGTGGCCGGCTGGGTCGCCTACGATCGCGGCCTCCGGTCGCCGGGCGGCGCCTTCCGCGGGCTGCCGGTGAGCCGCCAGCTCGCGCTTGCCCGCTCGTACTACCTGTCCGCCAACGTGCTCAAGGCGTCCGAGGACAAGACCTTCCCGGGCGCGGTGGTGGCCTCGCTGGCCTCGCCATGGGGACAGGCGGTCGCGGCCGGCAGTTCGACGCTGACCTACTTCGGCTCCTACCGCGAGGTGTTCGCCCGCGACCTCTACGAGACGTTCACCGGCCTGCTGCTGGACGGCGACGTGGCCACCGCCCGCGACACCGTCCGCTTCCTCTTCGAGCGCCAGCAGCTCCCCGACGGCTCGATGCCGCGCAACAGCCTGGTCAACGGCAAGCCGGCGCCCGACACGTTCGGCACGCAGCTCGACGAGGTCACCTACCCGATCCTGATGGCCCTGCAGGTCGGGATCACCGACAAGGCGTTCTACCTGGCACACGTCAAGCCGGCGGCCGACTTCGCCATCAGCCACGGGCCGAGCTTCGGCGCCGAGCGCTGGGAGGAGCAGAGCGGCTTCTCGCCGTCGACGATCGCCGCCGAGGTCGCCGGGCTGATCGCGGCCGCGCGGATCGCCGACCTGAATGGCGACGACGCCTCGGCCCGGGTCTACCGAGGGGTCGCCGACGACTTCCAGCGTTCGGTGAAGGGCTGGACCGTCACCACCAACGGTCCCAAGAGCTCGCAGCCCTACTTCATCCGGCTCTCCAAGACCGGGGACCCCAACGCGGCCATCACCTACAACGTCGGCAACGGAGGTCCGACCCTCGACCAGCGCGAGGTCATCGACGCAGGCTTCCTCGAGCTGACCCGCCTCGGGCTGTTCCGGGCCGACGACCCCGACGTGGCCAGGTCCCTTCCGATCGTCGACGCCACCATCCGGTCGCAGACAGCCAGCGGGCCGGGCTGGCACCGCTACAACGGCGACGGCTACGGCGACGGGAACGCGGACGGCCATCCGTGGGCGCCGACCGACCGGGGCAACGGGCACCTGTGGCCGGTGCTGGACGGGGAGCGAGCCGAGCACCACATCGCCGTCGGCGACCAGTCGACCGCGGTCGGGCTCGCGGATGCCATGGCCCGGTTCGCTGGCGGCGTCGGCCTGATCCCCGAGCAGGACTGGGAGAACCCCGACCTGGCGCCGTCGGCGTTCGGCACCGTGCCCGAGGTCGCCTCGATCGGCTTCGTCAACGGCCAGCCGGCCGGCTCGGCCGCGCCGCTGACCTGGTCCGCGGCCCAGTTCGTGCGGCTGGTGCGCGACCTGGACGCCAGGCGCCTGCTCGAGCAGCCGGCCGACACGGTCGCCCGCTACGTGGCGCACCAGCAGGGCGCCACCAGCGTGACCATCACCGCCCCGCCGGACCGGACTGCGGTCCCCGGCTCGCCGGTGACCGTCACCGGCACCTCGGCGCCCGGCAACACCATCGATGTGTCCGCCACCAATACCGAGCGGGACTCCGAGAACACCGTGGTCACCACGACGGCCGGACAGGACGGCACCTGGAGCGTCCAGGTCCCGATCAACGGCGGCACCATCGTCCTCGACGCGGTCGCCACCGCAAGCGATGGCGGCACCGCGCACGCGCAGCGGACGGTCGTGCTGGACTTCACGCCCGGCACGGTCCTGCTGGACGTCACCGACCCGGACGGCGACGACAACGGGCCGGGCAACTACGCCTACCCGACCTCGTCCAACTTCCAGCCCGGCGCCTTCGACCTCGAGCGCTTCCAGGTCCTCGACGACGGCACCAACGTGATCTTCAGGGTGCAGACGAGGGACCTGACGCCGACCTTCGGGAGCCCGCTCGGCGCGCAGCTCGTCGACGTCTACGTGCACGATCCCGCCGGCTCGCCGACCTCGACCGCGGCCTCGTTCCCGCAGCGCAACTACTCGATCGCCGGCGGCTCGGCCTGGAGCCGGCTGCTGGAGGTCCAGGGCTTCGGGCAGCGGTACGTCGACGCGGGTGGGGCGACCCTTGGCGCCATCACCATCAGAGCCAACGAGATCTCGCGGTTCATCACCTTCAGCGTGCCCAAGTCGAGCCTGGGGCAGCCAGGACCCGGCTGGGGCTTCACGGTGGTCCTGACCGGCCAGGACGGGTTCAGTCCCGACCAGGCTCGCGGGTTCGCGCCGACGCCGCAGGAGTTCCTGTTCGGCGTCTGCGCGTCCGCGTCCTCCGATCCCCACTGCACTGTCGACCCGAGCACCGTGCCCAAGGCGATGGACGTCCTCACACCCGCCGGCGTGACCCAGTCGGACGAGCTCGACTACACCGTCCACCAGCCCGTAACCATCCAGGGCGTGACCATCCAATAAGAGGGCACCCCGGGGCCCGTCCTGGCTTCCGGCCCCCGGGTCGGCCGGCTTCGGCCGCGGGCGGCCCGGGCCCGGCCGCCCTGGGCCCGCCGGCCCCTGGGTGGTGCGTCGGGGTGGCGGCGGGGTTCGTGTCGATCTTCTATGATCCGCCGGTGTCTGACCCTGTCTGTCCCTGTTCGAGGCTGCCGGCATGCAGACGGCGCTGAGGCATCGCCGCGACGCCGCCGCCCGCGGCTCCGCCCGGAAGGTGCCTCGGCCGCCCGCCGAGCTGTGGTCGCTCGGCTGGCTGCTGCTCGCCGGCTTCCTGCTGCAGGTCGTGTTGCGCGTCGCCATCAGCATCGGGCGGGACGGGCCGACGAACTTCGCCGACGAAACCGGCTACCTGGCCAACGCGCGGGCCATCGCTGGCGGCGTCCCCGGTGCGTTGCAGATGGCGGCCCTCTACCGGGGCGGGTACTCGCTCCTGCTCCTGCCCGCACAGTGGCTGGGGCATCGGCCGCTCAGCGAGTACCAGGGCGTGCTCGTCACCAACGCCCTGCTGTCCAGCCTGGTGTTCCCGCTCCTCCACGTGCTGCTGACCAAGGTCTTCCGGGTGCCCGCCCGGACCGCCCTGATCGCCGCCTTCCTGGCGACGCTCTACCCGCCGCTGGTCGTCACCACCCAGTTCGCCTCGGCCGAGTCGCTGCTGCCCGCGCTGGTGCTGCTCGCCGCCATCACCCTGGGCGCCGTGGTCACCGCCTCGCGGCCCCGCGCCGCGGCGGGCTGGGCGATTGCCTGCGGGTGGAGCGCCGGCGCGATCTACACGACCCACGGCCGCACCGCCCCAATGGTGGCGCTGCTGGTCGTACTTCTGCTGACGCTGGCCGTGCTGCGCAGGGACCTCGCCGGCGCCGCCGTCGCCGGCGTGGTGGCGGCCGTCGCCGTGACCCTGGCCGGGCAGTGGCTGAACGACTGGCTGAACGGGAAGAGCTGGGGTGGCCGCCAGGACGCCGACCTCCAGCACGTGCTCGACAACGCCCGCACGCTCGGCTCGCTCAAGGCCGTGGCCGGCCTCGCCCTCGGCCAGTCCTGGTACCTGTTCGTCGCCACCTTCGGCCTCGTCGTCCTCGGCCTGGTCCACGCCGCCACCCGCCTTCGGGCACCCGCCGCGCCCGCGCCGGAAGGCGCCGACCCGACGGTGTCCGCGACCGCGCCGCCGGAAGGTGGGAGCCCGCCGATGCCCGCGACCGCGCCGCCAGAGGGTGGGAGCCCGCCGGCAACCGCCACGGTGGCGGGTGGGGGGCGGTCTTGGGGGCGGCGGGCGGTCGATGGGCTCCGTGGGGCGGTCGGTCGTGAGGCTGGTGGGGCTGCGGTGGTGAGCGTGTTCGTGCTGGGCTCCACGATTGGGCTGGCCCTTGTGGCGGGGCTGTTCCTCGATCCGCCGGTGCGACCGGACCATGTTGTCTACGGTCGCTACCTGGAGATCCTGGCCCCGCCGCTGCTCGCGCTCGGGCTGGTGCGGCTGTGGACGGTGCGGGCCCGGCGCTTGGTGGCGGAGCTGGCGGTCGGGTCCGCGGTGGCGCTGGTGGCGTGCGCGGTCGCCACGGTGTACGCCGGCGGCCTGGTGAGGCGGGGCCCTGTCAATTGGTACACAGTGCTGGCGCTGCCGGTGCTGGCGCAGACGCGCGAGCAGATCCGGCCGGTGACCGCGACGCTGGTGGCGTTGGCGGGCGCCGCGATCCTGCTGGCGCTGGCGCGGCGGCCTCGGGTCTGGGCGCTGCTGGGCCTGGCGGGGGTCTTGGTGGCCAGCTCGATCGCACTGCGGGTGGTGGTGATCGAGGCCAGGGATCGTGCTATCTACGGCACGCAGCCGATCGGGCTCTCCGAGGTCCCGGGACTGAACGCGCCGCAGGACGTCGGCTACGACGTCGCCGCCTACACTCCCGTCGGCCTGTATGGCTACCAGTGGCAGTTGGATCGCGCCCGCTTCGTGCTCTTCGACTCCCGCCGGGACCCGGTTCCGCGCACCAAGTGGGTCATCGCCGGGCTGAACTGGCCGCAGGCGCGGGAGGTGGGAGCGCGCAGGGTCTGGGTCCACCGGGCCTTCCGGCAGGCGCTGTGGCGCCTGCCACCCTGACGGCGCGCCCCGGGGGGAGCAGTGCGGGAGCCCGCTCGGCGAGGCTCGGCGGGCTCAGGATCGGGGTTGGAACAGCCGCCCCCGCCCTGACCGCTTGGAGCGCTGAGCAGCAGGCGCAGGTCGCAGCCTTCCACTCCGCGCCGCCCTTCTCAAGGCGAGCGCCCGGGAGCGGCGGTGGCTCCTATCGCGACGGGGCGCGGGGGAGGGGGGTTTGGTCGACGACGTAATAGAGGGCGACCGCGAGGTGGCCGGCGAGGGTGAGGGGGGCGCTGACCCATGCAACGCCCAGCAGGGCGATGTAGGCGACGTTGCCGATGCTGAAGCGGCGCAGGGCGGCCTTGCCCTCGGACCGGCTCATGGGACGGTCGAGCAGGCGGCCGCCGTGGACCGCCCACCACCACAGGAGGCCGAAGCTGGAACCCATCAGGAACATCACGGCGCTGTACGCGAACGCTGCGGGGTGGGAGTCGACGGGATCGGTGAGGTGCTCGGCCAGTAGCGCGGTCGGAAACGGGATGGCGGCGACGAACAGCAGCAACAGCAGGTTGATGAACAGCAGCACGCGATCGACCCGTGCGATCTGGCGGAAGACGCTGTGGTGGTTGACCCAGATGATCCCGATCACCAGGAAGCTCACCAGGTAGGCGGCGTAGTGGGCGACGGCGCCCCGCTCCAGGAGCTGCCTGCCGAGGGTCGAGCCGGAGCCCGGGCTCAGGTCGAGCGCGAGCAGGGTGATCGCCACGGCGAACACCCCGTCGCTGAACGCTTCGACACGGCTGGTCTCCATCGCGGCAATGCAATCACAGCGCCGGCTCGACCGCCGGCCAGTCCTCGGGCCGGAGCGGCTCGGCCCGGAAGCCCTCGGCCCCGCCACGCGGGCGCCCGGCCCTGCCGCGGGGCCGCTCTGGCTCGCGGGCGACGGAACCTCCTACATTCGATCCGGCGTGCTGGCTCATCGCGTCCCTCCCGACTGCGGTTTCCCGATTTTGGCATCCCGTTCCTGATCGCCGCCCTGGGGTTCCGCGGTGCGGTGGGGCGCTTCCCAGCCCTGCGCCGGCGCTTCCGGCTGTTCGAGCTGGCCGGCGGGGGAGTGCTGGTGGTCATCGGCCTGCTGCTGGTGACCGGCCTGTGGGACGGCCTGCTCAACCAGCTCCGCGTCTGGGCCGGTCCGTCAACCTGCCGTTGTACCGGGAGCTTGCCTCCACGGCCCCGCAAGAGCGCCTGAGCCATGGGCGGGGTGGCACCATATGCGTTTGGGGACAGCGTGCCGGCCGCGCGGCGGCTGGCGCTCGTCGCCGAGGCGTTCGAGCCGTCCAGCCGGGCGTTCCTGGAGCGCTTCGCGGGCGCGACGCCCGCGCTGGCGGTGGACCTCGGCTGTGGCCCGGGGCACACCACCCTGCTGCTCGACGAGGTGCTGCGGCCGCGCCGGACACTCGGTCTGGACCAGTCCGCGACCTTCCTGGAAGTGGCCCGCGCGACGGCCCGCCAGGGGATCGTCTACCTGGAGCACGACGTGACCACGGTGCCGTTTCCCGAGCGCCCGGTGGCCGCCGCCTCGAGGTCGGCCATCTGCTGGAGTCGCTGGCCGACCCCGACGACCTGCGGCGCGTCGACAGCCGCCTCGCAGTGCTGTCGCCGCCCACGCCGTTGGTTGGTGCGATGTTCGGCCTGAACCTCGGGGTCTGGCGTCACGACCCGCTCGTCGCCGGCGTGGCCACCTCGGCCGTCCTCGATGAGATCGCCCTCGGCCTGCGTGCTCTCGCCGACGGCGAACCCGCCAGCATCACCTGGCGGCTGCGTCAGCTCGCCTTCGAGCGGTCGCCGCGAGGTAGGCGCTGATCAGCGGGTGCGGCGCCGCGGGTGTGCTGGAGGTCTGCGGGACGAACAGCGTCCCCATGAAGAAGCGGTGGCCCGGCAGCTCGACGATGCGGACCTCGCCGTCCTGGTCGACGCCACCGATCGCAAGGCCGCTGCTGGTCAGCGCCTCGGTGTAGTCGGGGTTGAGGCCGAACTGGCAGTAGTACCGCTCGGTCGCGCTGACGCTGCCGTAGGCCCGCTGGGCCAGCGAGCCCTCGATCAGGCGCACGTCCATGATCTGGCCGACCAGCGAGCAGGCCAGCCCGTTGATCAGCAGCCGCGAGGCGGTCGGGTCGTACTCGGCGTGCGCGGCGTCGGGAATGCCGGCCACGTTGCGCGCGAACTCGATGATCAGGTGCTGGAAGCCACCGCAGGTGCCGAGCAACGGCAGGTCGTGGGAGCGGGCGAAGGTGATCGCCTCGAGCGCCCCGCGCATGCTCCGGTACGGGCTGGCCGGCGCGATCCACACCGCGTCGAACCCGTCCAGGACGTCCTCGGCGGCCCCGTCGATCCTGGGGGTGTCGATCCAGGCGACCTCGGCCAGCCAACCTCGACGCCGGGCGGCATGGTCGACGGCGGCGCCGATGGCGAGGTGGGTCTCGTTGCGTTCCTGGTAGTCGCCGACCACGCCGATCCTGAGCACGTCCACGCCCGGTCCTCCCTTGCTCGCCTTGCTCGCCGCCCCGTCGCCCAAACCCTCGCGTGCCCTCCGGGCCGGCGCAACCCAATGAGCAGGCGGCTGTCAGAGGTCGAGGCGGTAGGCGATCACCGTGATCGGCCGCTCGCCCTCCACGCGGTGAGACGCGGGGGCGTCGAAGTCGAACGTCGGCGCTCGCCGGAAGCCCATGCGCTCGTACAGGGTGACCGCGGCGGTCATGACCTCCGCCGTATGGAGGCCAAGCACCGCGGCGCCCGCCCGCCGCGCCCGATCGAGGCACGCCTCCATCAGCAACCGGCCGATCCCGCGCCCGCGCGCCGCGGGGTCGACGCCCAGGGCGCGGACGCCTGCCCAGCCCGGCGGCCAGCCGACCCCCTGGGCGTTGGCCCGCTCGTAGAAGGTGATCGTTCCCAGCAGCCGGCCCGCCTGCTCGGCGACGAGCAGGCTGCCGGCCCGGACCCGGGGTTCCAGGTCGAGGATGTCGGCGATGTAGGGCTCATAGATGGCCCGCGGGATCGCCGAGGCGAATTGGCGATACGCCGCCTCCAGCAGGACGCGGATCGCCTCGTGCTCCTCGGGCTCGGCGTCGCGCACCGAGACGGCGGCGCCCTCGTCGGCGGAGGCCTCTTGGGCGGCACTGGCGTTCCGTTTCGCGTTGAATGACGTCATCGCACAGCTCCCCGGAGGGGACGACCGCTCTTCTCCAGCTCCTCGACCTCTCCAGAAAGGTGCTGCACGGCATTCCGCAAGGTCTCCAGGGTCTCGACGCTCTTACGGAGAGGCCGATGCCATCGAGCATCAGCTTCTGCCGACGGTGAAGCCCTGCCGGCAGGCGGTGAAGCGGAGAATCCGGATCGAGCACAGTGGGAGCCCTCTGGTGCGGAAGGTGGCGGCGCGTGGGCGCCGCGGTGCGGCGGCCGTCAGTATGCGCTTGCCGGAGCCTGCCAGCGAGCGGACATCCGGCCTGCTCAAGCTGCGCGCGGGTCCAGCTCGGGTCCGGCGCGGCTACCCGATGTAGGGCGCGCTGGACGTGAGGCCGTGGTCGAGGCGAAGCCGGATCGCCGGGTGGATCTCGTACCGGTCGAGGTCGCCGGGCTCGACCCATGCGACCTGGGCGGCCTCCATGGTGCGTTGGAGCTCGCCGCCGACCGGTCGGGCCCGCAGGCAGATGTTGACCGGCTGGCGGACCTCCTTGACCTTGTCGCCCTTCAGGTAGGCGATCAGGTGATCCGGCGTGGAGAACACGCCCACGATGCCGGTGATCTCGACCTGGAGCCCGGTCTCCTCCTGGCACTCGCGCACGGCGGCCTCGGGCACGGTTTCGCCCTTCTTCACGCCGCCCGTGGGGATGGTCCACAGCCCCGAGTCGGACCGCTGCAACAGCACCACCCGGCCTGCCTGGTCGCGCACCAGCACGGATGCGGACGGCTTGCGGCTGGTCGGCTTCGGCGCCTGCGGGTCCTGCCAGTAGTCGACCCGGCGCCGCTTCGGGCTCATGCCGGCTCCAAGGTGGGTTGCTCGGTGTCCAGCGGGCGGGCGGAGGACCAGACCCGTTCGAAGCTCTCCACGTAGGTGTGGAAGTAGGCGCCGTCGACCCGGCGTAGATGCAGCGTCGGCGTGTGGGCGGCCAGCAGCCCATACACGTGGACGTTGACCAGCAGCTCGTCGTCGAACCGGTAGATCGAGTTGTAGAGCGGCGTGTCGTGCAGGCGGATGGAGGCAACGTCAGCCAGCGGTCGGTAGGCGCCGAGCACCGCGCCGACCCGGCCGGCGACGACGCCACGGCCGATCGCCTGCTCGTCATCCCGGGCGGCGAGCTGGCGGCCATGCATGCCTGGTCGCTTCGCCTGCTCGACAAGGGATCGAAGCCGCGGCGGTTCGGGTTCCTGCGGCTGGGGCGCTGATCCGCCGGCCCGGTTCGACGTCCCGTCGAGGTTGGGTCTGGCGGGCGGGGTGCCGGAGGCTGCGGCTGGTCGGGCCAGGCGATCCCCGCCTCGCGCAGTTCATTGGCGCGCGCCGCCATGGCCTGCTCGTCGGTCGGCTTCAGGGCCGCCCGGAGGGCCGGATCACCGCGCTGGCCAGTGGGTTGGGGGCGGCGGGGACCCGTACCTGGTATCAAGTGGAGCGGGACACCGGATCGAGCGAGAGGAGTGGGCGTGGCGGCGAGGCCGGGGAGGGCGGGACGGCCGAAGCTGGTGCTGGGCGTGTACGTGGTCACCGCGGCCGGGATGGTGCCGGGCCGGGGCCACGCCGAGGTGGCGGCCGGCGCCATCGAGGGTGGCGCGAACGCGGTCCAGCTCCGCGCGCCCGGGCACCGGGACGAGGAGCTGCTCCCGCTGGCCCAGGAGCTGGCCGACCGGTGCGGCGAGCGGGGCGTGCTGTTCATCGTCGACGATCGCATCGAGCTGGCGATGGCCTGCGGCGCGGCAGGCGTGCATCTCGGGCAGGGCGACCCCTGGCAGGAGGCACGGGTGCGTCTGGGTCCGGACCTGATCCTTGGCGTCAGCGTCGAGAGCACCGAGCAGGCGTCCGCGGCCGAGGCCGCCGGCGCCGACTACCTGGGCGTCACCGTGTTCGCCACCAGGACCAAGCCGGAAGCGGTCCCGGGAGGGCTGGAGCGGGTGCGCGAGATCAGCGCGGCGACCCGCCTGCCGGTGGTCGGCATCGGCGGGATCGACGCGTCCAACGCGCGCCAGGTGCTCGACGCGGGCGCCGCCGGGATCGCGGTGGTCTCGGCGGTCGCCGCCGCCCCCGACCCGGCCGCCGCCACGCGCACCCTGGTCGCCGCCGTCCGCGGCACCACCAGCGCCCCGCCCTTCCACCCCTGAGCCCGCATCGGGCTCCCGTGTCAGCCCTGCGCGCTCAGGGCCGCGATCAGCCATTCGAACGCGGGCACCGCGCTGGATCCACCCTCCAGCCGCTGGAGACTCACGCCGTCATCCCACCGCCCTCCTCGAGCCCTTGATCGACCATGTCGAGGAGGCGGTGGGTGATGTCCTCGGTCTGGCGCGGTGGGAGGCCGCGCAGTGGACCGTCGATGACCAGCATGGCCAGGCCGTGCACGGCCGACCAGGCCAGGAACTCCGCGCCCGGGCGACGCCGGCGGGGCAGGACGCCCGCGTCGACGAGCTCGTCCAGCGCGGCCGCCAGGAGCTGGAACGGGGTCAGGCCGCTGTGCCCGGCCTTGGCCGGGTCGGCGGCGCCCTCCAGGTCCTCGGGGACCGAGAACGCGGTCCGGAACAGCCCCGGCTCGGCCTGGGCGAAACGCAGGTAGCCGGTCCCGACCGCTCGCAGTCGCGCACGCGCCGCGCCGGCGGGATCGCCGGAGCGCGGCAGCTCCGCCAGCTCCCGCTCGATCGCGACGGCCAGCGCCGACATCGCGGCCGAGGAGACCGCCCGCAGCAGCGCCAGGCGATCGGCGAAATGGCGGTACGCCGCGTTGGGAACCACCCCGGCCCAGCGCGTGGCCTCGCGGAGCACGACCGCGTCCGGACCGCCGCGGCGCGCCAGCTCGATACCGGCCTCCAGCAGCGCATGCCGTAGATCGCCGTGGCGGTAGGTGCCGCGCCTCGTGGGGCCGGTGCCGGTCTCTGTGCTCGTCATCACCTCTCCACGCGGGCGCCGTCCCTACCCTTTGCTATTGTGGACAGCGTACACAAACTCGCTGGAGGAGGGCACGGGATGGGGCTGACCACGTCCAACGAGAGGATCGTGCGGGTCAACGGGGTCGACCTGTGCGTCGAGAGCTTCGGTGACCCCGCCGACCCGGCGATCCTCCTCATCCATGGAGCGGGCGCCTCGATGCTCTGGTGGCAGGAGGAGTTCTGCGAGCGTCTGGCGGCCGGCCCCCGGTTCGTCATTCGCTACGACCACCGCGACACCGGCCGATCGGTCAGCTACCCGCCGGGCGCTCCCCAGTACACGGGGGCCGACCTGGCCGCGGACGCGGTCGGCGTGCTCGATGCCTTCGGCCTGGCCAGCGCCCATCTGGTGGGGACCTCGATGGGCGGAGCGATCTGCCAGATGGTGGCGCTGCGGCATCCCGACCGGGTCGCATCCCTCACCTTGATCTCGACCACCTCGGTCTCGACGAGCCCAGGTGGCCCCGACCTTCCGGGCCCGTCGGAGGAATTCCTCGCCTTCGTCAAGGGGGCGGCGGACCCCGACTGGTCGGATCGGCCGGCGGTGATCGACCACCTCGTCGAGTCCATTCGTGCCCACGCGAGCGCCGCGCGCCCGTTCGACGAGGCGGCCGTCCGTGAGTTCGTGCGCCGTGACGTCGACCGCGCCCGCAATATCGAGTCGAGCATGAGGAACCACTTCGTCATCGACCCCGGCGACGACCCCCCGCCCGGGATCGGCGAGATCGGCGCCCCGACCCTGGTGGTCCATGGCGCGGACGATCCTTTGTTCCCGCTGGGCCACGGGCTCGCGCTGGCCGGCGGCATCCCGGGCGCCAGCCTGCTCGTTCTGGAGCGGACCGGCCACGAGCTGCCGCCGGCGGTCTGGGACGTCGTGATCCCCGCGATCCTGGTGCACACCGCGGGAGGCAGCTAGCGGGGCGGGGCGGTGCTCGGGCCGACGTGCTCGTCGAGCCAGTCCTGGAGCGGAGCGGCCGTGCGCAGGAACTCCACCACCCGCCGCTTGGCCCCGGCCGTGTGGAGCCAGGCCGCCGCGGGCCAGTGGCGCCACGCGATCAGCCCCTTGTGGCGCAACAGCTCGATCCGCGGGTGGTCCCGCGGGTAGCCCTTGGGCGCGCTCTTGAGGCTGGACGACCCGTGGACCTCGACCTTCTCGGCGGTGAGCCGGTCGATGACGGCGACCAGCTCGACCCCGCTGCCCTTGTCGGCGGCCGCTTGCCGGTAGCGGTCCAGCTGGTCAGGGGCCATCTGGTAGTAGCCGATCCCGGTGCTCAGCCCGTCCGCGCTGAAGTTGACGTAGCCGCCGCGCTCCAGGATCGCGTAGATGGCCGTCTTGTAGGGCGACTTGTCGGTGCGGAAGCGCACGTCCCGGTACGGCCGCGCGATGCGGCCGGGCCCGAACTCGTCGGCCAGCTCGTCGAGCAGCTCCGCCATGGGCGCGTGCACGCTGGCGTCGAAGACCGGCTTGTGGGCCGTCCAGTACGCCTTGGTGTTGTCGGCCCGGAGCCCCTCGTAGAACTCCACCGCCTCGATGGGCCATCCACGGAACGCCATGTCAAAGAGCATAGGCGATCCGAGCGGGAGGGGTTGTCCGAAAAGCATGGCGGGTACGCCGCGGCGTGCCTCTTCGGAACGTTCACCCGATGCTTGCGGTGATGAAACATGTTCGTCACTCTGGCTGCGGCAATATGTGAATGGAATCACAAAGCCCGTCAAGGAGGGAGCAGCGTCACGGTGCCGATGAAGTCCGTTCATCGCATGGTCCATCAAGCGGATCGACCCGACGGAGGAGTGGAGTGGGGCTGCCCGCAGTGCGGCCGCTACACCGTGTGCCACCCCGACAGCCGGGTCGTGGTCATGACCGGCGAAACAGCGAGCGTCCATGTCCCGGGTGCCGGGTTCCCGCCGGCGCCTGACGACCTCGTCACCCCCAGCGAGTTCGACCAGGACTGGCTCCGCAGCCACGAGATGGCGTGGTAGCGGCAGGCTCCCGCGCGACGGGAGACAGCCCATGACCCTGCTGATCGCCGCGACCGGCGACGTCCCCACCCGCCTCGGTGAGCTGCTGCTCGGTCGCGCCACCAAGGTGGCTGCGGTGCTGCTGGCGGCGTTCGTCGTCGAGCGGCTGGCGCGCTGGATGGTGGGGCGGGTCGTCCGCGGCCTCCAGCGGCAAGGGGTCCAGCAGCGGTTGCAGTCGATCCGGGCGAGAACGCCACGGGCCCTGCTGGCCACCACCGACCCGCTGCCCAGCCTGCGCCACGCGCAACGCGCCGACGCCATCGGCGCGGTGCTGCGCAACCTGTCCTCGGTGGTCATCTGGCTGCTCGCCGCCATCCTGGTCCTGCAGGTGCTCGGCGTCCGTCTCGGACCGCTGCTCGCCGGCGCGGGCGTGGTCGGCCTGGCGATCGGCGTGGGCGCGCAGCAGATGGTGCGCGACTTCCTGGCGGGCATCGCCATGCTGCTGGAGGACCAGTACGGCGTCGGCGACGTTGTCGACGTGGGCGAGGCCACCGGTGAGGTCGAGCGGGTGGGCCTGCGGACCACCCGGCTGCGCGGCGTCGACGGCACGGTCTGGCACGTGCGCAACGGCGACATCGAGCGTGTCGGCAACAAGTCGCGCGACTGGGCGCGCGTGCTGCTGGACGTGGAGGTGGCGCGCGGCGCCGACCTGGCGCTGGTGCGGCGCACCGTGGAGCAGGCCGCCAGGGAGCTGCGGCGGGACGAGCGCTGGCGGTCGCTGCTGCTCGAGGATCCCGAGGTCTGGGGCGTCGAGGGGCTCGGGCCGGCGTCGGTCACGATCCGGCTGGCCGTCAAGACCCGCCCCTCGCGAAGCGACGAGGTTGCCCGCGAGCTGCGCGCCAGGGTCGACGAGGCCATCGAGGGCGCGGAGATCCCGCTCCCGGCCCCGACCGAGGCCCTGGTGGTGGGCCCGGAGCGGTGACCCCGGCGCGGCGCTAGGACGGGCGCTGGTCGAACATCCAGCGGTGACCTTCCAGGTCGGCGGCCCGGTAGCTGCGGCCGTACCGAGTGTCCGCCGATTCTCCACGACCTCACCTGGCGGCGCGTTCCGGTGGCCCGGCACGGCGCAGCCACAGCGCCGCCTGGGTCGGCTGCATCGCCTGGTCGACCACGGCCAGCAGCTCGGTGGTGAGGGTGTCGAGGTCGATCTGCTGGCGCAGGCGGGCGCTGAACGCCGCGATGGTCATGGCCGCGTCGTAGCCGCGCCGGTTGAAGCGACGGTCGACCGCCCGCTGCACGCGGCGGCGGGCCGGCTGGAACACCCCGGCCACCGCCAGGGTGGCCCCGGCGACGACCAGGCTGCGGTCCTGGCCGAGAAGCTGACCGAGCCCGAGGACCACCCCGGCGTACGCCCCACCGAGCAGCACCGTGAGCAGTCCGTACGCCAGCGTGCGGCTGACGATGCGGTCCAGGTCGTAGAGCCGGTAGCGCGCGATCGCCGCGCCGATCGCCATCGGGAGCAGTGCCAGGTACAGGCCGGCGGCCCAGCCGGCCAGGGCCAGGTGCTCGGTGACGATGCCGGCGGCGGTCGCCAGCACCGCCAGCGGCGCCAGCGCGGCCGCCAGCGTCAGCCAGCGGAGCTGCTGGCGCTCCACCCCGCGGGCACGGCGAAAGCGCAGCACCAGCGAGGCGGCGGCGACCACCAGGGTGATGGCGGTGGCCGGGGAGGCCGTGCCGTAGACGGTCCGGAGCGGCTCGACCAGCGCGGTGATGGCCATCGGGTTGTGGATCGCCCGCAACGGCGACTCCGGGTCCAACTGCGGCACCCCGAGCAGCCAGGACACCAGGAACGCCGCGGGCACGGCCGCGGCCACCCGTGCCCACCACCGCCAGCGCGATGATGGCAGCGAGCCGGTCGGGGTGAGCAGCAGGATGAAGCCGAGAAGGCCGAGCCCGGGGATGAAGGTGACCGAGGCGAGCACCGCCAGGTAGCTGGCGGCCGGCAGTCCCCCGGGCCGCACCAGCAGCCCGTAGCGGGCGTATCCCTCGGCCGCGTTGGTGAGCGCCTGCGGCAGCAGCGCGAAGGCCAGCAGCAGCCAGCCGACCGGATGGCGGGGCCGGCGGCTGGCCAGCACCGCCCCCGCGGTCGCGGCGCTCACCGCCCCGAGCACCAGGGTGACGCCCCCGGCACCCAGCTGCGCCAGGTCCGGCCTGCCGGCCTGGCGCAGCAGGTGGTCGAACCAGGCGGTCACGCCCAGGCCGAGCAGGCACAGCACCCACAGGGCGAGCGCCAGCGCGGCGGCCCACCGCGACCGCTCCGTCCGCATTCCCGGGTTCGTCTCCACCGCCGCCGGCACGCGCAGGCCACCTCCACGACCACGTCGACCTGCGCCAAGTCTCCCCGATCGCCGTCACGGAGACGTTACGGGCGCCACCGCGCGGAGCCCATCCGGGGCCTCCCGCGGGAGTAGCCGCCCGGCCGCGGCTGCTCCGGCGGGTGCCCTGGCCCCGCGGTCGCTACGCGGCGCGGCGCAGGGCAAGAGCATCCCGCCGACCGACGACGGCAGCCCTCCTGACCAGGAGCATGGGACCCGCAATCGACGACACACGAGCGGGCCGGCTCCAGGCCGGATCGCAGAGGAGGCTCCGATGGCATTCAGCGGACAGGTGCTCGACAACCCGATCAGCGGCGAACGGTTCATCTTCCAC
>WNFY01000152.1_pt1 | contig 93128 bp, 90 predicted proteins | sample 5400091 | NCBI WGS metagenome assembly WNFY01 (sample SAMN13153364, study PRJNA577476) | soil metagenome | isolation source: 60 cm soil or saprolite under grassland replicate 1 | place: USA:California | collected 2016-06-15
AGTGATGGCGCCGCGCTGGATATGGCTCTCCGGTCCCCACGGACCATCGGGGAACACGGCTCCTTTTTTGAATCCATCCTCGGCGGGATCGCTGTACACCAGCATCGCTGCCGCTCCCTCGCGTTCGGCAGTGAGGGCTTTGAATCCACGATAGCTGTACGGATTGGAATACCGCACCAGGACGATCTTGCCCTTCACGCTGATGCCTTGCCGGCGCAGCAAATCGTAGTCTTCGGGGTTGCCGCTGTGCGCGTACACGACTGGGGCGGTGACTTCTCCAGAAACCGACATCCCCGACCAGGCCGGACTCACTCGCGGATTTTTCGAATCAGGGTCTTGAGGATACGGCTCCTCGCGCAGCGTGGCGCGATACTGGACTGGAGCCACAAGTTCGAGAGACGAGCTCTTCGGCATGGTCGCGTACACGTCATACCGGCGGATGACTACGTCGTCCAAGCCCTGTTTGCGCCACTGAGCTGCGACATACTCCGCAAGATCATTGTTGCGCTTGGACCCGGCCACATGCGGCTCTGCGGTGAAGATGCGATGCTGGCGACGTTCCTCCGTAGGAGACGGAATCGCCTTGAATGTCTTTTCCGCGTCAATTTCGCTGGCTGCGCGGGAGGGGGTGAAACCCAAGATTGAAGTAGCAACGTCGCTCTGAGACCTGGCCGGAGTAACCGCCAGGCAAAATAGGAAAACGGCGGATGCCAACACGCGGGGCCTGAGTGGATCCATAAAGTGCGGTCTCATTTCCAAGAGGGGAAGTTCAACAAAGCGCGGATTATATCAGGGCAGTTCCAGGGTGATTGCCGGCCACGACAAGACTCGACCGGCGCGGATGATTCCGCGGATTCCCGTGGTGTGCGAATCAATTCTTTATGGCGCCCGATTCGTTATGCCAGACCACGGAAGCTTTCTTGTCACTCGCGTGCTGTTTGCGTTGGACGCGCGCCGCCTCTCCCAAAGAAATCTCTTCTTTGACAGGCGCGAGCTCCCACATGGGACGTTCGCCACGGACAACGGTGGGAGCGCTTTCCCCCAGAATGCTTTGCTCCAGGGCGAGGGGCTGGCGCGAGGCATGGGCTGGATGCGAGGGGATTTCAATCCTTTGTGGCTCGCTGCTGAGCACGCCGCCTACCTGGCCAAATACGCTTGTGGCGCACAGTATGGCCAGGGACAGGACGAGTGTCTTCATGGGAAACGATCTCCGGAAACTGGGACCGCGCGGACCTCACCGTGGAGTTCCGGGCGGAAGCCACAGGCGGTTGTCCTTAAAGGACCTGTAGCTCTGCCGTGACGAATGCAAGCTCCATACCAAACCCGGACATCAAAAACAGGGAGTTAAGGTCTGGACCCTGGGAGTTGAGCAATTGTTTGCACAATTTTGCGGGACAAAGATGGATGAATCGAGGGACTCTCAGAACTCGAAATACTCGCCTGACGCGACCCGGCGCACGCTGGCTTCTGTTCCCGAGGGCAGCAGGCCTACGACTCCGCTCAGGTTCTCCCAGGCTGCTTCTGTCAATGCAGGATCTGAACCCACCAGGTCCCGGATCATCTGCCAGGCAGATACATTCAGGGCGCCTTCCGGCGGAGGTCCCATGGCGAGTGAGACCGAGCACTGGGGACAGAAGCAGATGCGCTGCGCCCCTGATTTTTGCCGTGGCCTGACTCCTACAGTCTGGGCGAACATGTAGACCGCAACCGATTTCTGCCCGGCCTGAATCTCTCGATGGCAGCGGAGACAATATAGGTTTTCCACGATTCCCCTAGTTTCGCCAAACTTGAAAAGTCAAATACTGTCGCCTGTCATGTTTCCGCGCAAGTATGTAGCCAGATTCCCGGCGCCTTTAGCGTCTTGCTTTGTCCCTGCCCCGTGCTTGGTCAATTGCAGTTACGTTTTGGAGAACAGCGGCTCGGGCGAATGCGGCCCTCAATTGTCGAACCGGCCTGCCCAGATGCGTAGGGGCGAGGTTGCGGTCCGTAAGTTGATGTTCCGGTTCGGGTAGGCGACGAATGAATCGCTGGTAGGTCGCTTCAATCCCCGGTTGATGCCCGATCGTCGCCTCGAGTCGAACTTGGTGGAGAGGATCGTCCTGGCGTAACCCAGAGCTCTCGCCAATTCGTTTGGCATGGTTCTGCGTTTGCTTGATCCGCGCTACTGCCCGGCGGACCACTCGCAGCAGTTCCGCTGCATCTTCCTGCTTGCGGTCTTCCCGCAAGTATCGTTCCGCCTTGATGATGGTGAACCAGGTGCGATTGCGCCCTGTTTCCTGGGGAGGGCCTAGCCTCAACACTTCACACAGATGCGCAGACACCGTCTGCTTTCTCACGCCCTGCTTGCCGGATCGGCGGGTGCGATATTGAGTCAAGGGGTTCTCCTCCATACGTCCGTGAACTCCGGCCTCTTCGAAGGCTTCCATCGCCGCCGCTTGTGCATGAGTCAGACCCGGTTCCACACCGCCTTTGGGGAATATCCAGCGCCCTCCGCCAGTTTGGACCAGCAGGAATTCGATCTCATCGCCACGCACCCGATAGCAGATCGCCGCCACTTGTTCAATTTCGCGGAGATTCCGCAGCCTTGTAGCCCGGAAGAACTTAGCGTCAGCCGTCATTCAACAAGAGTGCGTCATGGTGTTGCCTTCTGCCTAGAGCAAAGCTTGGTTCCGGAGGGACGGGCTGCCCCGTCGTTGTCGCGTTTTCGAGACAGGGCGGGAATCTTACATTTGTTAAAAGCTTAAGGCGAGGCAACACCCTACCCTGTTGCGCCAAATGTGCGGAACGACAAGGGTGGAGCAACCTCGGTTGACAGGTGCTCCCCGTCAAGCTACTCTGCCCGCGCAGCTTGGGAGGGTTGGGTGGCGCTACAGTTCTGCACCGAATGCGGGAAAGAGGTCTCAGACCGGGCGCGGGCTTGTCCTCACTGCGGGCATCCGGTTGAAGATGCGATCGTGCCCCAAAAGACAGAGCCGTCTGTAGTTGTTGTCAAAAAGAATTCTCATCCAGTCCTGACAGTGTTCGGCATCGTGGCCGTTGTGGTTGCGGTGTTAATCGGAATATTGGTCATCATCGCCATCACCCACAAAGAAGCGAAGTTTGTGGCCACCGATTCGGCCAGCGACGCCAACTGTACTCAGCTCACCGATTACTGCATCAACGTGTATTGCACCTACCACAATGCCGGCACTGCTTCGGGAGAACAGACGGTGCGGGCCCAATTGCTGGATACCGCGAGTGGCCAGGTCCGGGCAGACCACTACACGGGTCTAACCCTGTCGCCCCAGGAAAGCCAAAGGTTGACCTTTACCTTTCCCGAAGCGGAGTTGGACTGGCGCGTTTCTTACGTGTGCAAGGTGGATGCGAAAGGCAACAAGTAGGACAACTACGGCTTCTGCTCCGACTGTTTCTTAAGCTCCTCGCGAAAGGCATGTTCCCGCTCCGCAATGTAACTCTTGTATCCCTGAGGATCAATGAACGGATTCTCGCCATGTCCCAGGCGCGGATACTTCGCTGCCAAGCCATAGTAATCTCCGTGAGCTCCGAGAAAGACATCGCAGGGAAGCGCCTTCCAAGCGGCAAAACTGTGCTCGTAGTCCGTTGCGATCTGCGGGTAGGCTTGATTGTTGACCAGCTTGTATCCCTGATTCACATTTGGGCTGCCCACAATCACAACGTTGAGCGTCTTGCCGCTTTCCTGGACTTGCATCGTCCAGGTTGTGGTGCCCTTGGTATGGCCGGGCGTGCGCTGCGCGATCAGCACCGTATCACCGAGCCGCACCTGGTCCCCGTCATGTAACACGCGATCCACTTTTACCGGCTTGAACAGGCTTTCGGGGGTCTGGCCATACTGAAAATCGGATTTGCCACCCGATTCAACCACGTCCACGTCACCATCCATCACGTAGTACTTTGCGCCGGTGAGTTCCTTGATCTGGGCACTGCCTGCGCAGTGGTCCCAATGGGCGTGGCTCATGAGAAGGATCTTGGTATCGCTGAAGCGGAAGCCAAGCTTCTCGATGCTCTCGCGAATCATGGGGACAGAACTTTCGAGGCTACTGTTGATGAGGATGTTCCCCTGCGAGGTTGTAATCAGAAACGACGCCAATCCCTGGCTTCCCACATAGTAGATGTTCCCGATCACGTGGTGAGGCGGGAACGGAGTAGTCCAGTCGGGGTGGGCCTGAGCGCTCAGGCCCACAGCCAGGAAGATGACGACAGCCAAAACTCCGCCACTCGTGTGGAGACGAGACTTGTCCCGTCTGCGGAAATACCGCTGATAGCCGCACCGTTCGAGGTCTTTGGAATGGCGGGGAATCATTGCTTGTCGGGATCCTTAGGCGCTTCGGCAGCGGGCTTATCCGGCAGAGCGGAATCAGGCGTTTTCGCTTCCGGCTTTTTTTCTTGAATGGAGAGTAATTCGACTTCAAAGACCAATGTTTCGTTGGGAGGCATTCCCTGGCGCCCAGCAGCACCGTAGGCTAAGTCTGGAGGAATGAACAATTGCCACTTTGAGCCGACGGGCATAAGTTGCAGCGCCTCGGTCCATCCTTTGATTACGCCGGTGACATCGAAGGTGACAGGCTCACCGCGTTTGTAGGAGTTGTCGAATTCGGTCCCGTCAACGAATGTGCCTTTATAATTGCAGACAACTTTATCGGTCGCCGCAGGTTTGGGGCCCGTGCCCGCCTTCAAGATCTTATATTGGAGACCATCGGGCAGCGTGACGACGCCTTCCTTGGCCTTGTTCGCAGCCAGAAAAGTCTCGCCATCAGCTTTGTTCTTGACGGCTTCCTGCTTTGCCTTTTCTTGCCCGACCTTCTGCAATTCAGTTTGCACTTCGTTGAGTACGGCGTGCGCCTCTTCATCGGTCAGGCGAAGCTTCGTCCCTGCCATGGCGTCCTTCATGCCCTGGGCCACGAGAGCCGGGTCAAATTCCACCGACTGCGACTTGAGCCTTTCGCCTAAGCCTTTTCCGAAGTTCATTCCCAAGGCATAGCTGAATTTGTCTTTGCGGGTGGTAAATGGAGCGGCCGTCCCGCTCTTGGCTGGGATCTTAGCTGGGGCTTTGGTCGCAGTTGTAGACTGAGACTTTGCCGGGGTCGCTGGTTTCTTTGCCGGAGGAGTCTGCGGGGCCTGGGAATATAGGTTCCCCAGCAGCAGGATCGCAACGGCGAATCGTTGAACTGTAGCGGATAAAGATTTTCGCATTCGCCTATTGTCCCATTGGTCGAAGCAACCGGCAAATGCGAACCTAATATTTGGTCCAGGATTCATAAACATGCGGACTCGGGTTATTCTTTACTATGCCTCGCAATTACCTGCCCGCCGGAGATCAAGCCCTGGTCCAGATCATGGACGCAGCCCTGGCGGACTCTGTCCGCCGAAGTGGCAAATGGCTGGCCTGTAAGCCGGGATGCTCGCAGTGCTGCGTGGGCGTGTTCGCCATCAATCAGCTCGACGCCGCGCGGCTAAGCCACGGGCTGGCGGCACTGGAGGAGCAGGATCCAGAACGCGCTGCCCGGGTTCGGGCACGGTCACGCGATGCCGTGGCCAGATTGTCCTCTACTTTTCCGGGCGATCCCGCCAGCGGAGTACTGGATCAATCCAAGGAAATGCATGACCGATGGAACGATTTCGCCAATGACGAACCATGTCCCGCATTGCATCCCGAAAAGGGCACCTGCGAGCTTTACGAATTCCGCCCTCGGCCATGCCGTTCCTTTGGCCCTCCAGTCATGGATGAAAGCGAAAATGACCTGGCAGTCTGCGAACTGTGCTTTGACGGCGCCACCGATGAAGAGACCGCGCAATGCGAAATGCATCCCGACCCGAACAATTTAGAGCCAGCCTTGCTGAAAGAGTTGGAAGCCGCCACCGGCGCGGCTGGTGAGACCATCATCGCGTGGGTATTGGCGCGCTAGAGGGAAGGTTCCGCAAGCCTTAGGCCTGCCTAAGGCTTAGTTTCCTCGCGTGCTTCACGCACGATGGATACATACTTCTTGGCAGCTTGAGTGATTTCGCCGGTGTTGCCCGCCTTGAGTGCTGAAGCTGAGACCAGTTCTCCGCCAATCCCCAGCGCCGCCGACCCGGCCCGGATGAACTCCGCCGCGGTTTCGAGATTCACTCCCCCGGTGGGAACCATGGGCACCTGCGGCAGAGGCGCTTTGAGCGCTTTGATATATTTCGCTCCCCCTACGGTTCCACAGGGGAAAATTTTCACGAAGTCGCTGCCCGCTTTCCATGCGGTGATCACTTCGGTCGGCGTTAAAGCGCCGGCCATGATGAGTTTTCCCTGGCGATTCGCAAGCTGAACTGTGGTCAAATCAAAACCTGGGCTAACCAGGAATTCCGCGCCGGCGTCCAGACAACGTTGCGCGGTTGCCGCATCCAGTACCGTTCCCGCTCCGATCAGCACTTGCTTGCCTGATGTTTTTGCCAGTTCTGCGATGACTTCGAGAGCGCCGGGGACGGTCATGGTCACTTCCACGATCGGAATGCCTCCCGCGCATACGGCCTCCGCAGCCAACATGGCTTGCTTCCCGGATGCAGCACGAACCACCGGGACGATCCCGACTTCCACAATTTTCTGGCGGACTTCTTCTTTAGTCATGCGAGTTTTGCATCCCTCAGTTGAGCTGTTCCCTTGTGGAACTCTGTGTTGTCTATGGTTAGGCTTTTAAAAGCCTTAACCACGGAGGGCATTACCGTTCAGCGGGCGATCCTGGCTCCGCCCCCGCCCATCACCTGCATTACTTCCTTCAACGTCGCCATCGTGGTATCGCCAGGAGTGGTCATAGCGAGCGCGCCGTGGGCCGCTCCGCAATCCACCGCCCATTGCGGATCTTGGCCGGTCAGAAATCCGTAGATCAAGCCCGAGGCAAAGGAATCTCCGCCTCCTACCCGGTCAAAGATTTCCAGGTTCTCCCGATGCTTGGCTTGGTAGAACATCCCGTCCGCAAAGCAAATGGCTCCCCAATCGTTCACGGTCGCGGTCTTGGCTTTGCGCAGTGTGGTAGCCACAACCTTGAAAGGAAATTCTCTGACCACCGACCCAATCATCGTTTTGAAGGCGTCCACTTCGAGGTTCGAAATGTGCTCATCCATTCCGCCGACTTCAAAACCCAGCGCGGCAGAAAAATCCTCTTCGTTGCCGATCATCACATCCACAAACGGCGCCAGTTGACGATTCACTTCCTGAGCGCGTTTTTTCCCGCCAATCGACTTCCACAGCGATTCACGGTAGTTCAGGTCATAGGAAACAACGGTCTCATATTTGCGCGCTGCCTTGACAGCTTCAATCGCCACCTCGGGCGTCGTATCGGACAAGGCACAAAAGATTCCGCCGGTGTGGAACCAGCGGGCGCCATGTTTGCCGAAAATCTCGTCCCATGGGATCTCCCCAGTTTTCAACTGCGATGCCGCGGAGAGTCCACGATCCGAACATCCCAAGGCAGGGCGGACACCAAATCCCCGTTCGGTAAAGTTAAGCCCATTGCGAACGGTACGGCCAACGCCATCGTCCTTTACCCAGTGAACCAGTGACTGGTCCACCCCGCCCTGATAAATCAGGTCCTGCAGCAAGTGGCCAACGGGGTTGTCCGCAAATGCAGTGATGATCGCGGTATCGAGCCCAAAGCAGCGTTTTAAGCCGCGGGCAACGTTATACTCGCCGCCGCCTTCGGATACGTCAAAATTACGCGCGGTCCAGATACGGCGGTCGCCTGGGTCGAATCGCAGCATAACTTCACCCAGGCTCACCAGGTCCCAGTGGCACTGCTGTTTTGCTTTGATCTGAACGGCCATCAGTTCTCTACCTTGCCTCAATCCAGGCGCGCGCTTTCCAGCTTAGGAACCAGAATGTGAATGATGCCTAACCCGACCAAGTACGCGGAACCTGCAATCGCGAACGGGACAGCATAGCGCCCAGTCAATTGTAAGAAATATCCGATGATCTTGGCGAAAAGCATACCGCCAACGGCCCCCGCCATGCCGCCGATCCCCACTACCGAAGCCACCGCTTTTCTGGGAAACATGTCGGAAGGCAGCGTAAACAGGTTGGCGGAGAACCCCTGATGAGCCGCAGTGGCAAGCCCCAGCAGCAAAACCACCTCCCAGACCGAATGCACTTTCGGTACGATAAAAATTGGAAGCACCGCCAGGGCGCAAACCAGCATGGCGGTTTTGCGGCCGGCATTCACGCTCCATCCGTGCTGAATCAATGTGGAGGATAACCACCCTCCCGCCACGCTGCCTGCATCCGCGATCACGTAAATCACGAGCACAGGCAGGCCGAGTTGCATAATGGCCAGCCCATGCGTGCGATGCAGGAAGTCGGGGATCCAGAATAGATAGAACCACCATACCGGATCCGTGATGAACTTCCCCAGAGCAAATGCCCAGGTTTGGCGATGGGGCAAGAGTTTGAGCCAGCGGATTTTCGCCGGCGGATCAATGGCATCACTGCGGATGTAATTCAATTCCTCAGCGGAACAGAGCGGATGCTGTTCGGGCTTGCGATAAATCCACAACCACAGCGCCAGCCAGATGAATCCCAGTCCTCCGACCACGAAGAACGACCAGCGCCATCCCCAGCGGATATAGATGAATCCCACCAGCAAGGGAGCCAGCGCCGCACCCACATTGGTTCCGGCGTTAAAGATTCCGGTCGCAAGAGCCCGCTCTTTCTTGGGAAACCATTCGGCCGTAGCTTTCAGGCTGGCGGGAAAAACCGCCGCTTCGCTGAAGCCAAGCGCGGCACGGGCCACAAAGAAACCGGTGAGCGACGACATGAAACCGTGGGCCATGGATGCCAGGCTCCACGCCACCATCGCCACCGCATATCCAACGCGTGTTCCTAAACGGTCAATGAGCCGGCCAATCAGAAGCATTCCGGCTGCGTAAGCAAATTGAAAGACAGCTACCAGGTTGCCGTAGTCGATTTCGTTCCAGCCCAAATCGTGTTGCAGGGTGGGCTTCAGCACACTGATGACCTGCCGGTCCATGTAGTTTTTGGTGGTGCCTAATAGGAGGAGCGTGCAGATGATCCAGCGAAAATAGCCCGCCCGGCGGGATTGAGTGTCTGTTGAAACTGTCGCTGGGCGGGAGCTGTCTGGGAAATCCATCCGCTTATTGGTTCACGCCGCTTGCCAGGAAGCCGCCGTCTACGGCGAGCACGTGACCTGTAACAAAGCTGGCGGCGTCGGACGCCAGGAACACCGCCGCGCCCACCAGTTCTTCCACCTGCCCAAAGCGCCGCATGGGAGTCCGGGCAAGAAACTCCTTGCCGCGAAGCGTGCCATCGAGCAGCTGACTGTTCAATTCAGTGCGAAACACGCCGGGAGCAATCGCGTTAACGCACACTCCCTGCGGCGCCCATTCGATGGCCAGAGATTTGGTCAGGGAAGCCACCGCGGCTTTGCTGGCGGAATACGCGGCGACTTCATAGAGGGCCACAAACGAGGAGAGAGAGGCAATGTTGATGATCCGGCCGTATTGGCGTTCCAACATTTTGCGGCCGAAGATCTGGCAAGCGCGCAGGGTGCCGTTCAGATTGATGGCCATGATGCCATTCCATTCGTCTTCGGTGACATCCAGCGTCGGAGTACGCTTGGTAAAACCTGCGCAATTTACCAGAATATCGACTTTTCCGAACTCTCCGCAGGTCGCCTTGAGCAGGGCCTCAAGACTCGAGCGATCGGTCACATCGGAAGCCAAGGCGAGGGACTTGGCTCCAGCTTGCGTCATCTTTGCGACCGCGGCGTCGACCCGGTCCACACGCCGGCTGGTGGGGACCACGTTGGCTCCAGCCCGCGCCAGCCCGGTAGCAATCGCTAAACCAATTCCGGAAGTTCCGCCAATGACGACCGCAGTTTTCGAAGTAAGATCCAGCGAAGGATGTCCCATTGGGATGCGAATGCCTCGAAGAGAGAAATGTTCCAGCTGCGTTCACTGCGTACCAGTGCCAAGACAGCCTTCGATGATAACAGGTTCGACAACTGGCACACCGGTTGGCATGCAAGGCGAGGTAGTGGCGCAGCATGAAGAAAGACGGTTTGTATCAGGGCGTGTCTTTTGGCCGTGCTGTAGCAGGGATAGAAGTTGATTACCACGCCGTCAGGCGCAACATCAAGAAGGTGAGGAAGAGAAAATTGCCTTTTGCAAAGTGGGAGCTCACGGCGGCCCACTACTGCGCTGGGTTTTCCGCGGGCTTCTCAAACGCCTTTGCATCCACGCTGGGATTGAACTCCAATTTGTTCACCTGCACGCTGCTGGAGTCCTCTCCATCCTGTTTATTTTTGCGGACGCGTGGCAGGGTAATGCCGTCGCTGGTTTGCCAGTCGTCAAAGTCAGTTTCACCTTGCACGGGGCCGGTCTGGTTCACCGTGGGATAAGTCTCGCGCAGAATTTTCCCGCTTTGCGGATCTACCAACAGGCGCATGGACAGGCCATCCCCGCTGACGTCGAGGATCTTCGCATCCACCGCGCCGATTTTCTCGCTCCCGGCTGCGGCGAGAATGAATGCCGGATCGCTGAGGTGCTGGCCAACGTAAATCAGATCGCGTTTCACCTGGGTCAGCATTTCTGTCTTCTGTCCCGAGGGCATCTCGCGGGTCCCCATGCCCGCCATAGACATGAATCCGGCCTTCGGTGTGGCCACCATGGTGACGCTGCCCATCGGTCCCTGCAACGTCGCCCTCAAGTGGTCGGGAAAAACGATGGTGCTTTGCATGGTCAACGGCAGGTCTCCCTGGGGAGTCTTTTGCGTCACGCTCAAATCTGACCGGAGAGACTTGATGGTCTTCAGCTTGGCCTCGCCGCCCAGGGCAGCTATGATTTTTGCTGCCAGAGCTTTCCCTTCCGCATTCGACGCGCTTGGCTTCTCTGCCGCCTCCGCGCCTTTTTCGCCAGGCATGGGCGGAATGGTGATGTCTACATTGGTCACCGCGCCCAGCGAATTTAAAGGCTTGTCGAACTCAGAGGTATTTCCCACCACCAGGACTGCCAGCTCATCCTTGTGGAGATATTTCGCGGCCACACGAGCTACATCTGCATGGGTGACTTTTTCAATACCGGCCCGAAAGCGCTCCAGGTAATCGGCGGGATAGCTGTAGAACTCGTAGGCCATTTGCTCGCGCAAGACTTTGCCGGGAGAATCGAAGTTGAAAACGAAGCCACTCAGAATCGAATCTTTGGCCCGCTTCATCTCTTCGTCGGAGATGGGATCTTTCGCCAGGCGCTCAATCTCGGTATAGATGGCTTGTATGGCTTGCACGGTGCTCTGGCTCTTGGTTCCAATCTCGAGGCGCAAGATGCCAGGATGATCGAAGGTGGAACCGATGCCGCCACCCACCGCATAGGCCAACCCCTTATTGGTTCGGACTTCGCGGAACAAGCGCGAACCGAACCCGCCGCCGAAAGCTTCGTTAAAGACTCGAATCGCGTAGTAATCCGGATTGTCGCGCTTAATGCCCAGCGCCACCATCTGCACTGTGCTCTGGTTCACATCATCTTTGGGGATGAGGTAGTAGCCGGGCTTGGCGGGCTGAAAAGCGACGTTGTCCTGCGGGATTGCCGGAGCTTTGGCCCAGTCAGCGAAAGCCTGACGCAGCTTGGCTTCGACAGCAGCCGCATCGAAATCGCCGACCACTCCGAGGACGATGTTGTTGGGAGCGACATGGGCCTTGTGCCAATCGAGCAGATCTTGCCGCGTGACCGCCGCAACTGTGGCGTACTCATCATCCCGCGCATAGGGATTCTTAGCGCCGTAGGCCAGCTTGGTGGACTCGCGGGACGCGATGCCCTCAGCATCATCGTTACGCCGGGAAATGGCGTCGAACAACTGCTTGCGGACAATGTCGATTTTGTCTTCGCGGAATTCCGGCGCCTTGAGCAGATCAACGACCGCTTTGAATACATCGTCAAAGTCGCCTTTCAGGCATGACCACGAAATGCTCGTGGAGTCAGCGTTGCTGCCGGTTTCAACTTTGGCGGCGCGGATTTCCAGGTAATCGTCCAGTTGGTCGCCGGTTTGGGTCTTGGTTCCACCGGTGCGCCACGCGTCGCCATAGATGTCGAGCAGGCCAGTCTTGGCCGCCGGCTCGGAACGCGATCCGCCGCGAATGCGGATGGTGCCATTCACTAACGGCAGCTCATGGTCTTCCTGGAGAAAAATCACCATGCCGTTGGGCAGTTGGATCCGCTTCGGCTGCTTGGGGTGAAACTCGGTCAAGGGTGGGATCTTGATTTGCTTCCAGTCCGTAACCTGAGCCGATGCCCCTGGCATGAATCCGACCGGCATGAGGAGCAGAGTGCCCAACAGCGCGGTCGCAACGGCTGCGCCAGGCAAAATGTTTTTCATTGTGCGCCTCCCTTGCCGGCCGCTGCCTGTTTGGTTTCTATGATTCCGATGGTCCGATTGTCCAGGGTAAAAGTCTGGGCCGCCACTCGCCGGATATCTGCCTTGGTAACGGCATCGATTCTGTCGACCGACCGGAACAATTCCCGCCAGTCGCCATAGCGGGATTGATAAAGCGCAAGTTGTGAGGCAAGTCCCTCATTGCTGTCCAGACCGCGGATCAGGTTCGCCTTGGCACGGGTCTTGATCATTTTCAACTCGTCATCGCTGATGTCTTCATTTTTCAGGCGCTCGATTTCGGCATGGATGGCGTCGGCGGCTTCTTCGGTCTTGTGCCCGGGAAGCAGGAAAGCGTAGAAGGCAAACAGGTGAGGATATTTGTTGCCCGGCAGGCCGCTGAGACCGGCAGAGTACGACGCTACTTTCTTGTCCCGCACCAAAGCGCGATACAGGCGCGAGGTGCGTCCCTCGGACATCAGATCGGCAATGGCATCGTAGACCGCATCGTCTTTACTCTTGAAATCCGGGCGATGATAGCCCTCGAGGTAGAGCGGTTGAGCGGCCTCATGCAGAACCACCCGGCGTTCGGAATTCTGGGGCGGCTCGACGGTGGTAGACTCGCCGGGCTTTTCATGCGAGGGAATGCGTCCGAAATATTTCTGGATGAGGGCCATGGTGCCGGCGGTCTTTACGTCCCCCACCACCGCGACAACCATGTTCGAAGGCACGTAATAGTTGTGGAAAAAATTCTCCGCATCCGTGGCCGAAAACGAATTGAGATCTGAAATCCAGCCGATCCCCGGACGGTGGTACTCGTGGGCCGCAAACGAGGCGGTCGTGAATTGCTCGATCAACCGGCCAATCGGATTGCTGTCTACCCGCATGCGGCGTTCCTCGATGACCACATTGCGCTCGTCATAGAACTGGCGCATCACCGGATGCAGAAAGCGTTCGGACTCAAGATAAGCCCATAGCTCCAGCCGGTTTTCAGGGAACGAATAGTAGTAGCTGGTCTCATCCTCGCCAGTACTCGCATTGAGGCCTTCGGCGCCATTGTTTTCCAGGATCTGGGGAAATTCGTTGGGTTTGACGAATTTGTTGGCCTCGGTGATTGCGTCTTTCCAGGCTTTTTCCAGTTGCTGTAATTTCTGCTCATCCCGGCCCACTTGTTTGTCGCGCTCGTCGATGTAGGCAGCGTAGGCAGTTTCCACTTTCTCCAGCAGAGGCTTTTCCTTCCCGTAATCGGTCGTGCCGATGGTCGGTGTGCCCTTAAACGCCATGTGCTCGAACATGTGAGCCAAGCCAGTTTTGCCCATGGGGTCCTGCACGGAGCCCGCATCCACGTGAGTGAAGAACGAAAACACCGGGGCTTCCGGACGCTCGCAGATGATCACCGTCAGTCCGTTGTCCAGGACTTTGACGGTGGTGCGTTTTTCAAAGGATGCAAGATCCTGGGCCGCAGCCAGCGACGCGAGGAGGGCAATGACAGCGATCGATTTAAGGGCTTGATCTCTCATGAAACCTCCGACAGCGGTTGGGCGCTGCATGACGGGAAGAATTTGAAGTTACGTGGCGGGAGGGGCCATTGTCAAACCGGTTGGACGCGCGAACCCACGGTTTGTGAGTAGCTGGACCTCGCTAATCTGAAGGAAATTCGCAAGCTTGAACTACTAGCGACACCGGGTTCCACAGAGGAAAAACCAATGAGGGTTCCTCTGTGTGACTTTGTGCCCTCTATGGTTCAAGCTTTTGGTCTGCTTTCATCGGGAAACGCTGTTCTGCGCTCGACTTCGCATTTTGCTTCAGATATCTTCACAAGGAATCGTGACTGATCCCGCCAGTCCCGTCATCACTGTCCACGGAATCGTGAAGCAATTTGGCCGGTTTGCCGCCTTGCGCGGCGTGACCGCTGAGTTTGCCCCCGCCCGCATGTACGCCATCCTGGGCGACAACGGAGCAGGGAAAACTACATTGCTGCGCAGCCTTGCCGGGCTGTCCCAGCCTACGCGAGGCACGATTTCTTTGTTGGGCAGCACCGATCTGCATGAGGTATGCCACGAGATCGGCTACATGGCCCATCCTTCTTTGCTCTATGACGAAATGAGCGGAGTAGAGAACCTGCGTTACTTCGCCCGGCTTTATGGAATGCGGGATGAGCAGCATTGCGCTGAGGTGATTTCTTCAGTTGGGCTTGATCCCGCACTCTCGCGTCCCGTCGGGCAATACTCGCAGGGCATGCGGCAGAGGATGTCGTTGGCCCGTGCCCTGCTCAACCAACCGAAGATCCTATTGCTCGATGAGCCGTTCTCGAATGTGGACGTGAAATCTGCGCGCGAGATGGTCGGACTCCTGGTGCGGTTGCGGAACCAGGGAAAGACGATCTTTGTAGTGACTCACCAGGCTTCGCTGCTGGAAGGGGCCGCAGACGAGTTTGTGCGGATTGAGCAAGGAAGAATCGTCGAGCGCAGTCTCGCTCTGAGTGAATCCCCGAAAGAAAATTCGGCTGGAGCAGAAGAATTCTCCGGGCGAGCTTCCGAAGCCGTGCCCCCGCGCGCGTCGCTGACGAACCGGACAAACGAAATGCAAATTTCGTTTCTAGCAACCACCTACTCGACCTTGCACAAGGACCTCCGCCTGGAATGGCGCTCCAAGGACGCCATCAACTCCATGTTGTTCTTTTCACTTCTAGTGGTGGTGATTTTCAGCTTCGCCTTCAACCCCACGGCGGAAGAGTCGCGGCGGATTGCCGGGGGCCTCATTTGGGTGGCATTTCTGTTCGCTGCTGTAGTGGCGCTAAATCAAACCTGGGCGCGCGAATTGCGCAACCAGGTCCTGGATGCTTACCGGGTCGCTCCCGCTCCACCCAACTCGCTGTTCCTGGCCAAGGCCTTGGGCAATTTCATTTTCGTCAGCGTACTGGAAGGATTGATGACACCCTTGTTTGTCGTCTTCTATAGCTTGCGTCCGATCGGGCCTGTTTATCAGTTGCTGATGGTCGCTGTGCTCGGAACGTGGGCCCTGGTGGTGAACGGAACGTTCTTCGCCGCCATGTCGCTGCGCACGCGGGCGCGGGAGATCATGCTCCCCCTGCTTTTGTTCCCCATCTCAATTCCAGCTTTGCTGGCGATGGTGGAGGCGACCACGGAAATCTTGACTGGCGAGTACTCTCCCCGCTTCTGGATCACCTTGCTGGGAGCGTATGATGTGGTGTTTACTATCGCCTGTTTGTTCTTTTTCGAAAAGGTGTTACAGGCCGAATGAAGATTATTTTCCCAATTCTCTCCCTGCTCAGCGCCGCATTGCTGAGTTACGCTCTGTACGAAGCGCTGGTGGTCGCTCCCACCGATCTCATGCAGGGGGATGTTTACCGCATCATCTATTACCACGTCCCTTCTGCCTGGACGGCCTTCCTGCTTTTCAGCATCAATTTCGTAGCTTCGATCGTGTACTTGATTTCGCGTAATCCCAAAGCCGATATGCACGCCCTGACGGCAGCGGAGATGGGAGTGGTGTTCCTGACGGTCAACCTGGTGACGGGGCCGATCTGGGCGCGGCCGGTGTGGGGAATCTGGTGGACCTGGGACTGGCGTCTCACTTCCACCCTGGTGATGTGGCTGATTTATGTCAGCTACCTGATGTTGCGGCGCTTCTCTTCGGGCGAAACTCCGATGATAGCGGCGGCGCTGGGGATCTTTGGCGCACTGTGCGTGCCGTTTGTTTACTTCTCGATTTGGTTTTTCCGCACCCAACATCCGCAGCCGGTGATCGGTGGTGGAGGCTCGATGGATCCGCGCATGCTGCATGTACTTCTGGTGAACTGGCTGGCTTTCCTGTGTTTCGGCGGACTGGTCTACTGGTCGCGTTTCCGCCTGGAATATTTGCGTCGCGCAATGGACGAGGCGCACGCCATGCAGTCGCTGGCCGAACCGCGAGGCGCACGATGAACTATCTTTATGCGGCGTACACACTGACCTGGGCGATCCACATTGCTTATCTGATCACCGTAGTTCGCCGGTATTCGCGCTTGCGGAAAGAGGTGGATGAGTTGAAGAAAACGCCGTAGTAGCGGCCCGGTTAGAGAGCGGGCAGGTCTGCTATGGGCGAAGCCGGAGTGAGTGTCCGCTCTACAGCGGGGCCAGATTTCAGGAATTCGTAGTCTTCGATCACTGCTGCTATGCCCACGCGCGAGGCCGGAAGTGGATTTTCTACCCGCACTACTTTTGCCGTGAAGCGTACCCGAACTGAATCAGTCAAAGTTACATGCGGCGGGAAGGTCAGCGTCACTTCCAGCGCCGCCCCTTCGTCAATCGTTCGATCCAGGTAGAAGAAGACTCCTTTGGCGCTTACGTTCATAGTTTCGGTAAACACCTGGTTGGGGGCGTCGCCGCTCACCGTCACTGCGGCAGGTAAACGCATATCGAAGCGGCGCATTCCACGGCGTTCCTCTAGCGATTGCGGCATTTCGCTCTGTCCCATGGCTGGCATTCGGGATCCCGGTGAAGAATTAGGGTTTCCTAGTTCGTAATAGTTTGCAACGCATAAAGTAACTTAGGGATTAACTCAGTTAACCTGGCAGCGGTTCAGCCCCGGCAAAACACTCGGCAGATTTTTGCCGGCGGCATCTTCCTAAGGCATCGGGCGCATCTGAGCAAGACAGGGCGCGGCGAGCGTGTGTCGGCTTGACAGTCTATCCAGTAGATGATTAAGTAGTTATTTATTTTTTTGGCCATTTTTGTGGCAGGACGAAGGCCGCTTCGCTGGCGCTTGACCCAGGTATGAGATTGCGCCCTTTTCTTCCTCTCCATGAACCCAGGTACTCGGAGGAACTTGTGATATTGAATTGCTGCGGATGGGGTAAAGGTGTGGCACGGGTTAAGATTCTGCTGGCTATCGGGCTGCTGATGGCCGGAGCGGTCGCGCTCAGCCTGGTTTCCCCTCGGCCAACGACGGCCAATTTCTCGCAGGCTACGCCTTCGATGTTTCCCTTCGCCGCATCCAGCCACCGGCAACTTCATGTGGAATACGGCCAGCTTCCCATGTCTTTCGAGCCCAACGTTGGCCAGACCGATGGCCGCGTGAAGTTCATGGCTCGGGGCAGCAAGTTCGGCCTGTTCTTAACTGAGCAGCAGGCCGTGCTCAAGGTTGGTCGTTCTTCTGCACTTCAGATGAGCCTGGCCGGCGGCAATCCCAACCCTGAAATTGCCGGCGCGGACGCCTTGCCGGGAAACAGCAACTACCTGACGGGGAACGACCCCTCGCGCTGGCACCGAAATATTCCACAGTTTGCCCGGGTCCGCTATGCCCAGGTTTATCCCGGGGTTGATTTGGTCTATTACGGCAAGCAGGGTCAACTTGAATACGATTTCGAGCTTGCTCCCGGAGCCGATCTGGCCCAGATTGGGTTGAAATTCCAGGGCGTCGACAAACTGAGCCTGGACCGCAACGGAGACCTGGTTCTATCCATGAACGGCGGCGAGATGCGACTCGAAGCGCCTCGCGTCTATCAGACATGGAACGGAGCGCAGAACCCGGTTGAAGGAAAATTTGTCTTGCAGGCGAACCAGCAGGTTAGGTTCGAGGTCGGCGCTTATGACCGCAACCGCGCTCTCGTGATCGACCCGGTACTCAGCTACTCCACCTACCTCGGTGGAAGTGGAGACGAGTTGGCGCCTTCAATTACGGTAGATTCTGCATTCAACGCCTACGTGGTGGGCACGACGACATCCGCGGATTTCCCAATTGTTCCGGCTACCAGCTCAACTAGCTATCAGAATTGCCTCAACGACTCCGCCCAGCCGACTCCCGCCCTGGGCTCGTGCCCCAGCGGAGGCACCGCTTCCGACGTGTTTATCGCCAAGCTTGATCCCTCAGGCAGCGCGCTTGTGTTCTCTACCTACCTGGGCGGCAGCGGCGACGACTCCGCAGCCGGCGTTGCAATCGACTCGGGCTTCAACATTATCGTGGCCGGAACCACCAAGTCCGGCGATTTCCCGGTCATGAATGCTTTTCAGACAACCCAGGGCTCCTCAACCGGCCAGCATGTTTTTGTCAGCGAACTGGATCCAGTTGGGCAAAAGTTGCTGTATTCGACGTATCTGCGAGGAGGCGCGACCGAAACCGCTTCGGGCGTAGCCGTCGACCCCAGAAACAAGATCTTTATCACTGGGACTACGACGTCAACCGATTTCCCGGTGACCTCGGATGCATTTCAGTCCGCCTCACGGGCGGCGAATCAATTTTTTGTCAGCAAGATCGATCCTGCGCGATCATCCACCGCGAGCCTGGCATATTCGACCTATTTCGGAGGCGGAAATCCCTCCACGGGTGCTGTGGCTGGCGGTGGCATCGCCGTGGACAAAAATAACGCCGTCTATTTCACAGGCGCGACTAATTTTCTGCACACCGGGGGCGATCCGGCGTCCGACTTCCCAATTCTTAACGCATCGCAAGGTTGCCTGGATAGCCCGGGCAATCCCTCTCCCTGTCCGACGACCGTTACCAACCTCGATGCATTTGTAGCGAAACTGGATCCCACCAAGCCAATTGGATCCCACTTGATTTATTCGACCTATTTTGGGGGAGCTGGGAACGACAGTGGAACCGGCATTGCCGTGGACAGCGGCGGGGTCGTTTACCTGACTGGGACTACGGACTCGCCAAATCTTCCCATCCCCAGCAGCACCACCCCGTTCCAGCAATGTCTGGGCGCGGGCACCACGGCGAACCCAGGCACCGCGGGATGTCCATCCGGAAGCGCAAATAACGATGCCTTTCTGGCCAAGTTCAGCAATTTCACCACCGGAACGACCACTACGCCCAACGTCACGGTTCTGTATTTCACTTATGTCGGTGGGAGCAATGACGATCAGGGGCTGGCGATCGCAACCAATGGCGCACAGGGTGCTTCGATTACCGGGTCTACAAACTCGGCAGACTTCCCTGGCGTCAATAACTCGGCATTGCAAACCGCATTGGCGGGGGCCCGTGATGCGTTCCTGACCCAGATCGACACCACTGCCACCACCCAAACCACGGCCAACGAAATTTCCACATTCCTGGGAGGGAGTGGCTCCGATCGCGGCACCAGCATCGCACTGGATTCTGGCGGCTCAACTTTCATTGCCGGAGAAACGGCCTCAGCGGACTTCCCTCACGTGAACGCTTTTCAAGGCGCGTTGAGTGGGTCCAGCGTTGACGCGTTCGTGAGCAAGTTCAGTTCGGTGGGCAAGTTTTCGATCACGACAACGCCCGTGCCAACCCCGAATCCGGTTGGCGTGGGCGCCACCGTGACATTCACATTCAATATTGTGAATAACGGAGATTTTGTTCCCTCGATCACCGTGCAGATCCACCCGCAGGCCAACGGGCAAAATGCCTCCGCGACTGCGTCCAATGGACAGTGCGGACAAGCCTCAGGATCACCGCCGGCTATCACATGCACACTGGTACCGAGCGCGGGGACCGCAGCTGGAACAGTGACCTTAACCGTCGCCCCGCCCTCGAACGCAAGCGGCTCGACTCCGGGGACTCCCTATTCGTTTGGCGCGAGCGCGAATGTCGTTTCGCCGGGGACTGCATCCGCCAACGCCAGCGTGACGGTAAACGACTACGCTCTTTCACTCACGCCGAACAGTGCGACCGTCGTCGCGGGTAGCGCGGCGACCTACACCGCTCAGGTCACGCCGACCGGGAGCATTCCGGGATCGGTTTCATTGTCCTGCACCGGATTGCCCACCAGCGCCTCATGTTCGGTTGCGAATGGTTCCATCACCAGCCTGACGACAGGACCGCAGAGTCGCGCCATCGTAGTCAACACCACGGCACGCACCACAACTACAGTAGAACTCCGCAGGCAGGGCCCGCTCTACGCCGTGTGGTTGCCTGTCTCGGGGCTGGCATTTTTGGGATTGGGAATCGGCGGCACGATGTCTCGCAAGCGGCGCGCCTTGCTGGGTTTTCTGGCCGGCGCCTTTTCAGTCTTGATCTTCCTGCAAGCCGGATGCGGTTCCAAGAGCTCGGGAACCACGACCACGACCGGCACCCCGGCGGGCACTTATACGTTCACAGTCACTGCTAGTTCGGGGACCGGCGCCTCACACAGCCAGCTTGCGCAGTTGACTGTGCAATAGCTTTTTTCTCTCCGCGGTGGTGAAAAGTACATCTCGCGGCATCTGGCCATGGCTCATTTGGCATCAAAAGTGGTATCCAGCCGTAAGCCATGGCGAAAGCAACCGCACTCTTTCAAGATTCTGTAAAGCCAGCGTCTCCGGGGAAGGCTGTTCCCTGGGCTCGTGTTCTCTGCATCGCAGTTTGGTTCGGCGTCCTGACCGGCCTGCTGGAAGGCTGCGGGCTGCTGGTGTTCCAGAACTTAAACCAAACCATCCTCGACCTCCGTGTCTCTGCCCCCATCCTCTGGATCTCACCGGCGGTGGACGTTGTTCTTTTTTTCTTACTGGCGCTACTCATAGCGGCCGCCTCCAGCGTGTACCGCCGGATCAATCCCGTGCGCGCGATTTTTGTTTTAATCAGCAGTTTGGCAGTGTATGACTTCCTCACCCTCACAGCGCGACTGAGTTCGCGCAGCCGTGTGCTGCTGGCAATCGGAGTGGGCTTCGCGGTTCATCGCTGGATTAAGAAGCATGAGCTTCAAGCGTGGCGATTTTGCCGGCGGACCGTGCCCTGGGTTGTGGCCGCCGGTGTCCTGGCGTTTGCCGGCATACAGGGTGGACGCTGGTTCGCGGAAGCCAATACCATCGCAAAATTGCCCGCTCCGGCGCCGGGCTCGCCCAATGTTCTGGTGATTGTGATCGATACTCTGCGCGCCGATCACCTATCGTCCTACGGTTACAGTCACCCTACCAGTCCCAACATTGATGGGCTTGCCCGCGAAGGCGTGCTGTTTGAAAACGCCGTCAGCAACTGTTCATGGACCTATCCTTCACATGTCTCTCTGGTGACCGGGCGGCGCCAGTTTGAGCATGGACGAGGTTGGTTCACGATGACTCCGCTTTTCCATCCGGATGAAGACATTTTTAATGGATATCCGACGATTGGAGATGTGCTTCAGAACCACGGATACCGCACCGGGGCTTTTTCCGCCAATCGAGCCTTCTTCGCGGGGAACCTCGGCTTCGGCCGGGGATTTATTCACTTCGATGATTACTATCATTCGCTCCCGGACATGTTTGCGCGTTCGCTGGCGGGCAGGGAGTTTCTTCGTCTATACGGCAAAGCCGCCAAGGGCAAATTGAACAACCAGGTGTTGTCCTATGGCTTGCACAATGGCTTTCGCAAGCAGCCGGCAGAGGTGAATGAAGAACTTCTCCACTGGATTGACAAGACTGGCTCGCGGCCCTTCTTTGCATTTCTCAACTACTTCAGCGTGCATGCGCCGTACGGGGCACCCGGTTCTCCTCAGATCGAACCGAAGGGCACAACCCAAGACATAGCCCTGTACGACCAGGGAATTCAATACACCGATCGCTACATTGGCGAGCTGTTAAAGGCATTGAAGCAAAGAGGCCTGGACAAGAACACATTGGTGATTGTGACCGCCGACCACGGCGAATCTCTGGGCGAACATAATTTGCTAACTCATGGACGCGTGCTTTACTGGGAGCAGATTCACGTGCCGCTGGTGTTTTGGTATCCCGGGCATGCGCCTGCGGAGACGCGCGTCAGCCAACCCGTCAGTAACGTCGCCATTGCCGCGACCATTATGGATCTGATTGGGATGAACGGCGGGGAATTCCCCGCACCCGCCCTGAATTGGGCTTGGCGGCCAGACCGCAAGGTGGATTGGCCCGGCCCGATTTCGGAACTGGCCGAAGATACGCGGATTTTTCCGAAGGATCCGCTGGTGGACAATCGATTAGCGACGGCGCAAACCGGCGCCATGAAATCGGTGGTCAGCGGGCAATGGCATTTGATCGTGCATGAAAAATTCGGCGAACAGCTCTACGACTGGCACAACGACCCTGGGGAGGCGAAGAACCTGATCCAGACGCCGGAAGGCCAGAATATTGCCGGACGATTGCTGGCCGATCTGGCGAATCAGTTGAGTGGTTCAACTCCAGAGAGCAATCCCGACGTGTTGCCAGACGGGTTGCGCAACGCAGCTATGCCCGTGGGATCCGAGCACCTCACGGAAGATCCACGCAATCCGGTCGCTGTTTATGATGTCAGCGCCGAGGCTGGCACAAAGATCAACATTACGGCGCGCTTGGCCAATCTTACGACGAGCCCCGACCCGGTCTTAAGCATCGCGAACGCGGCAGGACAGATCTATCAGACCTGCCGCAATCGCGGCGATGACACGCTTTCTCCACCCGGCGTGCCGGATCCAACTCCGCAGGACTTCGACGATATCTGCATTCGTGGAGGATTCCATGCCGACGGCAAGTCAAATTCAGAACTTGAGATTCTGGTTCCTGGGAAATCAGGGTCGTCAACCACAATGCGGATTCGAATCTCCGACTGGAATGGCCATCCCATAAACAATTCTGATTACCTGATTACGACAACTCCAGAAGCACAAAAACAATTGGTTGGTGGTAGTGGCTCAGACTAGAACGCCCCGGATGCTCCGGCCCATGCACTTCTGTGTGAGACTAGCTACAGGATTTGACAATTCTCTACACAACATTGCGAAGTTCCTTTCTAGACTGACCATCTAACTAAAAGCACAGAAGCAACAAAGCAGCAGCGTGCGGGTTTCGTGCATCAGAACGCCCAACCAATCCTATGCGAATCGATTTTTTGACAACGATTATGTTCTACGGAGGCCCGGATCAGATCATGACCGTCACCTCCGGCCTGGCAAGTGCGCTGGGAATCCTGTTGATTTTCTGGAACAAGTTGACGGGATGGTTCTTCCGTGTGGTACGCACTTTCGAAGAGTCGCCCGATCCTGCGGAGAATCATCGATTGGATCCCCAATGACCCGGAGGCAAGTGTTTGCGCAGGAAAGTCATCGTCATTGGGCTTGATGGGCTGGAGCCCAGCATCGTGGAATCCATGCTTGGGCGAGGCGAACTGCCCAACCTCGCGAAGGTTCGTCAATCAGGATGCTTCACCCGTCTGGGCACTACCTACCCAGCGCAGACTCCGGTGGCGTGGTCGTCTTTTGTCACGGGAACAAATCCCGGCGGACACGGCATCTTCGATTTCATCTCCCGCAATCCCCGGACCTACCAGCCGGATGCGGCGTTAAGCCGGTTCGAGCGGGCGCGAAGCATGCTGGCGCAGCCGCAGGTCGTGAATCAACGCAAGGGCGAACCCATTTGGCAAGTCCTGACTCGGTCGGGAATTCCCAGTACTGTGCTGCGCTGCCCTTGTACATTCCCGGCAGAGCCATTACAGGGACGAATGCTATCCGGGGTTGGAGTTCCCGATATCCGCGGCAGCCAAAACAAAGGCACGTTCTACACCCAGGATAAAACGATCGTGCCGCTGGAGAACGAACAGGTCATCACCCTGGAAAACGGCGCCGGCATCAGCACTCGCATCATTGGGCCGCGGAACACGCGGCAGTCGCCGGCTGTCGATACGTCGTGCGAAATCCTGGTTCAGGTGGATAAACCCACGCGAAGCCTCTGGTTTCACACCAACGGGATGCCGGACAAGGTTTCTGTTCCGGAGAGAAGTTGGAGCAACTGGGTCCGCTTCAAATTCAAGTTGTCGCTGCTTCAGTCGGTGACTGGAATCGCCCGGATCTATGCCCGGCAGATTGAACCTCACGTCGAATTCTATGTTTCCGCCATCAATTTCGATCCGGCGGCCCCGATGTTTCCGGTTTCATTTCCTTCTGAGTACGCTAAGGAGTTAAGCGAAGACATCGGCCTGTTTTCAACCCTGGGCATGGTGGAGGACCACAACGCCTTGACCAACGCGCGGCTCGATGAACCGGCTTACTTGCAACATTGTGAACTAGTGCTGCGCGAGCGCGAGCGCATGATGAAATACGAGCTCGCCCGCTTTAGCGAAGGATTGTTTTTCATGGTGTACGACACCCCGGATCGCGTGCAACATATGATGTGGCGTTTTCGTGACCAGGAACATCCGGGATTTGAGCCCGACCTTGCACCGCAGCTCGGTACTTGCATTGAGGAGCACTATCAACAATGCGATGCGTTGTTGGGTTCTGCGCTCGACCGGGTGGATGAACATACGTTGTTCATTGTGCTGTCCGATCATGGCTTCGGAAGCTTCCGGCGGACCTTCGATACCAACACCTGGCTCTGGCAAAACGGGTTGCTGCAATTGAAGGATGGCGAAAAGCCCGGCGAAGATTTGGGCGAGGGTTTCACAGCCGTGGACTGGTCCCGAACCTACGCCTATGCGGTTGGCCTGGGAGGAATCTATCTAAATCGCAAGGGCCGCGAGCGCGAAGGTATTCTCGAAGAAGGAACGGAAGCCAATCGCGTGTGCCAGGCGATCCAGAAAGGGTTGACGGAATTTCCTGATCGAGAAACACAACGCCCTGCAATTCGCCACGTTGCCAGCCGGGAAGAGCTGTATTCAGGGAATCATGTCGCCGATGCGCCTGATCTTCTGGTGAACTTTCGTCCCGGTTTCAGGGTTTCGTGGCAGAGCGCGCTGGGCGGCTTTGCCAACGCACTGATTCAGGACAATACCCGCCCCTGGAGCGGAGACCACATCGTCGATCCCGAATCTGTCCCTGGAATTCTGCTTATGAATCGGCCTGCCCACCCTCAGCATACACAGATTATTGATCTGGCTCCCACCATTTTGAATTATCTTGGAGTGTCGGCACCTCAATCCATGGAAGGCAAGTCGCTACTCTAAACGATGAAAATCTGCGTTTTCGGACTTGACTGTGCGGCTCCGGAAGTCGTGTTTGGTGACGAGCGCCTGGTAAACCTGCGGCGATTGATGGACCTCGGCGTTTATGGGCGCCTGGAGAGCGTGTACCCACCCATTACGGTTCCGGCCTGGATGTGCATGTGCACGAGCCAGGACCCTGGCTCGCTGGGTGTCTATGGCTTTCGCAATCGGGTGGATCACTCGTACGACAAGTTGGGATTCGCCAACTCAGCATCCATCCGGGCGCTCGCCATCTGGGACCAACTGGCCCGCCAGGGAAAGAAATCAATCATCATCGGGGTGCCGCCGAACTATCCGCCACGCCGGATCAACGGAATTAGTGTTGGATGCTTTCTTACCCCCGACACAATCAAGAATGACTTTACCTATCCACCGAATGTGAAAGCCAAAATCAACGAGCTGGTAGGTGAGTATCCGGTCGACGTAAAGAATTTCCGCACCGAGCGCAAGGATTGGCTGCGCGATGAAATCTTCCGCATGAGTGAGAAACAGTGGAAAGTGGTCCACTGGATGCTGCGCGAGCAGGAGTGGGATTACTTTCATTTCGTGGATATCGGGCTGGACCGCATGCACCACGGCTTCTGGAACTATTTCGACAAAAAGCATGTCCAGTATCAGCCGGGGAATCCCTACGAGAATGCCATTCCGGACTATTACCTGTGGCTGGATCAGCAGATTGGCGCTGCGCTGGAACTGCTCGACAATGAAACTGTAGTCTTAGTGGTTTCCGATCACGGCGCACAGCGGCTGGATGGAGGATTCGCCATCAATGAATGGCTGATTGGGGAAGGCTTATTGACCTTGAATGAACATCCGCAATCCCTGACACCGTTTGAGAAACTCAATGTCAACTGGAGCAAGACCAGGGTCTGGAGCGAAGGCGGTTATTATGCGCGAATCTTTTTCAACGTACAAGGCCGTGAGCCGGAAGGCGTCATTCCCGCTGGAGAATATGAATCCTTTCAGAATGAGATGAAGGCCAGGCTCGAGGCATTGACCGACGACAAAAGCCAGCCGATGAAATCACTGGTGTTCAAGCCGAAGGAGCTTTATCGTAATGTGCGCAACGTCGCGCCGGATTTGATTGTCCATTTTGGCGGTCTCTACTGGCGTTCGATCGGTACTGTGGGCCACGGACGGGTTCATGTGCAGGAAAACGACACCGGCCCGGATGCCTGCAATCATGCGCAATATGGCGCCTTTATCCTGGCTGCCCCGAATTGTCCGCTCAGTGGCGAGTATGAAGGAGCGCGCCTGTTGGATATCGCGCCCACTCTCCTGGACCTCGCGGGATATGAAATTCCTGAGACTATGCAGGGGAAGTCTCTGGTAGCTGGTCTGGAAAAGAAAACCTCAAGTCCGGGCGATGACGCAGGCGAAAGAGAAATTCACAACCGGCTGGCGGGATTGGGCTATGTTTAGTTGCGCAGGGATCAGGTAGTGTCTCTGGTCGTTTTCTTTGCGAACTTTTCGCTTAAAGTTCGCAAAGAGAAGCGACACGCAGATACCACCAGGTTCAAGGTTTCTTCTTCTTGCCCCCGCCGAGAATTCCAGAGAGTGTATCAATGACTGTGCCCGACGGGTCTTGGCCGCCGCCTTTTGCCTGTCCGCCAAGGAATCCTCTGACATCCGGCTCGAATCTTGGGTCGGACGAGGTGCCGCGAATGAAGAAAGGCACATTGCTGACTTTGCTGAGTCCGGCCATCTTGGCGACGCTACTAGTGATACTTCCGTTCAGGCTAGCAACCATTCTGTAATCCAGGGGCCCGCCGCCTGGAATCATGGTTCCGTTGCCGGTAACCGTGCCTATCGAAGGCACGGTCAGGTTGATGTTCTGGGTCTGGATTCCCGAGGTCACGTACTGCACGTCGGCGCTCATGTTTTGGATCTCTGTATCAGCGGTAGTGGGAATGCCGCTGAGGAATTGCGAGACGGCGCCCAGCTTCGCCCCAATACTGAAACCCGAAAGCTTGCTGTTGGCCAGACGGATTGGCCCCGTCACCAGCGGTTTAGCTGACGTCCCCGTGATCGAGAGATTGGTCGAAAGGGTCCCACCATTCAGCGAAGATCCCTTGGGAAGCACAACTCCTAGCGCCGGAAGCATAGCTTGTAACTCATCGACCGGCATGGCGTCTCCGACTAATTTTGCATTCAGGATGGTGGCCTCTCCCTGGATCTGGTAAGTGCCGGTTAGCTTAGCCAAGGCTTTACCGATGGAGATGTCGCCCTGCGTGATGGTTCCTGCACTCTTTGCCAAGCTATGCTCGATCGCATACTTAAGCTGGACGGTTTTCGCTGCGGGCGTGGCTCTTTCCGCAAGCTTGAGTTTATTGGCGGTAAGTTCACCAGTAGTGTGGATGATGTGTCCATCTGACTTTACGTTCCCCGTGAAATCCGCGATGCCGCCAATTCCTGAGGATGGTTCAACGAACCCTGACGCAGCCAGGTCCAGATTCTTCACGGAAATCTGAGCCTCTAGAGGGGTTTGCGCGGCGTCCTGCGCGATGGGGCCGGCTTGACCTTCCAGCTTCAACTCGCCCTTGCCCGGCAGTTTCGCGCTCACGGTAATGGGAAATTGAGTTGTGGTGGAAAAGTGCTTTAGCGTGATGTCCACGTCCTGATAGATCTGGACTTTGGAGGAGTCGGTTTTTCTCATGGAGATGCTTCCATCATTCACAGCCAGGCGATTGACGGAAAGGTTTTCCAGGTCCGCAGATGAGGAAGATGGAGGATCAGGCTTCGACGACCTGGTTTGTCCACCGACACTGGAGAAATTCCATTTGCCGCCGGGGGTTTGGATCAATCGTATCTGCGGCTGGTCCAGTACAAGGTCATTGACTTTGAGCTTTTTGGAGAAAATCAGCGGTACGAGCTCGACTCCGATATGCAGGCTCTTAGCCTGTACGAAGGGCTCTTTACTGAATGCGGGATCGTCCGCGATCGAAAGATCTTCCGCCGAAACGCTACCGGAAAGTATGGACAAGCCTAGATTTCCAACCTTTACTTCACGCCCCAGCGCGGCAGTCAGGGTCGATTCAAGTTTCGGACGGAAGCTGTTTACGTTGATGACGAAAGGCAAGACCAGGAGCACGGCCAGAATGACTGCGAGAACGATGCCTACGATTTTCAGGGCTTTCATGGGCGCCCTCCTTGGATGCAGCCTGTCCACACCGGGCAGCTTGCAGTCGCACTTGCGGTGTGTTCAGTCTACCAAAGCGGGATTCAGCCGATTTCGGCGTGCTGCGGGGCGGGCTTCACCACTTCAGCGCTTGCTCCAGGTCGGCAATCAGGTCATCGGAATTTTCAATTCCCACGGAAAGCCGCAACATTTGTTCGGTAACTCCCATCTTCATGCGATGCTCAGCAGAGATCATCATGTGCGATGACAGAACCGGGATGCTGACCAAGGATTCCACTCCCCCGAGGCTGGGAGCCAGCGTGAACAAATTCAGCGCTTCCGATAAACGCCGGGCGTCGCCGCCACTACCGTCAACTTCAAAGCTCACGACACCGCCTCCACCATGCATTTGTTCCACGGCGAGGGCGCGGTCGGGATGCCCTTCGAGCATGGGATAGTGCACGCGGCGTACGTTGGGATGCTGCGCCAGAAATTGCGCCACCCGCAACGCATTCTCGTTTTGCCGCTGCACGCGGACCGCCAGCGTCTTGATGCCGCGCAGCAGCAGCCAGGCCGCATGCGGATCCATAATTCCGCCAAGTGTAGTGCGGCTGTCCCTGATCCTGTCGAGCAGTTCGCGCGACCCGGCGATGATTCCGCAAAGCAGGTCGGCATGTCCGCCAAAATACTTAGTGCCCGAATGCATGACCAGATCGATTCCGAATTCAAGCGGCCTCTGATTGACGGGCGTGGCAAAGGTGCTATCGATCATGCTCAGAACGCCATTTTGCCGGGCCAGGAAGCTGACTTTCTTCAGGTCCACGATGCGATTGGTTGGGTTGGTCGGGGATTCAACATACAGGAGCTTGGTATTCGGGCCGATGGCGCGAGCAAGTTGTTCGTAGTCGCCGGTATCCACGAAGATAGTTTCAATGCCCAATCGGGGTAGCCAGGCGCTGAAGAATTTCGTGGTGCCGCCATAGATGTCACGCTGAGAAACGATATGGTCGCCGCTCTTCAAAAGAGCCAAAACAGTGGTGGTGATCGCAGTCATTCCCGAGGCGAACAGCAAGGCCCGTTCCGCGCCTTCGAGTTCTGCAATCGCCTGTTCCGCTGCCGTATTGGTCAGGTTCCCGTAGCGTGTGTAGTACTGGTCGGATCCGGTGACCCGCAGCATCTCCTCATTGTCAGTGGCCTCGAACGTCGAGGTCTGGTAGATGGGCGTATTGACTGGGCCGATCTTCTTCCTCAAATCCGTACCCCCACGAACGGCTTCGGTTTCCTGGCGACGCTTGTGTGTCATGGCTGCCTCCTGACTCTACCTTTATAGCTTAGCGGGCCGCTGGCTCGACCAAAGACCTAACAATCAACAACTGTATTCCAAATCCGCGGCCAATTCGGGTAAGATAGGTCGCCATTTCCCCCGGAACTTTGCGAGGTCCGGATTTCCAGGCCGGTTCTTCGCTGTGCTTCACATTTCACCAGCCCTGCTGAGGAGAGAAAATGCGACCCAAATTTACGTTCCTGATTGCTCTGACCCTATTTTCCACTTGCATCCCTGCATTCGCTGCACACAAAAACTCTCACAACTCAATTGAGGACAAAATGTCTGCGTCTGGGCGCCTTGCCACGCGCGTGCGCAAAGCCATGCAATCGGCCGGAATCAAGAGTTTCGCATCGGTGAAGTCCGCGCTGGCATTGGACAATCGCGATGCCTGCATCAATACGTCCGACGACTGCGAAGATGGCTTCACAGAAGGCCCTGCCGGCGGCCAGGCTGAAACCTCTATTGCCGTGGACAGCACCGGTAAGCATATTGTTGTCGGCTTCAACGACACTCGCGGCTTTAGCCTCAACCCCATTTCTGTTTCCGGCTTCATGTACTCGGACGATGGCGGCAAGACGTTTGTCGATGGCGGCCAGCTGCCCAGCCCCGGTGATTCTGCCATAGGTACCACCCTACTGCCCCAGGTTTTCGGCGACCCTGACATAAAGTATCTGGGCGGGTGCAACTTCGTTTATTCGTCGATCCTGATTGCCAAATTCGCCGATACCGCGGTGCAGACATTAGGTGTGCACCGTTCCACCGACTGTGGACATACCTGGACCGGCCCATTTGAGGTCACCGCTGCTACCAATCCGAACGGGGTCTTAGTTCAGGGCGAACCAGCCGACGCATCGGACAAAGAATTCATAGACGTTGATCCGGATACGGGCCGCCTCATCATGAGCTGGTCGAATTTCACCCCCGACAGCGTAGAGATTTCCTCAAGCTATTCCGACGACTTTCTCAGCGGGAATCCTCCGACCTGGTCGGCCCGCCAGGTGATTGCCGCGACTGCGGCAGATGGTCAAGCTTCGATTCCACGCTTCGCAGGAAATGGCTCCTCGAATGCCTACGTTGCCTGGCGCCGTTTCCCGGTTTCGCTGGGTAATAGCGTCGCTTTTGCCCGCTCGACTGACAATGGCAAGACCTGGGCTGCCCCAGTGGATGTGACCGCGCCATTTTTTACCATGGATCAGGTGTTGGGCAACGATCGCGTGAATACATCTCCCTCGTTGGCCGTGGACAATTCCCACGGATTCAATAAGGGCAACATCTATCTGGTCTACTCGAATAACAACAGCCAGGACGGCGCAGACGTTTACTTCCAGCGAAGCACGGACAAAGGCACAACGTTCTCTACGCCGATTATCTTGAACTCCAGGCCGGGAAGAGACCGCGCCCAGTGGTTTCCCTGGGTGACGGTCGACAATCAAACCGGACGGGTCTTTGTTTTTTATTACGACCAGGGAGTCGCGCGAAGTGGCGATCTTACCCAGGTTTCCTACCTGTTTTCCGACAGCGGTGGAAAGTTCTGGCTGGGACCGTTATCTGTCACCAAATCGCCCTTTAAGGCGGGTTGGGGCAACGATACTGGACAACCCAACCTCGGCGATTACAACCAGGGCGTGGCCCAAGGAAACAAGCTTCTCGCTGTTTGGGCAGGAACTTTCCAGCCTGGGTTCACCGACGGCCAACCCTCAACGAGCATGACAGTGCCCGACACCTTTTTCCGCCGCGTACCTGGCCTTTCTGATCCGGTCGACCTTCCGGTCTCCGCCGGCATCCATTCTTCCCCCCCAAGCTTCGATGGTGATTTGTTGTTCGGTAAGCATGTGACCGTCACCACTGTGCTTGAGGAAAACTTCGACGAAGCCGATCTTCCCGCGGGGACGTTGCCAACTGGCTGGCGCTCAGCGCACGGCGCGGGAGGCAATGTTGTTCCGTGGGCAACCAACAACTCGTTCTGTGGCGCGACATCGAACGGCGCATTTCATCCGGAAGCGGAAGACGGTCCGACCGGTGGCGCGCCCACCCGCTGGGAGCGGCTTTTCAGCCCGGCCTTCGCCGTGCCCGCAGACTCTGACCTGGTCACCATGGACTTCGATGTGTGCTATGACACCGAAGATGATCCCAATTTCAACATCCTCGGCTATGATGGCTTTTTCTTGCGCGTGACCGACGGAACGACGGGCCACACGGTGCGTTCGGTTCTGGCGGAAGCGTTTGAAAAAGAATTCACCACCGGCAGGCTGCAACATTATCCGAAGCACTTCCCTCGTAGTAGTGATCCGGCCTATTTCGCGGACATGTCAGCATGGTCCGGAGATTCCCAGGGCGTCAAACATGTGCACATGGAATTTCCTGGCATGGCGGGAACCACCGCGCAACTCCGTTTCGAATACACCCAGGACGTGATCGGGACCTGTGTAGATGTGCGCCCCGGCCATGCATGCGGAGTTTCCATCGACAACATAAAAGTGAGGAGCCTGAAGAGCACTCGCTAGCGGTAGCTTTTTAACTTCATGAGGCAGGCGCTCGTGCGCCTGCCTCTTTGTTAGATGGGAGGAATGGGAGGCCGCACGGGCGTCCATTTCAAATCTGTCTCTGGTTTGAGCGGGACAGTTCGGGACTGGGCCAAGCAAGAACAACTTTGGTAACACTTCTTACCTCGCCTGCCACTGTAAAGTCTCTCCCGTAAGCCGATAAGAACTCCAGGAACTTGCGGGGAAAGCGAGTGTATTGAAAGGTTGCAAATCTCTGAGAAGGAAATGCCTTTCGGCACTCACCGTTGGAAGGGCGTAGTGGGAAACAAACAAAATCGTAACTCGGGAGACGGTCAATCGAAACCGGCAGCTTCGGCGCCGGAATGCTTGCGCCTCGGGAAAGACTGTACCTACAAGAAGGAGTTGCGCCGTCTCCATGTCGAACTGGTCAAGCTTCAGGAATGGGTACGCCACAAGGGGCTGAAAGTGGTTGTCATCTTCGAAGGGCGCGACGCGGCTGGCAAAGGCGGCACCATCAAGAGGATTACCGAAAGTCTGAATCCCCGTATTTGCCGGGTGGTTGCCCTGGGCACACCGACCGAACGAGAGAAGACGCAATGGTACTTCCAACGCTATGTCGCCCACCTGCCGTCGAAGGGTGAAATTGTTCTGTTTGATCGCAGCTGGTACAACCGGGCCGGGGTCGAGCATGTCATGGGATTCTGCAACGACGACGAATACCTGGAATTCCTCTATAGCTGTCCGGAGTTTGAGCGAATGCTGGTGCGCTCCGGCATCACTTTGGTGAAGTATTGGTTTTCCGTAAGCGATGAGGAACAGGAACGCCGGTTTCAAGACCGCATGCGCGATGTCACCAGGCGCTGGAAATTAAGCGAGATGGACCTGGAGTCGCGACGGCGCTGGGTCGATTATTCTCGTGCCAAGGACGAGATGTTCGCCTACACGGACATCAAGCAGGCGCCGTGGTACGTGGTAGACGCCGAGAGTAAGAAGCGGGCCCGCCTGAACGTCATCCGCCACCTGTTGAGTATCATCCCGTATGAAGACCTGACTCCCGAGCCTCTCAAACTCCCACCACTCGAAAAGTCGAAGTACATTCGCCCGCCCATGCGCGACCAAACCTTCATTCCTGCGGTGTACAGATAGCGCTGGTCAGATCTAACTGCTCGGCTTCGCAGGATTCCAACGGGTCCAGACCTAGAAACACGTGGCGGGCGTGGACGCCCACCCTACACGTTCTTAGTATATGCCTTCCATACCGCCGCCGTGTCCGCCGCCGGCAGGAGCTCCCTTTTTCTCTTCCGGGATCTCCGCCACCAGCGCTTCGGTGGTGAGCATCAGGGACGCGATCGATCCGGCATCCTGCAACGCCGTCGACAACTTACTTTGTAAGCACTTCATAGGTGACCCACATCTGTGGCACGCTTGCCTTCGTCAGATTGTAGGCCACGAAGTCACCTGACTTCGGTGTAGGGATGGATCCTCCATCTACATTCCGCAGATTGTGCGAGGCCCGCGACTCGGTTAGCACGCGTAGCAAATAAGTCCTCGGCGGCGTGGCGAGAAATTGAAATGAGGCTGCCCCGTTCCGCAGACTGCCAGAATTGGCATACATTCCGCCGGAGTTGATGTACCAAGAACTGTATAACACTTCCAACTTAGCCGACGATGGCGCAGCAACACGCGTAAGGGCCCCTGTTGTGGGATTGACCTCCCAGGCGTCCAGCCAAATATTGCTGCGGAAAAACATTGTCCCATCCAGGCGCGCGTTCCATACAAAATTCACATCAAGAAGATGGCGGGCCTGCCAGTCCAATTCCGCGTCAAGCGTGACCCGGCAGAGCCGGCCATTCTTTGCGACGGTTGTGGGAAGCACAATATCAAATCCCGCCCATGCAGATTCTGTGCCGGCCGTCAAATTGATCGATTGCAAAGAGACAAGATTTCCCGACCTCTCATTGGCGCTCGCCCCGCCATTCACCGAGCCTGTCCACGTTTGCGGTGTGGTATAACGACGGGCTGGCGGGACCATCACGTCTGGCGCATCAACTGGCAAATAGAGACCATTCAGGATCTCTGTAAGACTGATGATCGGTTGGGTGATTGTGGCAAAGGGGCCAAATTTGACAAACACTCCCCGGACAGACAGCGGATGGACGGCAGCTGTAAGCGTGTCTAAATTGCTCCTTACTTCACGATGGTTTTTGCCGGCACGGGAAAGCGCTCGATCGAGATCGCGAGAGATCTTGAGCATTTCTTTGTCCAATAGCGACTCCTCATTCGGAGGAGGGAGTGCTGCTGCCGATTTGAGGAGCTTGGTGTTTACTATCGGAGTGGCGAGCTTGATCCTGGTGTTGGGCATGTCCTTGACTCCTACTAATCAAAACTATGAATGGCTGTGCGAACGCAGCAACGGCATAGTGTGCTAAGAGCAGGCAACGTTTCATTGGAACTTGCCACCCAAACAAAAAAGCCCCGCTTGCGCGGGGCTCTTTCGGTTCCTTCGACTCGCGCAAACTACGCGCTCGCTCAGGATGACCGGCGGGCGTGGGCGCCCGCCCTACACGTTCTTAGTACATGCCTTCCATGCCGCCGCCGCCGTGTCCGCCGCCCATCGGAGCGCCCTTTTTCTCTTCAGGGATCTCCGCGACCAGGGCTTCGGTGGTCAGCATCAAGGACGCAATCGAGCCGGCATTCTGCAACGCCGTGCGCACGACCTTGGTGGGATCGAGCACGCCGGCCTTGACCAGGTCTTCGTACTCATTGCTGAAAGCGTTGTAGCCGAAGTTGTTTTCCTTCGAGTCCAGCACTTTACCCAGGACAATTGCGCCTTCTTCGCCGGCGTTCTCGGCGATCATGCGCAAGGGCTCCTGGATGGCGCGCTTCACGATATTGACACCGATCTGCTCATCGCTTTCCAGCTTCAGCTTGTCGAGAGCTGCTGCGGAACGGGCCAGAGCGACGCCTCCGCCGGGGACAATGCCTTCCTCGACGGCAGCGCGGGTGGCATGCATGGCATCTTCCACGCGGGCTTTCTTTTCTTTCCTTTCGGTTTCGGTTGCGGCGCCGACTTTGATCACGGCCACGCCACCGACCAGCTTCGCCAACCGCTCCTGCAACTTCTCGCGGTCGTAGTCGCTGGTGGTCTTTTCCACCTGGCTGCGAATTTCCTTTACGCGGCCTTCGATTTCAGCATGCTTGCCTTTGCCTTCAACGATGGTGGTGTTGTCCTTGTCGATGGTGATCTTCTTGGCCTGTCCGAGGTCGGCAATCTGAACGTTCTCGAGCTTAATGCCGAGATCTTCAGTGATGGCCTTGCCGCCGGTGAGGATGGCAATGTCCTGCAACATAGCCTTGCGACGATCGCCGAAGCCAGGGGCCTTCACGGCCGCGACTTGAAGCGTGCCACGAAGCTTGTTCACGACCAGGGTCGCGAGCGCTTCGCCGTCTACATCTTCCGCGATGATGACCAGCGGCTTGCCGCCCTTGGCGATCTGTTCGAGAAGGGGGAGCAGGTCTTTCATCGAGCTGATCTTCTTTTCGTTGATCAGGATGTAGGCGTTCTCGAGAGCAACTTCCATGCGCTCGGGATCAGTAACGAAATAAGGAGAGAGGTAGCCGCGGTCGAACTGCATGCCTTCGACGACATCCAGTTGGGTCTCGAGCGTCTTCGACTCCTCAACCGTGATCACGCCGTCCTTGCCAACTTTCTTCATGGCTTCGGCAATAATCCGCCCAATGGTTTCGTCGTTGTTTGCAGAGATGGTGCCGACTTGGGCGATCATTTCACCACTGACGGGCTTGGAGAGCTTATCGAGTTCCCCTTTGCCGCGCTCACCAGTCTTCTTGTCGATTTCGCCGGCGATGATGCTGACTGCTCTTTCGATACCACGCTTCAGCGCCATCGGGTTGGCTCCGGCAGCTACGGTCTTTACGCCTTCCCGGTAGATGGCCTGCGCGAGGACAGTGGCGGTAGTGGTACCGTCTCCGGCTACGTCGCTGGTCTTGCTGGCGACTTCACGCACCATCTGTGCGCCCATGTTCTCGAGCGAATCCTTCAGTTCGATTTCTTTCGCAACGGTGACGCCGTCTTTGGTGATGGTCGGCGAACCGAATTTCTTCTCGATAACTACGTTGCGGCCCTTAGGGCCGAGGGTCACTTTCACAGCGTCGGCCAATAGGTTGACGCCGCGGAGGATCGCTTGTCGCGACTCTTCTCCGTGAACAATCTGCTTTGCCATACTTTTTCTCCTCAATTCTCTTTTGCAGGACAGGCCTGCGGAATTTTCTGGTTCAGCTACTAGCTTCTAGCTCCTAGCTAAAAGCTCCGGGATCATCCTTCGCTTCGCTCAGGATGACGCCAGCGGGCACAGACGCCCGCTAAACTGCGTCACCTGCGGGAGCCGGCCAGCTCTTTCTTGGCTGGAACGCCGGTGATTACGCCGAGCACTTCTTCTTCGCGCATGATGATGAAATCTTCACCATCCAGCTTGATTTCGGTGCCGGAGTACTTGCCGAACAGGATGCGATCGCCTTCTTTTACGACCAGAGGGAACACCTTGCCTTCGTCGTTGCTCTTGCCGCGTCCGACGGAGATGACTTCGCCCTCTTGGGGTTTGTCTTTAGCCGTATCTGGGATAATGATGCCGCCACGGGTGGTGCCTTCTTCCTCCGTGCGACGGACCAATATGCGGTCATGCAGGGGAGTAAACTTCGTAGCCATACTTGCGACTCCTTTCGAATCGAGTGGTTTAGGGTTGGAGGTGAAATTGCGCTTGTTAGCACTGATGGCTAACGAGTGCTAATTCTAGAAGGCGCGGGCGATGATGTCAAGCGCCGGACTGCTTAATGTCTTGTAACTTATTGTAAACAAAATACATTACATAGACATCACGTTTGTCCCTATGATCCGAAAAAGCGATTTCAGAAATCGACCATGTAACTACGCGTGACAGCTAGCCTGGTTCTGCTTAAAATTACCGGCATGAAGAAGTACAGATTCCTGGCTTGCCTGCTGATCCTGGCTGGCGCGGCTTTTGCCCAAGATCAGGAGGAGGCACTCGCCAAACTTAGTTTCGTTGTGGTCAAGGATTACAACGGCAAACCCGTCCGAAATGCCAGCGTGGTGCTGCACCCGGTCGCGAAAAATGGCAAGCAGGAACGAGGCGGCATCCAGCTAAAGTGCGATGCCGACGGCAAGGCAAACTATGATGGCGTGCCTTACGGCAAATTGCGCATACAGGTCCTGATGCCCGGCTTCCAGACTTTTGGCGATGACTATCAAGTCGACAAGCCAGAGATGGAGATCGTCATCAAGTTGAAGCGGCCAGCGGGTCAATACTCGATTTATACGGACAACAAGAACGATGTAAAGAGCGATCACGGGTCCGAGACCAAGAAAGAAGAAAGCAAACCAAGTCAGGATAAACCGCAGTAAGGTCCCATCCTTATGGATTACTTACTCAAGACCGAACCTTCCGAATATTCATTCGCCGACCTCGAGCGTGACCAGTCGACGGTCTGGGACGGAGTTTCCAATCCGGTGGCGCTGAAGCATCTACGCGGCATGAAATCGGGTGAGCGGCTGGTCATTTATGAGACCGGGGATCATAAGAGCGCCGTGGGCACGGCTTCAGTGGTCTCTGTGGACGGGTCTGATGCGAAGAATCCCAGAGTGACAATCAAGGCGGGCAAGCCGTTGCCGAAGCCCGTCACGCTGGCTGAGATCAAGGCCAACCAACTATTTGGGGAATCACCACTGGTTCGGCAAGGCAGGCTTAGCGTGGTCCCGCTCAACCAGGCGCAATTTGCTTATCTGACTGGATCGTAGTTTTCTACGGATCGTACACAGAGCTTCCGAAACCAGCTTTGCGAGCGGCCTCCTGCATGGATTGCAGTTTCTTCTCGGCCTCATCCAACTGCTTCTGCATGCGGTCCGCTTCCTGCTCCTTCCGCTGCTGATGCTGGTTATATTGAACTCCGTTGGTGTAGCGGTTGGCTTCCACGTAATGAACAGAAGCCCGCAGTTTTTCCAGCTGGGCTTTGAAGTCTGCGATCTGTTTTTTAGCCGAGACAAAATTCGCCTTGACTTGCTCGGCATTGCTGTCGGAGTTGATGGGCTGGCTCGAAGCTTCCCCGCTTCTTTCCTTGGTTACGGCGTCGGTTGATTCCGCGGGATGGGTGGGAAGGTCATCATCCGTGACGACCTTGCGCTGGGCTGCGGACTTGTCCGCCTGCTTTTGCCGTTGCTGACGGGCCAGGTCGCCCAAGGATTGCCCATGCGCCTGAGTCATTAAAGACAGAGACAGGAATAGAACGCCAAGCTTGTCGGTGTTCATGGGAGCTCCAGCGACCCGTTGAGTACTGAGCGATGGTAGCGGCGACAGGGCGAGTTTTGCAGGTTACCGTGGTGCAGTGAAGAAGAGTACTGCTGGCGGCCGGGGATGGCTTCCAGAATCCGTCAAACTGCAAAGGCCGGACAGGGCCACCGTGTGCAGTCACTCCACAAGGACGAGACCGCCAGCAATTCCGGAGCTGGACGGGGTGTGCGACGTCCCACTCCGTAATCAGGCTAACGCTGCGCTGCCGATCAGAGAATCAGGGGAAGCATGTAAATAGGCTTCCCCAATTCCCTGCCAGTTAAAATCGAATTAGCCGAGTTTCGGTAATGTGCCCAAGGGGCGGGATAAGAACTCCTCCGACCACTTGATTCTGCCCGTGGCTTGCATCACCGCAAACAGGGTAACGATCGAAATGATGGTAATGGCCAGCCCGGTGAATCCCTTCCAGAAGAACGCGTAGGAGAACAGCACCAGGTAGATGAACTGTGCCGTTCCGGCTTCGAGAGCGGCGAAGCGGATTCCCACTACCAGCCTCAGGTAACTCACAACCAGTGCGACGGACACGACGGAGGAGATCACCATCGCCACGTGAATCGAAACGTGGTCTACGAGGTATGCCAGAAGCAGGTGAAAGGCGAAGAAGGCGGTAGCCAGGAAGAAGTAGTTCATAGGATGGAGATCGATGTTGCGCATGGTGGTGATGATGAACATCAGGAAAAAGAAGAAGAACAGGGAGACGGGGGCGAAAAAGCTGATTTGCCCTGCCAGCGGGCCAGGCTGGAGCTTTTGAGGCATGGTCATGCCGATCTGGAAGCCGGAGACTAAGTTGCTGTAGTGCCAGGTGAGGTCCCAGCCTTCAGCCGACAATTGCTTGGAGGTAGGAGAAAGCGTGTCGTCGGCGAAATCAATATCGTTGAAGTTGGTGTGCATGTTCAAAGTGAAGTCACGCACCTGGGCAACTCCGTCGGCCAGTTTATAGCGCCAGCTTTCCAGGCCCTGGGAGCGATATCCGACGTGCAGCAATGCCACCTGGTTTGGTTCCAGAGTAGCGTGCCCGGTCGTGCCTTGATCATCGCTGGTCAGGGGAACATCATTGCCATCGACGGTGAGGGTCAGGCCGTCGTAAAGTGCCTTCTGCGTGGGCAATGGCAAACGGAAATTGATTTTCTGTTGCTCGCCGGACGAATTCAAGAATTTATAGTCGCCCCGGTAGTCCACGACATAAGTGCTGTACCAGAGCAGGCCTTTTTGCCGGTGATCAAGCGCTAGGTGGACTTGTACGACGCTCGACTCCAACGGCAATGCGTAGTCACGCCTGACGTTGTTATTGCGAATAATGGTCTGCCCATTTTCGATGGTAGTGCTAGGGACGATTTCCATTTTTGAATAAGTGGCGGTGGGAGGGAGCTGCTCCTGCGGGGCTCCCCAGGTGGATCCCACGCGGCCTCTGAGTTGCTCATCGCTGTGGTCGGTGCGATAGAGGATGGTAGAACCCAAAATGATCCATGCAATCGTGGTGCATATGAAGATGAGGATTAACGCAGCAATCTGGCGTAGCAAGAGGTGCCTCCTTGAGTTGTTCCAAGGAATCTAAAAGCAAGAACGAGTCCGGAATTGGATCTTGCGGATTGAGGCAGTTAGGACCGGACAAGAGATGTTGACGTGTCAACAGATACACGTCTGTGTGCCATCGGACACGACGGTTTGAGGGCAAGAATCGGAGTTCTCATGCCGTGAGGGACTGCTAGATTCCTTCAGGAACCAATCCTTTGTGAGGAGGGTCGCATGAGCGCATTAGGACAGACCAGGTTCGACACTGACGATGTCGCAGAACGCGTGAGCCAATTTGATTGGGAATGCATTTTCCGGGGTCTGGATAGTCGCGGGAACTCACGATTGGCCGGCCTTCTTACTCCCGATGAGTGTCGCGCTCTCGCCGGACTTTATCCCGAAGACAAACCATTTCGCAGTCAGGTTGTCATGGCTCGACATGGCTTCGGCAGCGGAGAATACAAGTACTTCGACTATCCCCTTCCCGGGATCGTGGACTGGCTTCGTCATGCTCTTTATTCCCAGCTTGCCCCGATTGCCAATCGCTGGAATCTGGCCATGGGCCTTGATGTTCGTTATCCGGAAGAGCATGAAACCTTCATTCAGCGATGTCACGACGCCGGACAGGTGCGCCCTACTCCGTTGTTGCTTCAGTACCGGGAAGGCGACTACAACTGTCTGCATCAGGACCTCTATGGCGAACACGTCTTTCCCATCCAGGTTGCTATTCTGCTGTCCGAACCGGGGCTGGATTTTACTGGCGGAGAGTTTGTGCTGACCGAACATCGTCCGCGCATGCAGTCGCGTCCCGAGGTAGTTCCGTTGCGCCAGGGAGATGGCGTTGCTTTTGCGGTGCATCATCGTCCGGTGCAGGGAAAGCGCGGGACCTATCGCGTCAGCATGCGGCATGGCGTGAGCCGGTTGCTCTCAGGTCACCGGCATACATTGGGTATCATCTTTCATGATGCGAAGTGAGGTTGGTTTGTGACCCTGGATCTATTTGAGCGCGTGAGCGTGGAGCCGCAAAAAGAAAAGATCGCTCCCGGTGCTTTCATGTTGCGAGGATTCGCGTTGCCCTACGAGCCTGCGATTGTAGACGGGCTGAACCAGGTGACGGCGAAGGCGCCATTTCGACATATGGTCACTCCCGGCGGATTTCGCATGTCGGTGGCGATGACCAACTGCGGCAGACTGGGATGGGTTACGGATCGTAGCGGCTACCGCTATGATGCCGTTGATTCAGTGAGTGGCAAGAAGTGGCCGGCCATGCCGGAGCCATTTCTTACCCTGGCCAGAAACGCCGCTGCGGAGGCTGGATTCGATGAGTTCGCACCCGACGCCTGCCTGGTGAACCGTTACCAACCGGGGGCCGGCTCTCCTTGCATCAGGACAAGGACGAGGCGGACTATACCGCTCCCATTGTTTCCGTGTCCCTTGGAGTCCCGGCGGTATTTCAATTTGGCGGGTTGAATCGGGCGGATAAGACTCAACGTGTGCCGGTTGTTCATGGTGACGTAATCGTCTGGGGAGGACCAGCCCGGCTGCGTTATCACGGGGTTCTCGCCCTTAAGGACGGCCACCATCCCCTGTTCGGACAATTCCGTGTGAATCTGACCTTCCGCAAGGCGGGTTAGGAGCTGCACAAAGCAAAGACCTGACCGCAAAGCGCGCCAGAGGAACGCACAAAGTAACCCTACGAGTCATCAACGCTGTTCGAGCAGCACGTTGGCAAAGATCTCGTGGTCAACATTTCCGCCGCTGGCCACTACGCCTACACGCTTTCCCTTCAGCAGCGACAGCTCTTTCAACGCGGCGGCCAGCGCCGCCGCCCCAGCGCCTTCCACCACGTTGTGAGTATCGGTGAAATAGATCTTCATGGCCGCGCGGACCTCGTCGTCACTGACGCGGACCATGTGGTCCACTCCGCCAAGCATGATTTCCAGCGGTTCATCATCAGGGACGCGACAGGCCATGCCGTCGGCGATTTGGGTGGTGACAGGGGACTCAACTTTCCTTCCTGCTTCAAAGGAGAGCGCATAGGCCTGCGCACCTTCGGAGACCACGCCCACGATCTTTGTCTTCAAGTTCAGCCCGTTGCGGACCGCGACAGCAGAACTGATGCCGGAACCTTGTCCGACGGGGACGTACACCATGTCGAGACGCGGAACGGCGGAGAAAAATTCAAGCCAGTAGGTGGCTATGCCTTTGACGATGTTGTAGTGATAGGCAGGAACGATATGCAAACCCTGCTGCGCAGCAAGTCTGGTGGCGTGTTCCCGCGATTCCTGGAAATCATTGCCGAATTCAATCAGGGTTGCGCCCTGGGCTTGCATGGCGGCATTTTTCGCTTTGCTGTTGCCGCGTGGCACGACGATGGTGCAGGGAACTTTGAATCTCTGGGCGGCTAAGGCGACCGACTGGCCGTGGTTGCCGCGGGTGGCGGCGATGAGTCCCTTGACGGTGTTGCCGTTTTTGAATAACTCAGCGGCATAGACGATGGCGGTGCGGGCTTTGAACGCTCCGATGGGAGTGTGGTTTTCGTGTTTCACCCACACTTCGGTTTCCAGGCGATTGCAGAGCAGAGGCCAGGAAAATTGCGGGGTCGGAGGCATGACTGAATAGACCAGTTGCTGGGCTTGTCTGATTTCGTCGATGGAAGGTAAGGCAGCAATGGCAGTTCCGGGCATGTTTTCATTTTAGATCAAAAGACCTAACCGCAGAGGACGCGGAGAACTTGCGCGGAATTGGTTGAGAAAACCGGGTCAGAGTACTGACGGGGATTTTAGCGTTGACGCAGTTCTCTGCGCAGTAGTTTTCCGGAGGCGGTTTTCGGGATGGCGTCGATGAAGTGGAGTTCACGGGGCTGCTTGTAGCTGGTCAGCCGTTCGCCTACGAATCCGCACAATTCGTCTTTCATCTTTTGCGAGGTGAGAGAACCATCACGCAATGCCACGAACGCTACCGGGATTTCGCCTGCGGCCAAGTCGGGTCTTCCGACTACTGCACATTCTCTTACCGCCGGGTGCTCGAGCAGGACGGCTTCGATCTCCGCGGGAGCTATGGGGAATCCTTTGTACTTGATCATTTCTTTGAGGCGGTCGCGGACGAAAAAGAAGTTGGTGGCATCCAGCGTGACCAGATCGCCGGACCAATACCAACCGTCACGCAGCGCTGCGGCGGTGGCGTGCGGCTCTTTCCAATAGCCTCGCATGAATTGCGGGCCACGCATGACCAGTTGGCCGGGTTGGCCGGACGGCGCCTCTGCGTCGTTCTCGTCCAGCACGCGACATTCTGTCTGGGCGACTGGCTGGCCGATGGAGGACGGGAGGTAGAGGGCTGGATCGAGATATCCGAGGTGGGTGACAGGAGAGGCTTCGGTCATGCCGTATCCCTGGCAGACCAGGATTCCGGTGAGCGAGGTAAACCTTTGGGCTAGTTCTGGAGCTAACGGAGCGGCTCCGGATTTTGTCCAGCGGACTCTGTGGTCGCGGGGAAATTGCCCGGCCTCGGCGGCCTGGCAGAGGGCGTTCAGCACGGGTGGGACGGTGGGCATCATGGTGACTTGCTCTTCGAGCAACAGGCGGAAGACGTCGGTGGGCTGAAAGCGGGGCAACAATATCAACGTGGCCCCCAGGGTGAGCGCGGGGTTCAGCATCACATTCAGGCCGTAAATGTGATACAGAGGCAGGAAGCAGAGGATCACATCGTTTCCGCAGAGTTCACTGGCATTCGGGCCCAGGAACTGGAAAACATTCGACACCAGGTTGTAGTGGGAGAGCATGACGCCTTTGGGGAGTCCGGTGGTGCCGCTGGAGTAAGGGAGCGCGGCGATGGATTGGTTGGACGGGCTGTCGGGTTGGGGATGTGGGGCTTTGCCGGGCTTCAATAGGGTAGAGAATTCCTCGGCTCCGCCCACGGACTGGCGGATGGTGTATACGCGGCGGAGGTTGGGGAGGACGCTTAAGTTGATTCCTTCCAGGGTGGTTCCATCGCTGACCAGGAATGCAGCGCCGGAGTTTTCAAGCTGGTAGCGGACTTCGCGTTCGCGGTAGCTGGGATTAAGGAGAGTGGGAATGCCTCCGGCCAGTGTGGCGGCGTGGTAAGACGCGGCGAACTCCCAGCAGTTGGCCAGATAGATGGCGATGACTTCTCCGGGTTTCAAGCCAGCCAAGACAAGACCTCGGGCCAGGGATTCGACGATTTCACCATATTCGGAGTAGGAGATGCGACGCTTGCAGGAGGAATCCAGGATGGCGGTTTTGTTGGTAAAGCGGCGGCAGGATTGCAGTACTACGTCGTGGACAAAAAGACCCTGTGGGTCGGCGAAGAGCCGAGTGCGCAACATGCGGGGCTGATTGTAACCGAAACGCACCGCAGAGGCTGAAAACGGCCCGATTTGATGATTTGGGCGATATGGCTGAAGCCATATCCTGATGCGAGGCCCTTGACGGTTAGCTGGCCAGCTTGAGCAGAAACTCGTGCTCGTCCATGTGGTACTTGAAAGCTTTGCGCCCGTTGATAAAGACTACCGGGACCTCGTCATTGTAGAGGCGGCGGAGTTGTTCGTCGGAATCGACGTCGACTTCCTGCCATTGGAAGCCGGCGTGGCGCTCGAGTTTGGTCAGGCTTTCTTTGACGATCTCACACAGGTGGCAGCCTTTGCGTGAATAGACGATGACATGTCTCAGCTGGTCCATTGTGGCGGAATTGTACCCGCAACTGGGCGGGGATTCCAGAGGGCTCACGACAAAATTCTGAAACGATTTAGACCAGTTCCCGAAGTCAGACTGTGCGGCAAGGATGAGCGTGGGGACGCACGATACAATCAAAATCATGGCAAAACTGCTTCAGGGGAAGTGCGCGCTTATCACCGGAGGTGCGCGTCGTTTGGGACGGGCCATCGCTCTGAAGCTGGCTGAAGAGGGCGCCGACGTAGCCATCACGTTCCGCAATTCGGCGCGCGAGGCCCAGGCGACGGTGATCGACTTGAGCAGCTCGGGGGTACGTGCTGTCGCCTTGCGCTGCGATATCAGCGACGAAAAGAGCGTGCGGTCCGCGTTCAAAGAAGTTTCCCGCGAGTTCGGCGGGCTGGACATTCTGGTCAACAATGCTGCGAATTATGAGACGGCGGAGTTCGACAAACTGACCGTCAAGCAATGGGACGCGATGTTTGCTTCGAATGTCCGAGGACCCTTCCTGGTTTCGCGCGAGGCGCTCAAATTGCTTCGCCAACGCAAGGGCAAAATTATCAATATGGGCTCGCTGGGTGGCTTGCAGGCCTGGGCGACCCATGCCCACTATTGCTCGTCCAAAGCTGCGGTCCACATGCTGACCCAGGTGATGGCTAAGGCGCTGGCGCCGGAGATTTCGGTAAATTGTGTGGCGCCTGGCATGATCGATCTGGGGGAGAAATCAGCCAAAGCGTTCATGAGGCGCCTGGCCAGGCAAACACCCATGCTGCGCAACGGGACCGGCGCAGAAATCGCGGAGGCAGTCTATTTCTTTGCCACCGCTCCCCACTTCATCACGGGGCAGATTTTAGCGGTGGACGGCGGGCTCAGTTTGTAGTGGTGGTTGCGCGCCTTCCCCGATGAATGGGCAGGTCACTTTTCTGGCAAATGCGGCGAGAAATGTGGCGCATGGAGGGCTGAACTACGCTCAGCCTTCGGCCGTGGTCGGATCGATGATGGTCTTGACTTCAGAAACTTTGTTGGCGGGGAATCCCCCTTGATTCGCGTGTTCTCTCACCATCTCCTCATTGGGAGCGATATAGATGCAATAAATTTTGTCGTCGGTCACGTAGCTGTGGACCCACTGAATTTGGGGGCCGAGATTACGTAGAACTCCACAAGATTTTTGCGAAATGGCTTGCAGTTGCCCAGGGGAAAGCGTCCCTGCTCCCGGGAGATCGCGCTCGATGACGTATTTAGGCATGATTCATTCTAGTATGGCGGCAGGCCTGTTTTAACGTGGCAGCGAACAATTTCGATCATAACCTGGATTTTCCTCGCGACCTTTGCGCGGAAGTTCTTTGCGTTCTTGGCCGGGTTATTGTCACTTCACGTCGATTTCTTGTATTGTGCAATTTCGGTGCTTTTTCGTTCCGGACATGAAAATCACTCTACTGGCGGTTCTCCTTTTGAGCGCGCCCCTTGCCCTTGCGCAGGAGCGGCCGGGCGACGGCACCCACGAAATTCAAGTCTGGACTGGAGCCGGCCATTCGGTCTCCGGCGGAACCACGGACACGAGTGTGTGGAACCTGGGCCTGCGCTATGGATGGATCCTGACCCGTCCGCACGGGCCAGGCTTTCTGAAGGGCCGGTTTGAGTATGCGGTCGACGCGGTTCCCGCGTTTGTGGTGTTCCAACCCGCGAATACGGCGTTTGGCGGTGGCATCAATCCCATGAATCTGAAGTGGAACTTTGCCACTCGAGGAAGCGTGGTTCCCTACTTCGAACTCAGCGGCGGAACTCTATTCACCAATCAAGACGTGCCCACATTTACCTCGCGGGTGAATTTTACTTCTGGCGCGGCTTTTGGCTTTCATTTCCTCGGAGACCGCCATGCCCTCAGCGTGGAAGCCCGCTATATGCACATCTCGAACGCGGGGTTGGGAGATCTGAATCCTGGACTGAATACGTTTCAGATACGCCTGGGGATAGGGAAGTTTTTCGGCAAGCGGTAGCTTCTCGTGTGAAGGCGGAGCGCGCGGCCGCCAGTCAGGTCCTGTTTCTACGCGACCTAGTTCATTTACACGCCTGCCGTTCCGCCGGTTCGAAATGATCGTCTAATGCGTCCTGCTGGCGGGCCCATCTGCCTTTTCCGGTCTTGCCGTATAGGGGCGTCCCGGGACAGTAATACAACGCGGTATGCAAATCAATCCACACCCTGGTGTCAGGAAGGCCGCCCGGATAGGCTGGGGGCGGAATTGATTTCAGGCCCGTCTGAACCAGAAACTGGCGCAGAAAAGGTACGTTCTCCTCGATGACGTCGCTGTAGTTTATCCAGACGATTGCGCCCGCGGCGATGACGACCAATACCGTAATCAGAGTCTTGATTGAACGCGGCATTCCGGCGGGCTGGCGCAGCTTTGCCGTGCCCATTGCCGTTGCCGCTTCTCGCGCCAGTAATTTCACGGCGATGCGATCGCGTTCAGAGCGGATAGTTGGCGGCATGTCCAGCTTGGAGCCGATGTTGAAGTAGCTATGGAGAATGTTTTCGGCGATGCGCGGTGTAAAGAACGTTTGCCCATTGGTGAGAGAGCGGACAGCAGTCGCCAGATCGCGTGTAGCGTTGGCTTTCAAGACGTATCCCAGGGCACCCGCCTCGAAAGCTTTTCTGGCCGTGCCTTCATCATCAATCGTTCCCAGCATGACAATCGGCTGCGCCGGGTCGCGCTGAATGATTTGGCGAGTCGTATCGAGGCCGGAGGGATTTGCTAAGTCGATGTCCATCAGGACTAGATCCGGCTTGAGCTGACCGATTCTGGCGACCGCTTCACCACCGGTGGAAGCTTGTCCGCAGATTTGCCACCCATCCCGGGCAAGAACGGCGGTCATCACGTTGCGGACGACCTCGTCACGATCAGCTACAAAGATACGAAGCGGCGGCATACTGATGCAGGGGATCGAATTATAGCTTGGAAAAACGGCCCGGAGCTAAAATCTCGTTGAAAGTTGTTTTGCAATGAAAGCAGAAATCCTAGATGGCAAAGGACTTCGCAGGCGCCACCGGGAACGCGAAGAAACCCGGCCAACCACGTACCCCGGTCGGTAATCTTAATCGCATGTCCCAACCTAGTATTATTAAGGACATGGAATCCGGGGGAATGATTCGCTGTACGCAGTGCGGGTACAAGAACAGCCCTGTTTATCATTATTGCGGCGTGTGCGGGGCAGTGCTCCAGCCTGCTTCCAAGGAAGAAGCTCCGACAAAGCCTCCCGTTCCTGCCGCAGAGAGCCGGGCATCTACACCCGCGCCTACCCCACCCTTGCCGACGGCTGCGCATCCCGCACCCGCGGCATCTCGAACCTCGAAATCCGACCTTCCGGTGTCTGGCGGGATGTCTTTTCTGGGTTTGAGTGACGGTCCCAGTTCGTCCGGCTACCTTCTCGATGATGAAGACGAGGGCGAGCGGTCGGTTGCGTGGGGACGAATTCTATTCGTCTTAGTCTTACTGGCCTCGGCGGGCGGGTTGGGATGGCAGTACTATCGCGGCGCATATCCTTTTGGTCCTCGAACCACGACTCCGGCCACTGTTCCTGCTCCGGCGCCAGTGGAACCTTCGGCTACTGCTCCAGCTACGCCCCCGGCGACGCCGCCCGAGACATCTGGCGCTGAAGCAAGCATCACACCGATTGAGCCGTCGGAAACGGCTCCCGCTGCCACACCTGGTTCGACTCCGCAAGCTGCGGCCAAAACCGAAACTCCTGTGGAGACCAAGCCAACTGTTCCCGCCAAAGAGAGCGCCGAGCCCGCACCGGAGAAAGCACCAGTGGTGGCTAAGGTGGAAAAGACCCCACCGGTTCGCGCAAAAGCTCCGGCACCTGCGCCGGAACCGGCAGTTCCTCCGGGCGAGGCATTGTTCATCCAAGGTCAGAGATATCTCTATGGCACCAGCGGAGTGCGGGCGAACTGCGATCTGGCATTGAAAAGTTTGCTGTCAGCAGCGACGCGTTCTCATGCGCGCGCGCAGAGCACCCTGGGAACCATGTATTCGACGGGTCATTGTGTGACACGCGATTTGCCTTCCGCTTACAAGTGGTTTGCCAAGGCGCTCCGTTCCGACCCCAACAATACGCGGCTGGAGCAAGACCTCAGCGTGGTGTGGAGGCAAATGACACCCGGCGAGCGGCAACTGGCGACGCGGTCGAATTAGGGAAAGATTCGTTGGCTGAAATGGAACGTCTCACTACTTTGCCCATCTCACAAGCAAGCAAAATCCGCACCGCGATTTCCCTGAGTCGAGAAAATCTTGCTCGCTTGGCTGCCGGAGGAAGGAACTGCCTAGGAGTTTCGCACTAAGGAATTGTCCGTACATGCCTCAGATGAATTCCCGAGGCACAACCTAGATCGAAAATTTAAAAACCCATGCTGAGAGTTTGAAATCAAGCGAGTGCCTGTTTTTCCCAGACACCTGCCCCCGGCTAGTCACCGATTTGGCAAAGGGTTTGCTCAAACTGGCGTGATGTTCAATTCTCCCGGGAGGATTTCATGAATACACCTTCTCGTTTCTTTATGTCGCTGGTAGCTTCTTCGGCACTGTTGTGCGGGAGCCTGCTGAATGCCCAGCAGACACCGAACCAACCACCGGAACCCAGCGCACCTTCGGCACAACAACCTCAGCAACCGCCGTCCCAAGCGCCAGACCAGGCTTCCCCATCCAGCCCAGGCCAGACTTCGTCGGAAGCTCAGTCACAGACCCAGGAGTCCAACGGTCAAGTGTTCTCGGGCACGGTCGTCAAGTCGGGCGACAAGTACGTTCTGCAAATGGCAGACGGCACGGCCTACGATCTTGACCATCAGGACCTGGTCAAGAAGTTTGAAGGCAAGCAAGTACGGGTAAAGGGCACCCTGGATCACGATGGCAAAACCATTCACATCACGCAGTAATGGCCGGCAATTGCCCTGATACGGCCAGTTCTCAGCGAACTGGCCGTATTTGTTTTGCTAGCCAAAAGCCAGTGATTTACGTCTATCCTTACTTACGATTTCAGGAGGATAGACTACATGAAAGCAATTCTTGCTTTTCTGGTGATGTCCCTTTCACTGGCTTCGTTCGCGCAGAGCCCACAACCTGTGACCCTGCGCAGCATATTGCTGGAGCAGCTGAAGACTACCCATAATGCCAAAGATTGGTTTGTTCCCATCAGCGTGGCCACCGACGGGCTCACTCCCGAGCAGGTCAATTGGAAAGATGGCAAGGGAAACCATTCGGTCGGCCAGTTGACCTATCACCTGCTGTTTTGGAATAAACGGGAGCTAGCCAAATTCAAGGGCGAGCCTGTGGACAAATTCAGCGGCAACAACGAAGAAACCTTTGACAACTTCGACAGCAAGAAATGGGCGGACACGGTGAAAGAATTGGACCAGGTGATGACCGACCTGGAGAAGTTCGTCGAAACCACGGACGAGAAGAAGCTTCAAGCAAACGCGTCAGAAATTGCTCATATCGGCACGCACAATGCCTATCACGTCGGGCAAATGATTTTTGTCCGCAAACTGCAAGGGGCCTGGAACCCGGACAAGGGCGTGAAGTAGATTCTGGCGCTGGGCCGCATTTCGAAAATCGCGAGATGCGGGGCGCCCCACAAGAACCTCATTCCATCCGCAACGCGTTCATGGGTTCGATGCCCGAGGCACGCCTTGCGGGCACGAATCCCGCAATCGCCGCACAAGCTGACAGGACCACAATGGCTAGCACCATGGTGAAGGGGTCATACTCGCTCACGCCATAGAGCTGGCTGGACATCAAGTGTCCGCCCAGCAGTGCGATTGGGATTCCGATCGCCAGTCCGACCATGATCTGCAGCAGCGCGCCGCGCATCACCAGAACGAGCACGTGTTTCCGGTTGGCTCCCATGGCCATGCGGACGCCGATCTCGCTGGTGCGGCGGGCCACGGAATACGCCGTCAGGCCGTAAAGACCCACCGAGGCCAGGACCAGAGCGAGGATTCCGAATAGGGTCGTCAGGCGGGCGATCAGGCGTTCCTGGTTAAAGTTGTCGGCGACCTGGTAGTCGAGTGATTTGAAATCAATCATGGTGAGATCTGGATTGATGCTGGCCAGGGTTCGGCGGGCCATCGATTCCATCTCCTGCGGATTGCCTTGAAAACGCACGGTAATGGAATTGATGAATAGAGAGCGAGTTTCGCCCATTCTTGCGTTGGGATCATCGAACATTGCGACATTTGGCTGGGCTAGCGGGCGAAAGTACATGGGGCGCACCGGGCCACGCACATCGGTGTACTTTGCGTCCGCGATCACGCCGACAATCTCGTAGCTTCCCGCATACTTGCCATCGAAGGTGCCGAAGTGTCGCCCGATCGGGTCTTCATGGGAAAAGAATTTCTTGACGAAGGTTTGATTGACTACCGCGACCGGTCGCGATGTAGCTGTGTCCTGGTCGGTCAATCCACGGCCGCGAATAGTCGGCTGACCCATGGTCTCGAAAAATCGCGGGCTCACTCTGTCCCATGACGAATTCGCATCGTCTTGTGGTCTGGGACTAGGCCGGCCCTCTATGTAGACAGTCTCTCCCCAGTTATTGCCTTCCAGTGCGCTATAGAGAGCCAAGCCTGCGCTTTGCACGCCGGGCACACTCGAAAACTGGCGCTCCAGTTCCTATAACGATTCGCGGTAGCGATGCCGAAGTTCTGATGTTGCAGATTCTGCAAAGTTTTGCTGAGCAGCCCTGCGGCCACCAGCAAGACCAGCGACAATGCTGCCTGGCAAACGATCAGCGCCTTTTGCGGCAGAGAGGAACGATCATGGGTGGAGCGATTCACTCCACGCAAAGCCTCCGCCGGATTGGAGTGTGAAGTCATCCACGCAGGCGCGATGCCGAAGAAAATCCCAGTCAGTAAAGACAGCGCAAAAGCAAAGCCCAGGACCACCATCGAGGGGTGAGTATCAATGGCAAGATGTTTGGCATCGGGGAAAGCAAGCCCCAGCATCATGCGGGTACCGGCAAAAGCCATGAACAATCCAAACACGCCGCCGATGCAGCTGAGAACTACGCTTTCAGTGAGCATCTGACGAATCAGCCGCGCTCGAGCAGCGCCCAACGCCATTCGGATGGAAAGCTCGGCCCGGCGGGTTGTGGCCCGAGCCAGCATCAGATTGGCCACGTTCGCGCACGCGACCAGCAAGACCAAGCCTGCGATGGTCATCAACAGGCGCAGGCCGCTTCCGGTTTGCTGTTGCATGTTCTCTACTCCTGCCCCGCCCGGGGTCAGGATTACGTGTTGTTTGGGGATTTCCGTGGCCCCTCCGTTGCGCGAGTATTCGCTTCGCGTGGACAACCAGTTCCTGAGGCTCACCGAGATTTTCGCCTGCAAGCTGGCGATGTTCACTCCCGGCTTGACCCGGCCAATGGCGTAAAGCCAATTCGAGGCGGCGCGGTCGAGGATCGTATTCTCTCCATTGATTACCGGTTCTGCCGAGAGGGGAATCCATAGTTGCGGCGGGTCGCTGTCAATCCGATCGCCAAAGAACTTGGGAGGCGCAATGCCAATTACGGTCACCGGATGGCTCTGCACATAGAGAGTCGTGCCCACGACGCCAGGGTCGGCAGCATAATCGGTTTGCCAAACCTGGTAGCTCATTACCGCGACGGGAGGCGCGCCTATTACATCGTCGGATGGAACCAGGACGCGGCCTGCGTAGGCTCCGACACCGAAAGTCGTGAAGTAATTCCCGGATACAAACTCACCCCGCTCTGCTTTCGCGCTGCCGCCGGCACGACGAACATTCATGCTGTCGTGCCCGGCCTGGAAGGCGGCCAACGACTGAAACTCCGGAATGTTGTCGCGGAAGTTGCGGTAGAGCTCGTAGGAAAACAAATCAAAATCGCCTTGTTTGTCCAGAAATCCACCGTTTACGCAGCAGTCGTCCTTGTCTCCGATGCGGTAGAGCGTGGCAGGATCGGTCACCGGCAACGACGAGAGCAGAACCGCATGCACCAGGCTGAAGATCGCGGTGTTGGCCCCGATGCCCAGGGCCAGGGTCAGGACAACCGTGATCGTGAAGCCCGGGAACTTGCGGAGTTGACGGAGGGCGAATTTGAAATCTTGCATAAGGGTCTCAATCCACTCACAGGCACAATGAATGCCATCGGCGTTCCCGTTAAGTCTTCTGTTTTGTTAGCCGTTAAAGATCGGTTGAGGTTTAGACGTGTTCGCCTTTGGATTGTAATGACCGGAAATGGACAGTGCGATCGAGGAGCTAAGAATATTCGGCTATGATTAGCGGCGACCTGGAGGCCAACATGCTGCTGGATGGTCGCACTGCGGTGGTGACCGGCGCGAGTCGCGGGATTGGTAAAGAGATTGCGCTGGAGTTGGGGCGCGCGGGATGCAAGCAGATCGCGGTGAATTACTTTGGCGATCCGCCGGCTATGGTGGATGCTACCGCTGCGGCGATTCGCGCGCTGGGTGTGGACGTGCTCGCCATTGAAGCGGACATCCGTGACCGTGCCCAGGTCGCCAGTATGTTCGAGCAGGTGATGGCTGGTTTCGGCCAACTCGATATTCTAGTCAACAACGCTGGCGTTCAAACATTCAAGCCTCTGCTCGATGTAACCGAACAGGAATGGGACCTGGTCGTCGATACGAACTTGAAAGGATGTTTCCTTTGCACACAGCAGGCTGCGGGTCACATGAAGAAAAATGGCGGTGCAATTGTGAATCTGGGTTCGGGCTGCAACAAGCTGGCGTTCCCCAGGCTGGTGGCATATACCGCGAGCAAAGGCGGGATTGAGATGTTCACCAAGGAATCAGCCGTGGAGTTGGGACCGTATGGCATACGCGTAAACTGCGTTGCGCCGGGAGCCATTGAATCAGAGCGGACACGACAAGAAGACCCCGATTATGCAGGAACCTGGGCGAAGCTGACTCCATTGCGCCGGGTGGGGACCTTCGCCGACATTGCTCCAGTGGTGGCTTTTCTGTGCAGTGACGGGGCGCGGTTTGTCAGCGGACAGACCATCGGAATTGATGGTGGGCTTTTTGTTCAGGCGCAGTGGCCCTACAAAGGTTGATTGCTGCTTCCGCACAAAACCCCATCCTGGTCGTACAAAACGCGACTACGAATAGGGCAGCCTCTTTCCGGTTTACGCAGGTTTACAGTTGTTCACAAAACTTCAACTTTTTTGCCCCCGAAACTGAGCCGATAGTCGCATCCGACTAATTGCACTTTCAAACTGAATGCCGGCTGGGCGTCTTAATTTTAACTCTTTGCGCACTCTGCGGCATTTCTCCGCGGCCTCTGCGGTGAAAGCTTTTGCCTTTTTTGCGTGGGGAAGGTCAGAAAGGCTTAACCGCGGAGAACGGCGGAGGGCTTCCGCAGAGAGCGCCGCGAAATTCAAGCCAGGCCGCTACCGCCGGTTGATCGAGGAGAATCCATCATGCGTTGTCGTGTCGGTTTGTTTGCAGTTTGCCTACTGGGCGCGGTGGCAGTTGCCTCAGGACAGGAAGGTCGCGCGGATGTAACCCTAAGCGGAATGGCAGTATTTTCCAAAGACACTTCGGGAAATGGCTTGGATCAGTCGGTGACGAATTCGGGCGGGATTCTGGCGAGTTTTCGCTATGGGGTTCGTGACCACTCTAGCTTGGAATTGAACTACGGCTATACGCGCAATTCTCAGATCTATGCCAACAATACGGCTTTTACCTTTCAGCAACAGCAAGCCAATATTCATGAGTTGAGCGCCGCGTATGTTTACCAGATGGATCGCAGGAAGAAGTTGAATCCATTTGTGCTCGGCGGAGGCGGATTCCTCATTTTCAGTCCGGTCAGCGTATCCTCTTTCAGTATTCCTGACGCAAGCAGGGACACCAAGGGCGCATTCCTGTACGGCGCCGGAGTAAACTACCGGCTGACCGACGCTCTCGGGCTGCGGTTGCAGTTCCGTGGGTTGATTTACAAATCGCCCGACTTTGGCGTGGCCGCTTCTTCGACCGGAAGCTGGGCCCACACGGGTGAACCATCCATCGGTATCACATTGCGCTTTTAGCAGATCCGCAAAGTACAGACCGGTTTTGCCGCTGGTCAGACCATGCGACCAGAAAATAAGATGGCCATAAACGCAGTCACTACATTGATAGCGCCGAGGGTAAAACCGGTTTTTGCATAAGGATCCTCACGCAACTCTTCGGATGGAACCTGGGCGATCGTAAGTCCCAACGCGACCACAAACCACACGGCCCAAAAATAGGGGGAGAGCATGGGCCACTCGAATCCACCGATGAAATGATGGATGATGAGAAAAATCGCGTAAATCGGAACCATCAATAGAGCGACCGTGGATAGAATGCGGAAAACCCGGGCGGATTTCGGGAACCTGCAACTCTCTAATCTTCGAGAAGACTTTCGATGGCCAGATCGAGGCATGGACAGACATAGTTGTAATTTCTGCCACTTCCCTTCTTGCTTATTTTTGTTCCATGTTACGAAATCCGAACTTGCTGTAGTAAATCGTTCTTACTTTCTCCAAGCTTCATCTTCTGGCTCTTTAACCCAGGACAAAGACGAGAAACACGTGCTTGGCCCTGGGCTGCATTCCTTCGCCGCTTCGCAGTCATGTATCGACTGAAACTACTCCTTCCGCGCGTGGGTGGTGTGAAGACTTGCCAACACCGTGCGCGCCTCGCCGGATCCAGGAGCGTTAAGGATGGCGGAACTCTGCAAGTAGTTTTCAGCCGCCCTCTGGTCGCCTTGTTGCAAGGCGATCTCACCTGCGTGACGGAACAACCTGGCGTCGCGGATGCCGACCTCAAGGGCAGTCTCAATATGCTTGCGGGCCTCGGCATCCTGCCCATTCTTGTGCAATGCCCAGGCATATGCATCCAGAGTGAACACGTCATGACGGCGGGCGTATTCCTTTCTAGCGATCTCCAATGCCTTGGCGGGATTGTTGGCGTGATCGGCGTAGTAAAAGACGAGTTCATGGTTGGAGTTGTCGGCCTTCGTTGATTCCAACAGGGACTTCTTTTCGAATTCGGCGAAAGCAGTTTTGGCTTCATCCGTACGACCAGCTTGCTCAAGGGCCATGGCCAAGTCATAGAGGTTCTCGGCGTGCGGGGCGGCTTGGTAGCGCTCCCGCAGCAAGTCGACTGCTTCCGCGTAGCGCTTCTGTTCTGTGCGGACTCTAGCCAGGTTGCCGAGGGCGTAGTGGTATCCAGGGAAAATGCTCAGCGCCTGAGTGAGGATAACTTCAGCCTCTTTGGTCTTCCCGGAAATCAGATCCAGGTGCGCCATTTGGTTCAGTATCCATGCCTGATCTTCATTTTCCGTAGGCGGAGTTCCCTGGAGCGCCATCTGCATCAACTCGTAGGAACCGTCTACGTCACCGAATAGTTCCCGGAGATACGCTGCTCGTGTGAGTGCCGGCAGGTTTCCCGGACGCAGATTCAGCATCCACTGGGCTGATTTTTCCGCGTTATCGTAATTACCGAGTTCAACGTTGGCGTCGGTGATGAAGCCGTAAACGAGGACGTCGTCGGGGGTCTTCTCGTTCAGCTTTTTGGCCGCATCGAGAGCCGCAGCGAATTCGTGGCGGCCGAGCAGGAGCCAGACGCGGAGTTTTTCTGCTTCGAAATTGTTGGGCGCCAGTTCCTGAGACTTCTTTAGCGCACCTTCCGCCTGGGTGTAAAAGTTCACGTCCGAAGTCTCGCGCGCGCGGCGGGCCAGGGCGATGGCGAGTGCGTTGTAGCCCGAAAAATTGGCAGGCTTCTTTGCGATTGTGGTTTGTGCGGCGCTGATGGCGATTTCCGCAGGTGTTTGCGTAGTTTGAGCGATAACTGAGGCGGTAAGCAGTAGCGACATAATCAATACTTGTTTCATAGCCTTCCTCCGTGGTTTTCCTGTGTGTGACATCGGTGTCCTCTGTGGTTGGTTTTTGATCCCCGGCGTTCTCTGTGCTCCCTACGGGCAGAAAGATCTTTCATCACAGGGAGCACAGAGTCACACCGAGGAAGAGCCACAGAGGGTGGGTGCAGCTAGCCGCCCACCTCGGTTACTGCACCGGGCAGATGCCGCCGGGTTGGCCGGTGCAGCCCTCCTGGCCGGGCCCAATGTGATGGCTGTCGCGGCCACTGTTGGCCGGCATCTCATAGGGGAATGAATTGTTGATGCCCTCGGGATTGGTTTGCACTCCATCTCCGATGGCGGTGTTGAATTGCGGCCCTGCGAGGATTCCAGCCACCGCGCGGGAGGCAATGTCCACCACGTCGTCGACGGGACGGCGTCCGTTTGGGAATCCACCGAAGTCCCCAGCCAAAACACCCAAGCGCTTTTGACTTCCTGGCGCCGTAGGAGGAATGCCGGTGTTCAGGCGGAGCAGGTCTGCGATTGCACCTCGATCATTCGGTTCACAACCAGGGCAGATAGGCGCCTGGTATTGCACCAAAGGAAGCAGGTCGGTCCGTGGGGCCGGTTGAACCGGGATACCCAGGGTCCCAAACACGGTCGCCAGCAACGGATTCAGGAAGAAGTTAGCAAACTGTTTATCGTTCTCCGGGTCGTCCATACTGAAGCGGTCCTTGGAGCCGGTCCCGATAATCAGTTCATTGATCAGCGGATTGCCCATGCGCTGTACCTGCCGGAACTTGCCGAAGTTGAGCGCGTCCTTGGGCGAACGGCGGACCGTGAGTTCGGCGCGATCGGTTGCCCCATAGGTGCCGATCACCGCACGCTTGTCACTGGCAGGATGCAGCTTGCCATCCTCGGTGAGCCAGGTGGTGGGCACTTCGAGCACGATAGTGTTGACATTGAAACCGGAAACGGCATCCGGCGCGTAGTTGTGGGTATCATCGGCGTCGACTGAGGAGCTAAGCACACCGCCGACTCCCATGCGGAAGTTCAGCGAGTCGAAGGCTGCACCGAGATCGATGAAGAATGGATCATCGACCGTCCCGGCGAAGACCCGTGCTCCGCCCAGGTCATAAACCCCCTGATTGAACAGAGATTGGTAGTCAGGCATGGTTTTTGGGCCGACATTGGAAGGAACGGCAAACAGGGTCTTGCCCTCGCCCAGACGGCGAGCGCGGCCATTCTTCACCACGGTTATGGAATAGGTCTGGCGCAGGCTTAGACCTTCCGAACCGGGACCATCCAGGGCGGTAATTGCAGGAATACCAGCTAAGTTGCCGACGAACCCAGTAAACAATTCCGGCTGGCGAATCTGCGTGTTGAAGCGGAATTGGAAGACGATGTCCTCCACCCCATCCCGGTTGTTGTCTACCTTCATTTCATAGAGAACGTTCGGATCGAACGGAAAGTAGTTGGGGCCGTTGGAAGGCTCGAGCAAGGGGTCAACATTGAGGATCATAGTCACCCGGTCAGGATGGTCGTAGCTGACGAAGGTGTACCAGTCGGTAATGTCGGCGGTACGGTCCAGTGCGGTAATCGGCGCCTCGCGATGGCTGGCGGCGAAGCTGGATGAAACCAGCACACACAGCGCCATGGCGAAGGCCACCAGAAACTTTACTTTGGTCATAGGGTTTCCTCTAGGAGTTGTTGGTGGACGTCGCCAAGACGGAAAATCCTGCCCAGCCGCGGCGCCGCAACCTGGGCAGTAACGATTGGCTACGTCACTTCACTATCTACGGTAAGGTTGCGGGTGCTGGATTGGTTTGGGCGGGGAAAATTTTCGGGGACGTAATCTCTGGTGATTTTCGTAATCCAGTTTTAATGTTCGATTCGTACACTGATGAGTGTATGAAAAGAAACTTTCGTGAAGGAACAGCATCCTACAGTGCGTGGGATTCTAACCAGGAGGGGTGGGGGCTATGAATTCAACATATGTGTTTTTGTGCGGCGTAGCGTGGTGCCAGTTTGGAGAAGAGGCCGCGGGCAGTGAATTGATCCGGGCGCTCAGTTCCGCCGATAAGAAAATTCGGGTACTGGCGCGGGCCATGCTGGGAAAAGCCGGGTTGCGCTCCAAGGCGCTGATTGGCGAGGCGATGGCGCGGCAGGAAGTTTCTCCCATCCAAGCCAGCCTTTGTATGTTTGAACAGGAACAGGTAGCGAGTCTGCCGGTCATGGTGCGGACCGCTTGGGGGATGCCGGCTTCGGCATAAGTTATATGCGAACGGTTTTAGTGAATGCGATGCAGCAGATGTTCTGGGCGATCTACATCTTCAGCGCGGGAATTGCGACTCCGGACCGGATGCGGCGGGCGGGGCTGATCTGAGATTGTCTCAGGCTAGGCCTTGAGGCAAAGCGGGATTTCCTCGCTATCCGTTGTGATGGGGTTCTTCCTTATCACACGGACCTTTTTCTTCCGATATTCATTCCTGAGTACGAATTCGATTTTTCCAGTGTGACCGAACGAACCAGAAAATTGTTGCCAGTAGAACCACTCCGATCACCGCGTCGAACTGATGGAAGTACTTTCCCAGTTCGCGCCAGTTCTGTCCCAGTTTCATTCCCAGCCACGCCAGTCCAAAGCACCATGGCCATGATCCCAGGAACGTGTAAACATGAAAGCGGCCGCGGGGCATGCGGGCGATCCCGGCGGGCAGCGCGATAAAGGTTCGAATCACCGGCAGCAGGCGCGCGATAAAGACGGCAAGATATCCCCAGCGAATAAAGAAATGATCGGCCCAGTCGAGTTCGCGGCGACCCATGAGAATCCATCGCCCATACTTTTCCACCAGCGGGCGGCCGCCGTAATAGCCCAACTCATAAGCGACCAGCGATCCCAGGTTGCAACCGATGGCTCCCGCAGTTGCGACCCACAGCAGCTTCATCGTTCCTTCGAACACCAGGTATCCGGCGAAGGGCATGATCAGCTCGGAGGGCAGAGGGATGCAGGCCGACTCGATCGCCATGAGGATGGCAACGCCCGCATAACCAGTCACGCCGATGACTGATTTGATGAAGACGAAGATAACGGCGAGGATGTGTTCAGTCATGAATCAGAGGAGGAGTTCGGCCGCTAAAACGAGCTTTCCTGGGTGAAGGTGTAGCCCGGAAGCGAGAATCCCTCGGCGCCTTTCACGGCCTTGACCCGAATGGTAGCTACATCGGGAGCGTTGGTTTCCGCCAGGCGCAGCACCGCAATTTGGCTGAAGACTTCGCTGTAGACCTTGGTGACCAGGTAATCCTGGCCGCTGGCATCCTGGCGCCACACTTGACCGAGTTGGATGGACTTTACTGCCAAAGGGGATTCCTCCGGATATTCAAGACTAAATAGGGATCGAGGCGGCGTCAATTGTGGACCGGATTCTCGGGTGCCGAAGGTGCACGTTCTTGTGCCGTCTTTTCCGCATGTAGACGAGGGGCTTCTGCAGACTTTGCGGTTCAAGGTTTGCTCTTGCGACCAAAGGGAAATCTTAGAACGCCGGGCTCGCTGGGAAAAGGCTGCAGAGGTCGCGGAGAACTGCAAAGATATCTGGCAGGCTAATGCATTGACATCTGAGTCGGCTGGAAGTACGCTTTGCCATCCTGGGAAAACACGACTCTCTCGCCCACTTCTCCTGGGAACCATGGGAGGATTTTATGGCTGCGAAAGCTTATACCGTCCTGGTTGGTCTGCTTTTGCTGGTCGTTGGCGTGCTGGGCTTGCTCAGTAAGGTCCCTCTACCCACGCATCACAATTGGTTTCATGTGGTCAGCGGAGTGATCGCTTTAGGGGTGGCAGTGTTCGCATTGGATCGCGCCCGGATCTTTGCCCGGATTTTCGGGGGAATTTATATTCTGCTGACAGGGTTGGGGCTGGCGGGTGTTGTGGACCTTGGCCCCTTGCACCTAATGCTGAATGCGGTGCCGGTTCTCTACGTGCACGGCGCAGTCGGCCTCGCCGGACTGCTGGCCGGCTTTCTGGGTAAGAAGAAAGCTGAAGTCACGCAGATGAGAGCTGCGGCATAACGAAGGATGGCTGGCGTCTTGAGCGAAGCCGAAAGGACGTCGGCCGCTCCATGATCCTATTGGATCGAGGCTGAGGATACTTCTCTATCGGCAACGACGAAAGTATCCACGCGCAGGCCGACTGGCAGTTGTACGCCTTTGTCGAGCTCGATCAGAGTCTCCAGGATTTTTACATCCACGCGCTCGGTAGGCTCATCGGTGCGGACGTTCTTCGGGCCTAATTGTTCTCCCACGCGCACCACTTTTCCCCAGAATTTTTGTTTGCCGTAGGCATCGGCGGTAACGTAGGCCTTTTGGCCAAGGTGGACTCGATCTACGTCGGTTTCGTCCACATCCATGCGAACGCGCAGGACTTGTTTGTCGCCAATAGTCAGGATCGGATCGGGCACGGTGGATGAGTTGGAAACGCTCTCTCCACTACGATGGTGCTTGCGCAGGACGGTGCCATCGATTGGGGACTTGATCAGGGTCTTATCGTAGCGGGCCTGGGCTTCCTGCAACTGCGCCTGCGCCAGTTGTAAGTCGGCTCGGGCGATGGCTTGATCTTCCAGACGGGCATGGTCGTCGACCAGCGAGTGATGCTCCACCTGCTCCTGATACTGGGCTTTGGCTACGTTGTATTCGCGGGCGTAGCGTTCCGCTTCCTCGCGGGAGATGACTCCGGCGGCAAACAGTTTCTGATAGCGATCCTTTTGGGCCGCGGCATTTTCCATGACTGCTTCCGCCGCGCGGACCGTGGACATAGCTCCCGAGCGCTCCTGGGTGCGTGCTCCGTTCAAAACCTTTTCCAGGTTTGCTTGTTTGGCGCGCATCCCGGCTTCGGCGGAGAGGACTTGGGCGCGATAGTCATTGTTCTCCAGGATAGCCAGCACCTGGCCGCGGCGAATGCTGTCTCCTTCTTCCACCTCGACCGATTTCAGTTTGCCGCTTAGCTCGGAGCCCAGCTTGATGTCTTCGGAGACCGGTTCTACCCGGCCGGGGCCGGCGACGAGCTTGGGCGCCGGTGGGGCCGCCGGGCCGGATTGCGCCGCACTTGCTGAGTGTGAGCGGACGGAGTGCAGGGTCAAGGCCACGGTCAGGAGGAAGGCTGCGGTTGCGATCACGATTACTGCTCTTCTTTTCATACTGTCTCCGTCTTTGCAGGCGAGCGAGTCGCCCGCCACCACACCATCAAAATCAAATTGCCCTGATTACGTCTGCAGTCTTTCCGTTCTTTAGCAGGAGTTCACTTGGGACTTCCACATCCATGTCCTTGGCGACCAGGCCGTCTTCGATTCTTATCGTGCGATCGGCGAATTCGGCTACCCGGGGGTCGTGGGTGACGATCACCACCGAGCGGTTGCGCTGGTGTGCCAGGTCTTTCATCATTTGCATGACGCTGCGACCGGTGTGGGAATCTAGCGCGGCAGTTGGCTCGTCTGCCAGGATGATTTTTGGATCGCCGGCCAGGGCGCGGGCAATGGCAACCCGCTGCTTCTGCCCTCCGCTCAGGTCGTTGGGAAAGCTGTTGTATTTTTCTCCCAGGCCGACTTGCTCCAGCAATTCCTGGCTGCGTTTTTTGGCTGTGGCTCCGCGCACCGCTTTTAGATCGAGCATCAACTCCACGTTCTCTCCAGCGGTCAGCGTGGGGAACAGATTGAATCCCTGAAACACGAATCCAATATGCTCGAGGCGGATGCCAGGAAGTTGCTTTTGCGGAAGTCCTGCGACCTCCTTTCCGGACAAGCGCACGCTTCCGGATGTTGCCGTCAGAATGCAGCCCATGATGGAGAGCAGCGTGGTCTTGCCGCTACCGGAAGGGCCCATCAGCATCACCATCTCTCCGGCGTGGACATCGAGGTCGACGCCGCGCAGGGCGGTCACGCTGGCTTCTCCTTCGGAGTAGATTTTGGTTAGCTCGCGGACTGCGATTGCCGGTTGCATCTCACTTCCCTTTCTGTCGCCGCGGGCGCGGCTTTTCTATCGTTGCCCCTACCCCTTGAACACCATGGCTGGATCCAGGCTGGTTACTTTGCTGATGGAAACCAGCGCCGCTCCTACACACATGGCAAGCGTCAGGAAAAACATTCCAATCGCCATCGGCCACGGAAGCAGAATGGACGCGCCCCCGCTCTGACTGGCCTTGACGACAAACAGACTCACCACCATTCCCAGCGCGTATCCCATGACTGCGCTCATAGCTGCTTGCTTGATGATGACCTTGTACACATAGCTATTCGGCGCGCCCATGGCCTTTAACGTTCCGTATTCACGCAGGTGATCCATGGTGGTGGCATAGATGGTCTGCGCTACGACTACGAACCCGACAACCAAGCCAAGCAATGCTGCCAGCAACACGGCCACGCCGGCCCCGGTGGTGAACATCCAATAAACCTGGGTCATGCGGCTGAATTCGTGGCTGGTGAAGACTTCGACGTTTTGCACGCTGCCCAGAATCTCTTTGCGGACTTGTTCGACATTCGCGCCCGCAGCCAGCTTCACCAGGATGAAAATGGTCTGGTCTTCGGGCAATCTCACGTATTCCTGCGCGCGCTTGAAGGTCGTAAACACATAGGGCGAAGTGGTAAACGACCGAATCCCGTGGGTGAAGCCGACGATCCGCGCGCGGCGTCCGCTAATCTCAAACACTTCTCCAAGGTGATGGACGGCGAGCTTGTCTTTGTACATGTCGTCCATGATTACGGCATCCGGCTGCTTAAGATCCTGAACACTTCCCTGCACCAGGTTCCAAGGTTGCTCCAGGATCGAATCCGGATTCATGCCGACGATCTGGACCGACTCATCCCTGCCATCGGCGCGCTTCCATTGTGTCCAGCGGCTGACCACTTTTTGTGCTTCTTCGACTCCAGGCACGGCCCGCACCTGGTACAGTTTGCGCTCGCTGAATGGAACTCCTAGTTCGACATACGGGACATGCTTCGAGGTCACCCACAAGTCGGCGTTGGAATGGTCCACCAGGCCGGAGGTAGTAACGGTAAAGCCCACGAACAATCCCAGCTCGACTACGATCAGCACAACTGCAAAAACAATTCCCGTGAGCGTGACCGTCAACCGGATCTTGTCGTGGAAAAGATTGCGCTGGGCCAGGGGAGGCATGTTATCTCGGCTCCTTGAGCAATCCGCGCAGGATCGCGTCGATCATGGTTTGCGCACGTTGCTCTATGGGCTGCCATTCGACCCAGGCGTCGCCGGATTGCGTGATCTGAAGCGCCACCACGCCATGCACCCCCGCCCACAGTGTCTGTGCGACCAATTCTGCATTGTTCAACTCGTCGCGAAATGCGTTCTTTCCCATGGCTTCATGGATCGTCTGCATCAGAAAGGCGTAAGAGTCCTTTTCCGGGTTGCCCTTAACTTCCCTATCCAGTTCATTCAACTCGTTGTGCTTGTGCGGATTATGAGTCATGAACATCAGCTTGAAGTGGTTCGGATACTGCAAACCGAAGTTGATGTAGGTCTGCCCGATGACACGGATGCGTTCAATCGGATCCACCGGCAGGGCTGCGGATTGGAACTCAGCTGCCAGACGCGCATAGTCCGCATGACACAGCTCGTGAAAAAGCTCTTCCTTGTCCTTGAAGTGGACATAGATTGCGGTGGGTGAGTACTCAATCTTCTCCGCCACTTTCCGCATAGAAACGCCGTCGTAGCCCTCGGCCGCGAACAGTTCCCGAGCGGCGTCCAGGATGATTTCCCGCGTCTCGATCTTTTCCCGTTCTCTGCGTTCTTTGACGCCCATAACGACTCTCAGTAAATTAACGATGTTAAGTTAACAACGTTAACTTACAGGTCATCGTTTATGTTGTCAAGAGGAGAGTTGAGTTTCGACGGTTTGTTCTTCCCGTCTAAAAACTCACGACTAACCCACCTGAAAACAATAGGTTGTGCTGAAATCCGCCTCCCGTTGGCAGGTTGTAGTTAGGTTTTCCGGAATAGAAGTCGCGAATTTCCACACGCAAGTTGATTGGGAAAAATACTTTGATTGGAGTGTGAAAATCCGCTCCTCCGCCGAACTGAGCGGCTCCGCGATTGGCTCCGATCCGGCCGGGATTCGCGAGCCCATTTTGCTGTTCGGCGCTTTCGTCGAAGCGCGCGTAACCCCCGCCGGCGGCCAGCCAGGGAGCTATCTTGGCATTAGGCCGGAACTTCAAGCGGACTCCAGGAGTGACGAACAATGACGCGTAGTTTGCTGGAACTGCACGGTTGTCTGAAGACACAGGAATGTTTGGTGCCGTGGCAAACGGAAGCTCGAAATAGATGGCGGCTGTCTTCAGCCGGGCCAGCCGATGCGCAAAAGTCGCCTGAAAGGTCACACCTGATCCGAAGCTAATTCTGCCGGGCTGAATTGAGCTGTTGAGCTCCGGCGTAACCGGCGCTCCAAGCAGCAGGCCGAGTTCGCTCACTGAGTGAGTTTGGGCATTGGCCATGGCCCCAGTCATCCCCAGCCATATGAGGACTAAGATCAATTTATTGAACATGTTGGAACACCTCTGTCGAGGAGATTAAGTTAGGATTCAAGGGAAGCGAGGAAGTTACAGACGGAGTCTGTCGTGCCGCAGGCTGAAACTTCCTCGCAGGTGCCGAATCTCAGACAGCATGACGGCTAAGTTGTCCGCCCATATGCTATAAATCTAGCTCGTCACCCCTGCTGGAGGCAGAACCGACTTTGCCAGACCGTGTCATTGAACTCGATTGCGTCGAAGTCTGGCGTCATCTTTCCGACTACGTCGATCACGATGTCGACCCGGAGTTGCGGGCAAACATGTCGGCCCACTTCGAGAACTGCGCACATTGCACGGCGATTCTGGATGGGACTCGGAATGTGGTGGAGCTGGTGGGTGACGGGAAATCTTTCCCGCTACCCGCTCCCGTAAGCGCGCGGTTGTACGACAAGCTCAATCGGTACGTGGCAGGTGAGGGAAAAAGCCCTCGCCGTGGTTAGGCATTGCCGCCCTGGGTGATCACCACGGACGTACTTTTCGATATTCTCCGCCCTTCTTCCATGCGCCATCAAAGCCCGGGGCCAGTGCATCGCGCAGAATCAACCGTGCGCGCAGCAAGCGGGTTTTCACCGCGGCTTCGCTGATTCCCAAAATTTCCGCGGTTTCGGCAATGTTCATGTGTTCCACGTCGCGCAGAATTACCACTTGACGGTATTTGAGAGACAGCGAATCCATCGCCTTTCTCAGGGCCTCACGGAGCTGTTTATTTTGGTGGGTCTCGGATGGGATGGGCCGCCAATCAGCGAAATCGCGTGGCAGGTAATCTCCTTCTTCCTCGCCCTTGAGCGGCTCGTCAATCGATTCGTAGAGGTGTTTACGGTCTTTTCGGACACGCATGCGGGCTTCGTTTATGACGATTTGAATGATCCACGTGCTGAACTTGGATTCACCGCGGAAGCTGTGGATCGCCTTAAAAGCTTTCAGGATCGCTTCCTGAGCGACGTCTTCGGCGTCGGCCTGATTATTCACGATTGCCAGAGCGGAAAGAAACAATCCGCGCTCGCGGGGGCGAACCAATTCATAGAATGCGTCGACATCCCCTGACTTGACGCGCTCGATCAGGACAGCTTCCTGTTCATGCGGCGAGCCCGCTTGGCCGTGCACAGGCGGTATCTGCGCGGCATGGGATGGATTGGAATCGGTCTTACCAGCCATAAGGCTTCCGGATCCGGACGCGGACTTGTCCCCTCGGTTTAACGAAACTATAGCAAATTACGGCTGACGGCGACGCGGTAGCCAAGCGAGTTAATGCCGGTCGGTCAACTTGTCGTAAAATTCTCGGCAGTTGAATTGAGGAGACTCTATGCACAGATTGCATGCCGTTACTGGGATGTTATGGCTCGTGTCCGCACTGTCGTGGTCGCAGGCCCCGCCAGCCAAGCCGGCCGCTCCGGCCACTCACGCCGCCTCCGGCAAACCGATTGCCGTCATTGACACGAGCGCGGGCAAGATGAAGTGTGAGCTGTTCCCCGACGTAGCCCCGATCGGGGTGGCAAATTTCATCGGATTGGCCAATGGAACCAAGGACTGGAAGAATCCAGTGACTGGGAGCAAGAAGCACGGTGTTCCCCTATACGATGGAACGATTTTTCATCGCGTGATTCCGGAGTTCATGATCCAAGGCGGCGATCCAGCTGGGACGGGAGCGGGCGATCCTGGGTACGCATTCAAGAATGAGACATCACCCACGGTGAAGTTTGACCGCCCGGGCAGGATGGCTTATGCCAACGCCGGGCCTGGGACCAACGGCTCGCAGTTTTTCATCACTGAAGTCCCGTATCCGAGCCTGAATGGCGGCTACACCATTTTCGGCCAGTGTGATGACGCCGCGGTGGTGTTGGTCAAACAGATCGCACGTATGGGACGCGACGCGAACGACAAGCCCTACCGCCCGGTGAAAATCAACCACATCAGCGTGACGCAGTCGATTGCCGCGGCGAAGCCCGCTACCGCAGCCAAACCAGCCGGAGCAGCAAAGAAGGCGCCGCCCAAAGCCGCGACCAAACCGCAATAGTTTTATGCTCGGACACAAACTACGTACCTGAAAGGATTTCATGAGCCGCCCAGCAGGAACCTACGCAGTCTTCAATACGTCAGAAGGAACTATCGTTTGCCGCCTGTTTGAAAAAGAGGCGCCCAAGACGGTAGCCAATTTTGTGGAACTGGCCGAAGGCAAGCGGGAGTGGTCGCATCCGGTGAGTAAGAAGAAAAGCAAAGACAAGTTGTATGACGGCACCATTTTTCATCGGGTGATCCCGAATTTCATGATTCAAGGTGGCGATCCGGCCGGTACCGGAATGGGTGGTCCGGGATATCAGTTTGCCGACGAGACCAAGGGTTCTCCCCATAAGTTTGATAAGCCAGGCAAGCTGGCCATGGCGAATGCCGGCCCGAATACCAATGGCTCGCAGTTCTTTATCACCGTGGCGCCAACAACCTGGTTAACGGGAAACCACACCATTTTCGGCGAAGTGGTCGAGGGATATGAGGTGGCGGAGAAAATTGTGAATGTTCCGCGCAACCGCCAGGACAAGCCTGCTAAAGATGTCGTGGTGCAGACGGTGGCGATTGAGAGAGTGTAGAGCCGCGATTTCTGCTAATTCTCCAGGACGGAAATTTCTTTCGCGCAAAGTAGATTGCGATCGGAAGTAACCAGCGTCAGCCCAAATGCTTTTGCGGATCCGGCAAGGAATAGATCGGCTGGATCCGCGTGCGGTAGTTGAATGGTCGAGAGCGCTTGTGCGACATCGAAGGTGAAGGGAGCCTCATGGAATGAGGTGATGGTTAGAGCCCTGGTCAGCCAGGTCGAAAAACCTTCTGCAATCCCGATGCGGCTCTTGCGATGGAGAAGCATCGCTTCCCAGATGCTCACCGGCGACAACCAGAGTTGATTCTGGGAATTGTCCAGTTCCCTGGCGACGCGACGACTCAGCCGCTCAGGCTCACTGACGCTCCAAATCCAGATGTGAGTGTCGAGAAGCAGCTTCATTCGCGAAACGCATCCCAGTCGTCAAAGCTTCCCGTGGGGCCGACAATATCTCCAAGAATCTTTACCGAGCCGGCCATCGCGCCGAGCCAGCTTTTGCGGCGAGGCTTGGGGGCGGGCGGCACAATCTCAGCCACAGGTTCGCCAAATCGGGTGATGCGGATGGGCTTGCGGGTCTTGCGGACTTCCTCCAGTATGCCCAGGCATTTGGCCTTGAATTCGGAGATGGCTACTTCCTTCATACGCAAATCATACTATGGTCAATGACCATGGTCAAAAACAATAAACTCCTTCAGGCAAGACTCAGCATCTTCCCGGATTCGTGCGCTAACATACTCCCGATGACTAACGAAGAACGTCTAGCGCGAATCAGCGAGTGGATGCAGCGACTGAGAGACGAACTGCTGGCGCTAGTCACCGATGACGATACCTACTGGAGGTTTCAGAAGGAGGTCGTGCAACAGAATAGCCGCCTCATTACGATGAAGAGTCCGTTCTTCGATCTTCTGGACTATGCGTATCTCAGCGCCACGACCTCTGCACTTCGTCGTCTAGTTGAGCAACAGAATAGCGACAAAACCAACATTTCCCTTCGGATTCTGATTGCGGAAATTAAGGAACATCAATCAACTCTGAACCTGCCAGTGACAACAGATGAACTGGACCGCCACTTGGCACAGCTGGTGAACGTAGAACAGAGAATTAAGCCCTACGTGGACAGGGCCATTGCGCACATTGACAGGCGAGGCTTGGCCGCCGCACTAGATCCACTGAAGCATCGGGACCTGCGGACTGCGATAGCAACGTCTGCCGAGATCTTCCGGCACTATTACTCCCTGCTTGTCGGGAGTGACTTGGACCTGAAAGTGACATACCGCGACGATTTTAATATCTTCGCTTTTCCATGGGCTGACAAACGCCCTTCACCCTTCGAATCCTGAAAAATCGTACTAAACGCCAATCACTCCCACCAACTCCTTCACCGCGGCCGCGCTCTTATCCAGCGCGACTTTCTCTTCGGCCGTCAATTTAATCTCGATAATCTGCTCAATTCCCTTCTCTCCCAGCTTGCACGGCACGCCGACGTAGAGTCCGCTGATGCCATACTCGCCTTGCAGATACGCCGCGCACGGCAGAATCTTCTTCTTATCTTTGAGGATAGCCTCGACCATCTCGGTTGTTGCCGCCGAGGGCGCGTAGTAGGCGCTGCCGGTCTTGAGGTGCTTCACGATTTCGGCGCCGCCGTCGCGGGTGCGTTGAACGATTGCTTCGAGGCGACTCTTCTCGATCAGTTCGGTAATCGGAATTCCGGCTACGGTCGAATACCGGGCCAGCGGAACCATGGTGTCGCCGTGGCCGCCTAGGACGAATGCCGTCACGTTTTCCACGCTGACTTTCAATTCTTCCGCTATGAAAGTGCGAAAGCGGGCGGAGTCCAGCACTCCAGCCATGCCAATCACGCGCTCGCGCGGGAAGCCGCTTTGCTTGAATGCGGCTTGGGCCATGGCATCCAGCGGATTCGACACGATGATCAGAATGCAATTCGGAGAATGCTTGACACACTTGCTGACCACATCCGACATGATTTTGTAATTGGTGTTGAGCAGGTCGTCGCGGCTCATGCCAGGCTTGCGCGGGATGCCGGCGGTGATGACCACGATATCGGAGTTGGCGGTGTCGGCATAGTCGTTGGTGCCGGTGATATAGGAGTCACGCTTTTCGATGGGCATGGCTTCGAGCAGATCGAGGCCTTTGCCCTGGGGGACTCCTTCAATGATGTCAATGAGCACGACATCGGCCAGTTCTTTGGAAGCGATCCAGTGAGCCGCGGTGGCGCCTACGTTTCCGGAACCCACGATGGTGACTTTTTTGCGCATGAAATACCTCGAATTTTGTAATTTGATAATTGAAAATCGTACTGCCCAATCGGTAGCGGCGTCGGGTTGAAAATTACCAAATTACCCGATTACCCAATCATTTTTGCTCTGGTTCGCGAACCTCACATATTCCCGATCATGTATCCGGCAAACTCGCTGGTCTTGACCTTGGTCGCGCCGTCCAGCATGCGTTCAAAATCGTACGTGACTTTCTTCTGGAGAATCGTCCGCTCCATGCTGCTTTCGATCAGATCAGCGGCTTCATCCCAGCCCAGGTGACGAAACATCATCACCCCCGACAGAATTACTGAACCTGGATTGATGACGTCCTTATCCGCATACTTCGGCGCTGTGCCGTGCGTCGCCTCGAAAACAGCGTGACCGTCGCCGACGTTGGCCCCAGGCGCGATCCCCAATCCACCGACCTGCGCGGCGCAGGCGTCGGAAATGTAGTCTCCGTTCAAGTTTGGTGTGGCCAGTACCTGATACTCCTCCGGACGCGTCACCACCTGCTGGAAAATGGAATCGGCAATGCGGTCGTTGATCATGAGTTTTTTCTTCCATGCGCCCTTGCCGTGAGTCGCGTAAATTTTGCCGAGAACCTCTTCCACTTCCTTGGCTACCGACTTCCGGAATTCTTCGGGAGCGAATTCGATGCCCGGTTCAACCAGTGCGGCATTCTGCTCTGCGGTCAGGTTTGGATTCTTATCTTTGTTATCGATGATCCAACTTTCGCGCTCGGTGACTACCTGGTCGCGGAATTCTTCGGTTGCCAATTCGTATCCCCACTTGCGGAATGCGCCTTCGGTAAATTTCTGGATGTTGCCCTTGTGGACGAGGGTCACGCTTTTCAAACCGTTGGTCAGCGCGTGCTTTATCGCCATCCGCACCAGACGTTTCGTTCCCGTGATTGAGATCGGCTTGATGCCTACTCCGGAGTCGAGGCGAATCTGCTTTTTGCCGCCCTTCAGCATGTCTTCGTTGAGGAACTTGATCAGCTTCGCGGCCTCGACAGTTCCCTGCTCCCACTCCACCCCGGCGTAAACGTCTTCGGTGTTCTCGCGGAAGATAATCAGATCCATCAGTTCGGGACGCTTCACCGGCGAGGGAGTTCCTTTGTAATATTTCACTGGGCGGATGCAGGCGTAGAGATCCATGATTTGCCGCAAGGCTACATTCAGCGAACGGATGCCACCTCCAACTGGAGTAGTCAGCGGGCCTTTGATAGCGACGCGAAATTCGCGGATCGCGCTGATGGTGTCATCGGGAAGCCAGTTGTTGAATTTGTGCTTGGCTTTTTCTCCGGCGAAAACTTCGTACCAGACGACTCTGCGCTTGCCAGCATAGGCTTTCTGCACGGCAGCATCGAACACGCGGGCGGATGCTTTCCAGATGTCGCGTCCAGTGCCGTCGCCTTCAATGAAGGGAATAATGGGATTGTCGGGAACCTGATATCTTCCAACGCTATAGCCGATGGCGGCGCCGTTGCTGGGAACGGGCACACCGTTGTAAGAACTTGGCATTTACTGTCGTCCTCCGCTGAGTTTGGGGAAACGGTAATTATATATAAAGGATAGGTCGGGGATGTGGAGAACACGGAGGGCGCACGGCCGGACTCTCCCGCTGTGGTAGAACTCTTCCATGCTCACTCCTGATGAAATTCGCAGACATTTGAAGCTTCGCCCGCATCCGGCTGAGGGCGGATATTTTGTCGAGACTTACAGGTCCGAGCATCTGCTCGCAGCGGACGCTTTGCCGGCGGGATACCCAGGGCCTCGAGCAATATCCACTGCGATTTATTATCTGCTCACTCCTGACAGCTTCTCCGCGATGCACCGCTTGCGCGGAGATGAGATTTTTCATTTTTATCTGGGTGATCCGGTGGAGTTGTTGCAGATCGCGGCCGATGGCAGGGGAGAAGTTTTCATCCTGGGTCAGGACATTGTTGCCGGGATGCGGCTCCAGCATGTGGTTCCTGGCGGAACCTGGCAAGGGTCCCGTTTAAGGGCTGGTGGGAAGTATGCTTTGCTGGGGACCACAGTTGCTCCCGGGTTCGATTTTCAGGATTTTGAGATTGGCAATCGGGAGGAACTGGCGGCGGAGTTTGCGCAATTTGGGGAGATAATTCGGCAGTTGACCCGGTGAGTCTGGCCGAAAGCCGTGCCCTACCCCAATCCGTAAAGATGCCCGCTCTAATCATGGTTGCTCTGCGACAGTCCACTAGAAGATTTTAAGGTCAGCAGTGTGATCTCCGGCGGACAATCGAATCGGATCGGAATGCGCACGGTCCCGATTCCAACATTGGTGTAGAGGGTAAGCGATCCAACCTGGTAGAGCCCTTTGGGATACTTCGTCCCAAGCTGGGGCAGTACGGGCGCTCCGATGAAAGGTATTCGCACCTGGCCACCGTGGGAATGTCCTGACAATTGCAGATCGACCGGGTACCTGGAGACGTAGGTGGCGAAATCCGGTTCGTGGGCCATGAGCACAACCGGTTCATCCGCTGGAACTTTTTTCAGCGTGACCTCCATATCAGCGGATCCCTCGATCACGTCATCGACTCCCGCCAACCACAGGCGTTTTCCATCTTTTTCGAATGGCTCGGCGGAATTTCGTAAGGTCTTTATGTTGTGGCCCTGAAGAACATTCATGACCCGCTTTGGGTCGGTGGAAACGTCGTGGTTTCCCAGGCAGGCAAATAGCCCCATCCTGGCTTTCAGCTGGGACAGAAGTTGGGCGCACGGGTCGATCACTCCTGCGGCCTTTTTCCGGTTGCCGCGTAATGGAACCGTAACAAAATCTCCAGTCAGCAAGATCAGATCGGGATGCAATCGGTTCAGGATTGTGACCGCCTTGCGCAGGGGAACAACCGAGAAATCGTCGTCGTAGTGGAAGTCACTCAATTGCGCGATGCGTACGCCGTCCCACGCCGCGGGCAATCTTCTGATCGGGAGTGTGAGCTCTACCAGATGAGGATCGTTGGGTTCGAGAACGATCGCATCCGCGGCAACAGCGGTGGCAGCGACTGATGCGCTGAGCTTAAAGAACGACCGTCGTGTAAGGTGCAACTACCTTCACCCGCGTTTCAGAGTTCGAGATGCGAGCAGGATCGTCGCGCGCACACTTCCATCCTATCAAACACGGCTAGAGAGCGATCTCTCCGCGGTCCTGATTGCGAATGCGAATTGCGTCATGGATTTTGGACAGAAAGATCTTTCCATCCCCGATTTTCCCGGTGGCTGCGCTCGACAGAATCGCTTGCACGGTGATCTCGACACGATCATCGGGAAGTACGATCTCCAGTTTGATTTTGGGCAGCAAATCCACCAGATACTCACGGCCACGATAATTTTCCGTGTGACCCTTGTGCCGTCCGTGTCCCTGTACATCCGAAATGGTCATGCCTTCGACACCGAGCTGGAGTAGGGTCTCCTTGACCGGCTCTAAACGCGAAGGCTGAATGATCGCTTCGACCTTGATCATCTAGTTTCCATGGAAGCGGCAATGCAATTTTGCATGGATGGAGGATGTTGGCATAGCAGAATGACTGGCCACGGCGCCGAAGGCCTGAGCCCCGGCGCCATGGCATGACTTGAGAAAGATGGAAAAATCAGAGCGCGGCGGCCCCACGCTCCTGATTGCGGATGCGGATCGCCTCGTCCACCTTGTAAAGAAAAATCTTCCCATCACCGATCTTTCCGGTGGAACCGCCTTTCACAATGGCGGCCACAGTTGCCTCTACGCGATCATCGGGCAGCACAATCTCGATTTTGACCTTGGGAAGCAAATCAACCGTATATTCACGTCCACGGTATTGCTCGGTGTGGCCTTTCTGGCGGCCGTGTCCGCGCACATCGGAGATCGTCATGCCTTCCACTCCGAGCTCCAGCAATGCTTCTTTGACGACATCGAGCCGGGTAGGCTGAATAATCGCTTCAACTTTTGTCATGGTGTTTGTCCTCGATCGCCTGCGAATTTTTTAACGCGTAGCCACTGCAAGCCAATACTTCGTCCTACAACGAAATTTCTACCGCTGCCGTTTCTGAGATGGAAGCGCCCAAATGTTCCTTGGGGAAGGCGTAACGCAACAGTGCCGGTGTAATCAAAGTTGTGATCAGCACCAGGACCACCGCCTGCGCATAAACATCGCGCGTGACTAGCCCGGCGGCGAAGCCGATGCTGGCCGTGATCAAGCCGACCTCACCGCGTGGAATCATGCCCACTCCAACCACCAGTGAGTCGCGTCTGGTGAATCCAGAAATCGCCGCTCCCAGTCCACAACCTAAGACCTTTCCGGCGATGGCAATCAGCAGGAGCACATTAAAGAAAAACAGGTGAGTGCCAAGCTGCCAGGCATTCACATCCAATCCAATCGACATAAGGAAGAGCGGCCCAAAGAAGGAATTGGTCATGGCGCGCAGCTCCTCAATCACCTTGCCGTGCGATGGCGTGGACGCCACGAACAGGCCGGCTAGATACGCGCCGGTGATGGCAGCCATGCCACCGAACGATTCGGCGGTGAACGCCATCACCAAGGCCAGCGCCAGGGCGGCTGCCACTTCCATATGGTGGCCGTGCATGCGCGCCGCCGCCTTCATCAGCCAGCGGGTAAGGAACGGCCCTAACGCGAAAATTCCTATGAGGCAAGCCGCCATCTTTGCAACCGGCACCATGAGCGCGTGCCAGCGGTCAGTGCCAGATCCGCCGTGTGCACTGACCGCGATCACCAGCGAGAGCACGATCAGTCCCATGACATCATCAATGACAGCGGCTCCCAGAATCGTGGAACCGGCGCGAGACTTGATCTGATTTAAGTTCATCAAGGTTTGCGCAGTGATGGTCACGCTGGTGGCGGTCAGAATCGTACCAATGAACAACGCTTGCGGCCAGTCGAACCCGGCCCAGCGCGAGAACAAGAAACCGCCGGCCATCGGGATGAGCACGCCGCCGGTGGCCGACCAGAAGGCAGGTTTCAGCGCCTGCTTGGCCATTTGGATATCGGTTTCCAAGCCTGCGACAAACATCAGGATCACCACGCCAAGCTGGGCCAGAACCTTGAAAACACTGGCGACGGACGCACCACCCTCGCCCGCAGTCGCCAGCCAGTGCATGTTCCAGATATTCAGGGCTGTAGGTCCCAGGATCACTCCAGCCAGCAGTTCTCCTAAGACGGCAGGCAGACCAAAGCGGGTCGCTAACGAACCGGTCGCCTTGGCGGCAGCGATCAGCACAGCGATAAACAGCAGAATCTGTAGCGATGTGTTCATCGGTGGCGATACGCCTCATTCATAAATCGATTCGCTGCCGCGCCCGGAACCTGAATTCGCACAACACACCCTGCATGGTTGCAAGGTCCTTCATATTTCCGTTTGTCGCAGGGAAGTCTATCGCCGCGCCCCAATCTGCCAAGGCTTCTTCTCACCGGCAGAAAGCGCGCGTAAAGAGGTGATGACCACAGCCAGCAACCCGCCGGTAAGGATAGGCACCACAGGAGCATGCCCAACCAAGATCAAGAATAGACACACGATAACCGCCCATGCCCAAACTTGGCGGTTCTGTTTGAAAGATTCAAGAATCACATTCATCGATTTCCCCCGCCTTCGCTACCAGCGCACGTAAAGCAACAGCGTAACCACCGCGGCGGCCAGACCTCCGCTCAGGATATAAAGAGTCAGCCGGTTAAATGGCTGGTTGAACCAGGGACGCGCGATTCCGTTGCGTTCCCGCGCGCGCTCTTCTTTCAGCAACTCGGTCAGCATCTTTCGCTGCTCAAGCTGAGTGATGCATTTCAGGGCCTGGCTGGCCGCTTCATACCCTTTTTGCGGGATGCGCAACTTGAAGTTGAGCTTGGCCAGCGTGTAGTGCGCGGCAAAATTCTCGGGATCGATCTTCCCTGCTACTTCCAACTGATCGATGGCCGGATAGATGTTATAGGTAAGCGCGTAGGCCAGCCCCAGGCAGATGCGTGCTTCGGAGAAATACGGAGCCAGTTCGACGGTGCGAGTCAATAACTCGACTGCGTCTGCCGGTTCTGCCATTTGCAGTTTTGCCATACCCTGTTGAAAGCAAATTCTCGCCTCAGCGCTCAAAGGCAAGTTAGCTGGGAGTTGCAGAGCAACTCCCAGCGTGTCCGGTTGATAATAGTTCAGAGTCGAAAGCTGATCCACCATAGTTGTCCTCGATTAGTCAGCTGCCACGACTCCTGCAGGGATTGAGCCCGGTTTCAGCACAAACTCGGGATAGCACAAGGCGCCCATTTCGGGGATGTCGAGGCCTTCCAGTTCGTCGGCTGCCGAGACTCGTTGTCCAACAATGGCGTGAATGATGGTGTTCCCAATGTACGAGAAGGAGAACACGAATCCGATCAGCGTGCCCACGCCGATCAGCTGCGCCACCAGCTGGGTGGGGTCTCCATAGAACAGGCCCTTCACGCCATTGGTACCGTCAGCAAACAAGCCAACCGCGATTACGCCCCATATGCCGTTGGCGCCGTGAACCGAAATCGCGCCCACCGGATCATCCACACGCATAACACGGTCGATGAATTCCACGCTGAAGCAAACCAGCACCCCGGCGATAAACCCGATGATGCAGGCTGCCATGCTATTGACGTAGCCGCTTGGAGCCGTGATGGCCACTAATCCAGCCAGTAAGCCGTTGCCTGTCATGGAAGCGTCGGGCTTGCCGTATTTCATCCACATGTAGAGCAGAGCGCCGAATGATCCGGTGCAACCCGCCAGCATGGTATCGACTGCAATGGTGCTGATGCGCAGAGCGCCGGAAGCACCAAGGGTGCTGCCGGGGTTGAAGCCGAACCAGCCGAATGCCAGGATGAAACAGCCGGTAAGCACAATCAGAATGTCATGTCCGGGCATTGCATTTGAGGAACCGTCGCGGTTGTATTTGCCGATGCGCGGGCCGACGATGAGAGATAGAGCCAGGGCAGTCAATCCGCCCACCGCGTGTACGACCCCGGACCCGGCAAAATCAGCGTAGCCGGCTCCCAAGCCGTAGTTGGCGCCAAGTTTGGCGAGCCAGCCGCCGCCCCAAGCCCAGTTAGCGAAAAGAGGATAAGTGATTGCTCCAAGAAATACCGAAGACACTGCGAAAGCAACGTACTTCCAGCGTTCAGCTGCTGCGCCCGTCACAATCGTCAGTGCTGTGTCCATGAAGACCATCTGGAACAGAAACAGCACCATGACACCTACGTCATAGGTAGCGCCCGCCAGGAAAAATCCTTTGGTGCCGAACAAGCCCCAATCCTTGCCAAGGATATGAATCACGGCTTCGTGGCTCAAGGGCTGAGCGCCGCCCAACATGGTCGCGCCCGCGGCACCCCCCATTTGGATGGCGAATCCGCAGACCCAATAAGCGAACAAACCGAAACCGTAGACCATGAAGTTCATCATCATGGTGTGGTTGGCGTTCTTAGCGCGGCACAGTCCAGTTTCGACGATGGCGAATCCAGCCTGCATGAACATGACGAGGAAGCCCGCTACCAGCGTCCAGGTAAAGTTGATCGCAATGCGATTCTGGCCGGCCTGGTTCACCAAATCGATGAGTGTCACGCCCTTGCTCGGGTCGGCTTTTACGACGTCGTTGACGGTGCCGGTCTTGGCGCCGCTGGGGTCACCCCCAGCTTGATCGTCCGCCGATGGGCCGGTGACAGCTAGAGGGGCGTCAGCAGCGGGCGGTGGGGGCGTCGCAGCCGCGGCTGGAGCGCTGGGCGCGGCAGCCGGGGCTTGGGCCCAAGCAGGCAGCCCGCATACAAGTAGCGCCATCAGCGCCACCCAAAAACACGGCCTCAACCAAGTGCAACGTGTCATTGATTTCTCCTGGTGATGTCGAGCGCAACGCGCTCTGGATTTCTTGTACTCTTGTGCTACTGACAACCGGCTTATTGCTTCCAGATTGCTTCTTTCAGATGTGCCTTGTTCAAAACGCCGATAATCCCGACAAACGAAATCGCCAGACCCAAAAGGCAGAGAAATATCCTGGCGCCATTCGACGACGTCATCGAGAGACCGATGACCGGGAGCAACCAACCCACCAAGGCCAACAAGATTCCAAGAGCCTTCATGTACTCCTCCTTTTCCGCTTCAACTATGCAGTCTTGATTTTGTAGAAACCCGCCGCCGACACTAGCAGCAGTGCGGCGCCAACCACGGCAATCACAATGCCGAGACCGCCCCCGCTGTACAGTCCCGCTACAAGAGTGGTGAATCCAACCAGCATTGTGGCCAGATACGTTCCTTGCTTTGCATTAGCACCCATCGGGTAGCTCCTTACTTTCGAGTATTGGAACCGCGGCGAAGTGAGAACCTTCGCCTTGCGGCCTTCAAACACTGACATTGGATCCCTCAGCCACCTGCCGCCAATCCCGCTTCGGTTGCGCTGAGTTCTTTGAGCAGGGCCCAACCAGAAACGGCGCCCTTCGAAAATTCGACCGCGCCATAAACAAAAATCGCGCGGGTTACCGAATGCCGATAAAAACTACACTTGCTGTATGGGAGAGTCCAATTGATAGTTTTTTTGGGCAGCATTAGAAAAAGTTCTAAGAGAGTTGCAAAGGAGAAGCTTAGTGCGTACAGGCGCGGCACTGCGGATGGCCGGCAAAACCAAAAGAATTGAAGCGCGGAGCACACAAAGAAAGGCCACAGAGTGCGTGGAGAGAAACGCAATTCTTGGCTGCTTCTTGGGACTTGGCGGCTGGGCCCTCCCCCGAGTTCCAGCCGCCAAAGGTTGGTTGTTTACTTCGCGTCTGCGCTGCTGAAGGCGTAGACCAGGCCGAGAGTGATCGTGTTCTGGTGATCAACCGGTCCGAAGCTGCCGTCGCGATACGGGAACACGTTTTGATCGGACATGTCGCGGCGGAATTCCAGACGGCTCATGAGTTTTCCAGCCAGCATGCGCTGTAGAGTGAAGGTGACCTCGCTCAAGTGCTGGGCTGCGCCAGTCTCGAACCCATCGTGATCGTTGAACCACTCACCACGGGTCGCGAAAGCCCACTTGTCGTTCGGAGCATATTTGATATAGCCGGCAATGCCGCTCCACCAGACCGGAACGCCGCCTGGACGATCATGGCCATAGTCGTAGTTCGCCATCAGCGATAGCTTGGCTGTAGGGTTGAAAGTGACAACCGTGTCGCTGAGGTGGCGATAGTTCGAGTTATCGTTGAGGGTTTCCGGCCCCACCAGGTAGTTTTCAATGATGCCGAATTTGCTGCTCGGCGTGAGGGCCAGACTAAATCCGGTCGTCTTGCCACTATTGCCGTTGGTGGTATTGGTTTCGGAGCTGTTGTTCCAGCCGTTGACCAAGTATCCAGTTAAGGCAACCTTGCTGTTAAACACGTACTTCGCGCTTATGCCGGTGTGAGTGTAGGGAATTGCCCAGGCGAACAAAATACCGCGAGTATAGTTCCAGTTGTCTTTGGTCTCGATGACCTCAGCGCCCGCAGGCGTAACGAATTTACCAACATTGATCTGGAGACCTTTGCCCACCGGAGCCATGTACTCCAGATAAGCTTCCTTCAAGTTCTGAGCAAAATTCGGCTCTGTGCCACCTGGTCCAGAGTCAAGGAAGTTCACCTGGTTCATCGCTTGCCCGAAGCCGAGCGCGATGTGGTAACCGATTCTGTTATCCGAGGAAACTGCCTTGTCCGCCACCAACTCCAACATGTTCAAACCAACTTCACTGGAGTTGATATCGAAGTTGTGAAAGGCATTGCTGTGGTTTGCGGGTTGGTTCGAGTTATATCCGTAGAAAACATCCACGAACCCGCTGAGCGTCGTGGGGCCCAATAGGCCCGATAAAGAAATCTTTTCCGGAGCAGGCGCTTGGGCGGCAGCGGCCGCTGGGGCGTCCTCCAGGTTCGGCGCCAGCGACGCCGCTTTCAGCGTCGGCATGGAAGTGGTTGCCACTTCCGCGATTCCGCGAGGGCCGACATGCGCTTGTTGCTGCTTCATGGCAATCAATTCCGACTGCAATTGCTTAACTAAACCTTCCAGTTCTTCCACCTTCTGGCCCAGGTCCGCAGGGTTTTGCGCGCTGCCGGAGCCTGCCTGGGCGGTGCTCGGACTACTCTGCACGTTGGTCTGCGCGACCAGAGTGCCCAATCCCAATGGAACCATCAACACCAAGCTACACAAATATTTCTTCATTTTCCCTCGCTCTCCAACCAAATTGCAGGATGAACAACTAACGATGGACGCGTAACGCCAAGTACTAGGCGGGCAGAGTATCGTCCGGATGAGCGTGCGTCCAACAAATAGTTTTTTTGAGCGCGATAAGAATTGTTTGTAAAAAACTAAAATCTATAGAGGTTATAAGAAAAGTTTGTTCTGTTTGAGATCTATTCCTTTTCCGGGTCGTTTGGTTCGAGTGTGAATTGTTATGTGGAGGCGAAATTACTGTGTGAGCGAAAAAAGAATACATGCAATTCGGAAATTTCGCGGCCGGCAATCCATTGAAGATGGAACGGGCAGGAACTCCTCAATCTTGCACTTACCTTACGCCTTGAAAATCAGCGCCGCCCCACCGGCAATGCCCGCTTCATTGCCGTAGTTCGCGGGAACAATCGGTACTTCCTGGCAGCGTGAGTTCACACACCAGCGCGGCAGGCGGTCGCGGACTTCGGGGTAGAAAGGTCGCAGCATAGCGGACACGCCTCCACCCATGATGATCACCTCCGGATCTAACAGATCGATCATGTTGCCCAGCCAGATGGAGAGCAGTTCCACCGTTTCCAGCAACACTTCCCGGGCTAGCGGATCGCCATTGAGGTAGGCTTTTCCCACGGTTTCGCTGGTGATTTGGTCGAGAGCGCCTCCGGCCAGCTCCAGAATGCTCGCACCGGCAGCGGCGTGGGCCTCGATGTTGGCGCGGGCACGCCTGGCAATGGCTGGCCCGGCAATCAGGGCTTCGACGCAACCATACTTACCGCAGCCGCAGCGAGGTCCCTTGTAATCAATGGTGGTATGGCCGCCTTCGCCGGCAGCGCCAGTGCGGCCGTAATAGATATTTCCATCAATCAGAATTCCTGTGCCAACACCTGTGCCGACAATGGTGAAGAACAGGTTGCGGTAGCCGCGCCCGGCTCCCCACAAACTCTCGGCCAAGGCAGCGGCGTTGGCATCGTTGTCTACGCGGACACGAACGCCGTAAATACGCGAGACTTCATCGGCCAGAGGAAAGTTGCGCCAACAAGGGAGATTGGGAGGATTGATCACTACGCCGGCGTGGGGATCCAGCGGGCCGGGCGAGCAAATACCGATTCCACGGATGAGCCTTTTCAGACCCGCCTCTCCGTCGAGCACCGTGTCGACCGCACTCAGAACCGCGTTTAGTCCTTCTGTCGCACTTCCTTGGGCGGACATCGGGACTTTCACCTGGCGGCGGATTTCACCTTTGCCGTCCACGATACCGGCGGCGACCTTGGTGCCGCCAATGTCGACTCCAATGTATAAATCAACGGAATTGGCCGGCGCTTCGGTCAATTTCATGTCTCCGCTGCTCGCATCGGCGTGTTGAATCACTCTGGCCTTTTTAGCACGCAGAGAACAATATACAGGCCGGTGGAATTTATTAAGATCTACAAGGGCTGATGGCTTAGTTCGATTTTCTTTGCGAACTTTGCCTTTGCCGTCCTTTTGCTGACCAAAGTTGCTGACTCCGCCGGGAAACCTCCCAAGCACACCGCAAAGTGGCAAAGTCACGCACCGGAGATTAGCTTTCATCCACCGGGAAAACACATTACAATGCAAACGTTTACAACAACCTTATGAAAATACGATCGGCAAGAATCTTCGTTTTCCTTTTCTATGCCACTTGTGTATCCATCCTATTAACCACTTCAGCGGCTGGACAGTGGAACCCACTCAATCCGGTGGCTGACGTAAAGCAACAAGCTGACGGAGTCCTCATTCAACTGAAATCGGGAGCGCTGAAACTCCAGGTGTGCTCGAATTCGATCATTCACGTTCTCTACTCTCCGACCGGGTTGTTTCCCGACAAGACTGAATACCTGGTGATCAAGAACGATTGGCAAGCCACCCAGTGGAAGATGCAGTCCACGGACAAAGACATCTCGCTTTCCACCTCGCAACTCAAGGTGAGCGTGTTGCGGGAGAACAGTTCCATCCACTTCACCGACCTTTCCGGCAAGCAACTGTTCGAAGAAAGCCAACGCCGCATGGTTCCGGTCGTGGTAAACGGTGAGAACACTTATCATGCGGAGATTTTTGAGACGCTATGGGGCTCTATGGAAGGTTTCTACGGCTTAGGCCAACATCAGGCCGGAGTGTGGAACTATCGTGGCGAGTCGGTCGACCTTTCACAGGACAACACCAACATTTCCATTCCCATGGTGCTGTCGAGCAATGGGTACGGAATCTTTTGGAACAACACCTCGCGCAGCCGGTTTAACAACCGCTTCTTGAGCGCGCTCTATTTCAGCTCTGAAGTTGCTGATGTCATCGATTACTACTTCATGTACGGCCCGGAGTTCGACCAGATCGTGGCCGGCTACCGCGAACTCACCGGCGCGCCACCCATGTTCGGCAAGTGGGCGTATGGATTCTGGCAATGCAAGAACCGCTATGACTCGCAGCAGGAAATTCTGGGGGTCGCCCACAAGTACCGCGATTTGCACATTCCACTCGACAACATCGTGCAGGATTGGTTCTGGTGGAAGATCATGGGCGAACCCACATTCAACGACAAATACCCCGACCCCAAAGGCATGATTGACGACCTGCACAAGAACAACGTCCACATCATGTTCTCGTTCTGGCCGTACTTCCGCAAAGGCACGACCGTCTACGATGAGATGGATCAACGGGGATACTTCATTGCTAAAACCGTGGCACCGTCGTTCCATCCGGTGGACCAGGGACTCTATGACGCGTTCAATCCCGATGCCCGGAAGTATTATTGGAATTTGATCAACGAGGGACTTTTCAAAATCGGCGGCGACGCCTGGTGGATGGATACTACGGAACCAGAAACGGAAGGGCGGGAAAGCAATTTCCTGGTGGAAAACAAAGTGGCGTTAGGCAGCGGCGCCCGTTACGTGAATATGTTCCCGCTAATGACAACCGCCGGAGTTTATCAGGGACAGCGGGCCGCGTCGGATCAGAAACGGGTATTCATCCTTTCCCGTTCGGCATTCGCCGGAAGCCAGAGGAATGGGGCTGCCGTCTGGTCTGGCGACATCAACCCGACCTGGTCCTATTTCAAGAAACAGATCCCTGCCGGGCTGAACTACTCGCTCTCCGGTCTTCCTTATTGGACCACCGATATTGGCGGCTTTGTTGCCGCCAACCCGGATGATCCCGCATATCGCGAACTGTATATTCGATGGTTCCAGTTCGGCACGTTCAACCCGATTTTGCGGGTGCACGGCACGCGGACCACAAACCAGAATGAACTCTGGTCTTACGGGCCGGAGACGCAAAAGATTTTAGTCAGCTATGACAATCTGCGCTATCGCTTACTCCCTTACATCTATTCCCTGGCCTGGAAGACGACCCATGAAAACTACACGCCTATGCGCGGACTGGTCATGGATTTTCGCAGCGATGAACGTGCCGCCAACATCGGCGATCAATTCATGTATGGCCCGGCATTCTTGGTAAATCCCGTGACCGATCCGGGCGCGGCTACGCGAAGGCTCTACCTGCCGAAGGCAGAGTGGTATGACTTCTGGAACGGAGATACACAGGAGGGAGCCAAGGTTTTCGATGCACCTTCGCCGATTGAACAGATTCCCCTGTTCGTGCGCGCAGGGTCCATCGTACCCCTGGGCCCGGAGTTGCAATGGGCCACAGAAAAACCAGAAGATCCCATTGAGTTGCGTATCTATCGCGGCGCCGATGGCGACTTCACCCTCTACGAGGATGAGAACGACAACTACAACTATGAGAAGGGCGCTTACGCGACCATCTCCTTTCACTGGGACGATGCCAGGAGAAGCCTGACCATCGGCGACCGCAAGGGGGAGTTCCCGGGAATGCTCCAGAACCGGAGTTTCAGTATTGTCTTGGTTGGCAAGCGCCATGGCATTGGAACTGGCGTCACCAGCAATCCCGACAAAGTAGTGCAGTATTCAGGGAAGCAAATCATAGTTCGCCCCTAAGACTTCCCCGTAGGCGGGTTCAGGAGGCTTCTAGAGCGAGCCTGCGTCTACATTGGTCCGCCGCGTGGATTCTCTCACCACCACCTTGGGGGTGAGGAAAACACTTCTTGGCGGAGCGGAGTTTTTGGTTTGGATCAGATTGATGGCTAACAATGCGGAGCGTTGTCCCATCATTTCGCTACACTGGTCCACGGTACTCAAGGGAACGCGCAACGCATCATCAAAATGCAGGTTCGCGCTGCCGATCAAAGCAACATCCTGGGGAATACGCAATCCCCTGGTCAGAATCGCGTTCATGGCTCCAATCGCGACCGGATCATTGAAGCAAAAAATGCCATCCGGCCGATTCGGCATGGAGAGTAACTTCATGGCCGCCCGGAAGCCGGCGACGTCCGCCGACTCGTCCTGTTTCTCGACAGCGACGATGAGGTCCGGATTCACTTCCCGGTCAAATTCCTTGAGAGCTTGTTTATAGCCTGCCATCCTTCCCAGCGCGGTGCTGGTGCGTGTACCGCAGATATGCGCGATATTCCGGCAGCCGATCTGGATGAGGTGTTCGGTGGCAATAAATCCCACCGCATCGTCTTTGACCCCGACAAAATTCGCCGATAAACCCGGGATGAGCCGGTCCACCAGAACGAGGGGTATTTTCCGTTGGGCCACGTGCTGAAATGCGTCCTTCTCCAGTTGTACCGAGGCCACCAGGAGTGCGTCCACCCCGCGATCCAGAAGATGCTCAATCTCCTGTTGCTCGAGCGCAGGATCTTCTTCGGACGACGCAATCACCACGCTGATGTTCTCCTCCCGCAAAACTCCGGATACGCCACGCGCGAGTTCGGCAAAAAAGGAATGGACCAGGTCGGGAACGATCAGTCCAACCAGGTTGGTGCGCCCGGTCTTGAGCGCGCGGGCCGTCAAATTCGGGCGATACCCAAGCCGCTCAATGGCATGCCGAACCCGCTCGACGGTTTCGGGATGAACCTTCTCCGGAGTATTGATAGTCCGGGAAACCGTGGCGATCGATACGCCCGCGCGTTTAGCGACTTCCTTAATGCTCATAAGTGATTTGCAGGCTGGCCCGACATGCTAACTTTGCTCCTCGCCGGCTGGCTAGGGAAAGGGAACGGAAGTTGGAAGTATAGCGCAGAGATCCGGGCAGGTTTGTCTCGCTCCCGGCAATCCTGAAATGGCCACATCACGGAAGAGTTTGGGAAGGATCACTCGCAAGTGGCGATAGTAAAGCGGTCTCAGCCATTTTGCGTTGCAGAAACCTGGTACCGGAACAGCTACGCACAGGGTATAATTCAATCCTGTTTCTCCCAGCAGTATGCAGCAAAGACAGGGTTCTGCACTTCGAGTGGCGACCGTGGATGAGGCGGCAGGGCCGGTCGCTGCGCCCAGGCTTTTGCTTCGCCTGGAACCGCGCTACCGGGCGTTTTGGAGCAATTTCGCTGACCTGTTCCGATCACACCACCAGCCCCCTCTGCGGCTGATTTCCTGGCCGGCTGCGCCCTGGCCGGACGTGTTCGTCCCCAGACGTTGGCCGTGGCGGGGTCTTTCCCAATCTCTGGTCCTGCATCTAGGCATGGTTGCGACCGTCTTGTGGCTGCTTCCATTGCTACCGCACCAGGAAGTGATCGTTGAGCGCCGGCCATTTCAGAACGAAGACCTCATTTACTATTCTCCGTCCGAATATCTGCCGCCGCTTGACACTGGGAGTGCGCATGTTTCGCAGCCGCAACCAGGGGAACCGGCATACGCGCCGCAACCGATTCTTTCCGTGCCTCCGGAGGCGGACAATCGGTCCCAAACCATCGTTACTCCTCCTGCGATCAAGATGGGGCATGAAGTCGCATTGCCCAACATAGTGGCCTGGTCGCCGGCACCGGTGGCGGTGCCTATGGCGGCCACGACTCATGCGGAGTTGCGAGCGCCAGTCCTGGACACGCAAGTGGTAGCACCGGCTCCGGAGGTATTGCCGGCGGCGCAACGACAGGCTCCAGGCCTACAGCCGACTGTGGCTGCGCCGTCGCCTCAACTGACCACAGGTTTGCAGCGGCCTGCACTGTCCGCGCCAGAATCTTTAGTGGTGGCACCCGCCCCGGTGATGAATGCTGCCGCGATCCGCAAGATTGGGAACATGAATATAGGGCGTAGCGACGTGATCGCTCCGGCCCCGCAGTTACCGGTGGGTGAGCAACGAACGATGCCGGCTCTTGGGAATGCTGCCCCAAGCGGAGGAGGACCAACTGTGGCCGCACCGCCTCCTTCAATGAAAGGACTGGGAAGCTCACGAACCGGAGGCGGACAAGTCATCGCCCTGAGCGTCCACCCGGCGCCGCCGAATGCCGCGGCAGCAATTCCCGCCGGCAATCGACGCGGCATATTTTCGGCTGGCCCACAGGGAAAACCGGACGCCGCTGGGATCCCCGAAGTACGCGGGAAGGGACCGTCTGGCTTGGGCACAGACGAGGCGCACGCCAGCGGAAGCGGCGTCGGCAAAGCCAATGACGCCAATGGCGCTCCTCCCGGTTTGCTGGTAGGAGCGGCACCGAAGGATGCCCCAACATCCTCTGTTGCCGGCCGGAATAGCACAGACAACAAACTTACGGCCAGCATCACGCCTCCGCGATCGGCAAGCTCCGGGCAGAACGCGGCAAGAGCGGTTTTGCCGGAAAATGCTACGCCCATGGAGCGCAAGGTCTTTGGCGACCGGAAGTTTTACTCCATGAAGTTAAATCTGCCAAACCTGAACTCCTCCGGGGGAAGCTGGGTGCTGCGTTTCGCGGAGATGGGAGGGGACAAGGACCCCGGAGATCTAAATGGCCCGGTGGCTACTCAAACCACCGACCCTGCGTATCCCATCGAGTTGATGCGAAGAAATGTGCAGGGCACCGTGACTCTATACGCGGTAATTCACACCGATGGCACCGTGGGCGAGGTTCGCGTACTGGACGGCGTGAATGACCGGCTGGATGAATATGCGCGGATTGCGCTGTTACAGTGGCGGTTCCGGCCTGCCACTAAGAATGGAAATGCTGTGCCTCTGGAAACCGTGGTCAGAATTCCTTTTAGACCGTTTCATTTCCAGTCCAGTTTTTGAACATTGGGGTAGGAAGATTGGTTCACAGTTCCCGTTCTCAGTTTACAGCGTAGACGGTTTTGCCTCCTACAACAGTTTTCAATACTTTGGTTCCCAGGATTTTATCGGGTGTAATCGCGGTGGGGTCCCGGTCCAGGACAACAAAATCGGCCAGCTTGCCTACGACCAAAGATCCTTTATCTTTCTCGGCAAATTCAGCATAGGCGGATCCCTGGGTATAGGCGTTGATGGCTTGTTCGATGGTGAGCTTCTGCTGGGGGAAATATTCTTGCTTTCCGTTCTCATTCTTGCGGGTCACTGCAGCATATAGACCACGAAACGGATTGACGGGCTCAACCGGAAAATCGGTGCCGAAGGCCAGAGATGCGCCCTGATTCAAGAACTCCGCCCAGGCGTAGGAGTGCTCCGCCCGCGCCGGGCCGAGCCGAGCGGCCGCCCAGTTCATATCGGTCAGCAAGTGGCACGGTTGCATGGAGGCAATCACGTTCAGATCTTTGAATTTGGCAATCTGGGCGGAGGTTGTGACCTGCGCATGCTCAATCCGCAGGCGGTAGTTCTGGGTCCCGTCCTGGGCTCTGAGTTTTTTCTCCAGCGCGTCTTTTTCGGCTTCAGCGAAAGCGAAAAGAGCCATTTGCACTCCCCGATCGCCGATGGCATGGAACCCGATCTGAAATCCGCCTTTTAGTCGTTCGGTGGTCAGCTGGTTCAGTTCAGCTTGATCGAATTGCGGCAAGCCTGAATTCTTAGGATCATCGGCGTAAGGCTCCAGAAGCGCCGCGGTATGGGAGCCGAGCGATCCATCCATGAAACCTTTGAGCATGCCCGTGTGCAGCAGGTTATCCGAAGCCGGGTGTGCGGCGCGCATCTCACGCAGTTTCTCCAGCGGAGTTCTAAAAGGCAACCACTCGGTGATGCGCGCTGTCAATTTGCCTTCGCGCTCCAACTCTTCGTAAATCAGGAAATCATCCCAAACCGAATTGTCCTGAATGGAAGTAATGCCAGACTGGGTGACTTCCTGTAGCGCCGACTCAATTGCATGAAGTCGTTCATCGTGGCTGGGCAGTGGGATCACAGCCGTGACCGCATCGCGCGCACTTTCCCGGAGAATGCCGGTGGGCTGGCCGGTTTCATCACGGTCAATATGTCCGCCCGTGGGATCCTTACTGGCCAATGTGACGCTCGCCAATTGCATGGCGCGGGTGTTGGCCACTGCGATGTGGCCGTCCGTGCGTTGTAAATACACGGGATGGCCGGTAGTAACCTCATCCAGATCCCAGCGGCTGGGAAGTGCTTTGACAGGCCATTTGGTTTCATCCCAACCGCCGCCGAGGACCCATTGGCCCGGCCCCGCCGCTGCAACCCGGGCCTGGAGACGCTCACGAAATTCGCTAAGCGACTTCGCTCCCGTCATGTCGACCCTCAATTTCTGGAATCCAGCTTCGGCAAGATGCAGATGGGCATCGTTGAATCCCGGCATTACGAAGTGGCTTCCGAGGTCCACCACCTTTGTGTCGGGACCCTTGAAGGTCTGGATGATCTCATCTGAACCGATGGCTTGTATGCGATCGCCACGCACGGCCATGGCCTGCGCGCGCTGTGACACACCAAACGAGGAAGTACCGCGAATCCCGGTGTAAATGTTCCCGTGAACGAAAATCACATCGGCCTTGGGCTTCGAGGGCTGATCGGTTTGAGCAAGCGCCAGTGGAACTGCGAACAACACTGCGACAGCCCGCTTCAAGTTCATTGGTTCACCCCCGAAAGAGCCAGCAAGGTTAGAAGGATTCGTCTGAGTCCTAAATCACGTCCGGTACAGTCAAACCACTCCTGCAACGTGTGCGCACCGCCGCCGGAGCCGCCGCCGCCTATGGCGATGGCTTCCCGCCCTAGCGAGAGGGGAATGTTGGCGTCGGTTGAGGCCCGTTGGATTTGGGCGGCACTGTTGAGATGCGCGTCCACCGCGCGAATGACCTGCAAGATACGCGCGTTCGCGTCCAGTTCGCCTGCCGGACGATTGCCAATTGGAACCACTTCGCAATTCAAACCATAGGGGCGATGCCGCTGCGTGCCACGACGCTCAGTGGCACGTGTTTCCCTTTCCACGGCATGGTCGAGGGCCACGTGCAATGCAGACTCCAGGCGCTCCATTTCAACCATGGAAGTAGAACGGATGTCCACTCGCATGCTGGCAGATTCGGGAATGGAATTCACCGAGGTCCCGCCGCGAATGACTCCGACATTGAAAGTGGTTTTGGGCAAAGTCGGGATGGTGGTCTGGGAAAACTCATGAATGGCGCTGGCCAGCACCAGGATTGGATTAGGCGCGCCAAAGTCGCTCCAGGAATGGCCTCCAGGACCACGAACGATTACTTCAAAACGGCAGCTGCCCAGGGCCTCCGAGACAATCGTGTCCGTGCCGGCGCCGTCCAGAACCAGGGTATGAAGGATGAGATCTTTATAGGAAGAAGCGGAGAAGATATGGCGCATGCCGCGTAAATCTCCCTCCCCCTCTTCACCCACGTTGCCGATGAAAAGTACAGGCAACGACGGTTTCACCGCGCAAGCTCGCATCGCCGAAGCAATGGCCAGCAAAGCGGTCAATCCGGCCCCGTTGTCGGAAACGCCTGGGCCGTAGAGGCGGCTGCCCTGTTGTTTCACGTTCAGCGGAGTGCCTGCGGGAAAAACCGTATCCAGATGGGCGCTTAGGGCAACGCAATGCTTGCCGCCGTCTCCGTGAAGAGCGAGTATGTTACCCGCTTCGTCGCGGTGTACGTCTTCCAGCCCAAGTTCACGAAAGCGTTGCAACAGCCACTCTCCGCGAACCGCCTCGCCGAAAGGAGGGGCCGCGACGCGCGACATATCCATCTGCCAGCTGGCAAAGTCTGGCTCCCGGTTCCGTAACCACGTCATGGCTTCTCGCACCGCGGGCAAGGCGGAGATCCGCGCAATCTCCTGCGGCACCGTCAGCAAGGCTTCCGAAACATCCGCGCGCACATTCCCAGCCATTCGGTTCTCTGCATCTTACAACGCAACCTGGTGATTTCTTCTTAACCGTATGGGTTACAGGAATCAAGGAAGAAGCTGGGACAAAAAATAGGCGGCAACTCCGGCCATTGATGCGCAATCTAACCAAACATGCAAGTGCGGCTGCCCGACCGGTCTTCTGAGCGGAGAGGACTGGGCCGGACAGCCGCGTGACCTGCTTTTTCGGCTCGGTTTTGGTTACACTAAAGCAATATGAGGATCTCCACGATTTTAGCCACCGCCGTCGTACTCGGTAGCTTACTGTCCAATTCCCTGCGAGCAGAGGAAGGCCCGCTTGACAAGGCCCAACCCAGCGGTATCACGACCGACGAAATCCTGAAGCGCATGGCGGAGAAGGAAACCACGTTCAAGAAAGCGCGTCAGGGTTATACCTACCGGCAGACCATTAAGGTACAGACCCTGGACGGCGACACTCCCGACGGCGAGTATCAACAGGTTTTCGATTCGACCTTTGACGATAAAGGCGCGAGGATCAAGAACGTTGTATTTGCCCCGCAAACCACAATAACCCGCATTTACATGGGCCCCAGTGATATGTACGAACTTGAGGATGGATACCAGTTCACCCTGGGGGTGGATGAAATTGGTCAATACAGTTTGCTCTACGTCGGGCAGCAACAGGAAGATGAGTTGCACTGCTACGTGTTCGACGTTGCGCCCAAGGAAATTGTCGGGAAAAACCGCTATTTCCAGGGACGTATCTGGCTGGATGATCGCGACTTCCAGATTGTAAAGAGCAAGGGCAAGTTTGTTCCCGAAAAGCACGTGAACAAGAAGGGCAAGGGAAACGAAGATTTGCACCCGATCTTCACCACCTGGCGCGAACAAATCGATGGGCAATACTGGTTCCCGACCTACACCAGCACCGACGATACCTTACATTTTGCTCAAAACGATGTCCGCATTCGCACGGTGGTCAAGTACACCAACTATCAGCAGTTCGGATCGAAAGTGAAGATCACCTACGAGGGCAAGGATGTGGAGAAAACTAAAAATCCTCCCGACAAGCCGTCCCCGCCGGACAAGCCACAAAAATAAACGGAAATTTAGAAAAACAGATATTTCCGCCAGCGGTCGTCCGACCCCATCAGCCGCATAATATGGCGGCTGGTGTGGAGGTTGAAGGCCCGGGGCTCGCGCATCAGTTTCATGCCGGCTTCCAAGGGAAGCTGATTACTCTTGCGCCGATTGCAGGAGTGGCAGCAGGCGACCAGGTTTTCCCAGGTTGACGCGCCTCCGCGAGAGCGCGGGACTACGTGGTCAAGCGTCAAATCGCCCGAGGAAAGAACCTCCGCACAGTACTGGCAGGTGTTGCGATCGCGCAGCAGAATGTTCTTGCGTGAGAGCGCGCGCGTCTGATGCGGGATGCGACGATACTCCAGCAGCCGAATGACCGACGGTACCCGCAGCGCAAAACGCGCCGCATGCAGGAAATGCCCATTTTCCTCTTCGGTCATAGCAACGCCCTTGAGCACCAGGACAATCGCGCGGCGCGCCGCGCAAACATTGATCGGCTCGTAGGAGGTGTTCAGCACCAGAACCGGGGCATGCAGGGCGTGGCCATCACTCGGCGAATGAACCACGCCTACCGGTTGGAGCGGCAAGGGCGGCCGCCCATGACCCATCGAATTGTTCAGGCTCGCTGACATCTTAATTCCCGGGGTGACGGGGCAAGCGCCGTCTCCACACGTTTCTGTTGCTATCCTGCGGCGGCCACTGCGATTGGGGCTTCTTCGTCTGTCTCGATTTGCGCGAAATTTGCTTCCGCCTTCAGCGTGCGCGCGACCGTAGCTACAAATACTTTAGATGCACCGGCGTGACGCAAGACCCGGGCGCACTCGGAAACCGTAGTCCCGGTAGTGAGCACGTCGTCGACCAGCAGAAATTCCCGGCCACCCACCTGCTCTGGTTTGGCCACAGCAAATGCACCCCGAACATTCTCCCGCCGCTGGTGACGGCTCAGGCCAATTTGCGACTGCGTCTCTCTACGGCGCTCCAGTATGCCGTCGTGAAATTGCAACTTTCCTTCGGCGCGGTTCAGCTTTAGAGCAGCCTTCGCAATCAATTCGGACTGGTTGAAACCACGCTGCCTCAGTTTGCTCGAATGCAAAGGCACGGGAGTCACAAGCACCGCTGCTTCGCGAAAAACTGGTGCCAGCGCGCCAACAGCCTCTGCCAACATGCGCCCCAACACAGCCGCTGCCGGACGCACCTGCTCATACTTCAAAAGGTGAATCAGGTCACGCAGCCCGCCAGAATAGCTGCCGTACGCCACCGCCTTTGAGTAGGGTGGATCCAATCGGCGGCACAATCCGCATTTGGGTTCGCCCTCCACTCCCAACACCGCATAGGGACTGGTCAGCCTTTCCCCGCAAATTGCGCAGACCCCACCCGTGATCGGGCGGATCGCGAACAGGCATTCCTTACAAACCGGCAACCGGGAAATATTTACGAGGGGGGCACTGCAAAGACGGCAATTGGCGGGGAATAAAGTCGCGAACAGACCCTCTGCCGCGGCGTTCATCCAGGATACGAGAACCCCTGGCGGCGCCGCGATCTTCCCCTGAGGACTTCGAGTTTGGTCCGCACTACTGCTGAAGACGAACCTCCTCCGCTCGGGCCAGGCATTCCCAGAATGCAGCCGGAGCGATTTTCCTCAGTATACGGGCCGGGTAGCAACCGGTGCAACACGTCAAACGGAGACTGTAGATGCTCCAAGATAATGTCACCCCATAACTGCAACGAGACTTTGTCACCCTCTCAGGATGGTGATGATGAGTCAGAAAGAGTTCCAACGGGTGAAAGTGATTGAGAATGCAGCAGGCGGGCGGCTGAGCGTACGC
>WNFY01000117.1_pt1 | contig 92424 bp, 93 predicted proteins | sample 5400091 | NCBI WGS metagenome assembly WNFY01 (sample SAMN13153364, study PRJNA577476) | soil metagenome | isolation source: 60 cm soil or saprolite under grassland replicate 1 | place: USA:California | collected 2016-06-15
TGCAGGTCGCGGAAGAATTTCTGCGCGGCGGAGAGCTGGAGCAGGCGGTGCGGATCTTCCAGAAGACTCTGGAAATGGATCCGGACAACGTCAACATGCGCACCCGCCTGGCCGAGGTTTACATCCGGCTGGGAAAAAAAGCGGAAGCCTGGGACATTTTTGCGACTGCGGTCGAAAGCCTGCGCGGCGGGGGAGCGCTCACCGCCGCGGAAGAAATTTTGCAGCGCATGCTGAAGCTCGACCCGAGCAACAGCCACGCATTACTGCTGCGCGGGCAGTTGGCCTTCGACGCAGGCGACTTCCCCACCGCGGTCAAGAGTCTGGAACATGTAGCGGACCTCGACAATCACGCCGAGGGTCTGACGGTTCTGTTGCAGGCCTACCTGCAAACCGGTCAGCTGAACGAAGCTGGCAGCATTGCCCACAAACTGTCCACCGTGCACAACGACATCAGTGGGATCACGATCTACGCCGAAGCGCTCATGGCGGCTGGGCAGTATGAAAATACCTTGCAAGTGCTGGCGGCGAATTCCGACCGCATACTGTCCGGGGATTCGAGCAAAATTCTGGAGATCCTGCACAGCTTGATTGGGCATGTCCAGGGGAACACCGAATCGCTCGAGCTATTGGTCGACGTCCTGCAAAAGGCCGGCGAGCAAACTCATCTGACCGAAATCTACGAACTGCTGGCGCATGCTTATACCCAATCGGAAGAATATGAGAAGGCGCGCGATTACTACCTCAAGTTGACCCAGCTGGAGCCCCAGAATCAGCTGCATTCCGACAACTATCAGCAGGTTGTGGCCAAGCTGGGAGGCGCGGCTCCAACCAAGCGCCTGATCACCGCGGAAGAAGGATCGATGATCGTGGACGAGCTGGAAGCCACCGCCCCCTTCATCGAACAACGGTACCCCGACGAAGTTGCCCTGGCCGTGCGCGCTGCCATCACTGACGCCGAGCTTTTCTCTTCCTACAACATGGCAGAAAAAGCACTGGAGCCGTTGATGACGGCCCTGGCCAAGGCGCCCAAGGATCTGCGGCTGAACCAGCGGCTGGCGAGTTTGCACACGCGCACCGAGCGATTCACCGAGGCCGCGGTCTGCTGCCACAACCTGGAGAGTGTTTACCATGAGGCCAACTATCCGGAAGAAGCTGCTCGCTACGGCGAATTAGCGGCACGATATGAGGAACGGGCAGGCACGGTAGTCCGGCCTCATCAGGCCGTGTTCATTGAAGAACAGCCGCAGGCCTCGATTCCTGAAATTGAAGTCAAAGCCCCCGCCGCTAAACCCAGGGCCGAGGTTGTTGCCGAAGCCGTGGCTGAGATGGAAGTTGCTCCCGCGCCACCGGTGAAACCCAGCTTGGTTTGGCACGCTCCGGTGTCAGCGCCGCCTGCTCCTCCGGTTGGGCAGCAGGTTGAGTTTGATGTGCAGCCTCACCAACCCGAGCCGGCAAAGGAAATTGATCTATCCGACGAGTGGGAAGTTGAAGTTGTGGACGAGCCGGCTGCCGCCGCTCCGGAAGAGGCCGTGGAAGTTGCTCCCATCGAAGAGCCGGCCGTCGAGTTGGTTCCGGCTGTGGACAACACCCAAGCCATTGCGGAAGCAGTGGAGGAGATTCGCTTCTACCTCTCGAGCGGCATGCCTGATCAGGCCAGTAATTCCTTGGCCAAGCTCGAGCATCTGGGCGCTGATGAGGATACGATCTCGGCGATTCGCCAGGAGATCGACGCTGCCGCGACCTTGGCCGCTGCTCCCGAGGTGGAAGTGGTGGACCAGTTTGTGGTGGAGGAAGAGCCAGCTGTGGAAGCGGCCCCGCCGCCCCCGCCTGCGCCAGTTGCTCCGCCCAAGGTTATCGCGCCACCGTTGCCAGTCGCGCCCAAAATCACGGCACCCGCGGCTCAGCCGCCACAAGTTGCACGCCCGGCGGTCGCACCGAACGTTGCTGCGGTGCTGCCTAAACCACAACCGGTTGTGCCTGCCCCACCGCCAGTTGCCGCCGCGGCCACATCACCGGGCGTTCTGGGTGAACTGGTATCGGACCTCGAGTCTTCGTTGGGCGACGATTTCCTGAATGACGCTGCGCCTGTGCCCACAGTTCCCAAGGCTCCGCTGCCGGTTGCGCCTCTGGCCGCAAAAGGTCCGGAATTGGGGGCAATGGTCGCCGAGCTGGAAAGTTCTTTGCCGCGCGAGATTGGCATTGCGGCTAGCGCCGCCGCCATCCCGTCGGCAACCATCCCGGTAACCGCGCAGGTGTCACAGCCTGCTCCCATGGCACAGGTTCCGTTTGCTCCGGCTACGCCGCTTGATCCTGCCGCAGTGGATCTGAGCGGAATGTTCAGCGAGTTGCGCAGCGAGCTCGAAGAAGATGTTGCCAAGGCGGAAGAAGATCCAGAAACCCACTACAACCTGGGTGTGGCTTTCCGCGAGATGGGCTTGCTGGATGAAGCCATCGGCGAGTTACAAAAGGTTTGCCATTCGGTGGAGCGCGGTCATCCTTTCCCGCAATTGATGCAGACCTACACCTGGCTGGCGCAGTGCTTCCTGGATAAAGGTGTGCCGGAAGCGGCCATCCGCTGGTATCACCAGGCTTTAAGAATTCCCAACCTCGAAAGTGAGTCCACGACTGCCTTGCATTACGAGTTGGGTTCCGCGTTTGAATCGGCGGCGAACAAGGCTGAGGCTTTGAAGCATTTTCTCCAGGTTTACGGCAGCAATATTGACTACCGCGATGTTGCCGAGCGCATCAAGGCCCTCAGGTCGTAAAATACCCGGATGTGTCTTAACCTAAGAACTCACCGGATGATCCTGCCCGGAATCGGGAGATGGCGTTGACAGCGGACCCTACGGTTTCTCCTGCGGTTTCAGGCCCGGAAAGCACCGAAAATTCTCCGCAAACATTGCGAACAGGCATGGACCTGTGGCTGCACCGGATATCAGTCCTACTTTTCGTTTTACTTTGCGCGGGGAGCGGCGTGGCGTTGGCCATTCTGCCCTGGAGCCTGCAATGGTCGGACAACTACTTGCTGCTGCGCTTTCCCGCCTTGCAGCCCATTGTCACTCACGGATTCGTTCGCGGAGTTTGTTCAGGATTGGGGCTGCTCGATTTGTGGATTGGTTTTGCGGAAGCGGTGCATTACCATGAAGAAACACCTCAGAAGTGACCGCGATTTTGCCGTCTGTGACCCACCGGAACTCCGGCCATAGAAAGACTGCTGCTAGCTATGAATGACAAATTGAAAAGCGCGCCACTGGCATACGAGAATGCCTCTTTCCTGAATAGCCCGGACGGACGGTTCCTGCGCATCCTCTCGGAATATTCGGAGCCGCTCACCCGTTTTCGGCGTGAGCAGATTCAAGACACGGTGGTGTTTTTTGGATCGGCGCGATTCAACAGCCATGCCGCCGCTCAAAAGGACCTCAGCAAAATACAGCGGGAAGCCAAGGTTCTGAAGGGCAAGCGGGACTCGCAGAATAAGAAAGCCCTGGCTGCGGTCGATATGGCCCGCTATTACGAAGATGCGCGGAAGTTGGCCAACATGTTTACCCAATGGGCGATGGAAATTCCTCCGCGGCGGCGGCGCTTTGTGGTCACTACCGGCGGTGGGCCCGGGATCATGGAAGCCGCCAACCTGGGCGCGCATGAGGCCGGCGGGAAGACCATCGGCTTGAACATCAATTTGCCGTTTGAGCAGTATCCCAATCCGTATATCACCCCTTCGCTGAATTTTGAGTTCCACTACTTTTTCATGCGGAAATTTTGGTTTGCCTATCTGGCCAAGGCCCTGGTGATTTTCCCCGGCGGGTTCGGGACTCTGGACGAGCTTTTTGAGATTTTGACTTTGGCCCAGACCCAGAAGCTGGCCAAGAAAATCCTGGTCGTCATTTACGGTAGCGCGTACTGGAACAAAGTCCTGAACCTGGAAGCCATGGCTGATTCCGGCACCATTTCTCCGGAGGACCTTGACCTGTTCCAGATGGTCGATACGCCCGAGGATGGGTTCCGCGTACTGCGTGACGGGCTTACCAAATACCATCTGACACCTCAGCTCACCAAGGCGAGAGCGCCTGAGATCGCCAAAACGAATCCTTAAGAACCGCTGCTGGACTTGGCAGTGGCCTGTTTGCATTTCTCTGCGTTCTCTGGGGAAGCTCTCCGCGTTCTCTGCGGTTAAGCCTTGGCAATCAAGGTAGTATTTTCCTGAGGACCCGCGGCTGCTTCTTTACTACATCACCGACCGAAAACAATTTCCCGGCAACGAAGCTGCCCGCAGGTGTGCGCTATTGGGGAAGATCGCCGAGGCCGCACTTCACGGCGTGGATTTCATTCAGTTGCGAGAAAAGGATCTTAGCGTGCGCGACCTGGAGGTTCTGGCGGCTGAAGCGGTGCACGCGGTCCGGAAAGCCGGGGCGCAGACACGGCTCCTGATCAATTCCCGTACCGATGTCGCGATTGCCTCGCAGGCGGATGGGGTTCACCTGCGATCGACCGATGTCTCTCCACAACAGATTCGTTCCATCCATCGTTCCCTAAGTTCTGCCTGGGGGCCAGATCCCGTGGTAGGAGTTTCTTGTCATAATCCTGAAGAGGTGAAGCGCGCCGCTGAGAATGCGGCTTCCTTCGCGGTGTTGGCGCCTGTATTCGAGAAACCCGGGAGTCATCCTGCCGGCCTGGAAATGCTGGCGCGCGCTTGTCGAGAGAGCATCCGCGTGCTGGCCCTCGGTGGTGTCACTCTCGAGAATGCTCCAGCATGTTTGCAGGCTGGGGCTGCTGGAGTTGCGGGGATCCGCTTGTTTCAGAATGGCGATCTTGCGAAAACAGTTGCGGTGCTTCGATCGAATGCACGAAGTCAAACTCTTTAGCCACGGAAAGCTATGCTGATTACGATTCCAGCAGGATCATTTCTTATGGGCTCGGAAACCGGCCAGGACAATGAGCGCCCGGTGCATTCGGTGTGCGTGGATTCGTTCCAGCTTGCCGCCTGCCAAGTTACGAATCGGGAATATGCAGCTTTTCTTGAGGCGACGAAAACCTCGCCGCCGCCTTTTTGGAACGATTCGAACTTTGCTCATCCGGAGCAGCCAGTAGTAGCCGTTTCATGGTTTGCAGCGGCAAAATATTGCGAGTGGTTGAGTGCGTTGTCGGGAAACCGGTACCGCTTGCCTTTCGAAGCGGAATGGGAGTGGGCGGCCCGGGGTGGTTTTGCCGGCAAGTTGTTCCCCTGGGGCGATGATCCTCCGCAGTCCCTTCCGGATTATTCCACGCGATGGAAAAACGGCCCCGAGCAAGTGGGCCGCTATCCAGCCAACCGGTTTGGACTTTTCGATATCTGCGAAAACGTGCACGAATGGTGCGGCGATTGGTTCAGTCCCGACTATTATTCCCTCTCGCCAGAGCGCAATCCGCGCGGCCCAGAGAGGGGGCAGAGAAAGGCTTCACGCGGCGGGTCGTGGAGACATCACGTTAAGGTAAGCCGGTGCGCGGCCCGATCCAGCATTCCTCCGGAATTTCAATATGCGGATTACGGATTTCGGGTGGCCTGCGAAGTCACGCGACAAAAAGAGCGCTGACCGAACCGCTCAGGATTCGGCACCAGTGCCTATCCTTCGCGAGCCTCGGTTCCGGCTATCCATCTCAAAAGCATATTGAGCAGGCTCAGTACAATTGCGCCCCAGAACGCCGCGCCAAAAGTTTGGATGTGAAAGCCGGGAACCAAGGCGGATGCCAGCTCCAGCATGATCGCATTCACCACCAGCCAGAACAGGCCCAGCGTCAGCACCGCCAGCGGGAAGGTGATCACCTTCAGGAAAAACCCCAAGGTTGCATTGACCAGGCCAATCACTAAGGCGGCGATCAGCGCCGACAAGAATCCGCTCACGATGAATCCGGGAACGATCCTGGAAACGATGATCACGGCCAGGGCGCTGAGAATCCAGTTCAGTAGAACTCGCATGTTCGGCTTGGGGAGATTATTGGCTCTTCTTTGGAGGCTGGCAACTCAACCAGGGTTGGTTGGCTTACTTGCCGGTGGCTGCCGATTTTGTTTCCGCTGTGGCATGCCATGCCCACTTTTGGCGGATCATGGACATCACAAATGGCTAAATGCGCTCAAGTTCAGGCTGGGTCCGCTCATTCTGCACGTTTCCGGTGTTAAGGGTACTCTTCGGTTCGAGCAGTAGCACGTGGACCTCCTCGGGAGCGATGGGAAGGTGCTCAACTCCGCGGGGCACGATGATGAACTCGCCTTCCTCCACCCATGCGTCCCGTTCACGAAAACGCATGAGCATTCGTCCCTTCACCACCAGAAACATTTCGTCCTCATTTTCGTGATGATGCCAGACAAATTCTCCCTGAAATTTGACCAGCTTCACAAAGGAATCGTTGATCTCCCCCGCGATCCTGGGTTTCCAGTATTCGGAGAACAACGAGAATTTCTGCGACAAGGTCACTTTTTCTGGCGTCATCCCGAATTAGACGCTGTCTCAGGGCGAGAGGATGGAAAGAAACTGTCTGCCTGGCAGACATCGACAAGCAGACAGTCAGAAACGGATATCTGCGAGCGGTGGCGGCATTAAGCGCCGTAAGTTCCGGTGTTGTCCAGTTCGACTTCCTCGGCGCGGCGCCGCACTTTCTCGCCGAAATCGCTAACCTTGTCGTGTACTTTACGGCGGGTTTCCTCACCGCTGGCCGGCGCCAGCAACATACCTACGCCCACTCCCACACCGACTCCCATCAACAGGGCCGCAGCCGAGCCCCAGACATGATTGTCCTCGCCCCGCAGGGCCGCAGCCGCCCGCGAGGTGCGGGAGGCAGCGATTCCGTAGGTTTCGCGGGCACGATCGCGAAGATCCTCCACACTGTCGGAAGCTCGCTCCCGGAGCGATTCCAGCAAATATGCCCCGGCCCCCAGCAGCAGGTTGGTTAGAACTTTGTTCCGTGATCTCATAGGGCATCCTCCTTAATGAATGCCACTATCAGATGCAGTGGACCCTCGGGCCGTTGGCAGGACGATCGTAGGTTAGGTTTTCTGCCGACCCTGCGCGCCGTTCTCTGCGAACACGGCGGTTTAGGACTTTGCCTTAGGCCGCAAGCAGAATCTTACCCGCAGAGTATGCGGGAACCGCCGCAGGGTTCGCAAAGGCAAGCCCATGAAGGCCGTCGCTCTGAAGCTCAGTTCCCCCCAGCCCCAGCAGCAGAGGAGCTAAATTCCTCCCCCATCCAGCTTTTGAGCGCATCCATATTCTGAGGACGCCCGAGAAAATTCTTTACCAGGTCATTGGCTGACATCGAGCCACCCGGCTCAAGCACCAGACTGCGGTATCGAGATGGAGCCTGACCGGAGAACGGGTCCCTTCGGTCAAACTGGGCATAGAAGTCCACCGCAATGACCTCATCCCACATATACGTGTAGTACGCCGATGAATACCCTCCCAAATGCCCGAAGGAAGCCCACATGTGGGTTCCTGGTGTTTCCTTGCTGAAGGTAAAGCGCCGTAAGGCATCGTCGGTCACCGTATCCAAGTCAACCCCCTTGGGATCGCCTTTGTAAATGTCATAAGAAATGGCGGAATAGGCGTCTTGAGTCGAGACAAATCCTGCGCGGCCAAACGCGTTGGCGCGATTCATCTTGGTAATCAGCTCCGCGGGGATGGTTTCGCCAGTCTTGTAATGCTTGGCAAAAGTGCGCAAGACTGCTGGACTGCGAATCAACTCTTCCAGCATCTGCGAGGGGGCCTCGCCAAAATCGGACTCCATCGTGATGCCACTGATTCCGGCCCACTGCTGTTGTCCGCCAAGGATCATGTGCATCAAATGCCCAAATTCGTGGAAGAAGGTTTCCACGTCGCCAACGTCCATCAAGCCAGCATCGCTATCCGTGGGCGCGGGGAAATTGCAAACCAGGGTGGCTTCCGGCAGCTGTTTTCCGCGGATGCCATCCAGCACCGGCACCATTTCCGCGTGGCTGAATTTACCCTCACGCGGGTGCATATCCAGGTAAAAGCGCCCGACCATTTTGCCTTTTTCGTATACATCCCAGGTTTCAATCGTGGGGTCCCACCCGGGCGCCCCGACCTCTTGTTTGAATGTCACTTGAAAGAATCTGGCCGCAGTGTCCAGGATTCCCTGCCGGACTTGTTTGTAGGGCAAGTAAGGCCGCACCGATTGGGAGTCGAAGGAGTATTGCGAACGGCGCAGTAACTCCTTGTAGTAACTGCTTTCGTAGTCCCAGACTTCGGTGGCGTCGGGATGGGTCTTTTGCTTTTCCGCAAGGATCATGGCAAATTCCCGCGCCGCGGTCGCGTGGGTGGCTTCTCCCAATTCCTGGATGAAGTCACTGATCTTTTGCCCCTTCACGATCATCTTGTCGGCGGCGTTGTAGTCCGCCCATGACGAATACCCCAGCAAGGTTGCGATCTGGTGCCGGGTCTGCATCATTTGTTGCAGGACTTCCTGGTTCTTGGGAAACGCCCGGGTATCGAAGGCCATCAACATGCGCCGCCGCAAATCATCACTTTTGGCAAACTGGAAAACGGGAAAGATATCCGGATAGTTGGTGGTGATCTTGACCTTTCCATCTGCTCCCGGCTTGTGGCGGTCGATGTAGTCCTGAGGCAGACCCTCGAGCTCCGTCGAAGCTGCTTCCACGCTCTTTTGATCGTCGGAAATATTGCGGTCGAAGGCGGACTGTTGCTGTGTCAGCTGGTCGTTGAGTTCCTTTAGCTTGGTGCGGGTGGCGTCGTCCTTGTTGACACCTGACAATCGAAACTCCAGTAATGTGCGTTCTATATAGTAGCGGGTAGCGGCATCCGATTTGGAGACGTCCAGGCCAGCCAGCGCGTGGTAGAGGTCCGGGTTCAATGAATTCGCGGTCTGTGCCGCGACCGCCTTGGTGTACATCGCAGTCGCATGGTCGCGGAAGCCGGCGTCGGGATGGACCTGCTGCATCAAGCCGGCGAGATATCCAGCGGTATTGATTTCGCGGACGGCTTCGTCGTATGAGACCAACGTGTTCGCGACGGTTCGTGGACCCTTGACCGCCAGCATCTGGGAAATGAAGCGCTGCGCCGCGGCCAGGTGCTCATTCTCCACCTTCTCGAATGCCGCTATATCGGGCTTTGCTGTCCAGAGGGGCGGTTGCGCCGTAGGCGCCTTCTGCGCCCAGCCATTTGTGATGCAAAGGATCACAGCCATGCCATAACCCGCAATTTTTGTCATAAGAAGTCCTTCCAGGAATTTGCCGCTCAAGCTAAAGACGTATCAGAGGCGACCTGGTGAGCTACCAACCCGTTTTCTGACCCTTGTTTTGTTCATCCAGCCACTTCTTGAGCGGGGCGAAGTATTCCAGAAGCGCGTTCCCATCCGTCTGGCGTTCGCCCGTCATGGCTTCGAGCGCATCCGGCCAGGGCTTGCTTTGTCCCATCTCCAGCATCCGGTTGAGCCTCGCCCCGGCTTCTTTTGAACCAAAAAAGGTGCAGCGGTTCAACGGGCCTTTGTATCCTGATTCGCGGCACAGCGCGCGGTAGAACTGGAATTGCAAAATGCGCGCCAGGAAATAACGAGTGTAGGGAACGTTGGCAGGAATGTGATATTTCGCCCCAGGATCGAAGTCGGCTTCCGAGCGCGCGACCGGCGGCGCAACACCCTGATACTTGAGCCGCAGGTCCCACCAGGCTTTGTTGTAGTCTGCTGGTTTGATCTCTCCGGAAAACACTTTCCAGCGCCACTGATCGATCAGCAGTCCAAATGGAAGAAAACCCACCTTATCGAGCGCCTGTCTCAGCAGGTCGGGGATATCGTTGTCGCCCTCGGGGACTTTCGCCAGTAATCCCACTTTGTTCAGATATTCGGGGGTGATCGCTAAGGCGATGGAATCACCGATGGCCTCGTGGAAGCCGTCGTTGGCCCCGTTTTGAAACAGGTAAGGCTGCCCCTTGTAGGCCCGCTGGTAGAAGTTGTGACCGAGTTCATGATGCACGGTGACAAAATCCACGTCGCGTACCTGAATGCACATCTTGATGCGGAGGTCGTCCTTATTGTCGAGGTCCCATGCGCTGGCATGGCAGACCACATCGCGATCACGCGGCTTGGTGAACAACGACCGGTCCCAGAAAGTTTGCGGCAAGGGCGCAAAGCCCAGCGAAGTAAAAAATCCTTCGCCGTACTTGACCATTCCCTTGGCGTCGAGGTTCTTCGCCTTGAGCAGTTCAGTAGTGTTGTAGCTCTTGCTGGACTCAGGCAGCCCCATCAGCGGAAAAACATTTCCCCACTCCTGCGCCCAGGGGTTGCCGAGGAGATGGGCGGGAATCGGTCCATCGGGTGAAACCACGCTGGATCCATATTGCTTCCCCAGCCGGGCCCTGACGTAGGTATGCAGTGAAAGATAAAGCGGCCGCACCTGTTGCCAAAGCCGCTCCAACTCAGCGCTGAACTGCTCGGGAGTCATGTCATAGCCGGACCGCCACATGGCGCCAACATCTTTGAATCCGATTTCCCGGGCCCCCTGGTTGGAAAGATCCACAAAGCGGGCGTAGCGCTGGCGCATCGGCGCCCCGACTTTGTGCCAGCCAGTCCAGACGTCTTTGAGTTCCTGCGGATCGCGGCTGCTGGCCATGATGCGTTCAATGGCGGTGATGTCCAGGCATTCTTCAGGCTTGCGACAGTATTTGCCCTTGCCGTACTCCTGATCGAGATCCACGCCAATGTGGGTCATTTCCTTCCGCAGGGCCGCCTCTTTTGGCGCTGGCGCAGTGAGAGCAAGCCGAAGCAGCAAAAACTTGCGCTGAAGATCGGGAGGCAGATTGAGCCCATCGAACCGCTTGGCCTGCTCCACCAGTTCGGTCGTCACGGCAGTGATTTGGTCCTGCGCATCGCCGGCCAGGGCTGCCGTGTCATCGGTAATGAAATTTTCTGATACCCACTGCGCGGTGTTTACTTTTACGCTGAGTTCAGCCAGCCGCGCTTCTGCCTGATCCATAAATTGCTGCGCGTCTTGTACCGTAGGTGCCGAAGTCTGAGCGGTCATCGTGAGAACCAGGAAGAAGAGTACGGCAAGTATAAGTGAGGGCTTCATAGGGGCGGTCTCCGGCCCCTATTATGAACGAGATGCGGCGGAAATGCTTCTAGCCTAGTCTTCCTCGGCATTATTCTCCATGCATGAATGCTGGCTAGTCGAACATTCTCCTGGTCAAGGCCGCGTGAGCGCGGGCCTATTCTCCCGGAGCATTGTTACAATCGCGTTAGCATGTACGGCTACATCCTATCGGCTGCCGCGATCGCGTCCGCCTCAGCCGCGGCTTACCAATCCATGGCGCCGTCTGGCCAATGGTACGGACGCACGTTTACGCGATTGCCGCGTCCGTCGAAAAGGCTGGCGCTCACTTATGACGATGGCCCGAATGATCCCTATACCCTGCGATTGATGGAGGTCTTGGCCAAGCACGATGTACGCGCGACATTCTTTACCATTGGGCGCTACGTGCAGCGGAAGCCGCAGATTGTGCGCGATCTAATCCAGGCTGGGCATGTCATCGGCAACCACACCTACACCCATCCCAACCTTGCGTGGCAAAGCACGATGCAAGCCCGCATTCAGCTCAGCATGTGCCAGGATGTTTTGAGCGATGCCACCGGCACGGCGCCAAAACTATTCCGCCCTCCATTCGGCGGACGCCGCCCATCGGTGTTGCGGATTGCTCGGGAACTGGATCTCGAACCTGTGATGTGGAGCATCACCTGCTACGACTGGAAGGCAACCAGCCCCGACCAAATCGAGAAGCATGTGGAACGCCAGCTGAGCGGGGGAGATGTGATCCTGCTGCACGACGGGCGGCATAATGAGATGGGCGTCGACCGCTCACATACGGTCGCAGCGACAGACCGTTTGATTACCCGGTACAAAAACCAGGGCTATGAGTTCCTGACTGTTCCAGAGATGATGAAATTGAACGTGTAGGAACGGGGCTTTGCCCGGTCTCGCCAACCCTCCACCCGATCAAGAGGCGAACGCCTGTTTTGCCGCTTCGATGGTTTTTTGGATGTCTTCTTCGGTGTGTGCGGCGCTCAGGAAAGCCGCTTCATACTGCGAGGGAGGCAGGTAGATTCCGTGATCCAACATCGCGCGGAAAAATTTCCCGAACGCATCGGTATCGGACTTTGACGCCGATCCCCAATCCGTCACCGGCCCTGGATTGAAGAACCAGGTAAACATTGAACCCACCCGGTTGCTGCAAATTTGCAATCCTTTTTCTTTAGCAACAGCGGTGACGCCCTCCACCAGTTGGGCGCTCAATTTTTCCAACCGCGGATAAACTTCATTCTTATGTTCTTTGAGATGGCGAAGCATGGCAATGCCTGCCGCCATAGCCAAGGGATTTCCCGAGAGCGTGCCTGCCTGGTACATCGGCCCCAGCGGCGCGACCAGATTCATAATCTCGTCCGGCCCTCCATAAGCGCCAACCGGCAGTCCGCCGCCGATGATCTTGCCCAGGGTCGTCAGATCAGGCTTGATGCCGTAAAGTTCCTGAGCGCCGCCGAACGCCAGGCGGAACCCGGTCATGACTTCATCAAAAATCAGCAGCCCGTTTTCGCGTTGTGTAATCGTCCTCAATGCCGCCAGGTAAGCGCCTGATCCAGGCACGCATCCCATGTTGCCTACAACCGGTTCAACAATCACGCATGCGATCTGGTGCTTGAACTTGTGAAAGGCCTGCTCAAGTGCAGAAATATCGTTGAATGGAAGGGCGAGGGTGAACTGCGAATATTCTTCCAGTACTCCCGCCGAGCCGGGGATCCCCAGCGTCGCCACGCCGGAGCCGGCTTTGACCAACAGCGCATCCGCGTGCCCGTGATAGCAGCCTTCAAACTTCACGATGTACTTGCGCTTGGTATAGGCCCGCGCCAGACGGATCGCGGACATAGTGGCTTCCGTGCCGGAACTGACGAAGCGCACTTTTTGCATGTGGGGAAACGCGGAAATCACCAGTTCGGCGAGATCGGCTTCGGCCGCAATGGACGCCCCAAAGCTGGTGCCGCTCCTGGCCGCTTCGATGACCGCTTCAGTCACCGCGGGATGCGCGTGGCCCAGAATCAACGGGCCCCAGGACCCTACGTAATCAATGTATTCGTTGCCATCAGCATCCATGATGCGCGAACCCTGCCCGAGAACGATAAAAGGCGGATCTCCGCCCACTGCCCCGAAGGCACGAACTGGGGAGTCCACTCCTCCGGGGATGAGCCGTTCGGCGCGTTGCTGAAGTTTGCGGGACTGCTCCGTCTTGCGGGGCATGGTTTCGACGCGGAAATACTATACCAGCGATCCCGCTCTGAGGCGCGCCTGTGACACGGCTCGCTGCCATGCAGAATTCCGGGGCAATTCACGAGAATTTTACCTTGTCGCAACCTTGGCGCAACATGCCGGGCTTAGCGTTTGTCTAGTACACGCCCTTCTAACCGGGAGGGCTTATGGACAGCTTCGGGGGGCTCCGGGCTGTCCAGCGTTTTTTTGCCGCCGAGGCGCTGCTCTAACGTTCTCTCATCTTGCGAACCAATTCTTCCATCTGGATAAGATATTCATCCAATGCCTTTTTCCCGGTCGCGGTCAGCCGGTATTCGGTGTGCGGTATGCGCCCTTCAAAGAACTTGCTGCATACGATGTAGCCGGCTTCTTCCAGCTTACGCCCGTGCACACTGAGGTTGCCGTCGGTGGTCTTCAGCAGTCGCTTGAGATCGTTAAAGCTCAGCGATGGATTGACCGCGAGCGCGCTGATGATTCCTAGCCGCATGCGTTCGTGAATCAGCCGATCCAGTTCGGGAAACTCATCCACCTCAAGACCCGAAGAGCGTGACGAGGAATGTTGCCGAACCACCGCGTGGGTTCTCGCCTTGAGTCTGGTTTTAGCCACCATGTCTCCTGGCGATCAAAATTCCGAACACCATGTGCAGCCCGCCAAAGCCCATCGCCATAAACCCATTCTCCCAACTTGCCGGGGCTGCGAACGCGGCTGCGCCTGCCAGCATGAAGCAACTGCCCATTACGGGAACGATGGCCACGGAAAAGGCTCCTCCAGTCACCACGCCCGCCCCGTAGAGGAGCAACCAAGTACCCGGGAGAAATTGCGTCAGCCCTGCCCTGGAAAGAACAATTGTTAGCACCAGCCCCGCCAGCGCAGGCGGTAAAAAGCTGGTGGCAAACTTGCGCCCGGGGCCGCTGGTGACTGGCAATCCCTTGCGGCGTGCTTTACGGTAGATGCTGGCGCAGGCAATGGCGCAGGCTACGCCCGCCTCTGCGATCCAGATCAGCAACCAGGTTCGGGAGTTTGGTTGACGACGCGCCAGTTCCGATGCCACCAGAGCCGTCGCCCCGACCAGGACCTGGCCCCAGCCGGAAACGGCGGTAAACGAGACCGAGCGCTCCATCGTCTGGCGGATGAAACGGAGATCGTCCAGGGCATGGGTCGGCAAGGGGGCTGGAGTCGAACGGTGACGCAGGCGTCGCGTGTGGTGCTCCAGCATGGAGACCATCGTACAGGCTCGTCGAAAGAACTATCAAGTTCTTTGTGTTACAGAGTCGGACAGAGAATTATGGTTCGCCCAACCTCGGGTGACGGATTTCCAAAGGAATTTCCCGGCGAACCGGGGCTTTCTCACCGGCATGGAACTTGACGAGGCATTCTCAACAGGCCACAATCGTTATTCACGCTCACGAGGCCATACGATGCTTGCATATCTGTTCGTTGTGATCGCGGTTGCGTTTCGCTTCATCCCTCATCCCTGGGGATTTACTCCTATTTCAGCATCCCTGTTGTTCTTTGGCGCAAAGGGCTCGCGGCGTATGCTCTGGCTGCCCGTGGCCCTGATGATGGTGTGCGACATCGTCCTGACAAAGTATGTCTACGGAGTGGCGATGACGTGGGACCAGTGGGTGACCTGGGCGTGGTATGCGGGAATCTTGTGGCTGGGCACGCGCTTGAAGAACAACCAGAAACCGGTGCGCGTCGTGTTGGCCTCATTGACCACTTCGGTTTCGTTTTTTGTGATCAGCAACTTCGCGGTGTGGGCGGCGACCAGCCTCTATCCGCACAACCTTGCCGGCCTGATGATGTCATACACGATTGGCCTGCCGCACTTCCAGCGTAGCCTTGGCGGGGATCTGTTGTTCACTGGCCTGATGTTTGCTTCACCGTTTGCTCTACAGTGGCTGGCACGAACCGGGAACAAAGGAAACGACCATATCGCTGCTGCTTAGGTCTCGGGGTTGGGGCCGTCGACCTGGTTCTTCTCCAATCTCTCCGGCGGCTCGGCGGGATTTCGCCGTTTGCTCTTGACCCGCCGGACCAACCACCAAATGGCCAGGATTTCAAGCGCCGCGCCCAGCACCCAGAAAATGTGCTCGCCAAACAAGCGCCCGCTCCATTCCACAAAATGGGGGCCGAACTTAATGGTGAGCAGCGAGAGGGCAAAAAAACGCACGAATCGGCCGGAGAAAATGGCCAGCAGAAAGTGCCAGAAATTCATTTCAAATACAGCTGCCGCCAGCACAAATAGCTTAAACGGAGTCGGGGGCGGCAACATGGCCGGGAACATCAAGGCCCAGAATTCATGACGGTCGAATGATCTGTGGATCTTGTCGAATCGTTCCGCAGACATCCGCTTACGCAGCAGTTTTTCCCCGCCTTCGTATCCGATCCAATAAAGCACACTGCTGCCCAGCGCCGAGCCTGCCGCCCCCATCACAACGTACAAGAGAAATGAAGATGGCTTCCTGTATACGTAGCTGGCGATGACCAGGTCCATCGGCAAGCCGAACGCCGCCGCGTCCATGGCGGAGATCACGAACACACCCCACGGGCCAAGGGGGGCCAGAATCTTCCAAAGAAAGCCAGTGTATTGGGAGAGGATGTGTTTGATGGTTTTCAAAAGATGATTCTAGCAGGGCGACGGAAAGCATCGTGGCGCGCGAAAAAATAGAGGCGTGGTCTGCCACGCCTCTGCTGTCGAATCACAACGATTCCAGCTACATCTTCGGAAAATTAGGATCGGCTTTCACTTCGTTGATCTGCTTGGTGTGTCGCTCACTGTGCGCGGCGATAAACGTGACCCACTCATAGGCGTCCAGTTTCTTGCCCAGCGGACCGTCGGCGGCGTGGTCGCGCAAATCGTCATGTGCGGTCAGAAACGATTCGGTAGTGGCGCGGCTTTCAAGGAAATGCTTCAACGCCGCATCCGGAGAACCGAAACGGTTGGTCGGTTTCAGCGGTTCCGGCGCTTGGGCTTTTAAGCTGCGGTCGGGAATCTTGGCCAGCACCATATCATCCACAGCCTTGACGTTTTCGCCCGCAGGCCGGGCCGGAGCTTTCATCACCTTCTCGGTGATGTTTCCCCGGATGAAGTCTTCAGAAGCTGCGATGTGCTCCATCACTTCCGCGACTGACCAGCGGTCAGGCGCCGGTTTGAAGTTCCATTGGGCAGGGGAGAGCCCCTTGGTGGCATCAATCACGCCTTGCTTAGTGCTCTCCAGATACTTGAGCGCCTTGTCCTTGTCTTCCTGGGTTTGGGCAAACGCTGCGCTAACCAGTGCTGCTGCAAGCGCCATATATGCCAGATATCGCTTCATCATTCTTTCCTCCAAATGGGTGAGTTGCGATGAATTAGGGGTGGATGCTGTTTTGGGTTCGGAGAATCCGGCAACCATCCTACACGAGATGCCTACGGCGGGTCGCGTGAGTTCGTTACCGGCCTGCGACCCTGCACCTACTCATGCCGTGTATTGCCGGCGAGTAGCTGAAGAGCGTGGGGCAGCAAGGCAATGACTGCCTCCAACGACTCGACCGCGCCTTTCGGGCTGCCGGGAACGTTGAGAACCAGCGATTTCTCGCGTATGCCACAGATTCCGCGGCTCAGAACTGCCAGCGGCGTTTTCCTGGCCCCCTCCGACCTCATGCGCTCCCCAACTCCTTCCAGGACGCGGTTACAGACTATACGGGTGGCTTCGGGAGTGACATCGCGCTGGGCGACGCCGGTCCCGCCAGTGGTGACTACCAGACGGGCTTCTCCTGTAAGCAGGACGATGGCATGCGAAATTGCCAATGTTTCGTCGGGTACAACTTCGGTGGCAACAACCGAGAACTGGTGGCTGGCCAGGATTTCTGCCACCGCCGGCCCGGAGAGGTCGGTGCGTTCCCCTTTGGCGCAGGAATCACTTACGGTTAGTACCGCGGCTGTGAAGATCTCGGGAGGATGACCCGTTCCCTGTTCCCGGTTCCCCGTTTGCAGATTAGGTGTCGAGGAGGACATCGTCTTCCTCAGGTACGCCTTCGTCACGCTTGGACTCATCCAGCAGGCGCAGACCTTCCATCAATAGGCCCTGGGTGTTGAGCGTAGTGCTTTGCTCAGTAGTCTTACCGTCAAAATTGAGTTCGAAATTGCCGCCCGTCCAACGCAGTACTTTGAAGACGGCCGCATCTCCAGTCACGCCGCCGTAATCAGCATGGGTCACCTGGCCCTCGCTGAAGAACATCTCGCAGCGGTCGCCTTCGTTGGTCAGGGTCAGCTGACAACTCTTTCGGCCCATCTCGAGCGACTGGACCAGGTCGATCACGTTCATCTGCGAGAGGTTGCCGCGCAGCACACCGTCGGAGGGTGCAGTCTTGGCCAACTTCTCCAAGGCAATACGGTCAATCACGCGCTTGATCCGGCGGATGGCGTCTTTCAGGAAAAAAGGCTTTTCCACGAAGTCATCGGCCAGGTGTTCCTGCTGCGCCAGTTTCTCGGAGATTTCCGATTTCGTTGCCAGGATCACCACCGCTGTGCCCTGAGTACCGGGACGGCTCCGCAGTTTGTCTACCAGTTGGCGCCCATCCATGCCAGGCATGTGATAGTCGCTCACTAGCAGGTCGGGAGGATCGTCGACGGCCTTCAGCAGCGCGTCCGCCCCATCGGTGGCGGTTGTGATTTGTGCCACGAAAGGAGCCAGCGCTTCCCGCAGCATCCCCATGACCATGGGGTTGTCATCCACCAGCAGAATTTTGACATTGCTCGCCATGGGACTAAGTCTTTCGGCTCCGGCGGTAGTCGCCGCTTTTTCCGCCCGACTTACTGTCTAGCACAACCTCGCGGATTTCAATGCCCTTATCCAGGGCCTTACACATATCGTACACGGTCAGGGCAGCTACGCTGACGGCTACCAGGGCTTCCATCTCCACCCCGGTTGCAGCGGTGGTAGTAACTTGTGAGGTAATAGAGACGCCATTCTCGCATAGCCGCAGGCCCACATCAACGTGGGACAACGGCAGGGGATGGCACATGGGGATTAGATCGGAAGTTTTTTTGGCGGCCATAATACCGGCCAGGCGCGCAACTTCTAGCGGATCACCCTTGGGATTTTTGGGAAGGGCCTCCAACACAGCCGGCTTCAACGCAACAAAAGCGCTGGCCTGGGCCTGACGCTTGCTGGCAGATTTTGCCGATACATCCACCATCCGGGCTTGGCCTGCGCGGTCATAGTGGGAAAGACGTTTTGCCATGAAGGTTAATCTTACCTGAGATGACCGGTAGCTTAGCGCATAAGAATCGGGACCCATTCGCCCGCAGGAATCTGCTCGCGGTCTGCTGGGATGACTACATAGCAATTGGCCCGGGCTGTCGCGGCGACATCCCCGGAACCTTGCCACCGGGCGAGTTCCACCTGGGCCTGCTCAAATTCGCCAGAGACATTGGCCGGAAGAAATCGCTTCAGACCGGGTTTGATCCTGATCTCAGATTTCAGCCTCGCGTGTAGAAATACCAGTTTTTGCGGCGAAGCGCCGGTCAGCGCATCCAGCACCGGGCGCACAAAGAGCTCAAAGGTCACCATGGTCGAGACAGGATTTCCCGGAAGTCCAAAGAAATACTTGCCGGCCACACACCCGAAAACGATCGGCTTCCCCGGCTGGATCTTCGCCCCGGTGAAGAACAATTCCGCTCCGAGTTCGGTCAACACCTGCTCGACCAAGTCGTATTTGCCCATGGAAACGCCGCCTGCCAGCAGCAACAAGTCGGCCTCCAAGCCATCCTGAATGAGCTCACGTAGACGTTCGGGCTCATCGGGGGCGATGGCGAGTAACATCGGTTCCCCGCACGCAGCCTGAATCTGCGCGGCCAGGGAGTAACTGTTGGAATTGCGAATTTGAGTTTGGCCGGGTTGAGTGTCGATGTCGACGATTTCATCTCCAGTGGCCAGCACAGCGACCTTAGGCTTCTCATACACCAGCAACCGTGATCTCCCAACCGATGCCGTAACCGCGATCGCAGCGTGGTCGAGCCTCCTGCCGGCATTGAGTAAGTGCTCTCCACGCTTAGCCTCTGAACCTATGGGAACAATGTTGCTGCCGGCAGATATCGCCTGACGAATGTTTACGCGTTCTCCATCGAGCGACGTGTGTTCCACCATCACCACTGCGTCCGCCCCGGAAGGGGCGGGTGCTCCGGTCATGATCGCCGCCGTCTGACCGGAAGTTATGGCCGGAATGGATTCCAGCGGCGCGCCAGCCCGGATCTCTCCGACTAATTTCAACGTGACAGGAACCTGGGACACATCGGAGGCGATTACAGCGTATCCATCGCGCGCCGCCCGTGGAAAAGGCGGGAAGTTGCGGTCGGCGGCGATGGACTCAGCCAGCACTCGCCCGTGACTTTCGAGTAATTCCAACGGCTCTCGCTTGGCCGGAGCCAATTTTGCCGCATGCTCTTCCACCAAATGACGGGCGTCTTCGAAGCTGAGTATGATTGAATCTCCCACGGACATGCAGGAAATGATACGAGTGCGCGCCGGGAAAATCTAACCGCGACCTAAGCCCGGAAGTCCGCAAGCGCCTGTTTCAGACTCTGCGCGTCATTGGCATAGACCAAGGCGTTCTCTAGGTCCACCATGCCCCGGCGTACCAACTTTTCGATTTCGGCATCGAAGTGCTGCATACCGTCGGCTGTACCTGCCTTGATTCCTTCCAGCAGGCTTTGGCCGCTTCCATCTTCACACTCGACAGCCCTGGCAGTGCGCGGATTCAGCTTCAGGATTTCGATGGCAGCGATGCGGCCACGCCCGTCCCGGCGCGGCAGCAAACGCTGGGAGATGATGTGGCTCAGATTCTTGGCCAGGCGGCTGCGGACCGACTTCTGCTCCTCCACGGAAAACCAGGAGACCAGCCGCTCTATCGTCTTGGGCGAGTTCACTGCATTGACCGTAGAGAGCACCGTGTGTCCGGCTTCGGCAGCCTCCATCACCCGCTCGGTGGTTTCGCGGTCCCGCAACTCCCCCACCAGAATCACTTTAGGCGCCTGCCGCAGCGCGGACCGCATAGCGATGGCAAAGCTGGGTGCGTCAATGTGCAATTCGCGTTGATGTACGGTGGCGCGCTTGTGCCGGTGCAGAAATTCGATCGGATCTTCAATTGTGATGATGTGGCAGATCTGCGCTTCGTTAATGCAATCCAGCAACGCGGCAAGGGTGGAGGATTTTCCCGCGCCCCTCGGACCGGCAACCAGCACGATGCCTTTCCGCAAGTGGGCGATTTCTTTGAGTTGCGTGGGAAGATTCAACGAACCGAAGTCAGGAATCACGGTAGGAATGACCCGCATCACGATCGCGCAGCTGCCGCGCTGTATGAAAACATTCACGCGAAATCGGGCCACGCCCGGCAGGCCATAGGAAATGTCACAAGATCCCTGCTCGCGCAGGATGCTGATGGCCTGTTTGTTATTGCCGATCAGATCCGAGGCAATACGGCGCGTGTCATCCGGCGTTAGGGACTCAAGCCCCGAAGCCTGCACCGGGACCAATTGTCCGTGAATTTCAATCTGCGGTGGCCGCCCCGGAGAGAAGATGAAGTCGCTGATCTGATCATTGGCCTGCAACATCGCTACCAGCAACTCTTGCGTGGCAGATTTCCCGGGAGCAGGAGCGTCGATCGAGATAGAAAGAGGCGCAATGCCAGGCGTGGCCATATGACTTGGGTTCGCGGCGCGCGGGGGAATGATGAAACGAAACCGTGCCAACTTAAATTTAGCGAAGCCTGGGGTGGGGGACTAGCAAGAACGTCAAGTGCATACACCTTCGTAACCTGAGACCGGGAATGGACAAAAACTGGGCGGCCGAAGCCGCCCTTGAAGCACTCGCTAAGCCTATTTCTTGACCGCCCCTGCCTTCTTCTTGCCGTAGCTGGTCTCGACCGCTGCGCCCATACCCGCCAGCAAATCCTTCGCCGGTTGCGCATAAGGCCCGGTGGGCTCGAGTTCCAAGTATTTATTCAATGCTTCCGCAGTCCCTTCAGGAGCGATCATCTTGTTGTCTTTCAGGGTAGCCTTTCCCATCAGATTGACCCCCTTCCAGTAATAAGAAGCAGCGCGGTTGGGATCGGCGGCGATGGCCTTATCGAAAGCGGCAAGGGCCTCATCCACATGCCCGCCGTTGGTCATGATCGCGCCAAGATTGAAGTAGTACATAGCGCTGTTGCCGGGATCGATCTGAGCCGCCTGGTTATAAGCCTCCACGGCCCCCTTGGCGTTACCCGAGCGGGCATAGGCGTTCGCCAGACTGTTGTAGTAGGCCGCCAGGCTCTTGTTGGCTTCCGCCTGCTTGGCAGCGTCGGGCTTCTTGTCCGGTGCATTGGCCCCCGCGATTTCCGCCTTCTTCATATCGATCGCCTTTTGCAAGTCAGCGACCCCAGACTCCAGGCGCTTGGTCTTTTCCGCGGCATCGGTCTGTTTCGCTGCGGACTGAGCGTAGGCGTCACCGAGTCTGTACCAAAGAACATCGCGCGTGGCATCCATGTTTGTGGCCTCGGTCAACAGCGCGATGGCGGTGTCATAATCTCCAGCCTTGGTAGCACCATTCGCAGCCGTCAGTTTTTCATTGAGGGCTTTAACCGTGTCCGCTTCTTTGGTGGCGGCAGCCTGGTGTTCCTTTAATTGAGCTTGTGCCTGCTTGGCCTGTTCGGCCGTCATCCCCTGCTGCTGAAGGGCCTGGGTTTGCCTCTGCTTGACGTCGAAGTCAACCGGGGTATTATCGCCGCTTCCCACCCGAACGTTGTCGACATGATCAATTTCCTTCCCGTCGGCGCCGATCAGGCTCACCGTATAGCTCTGGGCAACCGCGACTCCAATCGACATGTACTCACCTTTGCCGTTGGTCTTCATCTCGAATTTTTGACCTGTGTCCTTGCTAACGTAGCGCACCGTGGCGCCGGCAATCGGCTTGCCTTCGGCATCCCGGCAGATGCCCGATACTTTTCCGAACGCCTGTGCAAAGGCTGTAGTGGACCAAAGTGCGATCATGGTTACCGCCATCAACGCAAGCATCCAACGTTGTCTCATGTCTTGCCTCCTATTGCGACTTGCTTAGTTCCTAAACTTTTTCCGCGACCGGCATATAGGGGATCGGGTCATCGACTCCAGCGGCCCGGAATGCCCGCAGGCGCAGCACGCAACTGTCACACACTCCGCAGGCACGGTCCTCATGGCTGTAGCACGACCACGTTAAATGCAAGGGTGCGCCCAGTTCAAGGCCGCGACGGACGATCTCCGCTTTCCGCATTGCGATCAGGGGCGTCACAATTTCCATCCTGCCCGCTTTCGTTCCTGCTCGAATCACCTGGTTAAATGCCTGGTAATATGCGGGCCGGCAATCAGGGTATCCGGAACTGTCCTGCTCAACCGCACCAATATAGATCTTTTCCGCGCCGATCACCTCTCCCCAACTCACCGCCACCGCTAGAAAATGGGCATTGCGAAAAGGTACGTAGGTGGGAGGAATTTCCTCGCCGATGGCATGTGATTCGGGCACAGCAATTTTTGTGTCGGTCAGGGCGGAGCCACCGATCACCCGCAGCGCATCATTTCTCACCATAAGCCGAGTCTCGATCCCCAACGCGTCGCAGATTCCGACGAAGGCCCGGCGCTCGCGATCTTGGGTGCGCTGTCCATAGCTGATGTGGAGAGCCGCGGCATCGTGGTCCCGCGCGGCCAGGGCAGCACAGACGGTGGAATCCATGCCACCACTGAGCAGCACCACCGCACGCGCCTTCTCTGAATTAGATGCCATCGCCGACTCATACTCCTTTCATTGCTGGATCCCACACAAACTTATGGATTTGCAGGCTTAAGCGGGCTTGCATATTGTCCTCGAGCATCCATTCTGCGAGCTCTCGCGGATCGAGCAGGCAATGCGAGGCATCGGAACTGCCGCTGGCTTCTTTGTGAAACGCCGGGGAGAACAGCACCGCGTTCACCCGGGTCACGAGATCATGGCGCAGGGTGAAATCCCGCGCGAATTCGTAGTCCGTGCGGCTGGCCAGCACGAATTTGATTTCGTCTCGCGGCGATAGCGTTGCCAGATTTTCCATGCGGAAGGTTTCCGCTTCCCCGGAGTCAGGGCACTTTACGTCCACAATCTTGATGACTTTGCCGGGAACTTGTTCCAGCGGGCGTTCACCGCTGGTTTCGAGCAAGACGGTATAGTCTGCATCCAGCAGCCGCTGCATGAACGGCATAACCTCGCGCTCCTGGAGCATAGGCTCGCCGCCGGTGATCTCGACCAGGCCGCCGCTTGGGCTGAGGCGTTCGACTTCCAGGAAAACGTCCTCCGGAAACATTTTCTGGCCGCCGTAGAAGGAGTATTCACTGTCGCACCAGGTACAGCGCAAATTGCAGCCGGTCAATCGCACGAATACACAGGGCAGTCCCGCATAGGTCGATTCGCCCTGGATCGATTTGTAGATTTCGGCGATCTGCATGGGAAAAGCCTTCAGCTATCAGCTTTCAGCTAAGCACCTATGGTTCCGAGTATTTCGCCGTGGTGACATCGGTTTCAAATACCGTAACGTCTTTGATCCGTACACGGCCATTGGTGATCCTCTGTAGCCGGACGTTGGATTCCTCGTAAAAGTACTTTGCCAGATTCTCTGCGGAAGGATTCAACACCGTGAACGGCTCCACATCATTGATCATCCGATGGTCGAGACGATCGATCACATGCTTCATGACTTCCTTCAGGTCCTTGAAGTCGAGCAGCAGCCCGGCCTTGTCGAGTTCCTGCCCTGCCAGGGTGACCCGGATCTTATAGTTGTGCCCGTGGGGATTTTCGCATTTGCCTTTATAGTTGCGCAGGTAGTGCCCGGCGGCAAACGAATCCTCGACAGTAACTTCAAACATTGGACCTCAGCCCTCTTAGGCGGACTGGAATTGCGCGCCTAAAGTCCTATTTTAACGCGGAAACCGGAATACCAAGAAACCCGCTCGGGTTCTTCAGGGCCGTTCTTTGCGATCTCCGCGGACTTGCTCAGCGGTCTCCACGTTTTATGACTTCGGGTAACAAAACCTGGAGCCGCAGAGGCCGCGCACAAAATCTGTAAATGCTTTAACTACGAGCGGATGCGGCGTCTTTGATCTTGCTCCACGTCTCCGCCGCTTGAACACGCCGAGAGATGGCAGGGTGAGAATGAAACAGCCACTCCACCAGGCGGGAGGGCGTTTTTTCCGCCAGGTTCTGGCTCGCCAGCTTGTTCATCGAGGAGATGAACGGAGTCACCGTCGAGATGGACCGGAAGGCATACCGGTCTGCCTGGCGCTCATTGAAGCGTGAGTAGGCGTTCAGGGCAGGCATCAAAAGCAACGACAGGACTGTCCCTACCAGCACTAGCAAGGGCAGGTTGGCAAAGTCGGACAGGGTCTCAAACATGTGCATGCGATCCACGGCAAAATGCAATACGAAATTGGCCGCCCAGAACCCAGCCAGGGTCACCACCGCTTGCACTCCAATGCTCTTGAGAATGTGACGATGGACGTGGTGGCCTAACTCGTGGGCCAATACCGCTTCGATCTCCTCCGGAGAATAGCTGTCCAGCAAGGTGTCGGCGAGGATAATGCGGCGGGTGGCGCCGAGCCCGGTCAGGGCGGCGTTGGCTTTGTTGCTCTTCTCCGACAGCTTCCATTTATAGACGCCGCGCACCCGTGTGCCGGCACGCTCGCTCAAGCGGACCAGGCGCGCCTTTAGATCTTCGTTTTGCAGGGGCTCAAATTTGTAAAAGATGGGAAACAACACTACCGGGGCAACCTGCGCCATAAGCACGAACAGGGCCAGAAAAACAACCCATGAAAGCAGCCACCAGTGCTCGGCAAAGCCACGAAGAATGGAGTACAACACCACCGCTCCAATTGCCGCCAGGATGATGCTGACCAGAAAGCCTTTGATTTCATCCCACAACCAACCGCGCAGTTTCTGGTTGGACAAATGATAGCGATGTTCGACCCGGAATCCATAGTAGTCGAGGCCAATTCCGACTAGCTTGGTAATCAGCATCAACATGGCCACGTAGAAGATCAGGGCCGTGGTGTAATTGTGTCCGCCCAGGCTGAGCGCGACATCGCGCAGGCTGCTGGTCCACCCGGTCACCAGCAGAATGATGAGGAGGCCGAATCCGACGCCGAAGTCCGCAATCCCCAGCCAGCGCCGTATACGATTGTAGCGCCGGGCGTCCGGCGAGTCAGGCTGGGCGGTGATGGGGCTGGCAGCGGCCATGAATCGACTAAATCTTAGTCCTCCAACCGCGCCAGCCGCCAGTAACCACAGTGCAGTGTAAGGAGCGACTGGCCGCCCCCGCCCGTCCACGGCGTCCAGGGCGGGGGACGGGCAGGGATCCGTCAGCCTGCATTTACGAAAGCCTCGGCGCTGGCGAGTATTTCGGTAACCAGCGCGGGGGAGGCCGCTTCGGTATAGATACGTAATAGCGGTTCGGTGCCCGAGGCACGAAACAGGACCCAGGCATCGGCGCCGTTCCCGTTGGTAGGAATGTCCAGGAAGAACTTGATCCCGTCCAGGTCTCCCTTTTTGGAGATGGGGAAATTGCCAAGTTTCTTGGTCTCGTCCGAAGCCGCGCGTCGGATCGCTGCCTGCTTCACGGGGTCGGGAATATGCAAATCCACGCGGCCGTAATGATGCTCGCCGAATTCCTGCTGGAGGTCGGCCACCAGTTGCCCCAACGGTTTGCGCTCTTCGGCCATCACATTAGCCAGAAGTAAGGAGTTCAGGATCCCATCGCGCTCCGGCAGGAAACGCGAATAACCGATGCCTCCGGATTCCTCTCCGCCGATTACGATTTCCCGCTCCATCATCAGGTCGGCAATGTACTTAAAGCCGATGGGGCATTCGTTGAGCTTGCGCCCGTTCTTGGCGGCAATACGATCCAACATGCGCGTGGTGTTGAAGGCGCGCACAACCTCACCCGGCCATTTCTTGCGCTCCACCAGCCAGCGCATGAGCACGGCAAAGATCTTGTGAGAATCTACAAAGCTTCCGTCTTCAGCCACGGCACCCAGGCGGTCGGCATCGCCGTCCGTGGCGAAACCCGCCTGGCATTTTTCTTTCACCACCGTTTCCTGGAGCAATGCGACATGAGGAAGAATTGGCTCCGGGTTGATGCCGGGAAACAAGGGATCCACATTTTGCCGGATGGCCAGATGCGCGACGTTGCGGCTGGAAAATATCTGGGGAAGTACGCCGCGGCCGGATCCATACATGGAATCGACGGCAAACTTGAACCCCGCTTTGGCGATTAAATCGAGGTCCGCAAATTGACAAATTGCCTGAATGTAGTCTGTCTTGAGATCCACTTCCCGGATGTTGGCGGTTGTTCCCTTCGGCATTGCTCCAGCCATCAGTTCTTGCTCAATGACTTTCATGATGGCAGGCGTGGCCGAGCCGCCGAATTTGGCCTTGAACTTTACTCCATTCCAGTTCCACGGGTTGTGGCTGGAGGTGATCACCACGCCCCCGGCGGCACCCCTGCTTTTTACGGCCAATGAAACCGCGGGAGTGGGGGTGAAGTCATTGGCCAGGAAAACCGGGATGCCAGCCTGAGCAATCATTTCAGCGGCTATGCGAGCCGCCGTCTTCGAGGCAAAGCGAGTGTCGTAGCCCACAACCACGCCGCTCTTTGCGTTTTCGTGCTTGAGCACATAGGAGGCGATTGCCCCCACCACGCGGCGCACGTTGTCAAAAGTAAAATCGTCTGCGATGACGGCGCGCCAGCCGTCGGTGCCGAACTTGATCGGGCGGTCGTTGTTCATGGTTATAGGTCGGTGGTCCTGGTCGACGCTCAGACTAATTTGTGCAGCTTTTTCTCATCCAGGTGCTTCACGATCTTGCCTACATCCTGCGATCTCGCCCGGGTGGTGATCAGCAGGGCATCATCGGTATGTACGATGACCAGGTCCTTGACTCCAATAACAGCAACAAATTTCTTCGGGGCATAAATGTAGTTGCCTTCCGCGTGGAGCGTAAAGATGCCGTCGCTGGAGATCAGGTTGCCGTCAGGCGTGGCCTTCTTGGAAGTATGGTGCTCGTGCAACGCGGTCCATGAGCCAAGATCGTTCCAGCCGAAATCCGCGGGAAGGCAGTAAATGCCCGAAGCTCGTTCTCCTTTAGCTGAGCGGGGCTCAAGCACCGCAAAGTCCACACTGATGTTTTCACACTTGGGATAAAGCTTACGCAGAGTTGCGGGAAATTTACCGGTGCCGAATGTGGCTGCGATTTTCTCGAGAATGGCGGCGGTCCTGGGAAGATGCTCGCGCAATGCGTTGCTCAGCGTGCGCGCGCTCCACAAAAACATGCCGCTGTTCCAGAAATAGTTCCCTGCTTGCAGGAACTGGGCTGCAATCTCGTGGCTGGGCTTTTCCGTAAAGCGCTGGACACGCAGTGCCCCGTTCGTGGCTTGCTCGCCAGACTCAATGTAGCCGTAGCCTGTCTCGGGACGGTTCGGACGAACTCCCAGCACGACAATATTCTCGCCAGATGCAGCGATTTCGATTCCTTCTTTCAGGGTCTTCCGGAAAGCGTCTCCCTCACCGATTACGTGATCGGAAGGGAACAGGCCCAGCACGGCGTCTGGATTGACCCGTTGCAGGATGAATGCCGCCAGGCCGATTGCCGGCGCGGTATTCCTTCCCACTGGCTCGGCGATCACTTGCTTTTTCGCGAGTCGCGGAAGTTGCCGGAAAATTTCTCCGCAGCAGTCCCCGTTGGTGATCACCCAGAATTGCCCCGCCGGCGCCATGGGCAGCAAACGCTTCACCGTTTGCTGGATCATGGTCTGGCTGCCGTCGAGCGCCAGCAACTGCTTGGCCCGCCGTTTGCGGCTAAGCGGCCAGAAGCGCGTACCCCGGCCACCGGCAAGGATCACAGGATAGAAATTGTTTTTGACCTTTTTCAAATTGCCCAAACCCGATTGTCATCCTGCGCGGAGTGAAATGCTTCGCGCCAGTGCAGCAGTTACGGAGTCGAAGGACTCCTACAGATTAGAAGCCTTCCATGCCGCGTCAGGGAATTCTCCCCAACCATGCCCGCTCCTGGAAGCCACGCTCACGATGACAATACTACATTCGCGTCTCCGGCTCAGGCAGGCGCAGGCCGGGAACCGAAGACTTCAGAAACTTGATCTCCCATTGTGGCCGCACTCGAAACTCCCCAAGGCCTGCGGGGACGACAACCGCGTCACCTTTGGCCAGCATGACTGGCTCCCTGCCGTCGGCTTCGATCATGCCACAGCCTTCGATTGCAACCAGAATTTGGGCCGACGTCTTGGCGGACACATCCCGTGTTTCAAAATCCTGCGGTTCTTTCAACTCGAACATCTCTACCACAAAATTAGGGGCGGCAATTAACGGAGATCTTTGATTCCTGGAACCATTCAACCGCAGTGGCGCTGGGCGCAGGGCTTTCCCCGATGGAACTTTTTCTTTGATGACCGCCAGGCCTTCTTTCAGATGTAGTTCGCGCGGGCGGCCGTAGTCGTAGAGCCGGTAGGTCGTATCGGATTGCTGCTGCGTCTCCACCATGATGGACCCGCCGCCGAGCGTGTGGACCGTGCCACCCGCGACATAAATCATCTCCCCGGAGAAGACATTGATCCAGTTCAGCAAATCCTCTGCCCGCTTTTCCTGGATGGCTTGCTGAAACTGGGCACGGGTAACTCCTGCCTCCAACCCCAATGCGACTTGTGCCCCAGGCTTGGCGTGAACTACGTACCAGCATTCGGTCTTCCCATTGGGAAGACCCGCATTGTGGGCTGCCTCGTCGTCGGGGTGCACCTGTACGGAAAGCTTTTCCTCGGGAAACAAAAATTTCAAAAGCAGCGGAAACTGTTTCTGATCCGGTGCGCACTCCCCGGTTAAAGCGCCGCCGAATTGCGCGCTGATCTCCGCCAGACTTCTGCCGGCCAGCGGGCCATTAGCCACCTTGCAGCCGCCGCCGGTGAGCCAAGCCTCTCCGATCCTTTCCTGATAGCGATGGTTCGGGTAGATGGGCGAAAGGTCGAGCGTTCCCCAGGGACGCGGATCGAACACTGGAACCATGAGGAGGGGATAGAGATCGCGCATATGCAGGATATTTTTCTTTCGCCCTTACAGGGCCGCTCCTAAAATGCTTGACCCAGGGCTTACGCCCTTCGACAAGCTCAGGGCGGGCACTGGGTTGCATTCTTTCGCCGCTTTGCGGCTCACGATGATGCGGGTGCGGTTTACAGGCTTCCCAGGAATTTCTTCAGGCGCTCCAGACCGCGATCCAGTTCCTTCATCGAAGTCGCGTAGGAGACCCGCACGTGTTCCGTGGTTCCAAATCCTTCCCCGGGAACAGTTGCCACATGGGCCTCGCGTAGAAGTTTGCCGGCGAACTCAGCCGGAGACTTCAATCCCCCCCGCCCAAAGAAACTCGAAATATTGGGATACACGTAGAACGCTCCCTCCGGCATATTGCACTTCACTCCGGGCAAAGCGCGCAGACCGGCCACCATATGATCGCGCAGCTTGATGTAGTCCTGGCGCATCTCTCCCACGCAATCTTGTGGACCCTTCAACGCTGCCACGGCGGCTTTCTGCGCAATCGACGTCGGGTTGGAAGTTGACTGGCTCTGCAATTTCGCCATCGCCCCTGACACCGCGGCTGGAGCCAGGCTGAACCCCATGCGCCATCCAGTCATGGCATAGGTCTTGGAGAGCGACCCTGCGATCACCAGGCGGTCACGGCACTCGCGCACTGATCCCAGCGAAAACTGGCGCCCGGTGTAGTTGAGGTACACATAGCACTCGTCGCTCAGCACCCAGATGCCGCGCTCCGCGGCCAGTTTGGCAACTTCCGTCTGGTCTTCCGGAGACATCACCGCCCCGGAAGGATTCGACGGCGAATTCAGCAGGATCATTTTGGTGCGCGGAGTCACCAGGCGCGCAATCGCATCCGCGGTCACGCGAAAGCCTTCTTCTTCGCTCGTCTCCAGGAACACACACTTGCCGCCTGCGTACTGAATGATGTCCTTGAACGAGACCCAGTACGGCACCGGCAGGATGACCTCATCCCCGTGTTCGATCAGCACCTGGATGGCATTGAACAGCACGTGCTTGCCGCCAACCGAAATCACCGCCTCTTCCCGGCGGTAGTCGGAGTTCAGATCCACCGCATGCCGCTGTACCACCGCATCGCGCAGTTCGGCCGTGCCCGCCGCCGCCGTGTACTTGGTGAAGTCGGCATGAATCGCGGCAATCGCCGCATCCTTGATGTGCTGTGGCGTGGAGAAATGCGGCTCACCTACGCTGAGGTCTACGACATCCACGCCCTGCTGGCGCAGTTTGTCCGCCTCGGCCACCACCGCCATGGTGGCGGAGGGTTGAATGCGTCCGATGCGTTCGGTAAGTTTCGCGACTGGCACTGCTTCACTAACTGGGGTCATGCTCTTTTCCCTGATTTGATTTGTCGTACGTTTTGTAGCTTGATGGATGGATCCAACTTCTCGCGCAGGCGTTGCTCGACCATCTCCGGAACCAGGCCTTCCACTGCGCCGCCGAGGCGCGCAATTTCCCGCACCAGCCGCGAGCTCAGATAGCTGTATTTCTGGTGCGGCATCATGAACACCGTCTCCAGTTCCGGATGCAGCTTGCGGTTCATCAGGGCCATTTGCAATTCGTACTCGTAATCGCTAATGGCGCGGATACCGCGCAGGATCGCTTTTGCCTTCACCTTGACGGCAAAGTCCACCGTCAGGCCTTCAAAAGTACCCACGCTCACATTCTTGAACGGCGCGGTCAGGTCCTCCAGCATCCGCCGCCGCTCGGCCAGGCTGAACAGCGGTTGCTTCTCCGTATTGCGGATGATCGCGACCGTCAGGTCATCGAAAATCATGCTTCCCCGCTCGATCAGATCCAAATGGCCGTTCGTAGGCGGATCAAACGAGCCGGGATAGATGGCGGTAACTTTCTTCAATAGGCCTCTCACACTGCCGCGTGTAGACGGAGGTAACACATAATTCTATGCGGGGAGGAACAAGTATGGCAATCCGAGTAAAAGCGGAGTAAAAGCAGATTCTCCTAAGTAGTTTCTTTGCACCACCCGAACTGAAAGATCCATCAGATTTGTCATTCCGACGAGGAGCGCAGCGATAAGGAGGAATCTGCTATTTGCATACGCGCAGGCTGGCCCCAACCAGGAGAGAAATCTTCCCACGCGGGGTTGACTGACTCAATCAACGCGACTTTCTTCTCCCTCCGCCACTTCTTGATCTCAGTTTCGCGGGCGATGGCTCTGTCCACGTACTTGAATACCTCATAGTAGACCAGGCGATCAATGTGATAGCGAGAGGTGAAGTTGCTGACGCCAGCCCTATGTTGCAGCGCACGCGACATAAGGAATCCAGTCACGCCTACATACAAAACCCAGCCTTTGCTGGACATGATGTAAACGTAGTAGCGTTTCGGGCGCTGCATTGAGTTCCAGGGTATGAGGGCCTGCAGAGTGATCGCAAGGATATGCGTGACAATGGTACGACGCTTTGGCTGTGGAAATTACAGCAGTGGCACTGCCGGCAAATAGCAGATTCCTCCTTGTCCCTGCGCTCCTCGCCGGAAAGACAAATCTATTTGAGGCCCAAAGCGCGGAGAGTCGCATCATCCGGCGTGGCTTTCCCGTCCTTCTTCGTTACCACCCCAAATCCGCCGGCGTAATCCCACATGGCCCAGCCAATCCCATGCTTCTCGAGCGTTTTCCGTAAATCGGAAATCCACGCCGCCCGGTCCTTTGCATCGGAATACGCCCGATAGACTCCGAACTCATTGCATACCAGGGGCACGCCACGCTGCCTGGCCCACTCTGCCACCTGATTGATTTCCGCCTCCATGCGCTCGGCGTTCCAGCGATCCTGACCGTAGCGAATCACATACAGCTTGTAGAGCGGATCGGGTATCGCCGCAGCCACCGGCGCAACCGATTCCGGGGTCGATGGATAGTGCAGGCCCTTGGTCCAATGCACGTTGTAGGAACTCCAGGTCGCACCCTGATGGGTAAAGATGTGCGGGTCATAAAAGTGGAAGTTGTAGATCACGTTAGGATCGTGCAGAGTCTCCATGACGACGAAATCATCGTCAGAGGACCAATTCGCTCCCGCGGCAATAATGGTGTGCCGCGGCGCGCCTTCACGGATGGCGGCGGCCAATTTCATCTGCACGCCTGCCCACAGGTTGCGGTCCCTGAACTCGGGCTCGTTCAGGATTTCAAAAAAGACGCGGTCCGCATCCCAGGTTGAGTAGTGCTTCGCCAGAGCGCGCCAGAAATCGGCGAACTGTTGCACGAAATCATCCTGGTTGGAGTTCAGTTTGGCCTTGAAGTCGCTTTCAGGATGCAGATCGATGACAACCGCCAGGCCGTGGTCGAGAATCATCTTGACCGCACTGTCCAAATAGCCGAGATACTCGGGGACAATCTCCTCTGCCTGCTTGTTGCGGAACATCGGCTCAGGATTCACGCTCAGCCGGATATGGTCAAAGCCCATGGACTTGATAAGTGCGATGTCATCGGCGGTGTTCCAGGTTTCGAGATGTTCCCTGGTGTAGCCCTTGGAGTCATAAACTTGTGCGAACCAGTGGCTGGTATTGATGCCGTGCCGAAGGTTGGCCAACCGCGCCGCCGGCACGCTTGATTGGGAATATGTGGGAATAGAAAACGCAACAGTCAGAAAGAAGAGAATTGCCAGTTTGTTCTTCACACCAGAGATTTAAACACTTCTGCTGCAAGTTTGGTAAACAGGGTGTCCGCGACGCCTATTTGGTTACTGTCTCAATTGCGATTTGCAGCATGGTTCTCCCAATTTGCTCCTGGAACGCCGAGAACTCGGGAATGCTTTGCAGCCGCAGGTTGAGTTCATCCCAACCCTGGTCCTCAGCCACCGTCTTGCGAGGCGCTTCCTGCCATGCGCTGCGCAGCTGCGCGGCGGTGGCATCGTCGAAGCCTTCGCACACGATGACCGTTCCGTCAGCCAGCTGCTGAATGCTGGCGGAGCCTTCCTCGGTGGTGTGGTAAGCAGCGAAGGCAGGACAGCGATCTCCTGCACACGCCGGCGCGGGTTGTGCGGATACCTTCTGATAACGCTGGGTTACAGCGCCCGCATAGAGGCGGGCAAATTGCGCGGCCGCCACCGGGCTTCTCCAGCGGGAAACGTAAAACAGGGCCAGGTCCGAAGTGGTCGACGGTTCGGCCGCGGCTGGAAGCTTGCGAAAGGCCACATAGCGCCCACCTTGCCAGGCAGAGGCAAGGCTCTGCGCAACCTTTCTGTTGCCGGACTGCTCAAGGATGGCCCGCACGTCCAGTTCGCCCATGCCCCCTTTATCGTAGATCTCATATTTGTCGGCCACGATCTGTCCCAGATCCGGGATGGCCAATGAAGGCAGCGGCTCCCGGTCGATATAAGCGCGTGGCTGGAGCACTTCGTGGGTGCTGCGCGGCGGACGGGCAAATGCGCCGGCAAAAGCCATCTGTTTTCCGCCCGCCTGTAAGAGTTCTCCCTCGAAAATAAGCCCGGAGCGGTAGGGGAAAGTCCCTGCCTCGCGCAGAATCATGGGCGCATCGTGCAGCAACTGGGTATCGGGAGAAGCTTTCACCGCGGGATCCTCCATCTGATAAACCAGCCCGGGAGTGTTTTGCAGATTACGTCCGACTTTCGCCAGGATGTAGTCGATGTACACGACCATGGCCTGGCCTTCGACGACGGCATCACGAGCGATTATGCTGTCATCATTGCCCTCTGTCTGTAACGACTTGGTATCTTTGGCTGGCGATTTAGGCAGCCTGCCCATCCATTTTTGCAGGCTGTAGTTCTGATCCTGGAGCGCGTGAGTCAACTCATGGGCGAGGATTGGCGCCTGGGTCTCGGCCGGCACCCAGTTCAGCAATGAAATCATTTTGGTCTCGTCGTCGTAATAGGCGGCCGTCTGCTTGCCAGTCGCCCTGACCAGAAACTCGCGCAGGCTGAACTCCCGTGGCAGGAGTCCGAATTTCTTCATGGTCAATTCGGTGCGGGCAAAACGCTGGGTGTATTCCTGCTTGGCCAGGCGTTCGCGCGCGGAATTTTCTACCTCGGCTTCATTGACCAAACGCGACTTGACGCCGCTACGCTTGGCGAATCCGCTGTCCTCCGAGGCGAAGGTGAGAATTTCGTCCACCGATTCCAGCAGCTTCTTCGCATCTTCCGGAGTGGTGCGTACTTCCTGGGTGTGGTCTTTCCGAAGTCTACGGGCTACGTCGGCCAGGCTTTGTCCCTGGCTGTCAGAACCGGTGTTCGCGTTCGGTAACGAAGAAGGGGAACCTTGCCCCAGAACCAATGGGCATAACAGAAACAAGCAGACAAGCAGGCGCATGCGACGTCCATTCCTGTAAAGGAGCGATTTTTGAATCGGGGCCCTTAGGAAGTTTGCGGGAAATCCTGACGGATTACAGCTTGAAAGCTGCCTTTCGTCTTACCAAAGTAATGCAGGGAACTTCTTTGCCAGCCAGTGGTTGCGGCTCTAATTGCCTCTGATCCTGCAAGTCAGAAAGAATGAGAAAATGCACTCGCGAGGGCGAGAAGACTTTTTAGGGCGCTTCATCGATGAACCGGTTCTTCGAAACCTGTGAACGCATCGCCGCGACCACCAGGAAACTGGAAAAGACCTCGCTGGTCGCCGAATATCTGAAATCGCGCTCGCTCGACGAGGCAGCCGTCTCGACCATCTTTTTTTCTGGACGGCCATTTCCCGTCTGGGAGGAAACCACGCTGCAAGTGGGCGGCTCGATGCTGTGGCGCATCGTCGCCGAACTCGCGGGAAAAAGCGGGAACGACCTCTCCGCCTCCTATCGCAAACTAGGTGACCTCGGAGCCGTCGCCGCCGAAGTTCTTCCAAAACCAAAAACCTCGGTCACCCTGAACGTTCTCGAAGTCGAGAACAGTCTCCGGGCAATAGCCGCCGCGCGTGGACCGTCCGCTAAGGGGGCAGCGGTCCGCGATTTACTGGCACGGGCGGAACCTCTCGAAGCCAAATACATCGTGAAAATCATGACCGCCTGGTCGAGGAGGCCATCGCTAAAGCCTATGGCTCGACTTTGGCGGAAGTGCAACGCGCCAACCTGCTGCTCGGCGACATTAGCCAGACCCTGCGGCTGGCAGTAGAGCAGAAATTAAGCGACGCGAAGATGCGCCTGTTTCATCCTCTGGGCTTCATGCTGGCCAGCCCGGCAGAAACCGCAGAAGATGCCCTCGGCTACTTTGCCAACGCGCTGGTCGAAGACAAGTACGATGGCATCCGCGCCCAGGCGCATTGCTCGGGGGACGACGTGCGCTTCTTCTCCCGCACCCGTGACGAGATCACCGAATCATTCCCGGAATTGCCCGGCACTCTCGCCGGATTGCCCCAGGACGCAATCCTGGACGGCGAAATCGTCGCATGGAGTTACTTCGCGGAAGATCCTACCGCGCCCGGCCGAGCCCTGCCCTTCCGCGCCCTGCAACCACGTCTCGGGCGCAAGCAGGTCAGCGATGAAATGATGCAGCGCGTGACCGTGGCTTATCTCGCCTTCGACGTGGTCTACGCGGGTGGCGAGCTATTGATCGACCGCCCCTTGCGCGAACGAAGCCGGATTCTGGACCAGCTTCTGGCTGCATGCAAGCCTTCTGCGGCGCGATCGCGAGACGTCCAGTCACAATTTGTATTCGACGAAGAGCAAAGACCAGCCGCGCAGGCGTTTCGCGCACCCGTCTTTCAAGCCTCATCTTCCCAGGAACTCGATCAATTATTCGAAGCCTCCCAGGCCCGTGGCAACGAAGGGCTGATGATCAAAGACCCGGAATCGCCCTATACTCCCGGCCGCCGCGGCAAAGCCTGGCTCAAACTGAAGCGCGAGCTGGCCACTTTGGATGTGGTAGTCACCGCCGCTGAATATGGACATGGCAAGCGCATCGGAGTCCTCAGCGACTACACCTTCGCGGTCCGCGACGGCGAGCGCCTGGTGAACATCGGCAAGGCATATTCTGGCCTGACCGATGTGGAAATCGCAGAAATGACGCAATGGTTTCTGGCGCATACCATCGAAGACCAGGGCTTCCGCCGCATCGTCGAACCGAAAATTGTGCTGGAAGTCGCTTTCAACAACATGATGCGCTCCGACCGGCATGAGAGCGGGTATGCGTTGCGCTTTCCCAGAATTGTGCGGCTACGGCCGGACAAACTACCCGAGGAAACGGACCGCATTGAGCGCGTCCGGGAGATTTATGAGAAGCAGAATAAGTGACTCTTCAGAGATCAAGCAAAAGCCCCGCTGAAAACGGGGCTTTTGTCGAACTTCTCAGTGCCTGAACAACTGGGCACGCCTGCCAAGCAATTTCAGGTTATGCCGCACCGCTATTCGTGCCAAGACACGACCGTGTGGGTCGTTTGTATGTTTGTGACATGCGTCACAATTTCTGAATTTTCTTTCCCATTTCGGGACACCGGGGCTAGTGGCTATGTTCGTGTTGCTCCGCCACTCTCTTTCACATCGCGCAAGATGCGCTCACTTACCGAAGGCGGAATGTCGGCAATCGAGATATGCGCCGAGAGGGCGTGGGTTTCCGATCCAATGCTCCAAACGTGCAGATCGTGGACATCATTCACTCCGTCAATCCCGCAAATCGCCACCCGAAGCTGCTCTAAATCCATCCCACGCGGCGTGCCCTCAAGCAGGATGTTCAGGGTTTCGCGGATAATGCCGAAAGCCGACCATAGAATCAGCGCACCAATCCCAAACGAAAGCGCGGAATCGATCCACCACTGCCCCGTCACCAGGATGGCCCAGCCCCCGGCAATGACCGCCGCGGTAGAGATGGTATCGCCAATCTCATGCAGCAAAACGCTGCGCATGTTCACATCGCGGCTGGACCGATAAAGCATCCAGGCAATTACCCCATTCATCACCACTCCCGCTCCGGCCACAATCATCATCATCCCGGCATGGACCTGCTGCGGAGTTTGCAAGCGTCTGAACGCTTCGTAGAAAATCAGAAACGCCACGATCACCAGCGATCCGGCATTGATGAGCGCAACCAGAACTCCAGCCCGATGGTAGCCATAGGTTTTCGTGGAACTAGGCGGGCGGGATTCTAAATACAGCGCAACCAGCGAAAGCAGCAGCGCAAAAAAGTCCGAAAGATTATGTCCGGCCTCCGAAAGCAGAGCCAAAGAATGGGCGCGGATGGCCGCCACCACCAGCAGGACAATGTAGGCTGCGGTCACAAACAGGGACACCCGCAACACCCGCATCGGGCGGCTACCTGTGGCGTGACCGGCGTGAAAATGCATCCCCTTCTAGTTTATGGATGACGGGGAGGGCCTTCAAGATCGGAAAGGGCGTAGGGGCAAGCCTTCGTAACCTCCCGCATGTAGGATCACGGACCGTCGGTAGTGGGTCAGTTTGAAATCCACAGATTCCATGGCATCCTATGTTCACCGAGCGTCGAGCAAGACAACATACTTCTCTGAACAAACGAGCAGGTTTTCAAATGAGCTTGTGGAATGATCCTGATCGCTGGTCCGCACTCTGCTCCGGCGAGGCATGTCCGATATGTCGCCGGAGGGAGCCACTGGACGTAGTAGCACAACTTGAAGCGTCCTGGGTAACGATGGGGGAAGCGGCACCGGTTCCTGGTTACATCTGTCTCGTCTCGCAAACTCATGCTGTTGATCTGCATGATCTGCCGGAAGCGGCAGCCTGTGCATTTATGCGTGACGCTCGGAAGGTCTCACTGGCCGTAGCATCCGTCACTGGGGCAGTAAAGATGAACTACGAAATTCACGGCAATTCAATACCGCACTTACACATACACTTCTTTCCTCGATATCGTGGAGACCAATTTGAAGGGCAGCCAATCAACCCAAGGCTAGTCGTCCAACCCGTGTACGCTCCAGGAGAGTTCGAAAGAATCCGCAATTCTTTTGTAATTGCGCTTGGCTCAAATACTGCATAACTCCTGATACGAACCGACTGATGTTCGCCGTTCGTCAAACTGACCCACTACCGGACCGTCACCTTTCTCCGCAAACTACATCCAATCCAATAGACTAGTGTGAATGGGGAGTTCTAACTTTATGGCCAAAGCCACATTTGCTGCGGGTTGTTTTTGGGGAGTTGAAGCCACTTTCCGCCAGCTTCCAGGCGTTACCTCCACTCGGGTTGGCTACACCGGCGGGCAATCGGAAAATCCTACTTACAAAGACGTCTGCACCGACCGCACCGGCCACGCCGAAGCGGTTGAGGTAGTCTACGATCCCAGCAAGATCTCCTATGATCAGTTGCTGGATGTTTTCTGGGAGAACCACGATCCCACCCAACTCAATCGCCAGGGGCCCGATTGGGGCACGCAATATCGATCGGCGATTTTCTATCATTCGGCTGAACAAGAAGCGCAAGCCAGGGATTCGAAAGAAAAGCTGGAAAAGTCACGGCGCTTCAGCAAGCCGGTGGCGACCCAGATTGTTCCTGCCGTTACCTTCTACGAAGCTGAGGATTATCACCAGCAGTATTTGGAGAAGCGCGGGCTGAGCAGTTGTCACATCTGACAAGAAGTCAAAACGCTGAACGGGCTTGCCGTAGCAAGCCCGTTATTTTTGCAGTTTATTGTGTTTGACGGGCGGCGGCCGGCGCAGGAGCTCCCGGCTCTGCGTGGGGAATGGAGCGCAGATATTCGTAAATTGCCCGCAGGTCATGGTCGCTCAATCTGCCATAAATCGGCCAAGGCATGACCTGCAACAAAGGTGAAATCTCGGGATGGAGTTGATCCGGATCAACCCCGGTACGGATCGCCTTCTTAAACTGTGAGTACGTTAAACCAGCAGGTAAACCATTGGCATCCGGCGTGATATTGCGGGAGACGAACGGTCCAAACATCATGCCGCCTGCCAGGAAATGCTCTTTGTTGATTTTTTCTGGTTGTCCCTGAAATGGGTTTCCACCTTCTTGGAAGGGTGGGTTGGTATGGCAATCGTTGCAAGCACCCCCAGCGTTCACCAGATAACTCCCCAATCCCACGAGCACAATATTCTTCCCTCTCAAATTCAGTCCAACGGGAGAAATTCTGAGTCCGGTAAGAATTCGATTGATTTCTGAGTCATCCCTTTTTCGATTGTCCTCAGCCTTCGATTGCGGAACTGCCAATGCAAGCAGACATAAAGCCGCCAGCAACTTGATAGCGGATGTTTTCATGGGGTCCCTCCTATGGACGTGAAATGAATGGTTGGTAAGTGGATACTCTTGAATAGCGATGGGAAATCGATGAACGGCAGGTTTAGTTAAGCGGCCCTCCCCGGCCAAAGAGCCAGAGGTTTAAGTTTTGATAGAGGATGCGCTTGCAGGAATGTGGGTTTACCGAATCAGAACAATAAAGGCAGAGAATTCAAGAGCCAGTAATCTTCACTCGCAACTCCTCCGGCACTCGTTTCTTGATTTCCGGAGGCAGGCGGTCATGCACATGCCGTGCCCCAATCTTGGCAACATCCACCAGAGCCACCGGCGCGGGTGTCGCCACGGCGACGATCAGCCACATCAACGCGGAGAGCGCGAACCCAGCCAACGCCGCTAACTCCAGCCAGAACGCGTGGCGCGGACCAAAATGGCGGATCACTCCAAAGGCCAGCAGGAATACCCCCGCCGACACCGAAGCCAATGCAATTAAGGAAATATCAATCGCGCGATGAACCGTTTGCCGGGAGCGGCAGCGCTCGCAATTGGTAAAATGCTGCTCGTAATCGCCGCGCATTTCCGGCGCCAGGCCAGAAATGTCATAGCGCCAGCCGGCTAGAATTTTTCCCACGACGGGATCAATGCACTCACTCATACGAGCATCAGAGCTGGACTTGCACGGCTTCGGATTGCGCCGCCAGCATCACCCGGTTGCGCAGCAGCGTCTGGCGCGCGCCCAGGGCGGCTACCGCCGCTCCCCGCGCCAGTTCAGGATGGTTGTTCTGTTCGGAGAGGTGCGCCAGCACTATATAAGATGCACTTCCATCATAATCGTCGCGAAAGAAATCCGCGAGGGCATGGTTGGAAAGGTGCCCCACCCGGCTCATCACCCGCTGTTTGACGGACCAGGGATAGGACCCCACCCGCAGCATTTCCAGGTCGTGGTTGGATTCCATCACCAGCACATCGCAGCCGCGCAGGTGATCGCAAACGTTGGGCGGTAGATAGCCCAGATCGGTGGCCACGGCCAGCTTGGCGCCTTCAGCCCGGAAAGTGAATCCCACGGGATCGGCGGCGTCGTGGGGAATCGTGAAAGGGGTAACCGCAATATCGCCGATCTGAAAGCTATATCCGGGATTGAAGACTTCCAGTTGAGCCAACTGGGGAAGCTCACCGGTCGCATCCCGCTGCGAACGCGCCCAGGCGTGGTGGGTGGCGCCGGTCATGAAGATCGGGATTTTCAACTTCCGCCCCAGCACCGCCAACCCTGCCACATGGTCTGCGTGCTCGTGGGTAATCACGATCGCGGAAAGCTGATGCGGATCTTCTCCCACCGCCTTCAAACGCTTGAAGGTTTCTTTGCAGGAAATTCCCGCGTCCACCAGAACCCGTGTACGCGAACTGCACACCAGCGCGCTGTTGCCCCGGCTGCCGCTGGCCAACACCGTCAGGGAAACTCCCATATGCGCAGCATACCGTTAACCCCTGTGGAAGCGGGAGTATTTTTTCAGATATCCGAGACCTTTGAGCTGAAGATCACTTGGCGCCAGCAGCGCTCGCACGGCTCGATCAGTTCCCACTCCTGGTCCATTGCTGTTCTTTCCGATTCCGGCCCGGCATAATGGATGCCCATGACACTGTTGCGTTCCATCATGTGGTTGTCACTCATCGTCTGGCTGGGTGGAGTGATTTTCTTTGCCGCGGTTTTGGCGCCCACCGTCTTCTCCGTTCTTCCCACGCGGCATCTGGCCGGGAACGTAGTCAGCCGCTCGCTCCATGTGTTGCACTGGATGGGAATCATCTCCGCGATCGTTTTCCTGGCAAGCTCCATCCTCTATGATCGCCTGAACAATGGAACCATCCGCCTGTTTGCTGCCCGCAACCTGCTCCTCTGCCTCATGCTGTTGCTCACCCTGGTTTCACAATTTGGCGTCTCTCCCAGGATGGCGCAATTACGATCTTCCATCGGCGACATTGGTTCGGTTTCCGTAACCGACCCCGCCCGCGTCGCGTTCAACACCTTGCATGTCTGGTCCACGCGCCTGGAAGGCGGGGTGCTGCTGTTGGGACTGGTACTCGTCTACATGACAGCCAGAGACTCATAAGCGCCACTCGGGTTCGCGCGCATCCTCCATTTCATTTATTCTGTTCAGCTAAAAGCTCAGGAGCCAACAGCTAGAAGCTTCCCTATGAAAACTGGCATTATTGGTCTGCCGCAAGTCGGCAAGACATCCCTGTTTCGCATTCTTACCAAAGCCCATCTTTCCGCCCATGCCGCCAATCCTCGTGAGGCCCACATCGGCGTGGCCAGAGTCCCCGATGAGCGCCTGGACCGCCTGGCGGACTTGTATCAGCCTGAGAAGCTCACTCACGCTTCGGTGGATTACGTGGATGTGGGCGCCATTGGACAGGAAGCCCTGAAGGAGAGTGGATATATCGGCCATTTGCGGAACGTTGACGCGCTGGCGCACGTCGTCCGGGCCTTTGACGATGCTGCGATTCCGCACGTTGGCCCGATCGATCCGCTGCGCGACATCAAAAACGTCGAGTTCGACTTGATGGTCAGCGATCTGGGACAAATCGAAAAACGGATGGAGCGGCTGGAGAAAGACTTGAAGAAGATGCGCTCCCCCGATCTGGAAAAAGAATTCGAGTTGCTGACGCGGGCAAAAGCTTGCCTCGAAGCCGAAAAGCCTCTGCGTGAACTGGAGATGACTCCCGAAGACAAAAAGCGCCTGCGCGGTTTCATGTTTCTCAGCGAGAAGCCCATTTTGTATGTGCTCAACGTCAGCGAGAGCGTCGAATTGGGCAACGACCTCGAACAGGCTGTTTCAAAATTCAAGTTGAACGAGGTGGCCTCGCGCCCCAACTCCGGAGCCACAGCAATTTGTGGCAGGGTCGAAGCGGAACTTGCGGAAATGAGTGATGCCGATGCGGCGGAGTTTCTCTCCAGCTACGGGCTGAAAGAAAGTGGGTTGTCACGCCTGGTCCGCACCACTTACCACCTGCTTGGTCTCATTTCATTCTTCACCGCCGGCGAAGATGAGTGCCGGGCCTGGACGATTCCCGTGAACACGCGCGCCCAGGAGGGTGCAGGAGCGATCCACTCCGATCTCCAGAAGCACTTTATCCGCGCGGAGACCATCCGCTGGGACCAGTTGCTGGAAGCCGGTTCCGAAGCCAACGCCCGCGCCAAGGGCACGCTAAGGCTTGAGGGCAAGGACTACATCGTCCAGGATGGCGATGTCATGCACATACGCCACTCGGGGTAAGGGTGTCAGTTCTCCGATCTCAGTTCCCGGTTTCTCAAAGGTACTCGCCAGATGAGTTCCACAGTCTCCTCGGACGTGCGCGAGGTTCATTAGTGGAAAATGGCTTGGCCGGAGCCATCCGTCCCGCTGACTAAGAACAGAGAACCGGCAACTAAGAACTGGTATCATCCTCCGTCACATGCACCCGATTCTGCTAAGCATTCTTCTAGGCCTAAGCGCTGCGGCCGCCAACATTTTCGGCGGCGCCATCATTGTTCAGAAGCGTTGGCAGCGAGGCTATCTCAAGTATTTCGTCGCGCTGGGTGCGGGATTCATGCTGGCCACCGCCATTGTGGAGTTGTTTCCCGCCAGTCTCGCCATCCAGGGCAAGAACGCGGCGTTTCTGGTTTTAGTCGGATACCTGATCATCCATTTCTTCGAGCACACCGTAACCCCGCACTTTCACTTTGGCGAAGAGACCCATCACGATGAGTTCGCGCACAGAAATACCGGATACTCTGTGCTCCTGGGACTCACCATTCACACGTTTTTCGACGGCATTGCCATTGCTTCCGGATTCATCGTTTCGAACTGGCTGGGCTGGATTGTCTTTCTAGCCGTGTTCCTGCACAAAATTCCCGAAGGATTCACCGTAGCTTCGGTCATGCTGGCGGGCGGGCAAAGCCGGGGCGTCGCCTGGGGAGCATCGGTTCTGCTAGGCGCGGCGACGCTGGCAGGGGTCTTGACCATGGCGGTTTTCCGCCATCAAGTCGCCTACGGCTTGCCGCTTTCCGCGGGAGTGACCATCTACGTTGCCGCTTCGGATCTGATGCCGGAAGTCAACCGTGAACCTGGAGTCCGCATGGCCTTGGTCGTCTTTCTCGGCGTGGGCATGTTATTCCTGCTCGACCACCTGACCCACGTTCACTGAATCACTCGACCACGTTCCTCGCGTAGTAACCTTCGCGGGTGATGATCTGGTACTTTACGTCCTTGCCTTTCTGGTCCCGCACTTTCAGCGGCCCGCCATCCGGCGCCACAACTTCCACCTTCAGTTTGCGGAACGAGCCATCCTGCTTGGGATTGCTGGGACGGTAGGCGATGTTGTACTGATTGCGCACATCGCCAAGAATGTCGTGGAAGATTTCGGGAAACTCGCCTTCGAACCGGGGAAAATAGGCGCGCCCGCCGGTGAGCTTGGCAAATGTGTTCAATTCGTTGTCGGCCTGGAGATAGTCGATACTCGAGATTCCTAAGCTGGCCGATCCATGCGATACGCCGGTGCACCGATGAGTTTCGCAATAAGTCCGCAGGTACCAGCCAATGCTCACTGGGAAGATAGTCACATCGTGCGTGGTCTTGATCTTCTTCATGATCTGGTCAAGATTGAGCTTGCTGAACGTATCGACGCCGGTGGTCACCACAATCACGTATTTGTGCCCTTCAATGCGATCAATCCGGTCCAGCGTGTCATACAGCGCGTCAAATAAATTTGTTTCGGAAAAACCGGGGATGCGCATGCTATTAATCGCGCCGCGGATAGCATTCTTGTCCTGGGTGAAGTCCACCAGGATCTGAGGCTTGATGTCGTAGGAGACCACTGCGACCCAATCTTCTTTCTTGAGTCCGTTGGAAAAGGAATACGAAGCTTCCAGCATTTCATTGATCAGGAAGTAGTTGGTGGACGCGAACTCCACCAGTAACACTGCCGTAATCGGCGCCTCGGATTGCCCGAAGTTGCTGATGGCCTGTGGCGAACCGTCTTCATAGATCTTAAAGTTCTCTTTCTTCAGGCCATTAATGAACTGCCCGTCTTTGGTGGTGACCATGACATCCACGTTCACCAACGGCACGTTCACCCGGATCGAGTAGTCCGGCATACCTTCAACTTTTTTTGGCCTTTCCGGCGGAGGCGGGGGTGGCTCTTCTTTTTTCTTTGGAATTGCGTAAGGCCCAACGTCAGTCTGCGGCCCACCCGCTTCCGGAGGCGCGTCCTGTTTTGGTTTTCCGTTGTCCGAAGGAGGCTGTTGGCTCTGCCCCGCGCCTACTCCAACCCAGAACGCTAAGAGCAGGCAAAGTAAAGGGATACGCGACAGCCATCGGGGTGGAACATTGCTCTGCAAGATGCAACTCCTCCCTCAAACCCTATGCTAGTATAGACGCAGAGCTTCGTGATTGGGATGTTTTGCTCGGCTCAGGCTCCCCCTTCTCCTGGCGAATCCCGCACGTAACGCGAAGGCTTGTGGACCACAGGTCCTCCGGGGTAATTCTTCAATGAGACGTGCAGTTCTCCTGTCGGTGTTTTTTTGTCTTTTCTCACACCTTTCCATCGCTGCACAACCGAAACCGGTTGCCACCATCGCGGTGGACCAGATTCACGCTGGAATGCAGGGAGTCGCCTACACCGTATTTCAGGGCACCAAGCCCGAGCCGATGAATCTGGAAGTCCTCGGCATTTTAAAAAATGCCAATGGACCCAAAGGCGACATCATCCTGATTCGCCTTAAGGGCGAAAAAGTTGAATACACCGGCGTGGTCGCGGGCATGAGCGGCAGCCCGGTCTATATCGAGGGGAAACTGGCAGGCGCGCTGGCTTTTCGCATTGGAACATTTTCCAAGGAACCGATTGCCGGCGTAACCCCCATTGGCGAAATGCTGGAAATCAATGCCCTGGACCAGACTCCAATCGACAACCCTGTAGCCGCGAAATCAGTCGGGGCCGCCAAGACTGCTTCCCCCGGACCGCCCAGTGGATTTGAAAAGCTCTCGAACTATCTAACCCCGATTGAGGCTCCGTTTGTTTTCAGCGGATTTTCCGAGCAAGCTCTTCAGCAATTTGCCCCGCAATTCGCCAGCGCGGGCATCGTTCCGGTTATGGGCACGGGCTCGGTCAGCGACGTCAAGCAACCCGAACCGCTCGAACCGGGTTCCGCCGTCAGCGCGATTCTTGCCCGCGGTGACATGGACATTGCTGCGACCTGCACCGTGACTTACATGGATGCCAACCACCTGCTCGCCTGCGGGCATCCTCTGTTGCAGTTCGGCCAGATCGCGTTGCCCATGACCAAAGCGCAAGTCCTGGCCACCTTGCCTTCACCGCTGAATGCATTCAAAATCGTCAATGCCACCGAGCCAGTCGGCTCATTCGTGCAGGACCGGCACACCGGCATTCTGGGAGAATTCAACAAGAAACCAGAGATGATTCCGGTCACACTGAATATTCACGGCGGCCCGCTGGAGAAGCAGTTTCACTACGAGGTGCTGAACAACCCGCGCCTGAGTCCGCTCGCCCTGATGGTTACTTTGTTTAACGCCCTGCAAGGGACCAACGAATATGGCGAAGAAATCACTTACAAGATGAATGGCCAGATCTCGGTGCAGGGATATCCCACCGTGAAATTACAGAACATGTTTGCGCCCACCGATGGCGGACAGCCGGCGGCAGTCATGGCAGCGCTATCTCTGGGGGATCGCTTTGGGCGTATCTATGACAACGCTTATGCCACTCCGCACATCAACGGCGTACAGATTGACTTCGATATAGTCCGCGAGCGCCGTTGGGTACGCATGGAGACCGCGCGCACCGATTTGACCGAAGCCCGCCCGGGACAGGAAATCACGATTGAGACCGTGCTCCGCCGTTATCGCGGAGAAAACATCGTTTGCCAGATTCCCGTCCGCATACCGACTTCCGCTCCCAAGGGCCCGCTCCGCATTCTGGTGAGCGACGGAGAGACTTTGGACCGGCTCCGCCAGTCCGTGCCATCACTCGGGCGAAGATTAGATTTGGCATCCACCATTGCCTGGCTCAACAAGCAGCACAGCAATAACCGCGTCTACGTTTCCTTGTTGCAGGCCGATCCTGAAGCCATGGTTGCCGATAAGGTCATGCCTTCCCTGCCGCTGTCGATTATGAACGTCATGGACGGGATGCGCGGCACCCAGGAAATGGTGGTGCAAGCGGAATCTTCAGTGAATGAAGCCGAAACCGAGCCGCTCGACTACATGGTTTCCGGAGCCCATGTTCTGACCATCAATATCAAATGAAACCAGGGTGTGGAGCGGGCGCGCCAGCCCGCCCTGCCTGGTGATAGTCTGATTTCCACTCCACCCGCGAGGTAAAACCATTGCAAGTTCGTCTCCGCAAATCTGTTGTCCTGCTCCTTGTCACTTTTTGCTCTGCTTTGGGATTCGCCGAAGGCACCCGGACCTGGGAACAATCCAAGTTCGACGAATTTGGCAAAGGCACCGCCAATGGCGTAGCCATTCGCAGTTCCGGCGACCTCGAACTTGCCCCCACCTTCAAGGCCATCGCGACTACTCCATCGACTTATATCTGGGCCATCGCTTCCGACAAAGCGGGCAATGTTTATGCCGCGACCGGTTCGCCGGCTAGAATCTACCGCATTACTCCCCAGGGACAATCCACAGTCATCTTCGAGCCCCAGGAATTGCAGGTGCAGGCGCTCACCGTGGACAAGAATGGCGCCATCTTTGCCGCCACCAATCCCGACGGCAAGGTTTACCGCATTGAACACACCGCGTCCAAATCTTCCACCGCCAAGGACAAAACTACAGTCGACCCAAGTTGGAGTTCCTCGATTTACTTCGAGCCCGGCACCAAATACATCTGGGATGTCGAACTCGACGATTCGGGAACGTTGTACGTCGCCACTGGCGATAACGGCGAAATCTTCCGGGTGACTGCCAAAGGCGAGCACTCGGTTTTCTTTAAAAGCGATGAAGCGCACATTCGCGTATTGTCCCGCGATTCCAAGGGAAATCTGCTGGCCGGGTCGGATGGCAGCGGACTGGTATATCGAATTTCTCCCAGCGGAGAAGCATTTGTACTGTATAGCGCGGCCAAAAAGGAAATCACCGCCCTGGCCGTCGATGCCGCCGGAAACATCTACGCCGCTGGAGTCGGCGAGAAGCGAGCGACAACCACACCTCAGATTCTGCCGTTGACTCCTGTCCCGTCGGCGCCTGCCTCACTTCCTTTGCCCGGACAAGCGCAACCCACCGTCAGCATGTCCGCCAGCGCGGCACTCACCCGTGGCTTGAGTGCTCCCATCCCGGGACTCGCCGCAAGCGGCGGCTCCGAGGTTTATCGCATTGCGCCTGATGGAACTCCCACGCGGATTTGGAGTTCGCGGGAGGATTTGGTGTACGCGCTCACCTTTGATCCGAGCGGCAAATTGCTGGCCGGAACTGGGAACCAGGGCCACATCTACACCATCAGCGGCGGCGACGAATTCACCGATCTGCTGCAAGCCAGCGCCACCCAGGTCACCGGATTCGCCAGGTCTGCAAATGGTGGCCTGTATGCTTCCACCAGCAACCTGGGAAAAGTGTTTCTTCTCGGAGGCGCGCCGGAAACGGAAGGGACCTACGAAAGCGATGTTTTCGACGCCCATATCTTTTCCCGCTGGGGACGCGCCGAAACCCGCACCACAGGAAATGTCGAACTGTTTGCCCGCAGCGGAAACGTGGACAATCCCGACCGTAACTGGAGCCCGTGGAGCAAAGTCGATTTGCAGAAGGATGCTCAACTCAACGTGCCGCCCGCCCGCTTTGTGCAGTGGAAGGCTGTGCTTCGTGCCGGAAACCCGGCGCCAAGACTTGACAGCGTGAAACTGAATTACTTATCGCGAAACGTGGCCCCCGACTTCGACGACGTCAGCATACAACCGGGCGTCCGCTATCAGGGCATCCCCAAAGCCTCGGGCAGCGACATCACCATCTCCAGCAATGCTTTGGCCGCAACCACAGCGCAAATCCGGTTCGAGCCGCCGCCTATCACGCAGCGCGATTCGAATTCCATCGGCGTCAAGTGGACCGTCCACGACGATAACGACGACCAGATGGTCTATTCGATTTATTATCGGGGCGACGGCGAAAAACGCTGGCTGTTATTGAAGGACAACATCACCGATAAGTTCTACGCTTTTGACGCCTCGCTGCTGCCGGACGGCGCCTATACCTTGAAGGTAGCCGCTTCCGACGCACCGTCGCATTCTCCTGGAGACGCCCTCGCCACAGAAAAGGAGAGCCCTCGCTTCGAAGTGGATAGCACCCCGCCTCGAGTCGATGTGCTTAGCGCAACCGTGGAAGCAGGGCAGCTTCATGTTACCTTTCACGCGACCGACAGTTTTTCCCCGATCGACCACGCGGAATGCTCGGTGGACGCTGGAGACTGGCATTTTATTGAGCCCGTCGGTCAACTTTCCGATTCGAAAGCGGAAAGCTACGATTTCAAACTCCCGATTTCAGGCAAGGATGGCGATGAGCACGTGGTCGTGGTGCGCGTCTATGACCGCTACGACAACATGTCCTCCGCTAAGACTGTAGTTCGGGAGAAGTAGTTTCCGGAAGTGTCACGGGATCGGTAAAACCTTCGGCGCGTCTCAGTTCCGGAAACCACCACGCCCAGAGCGCAATTACCACCAGCGTTCCAATTCCGCCCAAGACTACAGCGGGCACGGTTCCAAACCATTGCGCCGTAAATCCGGATTCAAATTCACCTAACTCATTGGATGCGCCGATAAACAGCATATCGACCGCGTTCACTCGACCGCGCATTTCATCCGGGGTTGCCAGCTGCACCAGCGTGGCGCGAATCACCACGCTGATCATGTCGGCCGCGCCGGTGAGCAACAACGCGATCAGGGACACTACCAGACTGCGCGACCAGGCAAAAACAATCGTGAACACTCCGAACGTCCCCACGGCCCACAACATGGTCACCCCCACTCGCCGCCGGAGTGGACGGTAGGCCAATAGAATGGCCATCAACCCTGCTCCCACACCGGGAGCGCTGCGCAATAGTCCCAGTCCCCAGGGTCCGGTCTTGAGAATCTCTTTCGCATACACCGGCAGCAGAGCCACGGCTCCGCCCAGCAGCACTGCAAACAGGTCCAGTGAGATCGAACCCAGCACGACTTTCTTTCGCCAGATGTAGTGCAGGCCTGCCAGTACGGTCTTAGTGGACATTTGTTCCCGCGGGCGCACCCGTGGGCGAAGTTTGATCTTGAAAAACGACAGGATTGCGATCACGGCTGACACGACCGAGACGGCATACACCAGGCTGGGTCCGTGCCAGGCCGCATAAAGCACCCCGCCAAGCGCCGGCCCCAGGATGGTCGCGGATTGGAATGCGGTGGAGTTCCATGCAATCGCATTGTGTAAATGCTCATCACGCACAAGTTGAGGCAGGATCGCGCGGCTGGCCGGCCAGTTAATCGTGCGCACGATTCCCAGCAGGAGCAACACCAGATAGATCCAATAGACTGAGCGCGAGGCAACGAAACTGAGCAGCAACAACAATCCGCTGCAAGCCGCCAATCCACCGTAACAGGTCAGCAGAATTCTGCGCCGGTCAAAACGGTCGGCGGCATGTCCGGCCACCAGAAATAGAAAAATCCCCGGAAGAAACTGGGCCAGCCCCACCAGACCCAAATCCAGCGGACGCTTCGTGATGTCATAGACTTGCCAGCCCACCGCGACCGACTGCATCTCCAGCGATGCCACAATAAAAAACCGCGCCAGCATGTAATAAGAAAATCCCGGATAGCTGAACGCGACTCTGCCGTTGCGGGCCGGCGCGTCGAGATGGTTTGCATTCGAGATATCTCTACTCTGCCACAACCAGCGTGCGCATGCGCAAAGCCGCATGATTCCACCGGATGGTAACTAAATGATTCCGAATTAGTTGGGAGGTCGCCCGCCTGCTTTTGCTATCTGCTGTTGTGAGGCTTCATCGGATGAAGTTTGAGACTCTTTTTCGCGCCTTTGGCTGCACTAGCCGGCGTCTCAAATCCAATGCGGCGGCTGTTGGCGGGAAGCGGCGCCATGAGTTCACGAATGGCTTCGACCAGTTCCTGGATCTCGACATCATGGCTTTCAAAGCGGCGTTCGAGTTCGGCCAGCTTGGACACAATTTGCTGGTTCGTGGCCAGACCTTCGCGCATGCGCACGAAAGCACGGACCACGAAGATGCTCATTTCGATGGCCCGCTTCGAGTTCAGCACGGTAGCCGCCATGATCGCGCCATGTTCCGTGAATACGTTTGGAAGATAGCGTCGGCCACCATGGGCAGAACTTGAGGTCACAGATTGCGACCTCAAGTTCTGATACTCAGCCAGCGACAGGCGAAACAGAAAATCGCGTGGAAAGCGGCTGGCGTTGCGCTTTACTTGCTGGTTCAAATGCTTGACGGATACTCCGTAAAGTTCCGCCAAGTCAGAATCCAGAATTACTTTCTGATCCCGTAAAACCCTTATCTTCGAATCAGTTTTCTTGGCCAGGACAATAGCAGATTTATTCATAGTTTAGATTCCAACTTGAGGTCACAATTTGTGACCTCAAGTTTAGGTAAGAACAGAAGGCAGCATAACAAAACCAGGGAGCATAACGAACGGCAAAGCAACATCGAAGGCGGGAGGCTGCCCCCCTTTTTTCCTGTGACCGCGCAATTATGAAGGGACGACTTTGCGAGGCTTTTTGCGAGCCGCCGATTTCGGCCGCGGAAGTTTCGCGCTCACCAGACCATACGATTCCCTCAGCAGTTCCTCCAATTCCTCATCTCGCAGCACATCCAGGCTCTCCACCAGGACCCATTTATATCTCCCCACATAAGGCGCGGGCTTAATCCCTTCCAACTCCAGCAACTCCTCAAATTTATTGGGCGCGCACTTGAAGCAAATACTCGGAGGCACCGCGTCCAGGCTCAACATCACAAAAATCTTTCCCCTGACTTTGAAGCACAGAGTCTCTCCCCATTGCAGGTTCTCCTTGACCCCTGCAAACGCCAGACAATATCGCCGCACCGCATCCACAGTCATGCGCCCGCTCCAAACCCATTTGCAAGAAATCCGCGCACATCCGGGCCAAAGAAAATCTAGACCTGCTGGCGCGCCTCGCCCAGCACAACATTCACATCCATCTTCTTTTTGCCGCGGTAGATGGTGATCTTCACCGTGTCTCCCGCCCGGTGGTTGTTCATGATCTGGCTCAGGTCTTGCTGGTCCTGAATGTCCTCGCCGTCAATGGCAACAATCAAGTCGCCACCCAGCATGATAGGCATATTGCCCAGGTAGGCCCGTTCGCTGCCGCCGCGCAATCCGGCGCGATCCGCCGCGCTTCCCTGGACCACCTGGATAATCAGTAATCCGTAGTCTGCGGGCAGCCCAACTTCCTGCGCCAACTCCGGACCAATGGGAACGGTACGAACTCCCAGTGCCGGACGCCTGACCCGCCCCAGCGTCACCAAATCGTTCAGGACCGCTTTGGCAGCGTTGATGGGAATGGCAAAGCCGATGCCGGCATTCTGCCCGACGCTGGAGAGAATCATGGTGTTTATGCCGATCACTTCCCCATGCCAATTCAGCAACGGCCCGCCGGAGTTTCCCGGGTTGATGGCGGCGTCAGTCTGGATGGCCTCATCGATGGTGGAGCCGTTTGGCTCGCGCACCGGACGGATCGAGCTCACAATGCCGCGAGTCATCGTTCCCGAAAGCCCAAACGGATTGCCGATGGCATAGACCTTCTGCCCCACCTTCAAGTTGCGTGAATCACCCAGGACTGCCGGAGTCAAATCGGAAGCCTTGATCTGGATCACCGCCAAATCGTGCGCGGGATCGGTGCCCACCACCGTGGCCCGGTATTTCTTGCGATTGTGCAGCGTGACTTCCACCTGCCGCGCTTCCGCAATCACGTGATAATTGGTGACGATGTGTCCATCTTTATCAATGATGAAACCGGAACCCTGGCCCTCCTGCGGCACTTCGCCATAGAAGAAATCGAAGGTCATGGCGCGAGAGGTAATGTTGACCACAGCGGGGATGTTGTTCTTGTAGACCGTGATATTGTTTTGCTCTTCGGCATCAAGCGACTCACCGGATGCGGCTTCGGTAATCTCCACCTTGGCGGGCCTGCCGAACCAATCCGTCACCCGGGGATGACCTGGCCGCAGGGTTGTAAAGTACAGGAACGCTGCCACCAGGATCAGCGCAAACACGATAGGGCGCAGGGCTTTCATAAACTGTTTTCGGATCTCCGTTCCCGGTTCTCAGTTTGCATCGGGCAGGGGTTTTCTGCCAAGCCAGGCCTCTTGTTTTAGTAAGGTATAGGTTTGGCGCACTTGTTCTTGCGTCTCATCCAGCGAGCCCGAGTTGTCAATCACATAGTCGGCAGCCTTGATCTTCTCTTCATCGGAAAGTTGGGCCGCCATGCGGCGGGTGACTTCGCGGGCGGCGGCTTCCAGGTCGACGTTCATTCGCTGTGCCCAGCGCTGCACACGCTGTTCCGGGCGGCAGGTAACGACAATCAAGCGGTCCAAATCTTCCTGAAAGCCGGCCTCCAGAATCAGCGCGGCCTCCACAATTGCGACTGCGTGAGGATCGCGTTCCCCCACCCTTTCCATCCAGTTGTTCTGCTCCTGAATTACGGCGGGATGCACCATTTTGTTCAATTCCTGGATGCGGCCGCCAAAGGCTGCCTCGGCTAGCTTAGGACGGCTGACGGTGCGGTCCGGGTTCAGGATACCCTCGCCAAAATGGCGGACTACCTCCAGGTAGACCGGTTCACCCGGCTGCATGAGCTGATGGGAAATCTGGTCGGCCTGGATGAGATGAGCGCCGAGCTTGACGAACATTTCGCCAACTACCGATTTACCAGCCGCCATCCCACCAGTAAGCCCTACTTTCAGCATAAGGACGTTTCACCACGCAGGCACGGAGACACAGAGAATACATTAAAAGAATGTCCTTGATTTTGGCTTTTCCCGGCGCCTCCGCGCCTCGTGGTAACGGATTTACGCAGCCACAATTCCCCCAGAGGCGCCACGCCGCAGCTTGGCCGCCCGCACTGTATTCGCCATTAGCATGGCAATGGTCAGCGGACCGACGCCTCCCGGCACCGGAGTGAGCGCTCCCGCTACCTGCGCGACCTCGGTGTGGACGTCACCGGCCAATGTCGATCCCTTGGTCCGGAAACTCTCTTCGCGCTTGGCGTTTCCTGCGTACAGCCGTTCGAACTCGGCGCGGTCGGTGACTTTGTTTGTGCCTACATCAATGACGGTTGCCCCAGGCTTAACAAAATCGCGCGTGATCATTCCCGCGCGCCCGATCGCAGCCACCAGAATATCTGCGCGGCGGCAGACGCCGGCAAGGTCGCGAGTCTTCGAGTGGCCAACCGTCACCGTGGCATTGGCGTTGATCAACAACATAGCCGTTGGCTTCCCAACAATGTCACTGCGCCCGACCACCACCGCTTCTTGTCCGGCTATCGGGATCTGGCTGCGTTTGAGAATCTCAATGATTCCCGCGGGAGTGCAAGGCACCAGCCCCGGTCGTTGGGTCGAAAGCAGCCCGGCATTCACGGGGTGGAACCCGTCCACATCTTTCCCTGGATCAACCGCCATCAAGACCCGCTTGGAATCGACTTGGGACGGCAGGGGAAGCTGGACCAGGATTCCATCGATCTCATCCCGCTGGTTCAGTTCGGCCACCAATCTCAGCAGGGAGTCGGTGGAGACAGTTTCCGGTGGCGTGTGCTTCTCGCTGTAGATGCCAACCTGTTCACAACTCTGGACCTTGCCCCGCACGTAGATTTCTGAAGCGGGATTATTCCCGACCAGCACCACCGCCAGGCCGGGACGGATACCCGCCGCAGTCAGCGCCACTACTTCAGCCGCAACTTCCGCACGAATTTCGCCGGCGATCTTGTTGCCATCCAGAATCGTGGCTGCCATCAGACCTGCTTTCAAGGGAATCGGTTTCAGCGCAGAAATTCTACAGGAAACCTTGTCTCATTTGATTCATTCTGAGATGGTGAGATTCAGCAGCGACAGTCCCCAACAAAACCGCATTGCGTCTCCACCTTTTACCGACTTATTACCGATTCCAGCGTAAAATATCGGTGCGAAACTAAGGTGTCCCTATGATTGCCAAAGACTTGCTCGACATTCTGGCTTGCCCGGTATGTAAAACTCCCATCACCTTGGCGCAAGATGAGCTGAGCCTTAAGTGCGGCCTATGCCATCGGTCTTTTCCCGTTCGGGATGGCATTCCCGTTTTGCTAGTGGATCAGGCCACCGTCGAAACCCCATAAAATCCTGCAAAAACTGATTACTTGACGTTACTTGTAGTTCCAGACCGACACAATGTGTCAGGTTTGCGAACTCGGTGCTGGCCCATAAGTGGGGGGCAGACCGCCACTTTTAGCCGTGCAACTAATGGTTTCTATTAGGGTTTATACCATCCAGAGGACGGCTGACTCAGGGGTTGAAAGTAGGAGCCAATTGCGGCATGCAAATTGCATGCAACAAAAGTAGTCAGCTGTGAGTCTAATCACGTTGTAAGGAGTCGGAGGTGACGGCCATGAGAGAGAGATTTTCCACAACCGAACTAACGGCGTTGCGGAATGATCTGTTACAGGGAGGGCTTTTGGACTCCCGCGAGGCTGCCGAACTCTTGCAGGTGTTCCTGATGGGGCGTGGGTATGGAGTATCGCCCGAAGCTGCTTTCGATGCGGCCAGCCGTGTCGAGATGGCCGGGTGCTCCTTGCCGGTCCTCCAGCATGAACTGGAAGGGCTCGCGTTGGTCATGTGATGATGTAGAAGCGGTGACACACGGCGCGAGGTGCCACCCTTGGCGCCGCCGAAGAGAACCCAGGTGGGGGAACAAATCTTAGAAAAGTAATAGAGATCGCGGGGGCCTCGGAACCAAGTCGATCCCCGCATACGAAGAGCGAGAAGAGCCGAGCCAACCTGCTCGGCGTTCTTGTTTTTAGAGCTGGCGGCTTTGAACCAAACCTCACCCTGAAGGTTTGCCGGGTTCAATTCCACTGTGCTCAATTTCATTCCAGTGAAGGTTCGTATCAGGGCAGCGCCTTTAGGCCTACCACAAGCGAATTCAAAGTGACTCGCCTTTAGGCGCTGGTGCAGTACCTATCGAATCGTCGTTTATTGGCGTCAATGTGGACCTTGTCTGGCATCCGCCTTCATCTGCAGTCGGCGAGAACAAGACTGCGCTCACGCAGCTTTTCCAGAATCTTCACCTTTCCTACGGGATCCGGCTTCGTAATCTTGGGCGATTGGCTAAGAGCTTTACTCGTACCTCAAGCTCTCTACCGGATCAAGCCTGGCCGCTCGGGCCGCGGGCACGGTTCCAAAGATAATTCCAATGATGGACGAGACTGCAATGGCCAGAATTGCCGAGAGTCCGGAGATGGGAATACGGTATTCCGTAAGAAAGCGTACGGAGTATGGAAGCGCCAGCCCAAGCACCACCCCGATGAGTCCGCCGGACAGCGAAATAAGAATGGCCTCCGACAGAAATTGGAAGCGAATCTCCCGGTTGGTTGCGCCGATAGCTTTGCGTATGCCGATCTCGCGGATGCGGGCGCTGACCGTGGACAGCATGATGTTCATGATGCCGATGCCACTCACCAGCAATACCACCAGTGAGATCAGCGCCAGGACCAGTGTCATCATATTCGTGACTTTGTCGGCCAGGGACACCAGCTGCGTCAGGTTATCCACGCTATAGACCGATTCGGCCCGGTGGCGGGACTGAAGCACATGCTTGATCTGCTCCGTGGCTGGGAGAACAAGGCTCGGGTCTCCCACCGAAAAGTAGAGCTGCTTCACCGTGGGAGCGTCGGTAAAGTAGCGGGCCACCGGGTAGGGCATAGCTAGGGTGTTGTCGGTGACCTCTGACTGGCCGAACGTATCCACCCGCTCCTTAAAAGTTCCGATCACGGTAAACGGCAGGCCGCTCACCTTTAGAACTTTTCCAATCGCATCATCCGGCGAACCGTAAAGCTGCGTCCCCAGCTTGTCAATGATGACCGCGACTTTGCTGTGCGCTTGTTGGTCCTGTAAATCGAAGAACCTGCCGGAGACGATGACCAGGTTGCGCACGGTCCGGTATTCCGGGGAAACGCCGAGAATGTGTATCTCGCGCTCTTTGCCTCCGCCGATGGGAATGCGGTCGGAGAGATCGATCACCGGGGAAGCTGCCACCACACCCGGAACCTGGCTACGGACCGCGATCAGGTCATCAATGGTGAGCGGGTCGGCGAAGGTGTTGGTGATGCGCTGCGAGCCGCTCTGGTATTCGCAATAAATCATGTTGGACCCGATGGCCTGGATCTGGTTCAGCAGGTATTGTTTGCCGGTCAAGCTGATGGTGGTGACCAGAATCAGCGAAGCGGTCCCGATCACCATGCCGAGGGCAGTTAAGGCAAAGCGAACTTTGTTGCTGGAGAAGGTCTCATAGGCGAAGCTCAGAATCTCGGGAAGACACAGAGTCGGAGTCTTCGCTTCGGCTTGCCTGGCCATAGCCATAACTATTTGATGCCTTTCCCGAGTGCTTACGATTGATTATCCGAGAGTCGCGGCTGATTTGACAAACGGTTTATTCCCCCCGGCAAAACACCCCATTTTGCCCCTCGTTAAAATGCCGTCAAAAGTGAGATCCCTGCACACGGCAATACCAATAGTTATTCGCGCTATTTCCGAAACAAGTTCGTATCAGGGCATCGGCTTCAGCCATGCCGTGTAATCCATGAACCGAGTTCCGCGCCGGTACGGCGCAACTTCCCGCCTCCCCAAGCCCTGGAAGAACTCTTCGCTTTCTTACCCGAACCCGTAAACCTGGATGGCAATGATGCAGATTGAGACGCCCGCCCAAACCCGGCACGAATCTATTTTGGGTTGCTGGCTGGATCGATCCCACCATTTGTGCCCATTCGTGCTTAACCCACTGCGCCTCAGGCTGATAGATGAAAGGTGGAGACCCTACGTTATGGCCCAGCTCAAACTCGTGCCGCCACCGTTCCGCGCCTTCCCCTATCGCACATGGAACCCGGTGTTGCGAGCGCTATGTGATGAGTATCGTGCCAATCTGCCCTCCCCCCATATCTATCTGGCCGATTTTCTGGATGAAGACATGGCCCGGGCCGCGGCCCGTGAATTTCCTGGACCCAAGGATCCCGAATCGACCGAAAACCATTCCTGCATGATCCAACCAGCCATGTTCCCTGGCGTTCTCGGAAAAGTTGTGGACGAACTGAATTCCTCCGCGTTTGTGGAGTGGATCAGTGATTTGACTGGCATTACGGGCCTGGTTTCCGATCCCATGCTGGATGGCGGAGGCTCCCATCAGATGCGTCGCGGAGACCTTCTCAACCTGCACGCCGACTGTACGGTCCATCGCCACCAGCAGAACTGGCGCAGGCGCGTAACTTTGAACCTGTACTTGACCCCCCATTGGCGCGACGAGTGGGGAGGTGCGCTGGAATTCTGGAACAGCGCCACCAGAACGCGCGTGGCCCGCTATCCATCGCTTTTCAACCATGCTGTCATCTTCAACACCGACGACCGCTCGTTGCACGGCTTTCCCGATCCCCTGCAATGCCCGGAGAAAATATCTCGCAACAGCCTGGCGATCTACTACTACACGATTGAGGACAAGCCAAGGCTGGTCGCGCGGGCCACGGACAGTCATGCTTGCCCACAAAAAAAGATATTCGGCCTTTCCCATCGATGGGCGAGCCGCGTCTTGGGATGGATGACAAAGGGACGACAATGGCAGAGGGCGTAGAAAAGAAACTCGATTCAACCTCCAGACTTGACTGCGCTGAGCACTGGGAGCGAACAACTGGGAACTGAGAGTGCATCCCAATGTTTTCCGAACTCGGACTTGCCGCCGCGACCAAGGTCAACACGCGGATGGCTAGATGCGTGCTTCGTGCTGGTTTCGGAGACCAAGGGCTTATGCGACGCCCGAAGTGTAGTACCCAGGCTGCCCTGCTCCCAACCGCCGTCCCTTCGCATTGAAAATGCGAAACCCTGCCAGCCCCCACTTCTGCATGGCGAACTGCATGGTCGTAGCCAGGACCCCGAAGCCATACTTCACGCTGCGCCCGAAGTTAATCGAAGAAGCCTCGGCAAAATATTTAGTAGGACAGGAAACTTCTCCCAGCCTGAAGCCGAAGTAGACACACTGCGCCAGCACCTGGTTATCAAACACAAAATCGTCGGAGTTTTCCAGTAGAGGCAACTCCATTAAGACCTTTCGCGCAAAAGCGCGGTAGCCTGTGTGGTACTCCGACAGCTTGACCCCCAGAAACAGATTCTCAAATCCCGTCAGCAACCGGTTGAAGATGTACTTATAACGAGGCATGCCTCCGCGCAGCGCCTTCCCGCCCAGAATGCGCGATCCCAGCACCACATCATAGACCTCGTAAGCCACCATGCTGGCCATCGCTGTAACTAACAAGGGCGTGTATTGATAATCGGGGTGCAACATGATGATTACGTCGGCGCCGGCCGCCAGCGCCTCGCGGTAGCAGGTTTGCTGGTTGCGTCCGTAACCATAATTCTGATCGTGGACGAAGTATTGCAACCCCAGGCGCTTGGCGATTTCTACGGTGTTATCCGAGCTGTGGTCATCCACCAGGATGCAGAGATCCACTAACTCAGGGAGTTCACGAACTGTCGTCTCCAGAGTCTTTTCCGCGTTGTAGGCGGGAAGAACCACCGCGACGCGCTTTCCATTTAACATGGCTGTTTCAAACCGCCATCTATAATTGAACAGCTCTAAATCTGTTCAGCATAACCCACGAGGAAGCCCTCTGCCAGAAAACAGAGCCATCAAAGGTACTGTGTTTGCCCACGTCGACTTCGTTCTGGTCGGCATGGTCATGACCATGCTTGGCCCGATTCTTCCTGCCTTGTCTCTGCGCTGGAGTCTAAACGACATGCAGGGGGGATACCTGTTTCTGGCCCAATTTGCCAGTTCCTGCGTGGGCATGCTGCTGTCGGGAGTGATGGTGCAGCGGTTTGGATCGCGGCGCACACTGATCGCCGGCCTGATTCTGATGGCGGCGGGGGTGACCCTGCTTACGCGGTCAAGTTGGGCGTTTGGCATGGCTGCGGTCTGCACTTTTGGCGTTGCCTTCGGCACCAATACTCCGGCAGTGAATTTGTTCGTGGCCCGCGCGGCTGCTCCCAGGAGTGCCTCAGCCCTGAACCTGGTCAACTGTTCCTGGGGAGCCGGCGCCATGGCTTGCCCCATGCTGGTGGCGCTCGCCCAACGTGAGCACCGCATCTCCGTGTTCTTGTACGCGCTGGCAGCGGCCCTGGTTGGCCTTGCGGCTTGCTTGACTCAAGTCCGCTTTCGCGCCGATGCCGAAATGATGACTCTCAAGCCGGCTTCGGTTCGGTCCGCCAATCCGTGGCTTCCACCCATGTTACCCATGGTTGCGCTTTTGTTCTTTGTCTATGTGGGATCAGAAAACAGCGTCGGCGGATGGGTCGCTTCCTACGCTCACCGGATCGGTCCTGACTCCTCGACTTTTTGGGCGATCACGCCGTCGTTTTTTTGGGGCGGCTTGCTGGTGGGCCGCGCCCTGGCCTCAATTACTCTGCGGATCCTGCATGAAACCAAGCTGGCCATCACCGGGCTGACCATGGCATGTGCGGGTGTCGCCATGATCATCGGCGCCCACAGCATGACTCCCGTCGTGACCGGCGCCGTTCTCGCCGGCCTGGGTTTCGCCTCGATTTTTCCCATCAGCGTGTCCCTGTTGCCGCGATGGATCGGCCACTCCGCCACCACTCTGAGCGGACCAATTTTCGCGGTCGGCAATTTGGGAGGCGCGGTGCTGCCCTGGGTTGTCGGCGCAGTCTCGACTCACTTCAGCAGTTTGCGGGTAGGCTTGATTGTGCCATTGATCGGGGCGCTGGGCATGTTGGGGTTCTATCTTGCGCAGGGAGGCGACCACTCCTTGTCAGAGACTCCCTAATGAGCTACGGATTTCGTGGCCGGCCCACATGAGGAAAGTGCGGCCCCTGGAACCACCGGTAGCTCTCAAAAACGCCATGATGATAAGAACGGAATTGTTTCGCTTGAACGGCGCTGTCGCGCGCGATCCCGCCATCGATGCGTGGATGAAAGACCATGCAGGAGAATTGGGAGCCATCGCGCATCAGTGGTTTGAGGTGATGCGAAAATGCGGAGACGAAGTGCGGGAACTCCTGCATGACGGCTGTCCGACAGCATGTTTGGGAGATGCGGCCTTTGCCTACGTCAATGTATTCACAGCGCACGTAAACGTTGGATTCTTCCAGGGCGCAGCGTTGCCGGATCCCGCTCACTTATTGCAAGGCGCCGGCAAATTCATGCGTCATGTGAAGCTGAGACCGGGAACAGCCACAAACGCCGCAGCGTTGAGCATCCTGATCGAGGCCGCGTACTCAGACATAAAAGCGCGCGTCGAACACGGCTAGCGCCGAGGTGTACAGTTAACGGGCCATTCGAAAGTAGTCGTTCGAGCGCTCAGGAAACGATAAACACAGGTTTTTATTGATAAAATAGGCATTACCGTAAATGTCCACATCCCGCACCTTATTCGAAAAAGTCTGGGACGAGCACGTAGTCGTTGCCGCCAACGGCCGTCCACCATTGCTCTACATTGATCTGCACCTGGTACACGAGGTCACATCTCCACAGGCATTTGATGGCTTGCGCGCCGCCGGCCGCAAGGTCCGCCAAACTCAAAAGACCATCGCGACCGTCGACCACAACATTCCAACCGAACCGCGCGGCACTCCGATCACCGATCCCATTGCCGCCCGCCAGATCGAGGCCCTGCAAAAAAACTGCAAAGAGTTTGCAGTCCCGCTATTCGACATGGACTCGCCGAACCAGGGCATCGTCCACGTCATCGGCCCGGAACTGGGATTCACTCAGCCGGGCAAGACGATCGTGTGCGGAGACAGCCATACCAGCACACACGGCGCATTCGGCGCACTGGCCTTCGGAATAGGCACTTCGGAGGTCGAGCATGTGCTGGCCACGCAATGTCTGCCGCAGCGCAAGCCGAAAACCATGTTGATTCAGGTCCACGGCAAGCTTCCCGAAGGCGTATCGGCCAAAGATTTGATCCTCGGAATCATCGGGCAGATCGGCACCGACGGCGCCACCGGCTACGTGATCGAATATGCAGGCGAAGCCGTGCGCGCGCTCTCCATGGAAGGCCGCATGACGGTCTGCAACATGAGTATTGAAGCCGGCGCGCGTGCCGGAATGATCGCACCGGATGAAACCACATTCGCGTATCTCAAAGGCCGCCGCTTTGCCCCGCAAGCCGCGGATTGGGACAGAGCCGTTTCGCGCTGGCGCGAGTTGCCGGCCGATCCCGGCGCTCCCTACGACAAGGTCATAGAAATCGATGCCGGGAAGCTCTCTCCCTTCGTAACCTGGGGAACCAATCCCGGCATGGTGGTGCCGGTAACCGGACAAGTGCCAGTTCTCGCCGACATGCCATCCGAATCCGACCGCGCCGCCGCGCAGCGCATGTACGAATACATGGGGCTCAAACCCGGAACTAGAGTGCAGGACATCGCGGTCGATCGAGTGTTCATCGGTTCCTGCACCAATTCACGACTGGAGGATCTACGCGCAGCAGCGAAAGTTGCCAAAGGCCATCATGTGAATGCCACCGTCCGCGCCATGGTCGTCCCCGGATCACAAGTCATAAAGCAAATCGCTGAACAGGAAGGTCTCGACAAGGTTTTCCGTGAAGCTGGCTTCGAGTGGCGCGAATCTGGGTGCTCGATGTGCCTGGGTATGAATCCCGACATCCTGCAGCCGGGTGAGCGTTGCGCCTCCACCAGCAACCGCAATTTTGAAGGACGCCAGGGCCGAGGCGGGCGTACGCATTTGGTAAGTCCGATGATGGCGGCCGCAGCGGCAATCACTGGCCATTTCACTGATATTCGCAACTGGGAATTTAAGTAACGCCGGGGCTCCGAGGCTGTTTCGCGACTAGCCTCTCCACTCGCTGGTGCGTTTGATCCTACGCATAACGTGGGACAATACTCGTCGCATGCTCAGCATGCGGGACAGAGTGGTTTAGCCAGAAGCTGCGATCTAAGAGCGAAGCTGAAAGTGTTTTCATGATCAAAGCCGTCCGAGGAACGCGCGATCTGCTGCCGCCGGAAACGGCGCTGTGGAATTTTGTCGAGGCCGCGGTGCGCGATGTGTTTCGTGCCTACAACTTCCAGGAAATCCGCACGCCGATTTTTGAATCGACCGAGCTGTTCGCTCGCGGAGTCGGCGAGGACACCGATATTGTTTCCAAAGAAATGTATACCTGGGAGGACCGGGGACGCGCCGAAAGCGACAGGGGGCATTCCTTAACCCTCCGGCCCGAAAACACTGCCGGCGTGGTCCGCGCTTACATCGAGCACAAACTCTGGGACCGCGGACTCAGCAAGCTCTACTACATCGGCCCACAGTTTCGCCGCGAGCGGCCGCAGAAGGGACGCTACCGCCAGTTCTATCAAATTGGAGCCGAAGTGATCGGGCCTTCAACGGCCGGCAGTGAGTCTCCCGCACGCGATGCAGAGCTGCTTGAATTGCTGGCTACTTTGCTCGACCGGCTGGGGATCAAAGACTGGAACCTGGAGTTGAACTCAGTCGGCTGCGCCAACGACCGCGCGGCCTACAACCAGGCCTTGCGCAAAGCCCTGGCGCCGGTGGTTCCGCAAATGTGCGCGGACTGCCAGCGCCGCGCAGTCACGAATCCGCTGCGGGTATTCGACTGCAAGGTTCCCGCCGACCAGCCGATCATCGAAAAGTTGCCGACCATCAGCCAGTATCTCGATGAACCTTGCCGCAAACACTTTGGCGAAGTGCAGCAGATTTTACAGGCGGTCGGAGTGGCCTTTACGCTCAACGAAAGGCTGGTGCGCGGGCTCGACTACTACACCCGCACGGCGTTTGAGTTTACACAAGGCGCGTTGGGCGCGCAAAACGCAATTCTGGGTGGTGGGCGCTATGACGGGCTTTCCGAATCGCTGGGCGGGCCTGCCGCTCCGGGCATCGGATTCGCGATCGGCGAGGACCGCCTGGTGCTGGCGCTCAGTGAATCGGCCGAAGCGGTAAAGCACAGACCGGATGTTTACATCGCGCCTCTGGGAGAAGGCATGAACCGCGAAGCCGGGCGGCTGGCGCGGGAACTGCGGCGGCATGACGCGATTGTCGAACTGGGAGATGAGAGTTTTCGCCTGAAGAAGTCGCTGGAAACCGCCAGCAAACTCGGCTCCCGCTTTGCCCTGATTGTGGGGGAGAATGAGGTCAAGTCGGGATCGTTTGCCCTGAAGAATTTGGAGACGGGCGAGCAAGTTTCGCTGCCGCGCGAGGAGTTAGGACGGACAATCTCACAATCGAAATGACCTACACGCAAGAATCGGGCGTAGATTTTCGCGATTCGCGCGGATCGGCGAAGAACGTGATTTCTATCCGCATCATCCGCATAGATCTGCGGCGAAATGATTTGCTATGAAAAACCTCGGCATCCTGCTCTCCGGGCGCGGGTCGAACTTTGAGGCCATCGCCAAAAATGTGGCTGCGGGAAGAATCCACGATGCCCGGATCGCGGTGGTCATTTCCAATCGGCCCGAGGCCGCTGGTCTCGAAACCGCCCGCCGCATGGGGCTTCCGGCGCTCGCGATTGCTTCCAAGGGCAGGGGCCGCGAGCAGCACGATCAAGCTGTGGCTGCCGCTCTCAAAGAACACAAGGTTGATTTGGTCTGCCTGGCGGGATATATGCGGCTGCTTTCGCCCTGGTTTGTGCAGCAATTCCCGCAGCGCATTCTGAATATTCATCCGTCCTTGCTCCCCTCATTCCCCGGCCTGGAAGCCCAGGAGCAGGCATTCGCTTACGGAGTGAAGGTTTCCGGCTGCACCGTGCATTTTGTGGATGAGGAACTGGATCATGGGGCCATCATCGTGCAAAAGACGGTCCCGGTGTTTGATTCAGATGACGAGCATTCCCTTTCCGCTCGCATTCTGGAGCAGGAGCACATTGCCTATTCTGAGGCCATCAACCTGGTGTTAGCCGAAGACTTTAAAATTTCCGGGCGCCGTTGGGTGAAGAAATAGAACCTCGTGGGACAGCCGAGGCGGCTGTCGCAACATGGTTCCGAACATCCTCAAGATACTCCCGCTATAATCGTTCCCTTATGCCAACGTTCGCCCCGGTTGACGAGCAACTGACTTACATCAAGAAGGGCTCCGCCGAAATTGTTAAGGAGTCAGAGCTACGCTCGAAGCTGGAGAAATCTCTGGCCTCCGGCAAGCCGCTGCGGATCAAAGCTGGATTTGATCCCACCGCGCCTGACCTCCATCTTGGCCACACTGTCCTTCTGCGCAAGCTCAAACACTTTCAGGACCTCGGCCATACCGTCATTTTCCTGATCGGCGACTTTACCGGAATGATCGGCGATCCCAGTGGGCGCTCGGCCACGCGCCCCCCGCTCAGCCCCGAAGACATCATGCGCAACTCCAAGACGTATCTGGGACAGGTGCATAAGATTCTCGCCAAGTCCAAGACCGAAGTACGCTTCAACAGCGAGTGGTTCGACAAGCTGAAGTCGGCAGACTGGATCAAGCTGGCGGCCAAGTTCACCGTCTCCCAGATGCTGGAGCGGGAAGACTTCCACAAGCGTTTTCAGGAAGAAAAGCCCATTGCCATGCACGAACTTCTGTATCCGCTGGCCCAGGGCTACGACTCGGTCATGTTGCAGGCCGATGTCGAGCTCGGCGGGACTGACCAGAAATTCAATCTGCTGATGGGACGCGAAATGCAGCGCATGAACGGCCAGGAATCGCAGGTCGTGCTGACCATGCCCATTCTCGAAGGGCTCGATGGCGTGCAGAAGATGTCGAAATCGCTGGGCAATGCCATTGGCATTCTCGAGCCTCCGCTCGAGATGTACGGGAAAGTGATGTCGGTTTCCGACCAGATGATGTGGCGCTACTACGAGCTGGTCACCGACGTCCAGGTCACGGAAATTGAGAAGATGAAGCGCGAGTCGCATCCGATGGAAGCAAAAAAAGACCTGGCGCGGCGGATTGTGACCGACTTTCAAGGGGCGGAAGCGGCCGCTAAAGCAGCGGAGGATTGGGCCAAGCAGTTTCAGAAGAATGAAGATCCGCTAGACGTAAAGATCGTATTGCTCCAGTACGCAGAAGTTGCGCCGACGGAGGGGTTGGGGGGGGCTGGCGTTAGTCGAAAGGCCCAAGACTCTAGCGCAAATTCCCAAAATAAGAGCGACGTTGGACTCGCGGAAATAAGGAAGTCTCCACTAAGCCCCAATGAAGTAAGGCCGGTCAGGCTGGAGAAACTGTTAGTTCGTTGCGGGTTGGCTGAATCTACGAGTGATGCTTCTCGCAAGATCAAGCAGGGATCGGTTCGTGTCAATGGTGTGGTTCAGACCTACCACATCGTAGAGATTACCTTGCCAACCGAGCTCACACTCCGGGTTGGTCGCGCGATATGCAAGGCTTCAATCGGCTAATTGCTTGATACTGCTGAACGTCACATAGGCCGCGATGTCACTGTTCGCGGAGGTAAGAGAATGAAGAAGATACGCCTTATCTAGTTCTAGAACCCGGTCCTTAGATTCCAGCAGACCTGAATGTACCTCATATGGTACACTACGTATGAACGGCTTTCCGGATTCCCCGTCGCGGGACGGCAAGCGGATTCCCGTGATCTTCTTTCGCACGGAAGCTGGCGGAGGGCCGGTTCGGGAATGGCTTAAGTCGTTACCGAAGCAAGACTGCAAACGCATTGGCGCGGACATAAAGACGGTCGAGTTCGGATGGCCGGTTGGGATGCCTGTCTGTCGACCGGTTGGTAGTGGAATTTACGAGGTGCGTACTCAACTGAATCAGAACCGGATTGCTCGCGTTCTGTTCTATGTAGACAAGCACAGTCGTATGGTCTTGTTACATGGCTTCATCAAGAAGACACGAAAGACGCCGACCGGCGATTTGGAATTAGCGCGTCGGAATATGAGCAAGCACCAGCGAGGACTGCCATGAAGAAACGGGCAAACGGAAAATTCGACCACAGCGGATCAAGTTTTGATAGTTTTCTGGACGAGCAAGGTCTTCGAAACGAAGTGGAAGCAGTCGCAGTAAAGAGAGTCTTGGCCTGGCAATTGGCCCAGGCTATGAAGCAGCAGCAAAAGACCAAGCAGGCCATGGCCCGAGAACTGCGCACCAGTCGCTCCCAGCTTGACCGCCTGCTTGATCCACATAACACGGCGGTCACCCTGGATACCGTGACACGGGCAGCTCAGGTCTTGGGAAAGCGGCTGGTCGTCAAGGTCGTGAATCCTGCCAAACGCAGGGCCGCACGTGCCGTCTGAGAATCTCTGGCTAGGCGGGCGAGGCGCCCGGCGCCACACGGCCTTTTACTGGTGCTGGGTAGGTTTTACGGCAGCGGCCCAAACACCGCGACGCTGTTCTGCGTTCCCACGAAAACTTCCCCATTCACAATCGTCGGCGTAATGAATTTGTTGCCGCTGCCAAAGTGGTCGCGATTGCCTGCCGCCTGGTCGCTGTTGTACAGCTCATTCATGGTTGTCGCATCGTAAGCGTGCAGAGTGGCGCCACCGTTGTCGACCGCCCAGACAATTCCATTACTGCTGCCGTTGGCTGAAACGCTCGGGCTGGTTCCGGGATAGGAAAAGCTGTTATTGCTTTGTGCGTTCGGCGCGCTGGACAGCCTGGCGTTACTGACCGTGAACGACATCAAGTGATTGCCCACTGGCCCGTAATACACGCGGTTATTGAAATAGGCCGGCACCGACCAGATGCCTCCGCCCAGAACTCCGGAAACCTGCTGATAGATGTTGTTGCCGCTGGAGTTGAACTTGCCCATGTTCCCGCGGTCAAGCAGATAGATGTTGGTGTCCTTGCCCGCGCCCACCACCAGATGCCGCGTCTGTCCGCCGCCGTCTACGAAATCCGGCAACACCATGGCTCCGCCCGAACCGAGATCCACGTCCTGATTATTCTCCGATTGCTGGTTGAACATTTCGAAGTAGTCGGCGACTGCCAGTTGCCCTCCGGTGGTGGAAAGCTTGAGGAACCCATTCCCGTAGTTTCCGTTCGATGGGAAACCGCCCGAGTTCAGGGTCGTGCCGAAGTCGCCATTGCCCGCCAGCAGATAAATGTTGCCCTGCGGATCAGCCGTGATACCTCCGCCCGATGACCAGAAAGCTCCCAGCCCCCCGTTTGGAGTTATGTTCAGAACTGTGGTCTGGGCTAGAGTGTCGGCATTGTGGCCCATGACCCAGCCCGTGTATGGACCGAAGTCGCAGTGCGAAGCCCATGCCGTGTAGAGAACTCCATTCATCAGCAACAGGCCCATGCGCTCTTTGTATTGACCGGGATCGAAGATCACGTTCCCTCCGCTGCTGTTCTGGCCGGTCCCTGGATAGGTCGCCGTGATCTCCTTCGGGCCGCTGAATAACTCAGCCCCAGTTGCCAGGTCCAGCGCGTGAATGCGTTGATGATAAGTCGAGCCATTCCTGGACATGGCGATCAGATAGACGGCTCCATTTGCTCCGCGCGTGCGATCGATCACTGGAGTCGCAGTGACGCCGATCTCAGGCGATACCTGACTGCACCCGTGAGTGTCGGAGGTAGTCTCTCCCGATTGCAGCATGGATTTTTGCCAGACGATGGCGCCACTGTCAGCGTCGAAGGCATATACCGAGTCGTGTTCGGTGACCGCGATCAGCAGATTGTGTATACCATTGCCGGGCACCGCCACGTTTGAGGCGTAGAGCGGCTGGGCGTCCACTTTGCCGTCCACGGCGAAGTTGGCTTTCTTGCCAAAGGTTGCTGACGCCACATTGCTCGTGGTCAGAATCGGCTCATTCAGATTGGCGCCAGTGCGAGCGATGTCGTTGTGGTAGGTAAGCACCTCCACCACGGATGCCGCGTTGACCGTGAGCGTCGCGGTAAAGCTGGTCACACTGCTCACTGAATTGCTCACTACCACTTTGAAGGTCGATCCGTTGTCAGCTCCAGTCGTTGCCGGGGTGGTATAGCTCGCGGACGTCGCGCCGGCAATGTTGGTTGTGCCTTTCTGCCATTGATAACCCAAAGGCGCGGTTCCCGTGGCGGTAACCGAGAAAGTTGCCGTCTGTCCTGTAGTGACGGTTCGATTTGCCGGCTGCACCGTGATCGTAGGTGCGACTGGCGTACTGTCGACCGTAAGCGTTGCCGCGTTGCTGGTCGCGTTTCCGGCGGAATTGGTTACGACCACCCGATATTGAGTGTTGTTGTCGGCCACAGTCGTTGCCGGAGTTGTATAGCTGGCCGCGGTCGCGCCGGAAATGTTGGCGGTTCCCTTTTGCCATTGATAACTCAAGGGCGCGGTCCCCGTGGCGACAACAGAAAATGTAGCTGTTTGACCCGCTGTGACCTCCTGGCCCGCAGGCTGCTGGGTGATGGAGGGCGCGATAGCCGCGGCGTTGACCGTAAGCGAGACCGTGTTGCTGTTCACGCTCCCCACAGCGTTGCTGACTATGACGTGGAACTGCGCACCGTTGTCCTGCATCGAGGTCGCAGGAGTCGTATAGCTCGCGCCGGTCGCTCCTGAAATCCAGTTTGTTCCCTTCACCCATTGATACGTCAGTGGGGATGTCCCGCTGGCGGTGACGGAAAACGTGGCCCCAGCGCCAACCGTGACGGTTTGGTTTGCGGGCTGCGCGGAAATGGAGGGCGGGTTCCCCGACGGAGGCGTATGCGAACCTCCGCCACAACCTGCCAGGGCAAGACTAAACGCGAGAAACAACGCCGAAACCAGCGAAGTACGCAGTGACATGGGGGAGCTCCCAACAACGCCAAACTTTGCATTAATGATTTCTCATTTTGCGCGTTCCGGAAAGTTACTGTAGGACACAAGCATCTAAGGAGGAAATACCGGACCGGAACGCGCCCAATATTGGACGATTCGAACATATATTTGCTTCAATGATTTAGAGTACCCGGGCTTTGCGATGAAGGATCAGGGGAGTTCAGTTTGACGCATTTCCACACCCCAAGCTAGAATAGTTGAGTTTGCCTGTACTTGCGGCACCCGTTCTGGGGCCGCCCGCCATCGTTGCGACTGAGCGTCGAAACGCGGAGAAACAGCAAGCACAGCATATTCAGCAGCATCCGCCACGTCGCCCTAGTGTGCGACTGGCTCGGATTTTACGGAGGCAACGTATGTACGCGGTCATTCGCTCGGGTGGAAAGCAGTACCGGGTTGCGCCCGGCGATGTGATTCGAGTGGAGAGCGTCGAGGGCACCGACGGCAAAGTCGCCTTCGGCGATGTGCTGGCGGTTTCCGGCTCCGAGGGGCAGGTTTCCAAGCCCGGTGCGGATGTCCACGTGGCCGGCGAGATTGTCGACCAGGCGCGCAGTGCCAAGATCATCGTGTTCCACTACAAGAGAAAAAAGCAGTACAAGAAGCTGGCCGGGCACCGGCAGCCTTATACCGCTGTGCGGATTACCGAGATTGCGTTTAATGGGCAGAAGTTCACTGCTCCGGAGATTGCTAAGAAAGAGCCTAAGCCGAAGAAAGTGAAGGCGGCTGCGGAGCCAGCAGCCGAGGCGAAGGCCCCGGCGAAGAAGGCTGTGGCCAAAAAGACGGCGGCTAAAAAAGCTGCTCCTAAGAAAAAGAAGTAACCGGAGTGACAGCCGAGGCCGCTGTCGCCTCGCGATCACAGATTATTGAGGATTTGATATGGCACATAAAAAAGGTCAGGGCACATCACGCAACGGGCGCGATTCGAATGCGCAGCGGCTTGGGTTCAAGGCGTTCGGTGGACAACTGGTTCCGGGCGGAACGATTATTGTGCGTCAGCGGGGGACTCCGGTGAAGCCTGGGTTGAACGTCGGACGCGGCAAAGATGACACGCTTTTCGCCAAGATCTCCGGGCGGATTAAGTTCATGGATCGTGGATCCATGGGCAAGTTTGTGATGATTGAGCCGATGGAAGCGAAGTAGTCTCCCAGCGAAATTCCAGGCATTCGAAGCCTCGCCTTCGGGTTGAGGCTTTTTGCTTTTAGCGAAGTTTTCGATTCGTATCAGGATATCGCTTCAGCGATATCGCAATAGCCGCACTTGTTGTGCCTTCAGGCGCTGCGGCTAAAGCCGGATCATTCTGGAATTATTTACGATATGCCTGAAGGCATATCCTGATACGAATCAAAATCAGAGATTCGAGCAAGAGTCACAATGTTCATCGATGAAGCTAAAATTCGAGTGAAAGCCGGTGACGGCGGCAACGGCTGCGTTGCTTTCCGGCGGGAGAAGTATGTTCCCCGCGGCGGTCCTTCCGGCGGCGACGGCGGCCGGGGCGGCGACATCCTCATGGAATCGAGCGAGCGCCACAATACTCTGGTCCACTTTCGATTTAATCCGGAATACAAAGCCGAGCGCGGCCGTCATGGTGAAGGCTCCAACAGGACGGGACGGGAGGGCGCAGACGTGGTGCTGAAGGTTCCTGTCGGCACCATCGTCTACGACGACCAGACCGGGGAAAAGATTCACGACTTCTCAACCGCGGACGACCGCATGATCATTGCCCGCGGTGGTCGCGGAGGGCGCGGCAACGCGCAGTTTGCCACCTCCACCCATCAAGCCCCGCGAGAACATGAATTGGGGCGGCCCGGCGAGGAACATACTTTTCGCCTCGAACTGAAACTCCTGGCGGATGTGGGGCTGGTTGGATATCCCAATGTGGGTAAATCTACTCTGATCTCGCGCATTTCCGCGGCCCGACCGAAAATTGCCGATTATCCCTTTACCACCTTGCAGCCCAATCTGGGCGTAGTCGCAGTCGGATCAGCAGGGGAAGAACGTAGTTTCGTCGTGGCGGATATTCCCGGTCTCATTGAGGGCGCGCACACCGGCTCCGGACTCGGCACACAATTTCTGCGTCACATCGAGCGCACGCGGCTTCTGGTCCACCTCGTCGATGTCTCCGATGGCAGTGGCCGTAAAGATCCAGTCAAAGATCTCCAGGTCATCATGGATGAACTCGAAAGTTTTGGCGCAGGTTTGGAAATGAAGCCGATGATGATTGTCGCCTCAAAAATCGATGTCGGTAACAAAGACAAGCTGGCCAAGCTGAAACGCTACTGTAACCAAGAAGGCCTCGACCTATTCCCCATTTCCGCGGTCACCGGAAAAGGAATCGACGGATTAACGTACGCGATGGCCGATAAAGTGCAACAGATTCGGGGTCAGAGCGAGGAAGTCGAACAGGAAAATCTCTAGCTTTCTCGATCCTCATAAGTTTTCGTAATACTGGCACCAATGAGCTACAGATGTAGTTTGCAAACCTCTCATTCATTCCATACCCTTCTCAGACCTTACGGCTCGCGGTTTCCCTCAGCACAATCAATGCATGCGCACACGGTCTATATCCCCCTTCGCCCGACTCTTCCGGCTATGCTGCACGCTGCTCGCGTTGGTTGCATTCGCTTCGTTCCCGAGTTTTGCCAGTACGGTGTTATCCATCTCACCAACCAGCATTAATTTTGGCAGTCTGCCAATCGGTAGTGGCAAGGCGGTATACGAGACGCTGACCAACAAGGGCACAACTACCATAACGGTTACCCACTACACCATCAGTGGCCAGTTCATGACCTTTGATATTTGGTATCCCTTGACGCTCAGGCCGGGCGCGAGCCACACATTCAAAGTCAAATATGTCCCGACCACGGTCGGAGCAGTGGCTGGCAAGCTCACCATCACCTCCAACGCACCCACAATCGCTGTGCCATTGTCGGGAACCGGAACTTCCGCGGGGAAGCTCACGATTGCCCCAACCAGCATCAACTATGGAACCAACCCGGTGAACAGCGGGCCGTATCAGTATGTGACCCTTAAAAATGTCGGCACGATAACGGTAAATCTTTCCTCCGTGTCGATCACCGGGTCATTCAGCTTTTCCGGGATTACCTACCCCTCGACCCTGGCCGTCGGCCAAAGCAAGACCTTCCCAGTGAAATTCATACCAAAGACCGTGGGTGCCTTCACCGGAACACTCAGCGTACTCGCGCTGAATGCGGCCAAGGTAGCGGTGGCTTTGTCAGGCAGTGCCGCCGGCAGCGGAAGTCTGACCATCTCACCCACCAGCTTCAGTTTCGGAAACGTGAGTGTGGGGACCACCTCAAGCAAGACGGCGACGCTTACAGCTGGCGCATCCGGGCTCACCATATCAGGGGCGACCACTACCAATCCGGAATTCACTCTCAGTGGCCTGACCCTGCCCAAGACCATCGCAGCCGGACAAAGCATCTCAGTGGGAGTGAATTTCAAGCCATCGATCAGTGGCTCCACCTCCGCTCAAATCTCCATCACTTCCAATGCTGCTAATTCGCCCGCTGTGGTTACCACGACCGGTGCGGGACTTGCGGCTACACAGCATACGGTTGGCCTCACCTGGTCTCCCAGCACGTCCAGCGTCTCCGGCTACAACGTGTATCGCGGCACCACCAGCGGAGGTCCGTACACCAAGCTCAACGGCAGCTCGCTTGTGACAACTTCTTATTCCGACAGCACCGTCCAATCCGGTTCCACGTATTTTTACGTGACCACTGCAGTGAGCTCAGCGGGCGTGGAAAGCGCAAAATCCAATGAGGTGCGCGCCCCGATTCCAACCCCGTAGTCATCCTGCCGCGCAAATAAGAACGGCGGGCCGTTTCCGGCCCGCCGTTCTGTTTTGTGTCTACCAATCCTCAGGCTTCGGCCGCCTGAGACCCGTGTTGAAAGTGGTATTGCAAAATCTTTGCAGCCAACGCGGGATGGACGGCCTGCTTGTCGCCTTCCACTGTGCGTACGACCTCACCGCGGCAGACGACCTCGGCTGAGGCCAGTCCCGCGATTTCCGCCGGGAGTACTAAGTTGATCTCGAGCTGTGCGTTGGGTGAAAGTGCTTCTGGCGCACGAAACAGCATTCCCGAACGGCTGATATTTTCGGTGGTCCCCTGGCGCCAGTCGTTCTCCCCCAGCAGCCGGTATTTCAGCGGCAGATGGAGATTGAATCGCTTGGCACGGAAGGGCGAAATTTTCGCCCTCTTGGGGAAGTGAGGTTGGATTGCACTTTGGGCGGACATCGGGACCTCCAAGGGGAGTGGTGTGTCTAGCGCCTCCCGGACTCGTGTCTTCAAGGCGGGGAGGGTAAAGGGCTTCTGGAGCAGGTTGACTCCTGGTTCCAGGGTGCCGTTATGGCCGATCACGTTTTCCGTGTAACCCGACATGTAGAGAATCCTGGTGTCAGGCCGTGAAATAGAAATCTGTTGCGCCAGCTCGCGGCCATTCATGCCCGGCATGATCACGTCTGTGAGCAGCAGCTGAATCGGTCCGGAATAGTAGCTGGCAACCCGCAGCGCCGCCGTACCGCTGTGGGCTTCGAGCACGGTATACCCCTGGTTCGTCAGATACTGGCGCACCAGTCCGCGCAGCGTGCTTTCATCTTCGACCAGAAGAATTACTTCCCTGCCGGCATCGGCCTTGGCCGCTTCCATAGGCGCCTCCAGTGAGAGCGGTTCCCCGGAAGCGGTGACGCGCGGTAGATAGATCTTGAATGTCGTTCCTTTGTCGCGCTCGCTGTAAACCCAGATGTAGCCTTCGCTCTGCTTGACGATTCCGTACACCGTGGAGAGCCCCAGGCCCGTTCCCTTTGGGCCTTTGGTACTGAAGAATGGCTCAAAGATGTGGTTCTGGGTTTCCGAGTCCATCCCCATGCCGCTATCGCTGATGGACAGCATCACGTATTCGCCGGGCTTCAGCGGCGCGTGGAAGCGCGCGTAGTTTTCATCCAGACTGATGTTGCCGGTCTCGATGGTCAGCTTGCCGCCTTTGGGCATGGCATCCCGCGCATTGACCGCCAGGTTCATGATGACTTGCTCAATCTGGCCAGGGTCGGCTTTCACTGCGCCCAGCTCTTCCCCATTCATCATCACCAGTTCGATGTCTTCTCCGATTACACGCGTGAGCATCTTGATGTTTTCAGTGACGATGGAATTCAGGTCGAGAACTTTCGGAGCCAGCATCTGCTTGCGGCTGAAGGCAAGTAGTTGACGAGTCAGAGTCGTGGCACGCTCGGCGGCGTTGGCGATCTCCTGCGCCGGGCCACGCAGTTTCGAATCGGCCGCGGTTCCCTCCACAAGAAATTCGCAGTAGCCGGAAATCACCATCAGCAGATTGTTGAAGTCGTGGGCGATACCGCCGGCCAGCCGTCCGATGGCTTCCATCTTCTGTGCCTGACGCAGTTGCTGCTCCAGCACACGGTGTTCGGTGACATCTTCCGCCATCAATTCGAAGAAGGTTTCCCCCTTCTCCCCGCGAATTGCGCATCCGGAAAGGCGCACGTTAATCGTCTTCCCGTTTTGGCACAGCCAATCCACCACCAGTTCGTCGAACCGCTTGCCCGAGCGAAGTTGGTCGGCCAGGGTAAACCAATGCTGCGGTTCAGTATGGAGATTGGCCAGGTTCAACCCGACGATCTCCGGCGCGGATTTGTACCCCAGCATGTCCACCAGTGCGGGATTCGCCTCCACGATGATTCCTGTAGAATCGCAGCGGCCGATTCCGTAGGGCGCATTGGTCACCAGCGAGCGGAAATTCGCCTCCGAACGTCGCAGATTCTCCTGGGCCGAGCGCAGCGCGGCGTTGAGCCAGCAGATGAGCAGCGCTACGACCACGAACAAAGCCAGCTGTATGATGGACTTGCGATAATCCTCGGCGGTGTGTTCCCCGGCCAGGGAATAGTAGGCGCTAACCGTTAAGGCAAACGAGGTGGCCGCTAGACCAGGCTTCCACCCGCCATACCAGGCACTCACCATGACGGCCACGCCAAACACCACCAGGCGGCTTTCGAACACGTCGTGCAAAAGAAATGCGGGGATTAGTGCCAGAATGATGCTGAGTACAGCAACGCCATACCGCAGGATTGGAGCCTGAGTGGCGCCAATATGGCGTGTGCGAAGAAGGGGGAGTTTCAGTCGCATACCGATCTAATCCTATTTCCCATAATGGGATAGGCGCGAGTTACCTGAGTACTACTCGCACCCCGGCGATGGGTCATTGACCCACGGTTTGACCCGCGTACAGCCAATTACGGATTGCTAAAATACAACACACACGAGTACAAAGCCGATGAACCTCGCCCTTTTTGGTGGAACCTTCGATCCTATTCACAACGGACATATCGCGCTGGCACGCGCGGCGCAGGAGCGCTTTCAATTAGGCAGGATTTATTTCGTACCCGCCCACACTCCACCGCATAAATCGCGCGCGCCGCTGGCCTCGTTCGACCAGCGATACGCCATGGTGGTTCTGGCAACCCAGGGCGAAAAGACTTTTATCCCCTCGCTGCTGGAAGCTCCGGACGTTGTGGGCGCACAAATATCAGGAAAAGGAAAACAGGTAATTGCTGCCAACTATAGCATTGATACCGTTCGCCGCCTCAAGCAAACTCTCAAAAAATCCGACCGGTTATCCTTCTTGATAGGAGTCGATGCCTTCAAAGACGTCGCCAAATGGCGCGAGGCCGAAGCGCTGTTGCGCGAGTGTGAGTTTATTGTGGCCAGCAGACCGGGATTTTCCTTGGCGGATGTGGCCAATTCGCTGCCCGAGAAAATGCGCCCAAAAGCCGCGGTGACCAAGCCTTTCGCCCAACAGGCAGCGGCCGGCGATTTGGTCTTGGCCGGCGCAACCATTCGCTTGCTGGATGGAGTTCAGGAATTGGCATCGTCGACGGCGATTCGAAATGCGGTTGCAGGCAAGAAATCTCTGACAAAGTTTCTGCACCCAGCGGTGGCGGAGTATGTGAAGAAGATGGGGTTATACGCGTAGGTAAAAAACTACGGCCCGATAATTACTACGTTCGGGGCCGAAGGCAATTCGAAGTTTGCGGCGCTGCCCTGATTCGCAGAAAGTGTGGCGGGCACATCCAAAGCAGACAACTGAATCCTCTTGTTCCAGTAGCCGTCGACCCAATAATCGCCGCGCGCATAAATCGCGCCATCCGCCACCGTGTATTGGCGCACCTGCTCGCGGTGTCCGTCGCGGAAAATCAGGATGGCGGGAACAATCGCAACCGGACGCTTAACACCAGGTACAGCTTTTCCTGATGTCGCTAACACAGACTTTTGCGTAGGGCTTCGGGGTTCATCCGAGCGCACGTAACGCCCATTCTGCCATTCAATCAGCAGCGGCATGATTGGCTTGGCCTCTTCTTTGGCTACCGAAGCTGCCGGCGCGGGTGCTTGCAGCACAATCACTTGCGGAGGCACTTGAACAACATCCGTACTGTAGCCGGGATACCAGGCTCCGCCCAGAAAAACCGGCGCAGGAAGAAAATGATGCGCACGCATGGGAGCTTGCGGCGGTGGAGCGATCACTAAACTCCGCTCTCCCCGCTGAGCAAAACCCGCCTGCCCAGCGATGGCAAGGGTCGCGATGGTCGTCAGCCAACGCATGCGAGTCATTGTGCTTTGGGGCGGGGAGGCAGGCGAAAATCAATTCCCCGCTCATCATTCTGCTTGCTGGTCGCGTCCAGGTCGAGTTCAGCCAGCAGGACTCTCCGCGAATGCCCTGGCGTCATATCGTAAAGCATGTCACCAACAACGGCGTAGTTCTGCACTTCGATGTGATGGCCATCTTTGAAAACCAGCAGGGTCTGCGGTTGTTCGGCAACCGGCGCAGGCTCTTTTGGTGGCGCAGCTTCGGCTTCCCTTTCGGGTACAGGACGCGGAGCCGGCTCGACCGGAGCTACCGGGGCGGCAACCCCATCGCCCCGCCGGTCAAATAGGGTCGGACCTCCCAGATACTGGGTTGGCCGCATTTGCTCCATTGTGTCATCCACTGGCTCCGTAGTTTCTACCGGGACGTAATACGGAACGGGGACTGCATACACGGCTCCGCCAAACGGAGCGTTGGGAGAAAAATTATGGTGGCGTGGCGTTCTCGTTCCGGAAAAAGGATGGTGCATCGGGGGGCGAAAAAAGACACGACCGTTATCAATCTTGCCGAAACCGGGCGAGGTCACACTGGCGGGAGGTCCACCACCCTTGTGGCCACCAAATCCTGGGGATGTCACCGAGGGCGGAGGCCCTTGCGCCAGCGCGCCGGATACAAGAACAACCAGCGCCACCAGTAAATGTGAAAAACCGCGCCGCATACCCAAATAATACTCCTGCCTGGCTAGCATATTCCTCATATGGTTAGAACACCTGGGCGGGTTTATGGTTGCGGAATTTTGTGGCGGAAGCAGACTGCCATAACTCATTGAGAAGCAAGGCGGAATACTTTAGTACTCGAGATTCTTGATTACCCTGCGCTGGCGCGCGCAAGTTCCCAAATGTTCCAAACCCCATTGGCCAGCAAGAGTCCCAGAATGCAGGCTAGAACCAGGTGGCGCTGCGAAGTTTCCAACAGGTCGGCTGCTATTCCGGCCAGGAACACAAACAAGAACGGCACGGCCATCAGATGAAAGCCCAGCCCAGGGTAGTGAGGGGTAGCAATTGCCAGAAGAAGAAAAACAATCGCGACCAGCAGGGGCGCGGTGTTGCCGAAATAGCGCGCGCGCGGCCACGCCAGATAAGTCACGATCGCGACCGGAACCGCTGCTACCAAAGCCGGGCTGTTCTGCGCCAGCTGCGCGACGACCTGTCCGTACGCGCCGGGCATGGTTAAGCCCCGCCAGTTTACGGCCAGGAAATCAGCATGACGCAATCCCTGCCAGAGAATTCCCGCGTGAAAGGAATAGGACGCAAACAACAACAACAAGCCCACACCGCAGGCCGAAAACCAGATCACTGCCGCCGCCAGACGGCGTGTGGGGGCTACGTAGAACATCAGCGCTAGCGCCATGGGAGCTGCCACCAGCAAAGAAAATTGTGATCCGATCGCGAGAGCCAGAGAGATTCCCAGCAGCAAGATCCTCCGCCAATTCCACAGCACAACTTCGCGCGGAGCGTACAAGGTATGGGCTACGGCGATCGCCGTGAAAATGATTCCGAAGGTTCCCCACGCAGCGCCAATCTCCGGTTGCGCAAACCAAAGCGCTGTGGCGCGGATGATTCCCGGTGAAAAACAATACAGCGAAAGCGCCGTATATCCACCGGCGTTGCCGTACAAGCGGCGGGCCACGTACCACAACGAGGCTCCCAGTAGTGCGCCAAAAATCAGGTACGGAGCATGCGCCAGCCATCCCCAATGGCGCAGAGAATCAATCTGTAATGGTGTGGGCCAGAACAGCAATCCGACGGCCGCGATCAGATACCAGAGCGGCGAATGGTGCGGATCGTAGCCATCAGTGGTGAAGAACCAGGTTGCGGGATTCGTTTCCTCATCCTTTCGCAGCTGGGCCGGCGAAGGAGTTCCGGCAACCCTGCCCCCATGCGACTGCCGCAGGCCTTCATTAATGCGGTAGGACTCCGCCACGTCCAACCCAGAGAGCGACCGCCCGACTAGCCAGGCACACTGTCCCAAAAACATCAGCAACAGCATTCCTGCCCAAAACTGCGGTTTCCCAATGCGCTCGCGGGTAAAGAATTTCTCCATAGACAAGACCGAGTGTTTTACCATGTCCAGCGTTGCTAAGGGGGAATTTCCTCGATGGACGAAAGCATCTCCTCTGCACCGTCGCAGCCAGACCAGGCTCCAATCTCCAACTTCTTAGCCGGACCATCCGGTGTAGGCTGGGGCTTTCTCTTGTATCTCGCGATGTTTGCCGCCCTGCTCTTCTTAACCAGTCTGGGTCTTCAGTTCTTGCTCCCTACCGGAATGGCCAGAATCTGGAGGTCCGTGGCGGGAGAGGGGGCCTTCATTGTCAGCGCGTTTGTCCCGGGATTCGTTATGGCCCGTCTCGAAGATCGCCCGTTTGGAATGTACGGCCTCCCACGGCAGGGCGCATTCGGACGACAGTTTTGGCTGGGATTGCTGTGGGGAATCGTGGCGCTCAGCGTGCTGATGGTGACCATGCGTATCGCCGGAGTGTTTTACTTTGGGGGGCTTGCACTCAACGGTTTTCGCCTTTTCAAATTTGCCGTTTTCTGGGCTGTATTTTTTGTCGTGGTAGGGCTGTTCGAAGAATTCTTCCTGCGTGGCTACTCCCAATTTACGTTGAGCCGTGGGTTAGGCTTCTGGCCCACCGCAGTGATCCTTTCCCTTGCATTTGGCGCCATCCATTTAGGTAATCAAGGAGAAAGTAAAGTTGGTGCTTTAGGGGCGGCCATCATCGGACTGTTCTTTTGTATGACCCTGAAGCGCACCGGTAACCTATGGTTTGCGGTGGGACTCCACGCCTCGTGGGATTGGGGAGAGACATTCCTATACTCGGTTCCCAACAGCGGATTGGTCGCCCCCGGCCATTTGCTGAACTCGCACTTTCAGGGCCCGGATTGGCTTACGGGCGGTTCCGTAGGGCCGGAGGCCAGCGTCTTCGTGTTCATAGTGATGTTCTTGATGTGGCTGCTGTTCCACTTCTTGTATCCCGCGAAGAAGGGTGTGGACGCCGGGCTGGCCCCGCCTGTGGAATCCACACCGGTTCCCTACCAGGAATAGTGCACGGTGTAGGTCACCACCTGCTCCCCATCGGCCGCGATGGTGACAGGAAACTCGATCGTCTGTGCGTCCATCTTCTTCGAAGGATGCGATTGCTCAGCCAGCTTCCAGTTTGTCCAGCGATATAGATGCTCGACCACGCGAACATTTACAGCTTCCTTCTTGTGATTGCGCACACGGATTTCAAACGATTCATCCATCCAGCGCTGGCTTGAGTCGACGTGGTAATTGGTGCGCTTGCGTTCGCCGGCTACATCGAACGAGTTGCCGGTATACACGCGGATGGTTTCATCTTTCGGGGTGTGGTCAATCGCGTTCTCGCCGACGAATTCGAGATGGCCATCCGTATCGCGGCGATAGAAGCGTAGCTTGCCCTTCGGTAGCGCGATGCCGAGATGGTTGAGTTCTGAGTTCTTGAACTCCTCCATCACCCAGATTTTCTTGTTCGACGCGGTGCCGTAATTCGGCTCCTGGCGAATCTGCTCGTAGTTGTAATAGCCATATTGGCCCACATCGAATCCGTCGTAGACATAAATCCGCTGCGCGTGGACTCCCGTAGCGCGTACGAATTCCACCTGCTTGGTTTCCTGATCGCGCAAGGTGGCGGGACGCGCCAGAGTGTAGAGATGAAACTCGTCAAAGGATTTCTCGTTCACCACCGGCGCCATGGCTTCATCTGCTCTCATGGCTTTTGCCGCCGCATAGACCCGGCCAGAAAGTGTTGGTTCCTGGGTCTTGTTCACATCTCCTGCCAGCAGCTTGATGCGGGCGTTTTCAAAAGTCTTGCCGCTCTGGTTGCGCATCGTGATCCAACCAATCATGTCGAGCAGGTCGGTCTTGCCGCCCAGTTTATTGTCATCGGACACCACGATGTTGTAATCCGATTGCCAGCTCATGCCGCCACTGACATAGGAGATCTCCGCGTCGAATTTGCCAGGCTCGTTGCTGGCAAGTTGCCAGTTCAAGGTCGGCTTCAGGATGGAATCGCCGCTCAGGGCGGGAAACAGCGGCTGTCCTGGCATCCCGAAACGCAGCACGCCATCCACTTCAATGATCGGCTGAGTGGAGCTCGGCTGCTGATAGTTTTGCGCATAATAGGTGCTCGGGATATATCCGCTGCGAATGATCTTGCCCTTCACCAGGATGGGCCGCCCATCCGGCGTTTGGCCAGCCATGAAGTCGATGGTCTTGCCTTCATAGAAAGACAGCAACAGTTCCTGTGAGATGGGATCATTGCGGTAGCTCTGCTCCAGGATTTGCAGCGCGCGGCCGTTGGGATCGCGCAGGATGACCGAATCCGGCTCCAGATGCGCGGCGACGCCGGGGTAGGCGATCTGGTTGACCCCGGCGTGCAGGTCCAGCGGCAGGCGCTCGCGCGCGACAAAGAAATTCTGGTTGTAGATGGTGAGCGCCGGAACTGTAGCATCGTCGGCGCTGGATTGTCCCCAGGCTAAAGTTCCCAGGCAAAAGGCTAACAACAGCAGCTTCTTCATAGGTGTCTCCCGTGTTCTTCCGCATCGGGAGTATTTCCCGTGCTGTATGGAGAACGCGAGTGTGAGCCCGGCTTGCAGGGCCCGAAAGTAACCGCTGGTAACCTGCCTCTAAGTGTCGCGAGCTAAAAACCGCGCTGAAGTCCAAGAACTCCATTTCGAGCGGATTTGTGGAAGGGCACGAGTTTCACTCGTGCCGCCAAGAGGGAAAATTGTGATTTGGCGTCGTGAGGCGCAACTACCAGCCTGCTGCGGTGAAAATGTTAGAAGGATGACCAGACAGGTCAAGTTCCTCCCTGGGCTAAAATAAGTGGTTTGTGGGCTGCACAGCCAGAAGGTTACAGAAGAACTCCATTTCGAGTGGATTTGGGGAAGGGCACGAGTTCCACTCGTGCCGCCAAGAGGGAAAATTGTGATTCGGCGCCGTTGGGCGCAACTACCAGTACCCCGGACGCCTGATGGCGGGCGCGTAAGTCAATATCGATCACGAAACGGCGCGAATGAAACTTGTCCCCTTCCACAAATCGGCTCGAAGCAGAGTCTTTCCACAGCCGGTTTAGCCGATGTCTCGATACCAAACTGTCTACCCTGGGTTTCACAGCCTACCGTCTGATTTCCTGATAGATCAGGCGATTACCTGATTCTTGAATTTCCGGCCTACGCTGATGCTGTACGCGAGGATGAAATCATGGCCGCAAAGAAGACAGGCAAGCCGCAGATCACACCCCATGAACCGGAACATCGCCATAGCCGTCGCGATCCGGAAGAGCGTCCAGTGGAGAGCGGCCCTGCGGCAAGAGAGAAATCGATGGACAAGACGCTGGCGGATTCCTTTCCCACCAGCGATCCGCCGTCCAGTATTCCCGCTCCCAGCGGCGATGATGCTTTGCCCGAAGCCTCCGTGGAATTGATCGAAGATGAGCTCGCGGGATTGCCGGCGGGCAGTTGGGCCGCGCTTTCCATTGGAGACCGCCGCGTGGTCGCTACCGGCAAGACACGTGAAGAGGCGGTGGAGTCCGCTCGTTCCTACGGCCATACCGAAATGAGTTTGGTTCGGGTGATTGGGGATGAAGACGAAAACGCGCAGAACCTGGATCGGGCCTCATAGTTCTGCACCCGCCCTAGTCATCCCCGGAGGAAATTCCCTGGCTCCGCGAGCCTTCTCTTCAGGACTCCGCTCTGGATGCCGATGCTTTCTTCAACTCCTCCATCACACTCTGGATCAACTCCTTGGCATCCCCCAGGCTCTTCATGATGAGCTGAATATCCATGACCGGCTTTCCCGGCCAGCGTTGGCTTTGGCAGTAAACCCCATGCTGTCCCACCAGCGCCATGGCGTCGGTAATCGCGTCCATGGTCACCGCCAGCCGCCCCCGCGGCACCCCCATCATGGTCTCGTATTGTTCCAGTTCTTCCCGCTTTTCATCGAATACCCGCATGCTGAGATTGTAGCTTTCCCCTCGGCTGGAGCATAATGGCCGAGGTTTGCTATCCAGCATTCAATGAATCCGTCGAAGTTCTTGAAGCGAGGAGACTCATGAAAAGACAGACCGCATTTCTCGTAATCTCCGTATTAGCCCTCTCCGCACTCGCCTGCTCCCAGCAGGACAAAAGCAAGCGCCCCAGCCCACCCGCATCCGCAGAGTGCAAACTGACTGACGGCAAGACCATCAAGAGCGACTATTCCAGCCCGCGCATGAAGGAACGCAAAGTCTTCGGTGGCCTGGTGCCCTACGGAGAGGTCTGGCGCGCGGGAGCCAACGAAGCTACCACGCTGGTCACCGACACTGACCTCACCGTCGGCGGCAAAGACATTCCCGCCGGCAGCTATACCATTTTCACCGTCCCCAATGAAGACAAGTGGACACTCATCGTCAACAAGAAGACCGGCGAGTGGGGCGTCCCCTACAAATACGAGAGTGATGAACTCTTGCGCACAGACATGAAGGTCGAAAAGCTGGCTTCCCCGATGGAGAACTTCACCATCACCTTCCACCAGCACGGTAGCGCCTGCATGATGCATCTGCAGTGGGAGACCACCAACGCCTGGGTGGAGCTGGCCGAGAAAAAATAGAAGCAAACCAGAGCGGCACAGAGGAACCGCCAAAGTGGTTCCTCTGTGAAATTTGACTTTGATTCTTCAGGGCTTCCATCTCAACACCGGCTTGCGCGCGGCCGCAGTCTCATCCAGGCGCGCAACCCGGGTTGAATGCGGAGCGCTCAACACCGTCTCTGGATCTTCCTCCACTTCCTGCGCAATCGACCGCATGGCTTCGATGAACAAGTCCAGCTCTTCTTTGGACTCGCTCTCCGTCGGCTCGATCATCAAAGCGCCATGCACGATCAGAGGGAACGCTGTCGTATAAGGATGGAATCCATAATCAATGAGCCGCTTCGCCAGGTCCATGGTCTTGGCGCCCTTGCGCGCCTGGATCTTGTCACTGAACACCACTTCATGCATGGACGGCGTGTCGTAAGGCAAATCGTAAACATCCTGCAACGCCTTGCGGATATAGTTGGCGTTCAACACCGCATCTTCCGTAGTCTGCCGTAACCCGTCCGGGCCATTGGCAAAGGTGTAAGCCAGCGCGCGGACGAACATTCCAAAGTTCCCATAGAAAGCCCGCACCCGGCCCACCGACTGAGGCCGATCATAATCAAAGGCCAGCGTCCCATCCGCTTTGGTCACCACCACGGGCTGGGGCAGAAACGGCTCCAGAATCTTCTTGACCGCCACCGGCCCCGATCCCGGCCCGCCACCGCCATGCGGCGTAGAAAACGTCTTGTGCAGATTCAGGTGCATGACGTCCACCCCGAAATCTCCAGGACGTACTTTCCCTACCAGGGCATTCATGTTGGCGCCGTCCATGTAAAGCAATCCGCCCTTGGCATGAAGAATGTCCGCAATCTTGTGGATCTCCTGCTCGAACACCCCCAGCGTGTTTGGATTAGTAAGCATGAGCGCGGCCACGTCTTCATTCATTTGCGCTGTCAGCGCTGCCACATCCACCATGCCGCGGCTGTTGGACTTTAAATTTTCGACCGCGTACCCAACCATCGCAGCCGTCGCAGGATTCGTCCCATGCGCCGAATCCGGAATCAGGATCTTCTTGCGCGGCGCGCCCTTGGATTCGTGGTAAGCCCTCACCATCAACAGGCCAGTCAGCTCTCCGTGGGCGCCAGCCGCCGGCTGAAGCGTAATCGCATCCATGCCGGTGATTTCATTCAGGCATTCGCTGAGCACTCGAATGATGCGCAATGCCCCCTGCGAAATCTTCATGGGCTGATAAGGGTGCCCATTCGCCAGACCTTCCATCCGCGCCACCACTTCATTGACCCGCGGGTTGTACTTCATGGTGCAGGACCCCAGCGGATACATCCCCAGATCAATGGCGTAGTTCCAGGTGGAAAGCCGCGTGAAGTGGCGGATGATTTCAATTTCGCTCACCTCAGGCATGTTGCCCAGGTCCTTGCGTTCAGCTTTGCCCAGCAATTCAGTGGCATTCACCTCCGGTACATCCAGCGGCGGCAATTTCCACGCAGCTTTCCCCGGAGACGATTTCTCGAAAATCAATCCCTCGTTCTGATTGACCTGAAGTGTGGCCTTACGCGTCAGGTGCTTCACGGTAGCGCCTCCGAAACCCCGTCTTCATCAAACGACTCGCCCTGGTCGACGCGAATGGAATTTTCACTCTCTGCAATGACGCCACATGCGGTGTCAATGGCTGTGCGCGCCGTGAGTTCCGTGCAGCACCACAACGACGCGTTTTCCAGTTCCGGATAAAACTTCTTCAGCGGCAAGCCACCCACGATCTTATGTCCGAGGATCCGGCTGTTGATCGCGTAAGGGTCCTCGCTGGTCTGCAAGACCAACTCGTTAAAGCGCGGGGCATCAGCGAACAAAACCCGGGTGTGCTTACCGAACTGCTGGGCTGCGTAAGCAGTCTTAGCCAGGTTCTGCTTGGCAAGCTCTTTCAATCCGGCCTTGCCATAGATGGTCATGAAAATGTTGGCCATCAATGCCATCAGCGCCTGGTTGGTGCAGATATTGGAAGTCGCCTTTTCTCGCCGGATGTGCTGCTCGCGCGTGGCCAGGGTCAAGACAAACCCGCGCTTGCCGTTACTATCCACAGTTTGTCCGGCTAAACGCCCCGGCATCTGCCGCACGTATTTTTCTTTGGTGGCAATCACCCCGCAGTAAGGCCCGCCAAATCCCACGGGCACGCCAAACGATTGTGCCTCCATGGCGATAATGTCCGCCTGGCGCGGCGGCTCAACAATCCCCAGCGAAACCGCTTCCGCGATCGACACTGCCAGCATCGCGCCATTCCGATGCGCGATCTCGGCGATGGCCTCAACATCTTCAATCGTGCCAAAGAAATTCGGAGACTGAATCAGCACGCAGCCGGTTTCGGCAGTGACGCTGTTCTCCAAAGCTTTCAGGTCAATCCGCCCGCTGGCTGTAAATGAAAGCTCGGCAATGGGCAATCCCTGATGATGGGCGTAGGTCGCCAACACCTCCCGATACTCGGGATGCACGCTACGCGCGACCAACACTGAATTCCGCCCGGTTAACCGCACCGCCATCATGACCGCTTCAGCCGCGCCGGTCGAGCCGTCGTACATGGACGCATTCGCCACTTCCATGCCGGTCAACTCGCAGATCATGGACTGGAATTCAAAAATTGCCTGAAGCGTGCCCTGGGAAATCTCCGCCTGGTAAGGGGTGTACGCAGTGAGAAACTCGCCGCGCGAAATCAGCGAATCGATGATCACTGGCCGGTAATGATAGTAAGCGCCCGCACCGAGAAACGAAGCGTAGCCATCGCCATTCTCGCGCGAACGCTCGCGGAACCAATCCAGGATTTCCGATTCCGCCATCTGCCGCGGCACTTTCAAATCGCGGCCTAAGCGGTACTCCGCGGGAATCGGGGCAAATAGATCATCGATCGACCGCGCGCCAATGGCCTTTAGCATGGCCTCGCGGTCGGCAGGAGATTTTGGTAGATATCGCATTGGGGAATTGTTCGATGTGCCAGTTATTCCGTATACCGTTGCTACTTCCCGGCCTCTTCCGCCACAAATTTCTCATAATCGCCGGCCGAGAGCAGCGAGCCCAGCTCCGCCGGATTCTTCAGCGCGACTTTAATCATCCAGGCTCCGTGAGCGTCCTTATTTACTTTCTCAGGCGCGGTAGCCAGTTCGCCATTTACTTCGGTCACCGTCCCCGAAGTCGGAGCATAAAGATCGGAAACCGCCTTTACCGACTCGACCGTTCCAAACGTCTTACCCGCAGTGATCTCTGTCCCGACCTTGGGCAGATCGACAAACACGATGTCACCCAACGATTCCTGGGCATAGTGCGTGATGCCGATAGTCGCTTTGCCGCCGTCAGCCTTGATCCACTCATGTTCTTTGGTGTATTTGTAATCCGCCGGATAAGCCATTGGTTCTCTCCTAGCTGCTTAGCTTCTAGCCAAAACCCTCTGTGGTCTCCCTCTGTGAAAACTCTGATTCTCCGTAGTTAAAGCTTCTTGGGTTTCCTGTAAAACGGAGTGGGCACGACCTGCGCCTCAACTCCCTGCCCGCGAACTTCCACCGCGACCTTCAATCCCACTTCCGCAAACTGCGGCGGCACATATGCCAACGCAATATTTTCCTTCAAGAATGGCGCCGGCGATCCACTAGTGACGTAGCCAATCTCGCGTCCCTGATCCAAAACCTTGTATCCGTCCCGCGCAATCCCGCGACCCACCATCTCCAGCCCGACAAGCGTACGCGTCAGGCCGCCTTCTTTAGCCTTCTCTAATGAAGCCCGCCCGATAAAGTCCGGCTTCTCCATCTTGCACCAGCGGTCGAGCCCGGCTTCCCAGACATTAATCGTATCGGAAATTTCGTGTCCGTAGAGTGGCAGCTTGCCTTCCAGCCGCAAGGTGTTGCGCGACCCCAAGCCGCAGGGGACCACGCCGAATTCCTTTCCTACATCCAGCAACTCATTCCAGACTTGCTCGCTGGTTACTCCATCAGACGGGACATAGATCTCAAAGCCATCTTCTGCGGTGTACCCCGTACGCGCGATGGGGACGTTCTGAAGATAACGCCGGGTTGGACGGCGAAGCAGGGCGATCGTTCCGCGGGTAAACCAGTAAGACTTCACCGTGGAAAGATCGACGTCGGTCAGCTTCTGCAACAGGTCGACCGCTTTAGGCCCCTGAATCGCAATTTGCGTAAACTCGTCGGAGAGATTCTCCACCCGGCAGTTGAACTGGCGCGTGTTGTCCCGTACCCAATTGAAATCCTTCTCCCGCGTCCCGGCATTAATCACCAGCAGGTAATCCGATTCTCCCAGCCGGTGCACGATCACGTCGTCCACGAACGTGCCTTGGGGATAAAGCAGCGCGGAATAGTGGGCCTGCCCCACCGCCAGCTTGGAGGCGTCGTTCATGGAGATGTGTTGCACCGCCGCTAACGCTTCCGGCCCCGACAACCGGATGTCGCCCATATGGCTGACGTCAAAGATGCCCACGCCAGTCCGCACCGCCATGTGCTCGGCAATTATTCCGCCCGCAGAGGGGTATTCGACCGGCATGTCCCAGCCGTTGAATTCCACCATTTTCGCGCCCATCTGGCGATGGACAACATTCAAAGCAGTCTTGGCTGGAGCCGTAAGAACGGACAATAGAGCCTCAAATTAAGCAGGGCAGGGCTGCGAGATAAGAACTTATTACCCTAACACGGGTGCATCAGAGCATCAACCAAGGTTACGGTCGGGTAGTGGTGCAGTTTGAAATCCACAGGGCTAGCGTCCTGAATCACCCTGTGGGAAACTGTTGTCATGCCCAAAGATCGCAAGGAGACGTATTCGGATCGCCAATCACAAGCCTCCCGCGCCAAAAAGCAGGCAAAGAACGCCTCCATCCCGGCTCATGTTCGAGCCAAGAAGCAGATCATTAAGCACGAGGACTTTTCCCAAGCCGCTGTACGGATCGTCGAAGAGGCCACAAAAGACGCTACTTAGCATCGGGGGGGAGAGGAAAATAGGGGACAGACGGAACTGACCCCAATTCTTTTGTTCCCAATCCGGGAAATCATCTGCGCAGACTTCCCCAATATTGTAGAAACCGCGAGCCGCATCTGATAGGTTCTCTCCCATGGCTCGTCTGCCTCGTGTGGTCGTGGCCGACGTTGCGCATCATGTTACGCAGCGCGGCAACGCCCGGCAAGTAATCGTCGACAGTGACACCGATCGTCTTACCTATCTGGAACTTCTCCACCAACACTGCGAACTCTATCACCTCTCGCTGCTCGGCTATTGCCTGATGTCGAATCATGTACATCTGATCGTCGTTCCGCGCACCGCCCACTCGCTGGCGCAAACTCTCAAGCATACCCACGGTCGCTACGCCGCCTACTGGAATGGGCGTCAGTTACTCCAGCGGACATGTGTGGCAGGGCCGGTTCTATTCTTGCCCGCTCGACGATGCCCATCTCTGGACCGCGTTACGTTATGTAGAATTAAATCCGGTGCGCGCAGGCATGGTGGAAACGGCCTCGCAATGGAGATGGTCCAGCGCCGCCACCCACTGCGGTTTGGGCTCCACGGAGATTCGGCTCGACCTGGAGGCGTGGCAGAAGCGATGGACGATCACGGAGTGGATCGGATATCTTGCCGAGGAAGAGTCATCGGCGGAACTGGCGGCACTCCGCCGATTCACCCATACGGGCAGGCCGCTGGGAAACGCCGCCTTCGTCGCCCAACTGGAGCAGTCCACCTTGCCCTGCTCGCGCCGCACAGAAGAGGTCGTCGCCAGAAACCTGCTGCCTCTGACCAACAACACGCGATTACGTTCGTCGCCTAGGCAGAATTGGGGTCAGTTCCGTCTGTCCCCTATTTGTCCCCCTATTTGTCTGTCCCCTATTTGTCCGTGCGCCCATTTATGGCGATTGCCCGAGCACATCTCTAGTTTTTGAAACAACTTGAACAGCGCAGTTGTTGAGACTTCGTTCCCAGCACGAGCCGCCACTGCTACCAAGATCACGGCCCTCCTTCAACGAGAACTCGACCTTGTAGAGAACTTTAATGCGTCCGTTGACTTTTTTCCAACCAACGTTGGTTGGAATCCTCACGATCACAATGCGCGGCTTGTTTGCAACCTCCAGCGTAAAATCAGGCGATTTGCTGAAGTCGTGCTTTACAGCATCGCAGATTCTGGCTGTCAGCCCGTCATCTCCGTTACACAAGACCACAACGGGTACTGGCTTGGCAGGTAGATCGGCAACCCGAGCATAGAGTGTTTGTATGGCGAGCATCATGAAGAACGTCGTCGTTACAATCATCATTGGCATGTTGTTTGTCCATTCGCAGTCGTGCAGTGCTTCGTCGTAGGGTTTTGATTAGCTTCCTGCAACTGCTCCGGCTTCAAGGTCGTGCCAGGTCGGCTCGACATGATATTCGTTTCGTCATAGCCAGGCGCTGGAGGAGTTGCACGATTACCGTTTTGGTCCACTCCCTCTACATACTTGTCCTTGAGCCCAGCGAAATGTAGGTCTTCATGTGGACCCGCATCGTTATCCCCAGTATTCCGGCTGTCGATGTGGCCTTTGTCTCCGCCCACGCGATTCACGCATTCGCCCGCGCCACCGCACATCGCAGTGTCTTGGCGGGGGCTGATGTCAAGTGTATTCATGACACCTTGCACCGGCGTTTTCGTGTAAATGACTTTGATACTTGTATTCGGATCTCCAGTTTGAAGATGGTTGTCGCGCTGTAAAATCTGATGGACTCTCTCTTTCGTGGCTCCGCGTCCCGTCATGTGTACAGGAATGAGGATGGTTACGTGGCCGGTCCTTGGGTCGACGATGCGGAGCGCATCGTGGCCATCTTCGTCAACGCTCGTCAGGGGATTGTTCTCTACGTAGCTGTATAGATTGAGCGTTTGCGGATTGTCCAACTTCGCGTATGGAACAGGATCTTGCTTCGCGCTCCAGTCGGGGGACATGAACCGGCCCATGCTGCTGGCGTAGTACCTGGCCCCGAAGTAGTCGTTTCCAGATTCGGAGTCCCGTTCTTTGCCGGTGAACTTGTAGAGCATACAGCAGACTGCGTCGTATACACATCTTGTTGCATCATAGATGCAGGCCATTCGCTCCGCCGCCCGGAACGCGTTTGTCCATTTCACTCCTACGATGCACGGTCTACGTTCACCCTCCTCGCGACAATCAATTCGATTGTCAAAAGCAGCGAGAAGCTCACTAACCAGGGCAAAGACCGTGCTTCGACGTAGGTCCAAAAGCCGCCCGTATACCACAGTTTGGGATCAACTCCGGGTGGGGTAGCTACGAACCACAGGTACCAAGAGCTTAACAACTCCGCGAGAAGGGAGAGCACACTAATCGTCACAGAAACGCCACGCATCGAGAGTTTCGATCTCTTCAAACCTCCTGTGACGGAGACCAACGAAACGACCAAGGAAGACAATGCCACTGCCCAGGCGAGAAAATGCTCTCCGACATAGCTCCACCTCGTCGGATAGTAAACTAGAATGGTATCCGTTGGTATGGACTTCAGGAGCCAAAACGAGCTCGCGACCTCGGCACCTAAAACTGCCAGGAAGCAAGCTACGATGCCTCTCTCGACCTCGTCTAGCGCCACCATCTCCAAAGCCTTTCTGTTGTCAATGTGCCGTTCGCTTCGGGCATAACCGCAGGGGCAGAGTTTAAGACAAATCGGGGACAGACGGAAGTGGCCCCATTTGTTCGCTGCCTAAATCAGAATAGGGGACAGTTCTGTCCCCTATTTCCCGATTCTTGTACGTGAAGTGGGAGTTGGTCGAAAGACTGGCTTCAACGCAGGCGAAAACGCGAGGAATACAATGGAGATACAGACTGTGCAACTTAGAAGGCTGAAATTCCTAGTAGTCGTCGCCACTGTCCTTGTTGCGGTCGGTGGAATAGGGCTCTTTCTATACCAACTCCGACAAGCAGAGGAAGGCCGGGCAAATCATCTGCCTCGTGTAGCGCGGGAATTGTTTGCAGCAAGAGAATATCGCTCTGCGAAGAATTCCCAATACGAAGACCAGACGGGTGCAAGGATACGCGAAAGTCTTGAACCTGGATTGGCGACCACTACCCAGAAGCATGGCTACATCTCTGCAATAATCAATGTACAGTACCTAATATGGGAAGCTGCCAGAGTTACCTGCAAGCGCGCAGTGGATCTGGAGGGACGAACCGTCAGCAATCAAATGACACTCGGGGAGGTTTACGAGAATTCAGATGCTTATGGGTTGGCCGCGGAGGCGTATGCCAGTGCTGCACGTATGGATCCACGTAACCCGGTGCCGCAGGAGGGGTCCTCTGGATGTTTCTGGCTACCCATAAGTACAACGAAGCGGTGTCTGCCGCATCTGGCCTTGAGAAATAGGGGACAGACGGAACTGTCCCCTATTCTGATTTAGGCAGCGAACAAATGGGGTCACTTCCGTCTGTCCCCGATTTACGCCTGGTATAGCGCAGTCGAATGGAGCGCCAACAGCATCTGACATTCGGCGACCCGCGGAGCTCGTGCCCTGTTCACGGGGCTGCGAAAGCGTCGGTGTTACGGGATATTGGTTGGTCAACGCCTCTCCAAAGTGAGTTTCATGGCCCAGTTCATGAAATGTCAGAGTATTCAGGCCGACGTCCGGAGCCTCGTTCCGGGCAGACGCGT